>JAESFH010000021.1_pt1 | contig 448702 bp, 433 predicted proteins | sample 9269381 | NCBI WGS metagenome assembly JAESFH01 (sample SAMN14504062, study PRJNA617094) | algae metagenome | isolation source: Aphanothece sp. CMT-3BRIN-NPC111 and co-occurring heterotrophs from well... | place: USA: Clark Mountains Wilderness, California | collected 2010-04-18
CTGTGACCCACCCGATCCCATCCCGAACTCGGACGTGAAACCAGACAGCGCCAATGGTACTATCGCTCAAGCGATGGAAGAGTAGGTCGCCGCCAGGCTTTGAAGCCAGCACAACAAAACCCATTCACATCGACGAACCAACGCCCCCGCGAGCAGCAGCTTGCGGGGCCGTTTGCGTTTGGCGCCCGTTGCCCGGACGAGGAGCTCAAGGCCGCCGAGCTCCGCTGGCGGATGCGCGCACTTCGCACCTCCGATCGGGCGCCCTCGCTGCCGGCAGCCCAGCTGCTCCCGGAAGACCGGTTGGGCACAAAAAAGGGCGGACAGCTTGTCGCTGCCCGCCCCAGTTCAGCTTGCCTCTTGGACTTAGAAGCGGATCCGCGCTCCCACGCGGAAGGTCCGGCCCAGCGCATCGTAGGTCGACGGATAGGTATTGCCGCTGTTGAACGACGAGGAGCCGACATCCTGGCCGCTGAGCGGCGGCTGCTTGTCGAACAGGTTGGCGACCGTCAGCGTGAACGTCAGGTTATCGCCCACACCAATCCGGGTCGACAGGTCGAAATAGTCCGCCGCCTCGAAGAAGTTGAAGTTCCGGGTGCCGAACGTGCCCGGAGCGGGAGCTCCTGGAACCGCGGACTGGGTGCCCGGGACCGGCCCGTTATAGGAGTTTCCACCCTCCGTCTGCACCGCGCTGATGTGGCGCCACAGCAGCGACAGGTCGACATTCTCGAAGGAGAGCGTCGTCCGCTGCGTCCAGCTGAACTCCGGCTGGATCGAGCCCACGTCCGCTGCCGCACCGCCCGGCGAACCGCAATTCTGTCCGAACAGACCGACGCACTCGCGGAAGCCTTCCGCGGCCGTCGGCGTCGCCTTGAACTTCGACGACCGCGTCCAGTTGCCCTGGAAAGTGAGGCCCAGCTTCGCAAAGCCCAGATCGGTGTTGTAGTTCATGGTTACGTCGATGCCGTCCGTCTTGATCTCGCCGAGGTTCGACAAGGTCAGGAACAGACCCGGCACCACAGTCGGATCGCCGGCCAGGCCACCCGTCGAAGCGTTGCGACGGATGATGGTGCAGGCTTCCGTTGCTTCAGCGCCGGCGGCCGGGTTGCGGACACCCGGCGAGGTCTCAGGTCCGAAGCAGGCGTCGAGTGCGTCGCCCGGCGTCGGCGCCGAGATCGCGCCCTTCACCACCACATTGTAATAATCGACCGAGATGGCGAAGCCCGGCAGGAAATCGGGCTGGAACACTGCACCGATGATGTAGCTGTTCGACTTCTCCGGCTTCAGGTTCAGGTTGCCGCCGCCGGTTGAGTTGCCCTGGCCGGCCGTCGGCTGCGGAATGAAGCCGATCTGACCGATCGGAGCACCCTGAGCGATACAGATCGCCCGCAGCGTACCGGTCGGCGCCGCGCGGATGACGTCACCGTCATCGTTCAGCGATGCGCAGGGATCGTCGTCGATCGTGGTGAGGCCCGTCGACACCGGCGCGAAAAGCTCGCCGATGTTCGGAGCACGCACCGCACGGGCATAGTTGCCGCGGATCTTCAGGCTTTCGATCGGCTCCCAGCTGCCCCCCGCCTTCCAGGTCGTCGTGTTGAACTTGGGATTGTTCGGCGCATCGACGGTGTAGTGCGAGTAGCGGATGCCCGCTTCCAGCGTCAGGCTGTGGAAGAAGGGCTTGTCCTGAACGAGCGGTGCGATCAACTCGCCGAACGCTTCATAGACGTCGAAGCCGCCGTCGATGAAGGTCGTCGGACCACCCGAGCCGCCCAGATCGCCTGATCCGGAGAGCGTGTCGCCCTGCTGAACCGCTTGATACTGGCGATATTCGCCGCCGATGGCGAAGCTGACGCCGTCCTCGGCCCAGGGAAGGGCGAAGCCGAAGTCGCCCGAGATCGTCGCGCGGGCCTGGGCCAGCGAGGTACGGTTGAGGGTCGAGCTCTCCGCGCTCAGGAAGCCGATCTGCGTCGGGGTGATGGAACCTTCCGGACCAAACACGTTGATCGGAACGCAGCCATTGCTCGCATCGATACAGACGGGGTTCGCTGCAGTGCCCGTCGCCAGCACACCCTGGCGGAAGCGCGAGTTGAGGGTGTAGCCGCTGATCCGCTGCGTATTCTCCGACTCGCCATAAGCACCGAAGATGTCCCAGTTGATCGAGTCGGTGATGCTGCCGCGCAGCCCCAGACGATAGTCGAAAATGGTCGTATCATACCGGCTGATGCGCGGACCCAGTTCGGTCGAACGGCGCGAGATCTGCGTCGGGAACTGCAGATAGGTGCCGTTGTTGAAGGTGCCGGTCGCGGGATCGAAGGTCAGCGTCGTGCCGGTACCCACGGTAGCACGAGCCGCCTGGCACTGGGCCAGAGTCGGGCGGAGCACATTGTTGGCGATCACGTTGCCGGTAACCGGATCGGTTACTGGGTCCCGTGGATCGAGGTCGATGTTCGTCTGACAGAAGGACAGAGCGGCCGGGGTCGGCAGCAGCGGGTTGTTGACGTTCACATCGACGTCGATCGCGAAAGCGCCCGACGGTGCGATGATCGTTGACACCGAGTTCTTCGAGAACAGGCCGCGCGTGTAAACTTCGACGCCGTCGGTGATCTCGTAGTTTGCCTGGCCGTACATGTTGAAGCGTTCGAACGGCGTCTGGAAGATGTTGAACGGGTTGAAGTTGAACGCCGGGAAGCTCGTTCCGGCGACCAGTTCGCCGGCGGCGTTGATCGACCGCGCGGTGATGCCGGGAACGGTGAAGCGGGTCGGAACCGTGGTGCCCGAACCGCCGACATTGCCGGTAAACGCGTTGATGTTGTAGCGGCTGAAGGAACGCGCCCCCTGATAGACCGGGTCCGCTTCCTGATAGCCGATCGAGAACACCGCATTGCCGCGGCCGTCGTCGAAATTGGCGCCGATCGTCGCGTCGACGCGGAAGATGTTGCCGTCGCCCCGCTCGGTGATCTGCTCGGAAGCGGCGATTTCCAGACCCGAGAAATTGTCCTTGGTGATGAAGTTGACGACGCCGCCGACGGCGTCTGCGCCGTAGGTGGTCGATGCGCCGCCGGTCAGAACCTCGGTCCGCTCGATCAGCGCGAGCGGAATGTTGTTCAGGTCGACGCGGCCGATCTGGTTGGACGGGGCGATGCGCACGCCGTCCAGCAGGACGAGGTTGCGGTTGGAGCCGATGCCGCGCAGGTTGACGTAAGACGCGCCGGCATTGCCGTTGTTCACTGCGGCGCCGGTGGAGGGCACGACGCCCGGCACTTCGCGCAGCAGCTGCTCGGCGACGTTGGTCTGACGCAGCTCGACTTCTTCCGAAGTCGTCACGTTGACCGGCGTCGAGCGCTCCAGGTTCGGGTTGGTGATCAGCGAGCCGGTGACCACGATCGTGCCGTCATCGGCACTCGGCGCTTCGGCGGTCTGCGGCGTCTCCTGCGCGAAGGCGGGAGCGGCGCAGAGCGCGGCGCTCGCCGCACCCAGCGACAGCAGCGTGCGCAGCCGCGGATTGAACAAACTCGTCATCATTATCCCCTTTTCTTTCCTCATCGGTAGGCGGAGGAATTTCGGGGTAAGCGGCGGCGGTGCGGGCAAAAGGACCAGAGTTGGCCCTGCTATGGGTCCAGTTCAGGGTCCAGTTTGACCGCGAACGGCAAACCAACAAAAAAACGCCGGAAAACAGCCGTTTAAGACAGCGAAGGCACATTGAGACCGGCTCTGATCAGGCTCGGCTGATGCGTCAAACTTGCACGAATGTCGCTTTTTGCGCGGGGCTGTTGCAGCGCCGCCACACAGTGGAGAGGGTGCGGTCAGGCAGCCGCGGCGTGCCCGCTCTCGCTGCGGCGCAAGCCGAAGCCGGCGCTGATCGCCAGGGCCCGCCGGCGCTCGGAATAGGTCGCCGCAACCATGGGGTAATCCTCGTCGAGGCCGAAGCAGCGGCGATAGTCGGCGGGCGTCATGCCGTAGCGGGCAATGTGGCGCGTCAGCGAGCGGTAGCGGCGGCCGTCGATCATCGAGACGATATGATCGTCCGACGCGAGCGACTCCTCGACAGAGACCGCGGGCGGGAAGCGGCCGACAATGGCATGACGCGCCTGTTCGCGCGCGATCGACTGCAGCGCCGCCGGCGTCAGATAGGCGGCGATGTAGATGAGCGACATCAGCTCGCCGAGTTCCGCCTCGGGCGGCGCGCCGGTGCCGCGGCCGATCACCGCCAGCATGGCCGCGACCATCACCATCGCGCAGGTGTCGGTGGTGCGCGCCCCGACGCGCTGGCGCAGCCGGGCGGTGACCAAGGTCTCCAGCTTCGAGCGAATGTCCGAAGCGGCTTTGGGATGGGCAAGTCCCTCGGCGAGTCCGGGAACGGCCCAGAGTGCGCGGAACTGCTTCGCGAACCCGGCTGAATCGCCTTTGAGCGCGCCGTCCATCGCGCCGTCGAAGCTCGGCCGGGCGATCGCCCACAGCACTTCGACCGGCTCGGCGAACAGCCGGTAGAAGGTCGATCGGGCGATGCCGCAGCTCTCGGAGATGTCGGCGACCGAAATCTGATGGAAGCCGCGCTCGGCGAGCAGCGCCCGGAACTGCGCCTCGATGCGCGCAGCCGTGGTCTGGCGGCGGCCCTTCAGCTCTTCGGTCGGGAATACCTGTTTGGAAGCGTACATCAGCGATCGCTCTCTATTGTCGGCTTGGTCAGGATCGGCAGCAGCCGCGGGGCGCAGGCACGGAGCTGATCGGGCGTCGCGCCCAGCCCCAGCACCAGCCGGTCGCCGCCGCGGCGGCTTTCGGAAAAATGATCGAGATCGGCGCCGCCCAGCCGCTCTCCGGCGAGGGCGGCGGCGAGCATCGGGGCAGTGCCGGGTTGCACCGGCAGCATCAGCTGCAGCCCGTTGCCGGGCAGAACCCTGCCTTCCACCAGCTCGGTCAGCAGCTGGCGGCGTTCGGCGTAAGCCGCGCGGCGGCGGCGCAGATGCCGCGTCAGATGCCCCTCGGCGATGAAGCCCTGCAGCGCCAGCTGAGCGGCGAGGCTGGCCCGTGCACCCATGGTCGCATGCGCCGCCCGCAACCGCTCCGCCAGTCCGATCGGCGCCACCAGAAAGGCGACGCACAGGCCGGGGAAGAGCTGCCGGTTGAAGCTGCCGACCAGAATGGTGCGGTCCGGCGCCTCGGCGGCGATCGGCAAGGGCGGCTCGGCGCTGCCGAACCAGACGTCGGAATCGCGGTCGTCCTCAATGATCCAGGCGCCGGCGTCGTCGGCCCAGCCGAGCAGCGCTTCCCGCCGGGCCCGGCTCATCGGCGCCCCCGTCGGGAATTGCGCGAAGGGCGCTACGCAGGCCAGGCGCGCGTCGGCAGCATGCTCGCCGAGCAGGCGCGTATCCATGCCCTCTTCGTCGACGAGCAGGCTGCACAGCCTCGCCCCACGCGAACGCAGTAGCTGGCGCAGCGCTGGCCGGCACGGGTCCTCCGCCACGACGCGATCGCCCGGGCGCACCAAAGTCGCCGCAATGAGGTCGATCGCCAGCGCGGCGCTGGAGACGATCAGGATCTGGTCGGGATGGCAGCGCAGCCCGCGCGGCGCGCAGACCAGCCGGGCGATGGCGTCGCGGAGGGCCGGGTCGCCCGCCGGGTCGGCGGTGAGCAGGCGGTGCGGCTCGATCTGGGCCCAGGCGGCGGTCTGGAGCTGCTTCCAGATTTGGGCCGGGAACAGGTCGGTCGCCGGACGCTGCAGGGCGAATGGCGGCAGTTCAGCCGGTGCGGCGCGATGATGAAGAGGTGCCTCATCGGCGGTTATGGCCGGGCTGGTCGAGACATAGACGCCCGAACGGCTCCGGCTCTCCGCCCAGCCATCGGCGATCAGCTGTTCGACCGCCAATATGGCCGTGTTGCGCGAGACCTTCAGGTCGGCGGCAAGTGCCCGGGACGATGGCAGGCGGGTGCCCGGCGGCCACACGCCGTCCAGGATGAAGCCGCGCAAGCGCTTGTAAAGGCCTTGATAAAGTCCGCCTCTCGGGTCGGCGCGCAGGTCCGCCGGCAGAAAGGCAGGGGCGCGGCCGCGCCTTCCTTCCAATACCCGCATTCCCAACACAGCGTTCATTTGCGTACGCGACCCCTCGCACCGGCTTTCGAACCAAGGTGATGCGACAAAGGGCCAAACTGTAGCGGGGCTTCGACGAGCGTCGTTTTACCGCTGACGAAAACAGATGTAATTCTGCGAATGGCGAAATCGCCGGGTCGAATGACGCTCGACACCGGACGCGAGGGCGCCAGAGTGCGGGGGATGGGGATGATGGAACCGGGGGTGATGACCGAGCGGGAGTCCGCGCACAGCGTCATGCGCGCCGGCCTGCTGATTGGCCTTGGCTATTGGACGGTGCTGCTGGTCGTGCTGACCGGCCTCGCCATGCTCGACGGCTGGGAGACCTGGGGCACGTTTGCCGCGCGTTGCATCAACACGGTGCTGGCGGTGCTGGTGTCCGCCTTCATCGCCTGGACGGTGACGGCATTCCGCAAGGGCAGTTTCGCCGCGAAATGCGGGCTGGTGCTGACGCTGACCCTGGTCTGCTCTTCGCTTTATTTCGTCGCCATCTTCTATGTGTTCCGCCTGTTCGGCGGCAATGAAACCCCGCTGATGTTCAGCAGCGCGCTGCGCATGATCGTCTATTGGTTTGCGCTGTTCCTCGGCTGGTCGGCGCTGCTGCTGGCGCTCGTCTATCATCATGAGGTGCAGGACCGGGAACGGCAGCTCTCGAGCCTGCGCGAGCAGGCCTATGGCGCGCAGATGCGTGCGTTACGCTACCAGATCAACCCGCATTTCCTGTTCAATACGCTCAACGCCTTGGCCGCGCTGATCGAAGAGCGCGAGTTGCCCAATGCCGAACGGATGGTGATGTCGCTGTCCGCTTTCCTGCGCTCCACCCTCGCCCTCGACCCGCTGCACGACATCAGCCTCGCCGACGAACTCGATATCCAGGCCCGCTATCTCGAAATCGAGCGGGAGCGCTTCTCGGACCGGCTGTCGGTCCATCTGGACGTGCCGGGTGCGCTGCGTGGCACGATGGTGCCCAGCCTGATCCTGCAGCCGCTGGTGGAGAATGCGGTCAAACATGGCGTCAGCTCGCTCGACCGGCGCGTCCAGGTCCGCATCCGGGCCGAGGCTTCGGCCAAGATGCTCGCCATCCATGTCGAGAATGACGCGCTCTCCGAGGAGCAGCGAACCGAAGGCACGGGGGTCGGCCTGCGCAACGTCGCGGAGCGACTGGCGGCCCGGTTCGGCGCCGACGGCCGGCTCGAGACGGAGAAAAAGGACGGCGTGTTCCGCGCGACCATCACCATGCCGCTGCGGAGCGGCCGATGACCATCCGCGCGGCGATAATCGACGACGAGCCGCTGGCCCGGCGCCGGCTGCAGCGGGCGCTGATCCAGATCCCGGGCGTCGAGCTGGTGGGGGAGGCAGGCAATATCCGCGAGGCAGCCGAGCTGATCGAGTCGACCGGGCCCAATCTGCTGCTGCTCGATATCCAGATGCCGAACGGCACCGGCTTTGACCTGATCGATCGTCTCAGCGAGCCCGTGCCCGCGGTGATCTTCGTGACCGCCTTCGACGATTACGCAGTGCCGGCCTTCGAAGCGCGGGCGATCGACTATGTGCTGAAACCCGTCGAGTTCGCCCGCATCGCCGATGCCGTCGAGCGCGCGCGGCAGGCGCTGCGCGCGCACGAACAGGAACAACGCCTCACCGAGCTGCAGGAGATCGTCGCGACGCTGCGCGCCGAACTGGCGAAGCGGGACGAAAAGGCTTTGGCCTTCTGGGTCAATTCGCGCGGCCAGACCCACCGCGTCGCCGCCACCGAGATCGTCTGGATCGAGGCGGAGCGCGACTATGCCCGCATCCACACCGAAGACCGGTCCTGGCTCTATCACGAGAGCCTGTCCTCCCTCGCCGGACGGCTCGACCCGAAAAACTTCGTGCGCGTGCACCGCAGCGCGATCATCCGCCGCGACCGGATCACGGCCTATCAGCGCGGCGCCTTCGCCTCGCTGACGGCAGTGCTCGACAATGGCGCGCATGTCCGCGTCGGCCGCACTTATGAGCGCCAGATTCGGCATGAGCTGAAGGAGCAGCCGAACGCCGCGTGAGGGAGGGGCCCCCGTTCCCCCTGTTTCCAGCGGAGGCCCCTCGAACCGTCGGCAGGAGGACCAAGGGTGCCGCCGGCGGAATGGGCGCAACCTACTGTGCCGTCGCGGGAAAGCCCATTAGGCCGAATGGCCTAGCATCGCTTGACATGGGGCGCAGCGCTCCCGGATAGCAGCAGCCGGGGAGACCGGCGTGAAGGCGGCGCATCGCGAACAGATCCTCGTCAACGAGGTTCGCACGGAGCTGAAGGGAAGCCTCGCCGCCTGGATCGGGCTGGCGGTGGTGACGGCGTTCCTGGCGTGGGAGTTCGCCGCGCTCGGGGCGCAGGCCGGCTATCGCGGCTGGCTCGGCGTCATGGCCATTTTCCTGACCGGCTGGCTGATCGCCTGGACCCGTTTCATGCTCCGCCCGCCGTCGGACGAAGCGATCCTCGCCCGCTGGATTCCCGGTGCCAAGGCCGGGATGATCCTCTGCAATCTGGCGACCGCCGCCAGCGTCTGGGTGTTCCTGCCGGCTTCCGGGCCCGAACTCCGCGCGCTGCTGATCATCCTCTTTGCCTGGTTCCTGATCATCCAGTTCGCCGCCGCGACCGAGGCGACGCAGGTGCTGGTGAGCGCCACGCTGATGGTGCTCGGCTCTCTCATCGCCTGGCTGCTGGTCGAGCAGCCGCCTTATTATCTGCCGCTGGCGTGCTTCCTGCCGCTGTTCGGCGCGACCCTGATCGGCGTGCGGCGGTTCGTCCGGCAGGCCGTGGTCGCCGCCACTGCCGCCCGCGCCGCCACCGAAGAAGCACGCGCCGAGCTCGCCCTCGCTTTGGCCGCGGTCGCCCGTGAGCGTGACGCCAAGACCCATTTCATCCGCGCCGCCTCGCACGACCTGCAGCAGCCGCTCCAGGCTGCGTCGCTGTTTCTCGACCGCATCAAGCCGGGCGGGCGTGCCGCCGAACAGGCGCCTTCGGTCGGCGGCCTGCGGCAGGCGCTCACTGCCGCCCGCGCGCTGGTCACCGCGATGCTCGAGCATCTGAAGCTCGAAGGCGGCGTCATCCGCCCGCGCATCGAGCAGGTCACGGCCGGGGCGCTGTTCGACCGCGTGCTGCTGACGCAAGGTCCGGCCGCCACCGCTGCCGGCATGCGCATTTGCCTGGCGGGCGGCGGCATCGCGCTGACCGCCGATCCGGCGCTGCTCACCCGCGCGCTCGAGAACCTCGTCGCCAACGCAATCCGCCATTCCGGAGGGCGCCGCATCCTGCTCGGCTGCCGCCGCCGGGGAGGGGAGGTTCGTTTCTGGGTCGTCGACGACGGCAAGGGTCTGGGCGCCGGCGACGAGGCGCGCATCTTCAGCCCGTTCGAGCAGGGCGCCCATGTCGGCGCTTCCGGCGGCTTTGGTCTCGGCCTGGCCTCCACGCGCGGCCTGGTCGCGTTGATGGACGGCCAGTGCGGCGTTGCCCGGCTCACCCGCGGCGCTGCTTTCTACATCGCGCTGCCGGTCCCCGCCGCCGCGGAAGAGGATCTGCGTTGCGCTGCCTGATCGGTGACGACCACCCGCTGATGAGACAGGCCCTGGCGGCGACGCTCGTCGCCCGCTGGCCGCAGCTCCAGGTCGAGCAGGCGGCGAGCTTCCCCGAAGCCTGGACAATGGCGGCAAAGGCTCCGAATTTCTGCCTGGTGGACCTCGCCATGCCCGGCGCCGAGCCGGTCGCGGGCGTCTCCCGCCTGCGGGCGATCCTTCCCGCCGCTCCGATCCTGGTGGTGACCGGCCTCACCGATGCCGCCTTGCTCGCCGACATCCGCGCTTGCGGCGTCACCGCCATTCTCTCCAAGACCTTCGAAGCCGAGGAACTGCTCGATCCCATTCAGCAGGCGCTTGGACTGCCGGATGCGGCGGAGGAGCCCGCCCTGACACCCCGTCAGCGCGACGTGCTGCGGCTGATGGGCACCGGCCTCACCAACAAGGAAATCGGCCTCCGCCTCGGCATCGCCCCGGCGACGGTCAAGATCCACGTCTCCCGCATCATCACCCTGCTCGGCGCCGTCAACCGCACCGACGCCGTCTCCCGCGCGGAGAAGCGAGGGCTCTGAACACTTCTTTCTTACCTCCGTCACCCCAGCGAAGGCTGGGGTCTCGGCGCGAGAGATGCCAGCCTGCGCTGGCATGACGAACGGCGAGGCGCTAACCCCCCTCCATGACCGATCTCGCCGATCCGTTCGATGCCATTGCCGACGCCCCGTTCGATAGCGCGCTGTCGGAGCGCTATCTCGTCTATGCGCTGTCGACGATTACCGCTCGCTCGCTGCCCGACCTGCGCGATGGCCTGAAGCCGGTCCATCGGCGGCTGCTCTGGGCGATGCGGCTGCTGCGGCTCGATCCGGCGGCGGGTTACAAGAAATGCGCGCGCGTGGTCGGCGACGTGATCGGCAAATATCATCCGCATGGCGACCAGTCGGTCTATGACGCGATGGTCCGCCTCGCCCAGACCTTCGCGCTGCGTTATCCGCTCGTCGACGGACAGGGAAATTTCGGCAATATCGACGGCGATAACGCCGCTGCCTATCGCTATACCGAGGCCCGGCTGACGCAGGTCGCGATCGACCTCATGGCCGGCCTCGACGAAGGCACGGTCGATTTCCGCCCCACCTATAATGGCGAGGAAGAAGAGCCGGAGATCATGCCCGGCCTCTTCCCGAACCTGCTCGCCAATGGCGCGAGCGGGATCGCGGTGGGCATGGCGACGAGCATTCCGCCGCACAACGCCGCCGAACTGCTCGACGCGGCGATGCTGCTGATCGACGAGCCGGATGCGGAGCCGGCGCGGTTGCTCGAGCATGTGAAAGGCCCGGACTTCCCGACCGGCGGCGTCATCATCGACGGGCCGGGCGCCATTGCCGAAGCCTATACGACGGGCCGCGGCGCCTTTCGGGTACGGGCGCGCTGGGTCAAGGAAGACACCGGCCGCGGCACCTGGGCCGCGATCATCACCGAAATCCCCTATGGCGTGCAGAAGGGCAAGTTGATCGAGGAGATCGCCGCCCTCATCAACGACAAGAAGCTGCCGATCCTCGAGGATGTTCGCGACGAGTCAGACGCCGAAATCCGCATCGTCCTGGAACCGCGCAGCCGCACCGTCGATCCGGACATGCTGATGGACAGCCTGTTTCGCCTGTCCGACCTCGAAGTGCGGGTGCCGCTCAACATGAACGTGCTCGACGCGCACCACACGCCCCGCGTGCTGGGGCTGAAGCCGGTGCTGGAGCAATGGCTCGCCCACCAATTCATCGTGCTGGTCCGCCGCTCCGAACATCGGCTGGCGAAGATCGACGACCGCATCGAGCTGCTCGACGGCTATCTGATCGCCTATCTCAACCTCGACCGCGTGATCGAGATCATCCGCACCGAGGATGAGCCCAAGCCGGTGATGATGGCCGAGTTCGGCCTCAACGATCGTCAGGCCGAAGCCATTCTCAACATGCGCCTGCGCTCGCTGCGGCGGCTCGAGGAAATGGAGATCAAGGGCGAGCGGACGAAGCTCGACGAAGAGCGGGCCGGCCTGCGCGCGCTGCTCGACAGCCCCGCCCGCCAGCGCACCCGCATGAAGCGCGACCTGGCCAAGCTGCGCGACCGCTATGGCCCGGAGACCGCGCTCGGCGCCCGCCGCACCTCCATCGAGGAAGCCGGCCCGGCCCGTGAATATTCGCGCGAGGCGATGATCGACAAGGAGCCGATCACTGTCGTGCTCTCCCAGCGCGGCTGGATTCGGGCGCTGAAAGGCCATGCCGAGCTCGCGTCCGCAGAAACGATGAAGTTCAAGGAAGGCGACGGCCCGGCCTTCGCTTTCCATGCCCACACCACCGACAAAATCCTGATCGCGGCCGAAAATGGCCGCTTCTACACGCTGGCCGGCGACAAGCTCCCGGGCGGCCGCGGCTTTGGCGAGCCGGTCGGGCTGATGATCGACCTGGACGGGCAGATCGGCGTCACCGCCTGCTTCGCCGCAGGCATGGGCCGGCTGCTGCTCGCCTCGTCAGACGGCCGCGGTTTCATCGCCAAGGTGGATGAGGTCGTTGCCGAGACGCGCAAGGGCAAGCAGGTCGTCAACATCCGCGCTGGTTCGAAGCTGCGCATCGTCCGCCGCATCGCCGAGGATTCCGATTATGTCGCCGTCGTCGGCGACAATCGCAAGCTGGTGCTCTTCCCCCTGACCGAGCTGCCGGAAATGGGCCGCGGCCAGGGCGTGACGCTGCAGCGCTACCGCGACGGCGGCCTGTCCGACGCGATCGCGTTGAGATTCGCCGACGGCCTCAGCTGGTCGATGGGCGGCGGCAGCGCCCGCACCCGCTCCGAACCCGACCTGACGCCCTGGCGCAGCGCCCGCGGCGCGGCGGGCCGCATGGCGCCGATCGGCTTCCCGCGCGACAACCGGTTCGGCTGATCCGCTGCCAGGGTCTACAAAGCCTTAACCATTGCCCCTCTAGGCCGGTGGCGCATGGCTGCTGCCCGGACTCTCAGACTTGTTCGCACTGATCCGGGTGCAAAGCCATTCGCGCAGCCGGTGCCGTCGCTGCTCGCCAGCCAGGCGCAGCGTTTCCGCCGGCCCTTTCTCGACGCGCTGCCGATCGCCGGCGGCATCGTCGCGCTCGCCGATGGCACGCTCGACCTGGTCGATGCCAATGACGCATTCGAAGCACTCGGCGGCAAGGAGCTGATCGCCCGCGCGGAGCTATCCGATCGGCTGCTCGGCTTCCTGCGCGGCTCCGAACCTATACTCGACTTCGACTGGATCGACGGCGATCCCATCTCCGGCCGTCAGTTCAGCGTCCGCGCCGCCCGCGTCGCTCTCATCCAGAATGTCGGCCCGCGCTGCCTCGTGACCTTGCTCGACCGCACCGCCGAGCGCACCGCCGAAAAGAGCCTGCGCCTCGAGATGTTCAACGACAGCCTGACCGGGCTGCCCAATCGCGCCAGCTTCAGCGAAGCTTTGGACGCAAGCCTGTTGGACGCTGCCCCGGCCGGCCGCGCCGTGCTGATTATCGACCTCGCCCGTTTCAGCCGCATCAATGAATCGATCGGCGCCATCGCCGGCGACGAACTGCTGATCACGGTCGCGCGCCGCCTGCTCTCGGCGATGCGCGGCGGCGATCTGCTGGCCCGCACCGGCGGCAATGAGTTCGCCGTCTCCGTCGCCATCGAGCGGCCCGAAGAGGCGCTTGAGATCGCTCGCCGGCTCGCCGCGGTGCTCGCCACGCCCTGCCGCCTGTCCGATCTCGAAATCCGCACCGACTGCGCGATCGGCTGCGCCGTGCTGGAGGCCGGCTGCGACGGCGACGAGCTGTTCCGCCGCGCTCAATTTGCGCTCAAGCGCGCCAAGGGCACTGGCGACATCGAAGTCTATCAGCCGCGCGCCTTCGATCTCGCCCGCCAGCATTTCGGCGTCGAGACCGCGCTCCGCCGTGCGATCGAAGCGGAGCGGCTGACACTTGCCTTCCAGCCGGTCATCGACCTGGCGAGCGGCGAAGTCGCCGGCTTCGAAGCGCTGGCCCGCTGGCGCGAAGGCGATCAGGACATCTCCCCCGCCACCTTCATTCCCGTCGCGGAGGAGTCCGGGCTGATCGTCCCGCTCGGCCGCTGGGCGCTGGACGCGGCGCTCCGCGCGATGCGCCAATGGGACGAGCGCGCCGGCACGACGGGCGCGCGCATGGCGGTGAACCTCAGCTCGATCCAGATCGCTCGCGACGATGTGCCGAAGCTGGTCGCGGATGCCTTGTCGAACCACGCGATCGATCCCGGCCGGCTGATGCTTGAGATTACCGAGAGCGCCATCATCGCCGAGCCGGAGCGCGCCGCCCGTACCCTGGACCGCATCCGCGAAACCGGGGCGACCTTGGCGCTGGACGATTTCGGCACCGGCTATTCGAATCTCGCCTATCTCCAGCGCCTGCCGATCGACGTGCTGAAGATCGACCGCAGCTTCGTCACCGACATGCTCGGCGATCGCGACAAGGTCGCGATCGTCCGCGCGATCCTGTCGCTGGCGGAGGCTCTGGGCTTGAAGACGACCGCGGAAGGGGTGGAGACCAGGGAGCTTTCGCACACGCTGGCGGCGCTGGGCTGCACCCGTGCCCAGGGCTATCACTATGCGCCGCCGCTCGATCCCGACGCGGCTTACGACTTCTGGTCGCGCAGTTCCGCCGCCACCTGATCGGCCAGTTCCCCGACCCGCGCCGCGCCGGGAAAGCCTTCCGCCACCCAGCTATCCTCCACCATCTTCAGCGCGCGCGCGACCAGCGGTCCGGCACCGAGGCCGCGCTGGACCAATGTCCCGCCCGAGATCGGCAGCCGGGGCGGCGACCAGGCAGCAATCTCCAAAGCTGCTTGCGGCTTGCCGTCCAGCAACAGCCGGTCGACCGCGCCTTCGACGCCGATCCGATAGGCGAGTTCCTGCGGCTCGGCGGCAGGAGCGGTCAGGGCAGCGGCGACCCGTTTGCGCTGGGCGTTGGAGAGCTTCAGCCGCAGCACGATGGCGTCCGCTTCGGCCGGATCCTGTGGTCCCAGCGCAATCAGCCTCCGCATCGCATCGCCTGCGAGGTTCGCGGCTCGTTCCGCATCGATCAGCGCTGCGAGCCTATCAAGGCCTGCTCCGTCAATCTCCGGCAGCACGGGCTTCAATATGCCCCGCGCGAGCATCAGGCCGATCGCCCCGGCCGGCTCGGCGTACCCCAGCAGCTTCAGCGATTCGTCTGCGATCCGCTCGCGGCTGAGCGCCATCAGATCGTTGGCCCGCGCCGCACAGGCCTCATAGGCGGCCGCTTCCGGCGCCCCGCGCCCGAACCGCGCATGAAAGCGGAAGAAGCGGAGAATGCGCAGATGATCCTCGGCGATGCGCTGCAGCGGGTCGCCGATGAAGCGGACCACGCCTGCCTTGAGATCGTCCTGCCCCCCGAAATAGTCGAACACCTCCCCGCTCACCGGGTCGGCCGACAGCGCGTTGATCGTGAAGTCGCGTCGCGCCGCATCCTCGCGCCAGTCCTCGGTGAAAGCGACGGTCGCGCGCCGCCCGTCGGTGCTGACGTCGCGGCGTAACGTCGTCACTTCGACCGGCTTGCCGCCGACCACCACGCCCACCGTCCCGTGCGCGAGGCCTGACGGGCTCGACCAGACCGTCAGCCCGGCCGCTTCAGCACGCGCTTTGACTTGCTCGGGCAACAGCTGCGTGCCGATGTCGAGATCGCCCGGCGTGACTTCCGCCAGCGTGTCGCGCACCCAGCCGCCGATATAGCGGCTCTTGCCCTCGCCAAAGCCGATCGCCTCGCCAAGCCGCGCCAGCGCCTCCGCGTCCCAACCAGCGGGGGGGACTGCGACGCGCTCAGTCATCGCGCAGCCGGTGCGACAGGTTGACGATCATCGCCGCCGTCGCTCCCCAGATCCGCCGCCCGTTCCACATGATCTCGTAATAGCGGCGCCTTTGCCCCTGCCAATCGACCTCGCGCTCCTGGCTGTTGGTCGGATCGAGCAGGAAGGCGAGCGGCGCCTCGAACCAGTCGGCCACTTCGGCAGCGGCTGGCGTCAGCGGCAGGTCGGGCGGGATCACGCCGATCACCGGCGTCACGCTGAACCCGGTGACCGTCACATAGGTATCGACCGGCCCCACCAGCCGCACCTGGCCCCGAGGCAGCGCAATCTCCTCCTCCGCTTCCCGCAGTGCGGCGGCCACGGCATCCTCACCCGGATCGATCCGCCCGCCGGGAAAAGCGACCTGCCCGGCATGTTTGCGCAAAGTCTCGGTCCGCTGCGTCAGGATCACGCCCGGCTCGGCGCGGTCCGTCACCGCCACCAGCACGGCGGCAGGCGTCAGGCCCGTGAGCGGCTCCAGCACCGCATCCCGCATGTCGCTGGTCAGCGGCACGGGACCCCGGCCGGCGCCTCGAACCAGCGCCTGGGCGAGCCGCTCGGCCAGGCTCACGCGGTGATCGGGAAGAAGACGCCGTCGCTCCACAGTCCCGGCGGGTCCGCGCCCTCGTCCAGCGCCGCATTGGCGAGTTCGTAATAGACCGGCCGGGCGACCAGCGCCTCCAGCCCGTCGCGAACCAGCAGATAGGGATGCGGCCCGTCCGCCTTGTCGTCGAAGCGCAGCGGATGCTCCGCGCCGGCGACGATCAAGTCGCCGGTGTTGAGCCGGAAGGCGAGCCGGCGCGCTTCGCCTTCCCCCTCGCTCTTCACTTCGACCGCGACGAACGGCGCATCCTCGACCGCGATGTCCAGCTTCTCGACCGGCGTGACCAGTACATAGGAACCGTCCGGCTCGCGCCACAATATGGTCGAGAAGAGCTTGACCATCGCCGCCCGGCCGATCGGGGAGCCCTGGTGAAACCAGGTGCCGTCGCGGGCGATCCGCATCTCGCTGTCGCCGCAATGGGTCGGGTTCCAGCTCGCCACCGGCGGCAGCTTCGCCTCGCCGGCCAGCTTCGCTATTTCGGCGAGCGACAGGCCGGACAAATCGGCGGGCGGGGCGGGCATGGGCATTGAATCAGTTACTCATCTCGTCATCCCCGCGAAGGCGGGGACCCAGACTTCTTCTTCTATACCGAAGTCAACGCAACTGGGTTCCCGCTTTCGCGGGAATGACGAAGGAGAGAGATCAGCTCTCCCGTCATAGCCACTTCCCGAAGCAACCGGGCCAGCAGCCGATGCTGCTCATAGGCTCCATCGATCCGCCACCCGCTGGTCCGCTCGGCCGTGAAGCCCCAGCGCCCGTAATAAGGCGGGTCGCCGATCATCATCAGCGCATCGGCGCCTTGGGCGTCGGCGGCTGCGACCAGTGCGTTCATCAACTTCTTGCCGACGCCGCTGCCCTGGCAGTCCGGCAGCACCGCAACCGGGCCAACCATTACCAAGGCCTCTGAGGCCTCGCCCGTCCGCAGCGCGACTGGCCAGCTCTGCAGCGTCCCGACCAGCCGCTCTCCGTCCCAAGCCGCAAAGCTGAGCGCCGGGATCGGCACCGCGGCTTCGCGCAGCCGGTACGCCGTGCGCCCGCGCCGGTCCGCGCCGAAGGCAGCGTCTAGCAATGCCTCGACTGCCGCGGGTTGCGCATCGGACAATGGCGACAGCCTCAACCTCATCTCCCCGGCAGGCATAGACGCCCGGAGCGGCGCGCTTTAGCGTCGCGCGTCTGAATGGAAAGCGAGATTTGCACGGAGGTTCCCGCTTGAAGCTGTACGATGCCGTCTGGGCGCCGAACCCGCGCCGGGTCCGGATGTTTCTCGCCGAAAAGGGGCTGGAGATCGAACGGCGCATGGTCGATCTCGCCAATGGCGAGAATCTGCGCGACCCGTTCATCGGCCTTAATCCGCGCGGCACCGTGCCCGTGCTGCAGCTCGACAGCGGCGAATGCATCGCGGACTCGGTCGCCATTTGCCGCTATCTGGAAGAGCTCCACCCCGATCCGCCGCTGTTCGGCCGCTCGCCCGAAGAGATCGCCCGGATCGAGGCTTGGACCCGCAAGATCGAGAGCGAAGGCTATGCCGGCGTGGTCTACGCCTTCCGCAACCGCAACAAGCACATGACTGACCGCGCCTTGTCCGGCCGCTGGCCGCCGGTGCCGCAGCTGCCCGAACTCGTCATGCGCGGCCAGAATATGTGGGGTTGGTTCCTTGAAACGCTGGACGAGCATCTCGAAGGCAGGGAGTGGATTGCCACCGACGATTACAGCTTTGCCGACCTGACCGCGCTGATGACGGTGGACTTTGCTAAGGCCACCCGCCTGTCCGACAGCGCGTTCCCGCCGGCAATCGCCTCCTGGCATGCGCGTGCCTCCGCCCGGCCGAGCGCCACCGCATGACGCCGGAATTCGGCAGCCCGCGCACCGCAATCGTCACCGGCGGGGCGCGGCGGATCGGCTGCTCGATCAGCCGCGCGCTGGCGGCGGATGGCTGGCATGTGCTGATCCATCACCACAGCTCGACGGGGCAGGCGGCCGAGTTGGCGGAGGAACTCGGCGCCTCGACCGTTCAGGCCGACCTTGCCGACCCTCAAGCATCCGCCCATATCATCGCCGCACTTGGAGGCCTGCCGCCGCCCGCCCTGCTGGTGAACAGCGCCGCCGGCTTCGAGCTCGACCAGTTTGAAGATTTTACCGCCGCCGGGTGGGACCGGCACATGGCCGTCAACGCCCGCGCGCCTGCGCTCCTCACCCAGGCTTTCGCGCGCGCCGTGCCGGAGGAGCAGGGGGCGCTCGTCGTCAACCTGCTCGACGCCAAGCTCGCCCAGCCGAATCCCGATTTCTTCACCTACACCGTGGCCAAGGCCGCTTTCGCTGCCGTCACCGAACTGAGCGCCCGCGTGCTCGCCGCGCGCGGCATCCGCGTCAACGCGATCGCACCCTCGGTCACCTTGGTGTCAGGCCCGCAGACCCGCGACAATTTCGAGCAGGTGCACCGCCTCAACGCGCTCGGCCGCGGCGTCACGGTCGAACAGATCGTCGACGCGCTCCGCTTCGTCATCGCCACGCCGACGCTCACCGGCCAGACCATCACCCTCGACGCCGGCCAGCGCTTCCTCGGCCTGCAAAGGGACGTGCAGTTTTTGTAACTAGCTCCTCCCCTGCAAGGGGAGGTGGCCGGCGCAGCCGGACGGAGGGGTGTCACCGTCCGATATAGAGCCTCGAGCGTGACACCCCTCCGCCCCTCGGCTCCGCCGAGCGGTCCCCCTCCCCTTACAGGGGAGGATCATCCTTGGGTTACTTCTGCGCCTTCAGCCAGGCGATCAGCTTGGCGCGCTTCGCCTTGTCAGGCATGCCGGCATAGACCATGCGCGTGCCCGGCACCGCCGCCCGCGGATTGGCGATATAGGCGTCGAGCGCCGCTTCGCTCCACACGCCCTTCTGCGCCTTGAGCGCCGGCGAGTAATTGAAGTTCGGGACCGCGGCCTTCTTGGCACCCACGATCCGGTGCAGCGTTGGCCCAAGGCGATTCTGCCCGGGCTTAACCGTATGGCAGATCGCACAAGGCGCGAAACTGGGGTCGGTCTGCGCCTGCGCTGCGCCACCGGTCATCAATGCCGCACCGATCAGCAAAATCCGCATCGTCCTACCCCGCTCTCGTCTCTCTGGCCGCGCCTCCTAAGCCGCTGATCGTGAATGGCAAGTGAGCAACAATCCGTCACGCCCGTTACTATTGCCGCAATTGCGAAACAAAGCTCTTCGCACTTGCACAATTTTCATTGACCCGACTGTCATGGCTGTGAAACATTCATGGCGGGGAACAAAGGGGACTGCGCGCATGAAGCTCGTCACCGCGATCATCAAGCCCTTCAAGCTGGACCAGGTCCGCGAAGCGCTCACCGCCCTCGGCATTTCCGGCCTCACCGTCACCGAAGTCCAGGGCTTTGGCCGGCAAAAGGGCCAGAAGGAAATCTACCGGGGCGCCGAATACACCACCAACACCGTGCCCAAGATCAAGGTCGAGGTCGTCTGCCCTTCGAACCAGCTCGACCGGGTGGTTGAGGCGATCCAGCAGGCGGCCCACACCGGCTCGATCGGCGATGGCAAGATCTTCGTGATGGAGGTCGGCCACGCCGTCCGCATCCGCACCGGGGAGACCAACGATGCGGCGATCTGAAAACCCCTCGTCATTGCGGGGGCGGCGCAGCCGGCCGCGGCAATCCATTCCTTCTGGGTCTTCCCGCGCGGCTGGATTGCTTCGCTACGCTCGCAATGACGGACATGAGGGGACTTGTATGACGGTGAAGCTTGCAGCGGCCGCTTTGCTCGGCCTCGGTTCGTCCCCCGCCTGGGCTCAAGGCGGGCCCGTCAAGGCGCCGACGGCCGAACAGATGGCCGGCATGGTCGACAAGGGCGACGTCGCCTGGATGCTGGTCTCCTCGGCCCTGGTGCTGATGATGTCGGTGCCTGCGCTGGCGCTCTTCTATGGCGGCCTGGTCCGCACCAAGAATATGCTCAGCCTGTTGATGCAGGTGCTGATGATCGTCTGCGTGGCCGCACTCGTCTGGGTGTCCTGGGGTTATAGCCTGACCTTCACCGGCGGCTCCCCCTTCATCGGCAACCTGTCCAAGGCGTTCCTGCAGGGCGTGTCGACCGGCACCTATGCGGCGACCTTCAGCAACAACGTCTATCTGCCTGAGTATGTGTGCGTCGTCTTTCAGATGACGTTCGCCTGCATCACGCCGGCGCTGATCGTCGGTGCCTTTGCCGAGCGGGTGAAGTTCACCTCGCTGATGATCTTCGTGGTGGCGTGGCTTACCCTGGTTTATTTCCCGATAGCTCACATGGTCTGGTATTTTGCAGGGCCTGACTTCCTTGCCGATGCGCCGACGGACGCGGGCTATCTCTATGCGATGGGCGCGCTCGACTTTGCCGGCGGGACCGTCGTGCACATCAACGCGGGTATTGCCGGCCTCGTCGGCGCGGTCATGGTCGGCAAGCGGATCGGCTGGCCCCGCGAAGCCACGCCGCCCCACTCGCTGACCATGACCATGATTGGCGCCTCGCTGCTCTGGGTCGGCTGGTTCGGCTTCAACGCCGGCTCCAACCTGGAGGCCAACGGCGTCACTGCGCTCGCTTTCCTCAATACCTTCGTCGCGACGGCAGCGGCGGCGATCAGCTGGGCGATCGTCGAGCAGATCAGGCACGGCAAGCCCTCGATGCTGGGCGCCGCGACCGGCGCCGTCGCCGGCCTGGTCGCGATCACCCCGGCCTCCGGCTTCGGCGCGCCTGGCACGTCGATCCTGATCGGCCTGATCGTGTCGCCGATCTGCTTCTTCTTCGTGTCCACCGTGAAGAACCGGCTGAAATATGACGATACGCTGGACGTGTTCGGCGTGCACTGCGTCGGCGGCATCGTCGGCGCGCTGGCGACGGCGATCGTCGCCGATCCGGCGCTCGGCGGGCAGGGCTGGTTCGACTATACCCAGTTCCCGGCCGCTCCCGGCGAGTATGTCATGGGCGCTCAGCTGCTCACGCAACTCAAGGCCGTGCTGATCACGCTCGCCTGGTCAGGCCTGATCTCGGCTTTGCTCTTCTTCGTCATCGGCAAGACGCTGGGCCTGCGCCCGAACGAGGACGCCGAGCGCGAAGGGCTCGATCTCTCCGCCCATGGCGAGCGCGCTTATAATTATTGACGAGGTCCACCTGCGAGGGACCGACTGGCCGGCGGGGCAACTCGCCGGCCTCTTTTCTCTTCTCTCTTCGTCATGCCAGCGCAGGCTGGCATCTCCTGTTCCAGTAGAGACCCCAGCCTGCGCTGGGGTGACGGAAAGTGCTCAGAGGGCGCGATGTCCTGCTGCACTGCAGCATGTTTCCGCTTGTGCGCTGCGAAAATCGTGTCATCATCCTGTCACGGCGGCACTTGCCCGAATGAGGCGAGGCCCCGCCGGCGCAGGCTGGACGTGACGATAACCCCAAGCAAGGTGGGATATATGCGCACGTCTTTCCGGGCCCTGACCATGGGTCTCCTTTTGATCGCTTCGCCTGGCTTTGCGCAGGAAGAAGAGGCGTCCGACTTCACCGTCAGCGGCAGCGTCGCCGGCCTGTCCGACTATCGCTTCCGCGGCGTTTCCCAGACCGACAAGGATCCGGCGATCCAGGGCACGATCCAGGTCACGCACAAGAGCGGGCTGTACAACGGTGTGTTCGGCTCCAACCTGGCCGGCTGGGGCACGTTCGGCGGTCCGAACCTTGAATCTGATGTGTTCGGCGGCTTCAAATTTCCAATCGGCCAAGGCGTGTCGGTCGATATCGGCCTGACCTGGTACATGTATGCCGGCGGCGCGAACGAGACCGACTTTGCCGAGCCCTATGTAAAGGTGAACGCCAGCGCGGGCCCGGTCGCGCTGACCGCCGGCGTCGCCTATGCGCCCAAGCAGCAGGCGCTCGGCCGCGTTTACCGCACCGGTGCCGAGTTCGTCGCCGGCACGCCGTTCGATCCGGGCGACAAGGACGATAATCTCTATGTCTGGGGCGATGCCGCGCTGCCGATCGCCTCGACTCCGCTCACCGTCAAAGGCCATCTCGGCTATTCGGACGGCAATCCCGGCCTCGGCCCCAATGGCACCAGCGTCGCGCCCACCGGCAAATATCTCGACTGGCTGCTGGGCGTGGACGCGACCTGGAAGAACCTGACCCTGGGCGTGGCCTATATCGACACCGATATCAGCACTGCCGACCGTGTCCCGCTGCTGCCGAACTTCGGCACGGTCGCAAGCGGCAAGTCGATCTCGGATTCGACGGTGGTCTTCTCCCTCACCGCCGCTTTTTGAGGCTGTTTAACAGACCATTAGCCATGTCCGCCTATGACCCTCCGTCAGCCCGGAGGAGGCGCGTCGTTTGGCAATGTGGTTCAACCTGAATATGTGGAGCGCGTCCTCGGCCGATCTGGTCGAGACGCAGCTCCGCTCGGTCGGCCGCTCCTATCCGCTGACCTTCGTCGCGACGGCGGCGGTCAGCATCAGCTTCATGTGGGCGCTGCGCGATCTGCCCAATCATCGCTGGATCGTCGCCGGTGCGCTGCTGCATTTGTTCGTCAGCTGCGGCGTGCTGACGCGCTGGTTCATCCAGCGGCGGTCGAACTGGCGCGTGAACGACGCCGCCCGCCAGGCGCGGCTGATCACGATCGAATCCGCCTGCGTCGCCGTCGGCTGGTTTCTCTTCCTCTCCATCGCCGGCATGCGCGCCGAGCCGAGCGACCAGGTGCTCGTCACCACGGTCATGGCGGGCGTGATGGCCGTCGGCGCGCTCCGCTACGCCGCCGTCCCCGCCGCCGGCCTCATCTTCCTGGTGATCGCTTATGGAGTCTCGGGCGCCTTTGCGGTTGCGTCGGCCATTCCCTTCGCCGTCTATTTCTGCCTCGCCGTCTTCGTGCTGATGCTGGCGCGGACGGTGCTCGCCCAAGGCACCGCCCTCCGCCACCAGCACGAAGTCGGCGCCGATCTGGAGCGTGCCGCGCGGGAGCGCGACCTTCTCGCCAACGAAGCGAAATATGCGGCGGCCCAGGCGCAGCTGCGCGAGGCCGAAGAGCTGAACCGCCAGCGCGAAGCGCAGGAGGTCTCGCGCCGTGCCTTGAACGAGGAAATGGCAGCAAAGCTGAAAAGCTCCATTCTCCAGGCGCTGGACGAACTCAGCCGCGGCGCCGAGCAGACCGGCGGCAATGCACAGGCGCTCGCCGCGCAATCGGCCGAGACGTCGGACCAGATCGTCCGCCTCGCCGCGCGCGCCCGCACCGCCGATGTCGATGCCGGCCACCTCCTGCAGGCCACCGACGATCTCGGCGCCGCGCTGGCCATGGTCCTGACCCGGGCCGAAGAACAACGGCGCACCACGCTGCAGATGCAGGATCTCGCCTCCGAAGCCGACCACACGTTGCGCAGCTTCGTCGAGGCGGCGTCGAGCATTTCGTCGATCGTCGACGCCATCTCAGGGCTCGCCCAACAGACCAACCTGCTCGCACTCAACGCCACGATCGAAGCCGCGCGTGCAGGGGAGGCCGGGCGCGGCTTCGCCGTCGTTGCCAATGAAGTGAAGGCGCTCGCCAGCCAGGCCGCCGCCGCCACGGAGGATGTGAAGAGCCGCTTCGCCACGCTTTCCAGCGCCGTCGGCCGCACCTCCGGCATCGTCGACGAAATCCGCGGCAGCTTCGACCTGCTCCAGGAAGTGGCCGAACTCGTCTCCTCCGCCACCGAGAACCAGCAGCAGCTCGTCCAAACCGTCCACCGCTATGCCGACGCCGCCGCGTCCGTCGCCTCCGAACTCCAGACCGGCGCCGCCCGCGCGGAAGAAGCAGCGAACGGCACCACCGGCCTCATCACCAGCATCGAGTCCTCGATCGCCCAACTCACCACCCACGCCCACAATCTGCGCGGCGAGGCGCAATCCTTCGTGGCGGAGCTGAAAGCGGCATAACGCCCGGCAACCGGCAGGTCGCCGCCTTTTACCCGGATGCCTGCTTTCGACCCGTTGCGGACATTCCGCAGGCGGTACGACTGCCTTATGATCCATCGAGACGTGGAAAGAACGGCCCCTGTAGGAGGCGCTCTTCCTACGATGTCGTTGCGATCGGGCTAGGCGGCTGAGAGCCGCTGCCGCCGGGCAGTCGAACCGATGAGCCCGAAGCCGCCGATCATCATGGCCCATGTCGCAGGCTCAGGAACGCCGGGGAACTCATAGGGAGTCAGCAGGATGGCGCGCCCTTGCCCGTTCAGAAGGCCGGCAGCCAGGATTTGGCCCTTGTTGTTGATGTCGGACGCCCCGAATAGATACCATTTTCCGCCCGTGTCGGTCAGGCTGTGTAGGTCGCGCATCCCGAACTCGGCCGTCCAGAGAAAGGCTCGGCCGTAAGCAAAGTCACCCTGGCTGCTGCCGACGATCATGCCGGCATCGTTGATGCCTTCGGCGGAACTGCGGATCGCAGCATGCGGGAGTGCACCGAGGTCGCGCATGCCGCCCGCTTCGGTCCACAAAAAGGCGCGCTCGCCCGCCGATGAGCTGCTCTGACCGATAATCTGCCCAGCTTCGTTGATGCCTGCCGCGATGCTGGTGCCATCGCCGCCGGCGAGAGCTCCAAGGTCGGTCACCTGGCCGTTCGGTGCCCAGCGAACTGCACGGGTGCCCGCTGGGGAGGAAGAGAACCCGGTGATTTGCCCAGCTTCGTTGATATCCGCTGCCAAGGCGGAGGAGCCGCCTGGCAAAGCATCTAGCAGCTGGTACCCGCCTGCCTGGGTCCACAAGAAAGCGCCGCTCCCTGAGCTTCCGCCGGCGCCGACCACCTGGCCCGCATTGTTGATCGCATAGCCATCCGCGCGGACCCTGCCGCCGGCGGGCTCGCCGATGTCCACCATGCCGCCGGCCTGCGTCCAGGTGAATGCGTGGCGATCGCCGAGCGGCCCCGGCACCGCGCTGGTTCCGGTGGCTGTATTCAGATCGTTGATGCCGTGGCCGATACTTGTCGTGCCGCGCAGCGACCCAAGGTCAATCATCGTGCCGTCCGCCGTGCGCACATAAGCACGGGACACCTGTGTCCCGACCACCCACCCGGCATCGTTCAGGTCCGAGGCCCTGAAGAACTGCCCGAGATCGGTGATGGTGTAGCGCACAGCTGCCTCGGCTGCGCCGGGCAGCAATGCGCTCGCTGCAATCATCAAAACCGACCGAATCATATTCTCTCCCCTGTGCGGCCCGACATAGCTCAGTAACTAGTCGACGCCCGAGAGGGGGAACAACCCCGCGGCAACTCAGGTTCCGCAGACTATCGGCACGTCCGCTTTCCACCCGTTGCGGACGTTCAACTCACAACCCGGACGTTGCGCCACCTGCGCCTATTTCCCCCGCGCGCGGTCCGCCTGCTGCTCCAGCTTTTCCGCCTGCTCCTCTGCAGCCTTGCGGGCGGCGTCGGCTTGTTCCTCGAGCGCGTCGGCTTCGGCTTCGCGCGCGTCCTTGACGGCGTCTTCCGCCTGGTCCTGCTTTTCGCCCATGGTCTCGGCGGGGCCGCTCTTCCTCGAGTCCTCGCTTTCGACCGCGCCCGAGGCGTTGTCGGCTTTCTCCCCCGCTTGCTCGCGCGGGCCGTCGCAGGCGGTGATTGCAAGTGCGGCGAGGGTGGCGAGGCTGATCCGGATCATGTGTTTCTCCCTTTGGCAGCAGATACGCCGTTCCAGCCCAGCCGTTCCTCACTTGACTTGATTGAACGTTCAATCAACAAACAAGCATGGCCAAGGATACCCGCGCCAGGATCGTCGAGACCGCCGCCGAGCTGTTCTGGGCCAAGGGCTATGGCTCGACCTCGATCGCCGACATTCTCGCCCGCGCGCAGGTGAACAGCGGCAGCCTTTATCATTTCTTCCCGGGCAAGCAGGATCTGCTGCTCGCCGTCCTCCAAAGCTATCGCGACGGCATTCACCCGATGCTGCTGGAGCCCGCCTGGGCCGGCGTCGATGACCCGATCGAGCGCATTTTCGCGCTGCTTGGCCGCTATCGCGAGCTGATCATGCTGACCGACTGCAGCTATGGTTGCCCGATCGGCAGCCTGGCGCTGGAGCTGCACGAGGCGGACCCGTCGGTGCGCAACCTGCTCGCGGAGAACTTTACCGGCTGGACCACCGCGGTGCGCGTCTGCCTAGACGCCGCTGGCGATCGCCTGCCGCGCGCCACCGACTGCCAGGCGCTCGCCGAGTTCGTGCTGACGGTGATGGAAGGCGCGGTGATGCAGGCGCGCACCTATCGCGACGTCGGCTGTTTCGACCGCGCCGTCGCGCAGCTGCGCATCCATTTCGACGCGTTGATGAAGGAGGGGGTATCATGCTGACCTTGATGCTGGCGGCCGCGGCGGTGACGCCGGAAGCCGCGCTGGAGCCGCTCGCCTTTCTCGCCGGCCATTGCTGGCGCGCCGAGTTCAAGCCGGGCGTCGAGGACACGCACTGCTTCGAGCGCGTCTATGGCGGCAAGCATTTGCGCGACCGGCACCAGGTCACCGGCGGCTATGCCGGCGAGACGCTCTACAGCTGGGACGGCAAGGCGGGCCTGGTCACCTACACCTATTGGAACTCGCTGGGCGGGGTCAGCCGCGGTACTATGCGGCCCGACAGCAACGATCGGCTCGATTTCGGCGACGAGGCCTATACCGCGCCCGACGGCAAGCAGGCGCGCATCGCCACCCGTTGGCGCCGCCTCGGCGCGGACGCGTACGAGGCAGTCACCAGCTCGCCCGAACTGCCCTCGATGAACCGCACCGTCACCTATCGCCGCGTGCCCGCCGCCGTGGCGATCTCCACCGAGCGCCTGCCGGACGGCAGCCATGCCCTCACCCACGAAGTCACCGTTGCCGCGCCCGCGGACCAGGTCTGGGCCGCGATCAGCACGGCCGAGGGCTGGCGCGGCTGGGCGGTCCCGGTCGCGTGGATGGCCGATGCCGACACGCTGGAGGGCAGCTACAACCCGGCCGCCAGGCCAGGCGACGCCGCCACCATCCGCCAGCGGCTCGACGCCCGCATTCCCTATCGCCTGCTCGCCTTCCGCACGGTCAAGGCGCCGCCCGGCTTCCCGCACTTCGACACCTATGCTCGCGTCCGCAGCATGATCGCGCTGGAGCCGTCCGGGGAGGGCCGCACCCGCGTCCGCCTCACCGGCGCCGGCTATGCCGACACCGAAGCCGGCCGCCAGCTCCTCGCCTTCTTCCGCGACGGCAACCGCATCAGCCTCGAACGCCTCGCCCGCAGGTTTGCGGCGGGCCCGATCGATTGGAGCAGAGAACGCTGGCCCTCTCCCAGAGGGAGAGGGCGACTCGCGCTTCGCGCGAGCGGGGTGAGGGGGCCCGCACTCTAATCTAAGCTCCCGGGTCCCCTCACCCGGACGGCTATCGCCGTCTCGACCTCTCCCTATGGGAGAGGTGAGGCAAGTTCACCGCGTCAGCATCCCCAACACCCAAGACACCACTCCGGGCCGTGCCCGCGCCGGCGGGAGCGCAGCGCTGCACTCCAGGCACCGCGCCTGGATGGCGGCGCCGCTGGCCACCCGGCGGGCATCATCGACCGCGCTCCACGCCAGCGCCGTCTGGCGGCGGCCGAGCATCGTCAGCACGTCGCCGCTCCCGCCCTCGTCATCCGGCCGGCTCCAATCGGCTGCCAGTCGGTCGAACCAGCTCGGCGCCCGCTCCAGATAGACGATCGACACGTCGTCGGCGTCGAGCTTCGCCCGCCGCGCCGCCTCGCGCACCGCATCGTCCAGCGATCCGAACGCGTCGACCAGCCCCAGCTGGCGCGCGCTGCCGCCATCCCACACGCGCCCCTGCGCGATCTCGTCCACCCGCGCCGGCGGCAGCTTCCGCGCGGCCGAGACCAGGCCGATGAAGCGCCGGTACATGTCCTCGACGCCGGTCTGCGCCAGCCGGTCGAACTCCGGCGTGGTGCCGCCGAACAGGTCCGGCTGCCCGGATAAGGGAGTCGTCCGCACGCCGTCGCTGGTGACGCCGATCTTGGCGAGCGACGACTCGAAGGTCGGCAGCACGCCGAACACGCCGATGGACCCGGTGATGGTGGCCGGCTCGGCGAAGACCCGGTCGCCCGCCATCGCCACCCAATAGCCGCCCGACGCCGCCACCGATCCCATCGACACGACCACCGGCAAGCCCGCCTGCTTCGCCTCCAGCAGCGCCGACCGGATCCGCTCCGACGCCAGCGCCGAACCGCCGGGCGAGTCCACCCGCACCACCAATGCCTTCAGCTCGCCGCGCGCGAGCGCCTGGCGGACAGCCTTGGCGATCGTCTCGCCGCCGGCGGTACCCGGCCCGGACTCGCCGTCCTGGATCGTGCCGGCGACCGTCACCACGCCGATATTGCCGCCGCTATAGCGGACCGGATTGGCCGACAGCCAATCCGCCAGCCGCACCGCGCGGAAGCTGCCGCGCTTGGTGTCGGTGCCGGCGATCTTCGCCACCCGTTCCGAAAAGGCCTCGCGCTCGCCCAGCCTGTCGACCAGCCCGCGCTGCAACGCCGCTTCCGCGAGCCGCCCAACCACGGCCGGGTCGGCGACCGCATCGGCCAGCCGCGCCTTGGGCCGCGCGGCGCTCACATGACGCTGCCAGCCGCTCCACAGTGCCCCCGCCAGCGCCCGGTTCGCCTGCTCGGCTTCCGGCGACTGATCGCTGCGCAGATAAGGCTCCACCGCCGACTTGTAGGTGCCGACCCGGTAGACATGCGCGTTCACGCCCAGCCGGTCGAGCAGCCCCTTATAGTAAAGCCGCGACCCGCCGGGCCCGGTGAACGCCACCGCGCCCATCGGGCTCAGCCAAACTTCGCTCGCATGCGCCGCGAGCAGATAGCCATCATCGGTATAGCCGGTCGCATAGGCCAGCACCGGCTTGCCCGCGCGCTTCACCCGGTCGAGCGCTTCGCCGACCTGTTCCAGCGCGACCTGGCCGCCGCCGATAAAGCTGTCCAGATCGAGCACCACCGCCTTGATGTCGCCGTCCGTCCGCGCCGCGTCGATCGCGCGCACCACGTCGCGCAGCCGGTGCTCCCGCGTGGCGGGGCCGCCGCCCAGCGAGTCGAACAGCCCGCGCTCGGCCGGCTGCTCGACGATGGTGCCGTCCAGATCGAGCAGCAGCGCCCCCGATCCGGTCGTCCGCACCGGGCTCCAGGTCAGCGCCGCATGAAGGGCCGCAAAGAACAACAGCATGAAGACGAGCACCAGCCCGTCCTTGATGCCGACGAGCAGCCGCCAGAAACCCCGGAGAATGCTCATGCGCGTGGAACCTTGATCATCAGCTCGGACAATCGGGCCCCCCTGCCTGCATTGCAAGGGCGCAGCCGCAGTCCTGGTGGTGCGTTGACTACGTTGATGCTAAAAGGAACTCCTATGAATGAGCTTACCGGCTTCACCTTCGCGCCGCAGGTTCCCGCCCGCTTCTCGATCGAGGAGTTCATGCGGCTAATCGACTCTGGCGCGCTGGATGGAATGGGCAAGATTGAGCTGGTTGAAGGGGTGATCGTCCGCATGAGCCCAGCGCTGGGCAAGCATATGCGCTTGCAACGGGAGATTTTTGAGAGGCTGCTGGAGATTATGCGAGACGACCCGAGCGGGCGCATCGCTCAGTTTGAACTAACTGTTCAACTTGGTAGCTCAACCCTTCGCGACATCGATGTGGCGATTGTCTCCAAGCCACCGGCCGACGACGAATATGGTGATCCAGCTACAGTGTCGCTGGCGATTGAGGTGTCGAATACCACCCTCGATTATGATCTGAATGACAAGGCACGCGCTTATGCGGCTTGGGGCATACCGCATTATTGGGTGGTCGATGTCGAGAACGCGCGCACCCACATCATGACGACACCGCTCGACGGCGACTATGCCGAGCGGCGGCTCTTCCCCTTTGGCGAGCCGCTCCCGGTGCCCGGCACCGATCGCACGATCACGATCGGCTGACCCGGCTGCAGGGTTGAGCTCGATCCTAGCCGTCGGTGAGAGCGCCGAGCGCTCCCACCCAAGACAACCCGGCGCTACGCGTGAGACAAGCTGCTGCGCCGCCGGCGCGCCGCCGCGCCGGCCAGGCCGAAGCCGGCGATCATCATCGCCCAGCTCGCCGGTTCCGGCACGGCGGTACGAAACGCGTCGGCGGTGATGATCAGATTGTCATAGGCCATCGACGCTGCGCCCTGATTGGCCGCCTCCTGCCCCATGAAGAAGCTGATCTTCACATCGCCGAGCAGCAGGTCGCTCGACGCTTGCCTGACGATCACGAAGCTGCCGTCCTGGTCCGCATCATATTCCTCGAACATGGTGTTGCCGACGCGGCGGATGCGGAAATCGACGAGCGGGTCGGAGTCGTTCAGGATCGTCTGGCCAAATCCCGGCGGGCTGGGGACGAACATGTTGGCGACGACATTGTTCGCGCCGAAGAAATACACGTCGGTGAAGCCTTCGGCGTGGCCGGTGGCCAGCCCGGACGATGCCGAACCATTGTTGCTGCGGTCTGCCGTCACCGTCGTCGAAAAATCGCCGACGAGCGAGAATTTGGTCGTGATGTTGGCAAAGCCGCTGCCGACCGGGGCGGATTTGGAAATCACGCCCCTGCCGCCGCTGAGACCGAAGCTGTAGCCTGCCGTCAGCTCGGTGGACAAAGCCGGGCTCAATGTCGGCCCGTCGAACGTCTCGGTGAAAGTCGCTGCAGAGGCTGGCATTGCGGCCAGAGCGCTCGCGAGCGTAAGCAGATGCTTGGAAGTCATTGTCAGTCTCCTGATCGGATAGGTCAAACGAACCGAGCGCGGGCGACCAGGCGCCGCCGTGCCGCCGCGCCCGCCAAGCCGAAGCCGGCGATCATCATCGCCCAGCTCGCGGGCTCCGGCACCCCTGGAGCAGCGTCGGCAAAGCCAACGAGATCGTCGACGCGCAGCGCCGTGGGTCCGCCTTGGTTCGTCACTTCGAAGTCGAGCGTGTTCAGCCCTGCCTTCAGGCCCGAGACGCTGAAGGAGGTCAGGCTCAGGAACTGAAACTGCGCGAAAAAGCCGGTGTCCTGCCCGTTGAGCAGCAGCCGGCTGCCATTGTCCGATCCGAACCGCCCGGTCACCCTGGCGGTCGCCAGGTTGGCGCCCGTCAGCGTGAAGGACAGCCGGAAGGTCGAAACGTCGTTCCCTGGCAGGCCGTTGGCGTCGAGCGAGATCCAGCGGGAATCGCCGTCCTCGGGCACATAGGCGCCGTTGAAATAGGTGACCGCCTGCTGCCCAGCAAAGCCCGTCCGGGTCGAAGAGAGAATGCTGTAATGCGCATCGACCTGACCGGCCCCGCCGGTTAGCGCGACATTGTTCGCATCGACGCCGGTGTTGAACAGCCCGGTAAAGGTTGCTGCGGATGGGGGTGCTGCCGCCGCCGTCAGCAACAGCAGGGTCGAGGCGGTGATAAGCTTGAACATGATACTCACTCCCTGTTCTGTTTAGTTCGGAACGACGATCCCGCCCCGTCGGCAAGTCCAGCAATGCAGGCCGCGCTACGCCACGCCTCAGGCGCGACAGCTGCCTTCTAAGCCGGCCTGGACCCGGACATATCGGCCGGATGGCCGAACCTGATAGCCGATCCACGCGCGCGCCGCCGCGCCGCCGCGCCAGCCAGCCCGAAGCCGCTGACCATCATCGCCCAACTCGCCGGTTCCGGCACGCCGGCGTTCAGCGCCTGGACGCTGACGCCGTCGAACACGAAGAAGGGCGAGCGGCCGAACAGCGTGAAGCTGCGCGCGAAGTTGAAGTTGATCTGGTGCGCACCGGCCCCAAGGAACAGCGATCCTTCGAAGCTGGTGAAGGGCACCTGTTGCGGGCCGCAGCAAGACACCAAAGGCGGCACCACTGTCGACAGGACGGTGCCGTCGATGTTGGCGTCGAAGAACAGGCCGTAATCGGCAAAGCCGCCGCCATCGCCGCGGCCGAGCAGGAAGCGGTAGCTATATTGGCCAGCCGTCGCCGTGCTGAAGCTTTGCGAGATCGTGCCGAATCCCGGATCGAACGGCGAAGCGAAGCCGACCGTCACTGCCTTCGTGCCATCCGGCGTCAGCAGATTGTCGCCGACCGAGAAGAAAGCGGACCCGGACGTAAACCATAGGCCGAGCGTCCCCGATTCGAAGCCGCCATTGACGATCTCGTTCGCGTGCGCGCCGCTGAGTGGCGCCATGGCAATCAACGCCGCCGCTGCATAAAATAGATGCTTCACTACGCTTTACTCCCTGTTCACCCGCCTCTCGATTTGACAGCGGGCCGGAAGCCTGTCGTCATCCAGGTGGATGAGGCGCGAGGCTGCGAAGTGACGATTGCGACCGCCAACGGTCCCGCGCCGGGACAACTTTCCCCCGAGGACCACGACGCGCTGATCGGCGCGATCTACGAATGCGTGATCGAACCCACCGGCTGGCCCGCCGTGCTCGCCCGCATCTGCGCGGCGGTGGGCGGCGCGGCAGCCTGGATCGCCGTCCATTATCCAGGCCAGGTCCGGTCGATCTACGAGATCGAGGTCGGCACCGATCCGGAGCAGCAGCAGCGGCTGCGGACCCGCTATGTCGCCGCGTCGCCCTTCATCGGCGCGGTCCATTATGTCGCCCGCGCCGACATCCTCTCGGTCGCCGATGCCGTCGATTATGACGAGTTTTGCTCGGGCCGCTTCTACCGCGAATGGGCGGAGCCGCAGGGCTGGCACGACTTCATCCTGGGCGTGCTGGCGCGGGAGGCGGACCGCTTCACTTGGCTCGGCATCTGCATGGGTGAGCGGGTCCGGCCCGAGCACAAGTCCCGGGTCGCCGTCTTACTGCCCCATGTGGAGCGCGCGGTGCGCATTTCCGATCTGCTCAAGCTGCGCACGGATCAGGCCGCCGACCTCGCGGCCATGGCCGAAAGCCTCGCGACCGGCATGATCCTGGTCGATGGCACGGCGGAGGTGCGCGGGATCAACGCCGCGGCGCGGCAGCTCATCGCCTCGCATCCTGAACTCGGCCTCGTCGGCGCCCGTCTGCGCCTGCCGGGCGACGCCGCCGGCACGGCAGTCCGCGCGGCGATCCAGGCCTGTGCCGAGGCGCGCCAGGACGCGTCCGGTGCCACCGTGCTGATCGACGGGGCTGAACAGGACGGCCTGCTCGTCCATGTCATGCCGCTGACCTGCCCGCAGGATGGCCGGCCCGGTGCGGCCGTCGCCGCCCTGTTCCTGACCAACCCGGCCGCGCCGAGCCGCGCTCCGGTCGAGGCGTTCGTCAGCCATTATGGCCTGACCCCGTCCGAAACGCGGGTGCTCGTCGCTTTGCTGGAGGGCAAGAACCCGCGCGCCATCGCCGCCGCGCAGGGGGTAGCGATGCCGACGGTGCGCACCCATCTCCGCCGCATCTATGAAAAAACCGGGGCGGCTGGGCAGGCCGATGTAGTGCGCCTCGTCGCCAGCCTCGGCGCGTCGCTCTAGCCAGCCGCTCCGCTTCCGAAACTTTCTATTCGTTCAGCCTTGAAGCGCGATTTGAGCCGGCATATATGGCCCGTGCTGGCACTCGCTCTGGGTGAGTGCCAACAGCCATTAAAATACCGGAGGGACTTACGAAATGAACTTTCGTCCGCTGCACGATCGTGTGCTCGTCCGCCGCGTCGATGCCGAAGAGAAGACGGCCGGCGGCATCATCATCCCCGACACCGCCAAGGAAAAGCCGCAGGAAGGCGAAGTCGTCGCCGCCGGCGCGGGCGCCAAGTCCGAAGACGGCAAGGTCACGCCCCTGGACGTGAAGGCCGGCGACCGCATCCTGTTCGGCAAATGGTCGGGCACCGAGGTCAAGGTCAACGGCGAAGACCTGATCATCATGAAGGAAAGCGACATCCTCGGGATCGTCGGCTGATCACATCACCCGCCGCCCGTCATGCCAGCGAAGGCTGGCATCTCCGGACGGCTCAAAAGACCTCAGCCTTCGCTGGGGTGACGTTCTAGATTGAGAAGGATCAATCAACATGGCAGCTAAAGACGTCCGTTTTTCGCGCGACGCTCGCGAGCGCATCCTCCGCGGCGTGGACATCCTCGCCGACGCGGTGAAGGTCACGCTCGGCCCCAAGGGCCGCAACGTCGTCATCGACAAGAGCTTCGGCGCCCCGCGCATCACCAAGGACGGCGTGACCGTCGCTAAGGAAATCGAACTCAAGGACAAGTTCGAGAATATGGGTGCGCAGATGCTGCGCGAGGTCGCGTCCAAGACGAACGACCTGGCCGGCGACGGCACCACCACCGCCACCGTGCTCGCCCAGGCGATCGTGCGTGAAGGCATGAAGTCGGTCGCGGCCGGCATGAACCCGATGGACCTGAAGCGTGGCATCGACATCGCCGTCACCAAGGTCGTGCAGGACCTGCAGGCCCGCTCCAAGCCGGTCGCGGGCAGCCAGGAAATCGCTCAGGTCGGCATCATCTCTGCGAACGGCGACACCGAAGTCGGCCAGAAGATTGCCGAAGCGATGGAGAAGGTCGGCAAGGAAGGCGTGATCACCGTCGAGGAAGCCAAGGGCCTCGAGTTCGAGCTCGACGTCGTCGAGGGCATGCAGTTCGATCGCGGTTATCTGTCGCCCTATTTCATCACCAATCCGGAGAAGATGCAGGTCGAGCTCAACGACCCCTACATCCTGATCCACGAGAAGAAGCTCTCGAACCTGCAGGCGATGCTGCCGATCCTCGAGGCCGTGGTGCAGAGCGGCCGTCCGCTGCTCATCATCGCCGAGGACATCGAAGGCGAGGCGCTGGCGACCCTGGTCGTCAACAAGCTGCGCGGCGGCCTCAAGGTCGCGGCCGTCAAGGCGCCGGGCTTCGGCGATCGCCGCAAGGCGATGCTCGAGGACATCGCGATCCTGACCAAGGGCGAGATGATCTCGGAAGATCTCGGCATCAAGCTGGAGAGCGTCACGCTCGGCATGCTCGGCCAGGCCAAGCGCGTCACTATCGACAAGGACAACACCACCATCGTCGACGGTGCCGGTGAAGGCGACGCCATCAAGGGCCGCACCGAGGCGATCCGCCAGCAGATTGAGAACACCACCAGCGACTATGATCGTGAGAAGCTCCAGGAGCGTCTCGCCAAGCTCGCCGGCGGCGTGGCCGTGATCAAGGTCGGCGGGGCGTCCGAGGTCGAAGTCAAGGAGCGCAAGGACCGCGTTGACGATGCGCTTCACGCGACCCGTGCGGCGGTCGAGGAAGGCATCGTCCCCGGCGGCGGAACCGCGCTCCTTTACGCCACCAAGGCGCTTGAGGGCCTCAAGGGTCAGAATGACGACCAGACCCGCGGCATCGACATCATCCGCAAGGCGATCACGGCTCCGGTCCGTCAGATCGCGCAGAATGCGGGCGTCGACGGCGCCGTCGTGTCGGGCAATCTGCTCCGCGAAGGCGACGAGACCCAGGGCTTCAACGCCCAGACCGAGACCTATGAGAATCTGGTCCAGGCCGGCGTGATCGACCCGACCAAGGTCGTCCGCACCGCGCTGCAGGACGCAGCCTCGGTCGCCGGCCTGCTGATCACCACCGAAGCCACGATCGCCGAGGCGCCCTCGGACGACAAGGCTCCGGCCATGGGCGGCATGGGCGGCGGCATGGGCGGCATGGGCGGCATGGATTTCTGATTTCGGGCACGGGGTAGCCTCTCGGCTACCCCGACCACGAAATCAGAACGGCCGGCGGTCTTTCGGACCGACCGACGAGGCGGCGGCTTTGCCGTCGCCCGGTCCAGCCCAAACCAAAAGAAAAGGCCGGAGAGCACCCCGCTCCCCGGCCTTTCCTATTTCCCCACCTTCACCCCCCGCGGCGCCCGCAGCGCATCGATCTCCGCCTGCCGCCGGTCCAGGTAAATCTGCTTCGTCGTGCCATAGGGATCGCGGCCGGCACGCCGTTCCTGCAGCTCTTCCTCGAACTCGAACCGCGCATCGAGCGCGCTCAGCACGCCGATCGGCGCCATATATTGCGACTGGTTGAACGGCTTCACCGTCACGTGCGGCACCGCCAGCTGATCGACGACATTGCCGAACAGATCGCGCAGCGTCGTCGCGCCGATCAGCGGCAGGTAGAAGAACGGCCCCGGCTTCACGCCGTAAAAGCCCAATGTGTTGGCAAAGCTGTTGCGCCGACGCGGCAGGTTGAAGGGCTTGCGCTTGGCCTGGTCGATCAGCCCGGCGACGCCGATGGTCGAGTTGATCGCGAACCGCCCCAGCGTCTCGCCGGCTTTGCCCACCTTCAGCTGCAGCAGATAATTGGCGGCGACGATCGGCTCGCGCAGATTGGTCAGCACGTTGCGCAAGCCCTTGCGGATCGGCCGCGGCACCGACTTGCCATAGGCACGCGCGACCGGTCCGAACACCGCTTCATCGATCTCCTGCGCAACCGCAAAGCTCTCGACATTGACCTGCTCGATCGGCGTGCCCCCGCCTTTGCGCCCCTCGACAACGATCTCGCCTTCCGGATGCGGCGCCGGCGGAGCGGTCAAGAGAGGCGCAGCGACAATGGGCGGGGTGACGGCCGCCTCGGCCGGCGGCGCTGCATCCTGGGCTGCGGGCGCGGGCGCCAGCATCATCGCAGTCGCGTAAACGGAAGTGCCGAACATAAGTCCTTTCGTCGAGCTCAACTCGAGCCGCTTGTCCCCCGTTGCGCAGCGATTCGGCCGCCGGACCAGCGGGTAACAGCCCCGCTTCGTGATGCAAATGCCGGCCGAGCGAGGAGCTCACCTTGCTCCGCTTGTTCCCCGGCGAAGGCCGGGGCCCAGTGTGGAGAGGTCCGCGCGAGCTGGCTGGGCCCCGGCCTCCGCCGGGAACAGCAGGGCTCAAGCCCGTCGCATGCCTTAACCCCCCGCCGGCCGCAGCCGCACCACGTTGCTCGCGCCGCCGCCCGCCACCACGCGCTCCAGCGCGGCGCTCAGGTCGGCCTGGCGGAACGGCTTGGCGAGCTGCGGCAGATTGAGGTCCAGGTCGCCGCCGGCATAGCCGGTGACCACTAGCAGCGGCAGCGTGGGATACAGCTCGGCGATGCGGGCGGCGAGCTCCGCGCCGTTCATCCGCGGCATCATATAGTCGGTGACGACCGCTTCGATCTCGCGGTTCGCGGCGAGCTGGCGCAGCGCCTGCACGCCGCCATTCGCCTCGTGGACGATGTGGCCGAGATCGCGCAGCATTTCCGCCGTGCCGGTGCGGACCAGATCCTCATCGTCGACCAGCAGCAAGGTCAGCGAGCGGAGCGCCTTCGCCGCCGTCGCGCTGGTGCGGGGCGCCTGCTGGGCCGGCGCGTCGGCGACCGGCAGATAGAGGTCGGCGCGGGTGCCTTGGCCGGGCGCGCTCGACATGGTGAAGGCGCCGCCCAGCTGCGCGGCGAGCCCGTGCACCATCGACAGGCCCAGGCCCGTGCCCTTGCCCACGCCCTTGGTCGAGAAGAATGGCTCGATCGCGCGCGCCAGCGTCGCCTCGTCCATGCCTTCGCCGCTGTCGATCACCGACAGGCGGACATAGGCGCCGGGGCGAAGATTGGGGCCGCCGCCGGGGCCGATCACGGCATGTTCCGCGGCGACGGTCAGCACGCCTCCGCCAGGCATCGCGTCGCGCGAGTTGACGCACAGGTTAAGCAGCGCCAGCTCCAGCTGGTTGGGATCGGCCTTGGCCCAGGGCAGGTCGGCGGGCGCGACCATGCGCAGCTCGATGCTCTGCCCGATCGAGCTCACCACCAGGTCGCGCATGCCCTCGATCAGTCCGGGGATATCGACCGGCCGCGTCTCCAGCGTCTGCCGCCTGGCAAAGCCGAGCAGCCGGTTGACCAGAATTTTGGCCCGTTCGGCCGACTGCAACGCCCCATCGATCAGCCGCGCCGTCCGCGCATCGCCCGGCGAATATTTGCGGTTGAGCAGGTCGAGCGCGCCGGTGATCGGGGTGAGCAGATTGTTGACGTCATGCGCCACGCCGCCCGTCAGCTGGCCCAAAGTCTCGAGCTTCTGCGCTTCGTGGAGCTGTGCGAGCGCCACTTCCCGTTCGGCCGTGCGCTCGGCCACGCGCTGCTCCAGGTCGGCCGCCTGCTCGCGCAGCGCTTCCTCGGCGCGGAGCTGCGCGGCGATGTTGGCATTGGTGCCGAACCAGCGACTGACCGCCCCGCTCGCGTCGCGCAGCGGTTGCACGCGGGTCAGGAACGGCTGGAACTCGCCCGATGCGGAGCGAAGCGGGAATACCATCTCGAACGCTTCGCCGGTGGCGATGGAGGCGGTCCAGCGCTCCATCACCTCCGGCAGCACGTCCGGATCGTGCACCGATTGCCAGCCCCAGCCGGCCATGTCCGCCGGCTCGGTGCCGGTGTAATCATACCATTGGCGATTGTACCAGAATATGTGCCCGTCCGGCTCCGCCATCCAGCAGAGCGTCGGCATCGTCTCGGCCAAAGTCCGGAACTGCTGCTCGCTTTCGCGCAGCGACTCCAGTCGCGCCCGCGCCTCATATTGCCGCCGCCGCGCCCGCGTCGCCGATCGGGCCAGGCTGATCAGCGTGGTCGGGTGGAATGGCCGCTCGAGAAAAGTGACGTTGCGCAGGATGTCCAGATAGCGGCCGGCGGCCGGGTTGCGTTCGAGGCCGCCGGCGCCGCCGCGGGTCAGCAGGATGAACGGGAGGTCCGACCATTCCTGCTGGTCGTCGATCCAGGCGGCCAGAGGATGGAGATCGGCGGTCGCGATCGCCTCCTCCGTTACCAGGACGAAGCCCGCGCCGGCATCGAGCGCCGCGATCAGCTCGGTGAGAGAAGCGCAGCTTGCCGCCTCGATGCCGGCCTCGACCAGCATGTTGCGGGCGATAACAGCATCGCGGCCTCTCGGCGCCAGCACGAGCGCCCGTTCGGAGAGCGTGGTCCGCTTCAAGCGTCCTCGCGCTTCAACAGGTCCGCGTCGTCGACCATTTCCGGCACGCCCCGCATCACGCCCTGAAATGCCGTCAGCGGTTCGCCCAAGGTCACGCCGCGGCTGCCGATCTGATATTCACGAATGGTGTCCTCATGGAATCCCGTGCGCTTCTTGATCACTGAAATCGCGCGCCGCATGCGACCCATTGCTTCGAAATAGCGGAGCAGCACGACCGTATCGGCCAAATAGGTCACATCGACCGGGGACTTCATGTCGCCGACCAAGCCATGCTGCGCCACGGTCAGGAAGGTCGTCGCGCCTTGCCGGTTCAGATATTGCAGCAGCTCGTGCATGTGCAGGATGAGGGCGTTCTCCCCGGGCATCGCCGCCTGATAGCCGTTCAGGCTGTCGATCACGATGGTGCGGGCGCCATGCTTTTCGACGCAGTTGCGCACCCGCTCCGAAAATTCGCCCGGCGACAGCTCGGCCGCATCGACCTGCTCCAGCACCAGCTTACCGCTGTTCATCATGCCGGCAAGATCGATGCCCAATCCCCGCGCGCGGGACAGCAACAAGCCAAGCTCCTCGTCGAACACGAACATCGCCGCCGCTTCGCCGCGCTCGATCGCGGTCTTGATGAACGTCAGCGTGATCGTCGACTTGCCGGTCCCGGCCGGCCCCAGCACGAGCACGCTCGATCCGCGCTCGACGCCTCCGCCGAGCAGAGCGTTCAGCTCCGGTGAGGTTGTGGAAAGCAGGTCGCGACTGAACTCTTTCCTGTGCTCGGCAGAAACGAGGCGCGGAAACACGCAGACGCCGCCGGTCTTGATTGCGAAATCATGATAGCCGCCGCGGAACCTGCGGCCGCGATATTTGACGATGCGAAGCCGGCGCCGTTCGGAGCCATAATCGGGCGCCAGTTCCTCCAGCCGCAACACTCCGTGCGCCACCGAATGGACGGTTTTGTCGTTGGTGTCGGTGGTCAGGTCGTCGAGCATCAGCACCGTGGCGCCGCTGCGGGCGAAATAATGCTTTAGGGCTAGAATCTGGCGCCGGTATCGAAGCGAACTCTGCGCCAGCAGTCGGATCTCGGACAGGCTGTCCAGCACGACCCGGTCGGGCTTGATCTTCTCGAAACTGTCGAAGATGCGACGGGTGGTTTCGCCCAGTTCCAGGTCCGACGAATAAAGCAGGCTCTGCTGCTGATCGTCGTCCAGCAGATTTTCGGGCGGGATCAGCTCGAAAACATCGATGCCGGCCAGGTCCCAGCCATGTGACTTGGCGCTGGCCCGCAACTCATCGTCTGTCTCGGACAAGGTGATGTACAGGCACCGTTCGCCCAGTGCCGCACCGCTTCTGAGGAATTGCAGTGCGATTGTAGTCTTGCCAGTGCCAGGACTGCCCTCCAGTAGAAAGGTCCGGCTGCGCTCCAGCCCGCCTGCCAGCACATCGTCAAAGCCTTCGACTCCAATGGCTGCATGGCGGGTCACGGCATCGTTCGGCATCAATTCTCCGGCCTTCATCCAGATCGTTACGGGGTGCGACTAGCACAGGTTAGTGGCCCCAGATAACTCACGAGAAGCCATCCGGATGCACGCGGTACGCTGATGTAAGGCGGACGGTCCCCGTTTCCCTTTGCCGCCCCTACGCGTTAAGCGCGCGCCATGTCCCGTCTTCCCACTGTCGCGATCGTCGGCCGCCCCAATGTCGGCAAGTCCACTTTGTTCAACCGGCTGGTAGGCAAGAAGCTGGCCCTGGTCGATGACCGGCCCGGCGTCACCCGCGACCGTCGGGAAGGGGAGGCGCATCTGATCGGCCTCGATTTCCGGGTGATCGACACCGCCGGTTTCGAGGAGGACGACCCGCAGTCGCTGCCCGGCCGCATGCGCGCGCAGACCGAGGCCGCGGTGCGCGAGGCGGACGTCGCGCTGTTCCTGGTCGATGCGCGCGCCGGCGTGGTGCCGCTCGACGAGGAGATCGGCCGCTGGCTCCGGGCGGAGGACCGGCCTGTGGTGCTCGCCGTCAACAAGGCCGAAGGCCGGGCCGGGGAGCAGGGTGCGCTCGAGGCGCTGGCAATGGGCTTTGGCGAGCCGCTGCAAATCTCCGCCGAGCATGGCGAGGGCATGGCCGATCTGTTCGAGGCGCTGCTGCCCCACCTTGAGCGCGACGAAGAGGAGCTTGAGGACGAGGAGGACGATGAGAACGGGCCGCTCAAGCTCGCCATTGTCGGCCGGCCGAACGCCGGCAAATCGACCCTGGTCAACCGCATCCTCGGCACCGAGCGGATGATCACCGGCCCCGAAGCGGGGATCACCCGCGACTCGATCGCGATCGACATGGAATGGGAAGGGCGGCCGATCCGCCTGATCGACACCGCCGGCATGCGCAAACGCGCCAATGTCGTCGACAAGCTCGAAAAGCTGTCGGTCGCAGACGCCAAGCATGCGGTCGATTTTGCCGAAGTGGTGGTGCTGCTGCTTGATGCCACTCGCGGGTTGGAGGCGCAGGACCTGCGCATCGCCGATGCGGTGCTGCAGGAAGGGCGGGCGCTGATCATCGCGCTCAACAAATGGGACGTGGCGGAGAGTCCTTCGTCGCTGTTCAATGGCGTCAAGGCGGCGCTGGAGGAGGGCCTTTCGCAGGTGAAGGGCCTGCCGGTGCTGACCGTCTCCGCCGCCACCGGCAAGGGCCTCGATACCATGCTGAAGGTCGCGTTCGAGACGCGTGACGCTTGGTCGCGGCGTGTCGGCACGGGCGAGCTCAACCGCTGGTTCGAAAATGCGCTGGAAAAGAACCCGCCGCCCGCACCCGGCGGCAAGCGGATCAAGCCGCGCTACATCACCCAGGCCAAGACGAGGCCACCCGGCTTCATCCTGTTCGGCACCCGCGTCGACCTGCTGCCCGAATCCTACCGACGGTACCTGATCAACGGCATCCGCCGCGATCTGGGCTTCGGCGCAGTGCCGGTGCGGCTGACGTTGAGGGCGCCGAAGAACCCATTCGACCACTCATGACCCTCTCCCACGGGGAGAGGGCGACTCGGCGCCAGCCGAGCGGGGTGAGGGGAGCTGCGATCCGGAGAGCGCAAAACCGCTCACCCCGGACGGCTGCGCCGTCTCGACCTCTCCCTATGGGAGAGGTGTGACGACCACCCCGTCCTTCATCACGAAGGAAACATTCTTCAGCACCGTCACGTCCCGGAGCGGATCGCCGGCCACGGCGATCAGGTCGGCCCGCTTGCCGGGCTCCAGCGTCCCGATCTCCTTCTCCAGCCCGAGCAGGGTCGCGGCATTGACCGTCGCGGCGCGGATCGCCGTTGCCGGCGTCATGCCGTGCTTGACCATCAGCTCGAACTCGTCGGCATTGCGGCCATGTTTCGACACCCCGGCATCGGTGCCGAACGCGATCTTGACGCCGGCCGGCACTGCCTTCTCCAGCGCCTTGCCGGTGATCGAGATGCGAAAGTCGATCTTGGCGCGGACCTCGGGCGGATAGGCATTCGGGTCCTTTGCGATCCGCTCCAGATAGCCGTTCACCGTGGAAAGCGTCGGCACGTAATAGGCATTGGACTTGGCGAAGTAGCGGATCGTCTCGTCGTCCATCAGCGTGCCGTGCTCGATCGAGTCGGCGCCGGCCTTGAGCGCGAGCAGCACGCCATCCGCGCCATGGGCGTGGACCGCGACCTTCTTGCCACCGAGATGGGCGGTATCGACGATCGCCTTGGCCTCGTCGTCGAACATCTGCTTGCCCAGCCCCGCGCCGATGCGGCTGTTGACGCCGCCGGTGGTCGCGATTTTGATGACATCGGCGCCGCGCCCGATCTGCCGGCGCACTGCCTTGCGGCATTCCTCGACGCCGTCGCACAGATTCTGGTGCCCCATTTCGTCGTGCAGCTCGTCCCGCACCCCCAGCCGGGCATCCATATGGCCGGCGGTGGTGGAGATCGAATGACCGGCATCGACGATCCGCGGCCCCTGCGCCCAGCCGCGCGCGATCGCTTCCCTGAGCGCCAGCACGCTGCCCTCGTCGCCCAGATTGCGCACCGTAGTAAAGCCGGCGCGCAGCGTCTTCTGCGCATTCCAATAGGTTTCGTACGCGGTCAGCTGCGGGCTCTCGGTGAAGCCGGCCAGCAGGCCCTCATTGCCGGCCCGGTCGGAGCTCAGATGAACATGGCTGTCGATCAGGCCGGGCAGCACGTAGTGGTCCTTGAGGTCGATCAGCCGCGCGCCCGCGGGAGGCGCGACATGGCCGTCGCGGACCGCCTCGATGCGACCGTCGCGCACCACGACGGTCGAGGCGCCTCGCGCTGCCTGGCCCGGCACGGCCAGCAGGCTGCCGGCATGGATATAGCTGGTTTCGGCGGCGGCCGGTGCCGCAACGGCGACGGCAAGGAGGAAGTGGCGCAAGCGTCTGACCCTTTCGACTCGGTGACAAGCTGCGGCTTATCGCCAAAAGCCGCCAACCGCTAACCGCTGGCAACGACCTGTTTACCTGCGCCTCATAAGACGGGTGTCATGTCCGCACACGCTTCGCTGATCGACTGGACCGGATTCAACCAGGCCCGCGCCGAACTCGGCTCGGACTTTGTGCGGATCCTCGGCTATTTCCGCGAAGACGGCGTGAAGTCCCTCGACGCAATCGAAGGGGCAATGCGGGCGAAGAGCGCCGCGGCTTTGGTCCGTCCTGCGCATACGCTGAAGGGCGAAGCGCGGCAGTTCGGCGCGGAACCGCTCGGTGACCTCGCCGAGGTGATCGAGATGACCGCCCGCCGCTGCGTCGAACTCCAAACCACGCCCGACGAGCTGATCCCTGAGGTCGTGAAGCTGCGCCCGCTGTTCGACGCGACGCTGGAGCTGTTCGACCGCGAGACCAATCCGCTCGCAACGCGCCGGCCCGCCGCCGGCTTCGGCCGCCGGGCGGTCTTCGGCCGCGCCGGCTAAACGATCCGGCTTTCGGCGAACTGACCGCCGGACTATGCACTCCGGTGGGGGTGCTGATGCGAACATTCTTCTTCTGGCTGCTACTTGTAGTTGGCGGTCCGGTCGCGGCTCAGACCGAACCGTCCTTCGGTGCGCTGGTTAGCGAGCTTGACCGGCAGGTGGAGACGCTTTTTAAGCCTTCGGGAAAGCCGGTGAAGGGCTGGTCCGAAGGCGGCGTTGATCTGAACGATCTGCTCCAGCCCAGCAGCAGCGATCCGCAACTTCTGTTCGAAGCAGACGAGCAGGCGCCATCCGTACTCGCCAACGGGGTGCCGCTGACGGCGCTGTTGCCGGCTGGATGGTATCCGACCAAGTCGATGGCGATCGGCCCGGCGTCGAAGCTCGGCGAGGGGCAGGTGGCGATCGTCGCGTTGTCCCCGACGATGGTCATCGTCATCACCGGAGCCGGTCGCAAGATCGGAACGGCGGATTGCGGTGGCGGCGATCTCGGCGCCGAACTAACCTACTACCGGCATCCGAGGGCACAAGATCAGCCCGATGAAATGGAAACTGCCCTGCAGTTCTTCATGGAGCGCTATTTCCGCAAGCTGGTGACGGCCGACGTGTGTGCGGTCACCCGCCCGCTATCCAGGGGGCGCTTCAAGACAAGCTATTATGTCAGCGACGGGCGTGAGCTCAAGGTTCTCAACAAAGATGCGGCGCCGTCGACGTTGCGGCCCATCAGAGATTTGCCCGCACTGCTGAAGCTCCAACCCTAAGAGCAGTCCCGAAAGCGGTCAGTCTGCGCCCTCTTCCGACGGCTTCGCCTGGAGCTGGATGAAGTTCTGGATGCCCATCAGCTTGATCTGATCCTGGAGCTTCTCCAGATAATCGACATGCTCTTCCTCGTTTTCGAGGATGCGCTTGAACAGGTCCCGGCTGACATAGTCGCGCACGGCCTCGCAATGCTGGATGGCGTCGCGCAGCAGCGGGATCGCTTCCTTCTCCAGCTCCAGATCGGCGTTCAGCACTTCCTCGACCGTCTCGCCGATGCGCAGCCGGCCCAGCATCTGGAAATTGGGCAGTCCTTCCAGGAACAGGATGCGTTCCGACAGCCAGTCGGCGTGCTTCATCTCGTCAATCGACTCGTGCCGCTCGAACTCGGCAAGCCGCGTCACGCCCCAATGGTCGAGCAGGCGATAGTGGAGCCAATATTGATTGATCGCCGTCAGCTCGTTCTTGAGCGCGTCGTTCAGATATTCGATGACCTTGGGATCGCCTTGCATCGCCTGTCTCCGTTCACCCCGGCATAACGCCGGAGCAGCGGAAAAAGCACGCGAAAAATGGCGGAAATCCGCGCCTTTTAGCCGTTGCGAACGCTAGGCAATAGCGGCTTCGGCGGCAATCAGGTCGCGGGCAAAGGGGATGCATTGGCCGCAGCGAGGACGGCGGCCGAGCGACTTGTACGCGGACAGGGGATCGCGATGGCCCTGACGCACGGCGTCGCGCACATCCCGCTCCCGAATCGCATTGCAATTGCAGACGATCATGGAAGCCTTATGGCTGAGTTGCGATTAACTCGCAATAGCGGCCTGGCTCCGGATCGGCACGGGTCCACGTGCGAGCCGCCGCCACAGCCATTCGAGCGGGCCATAGTCGAACCGCTCCAGCCAGGGCTTGGACCAGAGCAGGATCAGCGCCCAGACCGCGAGCACGACCAGATAGAGCTCCGCACGGGACAGAGCGCCGAACAGGTCGAAGCCGTACCCGTAGAAAAGGGTGGTGGTGAGCAGAGTGGTGCCGAGATAATTGCTGAACGCCATCCGCCCTGCCGCCTCGAGCCTCGTCACCAGCCACTTCGCTGCGCCCGACTGCACGAACAGGATCACCGCGGCGGCATGGGCAAGCGCGATGAAGGGCCGCAGCAGGAAGCTGGCGCCGTCGTAAAGCGGCAGGGTGACCGGGTCCCAGCTGGATGCGGCGACGGCACGCGCGAGCGGTATCATCAGCGGCACCGCGACCAGATATCCGACGGCCATCACCCGCCAATAAGCGCGCCGGCTCCAGCCGCCGGTCAGGAAGCCGTAGCGGAATAGCAGCATGCCCAACGCCATGAAGCCGAAGATTTCGGGCATGGAGATTGGCAGCAAAAAGGTCTGGAAGAAGATGATCATCGGCTTGCGCGCTTCGAACGCCTGGACGGTGTCTCCGCGGTAGAGCCGGATTTCCTTCTCCGCGACGGCGCGGTCCGGCACTTCCTTTTTCAGCATGTCGGCCCAGGCGCGTCTCGCCTTGGCAGTCGCCCCTGGGGCGGTCGCCGCCGCCTGGGTCGAAGCGAGGCTCTGGTGATGACCGTAGTTGAGGCCGAGCTGGGTCAGCAGCATCACCGCCGCGACGATGGCGAGCGCGCGCGGCCGCCACCGCCACAGCGCGAACATGACGGCGCCACCGGCCGCATATTGGGTCAGGATATCGCCGTACCAGAATAGCCAGCCATGGATCATCCCGAACACGAACAGCCAGAGAAGCCGGCGGTAGTGAACGGAGGTGGGGCTTTCGCCCTTGGCCGCTGCGCGTTCGGCGATCAGCACCATCGAGGCGCCGAACAGCATCGTGAACAAAGCCCGCATCTTGCCGTCGGCGAGCACATAGTTGATCGCCCAGAGCGCAAGATCGAGCGGGCCGTCGGTGCCCCAATAGGTCGGGTTGATATAGGCATAGCCGGGCAGGCCCATGCTGACGATGTTCATCAGCAGGATGCCAAGCACCGCGACCCCGCGCACCGCATCCAACGTGACGAACCGTTCGCCAGTGCTTTGCTTGGTCATAATCCCGCCCCCAGTCCGGCCTTCGTGCTTATGATGTGCTAAATCGAGACAGAAAACGAGAGGAGTCGCCGGTTCGACCAGCATGGTTAACGTATAGTAGAGACCTGTTCAGGGGTGTGAGGGGGAAAGTCATGCGCAAGTTGTTGATTTCGGCTTTGATTGCCGCGACTCTACCGGTCGCCGCAAACGCTGCGGCGGTCGTCAACGGCAGCTTCGAGGACGGAACGAACCCTGGCAGCTTTACGACCGTCGGAACGGGCAGTTCGGCGATCACCGGCTGGGACGTGCTTGCGGGCTCAGTCGATTATATCGGGACTTACTGGCAGGCCTCGGACGGAGTGCGCAGCGTCGATCTCTCCGGCAACGCGATCGGCACGCTGGGCCAGACGGTCACCGGGCTTACCGCGGGCCAGTCATATCAGGTCAGCTTCGATGTCTCGCGCAATCCCGATGGCGGCGTGACGCCCCGCACCGGCGTTTTCAAGGCCGGAGCCCAGACGTTCGGCTTCAGCTACACGGACGCATCGAGCACCCGCGCCAACATGAAGTGGGAAACCGTCAGCTACTCCTTCCTGGCGACGGGCACGAGCGCGCTGATCAGCTTCTCCTCGGACGCGTCGGGCGGCTGCTGCTTCGGCCCCGCGCTCGACAATGTCAGCATCGCGGCGGTCCCGGAGCCGGCAAGCTGGGCGATGATGATCGGTGGCTTCGGGCTGCTCGGCGCCGCGCTGCGGCGCCGGGAGCGGACGGGGATCGCGCTCGGCTGAAGTAATTCGGGGGGGGGGTGGAAGGAGCGCGAGACTGCGGTCTCCGCCGCCCCTTCTGCGTCTGACCGGGCAGCTTGACGGCTTATCTCGTCGCTCTTCAACAGGGGTAGGCCAATCCGAAGCGCTCCGCCTGAGCGTGGAGACGCTTGTCTCGCGTCCAGATCTGGCCGCCTTCCGTCAGCCGGCTAGCGGCGAGCAGGTGAGCGTCGACAAGGCCCAGCCCTGATTCGTGAAGCTTGGCCCACTCGATCATGGCCAATACCTCGGCGTGAGACGCCGTTGCGGAGGCCGGCAGCTGCCGCAGCTCGGCCAACACCATAGCCCGGTTTCGGATAGAGCCGAGCGCGACCTCACCAATCACCATGGGATGGACGAGGACCTTCCGGCGCCTGAGAAGGTCGGCAAGGCCGTGATCGCCACCGTTGATGTGATCGATCCAGATCGAGCTGTCGACGAGGACGTCGGGCCGCCTCATTCCTCATCATTGACGAAGCGCGGCGGTCGACGGCGAGGCGCGGCCCGCGCGTCCGGATCAGACCCGCCAAGCGCGATCAACCGCTCCGCCGCCACGCGCTGGCGAAGTTCGACCAAGGCTCGCTTGACGATGAGGGAAGTCTCCTGTGTGCCCAGGCTTTCCTTGAGGTCGGCGAGCAACGCATCGTCAATGTTCAAGGTCGTGCGCATGCGGCGAACTTAGCATCATGTGATGCGCTTCTCAATGCATCACGTCGGTGCTGCATTCGCGCCCATCAACTTGGGGAAGAAGCCCTCATGCGCCTGGCGCAGATCGTCCAGGCTGACGACGCAGTCGCGTTCGGGGCGTTCGAAGATGAGGCGGCCCTTGATCGTGCGGCCGAGCGGTTCGACGGTGACGCCGGCCTGATGGGCCGTGTTGAGGAACTCGATCAACGCACTGTCGGGAACGGAGACGATGTAGAGGCCCTGATCCTCGCCGAAGAAGCTGCGCGCGCAGGTGAAGGGTTGCGGCTTGTCGATCATCGCGCCGATGCCGCTCGCCAGCGCCATTTCGGCGAGCGCGACCGCGATGCCGCCGTCCGAGACGTCGTGGCAGGCGGAGACATGGCCGTGCTCGATCGCCGCGCGAACGAAATCGCCGGTGCGGCGTTCGGCCTCGAGATCGACGGCCGGCGGCGGCCCTTCCTCGCGGCCATGCACTTCGCGCAGCCAGAGCGATTGGCCGAGATGGCCGCTGCGCTCGCCAACGCAGAGGATCACGTCGCCGACGCCCTTGAAGCCGATCGTCATCGACTTGGTCCAGTCGTCGAGCAGGCCGACCGCGCCGATCGCGGGCGTGGGCAGGATGGCCGATCCCCCGCCCATCGCCTTGCTCTCGTTGTAGAGTGAGACGTTGCCCGAGACGATCGGCATGTCGAGTTTCGTGCAGGCCTCGGCCATGCCCTCGATGCAGCCGACGAACTGGCCCATGATCTCCGGCCGCTGCGGATTGGCGAAGTTCATGCAGTCGGTGGCGGCAAGCGGGCGTGCGCCGACGGCCGTCAGGTTGCGCCAGGCCTCCGCGATCGCCTGCTTCCCGCCCTCGACCGGATCGGCGAAGCAGTAGCGCGGCGTGCTGTCGGTGGTGATCGCAAGGCCCTTGTCGGTCCCGTGAACGCGCACCACCGCTGCGTCGCCGCCTGGGCGCTGGACCGTGTCGGCACCGACCATGTGATCATATTGTTCCCAGATCCAGCGGCGCGAGGCGAGGTCGGGCGAGCCGATCAGCTTCAACAGATCGGCGGCGATGTCGATATTCGCTTCGGTGACTGGCGCATGGGCCGCCGGCTTGGGCGTCGGCACCCATGGCCGGTCGTAAGCGGGGGCATCGTCGCCAAGCGGCCCGAGCGGCATGTCGGCCGCGGTCTCGCCGCGCCATTTGAGCACCAGCCGCTCCGTGTCCGTGATCCGGCCGATCACCGCGAAGTCGAGCTCCCACTTGCGGAAGATCGCCTCGGCCTCGGCCTCGCGGCCCGGCTTCAGCACCATCAGCATGCGCTCCTGGCTTTCGGAGAGCATCATCTCATAGGGCGTCATGCCGGTTTCGCGGCAGGGCACGGCGTCCATGTTCAGCTCGATGCCGACGCCGCCCTTGGAGGCCATCTCGACAGAGGAGGAGGTGAGCCCGGCGGCGCCCATGTCCTGGATGGCGACGATCGCGTCGGAGGCCATCAGCTCCAGGCAGGCCTCGATCAGCAATTTCTCGGTGAAGGGGTCGCCGACCTGCACGGTCGGGCGCTTTTCGTCCGCATCCTCGCCGAAATCGGCCGACGCCATGGTGGCGCCGTGAATGCCGTCGCGGCCGGTCTTGGAGCCGACATAGACGACGGAGTTGCCGATGCCGGCGGCGGCCGAATAGAAGATCTTGTCGGTGGCGGCGATGCCGACGGTCATCGCATTGACGAGGATGTTGCCGTCATAGGCGGGATGGAAGTTCACTTCCCCGCCGACGGTCGGGACGCCGACGCAATTGCCATAGCCGCCAATGCCGTGGACGACGCCGGCGATCAGGTGCCGCATCTTCGGGTGATCGGGCCGGCCGAAGCGCAGCGCGTTCAGGTTGGCGATCGGCCGCGCGCCCATGGTGAACACGTCGCGCAGGATCCCGCCGACACCGGTGGCGGCACCCTGGTACGGCTCTATATAGGAGGGGTGGTTGTGGCTTTCCATCTTGAAGATGGCGGCGAGCCCGTCGCCGATATCTATCACCCCGGCATTCTCGCCCGGCCCCTGGATCACCCAGGGCGCCTTGGTCGGCAGCTTCTTCAGGTGCACGCGCGACGATTTGTAGGAGCAATGCTCCGACCACATGACCGAGAAGATGCCCAGTTCGGTCAGGTTCGGCTCGCGCCCCATGGCGGCGAGGACGCGCTCATATTCTTCGGGCGAGAGGCCGTGCTCGGCGACGATTTCGGGAGTGATTGCGGACATGGCCGGGCGTTAGCTCCACAGCGCTCGAACGCCAACGATCCAAAAATAGGGACAGTCCCCCATTTTACTTCCAGGTTGTGCGAACCAGCGCCGGTGCATAGAAAAAAGGGGGACTGTCCCTATTTTTGGAGCTGCCATGCCGCGTAGTCAGAGGATCGTTGTGCCTGGGCTTCCGCACCACGTCATCCAACGCGGCAATCGGCAGCAGCGGATCTTCGAGGACGACGCGGACCGGCGCCTCTATGTCTCCCTGCTGCGCGTTGCGCTGCGGCGTCACGACACCCAGTGCCTGGCCTGGTGCCTGATGGACAATCACGTGCATCTGGTCCTCAGGCCGGCGACGGCCGACGGACTGCGTGCCCCGCTCGCGAGCGTGCACACCGCTTATTCCTTTCGCACGAACAAGCGGTTGGGGGTGTCCGGGCATCTGTTTCAAGGCCGCTTCGCCAGCTACCCGATGGACGATCCGCACTTGATGGTGGCGGTCCGCTATGTCGAGAATAATCCGGTCAAAGCGGGCCTGGTCGCCAGCGCGGAAGATTGGCGCTGGTCGAGTGCGCGTGCGCACCTCGGCCAAGGAGCGGACGGCCTGACCGATGTCGATGCGATCGGCGGATATGTGGCGAACTGGAAAGCCTATCTGACCGACGGAGTCGAAGCCGCCGGCCGGAACGAGGCGATCGAAGCCGCGTTGCGCAGCGGCCGCGCGATTGGAGATGCGATGCCCGGTGGGGGACAGACCGTCCGTCGTCCACGCGGCCGTCCGAGGAAAATGGAGACTGTCTCCAATCAGAATGGAAAATAGGGACTGTCCCCTATTATCGGACTGTCCCCTATTATCCGAGGGACGCAGCCAAGCTCAAGCGATCTTGCGGCGTTCCGTCAGCAGGTCCTGGACGATCGCCTTGGGCGCGGGGCGGCCGAACAGATAGCCTTGGCCAGCCGAGCAGCCATGCTGGCGCAAGAACTCGGCCTGGCGTTCGGTCTCGATGCCTTCGGCGACGACGGTCTTGCCGAGGCCCTGGCCCAGCTTGATGATCGCCGAGACGATGGCGGCGCTGTCGACGCCGCTCTCCGCGAACAAGTCCTGGATGAAGCTGCGGTCGATCTTCAGCGCATCGACCGGAACTTCGCGCAAATGGGTGAGGGAGGCATAGCCGGTCCCGAAATCGTCCAGCGAGATGCCGAAGCCGGCATGTTTCAGCTCGGTGATCAAATCGTTCGCCATCGGCGCGGAGCGGCCGACGAACACGCCTTCGGTCACTTCGATGACGAGCCGTTCGCGCGGAATGCCGGCGCCGTCCATGTGATCGGTGAGGCGGGTGATGAAGTCGCGGTTGCGGAACTCGGCGGCCGAGGCGTTGATCGACATCTTGCCGAACTCGAGGCCCTGGTCGCGCCATTCGATCATGTCGGCGATGACCATGTCGAGCATGGCGATGCCGATGGCTTCCGCGACCTCGAAATCGTTGAACGCCTCGGCGATGGTGCCGGGCAGGCAGATCTGGCCGGAGCGGTCGCGGCGGCGGAGCAGGGCTTCGAAGCCGACGATCTGGCCCGTCTCCATCGACACCTGGGGCTGGTAATAGGGGATGAGCCGCTTGTTCTCGACCGCCTCGCGGCCGATGTTGATCATGGCAACCCGCCGCTGCATCTTGCTGCGCATCGCCGGCTCGAAGCTCATGAAGCGGCCGCGGCCGGCATTCTTTGCTTCGTAGAGCGCGATATCGGCGTGCTTGAACAGCTCCGACGCATTGGTCGCGTGAAGCGGGAAAATGGCGGAGCCGGCGCTCGCGCGGCAGTCGAACTCGCGGCCGCCGATGCGGAGCGGCGTCTTCAATGCCGTGAACAGGTCCTCGACAAGGCTTTCGATGGTCTCTGGGCCCTCGATACCGGGGAGCAGGATCGCGAATTCGTCGCCGCCGAGGCGCGCGACCGTCGCTTCCATGGTGATCGTCTCCCGCAGCACTTTGGCGAACAGCGCAAGCAGCCGGTCGCCGGCGTGATGGCCGAGGATGTCGTTCACATCCTTGAAGTGGTCCAGGTCGAGCATGACCAGACCGAGCCGGCCGAGCCCGTCGGCGGCGCGGCCGGTCAATTCGTCCAGGCGCTGGTTGAATAGATTGCGGTTGGGCAGGCCGGTGAGGGGGTCGTGCTCGGCGGCCCAGCGGGTCTCGATCTCCGCCAGAACGATCTCGTGAATGTCTTCGGTATAGCCGTACCAGCGGACGATATTGCCTTCGTCGTCGCGGCGTGGAAAGGCGCGGGACCGCATCCAGCGATAGCTGCCATCGGCCATCTTGAATCGGCAGCGCACGTCGTGCGGCGCTCCGTTCATCATGGCGGTGCCGACGGTCGACTGCATGCGGGGCAGATCCTCGGGATGCAGCACATGCATCCAGCCGAGGAAGCCCAGCGCCTGTTCTTCGGCCAGCCCGACCATCTTCAGATAGCGTTCGGTGACGCGGGTGATGCCCTTTTCGTTGTCCGCGACCCAGGGCAGCTGCGGATTGAGTTCGACTGTGTACCAGAGATGCTCAACGCTGCGATTGAGGTCGGCGATCTCCTCGCGCTCCTCGGTGCGGTCCATCAGGGTGATGAACAGGGCGGGTGTGCCGTCCGCCGCCTCGGTGAGGCTGAGGCCGGCATCGACGTGGAGCACGGCGCCGGTCAGGGTCCTGCCGGAAACCGCAATGGTAACGGGCGAGCCGCTCAGCGCCTGGCGCACTGCGCGGATCACGACGGGACCCATAGCGCTGTCGATCAGGCGGAGGAGGGCGCGGCCCGAGGTCCGGGCTTTGGATGATAGAAGAGCAGCGGCGCGCTTGTCGGCGGCAATTGCAGAGTCGAGGGAGGCGATGACAATGGTGCCGAGGCCGGCGAGGTCGAGCGCCTTGGCGGCAGACTTCGCGTCGCGCAGCGCTGTCATGGCAGCACCTCGCCGGGCCCTTCGGGCCTCCCCCTGCAGCTTTGCTTCCCTCACAGACAAGCGGGATACCGGCGAAGAGTTAATGCGTTCTTACCTTTTGAGCGCCGGTCCGGAAACGCTCTGTTAACCTTGTTGGGGCATTGCCTTCAGTCGTGAGTGTCGCACTTCGCCATGCCCCCGCCGATGACCTGCCCGCTACCGCGCGGCTGCGGGCCGGGCTGCTGATCGCGCCCGATACGGAGTCGCTGGTCGGGCTTTTCGCGGGCGCGCTCGCCGAGCACGGAATTCAAGGCCATTTCTGCGTCGCCCGCTCGGGCACTGCACTCGTCCCGATCGCGGGTGACATGCCGCGGCTAATGAACAGCGCCGATGTGCTCCGCGTCGAGCTGGCCCCCAGCGCCCTGCCAGGGGCGGTGGTGCTGCTGGCGCGGCCCGATCGGCCGCTGGCCAAGGACAAATGCGCCCGCATTCGCGGCTATGCGCAGCTCTTCGCCGCGCGGGTGCTGGCGCTCCAGGAACTGGCCGACGATGTTGACACCGATTGCGGCCTGACCTTGCGCGAACGTTACGTGCTCGGGCGGCGGCTCGCCGGTCTCGCGCCGCTCGACATTGCCGGCGAGGCGAAGCTCTCCATCGGCACGATCAGCGAGGCGCTCGACAAGGCGGTCGAGAAGCTCGGCGTGGCGACATTGGGCGAGGCGATCGCCCTTGCTGCCCGCCGCGGCTGGCTTGCTGTGACAAATCTTGAGAACTGCTCTTCAAGTTCGCAGAAAATCACGTATAAGCTGACCCAGAACGGTTAATAGCCGTCTCACCGGGGGTCGCTTTACATATGCTGCACGTGGTCGCGAAGGACAATCGCGCGCTTTACCAGCGTGAGATTGAGGAATTCCATCGCCTTCGAAAATCGGTGTTCGTCGATGAGCTGGGCTGGCGGATTCCCGTCCGCAACGGCCTCGAAATCGATCAATATGACGATGATCGTTCCGTCTACGGCTTCTCATTCGACGTGCACCAGCAGCTGACCATGGCGTGCCGTTACCGGCCGACCGATGACCGCTCGCTGCTGATGGACGTATTCAGCCATGCGCTGGCGCCGGGCACGCCCGACCCGACCGGACCGGGCGTGTGGGAAATCACCCGTGGCATTTGCCTCGAGACCGGCGGCGCGCGGCACAATCAGCGCCGTCGTGCCTGCCAGATGATCACGCCGCTGGAACTGACCCGCGCCATCGGCGGCACGCGCTGCGTGGCATTTGCCGAGGTGCGGCTGCTGCCTTTGTTCATCCAGATGGGCTGGCGGGTGAAGCTGCTCGGCGATCCGATCGATTTCGGCGAGGGCACCGGGATCGCCTTCGAGATCGACGCCAGCGATGTCGCCATCGCCAAGATTCGCCGCGACTTCGATTTGCCCGAGCAGGGCTATATCAAGCTGATGCCCGATGCGGCCGACAAGCGCTCGATCCATGAGCGCGCAGCCGATCTGGCGCTGTCTTCCGCCCTCACTGCCTCACTGCTGCCGCAGGAGAATGACGAGCGGGAAGTCGCGCAGAGCATCATGCGCACGGTGACCAATCCGAAGCTCAACAAGCGAGCCTTCGAATATGTGCGCCGCAATCAGTTCGGAGTTGTCGCCGCCACTGGAGCGGCGTGAAACGGGCCGGCCCGAAGGCCGGCCCCAATCAAGTTAGCGAGTGCAACTCTGCGGGGCGCCGCCATTGACGGCGATCTGCACGGTCTTGCCGGTGCCGGATACGGAGAAGCCGTTGCCGCCGGTCATCGTGCCGCCTTCGGGGCCCGCCTTGACCTGCACGGGCGTGCCTTCCTTCGAGGTGCGGACATTGGCCGAGGTCTTGTCGCCTAGGAAGTCGACATAAACGACCGAATTGTCCTTGCAGCGATAGATGCCGCTGTCGGTGACGGACGGCGGCAGCTCGACCGGGGCGGCGTTGGCGATCTGGTTGGCCATGGGATCGGGATTGGTGTCGATCACTTCGGGCTCGTTGGACTTGTTGCACGCGCCGAGGACCAGCAGCGCCGCAACGGCGGAAAGGGGAATGAGCTTCGTCATAGGCGTTGAAGCTTTCGCGGTCGCAGCATCATCGGTCAAGTGCGTCGTGATTCTGTCACATGACGTTCGGCTGTCCAGCGATGTCATTCGTGGAATATCCGGCGCTTGATGCTCAGGCGGCGAGCTCCCGCCAGCGGGTGAGCTTGCGTTCGTATGGTATGGCGTAAGCAGGGCTGCTGGAGGGCAGGGGTAGGCAGCGGTAGCGATTCGCGAGCGGCCCCAGCGCCGCCATACCTATCCGGGCTGCGGTGCCGCCATTGAAGCCGATGGTCCGCAGCTTCGGCAGGCCCTGGACCAGCCGCGTCAGGTTGTTCGCAGCCGCATTGCGGATGGCGGCGTCGAGGCTGCCTTCCCGCTCGGCATCGGCGACAACGTCCCACAGCCCGACAGCTCGAGCGAGCAGCGCCTGCAGGCGATCCTCATAGCCCATCGCGGCGAGCTGCACCCCGAACGCATCGCCCACCAGCCGCCAGAACTGGTTGCGCGGGTGCGCATAATAGCGGCCGGCAGCGAGCGACGCGGCGCCCGGCAGGCTGCCGAGCACCAGGATGCGGGTGCCGGTGTCCAGGACGGGTGGAAAGGAAGTGTGGCGCATCGGCCAATGATCGCTTGTCCGCCGCCAAGACAAGGCTGCTTGTTCATGGGGCGGGCGCCGCCTAACTCCGGCGCATGACGATACCAGACACGCTGGCGCTGATCGGCAACACGCCGCTGGTGCGCCTGAAGGGGCCGAGCGACGCGACCGGCTGCGAAATCTACGGCAAGTGCGAGTTCCTGAACCCCGGCGCCTCGGTCAAGGACCGGGCGGCACTTGGCATCGTCGAGGATGCCGAGGAGCGCGGGCTGATCACGCCCGGCGGCACGATCGTCGAGGGGACCGCCGGCAATACCGGCATCGGCCTCGCCCTCGTCGCCAATTCCAAGGGTTACAAGACGATCATCGTCATGCCCGAGACGCAGAGCCGCGAGAAAATGGACACGCTGCGCGCGCTCGGCGCCGAGCTGGTGCTGGTTGCGGCCGCGCCTTATTCCAGTCCCTGCCATTTCGTGCACACCTCCCGCCGCATTGCCGAGGAGACGCCGAACGCGCTCTGGGCGAACCAGTTCGATAATATCGCCAATCGCCGCGCCCATATCCGCTGGACCGCCGAGGAGATCTGGACGCAGATGGAGGGGCGGATCGACGGCTTCACCTGCTCGGTCGGCACCGGGGGAACGCTGGCTGGGGTGGGGCTGGGCCTCAAAGCCAAGGATCCCGACGTGACGGTCGCGCTAACCGACCCGCACGGGGCCGCTCTGTTCAGCTACTATGCCTGCGGCGAGCTCAAGTCCGAGGGAAACTCGGTTGCGGAAGGCATTGGGCAGGGGCGAATCACGGCCAACCTCGAAGGTGCCCCGATCGATGCCCAGTTCCGCATTTCGGACGCGGAGGGCCTGGATCAGGTGCAGGCGCTGCTGAAGGAAGAGGGGCTGTGCCTCGGCCTGTCTTCAGGCATTAACGTTGCCGGGGCGATGGCGCTCGCCCGGCAGCTTGGGCCCGGCAAGCGCATCGTGACCATCCTGTGCGACACGGGCTTTCGTTACCTCTCCACCCTCTACAATCCCGAATGGCTGGCGGCCAAAGGACTTGGCCCAAACGCCTGATTTTGCGTTCGTCGTCTTTGCGCGTTACAGTTGGTTGCAATGTCGGATGACAAACGCGCTGGCATGCAGAGAATCCGCGTCGGGCTGACTGGCCTCGGCGCCGTGATGCTGATCGTCGCCATCTCCGCGGCGATCTTCGAAAGCGCGAGCAATCAGCCGGCGAACGGCACCAACGTACCGCTCAACCAGACGGAGCAGAGCGTCGCCAACATGGTCGCGGCGAACGGCACCGAAGCGCCAAGCGAGCCGCTGGCGGAGATCGGCGTCACCCCGGGCACCCCGGCGAACAACGCCCAGGCGTCGAAGTAAGCGCCGACAAAGCCGTGCCCCTCCGAAACAAACTGCGAACACTTGGCATCTGCTGCCCGGAACGCCGCTAAACGAGTGAGTTTCGCGTCGATTTCACTCGATATCCCGTAAAATCCCGTTGTTTCCCGTGTTCGCCCGATGTAAACAGGCCGAACAGGCGGGCTCATCCCTTTATGCGATTCGTCCCCCGGACGGTGCGTGCGAAACGCGCTTTCCGGAACGAGAGGTTTTGCGCCCCGCCCGAGAGGGTGTGCGTGGGCGAAAGAGAGGCCTTTAACGGATTTGCGATGACCGCGGTCGACGGCAAGGGCCGCGTCGCGATCCCCGCATCTATGCGCGCGGTGATCGAGCGCAATGTCGAGGCGGGCGGCGGCGACACGCGCACCGTCGTGATCTCCCTCCACCCCCAGGACCCGTGCCTGATCGCTTACGACCCCGCCTGGTTGAAGCGCAGCCACGAGCGGCTGGAACGCCGCGAGGAGACGCTTGAAGCGCAGGGCGAGGCGCTCGACTTCAACGCCAAACGCCGGGCGCTGGCACTGACGGAAAGCGCCGGCTTCGATTCCAGCGGCCGCTTCGTCCTGCCCGACTTTTACTCGATGAAGGCGAAGCTGCTGCCCGGCACCGATGCGGTGTTTTCCGGCGCGGGCAATTTCTTCGAAATCTGGAACCCTGACGTGCTGCTCGCGGCGGAGGGCGTTGATCCGGTTCTGAAGGAACTGGTCGAGTTCACCCGCGCCAAGCGAGGCGGAAAGTGAGCGCGGCCCCGCACGTCCCGGTGCTGCTGAACGAAGTCGTTGAAGCGCTCGCCATCGCCCCCGGCGAGCGTCACGTCGACGGGACGTTCGGCGCCGGCGGCTATTCGCAGGCGATGCTCGCCCAAGGCGCGCAGGTGTTCGCGTTCGACCGCGACCCCGATGCGATCGCCGCGGCGCCGAGGCTGGAAGGATTGACGCTGATCGAGCGGCGCTTCTCCGAAATCGAAGAGGCGCTTGCCGACGCCGATGCGCTGCCGGTGGATGGCGTGACGCTGGATATCGGCGTCTCCTCAATGCAGTTCGACCAGGCCGAGCGTGGGTTCTCGATCCAGACTGACGGCCCGCTCGACATGCGGATGGAGCAATCGGGGCCGACCGCTGCCGATTGGCTCAACGAGGCGGATGAGGCGGAGATCGCCGACGTCATCTATCGTTATGCCGAAGAGCGCCGGTCGCGCCGCATTGCCCGCGCGATCGTTGCGGGGCGCCCGCTGTCGCGCACGCTGGAACTCGCCGCGGTGGTGCGGAAGTCGGTCGGCTATATCGCGGGCAAGGACAAGGACCCGGCGGTCCAGGTCTTCCAGGCGATCCGCATTCACCTCAACCGTGAACTGGACGAGTTGCAGGGCGGCCTTGAAGCGGCCGAGCGCGTGCTGGCGCCGGGCGGACGGCTGGCGGTCGTCACTTTCCACAGCCTGGAAGACCGGATCGTGAAGCAGTTCCTGCGGGATCGCAGCGGCGCCGCGCCCTCAGGGTCGCGCCACATGCCGGTCACCAAGGTGCGCCGGCCCAGTTTCGAGAGTGTCGGCAAGGCAGTGCGGCCGAGCGCGGCGGAGATCGCGGCCAACCCGCGCGCGCGCTCGGCGACGCTGCGGGTTGCGAAGAGAACATCGGCGGAAGCTTGGGGAGTATCGGCATGATCGCACGGCGTTTGCGTCCGATCGGATGGGTGGCTGGAGTCGCGGGCGCGGCCTTGGCCTTTTACCTGGTGTCGCTGCAGGTCGCCTCCGAGCGCACGCATCTGGAAAGCGTCGAGCGCAAGATCGCGCTGACCCAGCGCCAGATCCGCCATCTCGAGACGGAGTTCAGCGCCCGCGCCAGCCTTCGCCAGCTCGAAGCCTATAACAATGAAGTGCTCGCGCTGGCCGCGCCCAAGGTCGATCAGTATCTGACCAGCGAAGTGCAGCTTGCCTCCTATGTGCCGGGTGAAGGCCTGCCGCAGCCTCAGGCGCCGCGGACGGCGCTGGCGAGTGCGCAGGCCGCTCCGGCGCGGCCGGTGCTTCGTCCGGCGGTGGTCACGGACGCGAAGTCCGATAACGCGCCGGTCATCCCCTCGATGAAGCGGTCGCCGATGATGCAGGCGGTCGCCCTGATCGAGGAACTGCCGCAGCCACGCACCATCCCGCTGAAGGTCAAGGCCGCGAAGCCCAAAGCCGAGAAGGTGGCGCTGCTGGACGACGGCGCGCTTTCCGAGATCAGCCGTAAGGCTGCCAAGGAAGCGAAGGTCAATCGATGACCGCAATCGCCGCCGCGCGCCCCGTCCAGCTCCGTCCGCTGCCCGAGCGCCGCCCCGAGGTGGCGCTTTCGCACGTCCGGCTGATGCTGCTGATGCTGCTGTTCATCGGCGCGACGGTGACGATCGGCCTGCGCATCGCCTATCTTTCGGTGTTCACGGGATCGAGCACCAACCGCGCGCGCGCCGCGCTGATTGCGCGTGGCGACATTCTCGACCGCAACGGCATTCCGCTTGCGCAGACCATCGACGCCTGGTCGATCGGTATCCATCCGGAAAAGGTGATCGGCGACAAGCGCGAGCTCGCGCGCCAGCTCGCCGCGCTGATGCCGGAGAAGAGCGCCGACGACTATCTGCGCATCCTCAACTCGAAGCTGACCTTCACCTATCTGCGCCGCCGTGCGACGCCCGAACTGGTTGCGGCCGTCAATCGCCTGGGCGAGCCGGCGATCGATCTCGGCCGCGAGCCGGAGCGCATCTACCCGCAGGGCATGCTGGCGGCGCATGTGCTCGGCTTTACCGACTTCAACGGCAATGGCGTGTCCGGCATGGAAAAGGTGCTGGAGTCGCAGCTGACGGGCACCGCGCGTGCCGGCGGCGTCCGCCTGTCCATCGACAGCCGCGTCCAGCAGGCGCTCGAATCCGAACTGCTGAACGCGATGCACAAATTCAGCGCAATCGGCGCGGCGGCCGTGGTGATGGACATCAAGACGGGCGAAGTGGTGGCGCTCACTTCGCTGCCCGAACTCAATCCCAACAAGCCGGCACAGCAGGGGCCGGACGCCGCCTTCAACCGCGCGACGCTCGGCGTTTACGAACTCGGCTCGACCTTCAAGCCGTTCACGGTCGCGATGGCCATGGATGCGGGCGTCATCAAGAGCCTCGGCCAGATGTACAACTGCCCAAAGGCACTGAAAGCCGGCCGCTTCTCGATCACCGATACCCATCCGTTCAACCGCGCCTGCTCGGTCGCAGAGATCATGCAGGAATCGTCGAACATCGGCACGGCGCAGATCGCCGCGCAACTCGGAGCGCAGCGCCAGCGCGCGTTCCTTGAGCGCATGCACTTCATGGAGCGGGTGAAGATCGAAATTCCGGAGCGCGGCCGTCCCCTGACCCCCGGCGCGAATTGGGGCGATATTTCGACCATGACCGTCGGGTTCGGCCATGGCATCGCCGTGTCGCCGCTGCATCTGGCGACCGGTTATGCGACGCTCTACAATGGCGGCATCTGGCGGCCGGCGACGCTGCTGAAACATGACGGCAGCCGGCCGTTGCAGGGTGGCGAGCGGGTGTTTTCGGCCGACACCTCCTACAAGATGCGCGCGCTGCTGCGGCTGGTCGTGACGCACGGCACCGGGAAGAAGGCCGACGCGCCGGGCTTCCGGGTTGGCGGCAAGACCGGCACGGCCGAAAAGATCGTCGGCGGCCGCTATACCGGTGCCGCCGTGGTGACGACCTTCGCCGGCGTGTTCCCGATGGAAGCGCCGCGCTATGTGATCGTCGCCATGCTCGACGATCCCAAGGCGACCAAGGACACTTACGGCTTCCACACAGCCGGATGGAACGTGGCGCCGGTGATCGCCGGGACGGTAGCGCGCATCGGGCCGATGCTCGGCGTGATGCCCGACCCGAACCGCGAGGCAAATCTGGGCGAGGTGCTGCCTTTCATCCGCGCGGAGAAATGATCGATGCGGCTGCGGGACCTGGCCGGCATCGATTCCAGCACTGAGGTCACCGGCTTCGCCATCGACCATCGCAAAGTGGCGCCCGGCACCGTGTTCGGCGCGTTTCGCGGCAGCCGGTTCAATGGTGAGGATTTCATCGGCCAGGCCGTCGCCGCGGGCGCCGCCGCCGTCGTTGCAAGCCCGGCGGCCATTGTCGGGGGAGTCCCGCACATTGCGGCCGACGATCCGCGCCTGGTGTTCGCCAAGCTCGCAGCAAGGTTCTTCGCGCCCTATCCTGCGACGACCGTCGCGGTCACCGGCACCAACGGCAAGACGTCCTCGGTCGAGCTGACCCGCCAACTGTGGCGGCTCGCCGGTCACAACGGGGCGTCGATCGGCACCCTCGGCGTCACCACTGCGCACGATCAGGTGCTGACCGGCCTGACCACGCCCGACATTGTCACTTTCCTGTCCAATGTCGCCGGCCTCAGCCGTGAAGGGGTGACGCACCTTTCGTTCGAAGCGTCCAGCCACGGTCTCGACCAGAAGCGCACCGAAGGGCTGCCGGTCCGCGCCGCCGGCTTCACCAATCTCAGCCGCGATCACCTCGACTATCACGGCGATATGCACAGCTATTTCGCGGCCAAGCTGCGCCTGTTCGAAGAAGTTGTGGATGAGGACGGCACGGCCGTTGTCTGGGCCGATGACGGCGCGCATTCGCAACGGGTCGTGGAGGTCTCCCGGGCCAGGGGATTGCGTGTGCTGACGGTCGGTGAACGGGGCGAAGCGCTCAAGCTGGTGAGCCGCACGCCCTCGCGCCTGGGCCAGCAACTGGTGATCGAGGCGGATGGCAAGAGCTACAAGATCACCCTGCCACTAATCGGCGCCTACCAGGCCGCCAATGCCTGTGTCGCCGCGGGCCTGGCGATCGCGACCGGCGGCGGCACCGCGCGTACGCTGGAACACCTCGGCCGGGTCACTCCAGTGCGCGGGCGGCTGGAGCGGGCGGCGATCACGCGTGCCGGCGCGCCGGTCTATGTCGACTATGCGCACACGCCCGATGCGATCGAAGCGGCCGCCGCGGCGCTGCGCCCCCACACCAAGGGGCGGCTGATCATCGTGTTCGGCGCCGGCGGCGACCGCGATCAGGGCAAGCGCCCGGAAATGGGCCGGGTGGCCAGCCAAGTCGGTGATCGGGTGATCGTCACGGACGACAATCCTCGCAGCGAAGACCCGGCCCTGATCCGCCGCGAAATCCTCGCCGGAGCGCCGGATGCCCGCGAAGTGCCCGGCCGCCGCGAAGCCATTGCCGACGCCGTTGCGACTGCTGGCGCGGACGACGTCATCCTGCTTGCCGGCAAGGGGCACGAACAAGGCCAGATCGTCGGCGACCGCGTGCTGCCGTTCGACGACGTGACGGTGGCCCGGGAGTGTGCGGCATGACGTCGGTGAAGCAGCGCCCCTCGACTTCGCTCGGGACGAGCGAGTTAATGGCTGCTAACTCCCATATTTCGCTCGTCCCGAGCGAAGTCGAGGGGCGCCTGTCCCGATGACGAGGCTTTGGACCTCCGCTGACATTGCGCAGGCAGTTTCCGGCACGGCCTCGGCTGCGTTCGAGGCGAATGGCGTGGCGTTCGACTCGCGCGAGGTCACGTCCGGCGACCTGTTCATCGCGCTGTCCGGCGAAACCACGGACGGGCACCGCTTCGTGCCCCAGGCCTTTGCGCAAGGCGCGACCGGGGCGATCGTCAGCCAGCCCGTCGATCACCCGCATATCCTCGTCGCCGATACGCGCGCGGCGCTTGAATCCCTTGGGGTCGCAGCCAGGGCAAGGACGTCCGCCACCGTGGTCGGCATCACGGGATCGGTGGGCAAGACAGGCACCAAGGAAGCACTGTGGGCGGCCTTCGACCGGATAGCGCCGGGCCGGTCGCACCGCTCCTTGAAGAGCTACAACAATCATACCGGCGTGCCGCTGAGCCTGTCGCGCATGCCGGCGGACACCCGCTTCGGCGTGTTCGAAATGGGCATGAACCATGAAGGCGAGATTGCCGCCCATACCAGACTGGTGCGGCCGCACGTCGCCATCGTCACCACCATTGCCCCGGCGCATATCGAAAATCTCGGCTCGATCGAGGCGATCGCCCGCGCCAAGGCCGAAATCTTCGAAGGGCTGGAGCCGGGCGGCACCGCGATCATCCCCCATGATTCCCCGCAGCGCGACGTTCTCGCGGAAGCGGCCCGAGCCCATGGCGCGCGCATACTGACCTTCGGGCTGACCCGCGAAGCCGATGTCCATGCGGTGGATGTTGTTTCGTCGAAGGGCGGCACGTTGATCACGGTTCAGCTGCCCGATGCCAGTCTGACCATGACGGTCGGCCAGCCGGGCGAACATTGGGTATCGAACGCGCTGTCGGTGATCGCGGCCGTGGAAGCCGCCGGTGGCGATCTGGCCGCTGCCGGTCTGGCGCTCGCCGAACTTCAGGGCATGGCCGGGCGTGGGGCGCGGGTCACGATCGGCGTCCCCGGTGGCGAAGCGCTGCTGATCGATGAAAGCTATAACGCCAATCCGGCCTCGATGCGCGCGACGTTGAAGGTGCTGGGCGAGCAGTTCGCCACCCGCCGCATCGCCGTGCTCGGTGCGATGCGGGAGCTGGGTGAGCACGGCCCCCGTTTTCACGAGGAACTCGCCGAGCCGGTTGAGGCGGCTGGCGTCGATTTTGCACTGCTCGTCGGCGACGAGATGCTTCCGCTGGCCGAGGCGCTTGAGGGGAAGCTCGACTTCGCGCATGTGGCCGCCGCCGCGGACGCGCTGGGCGCCTTGGATGGGCGGATCGGCGCCGGCGACGCGGTTCTCATCAAGGCTTCCAATTCGGTCGGATTGGGTCGGCTGGTCGCGCAGCTGTCGGCCGGTGCGCTCGCGGGGAAGGACTGACATGCTGTATCTCCTCGCCGAACAGCTCGACTTTCCCGGCGTACTGAACCTGATCCGCTATCTGAGCTTTCGCGCCGGCGCGTCGGTCGCGACCGCACTGATCATCGGGCTGATCATCGGGCCGAAGTTCATCGGCTGGCTGCGCGTGCGGCAGGGCAAGGGTCAGCCGATCCGCACCGATGGCCCGCAAAGCCATCTCGCCAAACGCGGCACCCCGACCATGGGCGGGCTGATGATCCTGACCGCGCTGACGGTCTCAGTACTGCTGTGGATGGACCTGCGCAGCCCCTATGTCTGGGCGTGCCTGGCAGTGACGCTCGGTTTCGGCGCAATCGGCTTTCTCGACGATTGGGACAAGGTGCGCAAAGCCAGCCATGCCGGCGTGCCCGGCAAAGTACGGCTGCTGCTCGAGTTCCTGATCGCCGGCGTCGCTTCCTGGATCATCGTGCAGAATAACGGCGCGGACCTGTGGATCCCGTTCGTCGCGCAGCCGGTGGCGGACCTTGGCTGGTTCTATATCGCCTTTGCCGCCTTCACGATCGTGGCGTTCGGGAATGCCGTGAATCTGACCGATGGACTGGACGGTCTCGCCTCCATGCCGGTGATCATCGCGGCGGTGGCCTTCATGCTGATCACCTACCTCGTCGGCAACGCCAAGTTCGCCGAATATCTCGGCATTCCTCATGTGCCCGGGGCGGGCGACCTGACCATCTTCTGTGGCGCCATCGCGGGCGCGGGGCTGGCGTTCCTCTGGTTCAACGCGCCGCCCGCCGCCGTCTTCATGGGTGACACGGGCAGCCTTGCCATGGGCGGCGCACTCGGGACGATCGCGGTGGTCGCGCACCACGAGATCGTGCTCGGCATCATCGGCGGGCTGTTCGTGGTGGAGGCGCTCAGCGTTATCATCCAGGTCTTCTTCTACAAGCGCACCGGCAAGCGCGTGTTCAAGATGGCGCCGATCCACCATCATTTCGAACAGCTCGGCTGGAGCGAGCCGACCGTCGTCATCCGCTTCTGGATCATCGCCCTGGTGCTGGCGCTGGCCGGCCTGTCGACGTTGAAGGTCCGGTGATCACTTCGCGCGCCTGGGCCGGGAAGAAATTCGCCGTGCTGGGGCTGGCGCGGAGCGGGCTGGCGACTGTGGATGCGCTGCTTGCCGCGGGTGCGCAGGTGTGGGCGTGGGACTCAAACGAGGCTGCTCTCAGCCAACTCCGCTCGGCCCGAGCGAAGTCGAGGGGCGCTGGCCCAGAGCCTGAAAAAGCGCCCCTCGACTACGCTCAGGACGAGCGGGATTTGGTGCTTGCCGATCTCCTCACCCTCGACCTGACCGGCTTCGAAGCGGTGGTCGTCTCCCCCGGCGTGCCCATCAACCGCCACCCGATCACAGCGCATGCGGCTAGGCACGGCGTGCCGTTGATCGGCGACATCGAACTCTTGGCCCAGGCCCGCGCCGAGCTGCCGCCGCACAAATTGGTCGGCATCACCGGGACCAACGGCAAGTCGACCACCACCGCGCTCGTCCACCATATATTGAAGACGGCCGGCGTCCCCACGCTGATGGGCGGCAATATCGGACTGCCGATCCTTGGTGAGGAGCCGCTGCCCGAAGGCGGTGTCTATGTGCTGGAGCTGTCGAGCTATCAGATCGATTTAACCCACAGCCTGGACTGCGACGTGGCGGTGCTGCTCAACATCACGCCGGATCATCTGGACCGGTATGAAAGCTTCGAGGCTTACGCGGCGGCGAAGGCTCGGCTGTTCGCGATGCAGAGTGCAGGGCGTCTCTCTATCTGTGATTACGTCGCGTATGCGGACGAAGACGTGCTCGACAACGCGGATGATACGTTCGTCCTCACAATCGATGATGTGCAAGTTGGAGAGCAGGACAAGTGGCCTGCCTTGCAAGGGCCGCACAACCTGCAAAACGCCCGAGCGGCGACCGGGGTCTGCAGGGGTCTCGGGCTGAACGATGAAGCGATACACCAAGGCCTCCGCACCTATCCCGGTCTGCCCCACCGCATGGAGCGGGTCGCCGAATGCTCCGGCGTGCTGTTCGTGAACGACAGCAAGGCGACCAATCCGACATCCACGGCGCCGGCACTCGCGGCATACCCGAAGGTGCGGTGGATCCTCGGCGGCCTCGCCAAGTCCGACGAACTCGACGCCTGCGCACCGCATTTCTCGCATGTGCGCTCGGCCTATACGATCGGCGAAGCGGGGGCGTTGTTCGCGCGCATACTCGCGCCCCACATGCCGGTGGCGGAGTGCGGCGTGCTCGACGAGGCGGTCCGGCGCGCGGCCAATGATGCGGAGCCGGGAGACACGGTGCTGCTGTCGCCAGCCTGCGCTTCGTTCGATCAGTTCAGGGACTATGAGGCGCGCGGGGATGCGTTCCGCGCCGCCGTGGGGGCGCTTTCATGACCGACACCGCTGCGATCCGCCGCAAGAAACAGGTGCAGAAATTCGGCCGTTCGGACCGGAGCGCGCTGGGCCTGTGGTTCTGGGAGATCGACCGCGTCCTGCTGATGCTGATCACGGTGCTGATCTCGATCGGCCTGGTCGCCGTCGCTGCTGCCAGCCCCTCGGCCGCGCACCGCTATTCGGGCGGCGACGTGACGTTTCCGCCGCTCTATTTCTTCTGGAAGCAGCTCTTCTGGGTCGCGCTGAGCCTGCCGGTGATGCTCGGCATTTCGATGCTGCCCAAGATCATGGTGCGCCGCTTCGCGCTCGCCGGCGCTGCCTTCATGACGGTGATGCTCGCCGCCGTGCCGCTGATCGGCTTCGAGAAGAATGGCGCGACGCGCTGGATCAGCCTGGGCTTCACCCAGTTCCAGCCGTCCGAATTCCTCAAGCCCCTGTTCGTCGTCGCGCTCGCCTGGCTGCTGTCGCTCAAGCACCAGGACAAGAGCCTGCCGGTGGTGCCCTTGAGCGGTGCGCTGGTCGGCATCATCGCGATCCTGCTGATGAAGCAGCCGGACTTCGGCCAGACGGTGATCTTCGGCGCGATGTGGATGGCGCTGCTGCTGCTGTCCGGCGTCTCCGGCCGCATCGTCGGCTCGCTGGTCGGCGCCGGCTTCGGGCTGATCGTCGCCGCCTATCTCTTCTATCCGGTCGCGACGAGCCGCATCAACAACTTCATCTATGGCGAAGGCGACACCTATCAGGTCGACAAGGCGCATGCGACGATCACCAATGGCGGCATTTTCGGCACGGGGCCGGGCGGCGGCACGGCCAAGTTCCACCTGCCGGAAGCGCATACCGACTATATCTATTCGGTGATCGGCGAGGAATTCGGGCTGATCGCCTGCCTCGCCGTGGCGATCATCTTCCTCGCCATCGTCGTTCGCGTGTTCCTCAAGCTGCTCGACGAGGAAGACCCGTTCACCATGCTCGCGGCGGCCGGCCTCACCACGCAGATCGGCGTGCAGGCACTGATCAACATGGCCGTCAATCTGCAGCTCGCGCCGTCCAAGGGCATGACGCTGCCGCTGATCAGCTATGGCGGCTCGTCGATGATCGCGCTCGCCGTCGGGCTAGGCCTGCTGCTCGCGTTCACGCGGCGCAACCCGTATCTCAACCGCTCCCCCTATGTGGTCAAATGGGGCGGGCAGAGATGAGCCATTTCGTCCTCGCGGCGGGCGGCACCGGCGGGCACATGATGCCCGCCCATGCGCTTGCGGAAGAGCTGACCAGCCGCGGCCACAGCGTCGCGCTGGTGACGGACGAACGCGGCATGCGTTTTCCTGGCCTGTTCGAAGGTATTCAGACGCATGTGCTGCCGGCCGGAAGGCTCGGTGGCGGGCCGTTGGGCTATCTGCGTGCGGCGCAGTCGATCTGGTCCGGGCGTGCCGAAGCCCTGCGGCTGTTCAGGGAGCAAAGGCCGGCGGCAGTGATGGGCTTTGGCGGCTATCCGGCATTGCCGTCGCTGCTGGCTGCGTCGAGCGCGAAGGTCTCTACTGCGGTTCACGAGCAGAACGCCGTGCTCGGCCGCGTCAATCGACTGGTCGCGGGGCGCGTCGATGCGGTCGCGACCGCCTACCCAGACATTCAGCGTCTGCCTCGCCGCGCCGAAGCCAAGGTGCGGCTGGTCGGCAATCCGGTGCGCGAGGAAGTGCTGAGCTTGCGCGACAAACCCTATCCGCCGCTCGACGGAGACGGGGTGTTCCGGGTGCTGGTCACTGGCGGCAGCCAGGGCGCCACGGTGCTGTCGGATGTGGTGCCGGAAGGGCTGGGCATGTTGCCGCCGGTGTTCCGCGCCCGGCTGCAGGTGACGCACCAGGCGCGCGCGGAGGATATCGACCGCGTCCGCGCCCGCTATGCCGAGCAGAATATCCCGGCCGAGCTCGCCACCTATCTGCCCGACCTGCCGGAGCGGCTGGGGATGGCGCATCTTGTCATCGCGCGGTCAGGCGCTTCGACAGTGGCGGAGCTGGCGGCGGCTGGCCGGCCCGCCATCCTCGTTCCTTTCGCCGCCGCGACCGACGATCACCAGACCTATAATGCGAAGGAACTGGTCGCAGCGGGGGGCGCGCGGTCCATCCCGCAATCGCAGTTCACGCCAGTCGAGCTCGCGAAACAGATGCAGAAACTGGGCCTCGAACCCGAAGCCCTCGCCAACGCCGCCCGCCGCGCCAGGTGCTGCGGCCGCCCCGACGCCGTCCGCGACCTCGCCGACCTGATCGAGGAGATCGGGCGATGAAGGGTGTTCTGAGATCCTCCCCGGAACGGGGAGGGGGACCAGCCGAAGGCTGGTGGAGGGGGCCCGCCTCTCCGCCGCATCTGAGCTGGGGCCCCCTCCACCACGCCGCTGCGCGCCGCGGTCCCCCTCCCCGTGCCGGGGAGGATCAAGAATGAAAGGCGTCGGCACGGAAATCGGCACGATCCACTTCGTCGGCATTGGCGGCATCGGCATGTCGGGCATTGCCGAGGTGATGCACAATCTCGGCTATTCGGTGCAGGGCTCCGACGTGGCCGAAGGCTATGCCGTCGAAGCCCTGCGCAAGCGCGGCATCAAGGTGATGATCGGCCATGACGCGGCCAACGTCGATGGCGCGGCGGTGGTCGTGGTCTCGACCGCGATCAAGCGCGAGAACCCGGAAGTCGCCTGTGCCTATGAACATCGCATTCCGGTGGTGCGCCGCGCCGAGATGCTGGCCGAGCTGATGCGGCTGAAGTCGACCGTCGCGGTTGCCGGCACGCACGGCAAGACAACGACGACCTCGATGATCGCCGCCCTCCTCGACGCCGGCGGCATCGACGCGACGGTGATCAATGGCGGCATCATCAACAGCTATGGCTCGAACGCGCGGCTCGGCGCGTCGGACTGGATGGTGGTCGAGGCCGACGAGAGCGACGGCAGCTTCCTGCGGCTGGACGGCACCGTCGCCGTCGTCACCAACATCGATCCCGAGCATCTCGATCATTATGGTTCGTTCGAAAAGGCCAAGGCCGCCTATCTCGAATTCGTCCACAATGTGCCGTTCTACGGCGCGGCGGTGATGTGCCTCGATCACCCTGAAGTGCAGAATATCCTGCCGCTGATCCGCGACCGGCGTGTGGTCACCTATGGCTTTTCCGCCCAGGCCGATGTGCGCGCGACCTTCGTGGCGCCGGAAAGCGGTGGCAATTGCTTCCATGTCGCGGTGCGCGGGCGCGACGGCGAGGTGCGGGCGATCGAGGATGTGCGGCTGCCGATGCCGGGCAAGCATAATGTCCAGAACGCGCTCGCCGCTATTGCCGTCGCGGTGGAGCTGGGCGTGGCCGACGAGGCGATCCGCACCGGCTTTGCCAAATTCGGCGGCGTCAAGCGCCGCTTCACCAAGGTCGGCGAAGTGAACGGTATCACCATTATCGACGATTATGGCCACCATCCGGTCGAAATCCGGGCGGTGCTTTCGGCGGCGCGGGAAGCGACGCAGGGGCGGGTGATCGCCGTGTGTCAGCCGCATCGCTACACGCGGCTGGCCGGCTTGCTGACCGAGTTCGAGACTGCCTTCAACGATGCCGACATCGTCTATGTGACGCCGGTTTATGCTGCGGGCGAGGCGCCGATCGAAGGCGTCGATGCGGCCGCTCTGGTCCAGGGCCTGAAGGAACGCGGCCACCGTGCGGCAGCGGAGATCGCCGATGCTGCGGCACTGGCGCGGGAACTGGCGGGCGTGGCGCAGGCGGGCGATATGGTGGTTTGCCTGGGCGCGGGTGACATCACCAAATGGGCGGCCGGCCTGGCTGCTGCGATGGGAGAGGCGGCGTGACTCCTGCATCGCTGGTCCCGAGCCCTTCGACGCCGCCTGTCGGCGTCGCTCAGGGTGAACTTCAGCCTTCGGCTGAAGTCGAGGGGCGCAAGTCCCCCGCTTCCGAGACGCGCCCCTCGACTACGCTCGGGACGAGCGAGTTTAGGGGCCGGTTGACCAGAGAGGCCCCACTCGCCCCCCTCGTCTGGTTCAAGGCCGGCGGCGCGGCCGAGTGGCTGTTCGAGCCGAAGGATGTGGACGATCTGTCCACCTTCCTGGCGAACCTCGATCCGGCAATTCCCGTGATGGCGCTTGGCCTCGGCTCGAACATGATCGTGCGCGATGGCGGGGTGCCGGGGGTCGTAATCCGGCTCGGCAAGCCCTTTGCCAAAGCCGAGGCGCTGGACGAAATCACCCTGCGCTGCGGGGGCGGCGCGTCCGGCATCCTGGTCTCCTCCACGGCACGTGATGCTGGCATTGGCGGCGTCGAGTTCTTGCGGTCGATCCCCGGCACGGTCGGCGGCTTCGTGCGGATGAACGGCGGCGCCTATGGCCGCGAGGTGAAGGACATTCTCGTCGAATGCGAGGTGGTGCTGCGCTCGGGCGAACGGCGGACGATGGCGCTCGACGAACTTGGCTATACCTACCGTCATTCCGAACTGCCGGAGCAGGCAGTGATCGTCAGCGCCACCTTCCGCGGCCACAAGGCCGAGCCTGCCGCGATCCAGGCGGAGATGGACCGGATCGCCGCCGCGCGCGAGGCGTCGCAGCCGCTGCGGTCGAAGACCGGCGGTTCCACCTTCAAGAACCCGCCCGGCACCAAGGCCTGGGCGGAGATCGACGCGGCGGGCTGCCGCGGCCTCCGCATCGGTGACGCCCAAGTCTCTGAAAAACATTGTAACTTCCTGCTGAACCTCGGTAACGCGACGAGCGCCGAAATCGAGGCGCTGGGCGAGGAGGTCCGCGCCCGCGTGAAGGCGTATTCGGGAGTGGAGCTGGAATGGGAAATCCAGCGCGTGGGGGTGAAATCGTGAGCAATATCTCGTTCCCCGGCGAAGGCCGGGGCCCAGCTGCGTCGCGCATGGACCCCGGCCGTCGCCGGGGAACGGAGACCTTATGACCACCTCCCTCCACATCCTCGTCCTGATGGGCGGCTGGTCGGCCGAGCGCGAAGTGTCCTTGATGTCCGGCGCCGGGGTAGCCGATGCGCTCGAAAGCCTCGGCTATCGAGTCACTCGGCTCGACATGGGCCGCGACGTTGCTGCGCGCGTCGCCGAGGCCAAGCCGGACCTGGTGTTCAACGCGCTGCACGGCACGCCGGGCGAGGACGGCTCGGTGCAGGGCATGCTCGACCTGATGGGCATTCGCTATACCCATTCGGGCATGGTCACGTCGGTCATCGCCGTCGACAAGCAGCTGACCAAGCAGGCGCTGGTGCCGCATGGCATCCGCATGCCTGGCGGGCATGTGATCAAATCGGAAAGCCTCTATTTCGGCGACCCCCTCGCTCGCCCCTATGTGGTGAAGCCTGTCAATGAAGGCTCGTCAGTCGGCGTCGCCATCGTGACGGCGCAAGGCAATTATGGCGAACCGATCGGGCGCGATGTCGCGGGCCCGTGGCAGGATTTCGAGGAGCTGCTCGCCGAGCCTTTCATCCGCGGGCGGGAGCTGACGACCGCCGTGCTTGGCGGCCGCGCCCTGGGCGTCACCGAACTGAAGCCCAAGAGCGGCTTCTACGATTACGACGCGAAATACACCGAGGGGCTGACCGAGCATGTCTGCCCGGCCAATGTGCCGCCCGCGATTGCCGAGGCATGCCTGGACATGGCGCTGCGGGCGCACAAGCTGCTCGGCTGCAAGGGGGCGTCCCGATCCGATTTCCGATGGGACGACGAAAAGGGCGTCGAGGGCCTCTATTTGCTCGAGACCAACACCCAGCCCGGCATGACGCCGCTCAGCCTGGTGCCGGAGCAAGCCAAGGCAATCGGCATGTCCTATGCCGAGCTGGTCGACGCGATCGTCAAGGAGGCGCTGGAATGATGGCTAGCCGCGCCAACCTCAAACGCGGCAACGCTCGCCCAGCGCCTGCCCGCGGACGCAAGCCTGCGGCCAAGCGCTCGGGCCTGCTCGCGCGCTTGCCGGTCAGCCCTGCCACCATCCAGAAGACCGTTACCTGGTCGCTGCTGGGCCTCGGCGCTGCAGTAGCGCTGCTGGTGCTGCAGGCGTTCGGCGTGTTTGCGCTGGCGGGCAACGAAGTGGCGCGGGCCGTGGGGCAGGCGGGCTTTGAAGTGAAGCGCGTCGATCTGCGGGGCATCCGCAACATGGACCGGCTGACCGTCTATGCGATCGCCTTCGACCAGCATTCGATGGCGATGCCGCTCGTCGACTTGGAGACGGTGCGCGCCAGGCTGCTCCGCTATGGCTGGGTGCGGGATGCGCGCGTGTCGCGTCGGCTGCCCGATACGCTGGTGGTGGACATCGTCGAGCGCACGCCGGCGGCCGTCTGGCAGTATCAGGGCCGGCTGCGGCTGATCGATGCGTCCGGCGTGGTGCTGGAGGATGTGTCGGGCGAGGCGACCCGCGACCTGCCGCTGCTGATCGGTCCCAATGCCAACCGCCATGCCGGGGCGCTGGCATCCCTTGTCGCCAAGGCGCCTTCCCTGAAGCCGGTGATCGCCGGCGCGAGCTGGATCGGCGAACGCCGCTGGGATCTGCGCTTCCAGTCGGGCGAGACGCTGGCGCTGCCTGAGGGGCAGGGGGAAGCGGAACGCGCCCTGATGCAGTTTGCACGGATGGACACGGCGCAGCGGCTGCTCGGCCGTGGCTTCCTGCGCTTCGACATGCGCGATCCGACCCGCTTCGTCGCCCGTGTCGACCGCCAGGTGCGCGCGATCGACGGCAGCTCCGCGCAGCCCGAGCCGCCCACCGCCGCGCCGGCGACCACCAGCCCCGCCCTTCAGAAGGTGAACGACACGATATGAACAGGCGAGAGACCCGGGCCGCCGCCGCGCGCGCCGAGAAACTGATCACCGCCCTAGACATTGGCTCGTGGAAGGTCTCCGCGCTGATCGCCGAGCGGGGCGAGGGCGGCACGCTGAACGTGCTCGGCACCGGCCAGCGCGAGAGCCGGGGCGTGCGCCGCGGCTATGTCGCGGACATGAGCGCGACCGAACTCGCCGTGCGCGAGGCGGTCGAGCAGGCGGAGCGGATCGCCGGCGTCAATATCGAGGATGTCTGGGTTAGCTTCTCGGCGGGCGGTCTCGTCTCCAACATCGCGTCCGTCGAGGTGGAGCTGGGCGGCCACCGGATCGAGCAGGAGGATATCGATCAGCTGCTCGCGGCGGGAAGGGAGTCGATCGATCCGGCCGGCCGCATGGTGCTGCATGCCCAGCCGACGCTTTACACGCTGGACGGCCTCAACGGCGTCAAGAACCCCAAGGGCCTGCATGCCGACAAGCTGGGCGTCGACATCCATGTCGTCGCGGCCGACGCGTCGCCGGTCCGCAATCTCGACCTCTGCGTCCGCAGCGCTCATCTGGAAGTAAAGGCGATCGTCGCCTCCCCGGTCGCAACCGGGATGGCGTGCCTGTCAGAGGAAGAGCGAGAGTTGGGCGTTGCGCTGGTGGAACTGGGCGCGGGCGTCACGAACGTGTCGCTGTTCGCCGGCGGGCTGCTGGTGGGCCTCGCCTCGATCCCGATGGGCGCCGCCGACATCACCGACGACATCGCCTCCGCTTTCGGCACCCGCCGGGCGCAGGCCGAGCGGATGAAGTGCTTCTATGGTTCGGCGACGGCGACCCCGCGCGACAATCACGACATGATCGAAGTCGCGCCCATCTCCGCCGAGACCGGGCAGGGCGAGGCGGCGCGGATCACGCGGGCGCAACTGATCGGCATCATCCGGCCGCGGCTTGAGCAACTGTTCGGCGAAGTCAGCAAGGCACTGGAAGGGCTCGGTTTCACGCGCGGCCGGCAGGTCGTGCTGACCGGCGGCGGCGCGGAGCTCAAAGGCATCGCCGATTATGCGCAAGGCCTGCTCGGCCGCTCGGTGCGGGTCGGCCGCCCGCGCGGGCTGACCGGGCTTCCGGACGCGCATAGCGGTCCCGCCTTCGCGACCTTGGCCGGGCTGACCCGCTACGCCGCATCCGATCCGATCGACCTGCGCAATGCTCAGCTGGACCGTGGGCAGCAGGTGATCCGGCCGGCGGGGTCGGCGCTGATCCAGCGGCTGGTGGCAGCCTTCCGGACAAACCTGTGAATAATATGTGGACGAGTTAACTTTTCAGTCGATTTGATGAGTCGGCTGATTCATATGAAGCGTTGCAATGGGGGCAATCGCTTCGCCGGCGAAAAGCGATAGGAGTCAGTGAGATGAGCATCGAATTCATTCCGCCAGAGGTCGACGAGCTGAAGCCGCGGATCAGCGTGATCGGCGTCGGCGGTGCCGGCGGCAACGCAATCGCGAACATGATCGCGTCCAATGTGCAGGGCGTGGACTTCCTGGTCGCCAACACCGACGCGCAGGCGCTGAACGCTTCGCCCGCCGAAAGCCGGATTCAGCTCGGCCTGAAGATCACGCAAGGCCTGGGTGCGGGCTCGCGTCCGGAGATCGGCCGCGCGGCTGCCGAAGAGACGATCGAGCAGGTCGAGCGCGCGCTTGACGGCGCCCATATGTGCTTCATCGCGGCCGGCATGGGCGGCGGCACCGGCACCGGTGCGGCGCCCGTCATTGCCAAGGCGGCGCGCGAGCGTGGCATCCTGACCGTCGGCGTCGTCACCAAGCCGTTCAGCTTCGAAGGCTCGCGCCGGATGAAGTCGGCCGAGGCCGGCATCGCCGAGCTGCAAAAGCATGTCGACACGCTGATCGTCATCCCCAACCAGAATCTGTTCCTGATCGCCAACCCGAACACGACCTTCAAGGAAGCGTTCCAGATGGCCGACCAGGTGCTGCAGCAGGGCGTGCGCGGCATCACCGACCTGATGGTCATGCCCGGCCTCATCAACCTCGACTTCGCCGATGTCCGCTCCGTGATGGGCGAGATGGGCAAGGCGATGATGGGCACCGGAGAAGCCTCGGGCGACAATCGCGCCATCGAGGCGGCCGAGCAGGCGATCGCCAATCCGCTGCTCGACGGCGTCAGCATGAAGGGCGCCAAGGGCGTCATCGTGTCGATCGTCGGCGGCGAGGACATGCGCCTGATGGAAGTCGACGAGGCGGCCAATCACATCAAGGAACTGGTCGACCCGGACGCCAACATCATCTGGGGTTCGGCCTTCAACAACGATCTGGAAGGCAAGATCCGCGTGTCGGTGGTCGCCACCGGGATCGAGGCGGAAGCGAGCACGCAGCCGGAGCCGGCGCGCGTCTTCTCCTTCCCCGGCACTAAGAAGGCCGACGAGCCGCGCCCGTTCGTGATGCCGGCAGCCGTGCGCCCGGCCGAAGCGCCCGCTCCCGAACCGGTTGCCGCTGCGGAGCCGGAACTCGCCCCCGAGCCGGTCGCCGAGGAAGAGCCGCTGACGCTCGACGCGCCGTTTGAGGAAGCGGCTTCTGACGAGCTGGTGCTCGACGCCCCCGAGCCGCTGATCGACGAGGAACTCACCGGCAATCGCCGCTGGTTCGGTGCGCCCAAGGTGGAGGAGGAGCCCGCCCCGGCGCCTGCCGCCAAGCAGGGCGGCGGCACCTTGTTCGAGCGGATGTCGTCCATCGCTCGCGGTAACGCCAAAACGCCGGGCGCCGAGGAAGACGACCGCGCCGATCCGCTCGACATTCCGCGCTTCCTGAACCGGCAGAATAACCAGTAACTTGACCCCTCACCGTCATGCCAGCGAAGGCTGGCATCTCCCTGGAGGGAGACCCCAGCCTTCGCTGGGGTGACGATGGGGCCTTGTTTCGTCGCCAGTCCCGCACATCCTGCCGCTCGGCGGCGCCGTTCACATTGTCCTAAGCCGCGGGGCGGCATCTATGGTCGCATCGTGATCGACAAGCTCTCCCGTTCCGCCGCTTTCGGCATCGGCGCGCTGCTGCTCGCCTCGGCGTCCGTCGTCTCTGCGCAATATGCGGAGCGGCCGGCCGACCGGCTGTCCCGCTATCTGCGCGAACTCGCCTCCAATCCCGAAAGCCTGTCGGCGCTGATCGGCGCCGGCCAGGCGGCGCTCGACGTCGGCGACTCGAATGCGGCGCTCGGCTTCTTCGCCCGCGCCGACGAGCGGAACCCGCGCAACGGGCAGGTCAAAGCGGGCCTGGCGCGCGCTTTCCTGATGACGGATCAGCCGCGCGACGCGTTGCGCCTGTTCGAGGAAGCGCGGCGGCTCGGCGTCGCCGATCTCCAGATCGCGGGAGACCGGGGCCTCGCTTACGATCTGCGCGGCGACAATCGGCGGGCGCAGCAGGATTATGCGCTGGCGCTGAGCCGGGGCGCCAATGACGAGGTCAGCAAGCGCTATGCCCTGTCGCTCGGCATCACCGGCGACCGCGGCCAGGCGCTGAAACTGCTCGATCCTTTGCTCTACAAGCGCGACCAGGGCGCCTGGCGCGCCCGTGCATTCGTGCTGGCCATGACCGGCGATCTGCGCGGGGCGAGCTCGATCGTCCATCAGGTGATGCCGGCCCGCATGGCGCAGACCATGGACCCGTTCCTCGGCAAGCTTGCCGCCCTGACTCCGGCGCAAAAGGCTGCCGCCGTGCATTTGGGCGAAATGCCGGCGAACGTCCGCTTTGCTGCGAATACGGCCGTGCCGCCGCCGATCCCGCAGGCTACGCCGACGCCCACGCCTGCGCGGGCACGTGAGTCGCGCGAGCCACGTCGGCGACCCGGTGCCGCCGTGACGGTCGCCTCGCCGCCGCCAAGCCGCGCGCGGGGCACGCCGGCTCCGCAGCCGAGCCCGACGCCGACTCCAACGCCCACCCCGCCGCCGCCCGTGCAGGTCGCGCTTGCTCCTGCCCCGACTCCAACGCCGTCGCCCGTGGCGGCGCCGCCGCTCGCGAGCCTGCCGGTCGAGCAACGGGGCGATCTGGAAGCGATCATGCGCGAAGTCCGCGCCGCGGCCGAGGCACCCGAGCCCCGGCCGCAGCTGCGCATGGCGAAGGCGGCTCCGTCTCCACAGCCGACGACATTGGCGCTGCGTCCGGCGCCCCAGCCGACCAGGCCTGCAGTCAAGGCGCCGGAGCCGGCCAGGGCCGAGCCGAAGAAGGCAGAGCCGGCTAAGCCCAAGGTTGATCCGAAAAAGGCTGCTGCCGAGGCGAAGGCCAAGGAGGCGGCGGCCAAGAAGAAGGCCGAGCCCAAGCATCCCCCCCGTTTCTGGGTGCAGGTAGCGGGCGGCGCCAATCTCGGCGCGCTGCCGAGGGAATGGACGAGCGTGTCGGGCAAAGCGCCGGAGCTGAAGGGCAAGGGGCCGTGGACGGCGAAGAACCGCGCCACCAACCGCCTGCTCGCCGGCCCGTATAAGAGCGCGGCCGAGGCGCAGGCCGCCGTGTCGAAGCTGCGCAAGGCAGGCATCGGCGCCTTTCAGTGGACGAGCGACGAAGGCGAAGCGGTCGACAAGCTCGGCGGCAAATGAGGACGCTCAGCAACTGGGCCTGCGATCCCGCGCATAGCCGCGGCCGGCTCTTCCCTGAGGAACGGACTGCGCTGCGCGGCCCGCGCGATGAATATCAGCGCGACCGCGACCGTATCATCCATTCGATCCCGTTCCGGCGGTTGCGGCACAAGACGCAGGTGTTCGTGGCGCCGGACGGCGATCACTTCCGCGTCCGGCTGACGCATAGCCTGGAAGTCGCGCAGATCGGCCGCACCATCGCCCGGGCGCTCGGCCTCAACGAAGACCTGACCGAGGCACTCTGCCTCGCCCATGACATCGGCCATCCGCCATTCGGCCATTCCGGCGAGGAGGCGCTGCAGGCGGCCACGGCCGAAGCGGGCGGCTTCGACCACAACGCGCACACGCTGCGAGTGCTGATGAGGGTCGAGAAGCCTTATCCGCGCTTCGATGGCCTCAATCTGACCTGGGAGACGCTGGAGGGCCTTGCCAAGCATAACGGCCCGGTCGAGCGGCCGAGCTGGGCGATGGCGGAAGCCGATGCTGCCTTTCCGCTGGAGCTGGGCAGCTGGCCCTCGCTCGAGGCGCAAGTCGCGGCCGTCGCCGACGACATCGCCTATGACAATCACGACATCGACGACGGCTTGCGCGCCGGGCTGTTGAGCCGCGAGCAGATCATGGCGGTGCCGCTCGTTGCGCGCGGCTGGCGCACCGCCGCCGACCGCTATCCGGACATTAGCGAGCGCCGCCTGCTGTCCGAAGTCGTGCGCTCGCAAATCGGGCTGATGGTCAACGACCTGATCGCCGAGACCCGCCGCCGCATTCGCGAGGCCGGTGTCGAAAGCGCCGAGGACGTGCGCGCAGCGGGCCACGCGCTGATCGGCTTCAGCCACGCGATGCAGGCGGAGGAGCGGGAGCTGAAAGCGTTCATGTATCGCGAACTCTACCACCACCCGCGCCAGCTTGCGGCATCGGACGCCGCGGCGACCATGGTTTCCGGCCTGTTCGCCGCCTATTCCGCCGACCCGCAGACGCTGCCGGAAGGCTGGCGTGAGACCCTCCCAGCCGAGGACCCCGAGCGCACGCGCCACATCGCCGACTTCATCGCAGGCATGACCGACCGCTACGCCATTGCCCGCTACTGCGAACTGATCGGGCCGATCGACTTGCCCGAGGGTTTCTAGGTGCGCGTGCTGCTCATCGGCGCGACGGGGCTGGTGGGCAGCATGGTCGCCGATCGGCTGGTGGCGCGCGGCCATGAGGTGCATGCGCTGGTGCGGCGGCCGACTGGCCGTGGCTGGCACGAGCATGTCGCGCCGGCTTCCGAATGGCCGAGCATCGTTGCCGGGATCGGCGCGTGCGATGCCGCTATCTCGTGCCTGGGCACCACCTGGCGAAAGGCGGGGTCAGAGGAGGCGTTTCGTGCCGTCGATCATGATGCGGTGCTCGCGTTCGCACGGGCTGCAGGAGCGGTCGGCATCGGGCGTTTCCTGTCCGTCTCTTCGGTCGGCGCAGATGCGGGTTCGCGGAACTTCTACCTGCGGACCAAAGGCCAGACCGATGAGGCGCTGGGCGCGATCGGCTTCACCAGCCTCGACATCTTTCGGCCCGGCCTGTTGCTCGGCCATCGCGGCAGCGACCGCCGGCCGGGCGAGCGTGTCGCCATCATGCTCGATCCCTTGGCTCGCATCTTCCTGCGGGGGCGGATGACGCGCTTCGCCGGGGTACCGGCAGCAAACGTGGCGGCAGCGATCGCCGTTGCGGCGGAGAGCAGTTCGGCGGGCATCCGCATCCATGAGAACGATGCCATCCGACGGCTGGCGGCGCCTGGGAAATGATGTAGCCTGCCTTCGGGAAGAAGAGGGGCGCGGGCATGAGAATATGGCAAGCAATGGCGGCGCTGACGCTGCTGGCAACCGCCGCCGGAGCACAGACGCCGCCGGACGAGGACGACTATGATGCCGTATCGAGCATCGTCGTCACGGGCTCGATCCGGCAGGGCGGCGCGCAGGATATTCAGCATTTTCGGGAAGCGGCTGAGGAGGGCGAGATGCCCCGGCCTGAGTCTCTCACCGTCGAAGGGCTGATGGGCGAGCATAATCTGACCCTGCCTTCCCGCAGCGGCTGCGATCAGCTCATGTGCTTGACGACGGAGTCCGTGCGCGCCGCGCTCCCGACGCGACCGGAAGACAAGGTGTTTGTCGGGCTGGGCTTCTCGTCGAACGTCGAGCCGGCGCAGCTCCGCCAGCCTCTGAACCTCGTTGCCGTTGTCGACAAATCCGGCTCCATGCAGGGAGAGCCGCTGGAGCGTGTCAAGCTGAGCCTGGCCCAGATCGTGCGCCAGATGCGGCCAGAGGACCAGATTTCTGTCGTGCTCTATGGCGACCAGTCTCACATCTTCTTGCCGCCCACCCGGATAGCAAGCGGCCGGGACGCCGCGCTGCGGGCGATAGCGGAGATCAAAAGCGCCGGATCGACCAATATGGAGGCGGGACTGAAGGTTGGGTACCAGCTGGCGTTCGACACGGCGCCGGCATTTACGGGCCGGACCCGCTTGATGCTCTTTACCGACGAGCAGCCCAATGTCGGCCGCACCGATGCAGGCAGCTTCGTCGGCATGGCAGAAGCCGCGTCGCGGCAGAAGATCGGACTGACCACGATCGGCGTGGGAGTCCAGTTCGACGGAGCGCTGGCAGCCAAGGTGTCGAGCGCGCGTGGCGGCAACCTCTTCTTCATCGCCAAGGATGAGGATGTGAAGACGGTCTTCGGCGATCAGCTCGACGCGATGGTGACCGAAGTCGCGCACGATGTCCGCATCCGGCTAATGCCCGCGCCCGGCTATCGCATCTCCGGTGTGTTCGGCGTGCCGGACGGATTGATGACCAACGCTGGCGAAGGCGAGGTTGCGATCACCGTCCCGACCGCTTTCCTGAGCAGGAATGGGGGCGGCATCTTCGTGTCGGTGGCCAAGGCGGGAGCGCGCGCGCATTTGCCAGCGACCGAATTGGCGCGTGGCCGGCCGCTGCTGAGTGCCGCGCTCAATTATGTGAGTGCGGCCGATGATCGGCGCGGATCGCAGCGCGTGGTCGCCGGATCGCCATCGAATACGCCGAGCACCGCCTTGCAGGTCGCCCATGCGTTGGTCGACGAATATCTGGTGCTGAAAGACGCCACTTTGGCATTCCACCGTGACGGCAAGCCGAAACAAGCCTTTCAGCTTCTGACCGGTTTGTCCTCGCGGCTTAGCAGTCTTTCTGTGGCGACACTCCATGGCGAGCGGACGTTGGTCGCGCGCCTGCTGGCTAAGGCTGCGCTGCACTCCGGCTATGGCGGAGAGGCGCCTCGAACCGGCCGGTGACGCGAGTTCTGGCGCGGCCAGAGCGGAGCCGCTAAGGGCCGCGCCCATGTCCCTTTTTGCCAGCTTCACGCAGCGTCTGAACGCGATCCTCGACACGATGCCCGAGCTGAGCGGTGCGTCGCGATCGGGCGTGACGGTGGAGCCGCCGCGCGACCCGGCGCATGGCGACCTGGCGATCAACGCGGCGATGGTGCTCGCCAAGCCCGCGGCCATGAATCCGCGCGCGCTCGCCGAGAAGCTCGTGGCGAAGCTGCGCGAACTGCCGGACGTCACCGGGGCCGACATTGCCGGTCCCGGCTTCATCAACCTGCGCCTGTCCGACGACACGTGGCGCGACGAACTGCGCGCCATCCACGCCGAGGCCGGCGACTATGGCCGCTCCACCACCGGCACGGGCAAAAGGGTCAATGTCGAATATGTCTCGGCCAACCCGACCGGGCCGATGCATATGGGCCATTGCCGCGGCGCCGTCGTCGGCGACGCGCTGGCCGCCCTGCTCGAATATGCCGGGCACGAGGTCGTCCGCGAATATTATGTCAACGACGCCGGCGGGCAGGTCGACGTGCTCGCCCGCTCGGCGCACCTGCGCTACCGCGAGGCGCTCGGTGACGATATCGGCGAGATCCCGGAGGGGCTCTATCCCGGCGACTATCTGAAGCCGATCGGCGCGCAGCTCGCCGCGCAGTATGGCGACCGCTATCGTGGTGCGCCGGAGGGCGATTGGCTTGCGCTGTTCCGCGGCCGCGCCGTCGCCGCGATGATCGAGCTGATCAAGGCGGACCTGGCCCTGCTCGGCATTCACCACGACCTGTTCTCGTCGGAGGCCGAACTCCAGGCCGCGGGCAAGCCCGAAGAGGCCGAGGCGTGGCTGCGCGCGCGCGATCTCGTCTATGACGGCGTGCTCGAAGCGCCGAAAGGCGAGACACCGGAGGATTGGGAGCCCGTGGAGCTGCCGCTGTTCCGCTCGACGCAGTTCGGCGACGATCAGGACCGGCCGATCAGGAAGTCAAACGGGAGCTGGACCTATTTCGGCGCCGACATGGCCTATCACTATCAGAAGGCGCAGAATGTCGATGCGCTTATCGACATCTGGGGCGCTGACCATGCCGGCACCGTCAAGCGGATCAAGGCCGCCGTCGCGGCCTTGACCCAGAACAAGGTCCAATTCGACGTTAAGCTGATCCAGATGGTGCGACTGCTGCGCGGCGGCGAGCCGGTCAAGATGTCGAAGCGGGCGGGCAATTTCGTCACACTCGCCGATGTCGTGCGCGAAGTCGGCAAGGATGTGGTCCGCTTTACCATGCTGACGCGAAAAGCCGACGCCCAGATGGACTTCGACTTCGCCAAGGTGGTGGAGGCGTCGAAGGACAATCCGGTCTTCTACGTCCAATATGCGCATGCCCGCATCTGCTCGATCCGGCGCCGGATCGCGGAAGCTGGCATCAACTGCGGCGAACCCGACCTGAACCGCATCGACGCCGAGGAACTGTCGCTGGTGAAGCTCGCGGCGCAATTCCCGCGCATCGTGGAAAGTGCGGCGGCGGCGCGGGAGCCGCACCGGATCGCATTCTACCTCTACGACCTCGCCGCGGCCTTCCATGCCTTCTTCAACATGGGCAACGACCGGCCGGATCGGCGTGTGCTGGTGGCGGGCGATCCCGCGACGACGTGCGCGCGGCTTTATCTGGTCGAAGCAATCGGGCAGATCATCCGCAACGGCCTCGCCATTATGGGGGTGACGGCGGTCGAGGAGATGAACTGACGTGGCGCATGACCCTTACGCGCTGTCCGACGAGGACCGGCTGCCCTGGCTGGAGCCGGTCGACGATGTCGAGGAGGAGCGCGCCGCGCCGGTGCGTTGGCTCGCGCCGCTGCTCGGCCTGTTGCTGCTGACGGCGCTGGCCGTGGGCGGCGTCTGGTGGTGGCAAAACCGCGAGGTGGAGCCAAGCGGCTCGGGCGAGCTGATCGTCGCGCCGGAGGGCCCATACAAGGTCAAGCCGCCGGAAGAAGGCGGCATGAAGATCGAGGGGCAGGGCGATATGGCCTTCGCCACCAGCGAAGGCGCGCAGGTGCAGGGCTCGCTGGATCTTAACGCGGTGCCGGAAGCACCGGTGGAACGCGCGCCCGCCGCGCCGAAGGCCGCAGCTACGCCCGCGCCCAGGGCAAGCGCCAGTGCGGTGATCATCGAGGAGAAGGGCGGCACGCTGGTCGCTCGTGCGGCGCCGTCGCAGACCGTGACCGAGTCCACGCCCGGCGCTACCATCCAGCTCGGCGCTTTCCCGAGCCAGGAGAGTGCCCGCAAGACCTGGGACTCGATGGCGAAGCGGTTCGCCTATCTGGCCGATCGGAGCCAATCGATCGTCAAGGCGGAGGTCAACGGCCGCACCTTCTACCGGCTCCGCGTCGGCACCGGTTCGCCAACGGAAGCGAAGGATGTCTGTGCTCGGCTCAGGGTGGCGGGGGAAAACTGTCTTGTCGTCAACTGATGCAGCCTTGTGCTCCGGCGAAGGCCGGAGCCCTGCGTCGCAACGCTCCGGCCTTCGCCGGAGCACAGCTCAGCTTTGCTGCCAATGAAACCGGTCATCTTCGGCACTGCTGGCCTCGAACTCACGGCGGACGAGCGTGCCTTTTTCGGGGACGCCGAGCCCGCCGGATACATATTGTTCAAGCGCAACTGCGCCGACCGTCAGCAGATGCGGCGGCTCACCGACAGCCTGCGCGCGTTGCACGGCACGGACGACCTGCTGATCATGATCGATCAGGAAGGCGGCCGCGTCGCGCGCATGCAGCCGCCGGAGTGGCCCGCTTTTCCGAATGGCGCCGTGTTTGGCGAGCTGTACGAAACGGCGCCGATCTCCGCGATCGAGGCGGCACGCGCCAATGCCGAGGCGATCGGGCTTGCCTTGAGCGAAGTTGGGGTGACTGTCGACGCACTGCCCTTGCTCGATGTCCGCCAGCCGGACGCGAACGACGTGATCGGCGACCGGGCCTATGGCTATGAGCCGATGCGCGTCGCGGCGATTGGCCGCGCGGTGCTCGAGGGCCTGCAGGCGGGCGGCGTTACCGGCATCGTCAAGCATATGCCGGGGCACGGCCGTGTGCTCGTCGACAGCCATAAGGCGCTGCCGGTGGTGGACGCCAGCGAGGAAGAGCTGGAGGCCGACATGGCGCCCTTCCGCCAGCTGAACTGGGCTCCGATCGGCATGACCGCGCACATCGTCTACACCGCCTGGGACGACGCCCGGCCGGGCACGCTTTCCCACTATGTCGTGCAGCAGATCATCCGCGAGCGGATCGGCTTCGACGGGCTGCTGATGACCGACGATATCGACATGAAGGCGCTGAGCGGCACGCCGGCCGAAAAGGCGTGCGGCGCCGTTGATGCGGGCGTGGACCTGGTGCTCGACTGCTGGGCGCGCATGGAGGAGATGGTCGCGATCGCGAACGCGCTGCCGGATGCGGGGGAGCGGACGCGCGAGCGGCTGGCAGCTGCGCTTGGCTTCCGCAAGCCGCCGGAACCGGCGCGCTTCGCGGAGCTGGTGGCGAAGCGGGATGAGCTGCTGGCGCTGGTATAGTTCCCCTGCGAAAGCAGGGGCCCAGGGGCTCTGGACCCCTGCTTCCGCAGGGGTACAGTAAGGATGTGACCCACGCCGACTCGGACGCACTCACGATCGATATTGACGGCTGGGAAGGGCCGCTCGACCTGCTGTTGTCGCTCGCCCGCGCGCAGAAGGTCGATCTGCTGGAGCTGTCAATCCTGGCGCTGGTCGAGCAATATCTCGCCTTCATCGCGGCCACCAAGGCGCTGAAGCTGGAGATCGCGGCCGATTATCTCGTAATGGCAGCGTGGCTCGCCTATCTCAAATCCGCGCTGCTGCTGCCCAAGGACCCGACCGTCGATCCGAGCCCGGAAGAGCTGGCGCTGCGGCTGCAGGTGCGGCTGCAACGGCTGCAGGCGATGCGCGAGGCGGGCGCCCGGCTGATGGCGCGGGACCGAGTAGGCCGCGACGTCTTCCTGCGCGGATCGCCCGACGGGCTGCGCGTGGTGCGCCGAAGCCTGTGGGATGCCGATCTCTATGAGCTGATCGCCGCCTATGGCGCGGTGATGGCGCGGACTCAGCCGGTCACGCACCACATCGCTCGGCGGCCGGTCATGTCGCTCGACGATGCGCTGGCCCGGGTCGAAGCTTTGCTCGGCCAGAAAATCGAGTGGACGCGCATCGAGGCTTTTCTGCCCATTGTCAGCGACCCGCAGTTGCGCCGCTCCGCCCTCGCGTCGAGCTTCGTCGCCGCGCTGGAACTCGCCAAGCAGGGCAAGGCTGAGCTGCGGCAGGAGGAAGCGTTCGGCGACCTATTCGTGAGGGCGGCTTGAGCCAGATCGATCCGGCTATCCGGGCGGTGGAGGCCGTGCTGTTCGCCGCCGAAAACCCGCTCTCCCCCGACGAGATCGCCGCCTATGTGGGGCCCGATGTCGATCTCAGGCAGACGCTGCGGCTGCTCGGCGAGGATTATGCCGGGCGTGGCGTCGAGCTGGTCGAGCGGGGCGGGCGCTGGCATTTCCAGACGGCGGCGGACATGGCGCACTTCCTTCGCCGCGAGCGCGAGGAGCCGAAGCGCCTGTCTCGCGCCGCGGTCGAGACGCTTGCCATTATCGCCTATCAGGAGCCGGTCAGCCGCGCCGAGATCGAGGCGGTCCGCGGCGTGCAGATTTCCAAGGGCACGCTCGATGTGCTGATGGAAGCGGGCTGGGTGCGGCCCGCCGGCCGCCGCGAAGGACCCGGCCGGCCGCTGCTTTACGCCACGACGCAGGGCTTCCTCACCCGTTTCGGGCTGAAGAGCCGGCGCGACCTGCCGGGCATCGACGATCTGAAGGCAGCCGGCCTGCTCGACCCGCTGGAAGTGACGCTGGGCGAGGTCGAACTGGAAAGCGCCGACGAGAGCGACTAGATAGGACGCTCACGCGAGGCCGCCGGTCAGGAGATTATCATGGGCAGTTTCAGCATCTGGCATTGGCTGGTCGTCGGGATCATCATCATCCTGCTGTTCGGCAAGGGCCGTTTTTCCGACATGATGGGCGATGTCGCCAAGGGCATCAAAAGCTTCAAGAAGGGCATGGCCGAAGAGGACGAGCCCGCACGCGAGCGCCGCGTCGAGGCACTCGACAAGCCGCGCGACGTGACGGTGGAGAAGGACAAGGCTACCACAACCGTACGTCCCGAGTAGCCGTCGAGCTTGTCGAGACGGCGTATCGAGGGTTCCCTCGATACTGGCCCTCGATACGCGCCTGGCGGCGCTACTCGGTCCAACTCGGGGCGAACGGTTTGTGGTGATCACCACCCACCAGTTGCACCCACCGCCGCCCCCGTGATAGGCGCGCGCCTTTGACAGCCGGCCCCTTGCCGGCGCTGACCAGGCACATAACAGCACGATGCTCGAATCCCCCGCTTATGCTCAGGCCGCCGGAGCCGCTTCCGCCAACTCGGGCGCTGCATTCTTCTTCCAGATGGTGCCGCTGCTCGCCATCTTCGTCATCTTCTGGTTCTTGCTGATCCGCCCCCAACAGCGGCGGATGAAGGAGCATCAGGCGAAGATCGGCGCGGTGAAGAAGGGTGATACCGTCGTCACCGGCGGCGGCCTGGTCGGCAAGGTCACCAAGGTCGAGGATCAGCATGTCGAGATCGAGTTGGCGCCGCAGGTCCGCGTGCGCGCGGTCAAGGGCACGCTGTCGGACGTGACGCCGTTCGGCTCCAAGCCCGCGAACGACTGACCGAAAAATGCTCGATTTCCCCCGCTGGAAAGTGTGGCTGGTCATCCTGGCCACCGTGATCGGCGTGCTGGCATCGGTGCCGAGCCTGGTGCCGGAACGCTATTGGCCGGGCTTTCTGCCGAACCCGCGCATCAATCTCGGCCTTGATCTGTCCGGCGGATCGCACATCCTGTTGGAAGCCGACACCAAAGACGTGCTCGTCCAGCGGCTCGGCCAGATGGAAGAGTCGATCAAGACGGAGATGAAGCGCGGCGATCCGAAGATCGCGATCGGCGATGTCTCCTCGGCCGGCGGGCGGCTGACGTTCTTCGTGCGCGACGTGGCGCAGGTGGACGATGCGGTCGAGCGCGTGCGTGCAATGACGCAAGGCGTCGGCGTCACCGGCCAGCGCGACTGGGATGTCGAGGTGCGGGATTCCAACCGCGTCATCGTGACGCCCACCGAGGCCGGTCAGGTCGATGCGGTGGACAAGGCGATGGAAGTCGCGACCGAAGTCGTGCGCAGGCGGATCGACGAACTCGGCACGCGCGAGCCGACCATCATCCGCCAGGGCAAGACGCGCATCGTCGTGCAGGTGCCTGGCCTGCAGAACCCGGAGGCATTGAAGTCGCTGCTCGGCAAGACCGCCAAGCTCGAATTCAAGCTGGTCGACATCACCGCCTCGCCGACCGACCTCGCCAGCGGCCGCGCGCCGGTCGGCAGCCAGGTGCTGCCCTATCCGGACAATCCCGTGGGCGGGCCGATCATCGCGGTGAAACGCAGCGTGCTGATCAGCGGCGACCAGCTGATCGACGCGCAGCAGGGCTTCGACCAGCGCACCAACGCGGCGGTGGTCAATATCCGCTTCGACGGACAGGGCGGCCGCCGTTTCGCGAAGGTGACGCAAGAGAACGTCAATAAGCCGTTCGCGATTATCCTCGACAACAGCGTGATTTCCGCGCCGAACATCAATGAGCCGATCCTTGGCGGCCAAGCGCAGATATCGGGCAATTTCACGGTCGAGAGCGCCAACGCGCTCGCCATCCAGCTCCGCTCCGGCAAGCTGCCGGTCGCGCTCAAGGTCATTGAGGAGCGGACCGTCGGGCCGGAACTCGGCGCCGACTCGATCCGCCTGGGCGCGATCGCCTGCATCGTCGCGGGCGTGCTGGTCATGCTCTATATGTTCATGACTTATGGCTCGTTCGGCCTGTTCGCCTGCGCCGCGCTGATCACCAACGTGTTGCTGATCCTGGGCATCATGGGCCTGCTCAATGCGACCCTGACGCTGCCGGGTCTGGCCGGCATGGTGCTGACGATCGGCGCCGCCGTCGACGCGAACGTGCTGATCAACGAGCGCATCCGCGAAGAGCTCAGGCGCGGCCGCAAGCCGATCGACGCGCTCACGCACGGCTTCAACGAAGCATCGACCGCGATCTTCGACGCCAACATCACCAACACCATCGCCGGCGCGATGATGCTGGCTTTCGGCTCGGGGCCGATCAAGGGTTTCGCGATCGTGCTGATCGTCGGCATCGCGACCTCCGCATTCACCGGCGTGACCGTTGCGCGGCTGTTCGTGATGCAATGGTTCAAGGCGCGGCGCCCGCGCGAACTCGTTCTGTAAGGCCAGTCCATGCGACCGCTGCTGAAGCTCGTCCCCGACAATACGAATATCGACTTTCTGCGCGCGCGCTGGATCGCGATCTTCGTCTCGATCGCGCTGGTCGGTGCCTCGCTTGCGCTGCTGGCGACGCGGGGCCTGAACTTCGGCGTCGATTTCGTCGGCGGCCAGCTCTACCGGGTGACCTTTGCCCAGCCGCCCCAGCTCGACCAGTTGCGCGACCGCATCCAGGGGCTGGGCCAGGGCGAAGCGTCGATCCAGCAATTCGGCTCCCCACGCGATGTGTCGATCCGGCTGCCGTTGGCGGGAAGCACCGCCAATCCCTTCGCCCAGTGCCTCAGCCCGCAATCCTCCGTCGCCAGCGCCGACGAAGCGCAGGCAAACCGGAGCGCCACTCAGCTGCGCACGTCGCTGGAGCGGGCCTATCCCGGCATCCGCTTCAACTCGGTCGAGACGGTCTCGGGCAAGGTCTCGTGCGAGCTGTTCGAGGATGGCGGCTTGTCGCTGCTGCTCGCGATGATCGGCATCTCGCTATACATCTGGTTCCGGTTCGAATGGCAGTTCGGCGTGGGCGCGCTGGTGTCGCTGCTGCACGATCTCACCATCACGCTCGGCTTCTATTCCCTCACCCAGATCGAGTTCAGCCTAAACGCCGTCGCGGCGCTGCTGACTCTGATCGGCTATTCGCTGAACGACACGGTCGTCGTGTACGACCGCATCCGCGAGAATCTGCGCAAATACCGGCAGATGCACATCGAGCCGCTGCTGAACCTGTCGGTCAACGAGACGCTGTCGCGCACCATCGCTACCAACGGCGCCGTGCTGCTGGCGGTGCTGGCGCTGGTGCTGATCGGGCCGGAGACGATCTTCGGCCTGACCATCGGCATTTTGTTCGGCGTGATCATCGGCACCTATTCGTCAATCTATGTGGCGCGCTTCCTGCTCGTCCCGCTGCGCGTGAACGCGAGCAGCTTCGTGCCCAAGGGCGGCGGGCCGGAGAATGCCGAGCGGCTGGGCCAGGCCGAGCGGGTGCCGCGCGGCAAGTGAAGCTCGACCGCAGTCCGCGGGCGGCGGGCCCGGTCGTCACCGGCTTTGCCGGCGCGGGGTTCAGGATCGATGGCGGAGCCAGCGCTGGTGGCGTGCTGCTGGCGCCGGAGTGGTGGCGTGCCTGGGACGGCACGCTCAGCGAAGCGTCGCTGGAGCCGCTGGTGGCGCTCCAGCCCGAATTCATTCTGATCGGCACCGGTCCGCGTTTGAGCCGGCCGCCGCGTGAATTGATCGCCGCTCTCGAATCGCATGGCATCGGCGTCGAGCCGATGGACAGCCGCGCCGCCGCGCGCGCATGGGGCGTGCTGCGCGCGGAGGAGCGGTGGATCGGCGCGGCGCTGTTGCCCTTGCAATGATCCGTCATGCCAGCGCAGGCTGGCATCTCTTCCAGTGCCGAAGACCCCAGCCTTCGCTGGGGTGACGAAAAAGGAAAACTATGATCCTTCTCGCCATCGCCGCCGCGGCCGCCGCCCCGAACTACGCCGACCCCGCCGCCTGGCTGTGCCGTCCCGGCCGGCAGGATGCGTGCGCCGCCGACCAGAGCACGACCGTCATCGACGCCAAAGGCACGCGCACGATCGAACCGATCGGGTCGGCGGCTGTGCCTCCGAAAGTCGACTGTTTCTACGTCTATCCCACCGTCTCGGCCGATCCTGAGGACAATAGCGACCTCGTTGCCGGTGCCGAGGAAAAGTCGGTCGCCGCAGTGCAGGCGGCGCGCTTCCAGTCGGTGTGCCGGCTGTTCGCGCCGATGTACCGGCAGGTGACGCTGACCGCGCTGCGCAACTCGATGCTGTCCGGCAAGCCGCGCCCGCAGGCGGCGCTCGATCTTGCCTTTGGCGATGTGAAGGCGGCGTGGGGCGATTATCTGAAGCGCGACAATCAGGGCCGCGGCGTCGTCCTGATCGGTCACAGCCAGGGCTCCGGCATGCTGAAGCGGCTGATCGCCGAGGAGATCGAGGGCAAGCCGGACGCGAAGAAGCTCGTCTCGGCGCTGCTGATCGGCCATAATGTGCTGGTGCCGAAGGGCAAGCTGGTTGGCGGCGATCTGAAGTCCACGCCGCTCTGCCAGAGCGCAACCCAGACCGGCTGCGTCGTCACCTATGTCAGCTTCCTCGCTGACTCGCCGCCGCCCGAGCGCAGCCTGTTCGGACGCGCCGCCTACCCGGCGATGCAGGTGGCCTGCACCAATCCCGCCGATCTCGCTGGAGGTGCGGCGGCAACCAAGCCCTATTTCGTCGCGAGAGGCATGGGAGAGCGATCGACGCCGTTCGGCCCCTGGAGCAAGGACGGCGCCCCGGTCACCACCCCGTTCGTCTCCACGCCCGGCCTGATCACTGCCCGCTGCGTGGCGGACGAGAAGGGCTCCTACCTCGCCATCAGCGCCACCCCCGCTGACGGCGATGTCCGCAGCAGCCAGATCGGCGGCGAAGTGAGCTATGGCGGCATGGTGCTGAAGGATTGGGGCCTGCACCTGATCGACATGAACGTGGCGATGGGCGATCTGGTGGCGCTGGTTGGCCGGCAAGCCCAGGCCTGGCGGTAGGCGACGCTGTTCCCCGGCGCAGGCCGGGGCCCAGGGTTCAAAATACGCACCTCGCATCTGGCCCTCGGCCTGCGCCGGGGAACAATGAAGTTCGGCTCCCCCGCGCGAGTTCACTTTCCCTTCAGCATCGCACCCGCTAGGAAGGCGCCCGATGCGTATTCCCGTGCTGAAGCCCATTGCGGCTGCCCTGACCCTTGCCCTTCTGACCACCGGCTGCGCGACAGGCGGCAGCGGAAAGAAGGAGCTCGCCTACGTCGCGCGCGACGTGAACTCGCTCTATGGCGCGGCCAAGAACCGGCTGGACCAGGGCCGCTATGCCGAAGCCGCCTTGATCTTCGACGAAGTGGAGCGCCAGCACCCCTATTCGGTCTGGGCCCGCCGCGCCCAGCTGATGAGCGCGTTCAGCTACTATCTCGCCCGCAACTACCTTGAGTCGATCGGCTCGGCGCAGCGTTTTCTGGCCGTCCATCCCGGCAACAAGGACGCGCCCTACGCTTATTACCTGATCGCGCTCAATTATTACGAGCAGATCAGCGACGTGACGCGCGACCAGAAGATCACCCAGCAGGCGCTCGACGCGCTGGGCGAGCTGATCCGCCGCTACCCCGAGACGCCCTATGCGGCCGATGGGCGGCTGAAGGTCGATCTGGTCAACGACCATCTCGCCGGCAAGGAGATGGAAGTCGGTCGCTTTTATCAGCGCCGCGGCCAATGGCTGGCGGCGTCGATCCGCTTCCGTCAGGTTGTCGACCAGTATCAGACCACCACCCACACGCCCGAGGCGCTGCACCGGCTGACCGAAAGCTATCTCGCGCTCGGCATCAAGGACGAAGCGAAGAAGGCGGCGGCGGTGCTTGGGGCGAACTATCCCGGCAGCGAATGGTATCAGCGCGCGTACAAGCTGATGCAGGAGCATGGGGCCTAGCCCCACGACTGTCACCCCAGCGAAGGCTGGGGTCTCTGACCCGAGATGCCAGCCTACGCTGGCATGACGGAGTCGCTGACGCTAATCACTCCCGATGCTCCTCAGCCTCTCGATCCGTGACGTGGTGCTCATCGAGGCGCTGGAGCTGAGTTTCGGGCCGGGCCTCGGCGTGCTGACCGGGGAAACCGGCGCCGGGAAATCGATCCTGCTCGACGCTTTGGGACTGGCGCTGGGTGCCAGGGCGGAGAGTGGGTTGGTGCGCCAGGGCGCGTCCCAGGCGATGGTCACCGCCACCTTCGAGCCGCCGCCTGCCATAGGCAACCTCCTCGCCGACAGCGGCATCGAGGTCGAGCCGGGCGAGCCGCTGATCGTCCGGCGCAGCGTCAAGGCAGACGGCGGTAGCCGCGCCTTTGTCAACGACCAGCCGGTCTCCGCGGCGCTGCTTCGCGAGCTGGGGTCGTCCTTGGTCGAGATCCACGGCCAGCATGACGATCGCGGGCTGCTCAACGCGCGGGGCCACCGCGCTCTGCTCGATGCCTTCGGTAGGCTGGACACGGCGATTGTAGCCGACGCGCATGGCACCTGGCGCGAAGCCGAGGCGGCACTCACCCGCGCGCGCGACGAGCTGGAGACGGCAGAACGCGACCGGGAGTGGCTGGAGCATGCCGTCGCCGAACTGACCGCCGCGGCGCCGGAGCCGGGCGAGGAAGAGGCGCTTGCCGAAGCCCGCGCCAATATGCAGCGCGGTGCCCGGCTGACCGACGATCTCGCCGCGCTCGACCAGCATCTGCAGGGATCGGCCGGAGCGCTCGCCAATCTCCGTCAGGCCGCACGGCGGCTCGACCGGCTCGGTCCCGAACATCCGCTGCTGGCCGAAGCTCTCTCGGCGCTCGACCGGGCCGTCATCGAAGCGGCGGAAGCCGAGGACAAGATCGAGCGCGCACGCGAAGCACTGGCCCATGATCCGGCGCGGCTGGAGGAGATCGAAACGCGCTTGTTCGACCTGCGCGCACTCGCCCGGAAATATCGGGTCACGGTGGAAGGTCTGCCTGCGCTTGCGGAAGAATTGAGCGAGCGGCTGCGCACCATAGAGGCAGGGGGCGGGGGACTGTCGCAGCTCGAAGCCGCAGCGCGAAGCCGCCGGGCAGATTACGAGAAGCTCGCTGCGGCCCTCAGCGAGGCTCGGGCGGCGGCCGCTGCGCGCCTCGACGCCGCCGTCGCCGGCGAACTTGCGCCGCTGAAGCTTGATTCCGCCCGCTTTCGCACGGCGGTCGAGCGGCTGCCGGAGGAGCAATGGAGCGCGGCCGGGCGCGACCGGGTCGAGTTCCTCATCTCGACCAATCCCGGCGCGCCCTTCGCGCCATTGGTGAAGATCGCGTCGGGCGGCGAACTGTCCCGCTTCATCCTCGCGTTGAAGGTGGCGCTGGCGGATGAAGGCGGCGCGGCGACGATGATTTTCGACGAGATCGACCGCGGCGTCGGCGGCGCGGTGGCGAGCGCGATCGGCGAACGACTGGCGCGGCTTTCGGCGCGGGCGCAACTCCTCGTCGTCACCCACAGTCCGCAAGTGGCGGCGCGCGGCGACCGGCAATGGCTGATCGCCAAGAGCCATGACGGCCTTGTCACCCGCACCGGCGTCCGCGCGCTCGACGAGCAGGAACGCCGCGAAGAGATCGCCCGCATGCTCTCCGGCGCAACGATCACCGACGAGGCGCGGGCCCAGGCGGGCAAGCTGCTGGAGGCGGCTTGACCACCACTCGTCATCCCCGCGAAAGCGGGAACCCAGAAGAAGGTGGGTTCCCGCTTTCGCGGGAATGGCGAAGGGAGGGAGCGCTCGACATGAACGAAACAGCAGCGGCCGAACGCCTCGCCTTTCTTGCGGCCGAAATTGCGCGGCACAGTCAGCTCTACCACAGCGATGATGCGCCCGAGATCAGCGACGCCGACTATGATGCGCTGGTGCGGGAGAATGCGACGCTGGAGGCGGAGTTTCCGCATCTGGTGCGGGCGGACTCGCCTTCGAAGTTGGTCGGAGCGGCGCCGGCGGCGCACCTGGCGAAGGTACCGCATGCCCGGCCGATGCTCAGCCTCGACAATGCGTTCAGCGATGAGGATGTGCGCGAGTTCGTAGGGCGCGTGCGGCGGTTCCTGAACCTGTGCGAGGACGAGCCGGTGGCGCTCACCGCCGAGCCGAAGATCGATGGGCTGTCCTGTTCGTTGCGCTACGAGCGCGGACAGCTGGTGCTCGCCGCAACGCGCGGCGATGGCGCGGTGGGCGAGGATGTCACCGCCAATGTGCGGACGATTGGGGATGTAGCCACTTCACTAAGCCCCTCCCTTTCAGGGGAGGGGGAAGGGGTGGGTGCGCTGCCGTCAGGCAGCGGTCGCGAAGCGAATGCACTGCCCCACCCCAACCCCTCCCATGAAGGGGAGGGGCTTGTCCCGGATGTGTTCGAAATCCGCGGCGAAGTTTACATGTCCAAAGCGGACTTCGCTGCGCTCAACGAGCGGCTCGCAGGCGAGCGGGTGTTTGCCAATCCGCGCAATGCGGCGGCGGGGTCGCTCAGGCAAAAGGACCCGCAAGTCACCGCGTCGCGGCCGCTCAACTTCCTCGCCCATGGCTGGGGCGAAACGTCCGCGCTGCCCGCGGACAGCCAATATGAGGTGATGCGGGCGATCGAGGCTTGGGGGCTGCCCTTGTCCCACCTGCTGGTCCGCGTCGAGAGCGTCGAGGAGGCGCTCGCTCATTATCGCCGGATCGAGGCGATGCGTGCGGACCTGCCGTTCGATATCGACGGCGTGGTCTACAAGGTGGACCGGCTCGACTGGCAGGCGCGGCTGGGGCAGGTCGCCAAGGCGCCGCGCTGGGCTATCGCGCACAAATTCCCGGCCGAGCGCGCGCAGACGAGCTTGCTCGCGATCGACATCCAGGTCGGCCGTACCGGCAAGCTGACGCCCGTCGCGCGGCTGGAGCCGGTGACAGTGGGCGGCGTCGTCGTCACCAATGCTACCCTGCATAATGCGGACGAGATTGCGCGGCTGGGCGTGCGGCCGGGCGACCGGGTGACGCTGCAGCGCGCGGGCGACGTCATCCCACAGATTCTGGAAAACCTCACGCCCGAAGAGGAGCGACCGGACTTCGCCTTCCCATCCGCTTGCCCGGAGTGCGGCTCGGATGCGGTGCGGGAGGAAGGCGAGGTCGATATTCGCTGCACGGGCGGCCTGATCTGCCCCGCTCAGCGCGTGGAGCGGCTGCGGCACTTCGTCAGCCGCGGTGCGATGGATATCGAGGGGCTCGGCGCCAAGCAGATCGAGGATTTCTTCCGCGACGATCTGGTCCACAGTCCGGCCGACATCTTCGAGCTGAGCGAAGACCAATTGGTCGCGCGGAAGAAGGATGGGCGGGTCTGGGCCGCGAACCTGCTCCGCGCCATCGATGACAAGCGGCAGCCGGATCCCGTCCGTTTCCTGTTCGGCATCGGCATCCGCCATGTCGGCACGGTCACCGCGCGCGACCTGATGCGGCATTTCGGCACAGTCGAGGAACTGGCGCGAGTCGCTACGGCGGCCGGAACTGACCCCGCCGCCTTCGATCAGTTGCGGCAGGTGGAAGGCGTCGGCCCAGTGGTCGCCCAGGCGCTCGCCGACTTCTTCGCCGAAGCGCACAACCGGGAAGCATGGGATGATCTGCTGAGTGTCGTCGCCCCCAAGCCCTTCGAAGCGCAGGAGCGCGCGTCAGAAGTCACCGGCAAGACGGTGGTGTTCACCGGCAGCCTCGAGACCATGTCGCGCGACGAGGCCAAGGCGCAGGCGCTGTCGCTCGGCGCGAAGGTGGCGGGTTCGGTGTCGGCAAAGACCGATTTGGTCGTGGCAGGCCCTGGGGCCGGGTCGAAGCTCAAAAAGGCCGAGGAACTCGGCATTCAGGTGATCGACGAGGCCGGCTGGGCGGCGATCTTCGCCTCCGCCTGACGGAACCGTGCCGCGCGCCCTGCGCTTCACGCGCCATGGCGGACAAGGCTCCTTTCGGCCTCACCGAGGCGCTCGAGCGCAACATCGAGGCCTTGGCCGATCGGCGGCGGGCGGAGCGGTCACGCGCTTCTCTTCAGGAACGGGTGGCTGAGGGGATCACCCGCTTCACCGGCAGCATGGCTTTCGTCTATGTGCATCTGGTGATCGTCGGCTTGTGGGTAGCGGCCAATATCGGGGTGGTGCCGGCGCTGCCGCGCTTCGATCCGACTTTCGTTATCCTCGCGACGGCCGCTTCGGTGGAGGCGATCTTCCTCTCGACCTTCGTGCTGATCAGCCAGAACCGGATGCAGGCCGAGGCGGACAAGCGCGCCGATCTAGACCTCCATATCAGCCTGCTCACAGAGCATGAGCTGACCAAACTTGCCGGCGTCGTTGGGGCGATCGCCGATCGGCTAGGGATTGACGAGCACCGGACGCAGGACGTGCAGGAGATCGAAACCGATATCGATCCGGAGCGCGTGCTCGACGAGATCGAGGCGAAGAAAGACTAGAACCATTGCATGACGGTGGCGCTGAACGGCGTCCAGGCGCCGACCCGCACGCCGGCGGCGGCGAGCATCTGCCCCGTCCACCAGTTGCAGGTGCGGAACGCGTCGTAATGGCCGCGGCCGGGGTAGAAGACGTCCGCCACGTCATAGCCGCGGATCGGGCGGGGATCGCCGGGATCGAAGCTGCCGCGGATTGCGGCGACCAGCGTGCGATATTGTCCGGACGAGAGGCGGAGCGGGCGGGCGTCGGACCAGGGCTCAAGCAGGTGATCGACATGCATAAGCGTGCGGTCGCTGCCGACCGCCGCGCTGACGACGGTGCGCGGCGACACCTCGGCCCAGGTGGGTGTGTTCAGGTAGAACTCCCGGTCGCCCCAGCCGAACCACAGGTAACGGCCAGCATAGCGGGGGTCGGCGATATGGTCGGGCCGGACGAGGGGCGACCAGTCATGCTCGGCCGTTCGCGTGGGGAGGATCAGGCCGGTGTGCACGCCGTTCGTCGCCACCCAGATGGTGACGCCCTGCTCCGCCTCCCGCCAGTCGGAGTTGCGCGGGATAGCGCCACCGATCGCGCCTGCCGCCAGGTAGAGTAGGGGGAGCAGGAGCAGAAGTTTGAGCGCACGAACCACCCGCTCGTCATGCCAGCGCAAGCTGGCATCTCCAACTGTGCCGCGAGACCCCAGCCTTCGCTGGGGTGACGGAAAACCGGTAGACGTCTAGAAGGAGCCATGGAGACTCACGTACTCGACCGCCCGCCCGAGGGCGCCAAGCCCGACTGGACGGTGCCGCAGGACTGGACGGCCTACACGGCGGAGGAACACGCCACCTGGGATCGCCTGTTCGAGCGCCAGTCGAAGCTACTGCCCGGCCGCGCGTCCAACGCCTTCTTGCGCGGGCTCGACGTGCTGCGGCTGTCCAAGCCCGGCATTCCGGACTTCGAAGAGCTCAGCGAGCGGCTGATGAAGCTGACCGGCTGGCAGGTGGTGGCGGTGCCGGGGCTGGTGCCTGACGCCGTCTTTTACGAGCATCTCGCCAATCGCCGCTTCGTTGCCGGCAACTTCATCCGCCGCCCGGACCAGCTCGATTATCTGCAGGAGCCGGATGTCTTTCACGACGTGTTCGGCCATGTGCCGATGCTCGCCGACCCGCGCTTCGCCGATTATGTCGTTGCCTGGGGCGAGGGCGGCCTGCGCTCGATGAAGTATGACGCCATTCACCGGCTGGCGCGGCTCTATTGGTACACGGTCGAGTTCGGGCTGATCGAGGAAGAGGGGGAGTTGCGCATCTACGGTGCCGGCATCGTCTCGAGCAAAGGCGAGAGCATCTTCGCGCTCGACGACCCCAGCCCCAATCGCCTCCGCTTCGATCTGGCGCGGGTGATGCGGACCGAATACCGGATCGACGACTATCAGCAGAATTACTTCGTCATCCCCAGCTTCGACGAGCTGCTGCGGGTAACGGTCGAGACCGACTTTGCGCCTCTGTATCAGGCGCTCGACGGCACGCCCGACATTCCGATCGCCGAGATCGTCGAGGGTGACGAAGTGATCACGCGCGGCACGCAGGATTACGCACGGGCGAAAACCAGCTAGAAGATCCCGAGGAACTTCTTGCGCTGCTTCTGCTTGGCCTCGGGGGAGCGTTTGCCGCTCTCCGACTTGGCGGTGGTGCCGCGGCCGACATCGTCGCGCGGGTCGCCGTCCTTCTCGCGCTGAGCGGTGGCGCGGGCGCCCGCGAGCACCGGCCCGCAAGTCGCGGCCTCCGCATCGCCGATATCGACGAAGGCGAGCACACCGGCCAGCGGCGATGCCACTGCCGCAAGGCCGAGGCCGGCCGCGCCGCGTCCGATCAGCTGCGGACTGATCACGTCCAGCTTGGGCGAGGCGAAATGGCCGCCGATCCCGACCGGGCTTTGCGCCGAGAAGAGGCTGAACTTCTTGCCGTCCGCGCGCAGCCGCAGGTCCATCGCTTCGTTCTTGAAGCTGAACCCGCCGCGGCCGAGGATCACGTTCTTCTTGGTATCGATCAGGATCGGATCGGCCGCGGCGATGCCGCCGCGCACGGAAAAGGCGATCAGACCGCAATTAATCTGCACCGGGTCCTTTAGCTTTTTCTGCCACATCTTCCAGACGAAGGTGCCGAGATCGAGTTCGGACAGCTGCACGTTGCGTGCCCAGAGCGAGCCCTGTGGCAGGATGAAGGCGATGCGGCCGTTCGAACTGCCGAGCCATTCGCGCACGCTGTCGCCGGGTCCGTCCAGGTTGATCCGCGCCTTGACGGTGCCAGTGGTGCCGGATTCTTCGACGCCGAAGCCTTTCAGCAGCCGTCCCATCGGGGTCGGCGAGAGCCGCAGGTCCATGTCGGTGAAGACCGGGGCGCGGCGGGCGTTGATCGAGACGTCGGCGGACACATGGCCTCGCTCCAGGTCGAAGGTCAGCGGGGATAGCTTCAGCAGCCGGCGGTCGAGATCGAGCGTCAGGTCGATGTTGGAGATGGCGGGCAGGGCATCGGCGCGGACCCGGCGCACGGTCCATTTCACATCGGCATCGAAGCGGCTGATCGCCGCCACTCGCAGCGGCGCGTCGGGCAGGATGCGGCCGCCCTGCGCGCGGGTCACGCTGCCGCCGGTGGCGTCCAGCCGCTCCGGATCATAGCCGATGAACGGCCCGGCATCGATGATGTCGAGCGTGTTGGTGGCGAGGCCCGCGTCCAGCTTCAGCCGGTTGTTCGGCATGCCGACGGTCACCCAGCCGGCCAGGTCGCTCTCGCCGAACACGCCGCGCAACCGGCGGAAGCGCCACTCGCCGTCCTGCTTGGTCAGCGTCGAGCGCAGGCGATAGGCGCGGGTGTCCGGCACCGCGACGCCCAGGAAATCGAAGGCGCGGGCGAGATTGTAACCGCGCAGCCGGAAATCGAGCGGCACGCCTTCGAAGCGGGTGGCGCCCGGCAGCGTGCCTGACACGTCCATGACGGTCTGATAGCTGACCGCATGCAGGCGGAAGCGGTTGCGGCCGCCGCTGACCGTCTCGTTCGGCGACATCAGGCTGCCGGAAAGGGTGAAGTGCCGCTCGCGCAGCGTGCCGTTGCCAGAGAAGCGGATGTCCTGCGCGAACCGTGTGTCCTGCGCCCGCACCGTGTCGACGCCGACATTGGCGAACAGCCGCAGCCGCGGATCGGTGTAGCGGATGCGCATACCCTGGATCAGCGCGCGCTTGATGTCGGGCATTTCGAACGGCTCGCCGGTCGGCTTGCCGAACGTCCAGCTATTCTGCTTCCCGTCCGGGCTCCAGGCGAGGTCGATCTCGCCGTTCAGGAACATCAACCAGTCGGCGCGGCGCTTGCCGAAGATCAGCGGAATGGTCTCGATCTCGCTGTCGATCAGCTTCGATCTGAGAAAATAGCGCTCCTTCGCCCAGCGTGGATTGGTGATGCTCAGCCCTTCGGCCAGGAACTTGATGTCGATCGGATTGAGATAGAGCTGAAAGTCGCCCGCGACCCGCACCTCCCGCTCCGCGGAGCGGCTGGCATATCTCTCGAAGGTCGATTTCAGGAAACGGCCTTTGGTGACGAACAGGATCGTCCAGGCGAGCAGGACGAGGCCGATCAGCGTCGCCAGCACGGCAATGAGGCTGGCAAAGGGCGTCGAGGTGCGCGCGACCTTCGGGCGCTCCTGCTGCTCGACGGAGCCGGTGCGATACAGCGCCTGATCTGCCATAGCCGGAATGAACGGGCTCGCGCCTGCTGCGGTTCCTTGGGCGCAACTCCGCTTGACTTGCCCGCAGCTTATCCAGCAATTGCCGCTGGGGTCGATCGAACTGGCGGAGCCGCGTGGACGGTCCGTAACAGGGGGCACGGTTGATGAAGATGGACGATCCGGTCCTGCGGTTCGCCTCGGACGATCGCACGCATGCGATCGGGCCGCTGGCGGCGTGCCGGATCGGGCGCGACCCGAGCAGCGAAATCGTCCTGGCCGGCCTCGGCACGTCGCGCACCCATGCGATGATTCGCCGCGATATGTCCGGCGCCTGCATCCTGAGCGATTCGGGCAGCCGCAATGGGACTTTGGTCAACGGCCTGCCGATCACCGCGCCGGTGGTGCTGCAGCATGGCGATCAAATCCGGATCGGCGGCGAGACGCTCCATTTCGAGCAGCCGCATGCGCCGGTCGCATTGGTCGAGGAGGCGGTCGCCGCGCCCGCCACTCAGGTGTTCCTCTCCAGCAGCCTGGTAACGGTCTTGGTCGCCGATATGCGCGGCTTCACTCAGCTGGCGCGCGAGGTCGATGCGGAGCAGCTGTCGGCCTTGCTGTCGGAGCTGTTCGGCACGATGGGCAAGATGCTCAACGACCGCCGCTGCTTCTACCAAAAATATATCGGCGATGCGATCATGGCCCTGTGGGTGCATGAACGGCCGCAGGTCGATCACCGCACCTTCGCCGCCGTGCTGGACATGCTGCCGGCCATCCAGGAGCTGGTCGCGCCGATGCAGAGTCGCTTCGACTTGAGCCGGCCGGTCTCGTTCGGGATCGGCATCAACTCCGGCATGGCTTCGATCGGCAATCTCGGCAGCGCGACCGCATCGGATTTCACCGCCGTCGGCGATGCGGTGAACAAGGCATTCCGGCTGGAGGCGGCGACCCGCACCTCGGGCGCCGATGTGCTGATCGGGCGCAACACGATCGACCTGCTGTTCCCGGCCATCGCCATGCCGGGCGAAATCCAGCTGCTGCCGATCGATCTCAAGGGCTATGACAGCCCCGAACAGGCCTATCTGCTGGCGACCCCCGACCTGCCCTTGCTGGCGGCGGCGCTGGCCGAAGCAGGGCCGCAGGGAATGGTTGCCTGATCGGCCGCTTGGCCCTATAGGCGCGCGCTTCGCGATATTCGGAAGGACTGCCCGGCCAGTGTGGGCTGCCGAGGCCGTCCGTTGATCGTCGAAAAAACGAAAGGACGAAAATGCCCAAGCTCAAGACGAAGAGCGGTGTGAAGAAGCGCTTCAAATTCACCGCGACCGGCAAGCTGAAGCACGGGGTGGCCGGCAAGCGCCACCGCCTGATCAGCCATAACGGCAAATATATCCGCCAGAACCGCGGCACCTCCGTCCTCTCCGACGCCGATACGGCAACGGTGAAGGCCTGGGCCCCCTACGGTCTCAAGTAAGGGAGGGCTGACACATGGCACGAGTGAAACGTGGTGTAACCACCAAGGCGAAGCACAAGCGGATTCTTGAACAGGCGAAGGGCTATTATGGCCGCCGCAAGAACACGATCCGCATCGCGCGTCAGGCTGTCGAGAAAGCCGGCCAATATGCCTATCGCGACCGAAAGGTTAAGAAGCGCAGCTTCCGCGCGCTCTGGATCCAGCGCATCAACGCCGCCGTGCGGGCCGAAGGCCTGACCTATGGCGTGTTCATGCATGGCTGCAAGCTGGCGGGCGTCGAACTGGACCGGAAGGTCCTCGCCGACATCGCTATGCACGAAGGTGAAGCCTTCAGCGCGATTGTCGCGCAGGTGAAAGCGGCGCTGCCGGACGACGCGCGCGTCGCGGCGTAGCTTCCGCGCTGCGAGCAAAAAGAAAGGGCCCGGAGAGCGATCTCCGGGCCCTTTTTCTTGTTCCGTCACCCCAGCGGAGGCTGGGGTCTCCCGGCCGGAGATGCCAGCCTTGGCTGGCATGACGTGGATGGGTTACAGCAACCCGTCGTCTCGGTTGCGGGACGTGCCTGAGCGCTCGAACTCCGCGCGCTCGCTCTCGCTCATCCGGTCTCGATCCTTGTCGAAGCCGAAGGCGCTGTTGCCCTTGTCGACATCGACTTCGGTGTGGCGGACGGTGTCGTCGATCTGCTCGATATGCTCTTCGGCAGTCTTGCGGACAACCAGCTCTTCCTGAACGCGCGCTTCCTTGCTGACCACGGCCTCTTCGGCGTGCTCGGTCATCTCGATCTCACGCTCCTGGAACACGTCGCCGCCCATCGCGCCCTGGCGATATTCGCCGCTGACCGGCCGCCGCTCGATCTCGACATGCTCTTCGCGGAGATTGACCTGCTCGTGCACCGGCGTTTCGCGAACGTAAGAGCGGACGCGGGCGCCGCCGCGCTCGACCTCGCGCTTACCGACACGCAGCTCCTCGTTGACGATCGGGATATGCTCTTCCTCGATGTTGCGATCGGTGCTGGTGCCCAGGTGATTGCCGCTGGCCATGGTTGAATCCGCGCGGCTTTCCTGACCGCCGCTGAACGCGCCGAAGGCGCCGGCCTGACGGTCGGACTGATAGCCGGCCCAGCCCTGGTTGCGCCATTCGCTCTGGCGCTGTTCGAAGTCGACGCTGCCGCCTTCATCGAGCAGCTGGCAGGCACGGTCGGCGTCGCTTTCATCGACTTCGGCGACCAGCATATAGCCGCCGCGGCGGATGCCCTCGCCATAGGCATGGCGGTCTTCGTCGGGCATGAACAGGTCCTTCAGCGAGGCGAAAAAGCCTTCCTGTCCCGGCGATCCGCCGCCGGACGAGCCTGACGCGCCGCTCGACTCCTGGTCGATGATGCGGACGCGGTCGGCCTCGATGCCGGAAGAGCTCAGCCTGGACCTGGCTTGCTCGGCCTCGCTCCGGGTGTCGAACATGGCGGTAATGGTACGCGACATTTAACTCTCCTCTGCTTCGCTTCGGGATTCATGCCGGTCGACTTCGACGCGCTGGCGGCGAAGCATGACCGGTTGTTCGATGTGCTCGACGCCTGTGACGCGCCGGACGTGAACCTCTTCGACCAGGAACAGGCGCTTCTCGACGATCAGCCGTTCCTCGACGACGGGGATGATGGTGAGATCGCCTTCGGTGCGGATTTCCGGCGGCTCATGGAGCTCGCGCTCGATCGCGACATGCTGGATCTCCACGCGCTCGCCGTGCAGTTCCTCGGTGAAGCGGCCCGGCACCTCCTCGGTCACCGTTCGGACGCGGACGCGCCGTTCGACCGGGCGCTTGGACACACTTAGCCGTTCCTCGGCGAGTGGTATCGCCGCGGTCTCCTCTTCGTGCCGCACGGGACTGCCTCTTGATCTGGGTTGCGGCGCCTTAACGGGCCGCGGCCGCCGCACGTTCCTATCGTCTACAGGTGCGAAACGATGAAGGGAGTCAGGCGGGCGATCAGACCCAATTGCCTTCCCTAAACCATTTGGTGACGATGTATTTGACACCGGCTTCGACGGCGCATCCCTCGTGCGCCGCGAACAGATTGGGCGCGCCGTTCGCGTCCATATTGTCCCACATCAGCAGCAGTCCGGGTCGCGGAGCCACTTTCAGTCCCGCATAGATGAAGCTGGTCTCGCCGCCGGCTTCGGGCGCGTTGAGGAAGATCATCGCCGTCCAGCTGCGCTGCCCGCCGCACACCTGTTCCTTCGCGAAATAGGCTTGGTCGGTATGGAAGAAGTCGTGGTGCGTGCGGAAATATTGGCCGGGCGCATAGCGCTGGCCCTGCAGCGTCTCGCCCTGCCGCTCGTCCAGGCCCATCAGGTCGCAGATGCGCAGGTCGATCGCGCGGACCCGATCGTTCCAGCGATCGAGATTGCAGCTGTCGCTGGTGCGGAAATCCTGTTCGGGATCGTCTGACAAAAGGGTCGAAGGCTGGCGGTCCCGCTCGATCTCGGAGATTAGGAACGTGCATTCATCGGCATCGATGAAGTCTTCGACATACCAGAGGGCGAAATGCTCGCTCGGCGCCTGCTGCACGCCCGCGGCCTGCAATCGCGTCACGACATGGGTGCCGATCCTCGCGCGCGCCGGCGACACGTCGCGTGCCATCTCTTCGGGTGTCATGCGCTTGGACGTTAGCGAAGCGCCTGCGAAAAGGGGAGCCGGATTGCTCCGACTCCCCGTCCACTTACCAGAAGAAGTCGTGGATCACGTCGACCACGCGACCGTCGCGGAGATCGACCAGCAGAACGTCGTCATAATAGCGGACCCAGCGATAGGGGCCGTCCGCCGGCGGCAGGCGATAATCCCAGGGATCGTTGATCCAGTAATTCTGGGAAAAGAGCGGCGCCGACAGGATCACGCCCAGCGAGAAGCGGCGATAGCCATAGCTCCAGCCGCGCGGGGCGTAATATTGCGGGAAGCGATAGGAGCCGCGATTGCGCTGGCGCCAATCCTGCCAGTTGTAGCGCGGATCGCGGCGCCACTCGCGGTTCCAGTTGCCGCCCCGATTGTTGTTCCAGCCGTTCCAGCCGTTGCGGTCGCCCCGGAATTCGCGCCGGTCTTCGAAGCGGTCGCGTCGGAAATCGCGGCGATCGTCGAAGCGGTCACGGCGGAAATCGCGAACGTCGTCGGCGCGGTCGCGGCGGAACTCGCGGCGGGTGACTTCACCCTGGCGCAGGTCCTGGCGATCCTCACGACGCTCTTGCCGGAACTCCTGACGATCCTCGCGGCGTTCCTGACGGAATTCCTGCCGGTCCTCGCGGCGCTCCTGACGGAACTCGGGCCGGCTCTCACGCCGTTCCTGACGGACCTCTTGCCGGTTCTCGCGACGCTCCTGACGCGCTTCACGCTGTTCCCGGCGTTCGCCGCCGCCGAGCGCCTGACGCATGCCCTGACGCGCTTGCTGGCGCTGTTCGCGTGCTTCGCTTTCTTCGGTCCGTTCCGGCGCGGCGCGGAAGCCGCCCTCGGAGGGGTTCCGCCGCTGGGCGTTCGCCGGCGCCATCAAAGTGGCGGTGGCGAGCAGCGCGACGATGATCTTGCGCATTCTCATCTCCTGTCCTCCCGCGACGGATGCACCGCGGTCGATGCAACTCAAGTGCGACTCGGCGGATGAGTCGTTGCTGAACCTGGTCGAAAGGATAGGGAAAGGTCAGCCCAGCTTGCCGAACTTGGCTTCGAATCCGGCGCGGTCTCCGGCTGCCAGCAGGCGCGCCTGCTCAACCCATTGATCGCGTGTGATCCGCCCCTTGAAGGTGCCGAGCTGCGCATCGATCCGCGTGACGTCATCGTCGGACCAGGCCGCGATCTGGTCATAGCGGGTGATGCCCATCGCGCTCAGCATCGACGCGACTTTCGGCCCGACGCCCTTCATCCGCGTCAGCTCATCCGCCGGTCCGGCAGGGACCGACGGCGCCGGCTGCACCAGCGCCTCGGGTTCGGGAGCGACGGCAATGGCGTCCACCGGCGGCGGCACATCCGCCGGCGTCGCGGCCGGCCCGGTGATGACCGGCGAGATTTCCTGCTCGACGCCGTCGCGCGTGGTCGCCTCGGGCGAGCGCGAGGAGCTGCTGCCGATCAGCCACCAGAGCGCGACCAGCGCCACCGCGACGCCGAGCACGATCAGCACCCAATATTGTTCGAACCAGTCCATCACTTCACCTCCCGCTCTATCTCGCGCCAGCCGATATCGCGTCGGCAGAACCCACTTGGAAAGTCGATTCGGTCCACTGCCGTATAGGCCGCCTGCTGGGCCCAGCTGACCGTCGGCCCCTCAGCCGTGACCGCCAACACCCGGCCGCCGGCGGCGACGAGCTGGTCGCCCTCCGCCGTGGTGCCGGCCTGGAACACGATTGCGCCTGCGGCTTCGGCGCGGCCGATGCCCGCTATGGTGCCGCCCGTCTGCGGCGTGCCCGGATAGCCTTGCGCCGCGATCACCACCGTCAGCGCCACACGGTTGCTGAAGCGGGGCGGCTCGGCCTCGGCCAGCCGACCCTCGGCGCATGCGAGCATCAGCAGCAGCAAATCGCTCTCTAGCCGCGGCATCAGCACCTGGCACTCGGGATCGCCGAAGCGGGCATTATATTCGATCAGCTTGGGCCCTCGATCCGTCAGCATCAGCCCGGCATAGAGCACGCCGACAAAGGGCGTGCCGGCTTCCGCCATGGCGCGGACGGTCGGCTCGACGATGTCGCGCATCGCTGCTCGCTCCAGCGCCGGCGTCAGCACCCGGGCGGGCGAGTAGGCGCCCATGCCGCCGGTGTTCGGTCCGGTGTCGCCGTCGCCGACGCGCTTGTGATCCTGCGCCGATCCGAACGGCACGACCGTCTTGCCGTCGGTCAGCGCGAACAGGCTTGCCTCTTCGCCGGCGAGAAACTCCTCGATCACCAGCGGTCCGTCCGCCTCGCGCACCGCATGCTCGGCCTCGTCGCGAGTGGTGGCGATCACCACCCCTTTGCCGGCGGCAAGACCATCAGCCTTGATCACCACGGGCAGGCCGAATGGGGCGAGCTTCGGCAATGCTTCGTTCGCGCTCTGCGCACGGACATAGCCGGCCGTTGGTATGTCGGCCCTGCGGCACAGATCCTTGGTGAAGCCCTTGGAGCCTTCCAGCTGCGCGGCCGCCTTGCCGGGGCCGAATACGCGAATATCGGCGGCGCGCAGATCGTCGGCTAGCCCCGCGACTAAGGGCGCCTCCGGCCCGATCACGACCAGGGCGATGCTGCGGCTTCGGCAGAAATTCACGACTGCCTGATGATCAATCACGTCGAGCTCGGCGAGTTCCGCGTGGCGCGCGATGCCCGGATTGCCGGGCGCCGCGTAAAGCTTGCCCAAGGCGGGGCTTTGCGCCAGTTTCCACGCCAGCGCATGTTCGCGCCCTCCCGAACCGATCAGCAGGACGTTCATTGGCTTACCCCGTCTCCCCCGACACCGCGCCGGACGCTCGGCTGTTAGCCGAGGCCTCGCCCGGCGACAACGCGCCGGCGTTGAGCGTGTCCGAACTCGCCTTTGCGCTAAAGCGGGTGGTCGAGGACCGGTTCGGCTATGTCCGGCTGCGGGGCGAGATCAGCGGCTATAAGCGCGCCTCGTCCGGCCACGCCTATCTGACGCTCAAGGACGAGAATGCCTGCCTGGACGCGGTGATGTGGAAGGCGGGGGTGGCGGCGCTGCCGTTCCGGCCTGAAGACGGGATCGAGGTGATCGCCAGCGGCAAGATCACCACCTATCCGGGCCGTTCCAAATATCAGATCGTGATCGATCGGCTGGAGCTTGCCGGCGAAGGCGCGCTGATGCTGCTGCTCGAAAAGCTCAAGCAGAAGCTGACGGCGGAAGGCCTGTTCGCGTCCGAGCGCAAGCAGAAGCTGCCGTTTCTGCCGCGCCGCATCGGCGTGGTCACCTCGCCGACTGGAGCCGTGATCCGCGATATCCTCCACCGGCTGGAGGATCGCTGCCCCACCCATGTGCTGGTCTGGCCGGTGATGGTGCAGGGCCAGGGCGCGGCCGAGCAGGTGGCGGCGGCGATCACCGGCTTCTGCCGCATGCCTGAGGGCGAGCGCCCTGACCTGGTCATCGTCGCGCGCGGCGGCGGCTCGATCGAGGATCTCTGGGCCTTCAACGAAGAGGTGGTGGTCCGCGCGGTTGCCGGCTGCACCATCCCGATCATCTCTGCCGTCGGCCACGAGACCGACACGACCTTGTGCGACTATGCCGCCGACGTGCGTGCCCCGACGCCGACCGCAGCCGCGGAGATGGCGGTGCCGGTGCGGGCCGAGCTCCGCGCCTATGTCCGCGATCAGCACAGCCGGATGGAACGCTGCGCCCGCCGCTATCACGAGCGCGCGTCGGAGAAGCTGGCCGCCCTGGTGCGGCTGCTGCCCGCGCCGCAATCACTGCTCGATCCGCAGCGCCAGCGCCTGGATGACCATGGCGAGCGGCTGAAGCGGGGCCTGGGCCGGCGGGTATCCGACGCGCGCGGCGAACTGGCGCGAGCCAGCGGCGCGCTGCGCCCGACTTTGCTGAAGGCCCGGATCGACCGCGCGGCCGACCGGCTCGCGGCGGTCTGGCGGCTGGCCCAGTCGGTGAACCCCGAGAATCTGCTCGCGCGCGGCTACGCCTGGGTGGAGGGGAGAGGCGGCAAGGTCGTCACCAGCGCCGCCGCGGCGCGTTCCGCCGCCGCGCTCCGCCTGCATTTCGCCGACGGCACTGTTGACGCCCGCGTCGAACGCGCCACATCGGGGGCGAGGCGCGAGGCTCCGTCCCAGCCCAGTCTGTTGTAGAGGGTATCGCGATGCTGATGTTCAACCGCAGCCAGCCCGCCCGGCTCCATTATATGGCGAACGGCTTCCGGGTGCTGAGCAATGGCGATCATGTCGTTTGCGCCGTGTCGGGCGAGAAGATCCCGCTCGATTCGCTCCGCTATTGGTCGGTCGCCAAGCAGCAGGCCTATGCGACAGCCGAGATCGCGACGCAGGCACTGAACGGCCAGTGATTCCGCTGATCGCTATGTTGGTCGCGGCGCCGGCGGCGGCCGACTTCCAGCTGATCGGCGTGGCGCAGCAGGGCGGGGCGCTGATCGGCGTGGCGCCGCCGGGCACGGCCAGCCTGACGCTCGACGGCAGGCCGGTTGCGCGCGCTGCCGACGGCCGCTTCCTGATCGCGTTCGACCGCGATGCCCCCGCCGAGGCCCGGCTGACCGCCCGCCTGTCCGACGGCCGCCTGGTCGAGCGCACGCTGCAGGTCGCGCCACGCGCCTGGCGGATCGAGCGCGTCAATGTGCCCAAGCGCCCCAGCGTCAGCAACGAAGCGTTCGAAAAGCTGCGCAAGCCCGAGATCGCGCGGATCAACGCGGCCCGTGCGGTGCAGGCGCAGAGCGAAGGCTGGCGGCAGCGCTTCGCCTGGCCGGCACGGGGACGGATCAGCGGCGTGTTCGGATCGCAGCGAATCTATCGGGGCAATGAGCCCGGCGCCTATCATTCGGGCGTCGATGTGGCCGGCGGCGCGGGCGCGCCGGTGACGGCACCGGCCGATGGGGTGGTCGTGCTCGCCGCCCAGACGCCCTTCACGCTCGAAGGCCGGCTGCTGATCATCGATCACGGCATGGGCCTGAACAGCGCCTTCCTGCACCTTTCGTCGATCGCGGTGAAGGAAGGCGATCGCGTGAAGCGGGGTCAGCTCGTCGGCGCGATCGGCAGCACCGGCCGCGCGACCGGCCCGCATCTGCATTGGGCCGTCAAATGGCGCGACGCCCGGATCGATCCGATGGTGCTAGCCGGCGCGATGCCGGGGCAGGATTTGGGGAAAGTGCCGATGGAGGAGAACTAAACTCCATTTTCAGAACAATCCGTCATGCCAGCGCAGGCTGGCATCTTGCTCCTGAGACCCCAGCCTGCGCTGGGGTGACGGTGATCGGAGAACGCGGCGCGCATCGTGCTGCGGGCCTCACCCCACCCGCATCCCCTTGACGGAGCGGGTGCCTTCGAACTTGATGAAATAGCTGCCCATCAGCCCCTTCTTGATCAGCACCTTCTGGCCGGGCTTTGGAAAGGCGTTGATGCCTTCGGTGGTCTCCCACACCGCGCCATCATCGACGGTGAAGCGGAATTTGCCATAGCCGATATTGCGGATCGTCTTGATCGGCGTGTCGATCTGCGTGAACTCGGGCTCATCGCGGTCCGGATCCTTGTCGCCGCCGAAAAAGGGCAGGCGCGGCAGCGAGAAGCCGAACAAAGAGCGCTTGGTCTTGCGCACTTCCTGCTTGTCGAGCAGCACCGTCTCGTTCTTCTCGACCGATGCCACCAAAGCCGCCGCCTCGCGATCGAAGCAGGCGAGGCGCTGCGCATTGTCGGCGATCGCCCGGCAGGCGGCGAGCCCGCGAATGGGCGCCGGCGGCTCCGCGGCCTGGGCAGGCGCGGCAAGCAACAAGGCTGGGATCACAAGAACGGCACGGATCATGTCAGGCAGGCCCCCGAAGGTCAGGCCGCCAGACTAGTCGCCACCGGTGAGCCGGACAAGGCCGGGATCACTGTGACTGAAATGCTACACTTAGGGGCAAATTGCGCATTACGCCGAGAGGGGCCGTTGTTCTGGTCCCGTAATTTCGCCTAGTAGCGCCGTAATAGCTTCGTTTGCAGCTATGCCACCACGTGCGTCCGGACGGTGGAATGCCGGGCCACGATAAAGGGGAAGAAAGACTATGCAGCTTGCACTTCGTCGGCGCCTGCTGGCCTCTACGGTGCTGATCGGCGCCTCGATGCTCGGCTCGGCCGCCTTTGCCCAAGAAGGCACCCAGACCGCTGATGCGGCGCCCGCGGATGACGGCACGATCGTCGTCACCGGCTCGCTCATCACCAATCCGAACCTCGAGCGCTCGACGCCGGTGAACGTGACGACTTCGGAAGAAGTCGAACTGCGTCAGACCAACGTCGCCGAGCAGCTGCTCCGCGAAATTCCGGGCGTCGTCCCGTCGATCGGTTCCGCGGTGAACAACGGCAATGGCGGCGCATCGTTCGTCGATCTTCGTGGCCTCGGCTCGTTCCGCAACATCGTCCTGCTGGACGGTGCGCGCATCGCGCCGTCGGGCCTGGTCGGCCGCGTCGACTTGAACAACATCCCGCTCGCGCTGATCGAGCGGACCGAAGTGCTGACCGGCGGTGCGTCCACCACCTACGGCGCCGACGCCGTGTCGGGCGTGGTCAACTTCATCACCAAGCAGAATTTCTCGGGTCTCGAAGCGACGATCTCCGAGCAGATCACCGAGCGTGGCGACGGCAACTATCTGCGTGCCGACGTGACCATCGGCGCCAACTTCGACGACGGCCGCGGCAACGCCGTGCTGTCGGTCGGCTATCAGGAAGCGGATCCCGTCTATCAGGGCGCTCGCAACTTCAGCCGTTTCAACTTCTCGGCCTTCGGCATGGCGGTTTCGGGTTCCGGCACCTCCGTTCCGTCGACCATCTCCGGCGTGAATCCGCTGGGCACGCCCTGCACATCGGTCGCGACCTGCGGCCCCGTTCAGGGCACCCGTCAGATCCTCAACGACGGCAGCGGCTTCCGCCCGACCACGGCGACCAACTCGCCGTTCAACTTCAACCCGTTCAACATCTTCCAGACTCCGTTCGAACGGTTCAACATCTTCGCTCAGGCGAATTATGAGATCACGGACGGCGTTGAAATCTACACGCGCGGCCTGTTCTCGAAGAACACCGTCGACACGATCATCGCTCCGTCGGGCGCCTTCGGCATTGCGGCCGAAATCCCGCTCAACAACCCGTTCCTGACGGCGGCGCAGCGCAACGCCATCTGCGCCTTCGACCTGAACCCGGGTGATGGCGTCTACACGCCGCGCTTCACTCAGGCCGAGTGCGACGCGGCAGCGGCCGGCGGTCTCCGTCCGGGCCAGGCGGCTTATCGTTCGGCCACCGTGTCGGTGTCGCGCCGCACGACCGAGGTCGGGCCGCGCATCAGCAGCTATCAGACCACGATCTTCGACTATAAGCTCGGCTTCCGCGGCAACATCTCCGACTCCCTCAGCTGGGATCTGTCGGGTGCCTATGGCGAATCCGAGAACGTCGAGGACATTCGCGGCTACACGCTCAACTCGCGCTTCCGGCAGGGCATCCTCGCCGGCCGCGATGCGGCGGGCAACCCGGTCTGCTTCGACACCGCCAATGGCTGTACGCCGGTGAACGTGTTCGGTCCCGAAGGTTCGATTACACCGGCGCAGGTCAACTTCCTGAGCGTCGGCAGCACCGAAATCACCAAGACCTCGCTGGCTCAGGCCCGCGCGACCATCTCCGGTGACTTCGGAGCCTCCCTGCCTTGGGCCGAAGACGCGATCAGCTTCGCAATCGGTGGCGAGTATCGCAACTACAGCGCTTCTATTCGCGCCGATACGCTCGGCCAGGGCGGCGATCTCGGCGGCGCCGGCGGCGCGACCCCGACCACGATCGGCGGCTTCGACGTTTATGAAGCTTTCGGCGAACTCGTGGCGCCGATCGTGCAGGACAAGCCCTTCTTCCACAGCCTCACGCTGGAAGCCGGCATCCGTTACTCGCACTACACGATCAATGCGGCCGATCCCCGCAAGTTCAACACCACCACCTACAAGGCTGGCGGTAGCTGGGAACCGATTGAGTCGCTGAAGATCCGCGGCAGCTACGCGCGCGCTGTCCGGGCTCCGAACATCTCCGAGCTCTTCTCGCCGCAGAACACGGTGCTCACCAGCCTGTCGAATGATCCCTGCGCGTCGATCAACGACAACGGAGCGATCATCCGGGGCGCCCCGACCGGCACGCTGCGCGACGTCTGCTTGGCGCAGGGTGCAACTGCGGCTCAGCTCGGCACCATTCCGCAGCCGACCGCCGGCCAGGCCAACACCCGTCAGGGCGGCAACCTCGACCTGCAGCCCGAGAAGTCGAACAGCTACACCGTCGGTTTGGTGTTCCAGCCGGAGTTCGTCCCCGGTTTCTCGATGTCGATCGACTATTACAACATCAAGATCACCGACGCGATCACCATCCCGACCACTGGTGACGCCATCTCGGCGTGTTTCGGTGCTCCGGACGCATCGGGTAACTTCAGCCCGCCGGCTGGTGCCGCAAGCAACCCGGCCTGCACGATCATCCGGCGTAACCCGCTCACCGGCTCGCTGTCGGGCGATCCGGCGATCGTGCCGGGTCTGTTCCAGGCCACCTCGAACCTCGGTGCTCTCAAGACCGATGGCGTCGATCTGACGATGAACTACAACACTGACCTGGGCTTTGCGAAGCTGGCATTGAGCTTCGCGGGCAACTGGACCCACGAGAACCGCTTCCGGGCGAACGCGTCTGACAAGACGTCGATCTTCCGCAACTGCGTCGGCTATATCTCGGTCAACTGCGGCTCGCTGCAGCCCGAGTTCAGCTGGACCCAGCGCACCACGCTGACGTTCGACAATGTCGATGTTTCGCTGCTGTGGCGTCACCTCAGCTCCTTCCGTCAGGAGCCGGATGACATCCTGAACGGCAACGGTCCGGCTGGTGCGGCCGGCGTTGGTGGCCCGGTGTTGACGCCGAGCAACAACTCGCCGCTGCCCGGCGCTCCGCCGCAGGGCTTCTTCGGTACCCGCAACCCGCAGTTCATCGAGTCGCATGATTACTTCGATCTCTCGACCCGAATCGGCGTGGGCGACAACCTGACCTTCACCCTGACGGTCGCCAACTTGCTCGACAAGAAGCCGCCGATCACCGGTCAGGACATTGGCAGCACCTCGTTCAACAGCGGCAATACCTTCCCGTCGACCTTCGACGCGCTGGGCCGCAGCTACCGCGTCGGTGCGCGTCTCCGCTTCTAACGCGAGGACGTAACCACCAAGAGGGGCGGGACCTTCGGGTCCCGCCCTTTTTTGTTGCCCCTGCGAATGAACATCGCTGTTCCCCGGCGAAGGCCGGGGTCCAAGCGCAGAGCAATCTGCTAGAAGAGTGCGCCGATCGTGAGCAGCTGGGCCCCGGCCTTCGCCGGGGAACGGATGGGTGGACCCAGTCCGATCGGCTCTAGATGAGCGCCCGTGGCAGCATCAGGGGAATGCCGGCGCGCTCGGCGACGACTTCGGCCCAGCGCGTGACCTTTTCCAATTCGTCGCGGTGGCCAGCGGCGGCGCTGGCATATTCCGCCTCCCGCGCGCTGCGGCCGAATGCCTCGCCCGTCTTGGAGTTGCGGACGAAAGAGGCGGCGACGAGGCTCTCCACCTCGTCCGCACCGGCAGCCAGCCCATACAGCCCGGCGAGCGCCGCCACCGCCTTGTGCGGCTCGTCGAGCAGCGCCTCGCTGTCGAGACTGCGCGCGCGCTCCCCAAACATCGGCAGCAGATCGGCGAACAGCGCCTGTTGCGCCAGCCAACCGGCGGCGGCGATCTGCAAGTCCGTTTGCCCGAACAGCGCCGCGTCGTCGAAGCCGAGCCGCTGGACCAGTCCGTCGGCACGGAATCCGGCCATCAGCTCGCGCACCCAAAGGCGCCCGTCGAGCCCCTTCTTGGCGACCGAGGTCAGGAACACCGGCAGCGGCGCGTGCAGGAACAGGGCGCCCGCGTTCGGGCGCAGGGCCAGCATCATGCGGATGTGCGCGGCGACGATGTTCGAGGGCTTCACGATCACTGCCTCGCCGGGCGCGAAGGGGCGGGCCAGTAGGGTGAGCGCATGGTCGGTCAGTTCGGCCACGTCGCGGCCGGAGGCGCCACGCCGCCGCCAGCCCACGATGTCGTTCAGCATCGCCGGCTCCTTGAGGCCCAGCGCGAGCCCCTCGCGGTCGAACACCCGCGCGAGCAGGGTCGAGCAGCAGAAGGCGGAGTGGAAGACGAAGTGCACGGGGGCCGGTGTCGGCGCCAAGGCCATCACGTCGCGCCTGGCGAACTCCAGGCGAGGGAGATCGGGAGTGAGATGTTCCTCGGTGATGAAGGTGGCGCGGGCATGCTCCTCGCGGGGCACCTGCACGAATTGGATCGCGTCCTTGCTCTCGACATAGCGGTGCGCGAGCCAGGCGGGGTCGCGGATGATGCTCTTCAGGTCTTCCACTCAAGACTCCGGCTTGGCTGAGCTTGTCGAAGCCCTCCCTTCTTCTGCCTTGGTGCAAAAGAAAAGGGAGGCCTTCGACAAGCTCAGGCAAGCCGATATTGCGGCGCTTGCCGGTTACGCCACCACCAGCTCCAACTTCCCGTCCCCCTCATCCACCCGCACCTTCGCGCCATCCCGCACGTCGCCGCGCAGGATCAGATCGGCGAGCGGATCCTGTAGGTAACGCTGCACCGCCCGCTTCAGTGGCCGCGCGCCATACACGGGATCATAGCCGACGCGGCCGAGCCACGCCTTGGCACCGTCGGTCAGCTCAAGCACCACCTTGCGGTCGGTGAGCAGCTTCTGGACGCGACCGACCTGGATCTCGACGATCGGCGCCATATGCTCGGCGGCGAGCCGGTGGAACAGGATCACCTCGTCCAGCCGGTTGAGGAATTCGGGCCGGAAATGGCCGCGCACGATCTCCATCACCTGCGGCTCGACCGATTTCACGTCCGCATCGTCCGCGACCTGGCTGAGGAACTGCGAGCCGAGGTTCGATGTCAGAATGATCAAGGTGTTCGAGAAATCGACGGTGCGGCCCTGGCCGTCGGTCAGCCGGCCATCGTCCAGCACCTGGAGGAGGATGTTGAACACATCGCCATGCGCCTTCTCCACCTCGTCGAACAGCACGACCTGATAGGGCCGCCGGCGAACCGCTTCGGTGAGAACGCCACCTTCCTCATAACCGACATAGCCCGGCGGTGCTCCGATCAGCCGGGCCACGCTATGCTTCTCCATGAATTCCGACATGTCGATCCGCACCATCGCCGATGAGTCGTCGAACAGGAACTCGGCGAGCGCCTTGGTCAGCTCGGTCTTGCCGACGCCGGTCGGCCCGAGGAACAGGAATGAGCCCAATGGCCGGTTCGGGTCCTGCAGGCCGGCGCGCGCACGGCGGACGGCGGTGGAGACGGCGTGCACTGCCTCCTTCTGGCCGATCACGCGCTTGCCGATCACTTCTTCCATGCGAAGCAACTTGTCGCGCTCGCCTGCAAGCATCCGCTCGACCGGGATGCCGGTCCAGCGCGACACGACGCCGGCAATGTCGTCGGCGACGACTTCCTCGCGCAGCATCGCGCCCGCCGCCGCGCCTTCGGCCTCGGCGAGCTGCTTTTCGAGCGCGGGAATGATGCCGTAGGAAAGCTCCCCGGCGCGGGCGAGATCGCCGCCGCGTTGCGCCTGTTCCAGCTGCAGCCGGGCGGCGTCGAGCTGCTCCTTGATCTTCGCTTCGCCGGCGATCTTTTCCTTCTCGCCCTGCCAGCGCGCGGTCAACGCCGCCGACTCCTCCTCGAGACTCGCAAGCTCGCTCTCCAGCGACGCCAGCCGATCGCGCGAACCCTGATCCGTCTCCTTCTTCAGCGCCTCGCGTTCGATCTTCAGCTGGATGATGCGCCGGTCGAGATTTTCGATCTCCTCCGGTTTGGACTTGATCTCCATCTGCAGGCGCGAGGCCGCCTCGTCCATCAGGTCGATCGCCTTGTCGGGCAGGAAGCGATCGGTGATGTAGCGGTTGGAGAGCGTCGCGGCGGCAACGATGGCCCCGTCGGTGATCCGCACGCCATGGTGCAGCTCGTATTTTTCCTTCAGCCCGCGCAGGATGGAGATGGTGTCCTCCACCGTCGGCTCGTCCACGAACACCGGTTGAAAACGCCGCTGCAGCGCCGCGTCCTTTTCGACATGCTTGCGATATTCGTCGAGCGTGGTCGCGCCGATGCAGTGCAGCTCGCCGCGGGCGAGGGCGGGCTTCAGGAGATTGCCGGCGTCCATTGCGCCTTCCGCTTTGCCGGCGCCGATCAGCGTGTGCATCTCGTCGATGAACAGGATGACCTCACCCGCCGCCTCGCGCACCTCGTCGAGCACGCCTTTCAGCCGCTCCTCGAACTCGCCGCGATATTTGGCGCCGGCGATCAGCGACCCCATGTCGAGCGACATCAGCCGGCGATCCCGAAGCGAATCCGGCACGTCGCCATTGGCGATGCGTAGCGCCAGCCCCTCGGCAATGGCGGTCTTGCCCGTACCCGGCTCACCGATCAGCACCGGGTTGTTCTTGGTGCGGCGGGCGAGGATCTGGATGGTGCGGCGGATTTCCTCGTCGCGGCCGATCACCGGGTCGAGCTTGCCCTCGCGCGCCGCCTCGGTCAGGTCGCGCGCGAACTTCTTCAGCGCATCATAGCGGTCCTCGGCGCCCGCAGTGTCGGCGGTGCGGCCCTTGCGCAGCTTTTCGATGGCGTCGTTCAGGCCGCCGGGCGTGACGTTCGCCTTGGCGAGCGCCTTGCCCGCGGCGTTGGTGGTGCCGAGCGTCAGCGCGAGCAGCAGCCGTTCGACCGTGACGAAGCTGTCGCCGGCCTTGCCCGCGACCTGCTCGGCCTGGTCGAGCACCCGCACCGCGTCATTGTCGAGGCCCGGCGTCTGCTGCGCGCCCGAGCCGCTGACCGCCGGCACCTTGGCCAGTGCCGCGTCGGTCTCCTTGAGCGCAATCGCCGGATCGCCACCCGCCGCGCGGATCAGGCCGGACGCCATGCCTTCGGTGTCTTCCAGCAAGGCCTTCAGCAGATGCTCGGGCGAAATCCGCTGGTGCGACATGCGGATCGCCACCGTCTGCGCCGACTGCAGAAAGCCCTTGGCCCGATCGGAGAATTTTTCGAGATTCATGTGATCCCTTGGTTGCCGTTTCACCGGGATGTGGTGTGACTTTCATGCAACACAAGACCTTGCGGGGCAACGCTCAACGTGAGGCACAGGGGTTGAGAGTCAGATCACTGCCTCTGCGGGATTCCGGACGTTCGGCGCACCCGCTCGCTGCCACCCGATCAGCTGTGAAAGCCGCAGCGCGAGTTGGTGACAGGCCACGCCCAGCACCAGCGCGAGGATCAGCTTCGGCCAGACAAGCTGGACGCCCCCCAGCGTGTTGATCGCCCAGATCGGCGCCGAATGCGTGAAGTAGATCATCAGGCTCGCCGCTGCGATCCACAGCGCGGCAGTCTTGCAGGGCGCGGGCACCGGAATGGAGCGGACCGCCGCCAGCAGGCCGACGCCGGCCAGCATCAGGAGCAAATGGTTTTCGCCCCCTCGAGCAACCAATGTGAACGCCAGCGCACAGGTGAAGACCCAGGCGCGTTGCCCACCGGCACGGGCAACGCCGAGCCACCAGCCGAACGCAAGGAGCACGAAGAGCTGGTCGACAGTCCGGCCCCCCAGTGCCGATTGCTCGGTCACCAGCGGCACAAGCATGCGCAGCGCCACCCCGATCAGCACCAGCAGGGCACCGAATCGGAACGAGTTCTCGCGACAGACCGCCCGCAGTCCCGGTGACAGCGCTAGCAGGGCGAGGGCCAGGTTGATGTGGAGCAGCGTTTCCAAGAACCAGAGCGGCTCCAGCGCGCCTTCGTAGCGGCCGAAGAAATTGCTGACCAACAATAGGCGGTCCGGTTCGACGGTGCGCCCGGACGCCGCGTAGAGGATCAGCAACAGATAGAAAGGCAGCAGCAACTTCAGCGCCAGGGCGCCCAGTTCGTTCCAGAAGCGCCCGGCGGCAAAAGCCTCGTGCTTGAAGCGACCCAGGCTGAAGCCGGCCAGCAACAGCAGCAGCTCGGAACCGCCCTGAATGGCCGTCATCGCGCGGACGTCGCGACTATGATCATAGACCACGACCAGCATCGCCAATGCCCGCAGCAGAATGTCCGCGTCGAGTCGGGCGAACCAGCGCGGGGGTGATGCACGCCCGCTGCGTTCAAGCTCCGCCAGCTCCGCGATGGACATCCGCTCCCAGTCATCGGGGAGGAAGCCGAGCCGGTCTTGCAGCTCGCCGGACAGCAGGACGTAGTTGAGGGAGTCGCCGCCAAGGCTGATAAAGCTGCTGGCGGGTGCCACCTCGCCTTTGGTGAAAGTGGCGCTGAACAGGTCCAGCAGGTCCGCCGCCCGGGCCGGCGGCTTGGCGGCGAGCACGGCTCTCCCGGAGGCCAGGATGCCGGCATAATCCGGCTTGCCGGAAGACAGGCGCGGCACCTTGGCACAAGGCAACGCCACAAACAGGCTGGCCGGCAGCCCCAGCTGCTCCGCCAGCAGAGCAACGATCTCGGCCGGACCGTGCTCGCCTTCATAGGCCATGACGATCAACTCGTCGGACCCGGATACGGCCGCTGGGATCTCCCTGCTCCGCAACAGCTGCTCGATTCCGTCCAGGTTGGTGCGGATGCCATAGGGTTTGCAGAAGCGGCTGGTGCGGCCGACGATCCGGAACAGGCCTGAGGCGGTGCGTTCCGCGATGTCGCCGGTGCGGAGATCCTCAACCTCGGCGCCGCGCGACAGGTCGGCAGACGCCTCGGCATAGCCGAGCATGACGTTGGGGCCGCGATAGACGAGTTCGCCGGGTGTGGAGGGGGCCGTGATCTCCTGACCGGCATCGCTCACCAGTTTCAGCGTGCCGCCGGGTATCGCTCGGCCGATTGCCGACTCATTGCCCCGCGCCTGCTCGGGGGGCAGATAGGCAATGCGGGCGGTCGCTTCCGTCTGCCCGTACATGATGAAGAAGCGGACACCCTTATCCTCGGCCCAGCGAACATAGCGCGCGGCCATCTCGCTACCCAGCCGGCCGCCTGCCTGGGTCATGGTGCGCAGCGTCGGATAGTCGTGCTCGCGAAAGCCGATGCTCTCCAGAAGTTCATAAGTGTAGGGCACGCCGGCCAGGCTCGTCGCGCTATGCGCCTGAACCTGATCCCAGAATTCCGGGCGAGCGACGGAAGCGCCGGTCAGCACCAGCGAGGCGCCGGCGTGCAGATGCGAGTTCAGCACCGACAGCCCATAGCTGTAATGAAGCGGCAGGGTCGTAATCGCCCGCTCCTGTGGGCCGATGTTCAGATACTCGGCAATTGCGGCGGCATTGGAAGCGATGTTGCGGTGGGACAGCCTGACTAGCTTGGGCGCGCCCGTGCTGCCCGAGGTCTGGAGCAACAATGCGAGATCGGGGTAAAGTTCGACGTGCGGCGCGCCAGCCCTTGTCCGCCAGACCTCCCCGTCGAAAATGGCGCGGGCGCCATAATGCCGGGCCAGTGCCTCGAGTTCGGCCTTGCCGCCGGCGGGCGCGAGAATGGGAACGTGCCCGGCCCGGATCGCGCCGAGATAGGCGGCCACCGCGGGCACATCGGCCTGCATCGGCAGGACGAGCAAGACACGGTCGGGGCCAAGCGGCGCGGCGCTGGCATCGGCAAGCGCGGCCAGTTCCGCATAGCTGATCGCGGCTCCGGAACCGGGCAAAAGCGCCGTCGCCGTGCCATATTGCTCCAGCGTCTGCGCGAAACCCGTGCTCACACCCAGCCTCTTGTCGAAGCAGACACTCCTGGCTCGCTACCGGGACGGCGTGATGAAGGAACCGTGACTGTTTGAGGAATCGCGCAGAGGGCCTGGCCTGGCCCTGGCTCCCTCTCCCAATGGGAGAGGGCGACTCGCCGTAGGCGAGCGGGGTGAGGGGGTGGGAGCTATCGAGCGCGCCAAACCCCTCACCAGGACGCGCTGCCGCGCGTCTCGACCTCTCCCGCCGGGAGAGGTTCTATTTTGCCGGGTTGAAGAAGCTGTCCGCGTTCCACTTCGGCGCTTCGGGCGCGTCGGCGATTTCCTTGGCGATGGCGTAGTTGATGCGCGCGAATTTCGCGCCAGCCTTCCAGTCGATCGGCAGCTTTAGGTCGTCAGTTACCTTATGATAGTGGGTCGAAAGAAAGCCGGTGAACTGCTTGTCGCCGCCATTGCCGAAGCCGGTCATCAGGAACACGCCCGGGACGCCCTCGCGCACGAACTTATAATGGTCGGAGCGGGTGAACAGCCCTTCCTGCGGCAGCGGATCGGCGGCGAGCGCCACGCCCGCGCCTGAGGCGGCGCGCTGCACCATCGGGCCAAGCGTCGAATGGGTGGAGCCGAACGCGATCACGTCGGTGAAATCATAGAGCAGCACCGGCATGTCGAGATTGACCACGCCGACCACCTTGCCGTTGCCGACCACCGGGTGCTTGGCGAGATATTCGGCGCCAAGCAGCCCGTCTTCCTCCGCCGTCACCGCCGCGAACAGGATCGAGCGCTTGGGCCGGGTGCCGCTCTCGGCGAAGGCGCGCGCGACTTCCAGCATGGTCGAGATGCCGGTCGCATTGTCCATGGCGCCGTTATAGATCTGATCGCCTTCGCGCATCGGATCGACGCCGTCGTGATCGAGATGCGCCATCAGCAGCACATATTCGTCCTTCAACGCCGGATCGGAGCCGGGCAGCACGCCCAGCACATTGGGGCTGGTGAAGCGGCGATGGCTGCTGCTGTTGCTGATCGACACCGCCGGCTTGAGCGCGAAACCCTGGGGCTTGCCCCCGTCCCGGTCGGCGGCGGCGAGCACGTCCGCCAGGCTGGTCTTGGCACCGGCGAAAAGCGCTTCCGCGACCGGCGTGTCGACCGTCGCCGTCGCGCGCAGCTTCGGCGCGAGCGCGAAGGGCGTGCCGTCCGGCTGGGTCCAGCCGATCGCCGGTTCGGCCGCGGCCTTCAGATAATAGTCGAACTTGCGCCTTTGCTGTTCCTGCAGCGTGCGGACAGTGATGACGCCCAGTGCGCCGCGTTGCTCGGCAAAGCGCTGCTTGAGCGAGTTCAGATGCGCGCCGACTTCGCTGGGCGTGCCTTTGGGAAAGCCGCTCAGCACGACGACATATTTGCCGCGCACGTCGAGCCCGCGATAGTCGTCGAAGCCGGCCGAAGGCGCGTCGAGGCCGTAGCCGACGAATACGACGGGGGCGGTCAGGTCCTGCATCGTGGCAAGCGTGCTGGCGCCGACCGCCACGTCCTTGGCCGGGTCGAAGGTCTTGCCGCCGACCGTCATCTTGGGTGTGCCGGTCCGCTGCGCTTCGACGAAGGGGACCTGCTGGTACCAGCCCTCGGTGCCGGCAGGCGTCAGCCCGAGGCCGAGAAACTGCGATCCGACATAGCTCGCCGCGAGATCATAGCCGCGCGTGCCGGCGTCGCGGCCCTCCATCAGGTCGCTGGCGAGGAACTCGACATGCGAGCGGAACCGCTCAGGCGTGAATTCCTGAGCCGCGGCAGGAGCGGCGAGGAAGGAAGCGAGCAGCAGCGAGCGGAGGATCATGGCTGGTCCTGAAAAAGGGCAAAGAGAGCAGGGGGATAGCGGTTGAACCAGGCCGCCGCCAGTCGCCGCTCGTCGTAGCCGGTCGTGCGTTGGTCGACGGCGAAAGCATCGTCAATATCGTCATCCCCGCGAAAGCGGGGACCCAGCTTCTTCTTCCGCATCCCATCATCTGGGTTCCCGCTTTCGCGGGAATGACGAAGAGAAATGCTCTAGCCCAGCACCGACCCAACCGCCTTGGCCCAGCCGTCGAGCCGCGCGCGGCGGGTGCCGGGGTCCATCGCCGGTTCGAACACGCGCACCTTGCCGCGCATTGCCACCGCCTCTTTGAGCGAGCCGAACAGCCCCGCGCCGACGCCCGCCAGCATCGCCGCGCCCATGGCCGTGGTCTCGACGAAGCCGGGCCGCTCCACCGTCACGCCGAGCATATCGGCCAGGTCCTGCGCCAGCCAGTCATTCGCCGCCATGCCGCCGTCGATCCGCAGCCGCGTCCAGTCGCAGCGGTCGCCGGCAAAGGCGGTCTTCAGGTCATGCGTTTGCAGCGCCTGGGCCTCCAGCGCGGCGCGGACGATATGCGCGCGATTGGCCGAGAAGCTGAGCCCCGTGATGGCAGCGCGCGCGTCCGGCCGCCACCAGGGGGCGCCGAGGCCGGACAGGGCCGGCACAAGGTAGACGCCGCCATTGTCCGGCACTGACCGCGCAATGGCTTCGCTCTCGCCGGCGCTGGCGAGCATGCCGACATCGTCGCGCAGCCATTTGATCAGGCTGCCGGCGACGAACACGCTGCCTTCCAGCGCATAGTGACGCTGGCCGTCCAGCTGCCAGGCGACGGTCGCGAGCAGGCGGTGGCGCGAGGCCGGCAGCGTGGTGCCGGTGGCCGTCAGCACGAAGGCGCCGGTGCCATAGGTCGCCTTGGTGTCGCCGGGCGAGAGGCAGGCCTGGCCGATGGTCGCCGCCTGCTGGTCGCCGGCCAGCCCGCAGATCGGGATCGGGGCGCCGAACAGCCGCGTCTCGCCGAAGCTGCCCGCGCAGTCGACGATCTCCGGCAGGATGACCCGGGGCACACCGAAGAGCGCGAGCAAGCCGTCATCCCAGCCGCCGCTGCCGATCGCCATCAGCGCGGTGCGGCTGGCATTGGTCGCGTCGGTGACGTGCAGCCCGCCGGTCAGCTTCCAGACCAGCCAGGATTCGACGGTGCCGACTGCGAGCCGGTCGCCCACTTCCCTGAGTTGCGGCCAATGCTCCAGCGCCCAGCCGATCTTGGACGCGGAGAAATAGGGATCGAGCAGCAGCCCGGTCTTAGCCTGGACCGCCGCCTCATGGCCTTGGTCCTTCAGCGCCGCGCAGCGATCGGCCGTGCGCCGGTCCTGCCAGACGATGGCGCGGGATAGCGGCTCGCCGGTCGCCTTGTCCCAGAAGACGATCGTCTCGCGCTGATTGGTGATGCCGATTGCCGCGATCCGCTCCGCCCCGCGCGCCGCCGCGACCATCTCGCCCGCGCATTCGAGCGTCCGCTCCCAAATTTCCCCCGCATCATGCTCGACCAGCCCCGGCGCAGGATAATGCTGGGTCAGTTCCCGCTGCGCCGAACCCAGGCACTCGCCGTCGAGCCCGAACAGCATCGCCCGGGTAGAGGTGGTGCCTTCGTCGATGACAAGGATGGTTTCCGGCATATTCTCCCCCTCTGGCCATCTGGCGGTGGCGCTTCGTCTGGCGCATAACCCCCTCATGCGTGCGGAACAATCGGAGCGGGTGGAGAGGCGGCCGGAGCCGGTGCCGCTCGATCGGCTGCGCCGTCCGCCGGAGCCGACGCTCGAATATCAGCGCAACCGGCTGCTTGCCGGGCTGACGCTCGTGGCGAGCATCGGCCTGTTGCTGGGCCTGCCCTTCGCCTTGCGCGCGGGCGCCGAGTTCTTCCTGCCGGTAACGGCGGCGATGGTGATCGCCATTGCTCTGGTGCCTTTGCTCGAATGGCTGGAGCGGCGGCGGGTGCCGTCGGGCATTGCCGCTTTCGTCTGCCTGTTCGTGTTCCTGGTGATCGCCAATGCGGCGCTCGCCTCGATCGTGGTGCCGGCAACCGAGTGGTTCCGGGCGCTGCCCGAACGCATCCCGCAGATCCAGGCGAACCTCGCGCCACTGATCGACTTTTATTCCAACCTGCAGAAGTTCGTCGACGACACGGTGCAGATGCTGGCGAGCGGCCCGGTCGCGGCGGCGCAGGCTTCCGCCGTCGAGGCGCCGAGTTCGATCATGGACTATGTGTCCTCGGCCCCGCACGCCGCGATTCAGCTCTTCTTCGCGATCCTCGTCATCTACTTCTTCCTGTGCGGATGGACGCGGCTGCGGGAGCGGACGATCACCAGCCGGGGCAGCTTCGGCGGCGCGCTTGCGACGGCGCGGGTGATTCAGAATGTCGTAGATTCGACCTCTGCCTATCTGGGCACCATCACCTTCATCAACGTGACTCTCGGACTGATGGTCGCGGTCTGCCTGTGGCTGATCGGCATGCCTTCGCCCCTGATGTGGGGAGGCATCGTCGCGCTGTTGAACTATGTGCCCTATATCGGCCCGATCCTGGCCGCGATCCTGCTCGCGCTGGGCGGGCTGATGACCTTTTCCGACGTCTGGCTGGCGCTGCTCCCGGCGGCGATCCAGATCGTGCTGCACATGGTGGAGGCCAATGCGATCACCCCGGCGATCCTGGGCAAGAGGCTCACCATCAACCCGCTGCTGATCCTCCTGTCGCTGAGCTTCTGGGGCTGGGTCTGGGGCACGCCGGGGGCGCTGCTGGCGGTGCCGCTGCTGATCATCATCCAGACCGTGATGAGCGCCGCGGGCAAGCCGGACATTGCCGGCTTTCTGTTCGAGGAAGGCACTTTGGTGGCCGGTCATGGCGATCATCCGCACCCTGACGAATAGCGTTGACAGGGTGGCGAGCCTGACCTAACCGGCGCGCCTCAACCAAAGCGCGGGTGTAGCTCAGTTGGTTAGAGTGCCGGCCTGTCACGCCGGAGGTCGCGGGTTCGAGCCCCGTCACTCGCGCCATTTTTCCAGAACTTAAGGCCGCCAGCGGCCGGTCACGATCCAGCGCATGATGGGCTTGGCGGGGAAGATCCAGGCGACGCCGGCGGCGACATAGACGAGCGCCTGGAGCAGGATCGGCAGCCGGCCGATCGCGCCCGAAAAGCTGGCGACGATCACCGCCCAGAGGCCGATCAGGCCCAGCACCAGGAACATGCCGATCACGCTGCGCTTGGCCGGGTCCATCAGGCGATCCACTCGCGTTCGGTGAGCACGGCGTGGAGCGGCACGTCCCAGGGGTCGTCCGGGACCATCTCCACCTCCTGCACGCTCCAGGCGACGCCGACCCGCACTGCCTCGGGATAGCGGGCGAAGGCGCGGTCGTAGAAGCCGGCGCCTTGACCCAGCCGGTGCAGCCGCCGGTCGAAGCCGAGCAACGGCGCCAGGAACAGGTCGGGCGCGACTTCCCGCGCGCTCGCGCGGTCCGGCTGGCTCAGGCCATAGGGTCCGACGATGAGCGGCTCACCCGGCTGCCACTGCAGGAAGCGCATCGGCACCGATCGGCGCTCGACGAACGGCAGGGCAATCGTGGCGCCCTGCGCATGCGCCTGTTCCAGCAGCCCCGCAGGGTCGGACTCGCTGCCGACCGCAACATAGCCCGCCACCACCTGCGACGAAGCAAACAGCCCCTGCAGCGGTGTCGGCGCCCGGCGAAAGGCGAAGTTGCGACCGCCCGCATCGAGTCCCTCCACCAGCGCGTCGCGGCGCGCGCGCAACTCGGCCCGCAGCTTCGGCTTCAACTCCTCCGGCTCCATTCAGCGCGCCTTAAGGGTGGTCGGGCGCGCTGCCTAGACGGACTCGGCTCGTGCGGGGCTTGCCAGCGTTCAGGTGCGGGATTAGGTGCGTCAGCAAAGCCAACACGAAGGACAATCCATGAGCGAGACCGCGGACCGGGTGAAGAAGATCGTCGTCGAACATCTCGGCGTCGAAGCCGACAAGGTGACCGAGGACGCCAGCTTCATCGACGATCTCGGCGCGGACAGCCTCGACATCGTCGAGCTCGTCATGGCGTTCGAGGAGGAGTTCGGGGTCGAGATTCCGGACGATGCCGCCGAGAAGATCACGACCGTCAAGGACGCGATCAGCTATATCGACAACAACAAGGGCTGACGCCCTGGGCGGCTCCGGTCGCCAGCTTGAAAAAGACGGCTCTCCGGCCCCATCAGGGACGGGGGGCCGTTTCGCATTGAAGAACTGGAGCTAGCGCATGCGCCGTGTCGTCGTCACCGGAATCGGCCTGGTCACCCCGTTGGGCGCCGACGTCGAGACCTGCTGGAGCAATATCAAGGCGGGCAAGTCCGGCGCCGCCACGATCACGCGCTTCGACGCGACCGACTATGCCTGCGACTATGCCTGCGAAGTGAAGCCGGCGGACCATGAATATGGCTTCGATCCGAACAAGCGGGTCGATCACAAGGTTCAGCGCCAGGTCGATCCCTTCATCATCTTCGGCATCGACGCCGCCGGCCAGGCGATCGAGGATGCCGGACTGCTCGACGCCAGCGAGGAAGAGCGGCTGCGCATCGGCTGCTCGATCGGCGCGGGCATTGGCGGCCTGCCGGGCATCGAGTCCGAATCGCTGGTGCTGCACGAAAAAGGGCCGCGCCGCGTCTCACCGCACTTCGTCCACGGGCGGCTGATCAATCTCATCTCCGGCCAGGTCTCGATCAAATATGGGCTGATGGGCCCCAATCACGCGGTGGTGACGGCCTGCTCGACCGGGGCCCATTCGATCGGCGATGCGGGCCGCATGATCCAGCTCGGCGACGCGGACGTGATGCTGGCCGGCGGCGCGGAAGGCGCGATCTGCCCGATCGGCATTGCCGGCTTCGCCCAGGCGCGGGCGCTTTCGACCAACTTCAAGGCCGAGCCGCATCGCGGTAGCCGGCCCTATGACAAGGACCGCGACGGCTTTGTCATGGGGGAGGGCGCGGGCGTGGTCGTGCTTGAAGAATATGAGCGGGCGAAGAAGCGCGGCGCAAAAATCTACGCCGAGCTGATTGGCTACGGCATGTCGGGCGACGCCTATCACGTGACCGCGCCCCATCCGGAAGGCGCCGGCGCATTCCGGGCCATGAAGGTGGCGATGGAGCGGTCGGGCCTGAGCCTGGCCGATATCGACTATATCAACGCGCACGGCACCTCGACGCCCCTGGGCGACGAGCTGGAGCTGGGCGCGGTCCGCCGCCTGTTCGGCAACAATATCGAGACGCTGTCGATGAGCTCGACCAAGTCGATGATCGGCCATCTGCTCGGCGGTGCCGGCGCGGTCGAGACGATCTTCTGCATCCTCGCGCTGCGCGACCAGATCGTTCCGCCGACCATCAACCTCGACAATTCCAGCGAAGGCGTCGAGGGCGTCGATCTCGTCCCCCACGTCGCCAAGGAACGCAAGGTCAAAGCGGTGCTGAACAACAGCTTCGGCTTCGGCGGCACGAATGCGAGCCTGGTGCTGAAGGCGGTTTGATCCTGAGCGACTCGCGGAAATCCGGCTTGCCTGAGCTTGTCGAAGGCCTCCCTTTTCTGCCGTCGTGGGTGAAGAAGGGAAGGGCTTCGACAAGCTCAGCCAAGCCGGAATGAGGATGTCATGAAGCGCCTGATCCTCTTGGGCCTTGCCCTCGTCCTGATCGCAGGCGCCGCGGCCTTCTACGCCTGGAATGGCGCCGGCCCCGCGCCCAAAGCCACCGCAGTCATCGTACCCGAAGGCGGCACGCTGCGCACTGCGGCCCGCGAGCTGGAGAAATCGGGCGCGGTTGCGTCCGGCGACCGCTTCTACTTCCTCGCGCGCCTGTTCGGCGGCAGCGGCACGATCCGCGCCGGCGAATATGAAGTGCCCAAGCATGCGAGCGCACGCGAGATCGTCGCGCTGCTGCAATCGGGTAAGACGCTGCAGCGTTTCGTCACCATTCCCGAGGGCATGCCCTCGATCCTCGTGCACGAGAAATTGATGGCGACGCCGCTGCTGACCGGTTCGGCGCCGGTGCCAGCGGAAGGCGCGGTGCTGCCCGACAGCTATAGCTATCAGCGCGGCGAAAGCCGGGCCGCGGTGCTGAAGCGGATGACGGCGGCGATGGACAAGGCGCTGGCCGAACTCTGGCCGAAGCGGAAGCCCAGCGCCGTCGTGCGCACGCCGCAGGAGGCATTGACGCTCGCCGCGATCGTCGAGAAGGAGACCGGCGTCGCCGCCGAGCGGCGCACCGTCGCCGGCGTCTATTCCAACCGCCTGCGCATCGGCATGCCGCTTCAGGCCGACCCGACCGTCATCTATCCGGTCACCAGGGGCAAGCCGCTCGGCCGGCGCATCCTGCGGTCGGAGCTGCAGGCGGACAATGGCTACAACACCTATGCGCGAGCCGGGCTGCCGGCGGGGCCGATCGCTAATCCGGGCCGGGCCTCAATTGCCGCGGTGCTTGATCCGGCGCCGACCAAAGCGCTCTATTTCGTGGCCAAGGGCGATGGCGGGCACGTCTTTGCCGAAACGCTGGCCGAGCATAATGCCAACGTCGCCCGCTGGTATGCCATCCGTCGCGCCCGCGGCGAGATGTAGGGTTCAGCCGAGCTTTTCGATTTTCGACTGGAGCTCGGCCATCTGCGCCTTCAGGGCCGCGATCTCGTCGTCCTTGGCGGTCTCGGTGCCCTTGGGCTTGAATGCGCTGGTCGCGGCTTCGAACATTTCCATGTTGCGGCGCGCGATTTCGGCAAAGGGTCCGCCGCCGAACGCGCCTTCCATGGCTTTTTGAAACTGCGCCTGGTTCTTGCGGAACGCCTGCATCGAGGCATCGAGATATTGCGGCACCATCGCCTGCATCGAATCGCCGTACATGGAGATGAGTTGGCGCAGGAAGTTGACCGGCAGCATGGTCTGACCGCGCGCTTCTTCGTCCATGATGATCTGGGTCAGCACCGAGCGGGTGATGTCCTCGTCGGTGCGGGCGTCGAGCACCTGAAACTCGCGGCCTTCGCGCACCATCGCCGCCAGATGATCGAGCGTGATGTAGCTCGACGTCTCCGTGTTATAGAGGCGCCGGTTCGCATATTTCTTGATGATCACGACGCCCGAGCCGTCGCGGGGATTCTTGGCCATGGACGCGCCCTTGTCTGAAAGTCCGACGCTAGCACCCCGCCATGCCGCAGCGCAACACGGACCGCGCCCGCTGCCTTTGTTCCTCGATCTCGTTGCCTCGCAGACCGAGGCCGATCCGGAGCGGCGTGCCCGCATCCTCGCTGGGCTGAAGGCGTATCAGGAGGCGGAGCGCGGCGTGCGTCCACCGGAGATGCCGGTGGTGGCACGGGCCGGGCGGGCGGTGCTGCGCGACTATGGCGGAGAGGGACCGGCGGCGGTGTTCGTCCCCTCGCTGATCAACCCGCCGCTGATCCTCGACCTGTCGGAGCATAACTCGCTGCTGCGCTGGATGGCGGGGCAGGGGGTGCGGCCGCTGCTGGTCGATTGGGGTGATCCTGCAGATCCTCCCCTGCAAGAGGAGGTGGCAGCCCGTAGGGCTGACGGAGGGGTGTCACCGTTCGCCTATAAACCACCAGCGGTGACACCCCTCCACCACCAGCCTTCGGCTGGCGGTCCCCCTCCCCTTGCAGGGGAGGATCAAGATGTGTTCGCACACGTCTCCTCTCTCCTCCTCCCGCTCCTCAGCCAACTCAACCAACCCGTCCACCTGATCGGCTATTGCCTCGGCGGCACCATGGCGCTGGCGGCGGCGATGCAGGCGCGGCTGCTCAGCCTTACGCTCATCGCCACGCCCTGGCATTTCGCCGGCTTCGGCGAGCAGGCGCGGGCGGAGATCGGGGCGCTGTGGCAGGCGGCTCGGCCTGCGGCGGAGCGGCTGGGGCTGGTGCCGATGGAAGTGCTGCAAACCGGCTTTTGGCGGCTCGATCCCGCGCGCACCGTCTCCAAATATGAAGCGTTCGCCCGGCTCGACGCCGACAGCGAAGCGGCGCGCGGATTCGTAGCACTGGAGGATTGGGCCAATGGCGGTGCTCCGCTCACCTTCGCTGCCGGCCGCGAGCTGTTCGAAGACATGATCGGCGCCGACACGACTGGCCGCGGTCACTGGCATGGCATTGATCCCAGGCGGGTCTCCGTGCCCACGCTCGAGTTCGTGTCGCTGCACGACCGCATCGTGCCCGCCGCCTCCTCGCCGCGTTTGCCGAACCGGCGCCTGCTCGGCCTCGGCCATGTCGGCATGATCGTCGGCAGCCGCGCCCGCGAGCAGCTGTGGGAGCCGCTCGCCGCTCATCTTTCGCAGGCGCAGCAAAGCTGATAATCGGCGCGCCAATCCCCTTCTCGCCAGGAGCGTTCCCATGCAGGACATCGTCATCATCGCCGCCAAGCGCACGCCGGTCGGCAGCTTCCTCGGCGCCTATGCGGCGACGCCGGCGCACGAACTCGGCCGCGTGGCGATCGAGGCGGCGCTCGCCCAGGCGGGCGTCAAGGGCGAGGAAGTCTCCGAAGTCATTCTCGGCCAGGTGCTGACCGCGGCGCAGGGCCAGAACCCGGCGCGCCAGGCATCGATCGCCGCCGGGGTGCCGAAGGAAGTGCCCGCCTGGGGCCTCAACCAGGTCTGCGGCTCCGGCATGCGCGCCGTCGCCACCGCCGCGCAGATGATCGCCACCGGCGACGCCAAGATCGTCGTTGCCGGCGGCCAGGAGAATATGTCGCTCTCCACTCATGCGCAGCAGCTGCGCGGCGGCACCAAGATGGGCTCGGTCGAGCTGACCGACACGATGATCAAGGACGGCCTGACCGACGTATTTAACGGCTATCACATGGGCGTGACGGCCGAGAACCTGGCCGAGCGCTACCAGATCACCCGCGACCAGCAGGATGAGTTCGCCTGCGCCTCGCAGAACAAGGCGGAGAAGGCCCGCGCCTCGGGCCGCTTCGACGACGAAATCGCGCCGGTGACGATCAAGGGCCGCAAGGGCGATACCGTCGTCGACCGCGACGAGTTCATCCGCGAAGGCGTCGCGGTCGCCAGCCTGGCCGGCCTGAAGCCCGCCTTCAAGCGCGACGGCGGCACGGTGACTGCCGGCAATGCCTCGGGCCTGAACGACGGCGCGGCGGTGCTGGTCGTCACCACCCGCGAGGAAGCCGAACGCCGCGGCGCGCCGGTGCTCGCCCGCATCGCCAGCTGGGCCTCGTCCGGCGTCGATCCGGCGATCATGGGCATCGGACCCGTGCCCGCCAGCCAGGAAGCGCTCAGAAAGGCCGGCTGGTCGGTCGGCGATCTCGACCTGATCGAAGCCAATGAGGCCTTTGCCGCCCAGGCGCTGGCGGTCGGCAAGGAACTCGGCTGGGACGCGGACAAGGTCAACGTCAATGGCGGCGCCATCTCGATCGGCCACCCGATCGGCGCGTCGGGCGCGCGCGTGCTGACCACGCTCATCTACGAGATGCAGAAGCGCGATGCGAAGAAGGGGCTCGCGACGCTCTGCATCGGCGGCGGCATGGGCATCGCCATGTGCCTGGAGCGGTAGGCACGCGAATAGTACAAAACTCGCTCGTCCCGAGCGTAGTCGAGGGGCGTTTCACCACACATTGGAGCGCGCCCCTCGACTTCGCTCGGGACGAGCGGGTGAGATTTCCCTTAGTCTACCCAAACCCGCTCGAACCGGTCCCCCAGCGCGGTCAGCAGCTCATACTGCGCCAGCCCCGAAGCGGCCGACGCACGGGGCAGGTCATAGTCGATCGCGACCCAGTCGCCTTCGGCAAGATCGGGCGCGGCGCTAATGTCGATGGCGATCAGGTCCATCGACACGCGGCCGATAAAGGGCAGCACTCGGTCTCCCGCAAGCGCACGGCCCCGCCCTGAAAAGCCGCGCATGATGCCGTCGGCATAGCCGATGTTGAGGATGGCGACGGGCGTGTCCGCTTGGGCAGTCCAGGTCGCATTGTAGCCGACTCGCGCCCCCGCCGGGACCAGGCGCCGCTGCAGGATCTCCGCTTCAGGCGTCGCCACTTGGCGAATATGTTCGGCGGCTTCCGCTCGCGGCACGCCGCCATAGAGCGCGATGCCGGGCCGGGTCAGGTCGAAGCCATAATCCGCCCCGAGGCAGATGCCGGCCGAGTTGGCGAGGCTCAGCCGCCGGTGCGGCACCTTCGCCGCAATTTCCACCAACGTGGCCCGTTGCTCTGCATTCTGCGGCGCATCGACATCGGCACAGGCGAGGTGGCTCATCAGCGTCTCGATGCGCAGCCCATGGAGTAGCCCGCCCGCCGCCTCCTCGGGCGACAGGCCGAGCCGGTTGATACCGGTGTCGATCATCACGTCGCACGCCCCGCCCTCCGCCTCGCGCCAGCGCCGCACCTGATCCGGCGTGTTGAGGACCGGACGTGCGGCCAGCGTCTTGGCAGCCGCCATATCCTCCGCCCGCACGCCGTGCAGCACCGACAGCGACGCGCCCTCCGGCAGCGGCATCAGCGCCGCCGCCTCGGCCCAAGTCGCAACGAAAAGGTCGCCGCACCCCGCATCCGTCAGCCGCCGCACCACCTCCGCCGCGCCGAGTCCGTAGCCGCCGGCCTTGACCGCCGCGCCGCACGCCGCCCCGCCGCCCTGCCGCTCCAGCCAACGCCAGTTCGCGACGAGCGCCGCGCCGTCGAGGCGGAGGCGATGGGGAGGCGGAATGTGCACAGCGCCGCCTAACGATGCCGGTGCGGCTAGTCGAGGTGGCTGAGATCGTCCTTCTTCAGCCACACCATCGTCACCAGCAGCGCCATCGCGACCACCACCCAGGTGTACCAGAGGCCCGAATAGGGGTTGCCGGTCTTGGCGACGATGTACTGGCTGACCAGCGGCAGGAAGCCGCCGAAATAGCCGGTTCCGATATGATAGGGGATCGACATCGAGCTGTAGCGGATACGCGGCGGGAACAGCTCCGACAGCAAGGCCGCTACCGGGCCATAGGTCAGGCCCGACAAGGCGCTCAATGCCAGCACGCCGAGCAGGATGACGGCGATGTCCGCGCCGCGAGGCTTCACCCGCTCGAGATTATAGCCGCCCGCCTTCAGCGAAGCGTCCAGCTCCTGCTCGGTCGGGTAGCGGCCCACGCTGGTGCGGGTCTCCCCGACGATCACGCCGGTCAGGCCGGTGTTCACCTCATAGGGCACGCCGCGCTTGGTCAGCATGTCGAGCGCCTTGCCGCACTCCGTCGCCTGCACCTTATCGAACGGGCTGTAGCTGCAATCCTTGCCGCCCACCACGACGGGCACCCGCTCGGCCGCGGTCGACAGGCCCGGATTGGCGGCGTTGCCCATCATGCCGAAGATCGGGAAGAGCAAGATCAGGGTTAGCGCATAGCCGATCACGATCGGCAGCTTGCGGCCCACTTTGTCGGACAGCGCGCCGAACGCGATGAAGAAGATGAGGCCGGCAGCGGCGCCCACGCCGACCAAGGTCTGGGCCGTGGTTGGGTCCAGCTTCATCGCGTTCTGGAGAAAATAGAGCACCTGGAACATCGCCGTGTACCAGATCACGGTCAGGCCCGCGGCGATGCCGAACAGGGCGACCAGCAGCCGGCGGGTGTTGCCGGGGTAAGTGAAGGTCTCCTTTAGCGGATTGCGCGCAGTCTCGCCCGCTTCCTTCATCGCCTTGAACACCGGGCTTTCGCTGAGCTTCAGCCGCATCCATAGCGACACGCCGAGTAGCGCCAGCGAGAAGACGAACGGGAAGCGCCAGCCCCAGGCTTCCCAAGCCTCCTGGCCCAGCACTGCCTGGGTGCCGAGCACCACCGCCAGCGACAGGATGAAGCCGCCCGCGACCGAGCCCTGGATGAAGCTGGTGTAGAAGCCGCGCTTTTCGTGCTTGGCATGCTCCGCGACATAGATGGCGGCGCCGCCATATTCCCCGCCCAGCGCCAACCCCTGAAGGATGCGCAGGCCGATGATGATCGCCGGCGCGGCATAGCCGATCTCGGCCGCCGAAGGCACGAAGCCCACCGCCGCAGTCGCCAGCCCCATCAGCGTGATGGTGACGAGGAAGGTATATTTGCGGCCGATCTTGTCGCCGAAATAGCCGAACAGCACCGCGCCCAGCGGCCGGAAGCCGAAGCCGACGGCGAACCCGGCCAGCGAATAAAGCAACTCGGTGGTGGCGTTAGCGGCGGGAAAGAAGGTCTTGCCGACGATAGCGGCGAGCGTGCCGTAGATGAAGAAATCATACCATTCGAAGACCGTCCCCAGCGACGACGCGGTGATCACCAACCGCACGTCCTTGGGCTTCAGTTCCTCGATGCGTTCCTGCGCAACCGTCGCCACCCCTTACCCCCTCAAACTCTGCTTTGCCTGAGGGCTTAGCGCAGGTGGGGCAGGGTTTCCAAACGGGTTCGGCGGTTTGCTCGACTTGCTCTTGCGTCGCTAGCGGCCGTAATCGGCTGCTTGGCGAGCGCGGTCGAGCCGCAGAAAGCGGGCGGCATTGTCGTAATAGATGCCGCGCTTTTGCGCTTTCGACAGAAAGGCGGCGGCCTCAATCCGTTCGATGATCGGCGCATAGTCCTGATCGTCGGAGCCCAGCATGATCCGGTCTGCCAGACCGGCGTCGACCAGGCGGCGAAGGGAAGCGTCGTGCAGTTCGCGCGGGCCGATGCTGTTGAGGACCGACATGTCGGCGTAAACAGTCGGGAAGTCGCGCATCAGCGCGATCGTCTCGTCCAGATAGTTGAAGCCGACATGCTGCAGGACCAGCCGCAGCTTAGGGTACTTGGCAAGGACGGGACGGAGCAGAGCCGGATTGCCATAGTCCGGGTTGTAATCGGGGCAGCAGCCGGGGTGACGCCGCGGCCCCTGGCCGGGGTTCGGACCGCGTCCGCTGTGCACGAAGGCCGGCACGTCGTGCTTCGCGGCGAGTGCCCAGTAGGGCGTAATCGCCGAGTTGTCGGGAGAGACAGCGGCGTAATTGAAGACGAGTTCGCCAATGCCTTGAAGCTCGCCGGCGGCAAGCCGCTGGTCGAGCCAAGCCGCATCCGGCAAAGCGCCCTCGGTTTCGGGAAAGCACCATTTGCGATCGGCAGTCAGCGCCGGACAGGGGAACATCGGGCTGAGCAGAAAGCGGGTGCCGCCGGCGTTGCGGTAGATTGCCACATCCTCCCGGCCGGTGATGAACAGAGCGGCGGCAACGACATTGTGGGCGCGGATCTCTTTCCTGATCTGCTCGACCCCATCGGCATCCGAATCGCCGGGCCAAGGCGTGTGGCGGTGCATGTCGATGATCGGCTGCAGCCTCACCCGCTCCGCGGCGTGATGGGTGCAGCTCGCAAGCAGCGCGATTGCTGCCGCACATGCGGTCATCGCCACCCGTCTCATCGCTTCCCCTTTGGCGGCGTGCCCGCCTTCCGGTTTACTCTAGAGAAGAGTCCAGCGTCCGCAACGCCGCTCCCCGGCCTAGAACAGCCGCCCGCCGTTCGGCACCTCGTGCGTGGGCGCGACCAGCACGACTTCGCCGTCCGCGTCGGGGAAGCCGAGGGTCAGGACTTCGGACATGAAGGGGCCGATCTGGCGGGGCGGGAAGTTGACCACCGCGGCGACTTGGCGGCCGATCAGCGCTTCGGGCGTGTAGTGCGCGGTGATCTGCGCGCTCGATCGCTTGACGCCGATCTCGGGTCCGAAATCGATGCGCAGCTTGAAGGCTGGCTTGCGCGCCTCCGGGAAGGGCTCGGCGGCGACGATCGTGCCGACGCGGATATCGACCGCCAGAAAGTCGTCGTAGCTGATCGTCATGCTGCCTCCGTTTTGAACCGCTTGCCGGTACGACACGTTGTCGCCTCATGGCAGAGGAAAACCAGGTTCGCGTCTATGGCATGGCCGATCAGGCCAATCGCCACCCGCCGGCTGCGCAGGGCATGCGCGGCGAGAATTCGTCGGCACCGCCCGAGAGCAGCGACTCCGAGTTCCGTCATGCGGTCACGCTCGAAAGCGGCCGGACGGTGGCGGTGAGCGAAGGCAATGGCGTCGCCTATGCCGAGGCGAGCGGGAAGGTCGAGCGGCCTGCCCGTGAGGAGCTTGAAGTCGAGTTCGTTCCCGAGGCCTCCCAAACCCCCGATATCGCCAAACCGCTGCTGATCGGCGCACTGCTCGCAGGCGCCGGCGCGGCGCTTTACGTCGCCGACCGATGGCTGAGGCAGCGGACCGATGGCGTCGCGACCGACCACGCGACCGGGCCGCTGGTGCCGGTGCAGGACTTGCCCCAGCAGCAGCAGCCGGCCCTAGTCGACGCGGAGCTTAGTTCTTCGGCTTCACGAACTTGAGCGTCATGCGGTCGCTTTCGCCGATCGCCTGATATTTGGCGCGGTCGGTCTCGCCCTCGGCGTAGTTGGGCGGGAGCGTCCAGACGCCCTTCGGCCAGTCCGCCGTGTCCTTCTTGTTTGCGTTGACCTCGGACGCGCCGGCGAAGCGGAAGCCGGCCTGTTCGGCGAGGCGGCGGACGGTCGAGACCTTGATATAGCCGCTCGACTTTTCGCGGGCATCGTCGGCGCTCTCGGGCAGACGGTGATCCTCGACGCCGAGCACGCCGCCGGGCTTCAGCATCGCATAGATTTCGCGGAACGCCTCGAGGGAATAATCCTGCTTCTCCGGATGCTGATAGCCGCCCCGCCAATTATGCGCGTTGCGGAAAGTGAGGACGGCGTCCGCCGTGCCCGGCGCAACTCCGGTCCCGCCGAGCAGCGTCGGGAAGTTCACCGCCTGCACCTTTCCGAACAGCTCCGGCTTGGCGGTGAGGCGCTTCTGCGTGCCTTCCAGGCCACGGGCCGTCGGCGCAGCGACGATCAGCTTGCCGCGCTCCGCGAGATAGGGCGCGAGGATTTCGGTGTACCAGCCGCCGCCGGGCCAGAGCTCGACCACCGTGTCGGTCGGCTTGATGCCGAAGAAGGCGAGCGTTTCGGCCGGATGACGATATTGGTCCCGGGCGCGATTGGCTTCGCTGCGGTGGCTGGCGGCGACCGCATGCTTGAGCGCGGCGGACGGCGCCTGCGCGGTCGCGGCGGTCGCGACGAGGGCGGTGGATACGGCGAGAGCGATCGTCAGAACACGCATCAGAATCTCCTATTCAGCGGCCCGGTCGGGAAGGGCTGAGAGGCTAGCCGTCAAACCGCACTCGATCAACGCCGGCCGGTTTTCGACCGGCGGCGCGCTCAATAGCCGAGATCGAGATCGACCTCATTGATCAGCTTTTCGCCCGCCCGGTAACGCGCCAGATTGTCGAGGAACAGCTGGGCGGCGCGCTGGAACATGCGCGTCTGGGCGCGGCCGGACAGATGCATGGTGATGAGCGTGTTGGGCGCCTGCCAGAGCGGGTGTTCGGGCGGCAGCGGCTCGGGATCGGTGACGTCGAGATGCGCGCCGGCAATGCGCTTCGCGTGCAAGGCGTCGATCAGCGCCTGCTGATCGAGGAGCGTGCCGCGGGCGATGTTCACGAGATAGGCGCTCGGCTTCATCGCGGCGAGCTCGGCGGCGCCGATCAGGTGGGCGGTCTCGGACGTGGCCGGCGCGGCGACGATCACCCAATCATAGTCGCCGAGCTTCGCCCGCCATTCGTCCGGAGCGAGCATGTCCGGTTCGTCGGTTGCCGAGCGGCGGACGCCGGTCACCGCGACGCCGAAGCCCTTGAGGATATCGCCGATGCGGCGGCCGATCGCGCCATAGCCGATGATCAGCGCCCGGCTGTCCTGCAGCTCGACCTTGCCGGGCGCGTCGCGCAGCCATTCGGACCGGTCCTGCGCGCGCACGATGGCCGGAAAGTCCTTCGCCAGCGACAGCATGCCCATCACCGCATATTCAGCGACCGCATTGGTGTTGATGCCGACCCCGTTTGTGAGGCGGGTGCCCCGCGCCTTCATTTGCTGGAGCGGAAAGGCGTCGGTGCCGGCGTAGATGGTGGTGACCAGCTTCAGCTGCTCGCCGAGCGCAATGGCGTGGCCGGTATTCTTCGCCACCTGCATGTCGAGCCAGCCGACCTCCGCCCCTGGCGCCATCGCATAGGCGTCCTCGGCCGACGCAAACCAGCGGACCTCCGCCTCGGGCGGAAGATGCGGTTCGAGCAGTGGGCGGGCGAGGGCGGGGAGGACGATGATCATGGGCAGCGTTCTAGCGCCGCTTTGCACGGACTCCCAACCCGGTTTGGCCTGAGCTTGTCGAAGGCCTCCCTTGTTCTTCGGGGCGAAAGTAAGGGAGGGCTTCGACAAGCTCAGCCCAAACCTACTCAGGAACTAAACCAAAGGCCCGTGGTCGATCCTGGGCAGCACATGGCGGGCGAACAGGTCGGCCTCGGCGGCGTGCGGGTAGCCGGACAGAATGAAGGCCTCGATGCCCATGGCGCGGTAGCGCTCGAGCTTGGCGAGGACCTGGTCGGGGTCGCCGACGATCGCCGCGCCGCAGCCGGAGCGGGCGCGGCCGATGCCGGTCCAGAGGCCTTCCTCGACAAAGCCCTCATCGTCCGCGGCTTCGCGCAAGGCCGCCTGGGCGGTGACGCCGACGGAGGTTGAATCGAGCGACTTTTGGCGGATGGCCGCGCCGGTCTCGGCATCCAGCTTGGAGAGCAGGCGGCGGGCATAGCTGCGCGCTTCGTCCTCGGTCTCGCGGACGATCACATGGGCGCGGTAGCCGAAGCGCAGCGTGCGGCCATATTTAGCGGCGCGCGCGGTCATGTCGGCGATGATCTCCCGCACGGCTTCCTCCCGGTCGGGCCACATCAGATAGACGTCGCAGCCTTGCGCCGCGGCATCGCGCGCGTCGGGCGACAGGCCGCCGAAATAGAGCTGCGGGCATTTGCCGGAGACGGTGCCGACGCGCGGCGGATCGAGCTTGAGCTTCCAGAACTCGCCGTCATGATCGAGCGGCTCGCCGTTGAGCATGACTTTAAGGATCTTCATCGCCTCGAGCGTGCGGGCGTAGCGCGGCGCGGACGCGAGCGTCTCGCCGGGCATGTCCGAGGAGATGATGTTGACGGTGAGCCGCCCGCCCAGGATGCGGTCGATGGTCGCGATCTGGCGGGCCAGCTGGGGCGGCCAGGTCTCGCCGATCCGCACCGCCATCAGCAGCCGCATGCGCGTGACGAGCGTAGCGATCGCGGCGGCGAAGGCCGTGGTGTCGATGCCCAGCGCATAGCCCGAGGGCAGCAGGATATTGTCGAAGCCGCCGGTCTCCGCCGTCAGCACGATGTCGCGGCAATGCTCCCAGCTGGACTTCAGCTTGGGATCGGAGACGCCGAGAAATTCGTAGTCATCGTCGCAGAGCGCGGAAAACCAGGAGATTTCGCAAGGGTTCACGGCAGTCTCTCTCCCATCGATGCTTGCAGCACGGCATAATATTCGGCGCGGGTCCAGCGGGGTTTCAGCGCCTGCGGGATTTCGGCGATCCGCTCCGGCCGCTGGGTGCCGACGATCGGGATCGGCCGCGAGGGATGCGCCATGATCCAGCTCAGCGCCGCCGCGGTCCGGCCGACGCCGGCTTCCTTCGCCTTGGTGTCGAGCAAAGCCGCCACTTCCTGGCTGCGCGCATCCCAGGGCTCCGCGATGCGCCCGCCGCCGAGCGGCGACCAGGCGAGCACGGCCAGGTCGAGCATCATCGCCTGGTCGAGCAGGCCGATACGGATCGGATCGAGGGCGAGGGGCGAGAATTCCGGCTGGGTCGAGACCAAGGGAATGGTCAGATACTGGGCGAGCGCCGCCGTCTGCCAGGTCGTGAAATTGGACACGCCGACCGCAGCGATCTTGCCCGCCCCGTGCGCGGCCTCGAGTGCCCCCGCAACTTCCTGTGGATGGGTGAGGATGTCCGGGCGGTGAATCTGCCAAAGCTCGACCCGGTCGGTGCCGAGCCGCTGCAGCGACGCATCGATCGCCTCGCCGATATAGCGGGCGCTCGAATCATAGGGCGTGCCGATGACGATGCCGCCCTTGGTCGCGAGCACCATCTGCTCACGCAATGCCGGCGCTTCGGCGAGCACGCGGCCGAGCAGCGCCTCGGCGGCACCGAATTTCTCGCCATTGTCCGGTCCATAAATATCGGCGGTGTCGAACAGGGTGACGCCGGCATCCAACGCCGCTTCGACCTTGCGGCGGGCGGCGTTCAGATCGTCGCCGGCAAAGCGCCACATGCCCCAGGCAATCGGCGAAACCGTGATTCCGCTCTTGCCGAGCGGCCGGTTATCGGGTGAGACGGGCAGATATGACATCGCTGTCTTATGGCACGGAAGGTTCGGGAATGGCTAGCCGGGTTCGTTATGGGATGATCGGGACGGGGATGATGGGGGTGGAGCATATCCAGAACCTCCGCGTCACACCGGGCGCCGAGCTGGTCGCGATCCACGATCCCGTGCCGCAGTCGCTCGAATGGGCCCGCGCCGCTTCTGCCGGCTGGTGCGAGCCCAAAGTCTATGAGAGCGGCACGGCGCTGGCGCGGTCGGGCGAGGCCGACGCGATCATCATTGCCAGCCCCAACCATACCCACCGTGCCGTGCTGGAGCCGATCATGGACGCGCCGGTCCATATTCTGTGCGAAAAGCCGCTGGCCACAACGGTCGAGGACGCACGTTGGATCGCCGATGCTGCCGCCGGTCGCCTACACGCCTTCTGGACCGCGATGGAATATCGCTTCATGCCGCCCGCCGCCAAGTTCATCGAGCAGGTCCATGGCGGACGCATCGGGCGCTTGCAGATGCTGTCGATCCGCGAGCACCGCTTCCCCTTCCTGCCCAAGGTCGGCGACTGGAACCGCTTCAGCCGCAACACCGGCGGCACGATGGTCGAGAAATGCTGCCATTTCTTCGACCTGATGCGGCTGATCGTGCAGTCGGAAGCGGTGCGCGTCTATTGCTCGGGCGCGATGGACGTGAACCATGTCGACGAGCTTTATGACGGCGAGACGCCGGACATCATCGACAACAGCTATACAACGGTCGATTTCGCCAACGGCGTGCGCGCGATGCTCGACCTCTCCATGTTCGCGGACGGCGCCGAGAACCAGGAAGAGATCACCGCGGTGGGCGACAAGGCGCGGCTGGACGTGCTGATCCCCGAAGGCTCGATCGTGTTCTCGCCGCGGGTCGGCTTCATGAACCCAAAGCAGGTGGAGCGCGAGCATGTTCCCGTGGACAAAACCGCGCTTGCGGTCGGCCAGCATCACGGCTCCACCTATTACCAGCACCAGCATTTCAACGCCGTCGTGCGCGGCGAGGGCGAAGTTCTGGTTACCGCCGAAGACGGCCTGCGCGCTGTCGAGATCGGTGCCGCGGCCGAACTCAGCGCGCGCGAGAAGCGGGTGGTGACGCTGGAAGAAGTGAGAGGCTGACTTTCCACCGCTCGTCCTGAGCGGAGCGCGCAGCGCGTAGTCGAAGGGCGTGGGCTCCGATCAGCGCCCCTCGACTTCGCTCGGGACGAGCGGAGCATTGGGTGTCGCAGGCGCGATCACGGCCTTTGCCGCTTCCACCGGCCGATCCAGGTCTAGCTTTTCCACCACCGCCAGTGCATCGTCGAAGCCGGCGCCGCAGAAGGTCGGCACGCCGGCCGCCTCGATCTCGCGCAGCAACGCGCCTTCGGGGCCCGAGCGGCAGCTGCCGTCCACGTCTCGGATGAACACGGCGGCGACGCGGGGGCCGAAATCCTTCACCACCTGCGCGTAGATGGTGACGTCCTTCTGGCCATTGTCGCCGATCAGCAGGAAGCGCAGCTTGGGATAGGCGGCGAGGATCGTCTCGATCGCGAGCAATTTGTGCGTCTCGTGCCCGCTGTCGATGAGCTTGTCGGCGTCGAGACCATAATCCTTCAGGAACATGGGGCCGTGCGGAATGGAGTTGAGCTCCATGAACTCGGTCAGGAAGCCGTACAGGTTCCAGGGCGAAGAGGAGACGTAGAAGAAGGGGCGGGCCGGGGCGCGGTGGTCGGTCGCGATCATCCGGTACAGCGCCGACGCGCCCGGCACCGCGAGGCGATCCGAAGGGCGCTCGACCAGCACGCGCCGCCAATTCTTCACAAAGTTGGTGGCGCCCGTTTCCACCACCGTGTCGTCGATGTCCGAGATGATGCCCCAATTATTGTTGGCACCCGGTGCGAGCACCGGCGCGGTCACGGTTGCGGTGCGGGAGGTGCGGTCGGGCGTCGTGAGGGTGACCTTTTCCCATGACGTCGTTGCGGGCAGCGGCTGAGCGACGGGCTGGTCGAAATGGAAATAGCCCTCCGCGTCGGACACGCTGTCATGGAGCTCGCCATAGGCGTCCAGCCGCACGGTCACGCCGCCGAGTTCGCGGCTGTTGTAGATGGCCAGCATCGCCCGCATCCGGCTGAGGGTCCCCGCGCCGGGCACGAGCGCGGGGGCGTCGCGCACGACCCGGCCTTTGAGGTGCAGCCGCGTCTCGGTCCGGTAACCGGCATAGGGCAGCAGCCGCACGGTGCAGCGCTCGTGCCCGGTCACGCGCCGCGCGAGCCGGTCGAACGCGCCTTCAATCGCAGCGAGGGCAGGCAGGAGCCAGGACGAGGCCATGCGCCGCGAACGGCGCAGTGCCGGCGCGGTTCCGGCGCTTACTTTCGCCCGGCGGCGACTCCGTCGATCCGTCCTTGCGCGTCCGATGCGAGTGCAAAGCCGAAGCCCATCTCGGCGGCCGACGGTCCGAAGAAGCCGCCGTCGAACGTGCCGGAATAGCCGCCGCCCGCCAGCGTGCCGGTAAAGCGGCTCGATCCCGCGGCAATGGTGCCGGGACCGCTCACGGTGATCGTCGACGGGGTGATGCCATTCAGGAACAGGTCGGCAGTCAGCGCGCCGGTCGCAAAGTTCGCGATCAGGCGTGACTGGCCGCTCAGCACATTCGCGCCGGATCCCTGACCCTGCACGAAGCCGGTATAGGTGGCTTGGCCGGACTTCGGCATGTCGCCGGCAACGGTCGCGAAGCCGCCCACCGCCCATAAAGACCGGGATTGGCTGCTTGTGCTGGACCCGTCGGCCGTGAGGACACGCTGCACCCAGTTCGCCACCGTCGTATAGGTCAGCTGCACATGCTGGGCGTCACCGGCGGGGCGGAGCAGCGACAGGAAGTGGGTGTCGGTGTCGGTGCCCGCCCGGTATGTGTCGAAAGCCGGTCCCAGCAACGGCATGTCGTTGCGCAGGTCCACCGGCGCAAAGCTCTGCGAGCGGGCGCCGTCGAACAGCGTGTAGGTGCCGGTCGCCGCGTTGAAAGCCAGGCGCAGCGTGCTGTTCTCGAAGGTCTTGACGCTGGTCTGCGGGACTCCGGTCGCGCCGTTGACATCCGTTCTGGCGAGCAGCACGCCCGTCAGGTCGACGGTCTTGTTCGTCGAGGCCGATGTGAAGCTGTCATAAGTGACGGGCGGGGGGCTGGGGGAGACAATGGGCGGCGCAGGCAGGGGAGCAACAGCGCCGCCGCCACCACCGCACGCCGACAAGGCCGGAAGAACGGCACACAAACGCAACAACTTCATGAACTTAGCTTTCGAGGAAGGAGGCGCGCGCGTAGCGGCTGCATGGGCTTCACGCAAGGCCCGGCCGCCGCAAACTGATGCAGACGCGCAACAATCCGGTAAACAAATTCTTCGGAGCGGCGGCGCGGGCTTTTCGGAAGACGGTAATTCTGCTTAGTTCGCGTATGACAACGCTATCAATATGGGTGGGGAAATCTGAAATGCGTCGCTTGACCTTGACTACGAGCTTGATCGCGCTCGCTTTTTCGGCCGCTCCGGCATTTGCCCAGCCGCCGGCCGAAGCCGCTGCCGCGGACGAGGGTTTCGCCGACATCGTCGTCACTGCGCAAAAGCGTGAGGAGAATCTGCAGGAAGTGCCGGCGGCGATCAGCGTCGTCACCGGAGAAGCGCTGGACCAGCGTGGCGTGGTCAACCTGACCTCGCTGCAGCAGCTCGTGCCCAGCCTCAACTTCAAGGATTCGGCGACGACGCTCGACTCCTCGGTCTTCCTGCGCGGCGTCGGCACGATCAACTTCTCGATTGCGGCCGAACCCAGCGTCGGCTTCGTCGTCGACGGTGTCACCTATGCGCGCTCGGGAGAGGCGTTCGGCGACCTTTACGACATCGAGCGCGTCGAAGTGCTGCGCGGGCCGCAAGGCACCCTGTTCGGTAAGAACGCGTCGGCGGGCGTGATCAGCATCGTCACGCGGCGCCCCGGCAACGATTTCGGTGGTTTCATCGAGGCATTCGCGACCACCGACGAGGAATATAAGCTGCGCGGCGCGATCGACCTGCCGATCTCCGACACGATCAAGAGCCGCTTTACTGCCAATTACGGCCGCTATGACGGCATGGTCCGCAACCTGACGCTTGACCGCACGGTCAACGGCTATGAGCGCTGGGGCGTGCGCGGCATGATCGTCGCGGACGCGACCGACGCGCTGACCCTGACGCTGATCGGCGACTATCGCCGCCAGAACAGCGATTGCTGCGCCGAGGTCGTCGGCACGGCACCAGCCGGCGCGCTGGCCGGTGCGCTGATCGGCGTCGATCTGCGCGGCGACGAGACGCGCGAGATCCGCCAGAACACGCTGACCCGCACCAAGGAGACCAGCTGGGGCCTGTCGCTCCAGGCCGATCTCGACGTGAGCGATGTCGGGACGCTGACCTCGATCACCGCCTATCGCAAATACCGCAATTTCGGCATTCGCGACGGCGACTTCATCGACACGGTGTTCAACATCGCCGGCGGCAACCAGCTCGACGATTTCGGGCCGCAGCCGTCCAAGACCTTCACCCAGGAAGTCCGGCTGACCTCGCCGGGCGACCAGCAGTTCGAATATGTGCTCGGTGCTTTCTATTACCGCGCCAAGCAGCAGCGCACTTTCCAGCGCGATGACATCGTCTGCTCGGCGTCGACGTCGCAGCCGGTCGCGCCGGGCCTGGTGCCGTGTCTGCCCGGCTCCTCCACGCTGCGCTTCCCGAGCGCAGTCGGAACCTTCGGCTCGGACATCGAGAACTACGCCTTCTTCGGCAATCTGACCTTCAACGTGAACGACTGGTTCCGCCTGATCGCGGGCGGCCGCTTCACGCATGACAGCGTCGATGCGTTCAACAACCGCATCCCGGCGACCAATGGCGGCGGCCCCGGCCTCGCCAATGCGGGCGCCAATTTCGACCTGTCGACCAGCAACGACGATTTCTCCTGGCGCGCCGGTGCACAGTTCGACGTGACCGACGACTGGATGATCTACGGCACCTACAGCCAGGGCTATAAAGGCCCGGCCTTCAACGTCTTCTTCAACCAGAATGCGGGCCAGCTCGACCCGATCGCGGCGGAGACGGCGGACGCCTATGAAATCGGCTCCAAATTCCAGACGGCGGACAACAGCTTCACGCTGAACACCGCCTTTTTCTACGCGAAGTACGACAACTTCCAGGCGAACAGCTTCGTCAATTTGAACGGGTCGGTGATCACCCAGCTGACCAACGCGGGCACGGTCTCGACCCGCGGCATCGAGGTGGAGGCGCTGCTTCGCCCGAGCCGCAACTTCACGCTCAATGCCGGCATCGCCTTCACCGAAGCGCACATCAACCGCTTCAACGTGCCGCCCGGTGCGCCCGCGAACGCCAGCACCCGCAAGGGCGAGCAGCTGCCCCTGGCGCCCAAATATAAGGGCAATATCGGCGCGCTCTGGACGATCGACACGGGCGGCTTCGCGAACTTCGAGATCGGCAGCCAGCTGTCGCTGACCAGCGATCAGATTTCGGGGCTGGAAGCCAATCCGGTCACGCGCCGCGCGATCAAGATCGACGGCTATGTGCTGGTAGATGCGAACGTCGCGGTGGTCGATCCGAACGGCGTGTGGCGGGTCAACTTCATCGGCCGCAACCTGACCGACACCAGCTATGCGACGCTGATCACGCCGGGCGGCCCGGGCGGCAGCTTCCGCTACCTGCTGCCGCGCGACGTGGACCGCTATTTCGGGGTGAATGTCCGCTTCAACTTCTAAACTCCCCTCCAGCCCTTGCTGGAGGGGTTGGGGGTGGCTCTTCTGCCTGTGCACGGAAGAAGAAGGGACCACCCCTAGCCCCTCCACGAAAGCGTGGAGGGGAACGCGATGGAGCAAGTCTTGAACGAGCAATCCCGCCAGTTCGCCGAGCAAGGCTTTGCCGTGTTTCCGGGCGTGCTGGCGGGGGCGCCGCTCGATCTGCTGCGGCGGGAATGCGACGCCTTCGTGGCGCGCGAGGATGCGCGGATGGATGAGCTGGGGGTCGATACGATCGGCATCAGCCATCGCGGCAAGCGCTATTTCGCCAATGAATGCCAGCGGGTGGCGCCGCAGCTGCGATCGGTGCTGTTCAGCGATGCGATGGCGGAGGTCTGCCGCGCCACCTTGGGGCCGGACGCCTATTTCTTCTTCGACCAATATGTCGTGAAGGGACCTGAAGGCGGGCTGCCATTTTCCTGGCACCAGGATTCCGGCTATGTCGTCGGCAATGGCGGCCCACCCGATCACGCGCCCTATCTCACCTGCTGGTGCCCGCTGGACGATGCGACTGAGGAAAACGGCACGGTGCGGCTGATCCCCGGCAGCCACCAGGGCGGCATCATCCCGCACGACCGTCAGTCCGGCACCAACGACCTGGTCGGCGCGCCGGCCGGCACGGAGGGCGTGATCGTCGAAGCCAAAGCGGGCGACGTGGTCGCCTTTTCCAGCCTGACTCTGCACGCGACGGGCGCCAACCGCTCCGATCGCCCGCGGCGGGTCTATCTGGCGCAATATACGCCCGAAGCGATGCTCGATCCCGGCACGAAGCACCCCCGCCGCAACGCCATCGCGTTCCTCAGGAACGGCGAACGCGTGACCACCGGGTGACGACCGGAGCGATCAGCCCCTCGCGCGGCTGGGCCCTGTTCGCGTTGTTGTGCGTGGCAGGCATCTTCAACGCGATGGACCGGCCGATTATTGCGATCCTCAAGCCCGACATGTCGGCCGAGCTTGGCTGGACCGATGCGGAGTTTGGGCGGCTCGCTTTCTACACGCAAATCTCGGCGGCGGCGTCCTTCCTGTTCACCGGTTGGCTGATCGACCGGCTGGGCGTGCGCCGCTCGATGATCGGCGGCGTTTCGGCCTGGAGCGTTGCGGCCATGGCGCATGGCTGGGCGGCAGCGGCCTGGCAGGTGGTCGTCGCGCGGATCGGACTGGGCGCCACCGAAGCGATGCAGACGCCGCTGACGATCAAGATGGTCGCGACCCTGTTCAAGGCGGAGCGCCGCTCGCTAGCACTGGGCATCAACACCGCGATTGCGAGCATCGGCACGATTTCCTTGCCGTTCTTCATCCCGGTGCTGGCGGCGTCGGTCGGCTGGCGCGGCGCGCTGCTGCTGGCGGGCATTGGCGGGTTCTTGACGCTGGCGGCATGGCTGGCCGTGGCGCGCGGCGTCCGCTTCGACGACCGCGCCGAAGACCCGCAGCTCGACTTTTCGGACGATGGGCGGCCCTATGGCCCGATCCTGACCGAACTGCGCACCTGGGCGATCGTGATCGCCAAGGCGCTGTCGGACTCGACCTTCTGGCTGCTGACCTTCTGGCTGCCCGATTTCTACCGCCGCACCTATGAGCTGACCACGGCCGAGCTCGCCGTCCCGCTGGCGCTGGCCTTTACCGGCTCGGCGGTGGGCGGGCTGGCGGCGGGTGCGATCTCCAGCCGGCTCATCGCCAAGGGCTGGCCGCTCGCCAAGGTCCGCAAGCTGGTGATGCTGGTCTCGGCATTGGTGGTGACGCCGGTGCCCTTCGTGCTGCAGCTGGACAGTTTCTGGACGGTCGCGGTGATGATGGGCGTGGTGCTGGCCGGGCACCAGGGCTTCTCGCTGTCCATCTTCGCAACGATCACCGATGTGGTGCCGCGCGCCAAGGTTGGGCGGGTGACGGCATTCGGCGCCTTTTGCGGCAATGTCGCGGGCGGGCTGCTGGTCTGGCTGGTCGGCGCGGCCCTGACCGCGGGCTATGGCTATACGCCCTTTTTCGTGTTCGCCGCGGTGTCCTATCTGCTCGCAATCGGCTGGCTGAAGCTGCTGATGCCGAAGAGCGTCTAGGTTCCCCTCGCCTACTTAAGCGGGCGCGGTCGAACCGCGCTCCACGATCTCGAACGGCAGCACGACGCGTTCCTGTTCGCCCGAAAACAGCAGCTCCGCCGCCCGCTCGGCCATGGCGCGAATCGGCTGGCGGACGGTGGTGAGGCCGGGCCAGACCAGACTCGCCAGATCGGTGTCGTCGAAGCCGGCGATCGACAGGTCGGCCGGCACCTTGAGCCCGCGCTGGTGGGCGACGCCCAGCACGCCGGCGGCCATGTCGTCGCTGCTAGCGAAAATCGCGGTCGGCGAGCGGCGCAGGTCGAGCAGCTCGCTTGCCGCCTCCTGTCCCGAGCGGAAGTCGAACCAGCCCTGCTGGAGCAGGCTGCCGTCCAACGGGATGCCGCATTCGCGTAAGGAATCGAGATAGCCTTCCAGCCGTTGCTCGCTGACGCTGAAGCCCTTGTGGCCGATCACGAAGCCGATCCGCCGATGGCCCATGTCGATCAGCCGCCGCGTCATCATCCGGGCGGCGCCGTGATTGTCGATCGACACCGACGCGCCGCGGTCCAGCTCGGCGGCCGGCGAGATGCGGACATAGGGCGTGTTGTTGCGCTCGAGATGATCGAGCACGGCTTCCTGGTCGGCGATCGGCGGCGTCAGGATCGCCCCGTCAAGGCTCATCTGGCGAAAGAAATCGAGCACGTCGGCGCCGAGCGCTTCGGTCTCCGTTTCATAAGCGTGGACGATCAGCCGCACGCCCTCCGCCGCGCAGCGACCGCGCAGGCCCCCGATCAGGCCGTGGAGATAATAAGGGCCGGGATTGCTGCAGACGAGGGCGATCTGGAAGGACTTGCCGCCGGCTAGCGCGCGGGCGGCGTAGCTGGGCTGGAACCCCAAGGCCGCCATCGCTTCCTCGACGCGGGCGCGGGTGGCGGGGCGGACATATTTCTCGTTGTTGATGACGCGCGAGACCGTCTTGATCGACACCCCCGCCGCCTGGCTGACGTCCTTGATATTGGCCCGCATGAGGCCGGTTGTGCGGGCGGACATGAAGTCTGTCCAGCCTTGTCATACGCCGTATCGCACATAGCAAAAGGGCGGCGAACCGAAGCTCGCCGCCCTTCCGCTTTAGCGTCAGACGAAAGTCTTAGCTGACCTTCATGTTCGACGACACGTTGTTGAAGGTGGTGCCCACCTTCGTGCCGAGCGAGGACATGGCGGTGATCGCGGCGACCGCGATCAGAGCGGCGATGAGGCCATATTCAATGGCGGTCGCGCCCTTCGAGTTGCGAATGATTTTGCGCAGGTTCTGCACGATATGTCTCCTTGGTCCGATACTAACCCCGTTGACCCGACTGCCCGTCCCAAGATCAACGCTTCGATGATTAGCGCCCGATGAGTTGCGGAATGTTTAAGCCACAGACTGTTCAGCGCCGTTAACCATGCTTTGCTTGTCAGTGGGCCAGCACATTGTCGGCGATATTGCCCCACATGCCGATTGTGGTGTCGGCAAGCGAGAACATCGCAGCCATGGCGGCGATCACGATCAGCGCCAGGATGAGGCCATATTCGATGGCGGTCGCGCCCTTGGCCGAAGCCAGCAACTTGCGCAGATATTCGGTAATCAAGCCGGCCCCCATGGTGCAAAGCCGGTCGAGACTTGGCACGACCTAAGTTAAGGAAGGCTTATGCCCGAGCTTTTGACGGTGGTTGCCGCCGCCCTGATCCGCGCCGATGACCGCGTGCTGCTCCAGCAGCGGGCGCCGCACCGGTCGATGGCCGGACTGTGGGAGTTTCCCGGCGGCAAGGTCGAGGCAGGCGAGACGCCGGAGGCGGCGCTGTCGCGGGAGCTGGAGGAAGAGCTCGGCATTGCCTGCGATTCCGGCAGGCTCGTGCCGGCGGCTTTTGCGAGTGCGCCGCTGGGCGAGCGGCATCTGCTCCTGCTGCTCTACACGGCGCGGCAGTGGACTGGGGAGCCCGCGGCCCTCGATGCCAGCGCGCTGAGCTGGGTCTCGGTAGACGAGATGCGCCGGCTGGCGATGCCGCCGGCCGACGTGCCGCTGGTCGAGGCGCTGTCAGTCCTGCTGGCGCGGCCGGAGCGCTTCGGCGAGCGAGGCTGAGGCGCTGCCCCGCCGCGCCGGCTGCGGCTGCGACGGGGCGGGGGCCCAGCCGAGCAGATGGACGATCTTGACCGTCTCCGCCGTCTTGCCGTCCGGATCGGCGGCCGCCGCGAAATGCTCCGCCGCCCTCGCCAGCGCGGACCGGCTCAACGGTGTGACTGGACCGGCGAGCAGGCTGGATGCCCCGGCGCCGCGCAAGTCCCGCAGCAAGCCGAACAGGGAGGCGTAGCGGACCGTCACCCGCTCCGCATCCGCCACCGGCAGCGCAAAGCCGGCGCGCGCGAGCAGGTCACCGGCCGAGCGCACGTCGATTTGCGGGTGGAGCCGGGCGACGGCGCGCTCCTCCGAAGCCAGCAGCGCCGCCCGCAGCCGCGGCAGGCTGCCGGCACCAAGGAACGCGCCCATGAACAGGCCGTCAGGCTTCAGCACGCGCCGGATCAGCGTCAGCGCGCCGGGCAGGTCGTTGGCCTGATCGAGCCCACCGCATGCTACAACGAGGTCGAAGCTATTGTCGGCAAAGGGGAGGAGATCCTCGTCGCACTGCACGCCTCCGGCGGCGCGAGCGAAGCGGAAGCCGGGATCGGCCGCGACGACCTCCGTCCCAAGTGCGCGCAAGGCAGCACTCACCTTGCCGTCGAGGCAGCCGAGGTCGAGTGCCCGCGTGAACGATCGCTTCACTGCACTGAGGCGGTCGAGTGTCTCGTCCACGATCCGTGCGTGCAGGAAATCATGCTCGGCAAAGCACGCTGCGACGCGGTCGCGGCGAGTGCGGCGTCGGCGGCGGTCGAAGATTTCGGGGGGCTGCACCCCATCCCAATACCGGCTTGGCTGAGCTTGTCGAAGCCCTCCCTTCTTCTTCATTTCCAAGATCAAGAGAGAAGGGAGGCCTTCGACAAGCTCAGGCAAGTCGGAGGTGGGAAGCGGCTTGCGCCTTCGCACCAGCCGCACGACAACGAAGCGCGTGAACCTCGCCGCCCCCCTCCGCTACGCGCTCGATTTTGCGCTGCCGCCGCGTTGCCCGGCGTGCGGGACGATCGTGGGCGGCGAGGGGAGTTTCTGCATCGGTTGCTGGTCGCGGCTCGATTTCCTCGCCGGCCCCGCCTGCGCCGCCTGCGGGCTGCCCTTCGAAACCGACCCGGGCGACGAGGCCCGCTGCGCCGCCTGCCTGGCCGATCCGCCTCACCATGACGGGGTGCGCGCGGCGGTCGCTTATGGCGAGGTCGCCCGGGCGCTTGCGCTCAAGCTGAAGCATGGCCGGCGCATCGGCATGGCGCGGATCATCGGCTCGCATCTCGCCCGCACCGCGGCGCTGGAGCCCGGCGCGCTGCTGGTGCCGGTGCCGCTGCACCGCTGGCGCATCTGGCGGCGCGGCTTCAATCAGTCGGCGCTGATCGCAGCCGAGATTGCCCGCCGTACCAGGCTTGAACTGCGCACCGACCTTTTGGAGCGGCGCAAGGCGACGCCGATGCTGGGCGGGCTCGGGCGCACGGCACGCGCGCGGACCTTGCGCGGCGCCTTCGCGGTCCCATCTGACAGGCGTGCGGCGCTCAAAGGCAGGACCGTGCTGCTGGTCGACGATGTCTACACCAGCGGCGCCACCGCCAATGGCTGCGCCAAGGTGCTGAAGCGAGCCGGGGCGGCGCGCGTGACCGTGCTGTGCTGGGCCCGCGTGTTGCAGGACCATGTTGACGACGGTCCCGGCTTGAACGACGGAATGGGTTGAGGGAGAAGCTGGTGGCGAAGGTCGAGATCTACACCAAATTCGGATGCCCCTATTGCTACCGCGCCAAGCGGCTGCTGGACGGCAAGGGCGCGGCCTATGAGGAATATGACATCACCATGGGCGGGCCGCAGCGCGCGGAGATGATCCAGCGCGCCAATGGCCGCACGACCGTGCCGCAGGTCTTCATCGACGGGCAGCATATCGGCGGATCGGACGATCTAGCCGCGCTCGACGCCCGAGGCGGGCTCGACCCGCTGCTGCAGGCCGCCTGACCCGCTTCATGCGCGCCGCGATATTGCAGATGCAGGCGGGCATTGATCCGGCGGCCAATGCGCGCACCATCGTGAGCGCGATCGAAGCGGCGCGTGCGGGCGGTGCGGACATGGTCTTCACGCCCGAAATGTCGAACCTGCTCGATCGCGATCGTGCCCGTTCGGAAGCGCAGCTGCGGCTGGAGGACGAGGACGAGACGCTGGCGGCCGTACGCGAAGCTGCCGCCTCGGCCCGCCTTTGGGTACATCTCGGTTCGCTCGCCCTGCATGGCGAGGAAAGCATGCGGCTCAACCGGGGCTTCCTGATCGACGCCGCGGGAGCGATCCGCGCCCGCTACGACAAGATCCACTTGTTCGACGTCGATCTGGCCACCGGCGAAAGCTGGCGGGAATCTGCCGTCTATGCGCGCGGCGAGCGCGCCGTCGCGGCGGACACGCCCTGGGGCAAGCTTGGCCTGAGCATCTGCTACGACATCCGCTTCCCTGACCTCTACCGCACCCTCACCGATGCCGGCGCCGCGATCCTCACGATACCAGCGGCGTTTACGGTGCCGACGGGTAAGGCGCATTGGCACGTGCTGCTTCGCGCGCGTGCGATCGAAGCCGGTGTGTTCGTGATCGCTGCTGCCCAAGCGGGCCGGCATGAGGACGGGCGAGAAACCTTCGGCCACTCGCTGGCGGTGGGCCCCTGGGGCGAGGTGCTGCTGGATATGGGCGAAGCGCCCGGCTTGGGCTTCGTTGACCTCGATTTAGCCCAAGTGGCGGAAGTCCGCTCCCGCGTTCCCGCCCTCACGCACCGTCGCGCGATCCCGAGCGTTTCCGCGGCGTGATCGTTTTCGACCTGAAATGCGGCCGGGCGCATGTGTTCGAGGCCTGGTTCGGCTCCAGCGCGGACTATGAGGACCAGCGCGCGCGCAAGCTGATCGAATGCCCGATCTGCGGCGACGGCGATGTGGGCAAGGCCGTCATGGCGCCACGGCTCGGCAGCAAGATCGTCGAGGATGCGCCCGTGCCGGTCGCGACGGGACCTGCACCGGAGGTGAAGGCAATGCTCGCCGCCATGGCGCAGCTCCAGTCGAAGATGCTGGAGAAATCAGAATGGGTTGGGCGCAAGTTCGCTGACGAGGCCCGCGCGATCCATCTCGGCGAGACCGAGCATCGTAGCATCCATGGCGAAGCGACGCCGGCCGAAGCCGTGGCGTTGGCCGACGAAGGCATTGCCGTCGCGCCTTTGCCCTTTCCGGTCCTGCCGCCCGACCAGCGCAACTGAACTGCCCCGCTGAAGTTTACAGCCCCGGTTCAGCCGGCGCCCGCCACTGCGCCGCAAATGAGGTCGGATAAGGCAGAACAAATGGTCGGTCGCGTGTCGTTGCTCTTGACGTTGCTTGCAGGCGTGTCCGCCCCCGCGCTTGCCCAGGAGACGCCGCAGCCGCCGCCTCCGACCGTCACGCCGCCACCCGCCGAAGCGGCCGCCAATGCCGAGGCGGCGACCCAGGCGGCCACCGACGAATTCGCCGATGGCGAGGAAGAGATCGTCGTCATCGGCCAGCGCGAGCGCGGCGCGGTGATCGGCGACATCCGCCCCGAAGTGCAGCTGACCCCGGCCGATATTCGCTCCTTCGGCGTCAACTCGGTCGCCGAGCTGCTCGAAGAGCTGGCACCGCAGACGCGCAGCGAACGGGGGCGGGGCGGCGGCGGGCAGATCGTGCTGCTGAACGGCCTGCGCATCTCGGGCTTCAGCGAAATCCGCGACCTGCCGACCGAAGCGATTCAGCGCGTCGATATCCTGCCCGAGGAAGTGGCACTCAAATACGGCTTCGCCGCCAACCAGAAGGTCGTCAATTTCGTGTTGCGCCGCCGCTTCCGCGCCACCACGGTGGAGCTGAGTGACCGCATCGCCACCGAGGGGGGCGCCAATCGGCCCGAGGCCGAGATCGACTGGCTCCGCATCACGCCCGAGGGACGGCTGAGCCTCAGTGCGGAATATGAACGCTCCGGCCGGCTGCTGGAGAGCCAGCGCGACATCATCGGCGGGACCGAGTTCCGGACCCTGCTGCCGTCCTCGAGCACTGCGTCGCTGAATGGGGTCTATGCCCGTTCGATCGCCGAGGGCGTCACCGCCACAATCAACGGCCGCGTGCAGCGGGACGACAGCAAGAGTCTGCTCGGCCTGTCGAGCGATGGCTCGCTGATCGCGCAAAATAATGATTCGCTGAACACGCGGCTGGCGACGACGCTCAACGGCGCCGTCTCAGGCTGGCAATGGACCTTCACCGGCGCATACGATCGCACCGAAACGGAGACCGACACCAGTGTCAGCGCCGATCGCGCGCGCTCGGTGGTGAGCCAGTTCGGCGGCGATTTCACGGTCAATGGCCAGCCGCTGACCCTGCCCGCCGGGCCGGTCTCGACCACGCTCCGCCTCAATGCCTCCGCGTCCGATTTCGAGAGTCGCTCGACGCGCGGCGGCATCCGGCGGCAGGGCGATGTGCATCGCGATATCGGCGGCGGGCAGGTCAATGTCGACGTGCCGATCGCCAGCCGGGATCGCGGCGTGCTCGATTTCCTCGGCAACCTGTCTCTGAACGGCAATGTCGAGGTGCAGCGGCTGAGCGACTTCGGCACGCTGACCTCCTATGGGGCGGGCACAGCGTGGTCCCCGATCCGCGAACTCAGCATCGTCGCATCTTACACGAACGAGGAAGGCGCCCCGACCGCGCAGCAACTCGGCAACCCGACGATCGTCACGCCCGGCGTGCGCGTGTTCGACCTGGTGCGCGGGCAGGACGCGATCGTGACGCAGACCACGGGAGGCAATCCCGACCTTCTCGCCGACGAGCGCCGAGTCTGGAAGATCGGTGCCACGCTCCGGCCCCTGAGTGAGACCGACCTCAGCGTCGTCGCCACTTACACCAACAGCCGCACGCGCAACGCGATTGGCGGTCTCTCCTTTCCGACGGCGCAGATCCAAGCGGCCTTCCCAGACCGCTTCATTCGCGACCCGGACGGCGAATTGATCCAGATCGACGCGCGCCCGGTGAACTTCCTCCGCGAAAGCCGCGAACAGCTGCGCTGGGGCGTAAACTTCTCGAAGCGCATCCAGGACAGCACCGCCGAGCAATTCCGCGCGCTTGCCGCAGCCGGGCGCCTGCCTTGGGGTCGTGGGCCTGGCGGGCAGGGAGGCCAGGGCGCGGGCGGTCAACGGCGTGAGGGAGCGGGCGATCGTCCGCGTGGAGAAGGCGGCGGACGCGGCGGTGGCGGGCGCGGCGGCGGTGGTGGGTTCGGCGGTGGCGGCGGGCGGCTGCAGTTCGCGCTCTACCATACCTGGCATTTCAAGGATGAAGTGCTGGTCCGGCCCGGCGGCCCGCTGATCGACCGCCTGGACGGCGGCACGCTCGGCCGCGGCGGCGGCCAGCCGCGCCACGAGATCGAGGCCCAGGCCGGGATCACCCGCAATGGCCTGGGCGCGCGGCTGAGCGCCAATTGGCAGAGCGGTACGACGGTCGAGGGCCCCAGCGGCCTCGCCACCGACCGGTATGAGTTCGGCGACCTGACGACCGTCAACTTCCGCCTGTTCGCCAACCTCGGCAACATGCCCAAGCTGGTCGTCGACCATCCGTGGCTGCGCGGCACGCGCGTCACGCTCGCCGTCGACAACCTGTTCAACGCGCGCCAGCGCGTGCGCGACGCGGCCGGCACGACGCCGATCAACTACCAGCCCGACCTGCTCGACCCGCTCGGCCGCTCGGTGCGCTTGTCGGTCCGAAAGCTGTTCTTCGCCATGCCGCAGCGCCGCATTGACCGCCCGGCAGCAGGAGGGCAGGACTAGCCGCGGCGCGCCCGTAGCTCAGCAGGATAGAGCATCGGATTCCTAATCCGGGGGCCGTGGGTTCGAATCCCGCCGGGCGCACCATCATCCTCACCCGGCAGCCGTCCGCGCCTCCACCGATCGCGCTTCGACCCGTTCGCCGCATTCGGAGCAGGTGAGGATTGAGCGGAAGTCGTGGCCGCAGCTTTGGTGGCGGTGGAGGATGGGGGGGCCTTGTTCGCCGGCGTAATGGGCGTCGCCCCAGTGCACGAGCGAGAGGATCACGGGATAGAGGTCGAGGCCTTTTTTGGTCAGGCGGTATTCGTAGCGGGCGGGGCGGTCCTGATAGGCCAGCTTCTCCAGCACGCCGTCGGCGACCAGGCCGGCGAGCCGCTCGGTGAGCACGCGGCGGGCGATGCCGAGGCGGGACTGGAAATCGTCGAAGCGGCGGACCTTCAGAAAGGCGTCGCGCAGGATCAACAGGGTCCAGCGGTCGCCAACCACCGCCAGCGCGCGGGCCAGCGAGCAATTCTCCGACGCGAGTTCGTTCCAGCGCATGCGCCCCATCTCTCATTGACAGGGTTCCATTTCAAGACCTAGTAAGTCTCAAATATGAACTAAGGAGGCTGCGGTGGCTGAGCGGAATGCGAGCGTGGCAATAGTCGGAGCGGGCGATTTCATCGGTTCGGCCATCGCCCGGCGCTTTGCGGCCGAGGGCTATCGCGTGCATGGCGGCCGGCGGCAGGGCGAGAAGCTGGCCGCGCTGGCCGCAGAGATCGTAGCGACGGGCGGCAGTTTCCGCAGCCACTCGCTCGATGCGCGCAGTGAGGAGTCGCTGACCGCTTTTCTCGATGCGGCCGATGCCGATGCACCGCTCGAAGCCTGCATCTTCAACATCGGCGCGAACGTTAACTTTCCGCTGCTCGACACGACCGAGCGTGTGTTCCGCAAGGTCTGGGAAATGGCCTGTTACGCCGGCTTCCTGACCGGCCGCGAGGCGGCGCGGCGAATGCTCGCTCATGGCGGCGGCTCGGTCTTCTTCACCGGCGCCACAGCCTCGCTGCGCGGCGGCAAGGGCTATGCGGCATTCGCGTCGGCCAAGGCCGGCCTGCGGGCCTTGTCGCAATCGATGGCGCGGGAGCTCGCGCCGCAAAACATTCATGTCGCCCATCTGGTGATAGACGCTGGCGTGGATACCGTCTGGGTGCGGGAGCGAATGGCAGCGAGCAAGGGCGTCGATGCGGTGGCGAGCATGCCGCCCGACACGCTGATGAACCCGGCATCGATCGCGGAAACCTATTGGCAGCTCCACAGCCAGCCGCGCGACGCCTGGACCCACGAACTCGATCTTCGTCCCTATGGCGAGAGCTGGTGAGGAACGATGGACCCGATTTTCTACTACGACTTCGGCAGCCCCAACGCCTATTTCGCGCACCGGCTGATCCCCGGTACCGAGGCGCGCACCGGCGCCCGCTTCCGCTATGTGCCCGTCCTGCTCGGCGGGCTGTTCAAGCTGACCGGCAACCAGGCGCCGATGCTCGCCTTTGCGAACATCCCCAATAAGCTGGCCTATCAGCGCCGCGAAATCGAGCGGTTCACTGCGAAGCATGGATTGACCGCTTTCCGCATGAACCCGCATTTTCCGGTCAACACGCTGATGCTGATGCGCGGCGCCGTGGCCGCCGAGGCAGAGGGCGTAGCGCCCGCTTATGTCGATGCCATGTTCCGATTCATGTGGGAAGAAGGCCGCAAGCTCGACGATCCCGCGGTGCTGATGCAATCAGTCGCCGATGCCGGTCTGCCCGTTGAACGCCTGCTCGCCTGTGCGCAGGAGCAGGAGATCAAGGACCGGCTCGCCGCCAACACGCAGGCGGCGTTTGAACGCGGCGCCTTTGGCATCCCCAGCTTCCTCGTCGGCGACGAACTCTATTTCGGCAAGGATCAGCTGCGCGAGATCGAGGACGAGCTGATGCTCGCCAAAGCGCGGCGAGGGGATCGTTAACCAAGCCCCTGAACCCTTCCTAAGCCATGCCCGCCCTAATCCCTGAATGGATCACGTTTAGGGATATCGATGATGACGACCGGGTACAAAGGCGCACGGGCCGCTCGATCTCTCTTCCGCGACGAGCGGGGCAGCACCTATGCCATCGCCGCCGCCTATATTATTCCGCTGTTCGGGTTTGTCGGCCTGGGGCTCGATCTCGGCCGCGGCTATATGACCTCCTCCCGGCTGCAGAGCAGCGTCGATATCGCGACGCTGGCGGCAGTCCGGATCGAGCAGCTCTATCCCGGCGCGGGCTCCAGCCCGGGGCCGAAGACGGTGGATACCGTCAACCAGTTCCTGACCGCGAACATGCCCCTGGGCTATGTCGGCGCCACCCGCCAGACGCCCCAGGTGGCGGTCACGCGGGCGGGCGACGAGGTCACCGTGCAGGTGACCGTCGAAGGCACGGTGCCGACGACGCTGATGCAGATTTTCGGCATCCCGACCATGCCGGTCAAGGCGAGCGCCAAGGGCATCGCCGGCAAGACGCTGCCGACGGCCGTCGAGACGATGCTGGTGCTGGACGTGACCGGATCGATGGACAGCAACGGCGGTATGACGGCGCTGAAGGACTCGATGGGGAATTTCCTCGACATCGTCTATGGCACGCAGGAGACGCGGACCAACTTCGCGATCGGCGTGCTGCCTTATGCGGTGTTCGCCAATGTCGGCCGGCTGCTGCCGGACTCCATGGTCCAGGAAGTGCCGGGCTACACCGACAAGGCCTTCAACAACGCCTATGGCTGGAAGGGGTGCGTCTTCGCCGATCCGACGATCCGCAACCTCAGCAACGACATCAACGCGATCGACGCCAACACCTATGACATGGGCAAGACGCTGCCGGGCGAAAACGGCATGCCCCAGGTGCAGCCGGCGATTTACCCGCCCTTGTGGGTCTATTCGTTCCACCGGCAGGATAATCGCTACAAGCTCGGTGCAACATCGGGCGAAGCGTTCAACGTCGCCAACTATGCGCCGATGCGGACTGCGCTGATCCGCCGCTATGGCAACAATATCTGCCAGGTGAGCAGCGGCAACAACAGCGATGCTGCTTGCAACAGTTCGGCGAACACCAAGATCAAGCCGTCGCGCCTGCCGGATTATGCGAACTGGCCGGCGCCGCGCTATTACGACGCGACCGTCAAGCCGTCGAACGCGGACGATTATGTCTCAAAATCGCCGAGCTATGTCTGTCCGACCCAGGCACTGCCGATCAGCTATTCGCGCACCAAGACCGAGCTGACCAATTACAAGAACAGCCTGCAGCCGCTGTTCAACATCGGCACCTGGCACGTGCCGGCGATGACCTGGGGCTATCGCCTCCTCGCCCGCCAGGACGCGTTCGCCCGGGCCCGGCCCGGCAATATGGGGCTGCGCCGCGTGATGGTCTTCATGACCGACGGCAACTTCGACTCGAACGACAATGGCTCGACGGTCGCCAGCCGCGGCAGTGGCTATAATGATTTCGAGCGCGATTCCGCCTACACCGCCTATCAATCCTATGCCGACCGCAAGGTCGTCAACCAATGGTGGGGCAGCGGCAGCTCGAACACCTCGCTGGCACGCGCCGCGCACCGCGACCAGATGGCGCTGCGCTTCGCCAAGACCTGCCAGGCGATGAAGAACGAAGGCATCGAGATCTACACGATCACCTTCGCCATCGCCGCGGGCGCCGAAGGCGACGCCACGCGCGAAATGTTCAAGCAGTGCGCAACCAACCGCAACACCCACTTCTTCGAGACGAAGGATCCGAGCCAGCTGCGCATCGCCTTCACCTCGATCGCCGCCAACCTCATCGACCTCCACCTCGCCAAGTGAGACGGGACATGAAGAAGCTTGCCCATAACCAGACCGGCATCGCCGCCATGGAGTTCGCGCTGATCGCGCCGGTGGTGACGGTGCTGCTGTTCGGCTTCATCGAGTTCGCCTGGGTGCAGTCGGCGCGTTCGGCGCTCGAGTCCGCGACGATGAAGGGCGCGCGCCTGATCGCCGCGTCCGACTGTCCCGCCAAGCGCGAGACGCAGCTGATCCAGACGATCGAGCGCGGCATGCAGCATGTGAAGAGCTCGGATGGCGAGCCGCCCAAGATCCAGGCCGTCTCCTACGGCTCCGCCTTCGGCGATGTCGGCGAGCCGGAGCCGTTCGTCGACGCTCCCGCCACCAAGAACGGCAAATATGATATGGGCGAAACCTATACCGACGTGAACGGCAACGGAAAATGGGACCCCGACATGGGCAGCTCCGGCTCGGTCGGAGGCGCCGGGCAGGTCGTCAGCTACACTGCGACCTTCAAGGTCAAGTCGCTGGTGCCCTGGATTGCGCAGCGCTTCGGCGACGGCAGCAGCACCGACTATCCGATCAAGGCGACGACCGTGATCCGCAACGAGCCGATCTTCCGAAGCACGGGGTGCTGAACATGATCACCGCACTGCGCAACCTCCGCCGCGACGCCAGGGGCGTCTCGATCGTCGAGACGGCGCTCTGGCTGCCGCTCGTCATCATGGCCGGCATGGGGGGCATGGAATATACCAACTTCGTGCTCGCCAATCAGAAGCTCGAGCGCATCTCCTCGATCGCGTCGGACACCATCGCCCGCAACCAGATCGCGCCCAGCGAGAACAGCTTCCACGACGTGTTCGAAGCCGTCGAGCGGCTCGATGCGCCGTTCGATGTGAAGCAGGACGGGCGCACGATCCTGACCGGGGTGATCGGCGTCAACCAGGACGGCGAAGTGGTGAACAAGGTCGTGTGGCAGCGCTGCGGCGGCAACAAGACGACGATCGTCAGCCAGATCGGCAGCGAATGGACCGCCACCGACGATTTCGGCGAGGGGCCGGACGTCACGCTGCCGAACGGCGTGGTGCTGCAGCAGAACCAGATGGTCGTGGTGGCCGAGGTCGGCTATGAATATAAGCCGCTGATCAACCTGGTGCACATCCGCCGCCGCGGCGACGGCATCATCCGCCAGCGGTCCATGTATGTGACGCGCGGCCAGGCGATCCCAAACATCACGCCGATCGGTGGCGTGCAGCCAGCCCGCTGCTAGGGCGGGCTCGCACCAGTCCTTCGTTCCCTGGCGAAGGCCGGGGTCCATCTCCGATCCGGCTTTGGCGGCAGGATGGTAGGCGGCGGCAACTGGACCCCGGCCTGCGCCGGGGAACAGTTGAGGTGGTCTGCAACCGGTAAGCCGGCTTGCTTGCGCGCGCCGCTTCGGGCAAGCACGCGCCCCGCCGGGCGGTTAGCTCAGTTGGTAGAGCAGTTCGTTTACACCGAACGGGTCGGCGGTTCGAGCCCGTCACCGCCCACCACCCGCGCAGCGATCGAGACGCGCCAGCGAAGGACGCGCACGATCGCAAGCGCGGCCCGCCTCGCGCAGCGAGGTTCGACGGCGCGGGCTTTGCCCGCGGCGCACAGCCGAGGCCCGATAACCGGCTTCAGCGCGCGCGCTTCTTCGGTACGTGCGCGACGACCGCAATCTCCACCAGCGCGCCTGGTTGGAGCAGGCCCGAAGTGCCGATCGCGCTCCAGGCCGGTGGCGGGGACTTGATGTAGCGGCCTTTCACTTTGGCGAACGCCTCGATCTGGGCGGCTGGATCCGTATGATAGGTGCGAAGCTCGATCACGTCGTCCAAGCTCACTCCCGCACGCTCCAGCGTCTTGCCGATTGCGTCGAAGGCGCGCGCGAACGCCATTTCCATGTCGGTCTCGCCGGCAGCCATATAGGCAGGCACGCCCGAGACATAGACGACGCCGTTGCTGACGACGGCGTCGGCCCAGCCGATCTGCTCCTGCATTTGCCGCTGCCTGGCATTCTCGGGCATAATCACGAGCGCCTGCTGGCGGGCCCCGCCGGGCTGCTGAGTTGCCGCGGCCAAAGCGGAGATCAGGGTAAGCATCATCGGCAGTTCTCCAAAGCGCGTGCATCGGGAGGCGAGCATGGCCTCTTTCCTGCGAGCCCATCGGCTATGGGCCGGTTTTCCCATCGTCCCCGATGTTTCGATCGACTGAACAGAGCGCTCGACAGCCGTTGCCGCCGCCCCTCACTTGCGATCTGGACCGCCACAAGGCGGAATGTCCGCGATGGGTGGAAACCGGACTCAAAAACGCTTCAGCTGATCTTGCAAGTAGGTTGCGCGTTCGCGGTTAATGTCGGCGGTGCATCCGACAACGTCAGAGCTGTTCATCGTGCTGCCCACTGCTCCGCCTGCCTCCCATCGGCATTGTGCGTTGCGGTGTTGAGTCCACGTCTGCTGAACTTCGTCCAGCAGGGGGCGACTCTCGACGGGAATACGGCTGCGGAGTTCTGCAACAGCCTTCTGCACAGCCTGCTCCGATCCTCCTAGATCAGAGGTGCAGGCTGCCATTTGGACCGGTGAGGTGATGCCCGGCTGCAGCCGAAGACACTCTTCCTCATCCCGCGCTTCCGCGTGAGTTGCCCCGCTTAGCAGCGCGAACGCGATGAAGCTGAGACTGAAAAACGACACCCGCAGGAGCCGATCATGCCACCACACGATTGTATCCGCTATGGGTCGCAAGCGGGCGCTCGCCTTGAGGCGCCGGTTGCTGCCCGGCGCCCGCGCTCTACAAACTCCGCACCAGGCGCACGGCGCGGGCGAGCCAGGGCGGATCGGCATAAACCTGCTGGCGGGCGCCGACGCCCAAAGGCAGCAGATGGATCTTGCCTTCCTCGCGTCCGAGCAGGCGGCCAAAGGCGAAGCGGCCGGCGGGGCGGGGGACGAGCACGTCGCGGTTGAGCGCGGAGGCGAAGCGGTCGGGCGCGAGGCGTTCGCACCAGAGCTCGTCGCCGGCGCGGTAGTCGCCCACCGACGCCTCGGCGATGACGGCGACCAGTTCGGGCGCGGGCTGCGGCGCGATCACCACGCCTTCCTTGCGGGGCGCGCGGGCGCCGTCGGGGCCGATCAGGGCGGCGACCGGCAGGTCGGGCCGCTCGGGCAGCTTCACCAGATCGGCGGCCTCGACGCCGAGCGCGGCAGCGATGCGGTTCAGCCAGCCGACCGAAACAGTGCGGGTGCCGGTCTCGAGCCGGCCGATGGTCTGCGCCGTCGTCGGCGGCTTGCAGCGCTTGCCCACCTCTCCCAGCGTCAGCCCCTTGGCGCGCCGCACTTCGCGGATGGCGGTGATCATGCAGCTCTCCCGAAAACCGATATGGTTCGTCTCTGTCCTATATCCGCGCCGCTGTGGCAAGAGGTTCGCGAATCGGAAAGAGGAGCGATGGATGCGGCAGGTTCTGGCGGAGCAGCGGCTGAAAGGAGCGGGGCATCGGAGCGTTACGGTCAATCTGGCGGAATCGCCGCTCGGCTGGCTCGCGGCACGCGGGCGGATCAGCGAGCGTCAGCTGCTCGCCGGAGAGCAATTGCGGGCGGACTGGGAGCGCGCCGGCCTTGGCCCGAACGTCACCATGCGCTGGGACGCGGCGCCGCGCGGGGTGAAAGGCGGCGCGCTGCCGGGGGCGCCTGATCCGACCACGACGCAGATCGATGCCAAGCGCCGCTTCGATGCCGCAGTAGCGCGTGTCGGGACCGGCCTGGCGGACGTGCTGTGGCGCGTCGCCTGCGCCGGCGAAGGGCTGTCGGACGCCGAGCGCGGACTCGGCTGGCCGGCGCGCGCGGGGAAATTGGTGCTGGGCTTCGCCCTCGACCGGCTGGCCGATTTCTACCGCATCCGCTGAACCCGGTCGCCCGCAAGACGTTGACCGGGAAAGGAGAAGACCATGGCCGAAGAACATCCCCGCATCGCCGCCGCCCGCGCCCATGACGACAAGGACCTCATCGAGAATATCGAGCCGACGCCGTCGCATAGCGGCGTGTACGGTGCCGGGCCGGCGGAGGCCGTGGGGTCGCTCGATGAACTGAAAACCGCCACCGGCGAAGATCCCAGCAACACGCGGGTGAAGAAGTCGATGAAGGCGGACACCTTCGTCGCGAGCCGGGGTGATATGGACGGCTAGGATCGAGCAGGCGCCCTTCGACTACGGCCTTCGGCCTCCGCTCAGGACGAGCGAGGAGGTCCGCTCGTCCCGAGCGAAGTCGAGGGGCGCTGCTTCGCTCTCAGCACGCCACCACGTTCACAGCCAACCCGCCGAGCGCAGTTTCCTTATACTTCGCGCTCATATCGGCGCCCGTCTTGCGCATCGTCTCGATCACCTGGTCCAGGCTCACGCGGTGCGTGCCGTCGCCGAGCAGGGCCAGGCGCGAGGCCTCGATCGCCTTGATCGCGCCAACGGCGTTGCGCTCGATGCAGGGCACCTGCACCAGCCCGCCAACCGGATCGCAGGTAAGGCCAAGATTATGCTCCATGCCGATCTCGGCGGCATTCTCGATCTGGCCATTGGAGCCGCCCATCGCCGCCGTCAGCCCCGCCGCCGCCATCGAACAGGCGACGCCGACTTCGCCCTGGCAGCCCACTTCCGCGCCTGAGATCGACGCATTTTCCTTGAACAGGGAGCCGATCGCCGCCGCCGTCAGCAGGAACCGGTCTTCGCCCTCTTCGGTCGCGTTCGCCACGAAGCGTTCGTAATAGCGCAGCACCGCGGGCACGATGCCCGCCGCACCGTTGGTCGGGGCGGTGACGACGCGGCCGCCGGCGGCATTCTCCTCATTGACCGCCAGCGCCCAGAGGTTGACCCAGTCGATCACGGTCAGCGGATCGGACAGCGCCCGTTCCTGCCGCGCCACCAGTTTGGCGTGAATGTCGGGCGCGCGGCGCCGTACCTGAAGCCCGCCCGGCAGAATGCCGCCTTGGCCGATGCCGCGGTCGATGCACGCCGACATGGTGTCGCGGATCGCCTTCAGCCGCGCCCGGATTTCCGCCTCGGCCAGCCGCGCCTGCTCGTTGGCGAGCGCAAGGTCACCGATGGACAGGCCGGCGACTTCGGCCCGCGCCAGCAATTGCTCGCCCGAGTGAAAAGGATAGGGCACGTCGGTGTAGAGGCCCGAGGGCGGGGCGTTGCCGGCGACATCGCTCTCGGCGACGATCGCGCCGCCGCCGATCGAATACCAGACGCCCTGCGCCAGCTCCGCGCCGGCCTGATCATAGGCGGTGAAGCGCATGCCGTTGGAGTGAAAGGGCAGCCGCTCGCGCTGGTGGAAGAGCAGGTCGCGCGGTTCGTCAAAGCCGATCTCCGCCTCGCCGCCGAGCCGGAGCCGGCCCGCAGCCCTTATCTCGCCGACGATGCAATCGGCCTCGTCCGGACAGATGCCGTCCGGGCTCTTGCCCGACAGGCCCAGCAGCACGGCGCGGTCGCTCGCATGCCCTTTGCCGGTTAGCGCCAGCGATCCGTAGAGCTCCGCCAGCACCCGGTGCGTGCGGCCGATCAGCCCTTGCTCCCGCAGCCGCTCGGCAAAGGCGCAGGCCGCCGACATCGGCCCCATGGTGTGGGACGAAGATGGACCCACCCCGATCTTGAACAGGTCGAACACGCTGTGCGGCATGGGCTGCGTCTAGGACGCGCGGCCCGAAAGCGCTACCCGGGCCGCCTACTTCCCCAGCACCTGCGCGCTCGGCACCAGCCGCACTTCGTGCATCAGGCGCAGATAGGCGTCGAAATATGGCTTGTGGGTGGCGCCGACGATGACCAGCGCGCGCTGCCCCGGCTGGCGGCCGAGCGCGGCGCGGATGTTCGCCACCTGGCGCAGGTTGCGCGTCTCCCACCAAGCGACATAGCGGCGGCCATGCTGGCCGGGCGAGGCCGTCGCGAAAGCCTTGCCCATGTCCGCCCTGACCGCTTCCTTGCCGACATCGTCGCGATTGTGGAAGCGGTAGAAGGCGAGCACGCCGTCGCCGTCGCTCGCGGCCTTCTCCATCGCCTGTGCCTGACGCGCGAGCGGCGGGCGTTCGCCGCTCCAGATCGCCTGCATCGCCTCGCTGATACCTGGCGGCGCTTCGGCCTGGATGCGGTCGGACAGGTGATCGTCGGTCGGATAGATGCGCTCCAACCCCAGCCGGGCGGCCAGCGCGGCGCCGACCCAGAAATTCTCGTTGCGGCGCACGGAAAGTTCGTCGAGCGCCTTAGCCAGCTCCGCACTGACGCCGTCGCCCGCGCGGCGCTCGGCCGCCGGCAGCCGCAGCCACTGGGTCGCCGCCGACCCCACATTCCCCGCCGATGCGAACAGCGCGGCGAGCCGCCGCCGTGCCGCAGGCGCCGGACTGGTCCCGAGTTGCGCCAGCGCCTGCTCCGTTGCGGCCTCCGCCGCAGGCATGTCGAGTCCGTTGGACGCCTTCCCTAACGCGGCGATCGCCTCGATCCGCTTGCAATAGCCGCCGGCGGTGCCGGGCCAGCTCTTCTCATATTGGCGGAGCAGGAAGCATTCGGGGCCTGACAGCCCTTCGATGGCGATCAGCTGCGGCCGGAACGCCGCCAGCCGGTCGAGCAGAGGCGTCATCCATTCCTGCCGCAGATGCTCGATCCCCGACAGATGCGGCGAGGCGAGCACCACCACTTCGGTCGGGTCCTCGACCGGCCACGGCCCGACCAGAGGTTCGGCTGTGGCAGGGCCGCCGAACGCCAACGCCGCTGCCGCAATGATCGATCGCTTCACGCACCTTCTCCCGCGAAGGTGTATTGCATGAGCAAGTCACTGCTCGCAAGATCAAGGAACTCGCGCTAGAGGCCGAACGGCCAGGTCTCGTCGCCGGAACCATGCTCTTCCGGCCCTGCCAGCGCGGTCACCGCCTGCGTCTCGTCGAACCAGACGAACGCATCATATTGCTTGGTCAGAGACGCTTCCGAATAATGGCTCCAGCGCTCGGTGTCGGGGCGATAGATCACGCCGATATAGCGCTCCAGCCGCTGTTCGGTCAGCGTCTCGCGCAGCGGCTCGCTGGCGTCGCGCAAGTCGAGCAGGAAACGCGGCACTCCGCTGTCGTGCATCAGCCGCTCGAAACTGTCGGGCCGGGACGGATTGACGCGCTTGATCTTCATCGGCTCGTCCCAGTCGTCGGCAGCCGCAACCGTGCCGCCATGGGTGCCGAAGCCGACCAGCCGCACCGCCTCTTCGCCGCGCGCTTCCCGGACTAGCTGCCCCAGATTCCACTCGTCCCGTTTCTCGCCCATGTCGGTGAAGCGGGCATCGCCGATATGGCTGTTATGCGCCCAGACGACCGCCTTTGCCTTCGGCCCCTTCCACCGCAGCAGCAGTTCGAGCGTGTCGGCCATATGCTCGTCGCGCAGGTTCCAGCTGGCGGCGGAGCCATGATACATCGCCCGGTAATAGGCCTCGGCATTCGCCACCAGCCGGGCGTTCTGCGCGGCGTCGAGAAAGGCGTCGGGATCGTCGGGAGCGTAGATATGCTCGCGGGCGAACAGGTCGCGCAACATCTGGACCACGCCCGCTTCGCACCGGCCATGGCCTTCGCTGCGGGCGATCGCGCCATAGACGGCTGGTTCCTCCTTCCACGGCTTCAGGCAGCCATAGAGCCGCCGCGCTTCTGCCGCCGCGGCCGGATCGGTGCGGTCGAGATAACCGATCACGGCCGAGATCGACGCGTTCATGTTGTACAGGTCGAGGCCGTGGAAGCTGACCGGTTCTGCCGCACCCTGGTTATGGCTCCTTAGCCACTCGACAAAGGCGGCAAACTCCGCATTGCGCCACATCCAGGTCGGGAAGCGCCTGAATGGAGGCTCAGCCTCGGCCGGCGCCGGTTTGCCGCGCACGATGCGGTCGATCGCCGCCGCGTCGGGCCAGTCCGCTTCCACCGCGACCAGGTTGAAGCCATGCCGCTCGATCAGTCGCCGCGTGATCGCCGCGCGCGCCCGATAGAATTCCGACGTGCCGTGGCTCGCCTCGCCGAGCAGCACGACCTGAGCTTCGCCGAACCGGTCGAAGGCGTGGGCGAAGTCGGGATCGTCCAGCTCCGGCAGGGGTTCGGCTGCGCTGGCGATCAGCTCCGGGACGGTGCGCGTGAGTGTCTCGGCCATTTCCTGCTCCTTTGCTGGAGCAGAACACTTCAGGTCGTCACAGGTTCTTATCCCGAGGCGAATAGCGGGAGCAGTTCCTCGGCGAACTGGCTGAGCGTGTCGTCGCGCGCGCCCATTACGATGATGCGATCGCCGGGCCGGGCGATCTCGATCAAGCGGCGGGCGATGTCGGGGCGGAGGGGAATGTGCTCGGCGGCGCGGCCGGCGGCGCGGACGCCCGCGACGATGGTGTCGCTGCCGACCGATCGGTCGACGGTGCCGCCGAAATAGACCGGATCGCTGAGGATCAGCAGGTCGTCGGGTTTCAGCTTTTCCGCCAAGGTGCGGACCAGCTCCTCGCCCATCACCCGCAGCGGGCCATAACCGTGCGGCTGGAAGAAGACGATCAGCCGGCCGGGAAAGGCGTGGAGCGCGTCCAGCGTGGCGGCGATCTTGTCCGGGTTATGCCCGAAATCATCATAGACGGTGACGCCGCCCGCCTCGCCGACCCGCTCCAGCCGGCGCTTCAGGCCGGTAAAGCCCGCCAGCGCCGCGGCGGCCTCCTTCAGCGGCACGCCGGCGGCCACGGCAGCTCCGATCGCCGACAGCGCGTTGACCGCATTGTGGCGGCCCGGCACCTGCAACTGCACCTCGGCATGGGTGCCGCTCGACCGCTCGGTGACGTGGAAGGACACGCCTTCGGGCGCTTCGATCAGCTCATGCCCGATCAGCTGCGCCTCGCGGTCGAAGGCGAAGGTGAGCAGCCGGTCCTGGTGCAGCTCGTCGGCGATGGCGGCGACTTCGGCGTGATCGGTATTGACGACGGCGGTGCGCGCCTTGCCAACGAAATCCTCGAACAGCGCGCGCAACTCGTCCATTTCCTTATGGTCGAGGCTGATATTGCCGAGCACGGCGATGCTGGGGTCGAACAGCGCGATCGAACCGTCGCTTTCGTCCACTTCGCTGACAAAGATCTCGCCGCGGCCCACCAGCGCGCTGGCAAAGGGCGCCGCGTCGCTGACGAAGTTCTTCATGACGGCGCCGTTCATCACCGTCGGCGCGCGGCCGACGGCGTGCAGGATCCAGCCGATCATTCCGGTGACAGTCGACTTGCCGCTGGTGCCGCCGACCGCGATCCGCTCGGGCGCGGCGTTGAACAGTTCGGCGAGCAGCCCCGCCCGGCTCATCCGGCCACAGCCGAGCCGCATCGCCGCCTGCACGTCCGGCACCGTTTCCTCCACGGCGGCCGAGGCGACGAGCAACTGCTCGGGCGACGTGACGCCGCTGCCGTCCTGCGCGAACAGGCCGATGCCCTGCGCACGGAGGAACTCGAACTTCGGTGCGGTGCGGCCCTGGTCCAGCGCCCGGTCAGACCCCGCCACCTCCGCTCCCTGCGCGCGGAGGATGCAGGCAAGCGGCAGCATCCCGCTGCCGCCGATCCCGCAGAAGAAATAGGATTTGTGAGAAGACATGGGGCGGCTAGTAGGGCCTTGGCTCTTACGTTCAACCATTCCCGCTCATCCTGAGGAGGGACTGATCTAGGCGAAGGCCCGTCTCGGAGGATCAGGTGCGTCCTTCGAGACGCCGTTTCGGCTTCGCTCAACGGCTCCTCAGGATGAGCGGGAAAGGGAAGAGATAATGAGGATCGGCATTGTCGCGCCGAGCTGCCGGATCGATCGGGACGTGGTGCAGCGCGTCTCCGCCCTGGCGGCGGGGCGCGCGGAGCTGGTGTGGCACCCGCAATGCTTCCTCAGCGACGGCCATTTCGCCGGCCCGGACGCCGCGCGCGCTGAAGCGGTGATCGACTTGGCCAATGATCCGGCCATCGATGCGATCTGGTTCGCGCGTGGCGGCTATGGCGCGGCGCGGATCGTCGATACCGTGATGGACGGGCTCGGACCCGCTGCGGCGAGCAAGACCTATCTCGGCTATTCCGACGCCGGAACTTTGCTGGGGGCACTCTATGCACGGGGGATCGGCACGATCGCGCATAGCCCGATGCCGGCGGACATTCGGCGTGACGGCGGCGAGGCCGCGGTCGTCCGCTCACTCGACTGGGTCATCGACCGCTCGGTAAGCTCGCTGGAGCCTTCGCTCGGCGCCGCACCCGCAGCCGCGTTCAACATCGTCATTCTGGCGCATTTGGTCGGCACCCGGCATCTGCCGGACCTGACTGGCCACGAGCTGTTGCTCGAGGAAGTGGACGAATATCTCTACCGCACCGACCGCGACCTGGCCCAGATCGTCCAGCACCCGTCGATCCGGGGCGTCGCCGGCATAAGGCTGGGCCGGATCAGCAAGGTGCCGGCGAACGATCCGGACTTCGGCGCTCCGCCCGAGCAGGTGGTGCGACACTGGTGCGATCGTGCGCGCATCCCGTTTCTGGGCAGCGCCGACATCGGCCACGACGCCGGCAACAAGATCGTGCCGTTCGGGCGGTTGCCTCAGCCGTCCTAGCGACTATCTCGGGCGCGATGGCGCGGCAGACTCGTTCGAACGATTGGGGCTTTCCCCGCTGGCGCGCTTATGGCGGCGAGCGCGGAGCGACGCAGGTGCGCATGTGCGACCGGCATGGCTGTGGCGAGCCTGGCGACCGGCCCGCGCCCAAGTCCCCGAACAGCCCCGAGCGCTGGTATTTCTGCGAAGCGCACGCGGCCGAATACAATAAGAACTGGAATTACTTCGAAGGGCTGACGGCCGAGGAAGCAGCGGCGCGTGAGGCGGACGATCTGCGCGGCGCCGCCGGCTATCGCCAGTCCGGCCATTATGCTTGGGGCGGACCCGGCGATGGCAGCCGCTCGCGCGACGAAATGCGCGCGCTGGACGTGTTGGAGCTGGAATCGGACGCGAGCTTCGACGATGTGAAATCCGCTTATCGACGCCTCGCCAAGGCCAACCACCCGGACGTCAAGCCGGGCGACGAAGCCGCCGCCGAACGCTTCCGCCAGGTGCAGGCCGCCTATGACGTGCTCAAGCGCGCGGAAGAGCGGAAGGCGGCTTAGCGGCCTAACCTCGCTCGTCCCGAGCGTAGTCCAGGGGCGGAGTTCGGGATACGCTCTCCAGCGCCCCTCGACTGCGCTCGGGACGAGCGGCGCTTTTGTTAGGCGATATAACGCTCCGCAGTCTCGCGGATCAGCGCGATCATGTTGGGAATGCCTTGGGTACGGTTCGAACTCAGCTGATTGCGCAGGTCGAAGGGCGCGAGTTCGCCTTCGATGTCGCTGGCCAGGATCTCGGCAGGGCTGCGGTCCTGCACCGTCAGCAGCACCAGCGCGATGATGCCCTTGGTGATCGCCGCATTGGAGTCGGCGAGGAAGTGGAGCCGCTCGCCTTGCTGGGTCGGGTAAACCCACACCGAGGCGGAGCAGCCGCGCACCAAAGTCGCGTCCGTCTTGAGCGGCTCCGGCATCGGCTCCAAGGCGCGGCCGAGATCGATCAGCAGCCGGTAACGGTCGTCGGGCTCGAGCAGTTCGTAATCGTCGAGGATGTCGGTGAGGGTCGGCATGGGGGGCTGATAGGGGCTGCCCCTCTTTCCGTCACCCCGGACTTGATCCGGGGTCCCGCTTACTTTTGCCGAAAGAAGAAGCGCGGTCCCTGATCAAGTCCGGCATGACGTTTAGAGGTCCACCCCCGCCGCGATCGCCTCCAGCTTGCGGATGCGTTCCTTCAGGTCGGCGATTTCGATGCGGGAGGCGGTGTTCGGCGCGGGCAGGGCGGCCTCGCCGTTGCGCGCCTGGAACTCCAGCCGCTTCAGCTCCAGCCAGCCTTTCCAGCCGCGCAGCGCGCCGGCGGTGACGATGCCGATCCCGGCCAGGCCCACCATTCCCATTTGCAGATAGACGGTTGCTTCCATCTTCTCTCTCCTCCGGCCGGGCGCTCAGGCGTCCCGCGACCGCAAAGCCTCGATTTCTCGGTCCAGCTCTCGCGAGCCGCGCTCGTCGGTGATCAGCCGCTCCAGCACCGCGACGCGCTCCTTCAAGGTGCGGACTTCGTCGCGCAGGCGGCGGCTCTCGCCATCATCCAGCACGACGCTGCCGGGCGGTCCGTGCCGGCGTCCGCCGCCGAACTTCACCTGCAGCACTCTACCGACGGTGACGATCAGGACGATCATCACCACCATCAGAAACGGATCACGCATGTTCGTTCTTCCCTGTTCGGCACCAAGGCCGGTCGTTGGCGGGCTTGAGCGCCCGGTCAGTTGGGCAGGCGCAGCTTCTCGATCTCGGCCGACACACGGTGGCTGTCATCGGTGACGATCCGCTCCACGACTGCGAGCCGGTCCTTGATCGAGCCGAGCTCGGCGCGAAGCTGGGCGTTTTCCTGGCTGAGCAGCTTAATTCGCTCGACCGCTTCATTGTCGTTCTTCGGGTAGATCGGGTTGCCCCAGCTGCTTTCCAGCGGATAGCCGTTCTTGACGCGAATCCAGGTGGTGACGACCCATCCGCTGATGGCAAGCACCCCGAGCAGGGCGATCACCGGCGCCATGTCTCGGATAAACATCATCTTTTCCATTTTGTCCTCCTCAGCGCAGCGCGTCGATTTCGCGCGCGGTCCGTTCGGCGGGGTCGGTGGCGATGCGTTCGAGCACCGCGATCCGCTCCTCGAGCCGGCTCACCTGGCCGTGCAGCTTGCCGTTCTCGGTTTCGAGCAGCTCGACCTTGCGCTTGTCGGCCAGGTCGCTCCTGGTGACAGTGCCGCCCCATTCGCCTTCGAGCGGATAGCCGTGCTTGGCCCGTATCCAGCTCGTGACGATCCATCCGATCGTGCTCATCGCGATGATCGCGAGGACGAAACCCGGTCCACCCCAGCTCATTGTTCTGCTCCCCTATTCTTGCGGCGTGCGCTTAGCGCAGGCTGTCGATTTCGTCGGCCAGGCGGCGGTTGCGGCTGGTGTAGTAGAGCTCCACGTCCGCCAACCGGCGGTCGATGTCGCGCAGCTTGCCACGAACTTCCCGGGTGCTGCGGGCCGGCGAGCGGCGCACGCCCTGCCAGAACTGCTCTTCTTCCTTGTCGCTATACAGGCCGTGCGGCTTGGGCTTGGCCACCCAGTTGGTCGCGAGATAAGCGATCAGCGACCAGGGGAAGGCGCCGGCGAGGGTGATGACCACCATGCCGATGCGGACCAGGGTCACGTCCCAACCCATATAGTCGGCGATGCCGGAGCAGACGCCCAACCACTTCTTGTTCTGCTTGTTCAGATAAAAACGGGTGCGGCTCTCGGCCATCTTATCTCTCCCTGATCTGGCGGATTTCGGCGCGGGGCAGTTCCGGCGCGGGGCGGCGAACCTCCAGCTCCGGGTTTTCCGCGATCATGATGCGCTCGATCGAGTGCAGCCGGTCGTCCAGGCGACGCGCCGTTTCGTACAGCTCTTCGAGCAGGTTCTCGTCTTCGCGCGTGATCGTGCCGCTCTGCTGTTTCCACTTGGTCACATAGTGGAGGATGATCCACGGCATGCCGATGAACAGCGTCATGCAGACGAGTACGGGAACGAACACCTCGTCCATGGCTCAGGCTCCCCGGCTGGCGATGCGCGCTTTCAGCGCTTCCAGCTCCTCATCGACCTGGTCGCTCGAGCGCAGCTCGGTGAACTGGTCTTCCAAAGTTTTGGGCTCGCCCAGGCCGGCGGCGTCGGCGCGGCCCTCGGCAAAGTCGACGCGGCGCTCCAGCACTTCGAAGCGGCTGAACGCATCCTCGACCCTGGCGCCGGAGTAAGCTTCGCGCAGCTTGATCCGATTGTGCGCGCTTTCCAGCCGCGTCACGATCGTGTTCTGGCGGGCGCGTGCCTCGCGCAGCTTCTGCTGCAGCTTGGCGATATCGGCTTCGGACGCCTGCAGCGCATCGTCCAGCACGCCGATCTCGGCCTTCAGCTGGTCGGCCATGTCGGACGCCTTGCGCTTTTCCATCAGCGCCGCCTTGGCGAGGTCTTCGCGGCCCTTGGACAGCGCCAGCTCGGCCTTCTCGTTCCAGCTTTCCTGGAGGTTCTCGAGCTTGGCGATGTGGCGGCGCATTTCCTTCTGGTCGGCGATCGTGCGCGCGGCGGAGGCGCGAACCTCGACCAAAGTCTCTTCCATCTCCAGGATGATCATGCGGATCATCTTGGCCGGGTCCTCCGCACGATCCAGCAGGTCGGTCATATTGGCGGCGACGATGTCTCTGGTTCGGCTGAAGATGCCCATGTGATGAACTCCTGAAATTGAAAGGGTGCCGGGGCGCTACAAGGGGGCCAAGCGCCCCGGCAGGTTATGCCGTCAAGCGAGAGGGGTGCTGACGGCGGAAACGGGGCGAATATCGACCGCGCCGGCCGGTCCGACCGCGCTCAGCACGCAGGTGGCGCTGAAGAGAACGGTGCAGAGGATGGCGGAGAAGGTCTTCTTGGTTTCGAAGGTGAACATGGCGTGCTCCTGTGATCCTGTCTGTGTGCCGCCTTGTCAGCGGCTTCGACGATTACTTTGCAGGGTGCGTGCCAAGTCAGGAAAGTGGCGGAAAACTGCGGTTCTCTGCCTCGGAGACGTGGTGCGTAGAAAAGCCGCTTGCCAAGCGTTGGGATTTTTCGCCATATTTCGGTGATGGAGCGGGAAGGTGCATTCATTGGCCAGTCCTTCGCCTTTCTCGACTCGGTCGAGCGGGCGAGCCGGGCGGCCGCACTCAACCGGCCGGTGCTGGTCATCGGCGAGCGCGGCACGGGCAAGGAGCTGGTCGCCGAGCGCCTCCACCGGCTGAGCCCGCGCTGGGACGGACCGCTGATCGTCATGAACTGCGCGGCGTTGCCCGAGACACTGATCGAGGCCGAGCTGTTCGGCCACGAAGCGGGTGCCTTTACCGGTGCGACCAAGGCCCGTGCCGGGCGATTCGAGGAGGCCGATGGCGGCACGCTTTTTCTGGACGAGCTCGGCACCTTGTCAGCTGCCGCGCAGGAGCGGCTGCTCCGCGCGGTCGAATATGGCGAAGTGACGCGGATCGGCGCGTCCCGGCCGGTGCGGGTCGATGTGCGCATCGTCGCGGCCACCAACGAAAATCTTCCCGCGCTGGTCGAGCAGAACCGCTTCCGCGCCGACCTGCTCGACCGGCTGAGCTTCGAGGTCATCACCCTGCCGCCGCTCCGCGCCCGCGAGGGCGATGTGCCGGTGCTGGCAGAACATTTCGGCCGGCGCATGGCGGCCGAGTTGAGCTGGGACAAATGGCCGGGCTTCTCAAAAACGGCGATGGAGACGCTGGTCGGCCATGACTGGCCCGGCAACGTTCGCGAGCTGCGCAACGTGGTCGAGCGCGCGGTTTATCGCTGGGAAGACCCGACGCGCGCGATCGACGCGATCGAGTTCGACCCCTTTGCATCGCCCTGGACGCCGAAGGGCGACGCCGCCCGGTCCATGTCGCCTGCCGCGCAACCGGCTCAGGCGGCGGCACCCGCTCCCGCCAATGACGATCTCGACTGCGCCGATTTCAAGGCGGCTTGCGAGGCGCATGAGCGGCGGCTGCTCGAAGCGGCGCTGCGCCGCTGCCGTTATAACCAGCGGCTGACCGCCAAGGCGCTGGCGCTCACCTACGACCAGCTCCGCCACGCGCTGCGCCGCCACGATTTGCTGCAGATCGAGCATTCGTGATAGTCTGACGCCGTCCAGTCATGGAGGGTGGAATGCGTTGCTTCCCCTTGCTCGCGGCCGCCGCAATCATGCTGCCGGCCGGCGCCCAAGCGTCCAGCCTTGTCATCGGATCGGGCCTTGCCCGCATGTGCTTCGAAGCCGCCGACAAGGAGCGGGCATCCAAGGGTACGGTCGACATTTGCGACCGGGCGCTGACCGAAGAAGCGCTCAGCTATGACGATCAGGTGGCGACGTACGTCAATCGAGGCATCCTCCGCGCACGCCTGAGCGACTGGGCCGGCGCCACCGCCGATTATGACCGCGCCATCCGGCTGAACCCGGCCGAGCCCGACGCCTATCTCAACAAGGCGGCCTTGGTGCTGAAAGTGAAGCGCGACTGGCAGCAGGCGCGCGACCTGTTCGGCGCCGCGCTGGAGCGGCGGACGCGGCGCCCCGAACTCGCCCATTATGGCCGCGCCATCAGCCATGAACTGGGGGGCGACTATGCGAGTGCCCTTGCCGACTATCGGAAGGCGAGCGAACTCGCGCCGGCCTGGGACGTGCCGAAGAAGGAACTGACCCGCTTTTCGGTGCGCAAGCCCGGCTGATCGACCGGCTTTTCACGACTGATCGAGAGATTGCCGCGCGTCGCGAAGCGCTCCGGTGCGTTGAGAAGGGGACCCAATCACCGGAGGAACCTCATGGCGTTCGAACTGCCGCCCTTGCCCTATGCCACCAACGCGTTCGGCGACATCATCTCGGCCGAGACCTTCGAGTTTCACTGGGGCAAGCATCACCGCACCTATGTGACCAACACCAACAAGCAGGTGGCGGAGGCGGGGCTGGAAGATCGCCGCTTGTCGGACGTGATCCGGGCGGCGCGCGAAGGGGGCAAGCAGGGCTTGTTCAACAATTCGGGCCAGCTGTGGAATCACAGTTTCTACTGGCAATGCCTCAGTCCGGAGCCGCAGCAGCCGACGGGCATGTTGAAACAGAAGATCGATGAAGCCTTTGGCTCGGTCGAGGCGATGCTGGACAAGCTGAAAGTCGAGTCGGTCGGCCATTTCGCCAGCGGCTGGGGCTGGCTCGTGCTCGATCGCGGCACGCTGAAGATCACCTCGCTTCACGACGGCGACACGCCGGTCGCCTATGAAGGCATGACGCCGCTGCTCACCATCGATGTGTGGGAGCACGCTTATTACATCGACTATCGCAACGCCCGCGCCGACTATGTCGACGCGCTGCTCAAGCGTGCGATCAATTGGGAATTTGTTGGCCAGAACCTGGATGGCCGCGGCGTCGAGCGCGCGGATCAGGAGCCGGAGATGGCGGCCGCGGACTGAAGCAAATCGCTCGTCCTGAGCGAAGCACGAAGTGCGTAGTCGAAGGGCGCCTGCACCCACCGAAGAAGCGCCCCTCGACTTCGCTCGGGACGAGCGACCTTAGGCTGATCCTAACCCTCAGGCGGCAGCGGCGCCTCTTTCCCATCACTCAGCCCATGCTTCATCAGCATCGGAATATTGATGATCGCGAAGATCAGCGTCAGCGGCACCGCGCCCCACAGCTTGAAGCCAACCCAGAAATCCCAGCTCTGCGTGCGCCAAACCGCCTCGTTCAGCAGCGCCATGAACGTGAAGAAGCCGATCCAGTTGATCGTCAGCTTGCGCCAGCCGGTCTCGTTCAAGCCGGGATAGGCGGTTTCCAGGAGCAGCTTCAGCAGCGGCTTTCCGACGGCGGCGCCGTAAGCGAGGATGATCGCGAACATCGCATAAACGATGGTCGGCTTCATCTTGATGAAAGTCTCGTCGCGGAACCAGAGCGTCAGGCCGCCGAACACGAACACCAGCCCGCCCGATATCCACAGCATCGGCGAGATGCGGCCCGCCTTCACGCGGCTCACGATCATGGAAATGGCGATCGCCACCATGAAGGCCGATGTGGCCATCATCACCTTGAGCAGCTTGGGGCCGTCCGCCAGCGAGTTGACGATGAAGAAGATGGCGAGGGGACCGAAGTCCACCGCCATGCGCAGGCCGGGCGACAGCTCGCGGGGGGCATCCAACTTGCTCACTGCGAATCCTTAAAATTGGTTTGGCCTGAGCTTGTCGAAGCCCTCCCTTTCTTTATGGACGCAAGAACAAGGGAGGGCTTCGACAAGCTAAGCCCAAGCCGGGGGAGGGGCATTCGGCTAATCTCCGGCATCGGCAATCATGCGCGCCACTTCGCGGGCGTCGAACGGCCGCAAATCGTCCATGCCCTCACCAACGCCGATCGCATGGATCGGCATCCCGAATTTCTCCGCCGCCGCGACCAGCACGCCGCCCCGTGCGGTGCCGTCGAGCTTGGTCATGACGAGGCCGGTCACGCCCGCCACTTCCTTGAACACTTCAATCTGGCTGAGCGCGTTCTGGCCGGTCGTGGCGTCGAGCACCAGCACGACATCGTGCGGCGCTTCCGGGTTCAGCCGCCCGAGCACGCGCCGGATCTTGGCGAGTTCGTCCATCAATTCGCGCTTGTTCTGGAGCCGGCCGGCGGTATCGACGATCAGCACGTCGATGCCGGTTGCCGTCGCCTGCTTGACCGCATCCCAGACGATGCCGGCGGAATCGCCGCCCTCGGCGCCCGCCATGATCGGGACCCCGATCCGGTCCGCCCAGATGCGCAGCTGCTCGATAGCGGCGGCGCGGAAAGTGTCGCCGGCGGCGAGCATCACGCCATAATCCTGCTCCAGGAACAGGCGGGCGAGCTTGGCGATGGTCGTGGTCTTGCCGGAGCCATTGACGCCGATGACCAAGATGACTTGGGGCCGCGGGAAGGCATCCACTTCTAGCGGCTCCGTGACCGGAGCCAGCACCTTTTCGATCTCCTCCGCCACGATCTCGCGCAGCTCCTGGTCGGAGAGACCCCGCTCGTACCGCCCATCGGACAGCCGCTCCCGAATACGGGCCGCCGTGGCGGGGCCGAGATCCGACGCGACCAATGCGTCCTCGATCTCGTTGAGGGTCTCGCGGTCCAACGCGGATTTCGTCAGCAACCCCGTAAGGTTCTCGGTGAGGCGACCGGAGGTCCTCCGAAAGCCGCCGAGCAATTTATCGTGCCAGCGCGCGTCGCTCATGCGATCACGCCGATCAACGTGTCGCCGCGCCGGCCCGTGATCCGGACGCTCTGTACCGAACGGGGCGGCAACAAACTTTCCATCTCGACCTTGGCAAAACTCCCTGCATGCCCGGTGCGCCCATCGAGCTCGATCAGCACCCGCTGTTCGGTGCCGATCAGCGTGTCGAGCCAGCTTGCCTGACGGCCGGCGCAGGCCTCTCGCAGCAGCCTGGCGCGGGCGCGGATCACTTCGGGTTCGACCTGGGGCATGCGCGCCGCCGGCGTGCCGCGCCGGGGCGAATAGGGGAAGATGTGCCCAAAGACGATCTCGCACTCCTCGACGATGCGGAGGCTGTTGGCGAACATGGCTTCGCTTTCGGTCGGGAAGCCGGCGATCAGGTCGGCGCCGATCGCCACCTCTGGCCGCGCGGCCTTGATGCGCTCGACCAGCCGGATCGCATCCGCGCGCAAATGCCGCCGCTTCATCCGCTTCAGGATCATGTCATCACCCGCCTGCAGCGACAGATGCAGATGCGGCATCAGCCGGGGCTCGCCAGTGATAAGGGCGAACAGCCGCTCGTCCACTTCCATCGGGTCGAGGGAAGAGAGCCGCAGCCGAGGAAGAGCGGGCACGGCTTTCAGGATGCGCTCGACCAGCAAGCCCAGGCCGTCGCCAGCCAAGTCGCCATAGCTGGTCAGGTCGACGCCGGTGAGGACGGCTTCCTGGGCGCCCTCATCCACCAGCGCCTGAATGCGCTCGATCACCGCACCCGCGGGCAGCGACCGGCTCGGCCCGCGGCCCTGCGGAATGATGCAGAAGGTGCAGCTATGGTCGCAGCCATTCTGCACTTCGACGAACGCGCGGGCGTGGGAGGATCGACGGATTTGCGACTCAAAACCCCGGCTTGCCTGAGCTTGTCGAAGGCCTCCCTTCTTCTCGAAGGCCGAAGGCAAGAAAGGGAGGGCTTCGACAGGCTCAGCCAAGCCGGAGTAGAGGCGCGAATCCAGCTTCCCAAGGTTGCTGACCACGCCGCTCACCTCCGGCATGGCCGCGAACATCGCGCGCTCGACCTCGGCCGCGCAGCCGGTGACGAGAATGCGCGCGTCTGGCCGTTCCCGCTTGGCGCGGCGAATGGCGCGGCGGGTCTGGCGCACCGCTTCCTCGGTCACCGCACAGCTGTTGACGACGACCAGGTCATCGTCCGGCAGCATGGCCCGGATTGCCTCGCTTTCGGCGATGTTGAGGCGGCAGCCGAGCGTGATGACTTCGCTCATCCGAACGCCTCCAGCTCGGCTTCGCCGGAGAAGACGTGCGTGGCCGGGCCGCTCATGCGGATGCTTTCGCCCGGAGCCCAGGCAATGACGAGGTCGCCGCCAGGCAGCGAGACGGTCACCGGAGACTGGACCAGTCGGCGCCGGATCGCCGCGATTGCGGTGGCGCAGGCGCCGGTCCCACAGGCTTGGGTCAGGCCTGACCCGCGCTCCCACACGCGCAGCCGCAGGGAAGCGGGCCCGGTTACCTCGGCGACATTCACGTTCACGCACTCGGGGAAGAGGGCGTCATGCTCGATCTCCGGCCCAACTTCCGCCAGTGGCACCGCCTCCAGATCAGGCACGAAGAAGACGATATGCGGATTGCCGACATTCACGGCGGCGCCATGCGCCAGCTCGCCCCAGCCAGTGGGCACGTCGGCCGTATCGACTGCATAGCCGAGCGGGATCTCGTCCCAGCCGAAGCGCGGCGCGCCCATATCGATGCTGACCAAGGCGCCTTCCGCCGAGGCCGATACCGCGCCGCCGCGCGTCTCTATCCGCTCCGCACCGGTCAGCTGGGCGACGCAGCGCAGTGCGTTGCCGCATTGCTCGACCTCGGCGCCATCGGCGTTGAAGATGCGCATGCGGAGGTCCGCGCCGTCGCTCGGCTCCAGCAGGATCAGCTGGTCGCAGCCGATGCCGGTGTGACGATCGGCAATAGCGCGCGCACGGACGGCATCGATGCTAACCGGCTGCGCACGCGCGTCGATCACGACAAAGTCGTTGCCGAGACCGTGCATCTTGTGAAACGCGAAACGCATCGGGCGCGACTTAGGGTCGCACCCGCGCCAAGTCTATGCCTGGCGCCGCAGCTCCCGCACCCGCTCGCCCGCAGGGGCGACCAGCCGGCGGACCGGCAGCAGGTTGCGCTGGGCGAGCATGGCGCGCACCGTCGCCACGTCCATCGGCTTGCCGAAATGCCAGCCCTGGCCCTGATAGCAGCCGAGCGTCTTGAGCTGGGCTTCGATCTCCGGCGTCTCGACGCCTTCGGCGGTGACCGGGATGCCGAGGCTGTCGCTCAGCCGGGTGATGGCGTTAACGATCGACGCGCTTTCGGCGCTGCTGCCGAGCGTGGTCACGAAGCTGCGGTCGATCTTCACCCGGTCGAACGGCAAAGCGCGCAGGTTGGACAGCGACGAATAGCCGGTGCCGAAATCGTCGAGCGCGAGGCGGACGCCCTGGTTCTTCAGGCTGCCGATCACGGACTGGGCGACGCCCATATTCTCGGCAAGCGCGCGTTCGGTGATCTCGATTTCCAGCCGGTTGGCCGGGAAGCCGGTCTCGACCAGCAGCTTGACGATCTTGTGCGCGAACCAGGGGTCGCGCAGCTGCGCCGGCGCGATGTTGACCGAGAGCGTCAGCGACGCATCCCAGTTCTTCGCTTCTTCGAGCGCCTGGCGCATGACCGACATGGAGAGGTCGGCAATCAGCCCGCACTCCTCGGCGATCGGGATGAAGACATCGGGCGCGATGATGCCGCGGGTCGGGTGCTCCCAGCGCGCGAGCATCTCGAAGCCGTGGAGCTTGCCCGATGCGAGATCGATCTGCTGCTCGTAATAGGGCACGAACTGGCCGAGCGGGATGCCGTCGCGAATGCCGTTTTCGATGGCGTTGCGCATGTGCAGCTCGCGCTCCATCGAATGGTCGAACCAGCACAGCCGATTGCGGCCGGCATGCTTGGCGGCGAACATCGCGATGTCGGCGCGGCGCAGCAGCCGGTCGAGCGTGTCCACGTCGCCCTCGATATTCGCGAGGCCGACCGAGGCGCCGGTGTGCACGGCCGCGCCGCCCACTTCCAGGCGCCGCCCCAGCTCTTCGACGAGCTTCTCGCCCAGCAGGTCCGCTTCGCCGGCGGCATGGTCGGACAGCAGCAGTACCGCGAACTCGTCGGCGCCGAGCCGGCCGGCAAGCGCGCCGTCGGGCAGATTGGCTTCGATCAGCGCGGCCACCAGCTGCAGCGTGGTGTCGCCGACCGGATGGCCGTTCACGTCGTTCACTGCCTTGAAGTGATCGAGGTCGAGCAGCAGCAACGCCGCGCCCCGGCCACGCCGGCGCGCCTTGCGGAGGCGCGCCTCGCCGGTCTCGAAAAAGGCGGCGCGGTTGAGCAGGCCGGTGAGCCCGTCCTGGCGCGACAGCTTTTCCAGCCGTTGCTCGGCCTGTTTGCGGCGCCCGGATTCGGAGCGGAACTCCGCGTGGCGGCGCCAGCTGAACAGCAGCAGCGCGACGTTGAGAATGGCGGACACGCTGAGCAACTGGTTGGCGCCGGCCTGACCGGTCAGGTTGCGCATGACGAGAGTCAGGGCCGATCCGGCAGTGCCGACCAGCAGCACCGTGGCGGCGATGGTCACCCCCATCAGGATCAGGTCATGCCGCGCTTGTCCATTGTCCCGATCGGTCGCCATGGCCGGTTTTTGCCAGTGCGGAATGGAGGAAGCGTTAAGCGGCGACCTTACCGGCCGTTAAGTAACTCCCCCTCTTCACTGTTCCCCGGCGAAGGCCGGGGCCCAGGGACGCATGGACCCCGGCCTGCGCCGGGGAACTGCTAGGAGCCGAGCTTGGTGGGCGGCGTCGCGGGCCCGCGGCGGATGACGAGATTGCGGATCTCCGTCATGTCTTCCATCGCAAAGCGCACGCCTTCGCGGCCGAGGCCGGAGTCCTTCACGCCGCCATAGGGCATGTTGTCGACGCGGTAGCTTGGCACGTCGTTGACGACCACGCCGCCGACATCGAGATGATCCCAGGCGTCGAGCACCTTGAAGATGTCGCGCGTGAAGATGCCGGCCTGGAGCCCGAACCTGGAATCGTTGACGATGGCGAGGGCCTCGTCCCAGGTCCTGAACCGCTCGAAGAAGGCGACGGGCCCGAACGCTTCCTCGCGGTTCAATTGGGTGTCGCGGCCGACCTGTTCGAGCAAGGTCGCCTCCAGCATCGCGCCGTCGCGCTTGCCGCCGCAGAGCAATTTGGCGCCGCCCGCTACTGCTTCCTGGATCCAGCTGTCGAGCCGCTGCGCTTCCTTCACGTCGATCATGGGGCCGACGAACGTGTCGCGGTCGTGCGGGCTGCCGGCGATCAGCGTCTTGGTCTTGGCGACGAGCTTGTCGCGGAAGGCGTCGTACACCTCGTCATGGACGACGATGCGCTGCACGCCGATGCAGCTCTGGCCGGACTGATAGAAGGCGCCGAACACGGTGCGCTCCACGGCATCGTCGAGATCGGCGTCGCGATCGATTACCACCGCGGCATTGCCGCCCAGTTCCAGCACGACCTTCTTCTTGCCGGCCTTGGCCTTGAGGTCCCAGCCCACGCCCGGCGAGCCGGTGAAGCTGAGCAGCTTCAGCCGCTCATCCTCGGTGAACAGGTCGGCCCCGTCGCGGCTGGCGGGCAGGATCGAGAAGGCACCCTTGGGCAGGTTGGTCTCGGCCAGCACCTCGCCCATGATGATCGCGCCCAGAGGCGTGCGGCTGGCCGGCTTCATCACGAACGGGCAGCCGACCGCGATCGCCGGCGCGATCTTGTGCGCGGCGAGGTTCAGCGGGAAATTGAACGGCGAGATGAACGAGCAGGGGCCGATCGGCACCCGCTTCCAAATGCCTTGATAACCCCGAGCACGCGCGGAAATGTCGAGCGGCTGGACCTCGCCCGTCATGCGCACCGATTCCTCGGCGGCGATGCGGAACGTGTCGATCAGCCGCCCGACCTCGCCTTCGGAGTCCTTGATTGGCTTGCCCGCCTCCACGCACAGCGCATAGGCCAGCTCGTCGAACCGCTCCTTGAAGCGGGTGACGCAGTGCATCAGCACATCCTGCCGCTCGTACGACGCCATCCGCGCCATCGGCTCGGCGGCCTCGACGGCCCCGGCGATCCCCGCCTCGATCTGCTCGGCCCGGGCAAGAGCGACGCGAAACGCCACCTCGCCGGTGAACTTGTCGGTCACCGCCAGGTCGGCATTGCCGGACCAGGCCTCGTTAGCGAGGTAGAGAGGGTAGGTGTCTTTGAGCTTGGTCATGGCGGGTCCCTGGCCCCTCTCCCGCTTGGCGGGAGAGGGAAATGCGAGCGGAAGCGAGCGAGGGTGAGGGCCTGTGCTCGCCTGCCTGCCCTCACCCTGGCGCTTGCGCGCCTGTCCCTCTCCCGCGCCGCGGGAGAGGGGTGACTAAAGCGCCTTCGACAGCTTCTTGATGTCGGTATTCAGGATCTGGTCGTTTTCGCTGTAATCGACCGGGCAGTCGATCAGGTGCACGCCGGGCGTGTCGAGGCATTGCTTGAGCAGTTCCGGCAGATGCGCGGCGCTTTCGACGCGGTGGCCGCTGGCGCCATAGCTTTCCGCATATTTCACGAAGTCCGGATTGCCATAGGTCAGGCCCCAATCCTTGAAGCCCATATTGGCCTGTTTCCAGCGGATCATGCCGTAGCTGTTGTCGTTGAGGATCAGCACGGTGATGTTGAGGCCCAGGCGGACGGCGGTCTCCATCTCCTGGCTGTTCATCATGAAGCCGCCGTCGCCGCAGATCGCCATGACCTTGCGGTCGGGATAGACCATCGCCGAGGCCATGGCGGAGGGAAGGCCGGCGCCCATCGTCGCCAGCGCATTGTCGAGCAGCACCGTGTTCTGCTGCCGCGCGGCGTAGTTCCGGGCGAACCAGATTTTATAGACGCCATTGTCGAGGCAGATGATGCCGTCGGCGGGCATCGCCTCGCGGATTTTGCGGACCAGATAAGGCGGGAAGATCGGAAAGCGCGCGTCGCCGTCCAGCGACGATGTATGCTCCATCTCAGCCGCGCGGAAGCGGAGCATCTCGTCGAAGCTCCAGCGGCCCGACGGCACAATGTCTTCCTTGATCTGCCAGATCGCGTTGGCGATGTCGCCGATCACCTCGATCTGCGGGAAATAGACGGGATCGACTTCCGCCGAGCGCGTCGAGATGTGGATCACGTCCGGCCCGCCGCGCTGCATGAAGAAGGGCGGCTTTTCGATCACGTCATGGCCGACATTGACGATCAGGTCCGCCGTCTCGATCGCCCGGTGAACATAGTCGCCCGCCGACAGCGCCGCGCAGCCGACGAACTTGGGATGCGTCTCGTCGATCACGCCCTTGCCGAGCTGCGTCGTCACAAACGGAATGCCGGTCTTCTCGACCAATTGCAGCAGCATGCGCCCGGTCATCTTGCGATTGGCGCCGGCGCCGATCACCAGGATCGGCGACTTAGCGTCTTCCAGCTTCTTGACTGCCGCGCGCACCGCCTTTTGCTCGGCCAGCGGCCGGCGCGAGACGCTGGGCTTCAGCGGCGTCATGTCGGTATGTTCGTCGGCCACGTCCTCGGGGAATTCGAGGTGAGTGGCGCCGGGCTTTTCCTCCTCCGCCAGACGGATTGCTTCGCGGACGCGGCTCGGGATGTTGTCGGCGCTGGCGAGCTGGTGCGTGAACTTGGTGATCGGCCGCATCATGTCGACCACGTCGAGGATCTGGAAGCGGCCCTGTTTCGACTTTTTGATCGGCTTCTGGCCGGTCACCATCAGGATCGGCATGCCGCCGAGCTGGGCGTAAGCCGCGGCAGTGACGAAGTTGGTCGCGCCCGGCCCCAGCGTCGCCATGCACACGCCGGTCTTGCCGGTGTGGCGGCCATAGGTGGCGGCCATGAAGCCGGCGCCCTGCTCGTGGCGGGTCAGGATCAGCTTGATCTGGGCCGATCGTGACAGGCTGTCGAGCATGTCGAGATTTTCTTCGCCGGGTACGCCGAAGATATATTCGACGCCCTCCTCCTCAAGACATTGGATGAAGAGGTCGGAAGCCTTCGTCATGTAATCCCCCCGTCGCGATACTGGTGCGCGCGCCCCGTGCACACGGCATCGGCTTTGCCGATTCCCGTGCTGCGGCGCAGGCTTATCGTTTCGCGGACGAGGTGGCTAGGGCGTCAGAACAGGAATGCGACGACGATCACCAGCAGGATGAGAGCGCCGATGCTCAGCGTGACGTTGCGGCCCATAAGGTCCTCCGTTGGTTGCGGAGGTGTAATGCTCGCTGGCGCGGCGGGTTCCGCTTACAGGCAGGCTTCGAGGAACGCCTGGTCGAAACCGAACTGCTTGGCCTTGTCGAGGGTGTAGGGGCGCAGGCCCGAGCTCCGGTATTCGCCGATGATCTTGCCGTCGGTGCCCTCGTCCAGATACTCGAACTTGAAGAGCTGCTGGGTGACGATCACCGGGCCTTCCATGCCGATCACCTCGGTGATGTCGGTGACGCGGCGGGAGCCGTCGCGGAGGCGCTTGACCTGGACGATCAGGTCGACCGAGTCGGCGATCTGGCGGCTGATCGCTTCCTTGGGCACCTTGATGTCCGACATCATCACCATGTTTTCCATGCGCGCCAGGCATTCGCGCGGGGAGTTGGAGTGAAGCGTCGCCATCGAGCCGTCATGGCCGGTGTTCATCGCGGCGAGGAGATCGAAACATTCCGAGCCGCGGATTTCGCCCAGGATGATGCGGTCCGGGCGCATGCGCAGCGCGTTGATGACGAGATCGCGGATGGTGATCGCGCCCTGGCCTTCCAGGTTGGCGGGGCGGGTTTCGAGCGGCAGCCAGTGCGGCTGCTGCAGGCGAAGCTCGGCCGCGTCCTCGATGGTCAGCACGCGCTCGCCGGGGTCGATCATCTTCGACAGCGCGTTGAGCATCGTCGTCTTGCCCGAGCCGGTGCCGCCCGAAATGACGATGTTGAAGCGGCAGGCGCCGGCGATCTTCAGCGCCGTCGCCATTTTCTCCGACATCGAACCGAACTTGGCCATCATGTCGATGGTGATCGGCTTGGCGGAGAATTTACGAATCGAGATGGCGGTGCCGCGGAGCGACAGCGGCGGGACGATGACGTTGACCCGGCTGCCGTCCTTCAGGCGGGCGTCGGCAAGCGGGGTGGTCTGGTCGACGCGGCGGCCGACCTGGTTGACGATGCGCTGCGCGATCTGGAACAGATGCTCTTCGTCGCGAAACTGGATCGGCGCGATCTCAAGCTTGCCCTTGCGCTCGATATAGGTCTGCTGCGGACCGTTGACCATGATGTCGGACACGTCCGGATCGGCGAGCAGCTCTTCCAACGGCCCAAGGCCCAGCAGCTCGTCGATCAGCACTTTCTCCAGCGCGAACTGCTCGCGCCGGTTGAGCGTGATCTTCAGCTCCGCCAGCACTTCGCCGATGATCGGCGAGAATTCCTCGGCCAACTCGTCCTTGCTCAGCGAAGCGGCGGCTTCCGGGTCGACGCGCTCGAGCAAGCGGGGGAGCACCTGCTCCTTGATCTTGTGGACCGAGGATTCGAAGCCCTCGACCTTGGAGCTGCCCGCCTCGCCAGACGCGGCCTGACGCTCGGCAAGGCGCGCCATCGCGTCGAGCGGCGGCGCGATCGGCTCGGCATCCGGATAGGATTCGGGTGCGGGCGGCGGCGGCGCGAAGTCCTTGGCCGGTGCCGAGCTCGCCTGCATGGGACGCGCGACACCGAAGGCCGGCCGGGCACTATTGCCGCCGATTCCGCCACGCTTGCCGAAAGCACTCATCCGTTCGCCTGCTCCTCAAGGCGAGGTGAATAGGCACGAAACTTTGATAGAGTGCTAACCGGGGAAGGAGGGGATTCGATATGCTTGCACTGGCCCTCGCGACAGCCATCGCGCCATCCATACATTTACTGGACTGGATGCAGGGCAGCTGGCGAACGGAAGTTCGGATCGCCAAGGATGGCGCTCGCTGGACCGAGGAGTTGTGGACGGAGCCTGCGTTCGGAACACTGCTGGGTGTAGGCCGCTCGATCGGCGGTCTGAGGACGCGCAGCTTCGATTTCATGCGGATCGCACAGGACAATAAGGGTATCGCTTTTTTCGGCGCCCCCAACGGCGCGCCCGCTGTCCGCTTTCCGCTGGTGTCGTTTGGCACACTGCGGCTGGAGTTCGCCAACCCCAACCATGATTACCCGCAGCGCATCGTCTATCAACGGCGGGGTAACACGCTCACCGCCACCATCTCGTTGATGGACGGCAGCAAGCGGGTGAGCTGGACCTACCGCCGCCGCTGACGCGACTTAACGGCTGCGAAACGGCTCTGCGCCTAAAGCCGGACGGTGAGGGAGACGAGCCGATTGCCTGCCGAGGCCGCGCGCCTCGGCTCGATTCAGCGGTTGCGCGGGATTGCGGCCTTGCTCGTGGTGCTCGTGCACGCGATCGATCTGGCCGACCGTTCGCCGGATGGGGGGGCACTCGCCGGGCTCTGGCTGATCAACGATCTGGGCGCGAGCGGCGTCGATCTGTTCTTCGTACTGAGCGGGTTCGTGATGACGCTTGGCCTGCACCGCTTCACGGGACCAGGCGGGGCGGGCCGGTTCCTCGCCGCACGTGCGATGCGTATCCTGCCGCTCTTCTGGCTGCTGAACCTGCTGCTGATCGTGCTGATCGGCGTCGTGCCGGACTGGCAGTCGGCGGTAACGGCGATCTTTCTGCTGCCGGTCGCCGACGCGCGGAGCTTTTCCTTCCCGCCGCTCTGGGTCGGCTGGACGCTGGCGTTTGAACTCGCCTTCTACCTGATGGTCGCCGCGGCGGCGCGCACGGCGCGCCCTGCACTCTCATTGCTTCTGCTGGTTGCCACGGCGAGCCTTGCCGGTGCGTTGTTCCAGCCGTCCTGGCCGGTGGCGCAGGTGCTGCTCAACCCGATCCTGCTGGAGTTCGGATTCGGCGTCGCGATCTGCCTCGCCTGGCGCCGGGGGCTGCCGGAGTGGACCAGGTCCGTGCCGCTCCTTGCGGGCGCGCTGCTGCTGGTTTTGCCGCGCGCGCTATTCCCCGAGCTGATGTTCTCTCCCGAAGCGGGGCTGGTGATCGACGGCACGCTGAGCCTGCAGCGTGCGCTGTTCTGGGGCCTGCCCTGGGCGCTTATCCTGCTGAGCGTCATTGCAACGAACTCAGGCAGCCGCACAGCGGACCCGCTGCACCAGCTCGGCGACGCATCCTATTCGCTCTATCTCTCCCACGCGATCCTGGTCGCGCTGCTGGAGCGGAGCGAATTGCTGGACGAACTCGGCGCCTTTGCCATCATCGGCGCCGTTGTCACAGCCTCTGTCGCACTCGGCCTTGCCACTCACCATGGGCTGGAGCGGCCGCTCGCCCGGCTGATCAAGCGTGCGCCGGACACGCGCGCTGCCGTCACCCGGATGATGAGCGGCAGCAGACGCGTTCGGCGCGCCTGAAGGTCAGGCGGCGAGCGCGACCTTGCGTTCGCGGCGGCGAATGGCGGCGCCGGTCATGGCGAAGCCGGCCACCATCATGCCCCAGGTCGCCGGCTCCGGCACCGCCGAAATGTTGAACTGGCGGGCGATGTCGCGGAACAGGGCGCTCTGCACGGCCGCGGTCGGGTGGGTGCCGTCGAACGAGAAGATGCCTTGGCAGCCCGTTGCCTGCGCGCGCAGCTGGATGCAGCTCCGGTCCGTGCGCAGCGGCGGCAGCCCCAAAGCGCCCGGGTTGGTCGCCAGCGTGTTGAAGAAGTTGATATAGCTGAACCGGTAGAGCTCGGTGCCCGGCGCCAGCGTCAGGCCGGTCAGCGCCGTCTGCAGTTGCGCGTCGATCTGAACGGCGAGCGGCACGGTGGCGTTCGGAATGCCCGTCACCAGAATGTTGCGCGCGCCGAGATCATTCAGCCTCTGCACCGCGCCGACATATTGGTTGACGATCGCGTTGATGTAATCGGCCGAATTGGTGAAGGGCAGGAGCTGGGTCGGATCGTTGACGGACCGGCCGAGCGCGAAGATGTCGTTGCCGCCCGCGTTCAATATGTAGAGCGCGTTCGGATCGGCGGCCGGGCCCCTGGCAGCGACATACGCCCCGATCTGCGGGTTGAGGTCGGGAATCGTATCGCGGGCGTCGGTGACCACACGGGCGCCGCCGAACGCGAAGTTGTTGCCGCCTCTCAGCGAAGCGACGGTCGGCCCGCCGAACAGCTGGTAGTTGATGTGGTCCACATAGTTGTAGCCGTTGGTGAACCGGCCCTGGAAATAGCCGAGCGACTTGTTGGGCGTCGTGCCGCCGGTGACGACGTTGATGTTGCCGGCGTCGACCAGGCTGTCGCCGAAGACGTAGAGTGCGCTGTAGTTGTTGGGATTGCCGGGGCTGGCGGCATGGGCCGGGGCGGTGAGCGCCAGTGCGGCGGCGGCAAGTGCGAACCCGATTGTTATGCGCATGCGATCCTCTCCTGTGTTTTAGGCGAGGATGGTTAACGCCGCCGAAGGCGGCTGCCAACCGGCTTTATCGACTCTTTACAGTGACTTAGGGCAGGCAGCGGAATGACGCTACGGTGCCGTAGCGGCAGCGTTTCAGGCCTGCGCTTCGACCCGTTCGGCGAGCACCGTCAGCCCGCGCTCATTCACTTCGGCAAAGCCGCCGGCCACGCGAATCGCCGTCGGAGCGGCACCCTGCGACGGCACCACCAGCAGCTCCCCGTCGCGCAGGGTCGAGACCAACGGCGCATGGTTCTCCAGCACGCCGAAATCGCCCTCGGTGCCGGGCACGGTCACCATATACACGTCCTCGGAGCGGACGAGCTTTTCGGGAGTCACGAGTTCGAAGTGCAGCGGCATTGAACCTACTTTTCCGAGGTGTTGGAGATAGTGACCATCACGACGCCCTTGGCGGGGTGCCTGGAAAGGTCACGGATGCTTACCAGCGCGGTCAGGTTCCGATCGGGCTTGTCCAGCTTCCAGCCATATTGAAGCTTCTGCTCGCCCGTCTGAGCGGCGGCAGGCGTCTGGGCGACCCAGGCGCCAGGAATGGCGAACAGTTGCTCCAGACGAGCGCGGATCGGCGCAACGGCGGTTCCCATGACGAAGACAAGGCAGCTTGTTCCTGCCCCATCATAGCCGACGGCCCAGACCTGCCCGTCAGTGGTGGGAACAGTTGCGAAGCTGCCATTGCCATAAGGCGTTGCCTTGGCAGATTGCAGGAAGGGAGGGACCTCCTCGCTGTGCAGCAGGCCATTCGACGCGAGCAGGGCAGCATTTCGCCTGGAGATCTCGCCCTGGCCGGTGCTGTGCGCGACGCACTGCATGAGGGCTTTGCCGGCGCCTTCCTCGGGGGAGACCGTTTCCGCAGCAGCGGGGGCAGGCACGGTGAATGCCGCCAACGCTGCCGAGGAAAGCGCCAGTCGAAGCATCAGGCGGCGTCCGCCATCTTCTTGGCTTTCTCGACCGCCTCGTCGATGCCGCCGACCATGTAGAAGGCGGCTTCGGGCAGGTGGTCGTATTCGCCGTCCACGACCGCCTTGAACGACTTCACCGTGTCTTCCAGCGCGACGAACTTGCCGGGGATGTTGGTGAAGACTTCGGCGACGTGGAAGGGCTGGGAGAGGAAGCGCTGGATCTTGCGGGCGCGCGAGACGACCAGCTTATCCTCTTCGCTCAGCTCGTCCATGCCCAGGATGGCGATGATGTCCTGCAGCGACTTGTACTTCTGCAGCGTCGACTGGACGGCGCGGGCGGTCTCGTAATGCTCGTTGCCGACCGTGCGCGGCTCCAGCACGCGGCTGGTTGAATCGAGCGGATCGACCGCCGGGTAGATGCCCAGCTCCGAAATCGCGCGGTTGAGCACAGTGGTCGCGTCCAAATGGGCGAAGGAAGTGGCCGGCGCCGGGTCGGTCAAGTCGTCGGCGGGCACATAGATGGCCTGCACCGAGGTGATCGAACCCTTGTTGGTCGAGGTGATCCGCTCCTGCAGCGCGCCCATGTCGGTCGCGAGCGTCGGCTGATAGCCCACGGCCGAGGGGATGCGGCCGAGCAGCGCTGACACTTCCGAGCCAGCCTGGGTGAAGCGGAAGATGTTGTCGACGAAGAACAGCACGTCCTGGCCTTCAACGTCGCGGAAATACTCCGCCATCGTCAGGCCGGACAGCGCGACACGGGCGCGGGCGCCCGGCGGCTCGTTCATCTGGCCATAGACCAAGGCGACCTTGGAGCCTTCGGAGGTGGCGTTGCCCTCGGCGTCCTTGGCGATCACGCCCGCGTCGAGGAACTCGTGATAAAGGTCGTTGCCCTCACGGGTCCGCTCGCCCACGCCGGCGAACACCGAGGTGCCGCCATGGCCCTTGGCGATGTTGTTGATCAGCTCCTGGATCAGCACGGTCTTGCCGACGCCGGCGCCGCCGAACAGACCGATCTTGCCGCCCTTCGCATAAGGCGCGAGCAGGTCGATGACCTTGATGCCGGTGACCAAGATCGAGCTTTCCGTCGATTGATCGACGAACACGGGGGCTTCAGCATGGATCGGCGCGGTGTCGCTGTGGCCGATCGGGCCACGCTCGTCGATCGGCTCGCCGACCACGTTCATGATGCGGCCGAGCGTCTTCGGGCCGACCGGCACGCGGATCTGCGAGCCGGTGTCGCGCACCGGCTGGCCGCGAGTCAGGCCTTCGGTCGCATCCATCGCGATCGTGCGAACCGTGTTCTCGCCCAGATGCTGCGCGACCTCGAGGACAAGGCGCTGGCCGTTATTCTCGGTCTCCAGCGCCGACAGAATGGCGGGCAGATTGCCTTCGAACGACACGTCGACGACGGCGCCGATCACCTGCGCGATGCGGCCGGTGTGCCCGCTGGTGTCGGTGGCGGAGCGTTCCAGGGTTTGAGGCTCAAGCATTTCGCGTCTTCCTTGCCTTCTATTCCGTTCCCCGGCGCAGGCCGGGGTCCATGATCGCCCTGGGCCCCGGCCCTCGCCGGGGAACAGAGCGTGTGAGTTACAGCGCTTCGGCGCCGGAGATGATTTCGACGAGTTCGGTGGTAATCGCGGCCTGCCGCGTCCGGTTATACTGGATGGTCAGGCGGTTGATCATGTCGCCGGCATTGCGGGTCGCATTGTCCATCGCGGTCATCTGCGAGCCGTAGAAGCCAGCCTGGTTTTCGAGCATGGCCCGGTAGAGCTGGATCGCGACATTCTTGGGCAGCAGATCGGCGAGGATCGCTTCCTCGTCCGGCTCATAGGTGACCGCCGCGCCCGCCGAAGTTGACACAGGCTTCTCACTATCGAGCGGCACCGGGATCAGCTGCTTGACGGTCGGTTCCTGCACCAGTGCCGACTGGAACCGGGAAAAGACAAGATGGGCCACGTCGAACTCGCCGACGTCGAAGCGGGCGATCAGGTCTTGCGCCACTGCCTGCGCATCCTCGAACGCTGCCTTTTTGGCATGGCTCATGTCGAAATCGTGCAGCGTCTGCTTGGGATAATAGCGGTTGATGAAGCCGCGGCCCTTGCGGCCGACCAGGTAGAAGCGGACGGTCTTGCCCTGCGCGGTCAGCTCCTCCGCCGTGCGGCGCGCGGCGCGGACGATGTTGGTGTTGAAGCCGCCGGCGAGGCCGCGCTCGGACGTCGCGACGACGATCAGGTGCGTGTCCTGCTTGCCGGTGCCGGCGAGCAGCCTGGGCGAAGAGGCGCTGATCGTCACCTTGGAGGCAAGGCTCGCCATCACCGCTTCCAGCCGCTCGGCATAGGGACGGCCGGCCACCGCCGCCTCCTGCGCGCGGCGCAGCTTGGCGGCAGCGACGGTCTTCATCGCCTTGGTGATCTTCTGCGTCGACTTCACCGAGCCGATGCGGATCTTCAGAGCCTTGAGGCTGGCCATATCGTCCTAGTACCTAATCCGTTCGTCCCGAGTGCCGTCGAGCTTGTCGAGACGGCGTATCGAGGGATCCTTCGATACGGGCTCTCGACACGCTGCTTCGCAGCTACTCGATCCCTACTCGGGACGAACGGCTGTTTTTGTTCCGTCCCGCACTTACGCAAACGTCTTCGCGAACTGGTCGAGCGCGCCCTTGAGCTTGCCCTTGGCGTCGTCGCCGAGATCGCGGCTGTCGCGGATCGTCGAGAGCACTTCCGGGTGCTGCGCGCGCAGATAGGCGATCATCTCGCGCTCGTAGCGGGTGACCGCTTCTACCGGAATGCTGTCGAGATAGCCGTTGGTGCCTGCGAAGATCGACGCGGTCTGCTCTTCGAAGGGCATCGGGTTGAACTGGGGCTGCTTGAGCAGCTCGGTCAGTCGCGCACCGCGGGCGAGCAGCTTCTGCGTCGACGCGTCGAGGTCGGAGCCGAACTGCGCGAACGCGGCCATTTCGCGATACTGGGCGAGCTCCAGTTTGATCGAGCCGGACACCTTCTTCATCGCCTTGGTCTGCGCGGCGGAGCCGACGCGCGACACCGATAGGCCGACGTTGATGGCCGGGCGAACGCCGGCGAAGAACAGGTCGGTCTCAAGGAAGATCTGGCCGTCGGTGATCGAGATCACGTTGGTCGGAATATAGGCCGACACGTCGCCTGCCTGGGTCTCGATGATCGGCAGCGCCGTCAGCGAGCCGTTGCCGTTGGCGTCGTTGAGCTTGGCGGCGCGCTCCAGCAAGCGGCTGTGCAGGTAGAACACGTCGCCCGGATAGGCTTCGCGGCCCGGCGGACGGCGCAGCAGCAGCGACATCTGACGGTAGGCAACTGCCTGCTTCGACAGATCGTCATAGACGATCAGCGCGTGCATGCCGTTGTCGCGGAAATATTCGCCCATCGCGCAGCCGGTGTACGGCGCCAGGAACTGCAGCGGGGCGGGGTCGGACGCGGTGGCGGCGACGACGATGGAATATTCCATCGCGCCATTCTCTTCGAGCGTCTTGACGATCTGCGCGACGGTCGAGCGCTTCTGCCCGATCGCGACATAGATGCAGTAGAGCTTCTGGCTCTCGTCGCTGCCCTGATGCGCGGCCTTCTGGTTGATGAAGGTGTCGAGCACGACGGCGGTCTTGCCGGTCTGGCGGTCGCCGATGATCAGCTCGCGCTGGCCGCGACCGACGGGAACGAGCGCGTCCAATGCCTTGAGGCCGGTCTGCACCGGCTCGTGCACCGACTTGCGCGGGATGATGCCGGGCGCCTTCACTTCGGCGCGGCTGCGGCCCTCGGCGACGATCGGGCCCTTGCCGTCGATCGGGTTGCCGAGACCGTCCACGACGCGGCCGAGCAGGCCCTTGCCGACCGGCACGTCGACGATGGTGCCGGTGCGCTTGACGATGTCGCCTTCCTTGATCTCGGCGTCGGAGCCGAAGATTACGACACCGACATTGTCGGCCTCGAGGTTGAGCGCCATGCCCTGGATGCCGTTCGAGAACTCGACCATCTCGCCGGCCTGGACATTGTCGAGGCCGTAGATGCGCGCGATGCCGTCGCCGACCGACAGCACCTGTCCGGTCTCGGAGACCTCGGCTTCGGTCCCGAAATTGGCGATCTGGTCCTTGATGACCTTCGAGATTTCTGCGGCGCGGATATCCATTGTGTAAGCCTTCAGCCTTTCATCGCGTGCGCGAGGGAGTTCAGACGGGTGCGGATGGAGCTGTCGATCATCTGGGAGCCGATGCGAACGACCAGCCCGCCCAAGATCGTGGGATCGACATTGAGTTCAACGGCGACGTCGCGACCGATGCGCTGGCGGAGCTGATCCTTCAGCTGCACGACCTGATCGTCGTCGAGCGGGTGAGCGGAGGTGACTTCGGCCGTCGTTTCGCCGCGATGGCGCGACGCAAGCAGGCGGAAGTTGCGGATCACCATCGGCAGCTGGCCGAGCCGGCGGTTCTTCGCGAGCACGCCAAGGAACTTGGTGGTGACATCGTCAAGGCCCAGCGAACCGGCGGCGGCGGCAATGGCTTTTTCGGCATCGCCGCGGCTCAGCACCGGGCTGGTGATGAGGGTGCGGAAATCCTCGGACTGGTCGATCGCGGCGCGGAGCTTGTTCAGGCTCGATTCGACCGCCTCGATCTTCTTGTCTTCGCGCGCGAGCTCGAACAGCGCGGTCGCATAGCGCCCTGAAAGGCTAGCCCCAATGCCGCCGGAATTCTCCACGCGTGAAATGCCTCCAAGAGGTTGAATCTGCGGCTTGCACCAAAGGGGGCACGCGAACGCACCCGGCCAAGTCGCTGCGGCGGTTAGCAAAGGGGGATGGGGGATGCAAGCGGTGCTAATGCGATGCACCAACCCAATCCGCTCGTCCCGAGCGAAGTCGAGGGGCGTGTGGCCGGCAGGGGGTGCTAGCGCCCCTCGACTTCGCTTCGCTACGCTCGGGCCGAGCGATCTTCCTTGGGTTGGGCTTTGACCGCAAGGCTCGGGACGTGAGGCGATTCGGCCGGGGCTAGGAGGGCTCCTGATAAGGAGACACGCATTGGCCTATCTGATCCAGGGTCTCGACCCGCAGCTCGCCCGCTCGCCCGAGGCGCGGCGGGTGACGGTTACCGCAAAGCCCGGCTTCCCCTGCCGCACGACGCTTGAAGATGCCGAGATCGGCGAGACGGTGCTGCTCGTGAACCACGCCTCGAACGATGTGGCCGGCCCGTTCCGCGCGACTTTCGCCATCTATGTGCGCGAGGCCGCAGCCGAAGCGGCCGAGTATCGCGACGCCCTGCCGCCGGTCTTCGCGACTCGCACGATCAGCCTGCGCGGGTTCGATGGGGATGGCGATCTGCGCGCGGCCGAGCTGGCCACCGCCACCGACGCGGACGCGAAGATCCGCGCCATGCTCGACCGGCCGGAGATCGCCTTCATCAACGCCCATAATGCCGCCGCGGGGTGTTTCGCGGCGCGGATCGTGCGAGACTGAGCCATGGCCACTGCCTTCACATTCGACGACGACTCGGCCTGGGCCGCGGTGCTGCGGCGGGACCGGAGCCTGGACGGGCGCTTCGTGACCGGCGTGCTGACGACCGGCATTTACTGCCGCCCCAGCTGCGCAGCGCGTCACCCCAAGCGCGACAATGTCCGCTTTTTCGCGACGCCCGCCGATGCGGCGGCGACCGGCCTGCGGCCATGCCTGCGCTGCAAGCCGGACGAAGTCGCCCGCGATGCCGAGGCCGTGGAGCGGGCGATCGCGCTGATCGAGGGAGCGGAGACGCCGCCATCGCTCGACGCGCTCGCGGAAGCGGTCGGCTATTCGCCATTCCATTTCCACCGGCTGTTCAAGCGCGCGACCGGCGTTACCCCGGCGGATTATGCGCGCGCGCGCCGCGCCGGGCAGATGCAGAAGAGCCTCGCGCGCGAGGCACGCGTCACCGATGCGATCTACGACGCCGGCTATTCCGGGCCGGGTCGCTTTTACGAGGATGCGAAGCGCCGGCTCGGCATGACGCCGAGCGCCTGGCGCAATGGCGGCGCAGGCGTGACGATCCGCTGGGCGACCGCCGAGACCGAGCTTGGCATCATGCTGGTGGCCGCCACCGAGAAGGGGATTTGCCGCCTGTCCTTCGACGAGGACGAGTCAGCGCTCCGCCGCCGCTTTCCCAAGGCGGTGATCGAGCATGGCGGCGCGGACATGGCGGCGCTGGTCGAGCGCACCGTCGCGGCTGTCCATGCCCCCGGCACGCCGCACGACCTGCCACTGGACGTGCACGGCACCGCCTTTCAGGAGGCGGTGTGGCGCGAGCTGCAGAAGATTCCGCCCGGCGAGACGCGCAGCTATGCGCAGATCGCGGCGGCGGTCGGCCGGCCGGCGGCGGTGCGGGCGGCGGGCTCGGCCAATGGCGACAATGCTGTCGCGGTGCTGATCCCCTGCCACCGCGTCATCCGCACCGACGGCACGCTGGGCGGCTATGCCTATGGACTGGAGCGCAAGGCAGAACTGCTGAAGCGGGAGCGGGCCTGAGGCTCAGCCCTCGTCCTTGTCTTTGGCCTTCCCCTTATTGTCCTTGCCGTCGGCCTTGTTCTGAACCTCTTCCTCGGCGGAGCTCCAGGCCTTGAGGCCGCCCGGCGCGCCATCCTTGTCGATCGCCCCGATCAGCGTCGCGGCGAACTCCGACGCGCCTTCCGAATGCCCGCCATAGGCGGCGACGGCGAGCGTCTCGCGCGCCTCCTTGCCCTTGCCTTCCTTCAGCCATTGGCGGGCGACGGCAAAGCGCAGCCGCCAATCCTCGGGTGCCAGCGACAGCGCGGCCTTGAGGCCGGCAGCGGCATTAGGCGTTGGTTCGATGCCCTGCGCCCGATAGCTTTCATAGAATTCGATCGGCGGCTCGGGTGCGCTTGAATCGGCGCGGTTGGCGCGCATGAACCAGCGACGTGCCTCAGACCAAGCTTTGGCGTCTTTCGACTTGTCCTTGGCAAGCCGCGCAACCGCGACCCGGCCCTTGTACAATAGCGCGTCGAGCGCGTTCGGATCCTTGGCGAGCGCCCGGTCGGCGGCGGCATCGGCCTCGTCCAGATTGCCGGCGTCGTACTCGGCCTCTGCCAATCGCAACTGCACGAACAGATCGTCCGGATACCGGGCGGCGACGCGGCGGGCGGTGCCGACCAGCTCTTTCGCCTCCTTGATGGTCACGCCGCGGCGCGAACGGAAGAAGACCGGCATGATCGCATCCGCGCCTTCGGACAGCTCGCGCACTTCGACGGGCCCGATGGCGAGCTTGGCGGCGGGCAGGCGCAGATAGGTCATCTTGCCGCGCTTGTAGCTGTCCAGCTGCGCGTTGAGCGTCTTCAGGTCGCCGAACGCTTCTCGGGCCGCATCAAGGCTCGACTTGCCCGCGTTCAGGGCAGTCAGATACTTGCCCAGCTGGCCCGCGCGCTCCTTGGACAGGCTCAGATAATGGGTGAGCAGCCAACCGCGGCCATAGAGCAGCAGCATGCCGTTATTGCCCAGCTTTTCGCGGTCGGGCTGGAGCAGGGTTTCGATCGGCAGCGCGCCCAAATGGAACAGCTCGAGCGAGCGGTGCTGGGCGGGCAAGCCGAAATCGATGGAGCCGTCCGGCTGCACGCGGGCCGTCGAATGGAACTCGGCAAAGCCTTCGCTGAACCAGAGCGGGAAGGCGGCCGGGAAGTTCCGGAACATGAAATGGTGCGCATATTCGTGGCGCAGCACTTCGTCCGAATCGAGCTCGCCCCGCCCGCCGCTCATCCGCCGCGGCACGAACGCGACCGATCCGCCCGCCCGCGGATTATAAAAGCCGGCGATCATGCCGTTGCCGCCGGCCAGCTTCTGCACGGCATTGAGGCCGGACACCGCGAAGATGGTCAGCTTGTTGCCCGGGCTGTCCTTGCTGGCCGGAATGCCGCGCAGGAAGCGCATGCCCGCGTCGTATCGCTCCAGCTCTTCGGCGAAGCGGCGCAAATTCTCGGGCTTGTCTTCGGAATAGATGACGAAATGCGCGGTCTCGGCCACTCGCCAAGCCGCCTGCGCGGGCGCGGCACTGGCCAGCAAAGCAAGCGAATAGAAGAGTTTGCGCAACCTATCCCCCTTGGCGCGTGCCGGCCTCATTCTGCCCCGAAACGCAGGAATAGACCAGCCGTTCGTTGGGTGCGGCCGGCAGCAGGTCGCGGAGCGCCGCGTTGAGCGCGCCGGCAGCGCGCGACGCCTCCGGCTCGCACCCTGCGACCGCGTGGCGGCGCTGCAGCGTCCGAGCCGCGGCGGCCGTTTCGGCGGACAGGAAAAAGCGTTCGACCGTGAGCCGGCCCGTCGCCGGATCGAGCCGCCGCACCTGCGCCAGCGCCTCGCGCGGCGCCACCTCCGCGCGCTCGAAGCGGCCGTCGCTCTCGGCAAAGGCCGTGCGGCCCGCCTCGCAACCCGGCGCGCTCAGCTGGAGGCGCAGTTCGGCCGGTTCGGAGACGGTGATGCGGCTGCGCTCCAGGTCGGGACGGCAGAGCAGCGCTCCCGCCAGGTCCGCCGCTCCCCGTGCGCGCGGCTGTTCCTTGGCGAGGCGCAGATCGGTCTGATCGAGATCGGGGCGCTCGGCCCAGGCAATGGGCGCTCCCGCCATCAGCAGCAGCCCCGCGGCGCCGGCGGCCGTCGCCATCTTCCGGTCCTTGTGCGCGGCGAGCACCATCGCCCCGTTGGCGAACAGCGCGCCGAACACCAGCAACAGGCCCGCCACGGCCGTGCCGGTGTCGCGCTCGTCCAGCACCTCGTCGCGCAGCTGCTGGCGTCGGCCGGCGAGCCGCTCCTGCGACAGTGCGGTCCGGTTGCGCGCTTCCTCCGCCTGCTGCGCCTCGCCGCGCGCCAGCCGCTCGTCGATCGCCGCCTGTTCGCTGCTGGTGCGGCACGGCAGGCCGGTCACCGGCGGCCGCACGCCCGCCGAGCGCAGGAAAGGCAGCATCTCCTTGGCCGACACGGCAAAGCCGAACACGGCGTCGACGCCTTCGGAGTTGGAGACGAAGCTGTTGATGCCGACCACACGGCCACAGGCGTCGACCAGCGGCCCGCCCGAATTGCCGCGCCCGATCGAGGCATCGTGCAGCACCGTGTCGAACCGCTGCGACGACGCACCGCCCGAAACCCGGCCCCAGCTCTTGACCGGTGCCTGGGGCGTGACGAAGCCTTCGGCGCTAAGCTCGCGCGCACGGTCGACCGAAAAGGGGTAGCCCAGCGCCGCCACCGCCGCACCGTCCGGCACCGGGCCGGTCGCGATCGTCGCCGGCTCGACGCGGCCGTCGATCAGCTGGATCAGCGCCAGGTCGCGCTGCGGCTCATAGGCGATTAGCCGCCCGGTAAAGCGCTTGCGGCCTTCCGACGGGACGACGCCGATGATCGCCTCGCCCTCCGCTGCATCGGTCAGCACATGGGCATTGGTCAGGATCTTGTCGGGCGCGATGGCGACGCCGCTGCCGGTGCCGATCCCCGCCGCCTCGCCATCCTCCATCGTGACCACCACCACGCGCACCACGCTGCGCCCGGCGGCGGCGACATCGAGATTGTCCTGGGCGAGGGCGGCGGTAGTGAGGAAAATAGCTGCGAGCCATACCAGGGCGGCTTGGGCTGAGCTTGTCGAAGCCCTCCCTGTTCTAAACGTTGCAATAAGGGAGGCCTTCAACAAGCTCAGGCCAAACCGGATTTGGGGCATAGGGCGAGCTTACTTGGCCAAAAACGCCTTCACCTCTTCCGCGAATGCATCGGGGGCGTCGAGCATGATGAAGTGGGCGGCGCCCGGCACGCGCTTGACGGTCGCGCCGGCGATCGGCGCGTAGGAGGCTTGATACACCGTATCCATCTGCGCGTCGGTGAACGGCGCGCCATTGGGCGTGACGTAGAGCACCGTCGTCGACGCTTTGATCGCCGGCAACTCGCCGCGCAGATCGGTGACGATCAGCTCCGAAAAGGCGTTGGCAATGGTGTCGGGATTGCTGGCGCGGCTGTCCTCGAGCGGGCCGGTGCGCTCGGCCACGGTGTTGATCATGGTGTTGATCGTCCGCTCACGCTCGGCGGCGCGCTCCTCGGCGGTGGCCTTGGCGGAGCGGGCGCGCATCGCGTCGGCAATGGGACGGACGCTGTCTGCAGTCGCGGTCGGGCCCGCGAACATCTGTCCGATGAACGGGTGCATGTCGACGACCATCAGCTTGCCGACGGCGGCCGGGTAGCGCGCCGCCACCATCATGCCGATCGTGCCCCCCATCGAATGGCCGATTAGGGCGGGGCGCTCGAGCTTTTCTTCATTGATGTAGCGCGCAATCTCGTCGGCCACGGGTGCGATCACCGCACCTTGCGCATTCCCAGCCGGTGCCGCCGAGCCCATGCCGGCGATCTGGATCAGGTGATAGCGAAAGCCCGGCACCCGCTCGATCGTGCCCTTCCACACCCGCGGCGAGGAAGCGAGGCCGTGCACCAGCACCACGTCCGGGCCCGAGCCCTCGGTGGTGACGCTGATCCGGTCGGACGTGAACGCGGCGAACGAAGGGGACGCGACGATCAAGGCCGCAGCCGTCATCAATGCACGGAACACACTGTCTCTCCTGAACCTTTTGCCGCCCGGTCTTACGACGGCGGAACGGTCAAAGGAAGCTGTATGGGTCTACATCCACCGCCACCCGGACGCTGCTCGGCCAGTCCAACGCCCCCAGCCAGTCGCGGATCACGTCCTGCACGTCGAGCGCGCGCATGGCGTGGACCAGCAGCCGGTGGCGGTGGCGGCCGCGCAGCATCGCGAGCGGCGCGGGGGCGGGGCCGAAGACGTGCATATTCTCGATGCGCGGGGCGGTCTTGCCGATCAGCCGCGCGGTCTCGGTCGCGGCCTGCGCGTTTTCGGAGGAGACGATGATCGCCGCCATCCGGCCGAAAGGCGGCGCCCCGGCCTCGTGCCGCGCATCCGACTCCGCCGCGTAGAAGCTATCCGCATCGCCGCTGACCAGCGCCTGGATCACCGGTGCGTTCACGTCATGCGTCTGGACATAGACGCGGCCCGGCTTGGCGCCGCGTCCGGCCCGGCCCGCCACCTGCGCGATCTGCTGAAAGGTCCGCTCCGCCGCGCGCAGGTCGCCGCCGGACAGGCCGAGATCGGCATCGACGACGCCGACCAGGGTCAGGTTCGGAAAGTGATAGCCCTTGGTGACCAGCTGAGTGCCGACCACTATCGAGATCTCGTTCGCCTCCATCCGCGCCACGAACTCGGCGGCGCGGGCGGGGGACCAGATCGTGTCCGACGTGACGATGGCGCGGGGCGCGTCGGGGAACAGCACCGCCACCTCGTCCGCAATGCGCTCGACGCCTGGGCCGCAGGCAACCAGCGAATCCTCCGCCTTGCACTCGGGGCAATGCTGGGGCGGCTTCGCGATCAGCCCGCAATGATGGCATTGCAGCCGGTGGATCAGCCGATGCTCGACCAGCCAGGCGGTGCAGTTCGGACATTGAAAGCGGTGGCCGCAATGCCTGCAGAGCGTCAGCGGGGCATAGCCGCGCCGGTTCAGGAACAGTAGAGCCTGCTCGCCCCGCGCCAGCGTCTCTTCGATGGCCTTGACCAAAGTCGGCGCCAGCCAATGCCCCCGCGGCGGTGGATCGGAGAGAAGGTCGATCGCTTCGATATCGGGCAGCTGCGCGCCGCCATAGCGGGCGGGCAGCTTCACTTCCTCATAGCGGCCGAGCTGGACCTGGTGCCGCGTCTCGATCGCCGGCGTAGCCGAGGCGAGAATCACCGGAATCTCCTCGAACCGCCCCCGCATCACCGCCGTGTCCCGCGCGTGATAATTGACGCCTTCTTCCTGCTTGAAACTCGCTTCATGCGCTTCGTCGATCACGATCAGCCCGAGATCGGCATAAGGGAGGAACAGCGACGAGCGCGCGCCGACCACCACTTTCGCGTCGCCGCTGGCAATGGCCCGCCAGGCGCGGCGGCGCTGTGACTGGCGCAGGTCCGAATGCCAGGCGACCGGCTGGGTGCCGAAGCGCGCGGCGAAGCGGCGGAGAAACGGCTCGGTCAGCGCAATCTCGGGCAGCATGACCAGGCTCTGCCGCCCTTGGCGCAGCGCCGCGGCGATCGCCTCGAAATAGACTTCGGTCTTGCCCGAACCGGTCACGCCGTCGAGCAGGAAGGTCTGGAACGCGCGCACCCTGACCGCATCGGCGAAGCGGGCGGCGGCTGCCTGCTGTTCAGCGGTCAGCGCGGGGGGCGCGTGGTCCGGGTCGGGCGCATCGAAGGGCGTGTCGAGCGAGACCTCCACCGGCTCGATCGCGCCTGCCTTGCACAGTCCCCGGATCACCCCGTTCGACACGCCGGCGATCATCGCCAGTTCGCGCACCAGCCCCTGCCGCTCGCCGATCCGCTCCAGCGCCTGCGCCCGCTGCGGCGTCAGCCGGTCGGGCACCCGGCCCGTCGCGCGATATTCGAGCACCGTGCGCCCGCCCTCCAGCGCTGACGAGGTGGGCAGGGCCATGCGCAGCACGGCAGCGGGCGGGGCGAGATAATAGCCGGCCGTCCACTCGATCAGGCGCCGCAGCTGGGCTTTGAGCGGCGGCGCGTCATGCACCGCGAGCAGGTTGCGCAGGCGATTGTCGCCGACTTCGCCCGCCGACGGCATCAGCTCCGGCTCCCAGACGACGCCGGTCAGCTGGCGCGGCCCCAGTGGCGCGGCGACGATCGAGCCCGGCTCGACCGCCATCCCATGCGGCACCCGGTAATCGAGCGGCCCCAGCGCGGCATTGAGGAGGAGAACGCGGGCGCGGCTCATCGGCGCTCCCTAGCCCGGTGGATGATCCCGGCAAAGCTAAGCGGTCAATCCTCCGGAAACGGGTTCAACCCGCTTTCGTCGGTGATCCGGAAAAGTTCGCTGACCAGCTTGCGCTCCTCGGGCGTGATATAGGGGTTCCAGACGTCGAGGATCAGCACGGCGCGGAGCTGGTCGCTGTCGTTCCACGCCTCGTGCTCGATCGTGTCGTCGAAGGCGAACGCCTCGCCCTCCACCCATTGCCGGGTCTCGCCGCCGACGCGGAAGCCGCAGCCTTCCGGCACGATCAGCGCCAGGTGGACGATCGTGCGCGCATTGGTGACGCCGGTGTGCGGCGGGATGCGGGTCTTCGGATGCAGCAGCGAGAAAAAGGCGGTCGGCGCACGCCCGGCATGATCCGCCATCGGCAGCTTGGCCAGAACTGCCGCCGTTTGCGGGCAACGCTCGCAATGCGCGTCGATCCGCTTGCCGTGGCGCCAGAGGAAATAGGCGCTCCACCGCTCGCTGTGGTCGAGATGGCTCCATTTGCTCTGCGGATAGCCCGACGGATATTGGACATAGGGCGCAAAGCCGTCGTCGCCCTTGGCGAGCAGGTCCTGCAGCTCGGCGCGGATCGCCGGGGTCGCCGCTTCCAGCTCGGCCAGCCAGGGGAAATGCTCCCGCCCGAAATATTCGTCGGCGGGCAGGAAGGGGAAGTGCAGCCCCTCGCACTCATTCGCATAGATGCGCCGGCGGCCGAGCATCGCGTCGACCGCGGCATCGAAGCGGCGCGTGCTGCCGGCGCCGAGCCCAGCGCGCGCGGACGCCAGGCTTTCGTCGAACAGCTTGGCGGCGCGTTGCTGATGCGCTTCGGCAAAGGCCTGACCCTCGGCCAGCAGCTGCCGCAGTTCGGGCGTGAGCTGCTCCTGGGGCGGCGCCACGATGCCGGCCTGAACCCACAAGGTCGCGGCGGCGGCCTCCTTGCCCTGGCGCTGGAACAGATGCGCCTTGCGCAGCAGAGCCATGAAGAAGCGCGCGTCGATCGCCAGCACCTGATCGAGAGCGGCCAGTTCGCCGTCATCGTCGCCCAGCTCACGGCAGGCCCGGGCGACGTTCAGCCACAGCACCGGCTCCTTCGGATCGGCGGCGGCGGCGCGGGTGAACAGGTCACGCGCGCGGGCAAAGTCGCGCATGCCCAGTGCATGGTTGCCGAGCGAGTTCAGCGCCTGCGGGTGGTCGGGCGCGATCGCCACCACCTGCTCCAGATACTGGACCGCCGCTTGCGGCCGCTGTGCGCGCTGCTCGGCTGCTGCCGCCGATAGAAGCTGCGCCACCCGCGCGTCGTTCACTCTTCTTCCCCCGAAACTGTCATGCCGGACTTGATCCGGCATCCACCTTCTTTAGGACAGCCTTCAAGGAAGGTGGACCCCGGATCAAGTCCGGGGTGACACGTAACAGGCAGGACTCCCCATGAAATTCTTCGTCGATACCGCCGACACCAACGACATTCGCGAACTGGCCGAGACCGGCCTGCTCGACGGCGTCACCACCAACCCGTCGCTGATCCACAAGGCGGGCCGCGATTTCCTGGAGGTGGTGAAGGAGATTTGTGGCCTCGTACCCGGGCCGGTCTCAGCCGAGGTCGTGGCGCTCGATCACGAGACGATGATGAAAGAGGCCGAAATCCTCCGGAAGATCGCCGACAATGTCGCCGTCAAGGTGCCGCTGACGCTCGACGGACTCAAAACCTGCCGCAAACTCACCGACGACGGCACGATGGTGAACGTCACGCTCTGCTTTTCCGCCAACCAGGCGCTGCTGGCGGCCAAGGCGGGCGCGAGCTTCATTTCGCCGTTCGTCGGCCGGCATGACGATGTCGGCTTTGACGGCATGCAGCTGATCAGCGACATCCGCCTGATCTACGACAATTATGATTTCGAGACGGAGATCCTGGTGGCGAGCGTGCGGCACCCGATCCATGTGCTCGAAAGCGCCAAGCTTGGCGCCGATGTGGCAACCATGCCGCCGGCCGTGATCCGGGCGCTCGTCAAGCACCCGCTGACCGAGAAGGGCATCGAAGGCTTCATGGCCGACTGGGCCAAATCCGGGCAGAAGATTGGCTAAAATCCTCCCCGGCACGGGGAGGGGGACCGCCGGGCGCAGCCCGGTGGTGGAGGGGGCCCTCGACCCATTCAGCACGGTGGAGGGCCCCCTCCACCAGCCTGCGGCTGGTCCCCCTCCCCGTGCCGGGGAGGATTTGATTACCACCTTCGCCGATCACCTCCGCCGCGACCGGCGGCGGTCCATCCACACCGTCCGCGCCTATGCCGCGACGGCGGAGCGGTTGCTCGACTTCCTGCGCGAGCATCAGGGCGGCGAGCCGGACCTGAAGGCACTCGGCGTCGCCGATCTGCGCGCGTTCCTTGCGTCGCGGCGCGGCGACGGGATCGGCAATGCGTCGACGGCGCGGGAGTTGTCGGCGGTGCGGACCTTCCTCGCCTTTGCCGGAGCCGAGGCGCCGCGGCTACGCGGACCGAAGGTGAAGAAGGGCGTGCCGCGCCCGGTCTCGCCGGCGGAAGCAATCGCGCTGGCCGAAGAGGTCGCGGAGGAGCGCGAAGGCTGGACCGGCACCCGGGATCTGGCGGTGCTGCTGCTGCTTTACGGGGGCGGCCTGCGGATCGGCGAGGCGATGGGCCTGACCGGTGCCGCGCTCCCGCTCGGCACCACCATCACCGTCACGGGCAAGCGCAACAAGACGCGCGTCGTGCCGCTGCTGCCGCAGGTGCGGGAGGCGATCGAGGGCTATGTCGCCGCCTGTCCCTATCCGCCGGCGAAGGACCAGCCGCTGTTTCGCGGCGCGCGCGGCGGGCCGCTGGAGCCCTCGCAGATCAGGCGGGCGGTGCGGCGGGCCCGCGGGCGGCTGGGGCTATCGGAGCGAACCACGCCGCACGCGCTGAGGCACAGCTTCGCCACCCACCTGCTCGGGCGCGGCGTGGACTTGCGCTCGCTCCAGGAACTGCTCGGCCATGCGAGCCTGAGCTCCACCCAGATCTACACGGCGGTCGACGCGGCGCACCTTATGGATGTGTACCGGAACGCCCATCCGCGGGCCTGACTTCGTCGGCCGGATGACGCTTGCGCCAGGTCAGCTGGCGCCAGAGATAGGATGCGAGGATCAGCCCGATAATCGCCGAGGAGAGCGGGCCGAGGATCGTCTCGATCTGGCCGAAACGCCGCCCCAGCCCATAACCGGCAATGGCAAGGCCCGCGCTCCAGCCGGCAGTGCCGATCGTCGACCAGATCAGGAACGTCTTCAGCCGCATATGAAGCAGGCCGGCTGGCACCGAGATGATCGACCGGATCGTCGGCATCATCCGGCCGACGCCGACCAGGAAGGACCCGAACCGGCCGAATAGCCGCTCGGCCTTTTCGACGTCGTACCAGTCGAGCGTCAGCCAGCGGCCATGCTTTTCGATAAAGGGGCGGAACCGCTCGATCCCGATCACCCGGGCGGCGGCGTACCAGAAGAAATTGCCCAGCATCGCGCCCGCCGTGCCGGCCGCGATCACGCCGGGCAGGTTCATCGGCCCTTGTGCCGCCCTTAAGCCCGCAATCGGCATGATCACCTCGGACGGGATTGGCGGGAACACCGTTTCCAGAAACATCAGCAGCCCGACGCCCAGATAGCCGCCCCAGTCGATCAGCCGGAAAACCCAGTCCGTCATTGCAACTTGCCTTCGATCGCGTCCCAGATCAGGCCGGCGGTGTCGGTGCCGTTGAAGCGGTCGATGGCGACGATGCCGGTGGGGGAGGTGACGTTGATCTCGGTCAGCCACTCGCCGCCGATCACGTCGATGCCGACGAAAAGGAGGCCGCGCCGCTTCAGCTCAGGCCCGAGCGCCGCGCAGATTTCATTCTCCCGCGCGGTCAGCTGCGTCGCCTCGGCGGTGCCGCCGACCGCGAGGTTGGAGCGGATCTCCCCCGCGCCCGGAATGCGGTTGATCGCGCCGGCGACTTCGCCGTCCACCAGCACGATGCGCTTGTCGCCCTTGGCCACGCCCGGCAGAAACGCCTGCACCATGTGCGGCTCGACATAGGCCGCGTTGAACATCTCCAGCAACGCCGACAGATTGGCGCCGTCGCTCCCCACCTTGAAGATCGCCTTGCCGCCATTGCCGTGCAGGGGCTTGATCACGATCTCGCCATGCCGCGCGAGAAACTCGCGCGTGGCGCCGAGCGAGCGCGTGATCATCGTCGGCGGCATGAAGCGCGCATAGTCGAGCACGAACAATTTTTCGGGCGCATTGCGGACGCTCGCGGGATCGTTGACGACCAGGGTCTCCCCCTGGATCCGCTCCAGCAGGTGCGTCGCGGTGATGTAACTGAGGTCGAACGGCGGGTCCTGCCGCATCCAGACGACATCAGTGTCGCGGCCAAGGTCGAGCAGCACCGGCTCGCCTGCAGTGAAATGGTTGCCGGCCTCGCGCCGCACCTGGACCGGGGTGCCGAAGGTATAGAGCCGCCCGTCCTGCCAGGTGAGGTCCGGTGCGCAATAATGATACAGTCTGTGGCCGCGCTCCTGGGCGGAGAGCATCAGCGCGAAGCTTGAGTCCCCGGCGATATTCAGGCCTTCCATCGGATCCATCTGGAACGCCACGCGTAAGCTCATCAAACTCTCCTCAACCCACCCAGGCGTTGCGGATGTGGCGGGGGAGGGACCAGGGCGCAAGCAGGATCACGTCGACGCGAATGTCGTCGCCGGGCCGGACAAAGCGCGGCGCGAGCATGGCGGCGGCGGACGCGACGCGGGAGAGGCGGTGATGATCGATGGCGATGTCGAGTTCGGCCTTGATGGCGCGGGTCTTCACTTCAACGAAGAGCGTCGTGTGGCCGCGCCGGGCGATCAGATCGATCTCGCCGGCCGGAGTGCGGACGCGGCGGGCGACGATGCTCCAGCCCTGGATGTTGAGCCAGAGGCCCGCGACAGTTTCGCCGAGCCGCCCGCGGCGCTCCGCACGTTTGCGATTATAGCTCAATCTCTCCACCGTCTGGGCTGAGCCTGTCGAAGCCCTCCCTTTCTCTTCTGAACTCGGGCGAGAAGAAGGGAGGGCTTCGACAAGCTCAGCCAAGTCGTAAATTGAGGCGGCACTACACCTCTGCCTTCATCACCATCGCGCGGGCGTAGAGTTCGCGGCGATCGGCGCCCGTCGCCTTCGCCACTTCGCTGGCGGCCTTGGCCGGGGGAAGCCGCGTCAGTGCTTCGCGTAGCGCCGCATCGACGGCATCCTCGCTGGGCGCCTCAGGCTCGCCCGGCGGGGCGACGACGATCACGATCTCGCCCTTGGGCGGTGCGTCGGCATAGCGTGTGGCGAGACTCGACAGCGTGCCCGTGACCGTCTGCTCGAAAGTCTTGCTGATCTCGCGCGCGACGGCCGCTTCCCGATCGCCAAGGTCGTCGGCCAGTGCCGCCAACGCCGCGCCGAGCCGCGGTCCCGATTCGTAGAAGACCAAAGTCGCCCGGATCGCCGCCAACTCCGATATGGCATCCGCCCGCGCCTTGGCCTTGCTGGGCAGGAAGCCGGCGAACAGGAAGCGATCGGTCGGCAGCCCGGCCAGCGTAATCGCGGCGATCGCGGCGCATGGGCCGGGGATGGTCGTGACCGCGATCCCGGCCGCCCGCGCGTCCCGCACGAGTTTGTAGCCGGGGTCGGAGATCAACGGCGTGCCCGCATCCGACACCAAAGCCACCGACTCGGCAGCCATGCGTGCGATCAGTTCGGGCCGGACGCGATCGGCATTATGGTCGTGATAGGGCAGCATCGGCCGGCGCGCGCCAATATGGTGGAGCAGCTTGGCGGTCACCCGGCTGTCCTCGACGGCGAGGACATCTGCGCGCGCCAATATGTCGGCGGCGCGCCGGCTCAGATCGGCAAGGTTGCCGATGGGCGTGGCGACAATATAGAGGCCGGGTTCAAGGCGTTCGGGCATGTGAGAGGATGGTAATGGCAGAGGCAGCCACCGCACCGCAAATTTGGATGGGCGCGGCGAAGAAGCTGGGGCTCGGGCTCACCTTGCTGGCGCTGGCGGCCTGCCAGACGATGGTGCCGCGCCGCCGGCCGCCGGCACCGGTCCCGACGCCGACTCCGGTGGAGGCGCCGCGCCCGGTCGGCCCCGAACTGCCCGACGATGCCGAACGCCATCGCATCGCCCTGCTGGTGCCGCTGTCCGGACCCAACGCTGCGGTGGGTCAGTCCATCGCAAACGCCGCGAACCTCGCCGTGCTCGACACCGGCGGCAAGCGCATCCGCATCACCACCTACGACACCGGCACCGGGGCGAGCAACGCCGCCGCCCGCGCCGTCAACGAGGGCAACAAGATCATCCTCGGCCCGTTGCTCGCCGAAGACGCGCGGCTGGTGGCACCGGTCGCGCAGCGCGCGCGGGTGCCGGTGATCAGCTTCTCCAACGACACCGGCGTTGCCGGCAACGGCGTCTTCATCATGGGCTATACGCCCGGCGAGTCGATCGACCGCGTGGTCCGCTACGCCCGCTCGCGCGGCATGACCAAATTCGCCGGGCTCACCCCGACGGGTGTCTATGGCCAGCGCGCGGCGAACGCATTCCTGCGCTCGGTCGAGAGTGCCGGCGGTCAGGTGGTGGCGCTGCAGAGCTTTGACCGCAGCCGCGGCGGCATCTCGGCGGCGATCACCAAGATGGGCGCTAGCTCGCCCTATGAAGCGGTGCTGATCGCCGACGCCGCGCGCACCGCGTCGCAGGCCGTGACCCTGCTCCGCAAGGGCGCGCCCGACGCGCGCGTGCTCGGCACCGAGCTGTGGAACACCGAAAGCGCGCTGCCGACCATGGCGCCGCTGCACGGCGCGTGGTTCGCCAGCGTGCCGGACGGCCTCTACCGCCAGCTCTCGGCCAAATATCGCGCGCGCTTCGCGTCGGCGCCCTATCGTATCTCCAGCATGGGTTATGACGCGGTGCTGCTCGTGTCTCGCATTGCGCAGGACTGGCGGCCGGGCAGCGAGTTTCCGATGGGACGGCTGGTCGACAATGACGGCTTCACCGGCATCGATGGGCCATTCCGCTTCCGCCGCGATGGCGTGGTCGAGCGGGCGCTGGAGGTGAGCCAGGTGGGAGCGAACGGCCAGACGGTGGTCAGCCCGCCGCCAGCCCGCTTCGACGACTGAGTAGACAAAGCTGTTCCCCGGCGAAGGCCGGGGTCCATTCGGAGCTGAACGACGTTGTCTCGGGCCCCGGCCTTCGCCGGGGAACAAACTGACTTAAAGCAGGATTTCCGCCAGCACCCGGTCGAGCAGGATCATACCCGCGGGCGTGACCCTGAGCCGATCTCCGCGTTCGATCAGGCCCAGGGAAGAGAGCCGGGCCACGGCCGCGTCGTCGACCAGCCGCGATATGCCGGTGCGGGCGCTGATCGCGGCGAGGTCGACGCCTTCGTCCAGGCGCAATCCCATCAGCAGCGCTTCGGTCGCCTGCGTCTCTGGCGCGAGCGCCTCCTCGCTTTCGATGCCATGGCCATTGCGCGCAACGGCAGTGAGGAAGTTCTCCGGCTTCTTGCGCCGGAAGCTCGCGGTGCCGAGCCGGCGGCCATGCGCGCCCGGCCCCACGCCCAGATAGTCGCCATAGCGCCAGTAAGTCAGGTTGTGCCGGCTCTCCTCGCCCGGCCGGGCGTGGTTGGAGACTTCGTAAGCGGGCAAGCCTGCCGCCGCCGTCATTGCGCGGGTGAGTTCGAACAGCTCGGCGGCATGGTCGGGGTCCGTCTGCGGCAGCGCCCCCTTGGCGGCGAGGGCGGCGAAACGGGTGCCCGGCTCGATCGTCAGCTGATAGAGTGACAGGTGGGCGGTGCCGAAGGCGAGTGCCCGCGCCAGCTCTGCTTGCCAATCCGCGTGCGACTGGCCGGGCCGGGCATAGATCAGGTCGAAGCTCACGCGCTCGAAGACGCCCCGTGCGGTGTCGAGCGCCGCCAGCCCCTCGCGCACGTCATGCGCGCGGCCGAGAAAGGCGAGCGCCTCATCCTCCAGCGCCTGCAGGCCCAGCGAGACGCGGTTCACGCCGGCCTTGGCCAGGTCGGCGAAGCGCGCCGCCTCCACCGAAGAGGGATTGGCCTCTAGCGTGATCTCGATGTTCGGCTCGAAGCCCCAGTGCCGCTCCGCCGCTTCGATCAGCGCCGCGACTGTCTCCGGCGGCATCAGCGACGGTGTGCCGCCACCGAAGAAGATGGAAGAGAGGCGCCGGCCGGGTGTCAGGCCTGCTTCATGGGCGAGGTCGGCGAGCAGGGATTCGCGCCACACCTGCTGATCGACCTGCTCCCGCACATGGGAGTTGAAGTCGCAATAGGGGCATTTGGAGACGCAGAACGGCCAGTGGACGTAGAGGGCGAGCGCTTCCCGACCCTCTCCCCTCCGGGGAGAGGGTGGCGAGCGAAGCGAGACGGGAGAGGGGCTGTTTTCAAGCTCTGCCCCTCTCCCTGGCTGCTGCGCAGCCGTCCCTCTCCCCGGGGGGGAGAGGGTCATTGAAGGAGTGCCGCCTTCAACTTGGCGAATGCCACCGCCCGGTGGCTGATCCGGTGCTTCTCCGCCGGGTCCATCTCACCGAAGCTCTGGTCATAGCCCTGCGGCACGAACACCGGGTCATAGCCGAAGCCCCGCTCGCCACGCGGCGGCCAGACCAGCGCGCCTTCCGCCCGGCCCTCGAAGCTTTCGACATGCCCATCGGGCCAGGCGACGCAGAGCACGCAGGCGAAATAGGCGGCGCGGCTGACATTCGGTCCGAGTGCTTCCAGCCGCTCCTGCACCCGCGACATCGCCAGCATCCATTCGCGACCGTTTGGCGTTTCCGCCCAGTTGGCGGTGAACACGCCCGGATCACCGTTCAGCGCCTCGACGCAGATGCCGCTGTCGTCGGCGATCGCGGGCAGGCCGGACAGGTCGGCCGCGCTCATCGCCTTCAGCTCGGCGTTGAAGAAGAAGGTGGTGCCGGTCTCCTCCGGCTCCGGGAGGTCGAGTTCCTTGGCCGACACCAGCTCCAGGCCATAGGGCTCGAGCAGGACGCGCAGCTCGCGCACCTTGCCTTCATTGTGGCTGGCGACGACGACGCGGCCGGGCTGGAGCTTGCGGGTCACCGGCCGACTGCCTTGCGCTGGGCGGCGAAAATGTCGTTGCAGCCGATCCGCGCCAGGCGGAGCAGGCGCAGCAACGCCTCCTCGTCGTAAGTGGCGCCCTCGGCGGTCGCCTGCACTTCGACGATATTGCCTTGGCCGGTCAGCACGAAATTGGCGTCGGCATGGGCGGTCGAGTCCTCGGGATAATCGAGGTCGAGCACGGGCGTGCCTTCCCAAATGCCGCAGCTGACCGCGGCGACCTGGTCCTTGATCGGATCGGCGGGCAGGTTCAGCTTGTCCACGGCCATGCGCAGCGCCACCCAGGCGCCGGAGATGGAGGCGGTGCGGGTGCCGCCATCGGCCTGGATCACGTCGCAATCGAGCACGATCTGGCGCTCGCCCAAAGCCTTCAGGTCGACGACCGCGCGCAGCGAGCGGCCGATCAGCCGCTGGATTTCCTGGGTGCGGCCCGATTGCTTACCCTTGGCCGCCTCGCGGTTGCCGCGGGTGTGAGTGGCGCGGGGAAGCATGCCATATTCGGCAGTCACCCATCCCTCGCCCTTGCCGCGCAGGAAGGGCGGCACCTTCTCCTCGATGCTGGCCGTCACCAGCACCTTGGTGTCGCCGAAGCCGATCAGCACCGATCCTTCGGCGTGGCGAGTGAAGTTCGGCTCGATGGTGATGGCGCGCATCTGATCGGGCGCGCGGCCTGAGGGTCGCATGGGTGTTTTCCTTATCTGATTTGCGGCGGCCTTAGAGCCTTCCCTCTCCCATGGGGAGAGGGCGACTCGCGATAGCGAGCGGGGTGAGGGGTTTGCACCTATCCGGATAGTCCCGGACCCCTCACCCGGTCGCGAAACCGCGACTCGACCTCTCCCGATGGGAGAGGTGAGATTGAGGATGGCGGAGCGTTCACCTACATCCATCATCATGGCCAGCCAGCCGATCACCGAATTGTCCGACCGGGCGCGCGAAGTGTTTCGCGTGGTGGTGGAGTCGTATCTCGGCTCGGGCATGCCGGTCGGCTCCCGGACGATATCCAAGGTCGGCGGATTCAACCTCTCGCCCGCCTCGATCCGCAACGTCATGCAGGATCTCGAAGAGGCGGGGCTGCTCTCGGCGCCGCATATCTCCGCCGGGCGCATGCCGACCGATCAGGGGCTGCGCCTGTTCGTCGATGCGATCATGCAGGCCGCCGAGCCGAGCGCCGACGAACGCCGGATCATCGAGCAGCAGCTCGGCCGCGACGGCGGGCCGATCGAGAATGCCCTCTCCGCCGCCAGCGCCGCGCTCTCCGACCTCTCCGCCTGCGCGGGCGTGGTGATGGTGCCGAAGCGCGAGCCGCGGCTGCGCCAGATCGGCTTCGTGCCGCTCTCCCGCGACAAGGCGATGGCGGTGCTGGTCGGGCAGGACGGCAGCGTCGAAAACCGCGTCGTCGAGCTGCCCGCAGGCGTCTCGCCGAGCACGTTGATCGAGGCGGCCAACTATATCTCGGATGAACTGACCGGCCTGACGCTCAGCGAGGCGCGGGCGCGGCTGCAGGCGGAGATCGGCAAGGGCCGCGCCGCCCTCGATGCGGCCTCCCGCGAACTGGTCGAGCGCGGGCTGGCCATCTGGTCTGAGGATGGCGACCGGCGGCCGGTGCTGATCGTGCGCGGCCAGTCGCACCTGATCGACGCCGCCGCCGCGGCCGACCTGGAACGGGTGCGGCAGCTGCTCGGCCAGATCGAAGAGGCGCAGGAGATTTCGCGGCTGCTCGACTCGGCGGCGGAGGGTTCGGCGACCAAGATCTTCATCGGGTCTGAGAACAAGCTGTTCGCTCTGTCCGGCTCGTCGGTGATCGCCTCGCCTTATCGCGGCGCGGACGGCCGGGTGGTCGGCGTGGTCGGCGTGATCGGGCCGACGCGGTTGAACTACGCCCGGGTGGTCCCCATGGTTGACTTCACGGCACAAACTCTTTCGAGACTGATGGGATGATGAACGAGAACGACACGGTTCGCGAGGACACGGCTGCGGACGCGCCCGAAGTGGCGGAGCATGACAGGTTGACGGTTCTGGAGTCGGATCTGGCCGAGGCCAGGCAGGCGGTGCTCTATGCGCAGGCGGAGACGCAGAATGTCCGCCGGCGGCTGGAAAAGGACGCGCAGGACGCCCGCGCCTATGCGGCGACGTCGTTCGCGCGCGACATGCTGTCCGTGTCCGACAATCTGGAACGCGGCCTGCAGGCGATCCCGGCCGAGGTGCGCGAGGACGAGCGCTTCAAGAACCTGATCGTGGGCCTGGAGGCGACCGGCCGCGAGCTGGCTTCGGTGTTCGAGCGGCACGGCATCGTGCGGATTTCCGCGATTGGCGAAAGGCTCGATCCGAACCGGCACCAGGCGATGATCGAGCTGCCCTCGGCCGAGGCGGAGCCCGGCACGGTCGTGCAGGAAATGCAGGCCGGCTACATGATCAAGGACCGGCTTCTGCGTCCGGCGCTGGTCGCGGTGGCGCGGGCGGCGGACGAGGCTCAGGCCCAGTCCGCGGGATAGACGATCAGGGGTTCAGCCGCTAAGGCGCGCCACTTCGAAACAGAAAGCCAAAGATGTTCACCTTCCTCCTTGTCGTGCAGGCCATCATTGCGACGGCGCTCGTCACCGTCATCCTGATGCAGCGGTCGGAAGGCGGCGGCCTGACCGGCGGCAGCCCGACCGGCCTCATGTCGGCGCGCGGCGCGGCCGATTTCCTGACCCGCGCCACCGCGGTGCTGGCGACGATCTTCGTGCTGATCTGCGTCGCGCTGGCGACGATCGCCTCGCTCAACAACCGCACCGGCAAGGTGGATGCGACGGCGGCGACGCCCGCGCAGACCGCGCCGCTCGCCGCGCCGACGCCGACCCCGGTCGATCCGCTGGCCGCGGCGGCTGGTCAGGCGGCGGGCAACTCGACGGCACCTGCAACCAAGTAAATCCTCGCTCGTCCTGAGCGGAGCGCAGCGTAGTCGAAGGGCGGGACCCAGGCTGTCGAGATACGCCCCTCGGCTTCGCTCGGGACGAGCGGAAAAGTGCATGGGTGGCGGTTCTAGCCTTGCCCCGCCCCGAGTCCCGCGGCTAAGCCACTCCTCCCATGGCGCGGTATATTTTCATCACCGGCGGCGTGGTCTCCTCGCTTGGCAAAGGCTTGATGGCGGCCTCTCTGGCTGCCCTCCTCCAGGCGCGTGGGTACCGCGTGCGCATCCGGAAATTCGATCCCTATCTCAACGTCGATCCGGGCACGATGAGCCCGTATCAGCATGGCGAAGTCTATGTGACCGACGACGGCGCGGAGACCGATCTCGATCTCGGCCATTATGAGCGCTTCACCGGCGTGCCGAGCCGCCAGTCGGACAATGTCACCTCCGGCCGCATCTATCAGACCGTCATCCAGCGCGAGCGGCGCGGGGATTATCTGGGCGCGACCGTGCAGGTCATCCCGCACGTTACCGACGCCATCAAGGCGTTCGCGCAAACCGACGTCGAGGATCTCGACTTCGTGCTGTGCGAGATTGGCGGCACCGTCGGCGACATCGAGTCGCTGCCCTTCATCGAAGCGGTCCGCCAGCTCCGCAACGAGCTCGGCCGCGACCGCACCGTCTTCGTGCACGTTACCCTCGTCCCCTATATCGCCGCCGCCGGCGAGCTGAAGACCAAGCCGACCCAGCACAGCGTCCGCGAGCTGACCGCATTGGGCATCCAGCCCGACGTGCTCGTCTGCCGCTGCGAACATCCGCTGCCTGAGAGCGAGCGCGCCAAGATCGCGCTGTTCTGCAACGTGCGGAAGGAAGCCGTCGTCCCGGCGCTCGACGCCAAAAGCATTTACGGCGTGCCGCTCCAATATCATGCTGAGGGGCTCGACCGCGAAGTGCTGCGGGCGTTCGGCATCGAGACGCCGCCGGCCAGCCCGAACCTGTCCCGCTGGGACGACATCATGGACCGGCTGAACAATCCCGAAGGTGAGGTCACGATCGGCGTGGTCGGCAAATATGTCGGCCTGCCGGATGCGTACAAGTCGCTGCACGAAGCGCTCGTCCATGGCGGCATCGCCAACCGGGTCAAGGTCAACATCAAGTGGATCGACGCCGAGCTGTTCGAGCATGAGGACGAGGTCACGGCGAACCTCGAACCGATGCACGGCATCCTCGTCCCCGGCGGCTTTGGCGAGCGCGGCTCGGAAGGCAAAATCTCCAGCGTCCGCTTCGCCCGCGAACGCAGCGTGCCCTTTTTCGGCATCTGCCTGGGCATGCAGATGGCCTGCATCGAAGGCGCCCGGAACGTCGCCGGTATCGAGGGTGCGTCCACGACGGAATTCGGCCCGACCGACGAGCCGGTGGTCGGCCTGATCACCGAATGGATGTCGAAGGAAGGCTTGCAGAAGCGCGAGGCCAATAGCGATCTGGGCGGCACGATGCGGCTCGGCGCCTATCCGGCCGCGCTGACCGGCAACAGCGTCGTCGAATCGATCTACGGCGCCCGCGAGATCAGCGAACGCCACCGCCACCGCTATGAAGTCAATGTCCATTACCGCGACGCGCTGGAGAAGGGCGGCCTGCTCTTCACCGGCATGAGCCCGGACGGCACGCTGCCCGAGATCGTCGAACGGCCTGACCATCCCTGGTTCGTCGGCGTCCAGTTCCACCCGGAACTCAAGTCCAAGCCGTTCGAACCCCACCCGCTCTTCGCCAGCTTCGTCGAGGCGGCGGTGAAGCAGAGCAGGTTGGTTTAAATCTCACCTCTCCCAGAGGGAGAGGTCGAGACGCGCAGAGCGCGTCCGGGTGAGGGGTGGCGGGAGCTCTCGGTGGGGCGGGAACCCCTCACCCCGCTCAGCTCCGCTGAGTCGCCCTCTCCCTCCGGGAGAGGGTAGATCAAGAGCGTAACGACCGGAACGCCTCCATCCGCCCTCCGTTCAAACGGCAGGACGCGAGCGCATGCCGCCTCGCGCCTTTTCGCGACGGAGAGACAGATGCAAAACCAGAGCGGCGGCGGCCAGACCGGCACGCCCGACACCACCTATAATCTGACCGCGATCCTCTACCACGCGCTGCAGGGCGTCGAGAATTGCAAGACCTATGAGCAGGATGCCCAGGGCCAGCAGGAGCTGGCGCAGTTCTTCCAGCAGGCCGGCCAGCAGCAGAAGCAGCTCGCCGAACAAGCCAAGCAGCTGCTCCACGATTGCCTGATGCGCGAGCAGCAGGGCGGCGGCCAGAGCTCCGGCGGCGGCTCGGCGTTCGGCTTCGGCCAGCAGGGCTCGCAGCAGATTGGCCAGCAGAGCGAAATGGCCGGCGGGCAGAGCGGCGGCCAGGGTAGTTCGGGTTCGAGCGGGTACTAGACTCACCCCTCTCCCGCAAAGGCGGGAGAGGGACAGGCCGCGCTAGCGGCCAGGGTGAGGGCATGTCTTCAAACCCTCACCCTCCCACTCGCTTCGCGAGCGGGCCCCTCCCTCTCCCGGAACGGGAGAGGGGCTGCTAAGGCGGCTCCGTAATTGCATCGGAAGGAGTGCCCCATGTCCACCTATGAAGCGCGGCTGAGCGCGCTGCGCGAGCAGTTGAAGCGCGACCGGCTGGACGGGTTCGTCGTGCCGCTGACCGACGAGCATATGTCCGAATATGTCGGCGCTTATGCGCAGCGGTTGGCCTGGCTGACAGGATTTCAGGGGTCCGCCGGCACCGCGGTGGTACTGCCCGAGGAAGCCGCGATCTTCATCGATGGCCGCTATACGCTGCAAGTGCGCGAGCAGGTGGACCCGAAGCACTGGGCCTATGTCTCGGTGGCCGAAACTTCGGTCGCCGATTGGCTGGGCGAGCATGCGGCGCGAGGTGGACGGATCGGCTATGATCCATGGCTGCATACCCGTGCCTGGGTCGAGGCTGCCAGCAAGGCGCTGGCGGAGTGCGGCGGAGAGCTGGTGACTGTCGACACCAATCCCGTCGACGCGGTTTGGCCCGATCGCCCGGAGCCGAGCCGCGCCAGGCTGGTCGTGCACCCCGACCAATATGCCGGCCAGAATTCGGCCGAGAAGCGTGCTGCCATCGCCGACTGGCTGGGCGCCCGCAAGGCGGATGCGGTGGTGCTGTCTGCGCTCGATTCGATCGCCTGGACCTTCAACGTGCGCGGCAAGGACGTGGAGCGCACCCCCGTCGCGCTCGCCTATGCGCTGGTGAATGCCGACGGCACCGCCGACCTGTTCGTGCAGCCGGAGAAGGTCGGCGAGGACGTCGCCCAGCATCTCGGCAACGCCGTGCGCCTGCACGACCGGGCCGAGTTTCCGAAGGCGCTGGCGAAGTTCGCCGGCAAGCGCGTCGCCGTCGATCCGGAACGCGCCGTCGCCGCCATCTTCGAGCGACTGGAGCAGGGCGACGCCACGACGCTGCAGCTCCGCGACCCGGCCGTGCTCGCCAAGGCGAAGAAGAACCCGGTCGAGATCGCCGGGCATATGGCCGCGCAGTCACGCGACGGCGCGGCGATCGTACGCTTCCTGCACTGGCTGTCGATCGAGGCACCCAAGGGCCAGCTCACCGAGATGAGCGCGGCGGCGAAGCTCCGTGCGTTCCGGGACGAGACCGGTGTGCTGGAGGATCTGTCCTTCGACACCATCTCCGCCGCCGGGCCGAACGCGGCTATCCCGCATTACCGGGTGAGCGAGGAGTCGAGCCTGCCGATCACGATGAACGGCATCTACCTGGTCGATTCAGGCGGTCAGTATCGCGACGGCACCACCGACATCACCCGCACCGTGATCGTCGGCGAGCCCACGGCCGAGATGCGCGACCGCTTCACCCGCGTGCTGAAGGGCCACATCGCCATCGCCACCGCGCTCTTCCCGAAAGGCACGCGCGGCCAGCAGATCGACGCTTTCGCCCGTCGCCCGCTTTGGCAAGCGGGCCTCGACTATGCCCATGGCACCGGCCACGGCGTCGGCAGCTATTTGTCGGTGCACGAGGGTCCGGCGCGGATCGCGACCTTCGGCGGCGGCGACGAGCCGCTGGCCGAGGGCATGATCCTCTCCAACGAGCCCGGCTATTACAAAGGCGGCGAATACGGCATCCGCATCGAGAATCTGGTGCTGGTAGTGAAAAAGGACGTGGCCGGCGCCGAGCAGCACATGCTCGGCTTCGATACGCTGACTTTCGCGCCGATCGACCGGCGGCTGATCGAAGTGGCGATGCTGACCGAGACGGAGCGCGCCTGGCTCAACGCATATCACGTCCAGGTGATCGAGAAGATCGGGCCGCAGGTGGGAGGCGAGATTCGCGCTTGGCTGGAAGCAGAGTGCGCGGCGATCTGAGAGAGGAGAAGCGGGACCCCGGCTCAAGGCCGGGGTGACGGGGGAGAATCTTCTGAATCATCGTCAACCCGGACTTGATCCGGGGTCCCGCTGCCTTCTGACCGCCCCTGCGCCTTGCGCTTGCGCAGGTTCGCGCGCAGCGCCTCTGCCAGCCTTCTCTCCCGCTCGGCGTCCTTGCTCATCGCGCGGTGCTAGCGGCGGCGGCAACGCCTTGACAAGCATCGCCGCCTCGCCCATTCGCCCGCCTCGCCCGCGGGCAGTGCTGCCGTAGCTCAGTGGTAGAGCGCATCCTTGGTAAGGCTGAGGTCGTGAGTTCAATCCTCACCGGCAGCACCATTTTCTTCGCCGTCAGCGCCCCGGCAGGACGGCGCCGCCGCCCCTGACCGACTGGGCGACGGTCGGGTTCCCCCAATAGCGGATCACGCCGCCGCCGGCGACCGAGGCGGCGAGGCTGCCGCGGACGCGGGTCAGAATCTGGCCGCCGCCGCGCACCGACGCGGCCATCTCCCGTGCTTCGACCCCGCGCAGGTCGATCGAGCCGCCACCGGTCACGGCCGCGGCCATCGCCCGAGCCGGGGGCGTGCCGCCAACCGCCTCGATCAGCCCGCCGCCCCGCACCGCCACGGCACTCACGCGCGGCGAGGTGACTGCGACGACCAACTTGTAGCGTCTCGGGCAGCGCTGTTTGCACGCCCGCACCAGCAGGCGCGGTTCGCCATGATGCTGCCGCTCGACCTCGACCCGGCTGATCGACGTGTCGCCTTCCAGCAGCCGCACGCGCTGCACCGGACCGTGCCTCAGGACGACATGACCGCCGCCTGCCACCTCGATTGCTTCGAAGCGGGGCAGATCGAGTTCGGCAGGCGCGGCGGCGAGCAGGGCGAGAGCGATGAAGGACATGGAACCTCTCCTTGTGATCTGGCGCCGCTTATAGCGTAGCCCAGCACATACGACTACATCTGTTTTCGACGTGCATGGCGCGAGATGGCAAGTTAGGGCGGCGCCATGGCAGACGTACAAGGCACCGCCGCTCCCCAGATCATCCGGCGCGAGGATTACCGGCCGCCGGCATGGCAAGTTCCGGACATCGCGCTCGAGCTGGAGCTCGATCCGGCGCGGACCCTGGTGCGGGCGCGGCTGGCGGTCGAGCGGCAAGGCGCGGGGCCGCTCACGCTCGATCATGGCGGGCAGGAGCTGCTCGCGGTCCGGGTGGATGGCGAGGTGGCCGTGTATCGAGACGAAGGCGGCCAGCTGATCCTGGAGCTAACGGGCGACACGCACCTCATCGAAACCGAGTGCGTGCTGGCGCCGGAGAAGAATACCGAGCTGATGGGGCTCTACGCCTCGGGCGGGCTGCTCTGCACTCAGTGCGAGGCGGAAGGCTTTCGCCGCATCACGCCCTTCCCCGATCGCCCGGACGTGCTGTCGCGTTATCTGGTGCGGCTGACGGCGGACAAGGCGCGGTTCCCGGTGCTGTTGTCGAACGGCGATCTGGTCGGCAGCGGTGAGCTGCCGGACGGGCGGCACTTGGCGGAGTGGCGCGATCCTTTTCCCAAGCCCTCTTACCTGTTCGCGCTGGTCGCCGGCGACCTGAACCCCAATCGCGACGCCTTCACGACGATGTCGGGGCGCACGGTCGAACTCGGCATCTGGGTGCGGGAGGCCGATGTGCCCAAGACCGCGCATGCGATGCAGGCGCTGAAAGACGCCATGGCCTGGGACGAGCGCGTCTATGGTCGCGAATATGATCTGGACGTGTTCAACATCGTCGCGGTCGCCGATTTCAACTTCGGCGCGATGGAGAATAAGGGCCTCAACATCTTCAACTCGCGCTACATCCTGGCCGATCCGGAGACGGCGACGGACGCGGATTTCGACGCCATCGCAGCCGTCGTGGCGCATGAATATTTCCACAATTGGTCGGGCAACCGGATCACCTGCCGCGACTGGTTCCAGCTGTCGCTGAAGGAAGGCTTCACCGTCTTCCGCGATCAGCAATTCTCGGCCGATCACGGCTCCGCCGCGGTCAAGCGGATCGAGGATGTGCGGGTGTTGCGCGCGGCGCAGTTTCCGGAGGATTCCGGGCCGCTCGCCCATCCGGTGCGGCCCGACAGCTTCATCGAGATCAGCAATTTCTACACGGCGACCGTCTATAATAAGGGCGCCGAACTGATCCGGATGATGCACACGCTCGCCGGGCCGGAACGCTTCCGGCGCGGCACCGACCTGTATTTCGATCGGTTCGACGGCCAGGCGGTTACCTGCGACGATTTCGTGAACGCAATGGAAGAGGGCGCCGGCCTCGACCTGTCCCGCTTCCGGCATTGGTATGAGCAGGCCGGCACGCCCAAGGTGAAGGCGAGCGTGCGCACCGAGGGCGCTGAGACTGTCATCGCGCTCGAACAGCGCGTGCGCGCGACGCCCGGGCAGCCGGACAAGCAGCCGATGCCGATCCCGCTGCGCCTCGCGTTCTTCGGAGCTGAGACCGGCGCCAAGGTGGCTGAAGAGCGATTGGTCGTGCTGGACGAGGCCCAGGCGGAACTACGCTTCTCGGGCCTTGCCGAGCGGCCCGTGCTGTCGATCAATCGCGGCTTTTCGGCCCCTGTGATTGTCGAGAGCGACCGGACGTCCGCCGACCTCGCCTTGCTCTCTGCCCATGATGACGATCCCTTCGCCCGCTACGAGGCGCTGCAGCAGCTGATGCTCGACACGCTCGTCGCGCGCATCGAGCGGCGAGCGGCCGATGACGGCGCGGTCGTGGAGGCAGTGCGGCTCACGCTCACCGACGCGGCACTCGACAGGGCGTTCATCGGCGAGGCGGTGCTGCCGCCGTCCGAAGCGTTCATCGGCGACCAGATGAGCGTCGTCGATCCCGAGGCCATTCACCAGGCGGGCGAAGCGCTGCGGCAGCGGCTGGGCAGTGCGCTGGAGAGCGAATGGCGGGAAGCCTATCTCGGCAGCGCCTCCAACCGCTTCGAGCTGACCCCCGCCGCCAAGGGTGCCCGCCGGTTGCGCAGCGTCGCCCTCGGATTCCTCATGGCCGGCGGTGCAGCAGACGCGGCCACGCTGGCGCGCGACCAGTTCCACGGCGCGACGAACATGACCGACCGCTACGGCGCGATGAACGTGCTTGCGAGCACCTCCGGTCCGGAGCGGGAAGAGGCGCTTCAAGCGTTCTACGAGCGATATCGCGACGATCCGCTGGTGCTCGACAAATGGTTCACGGCGCAGGCCCTGGCCGCGCGTCCGGACGTGCTCGGCGACGTGCTCCAGCTCGCTGCGCATCCGGACTTCAAGCTGACCAATCCGAACCGCGCGCGGGCACTGGTCGGAGCCTTTGCCGCCAACCAACGCGGCTTTCACAGCGGCGGCGCGCGCGGCTACCGCTTCCTCGCGGACACCATCCTGGAATTGGACGCGATCAACCCGCAAACGGCTGCCCGCTTCGTCGCGCCGCTCGGCCGCTGGCGCCGCTTCGCGCCCGATCGCGGCGCACTGATGCGGGCCGAACTGGAACGCATCGTCGCCGCGCCGAAGCTCTCCAAGGACGTCTTCGAACAAGCGAGCAAGAGCCTGGCCTGATCCCTCTCCCGACGGGAGAGGGCGACTCGCCGAAGGCGAGCGGGGTGAGGGCGAACAAGCAGGACTTGGGTGTTGCGGCCTCGCCCTCACCCTCCCGCTCGCTGTGCGAGCGGGCCCCTCCCTCTCCCGCTGGGAAAGGGATTATTTCAGCCAGTCGGCCACTTCGGCTGCGACCTGGTTTGCGGCCTGGTTGAGCGCCGCGCCAACCTGTGCCGCCTCGATCACGCTCACCGGCACGCGAGCTTCGAAGCGCCGGGTCTGGATCGCCGTGCCGCGGGCGACGGCGGCGTCGAAGGTCACCACCGCGCTCTGGCTGGCTTCGTCCACGCCAAAGGCCTGGAGCTGTCCCGTTACGCGGGTGCCCGGATCGAAGCTGAACTGGCGCGATGACAAGACAGGGCGGCCCGTCCGCGCCGCGATCATGTCGGACAGCAGCCGCTGGAACAGCCGCGCCGGCGGCTCCACCCATTGCGCGTCCTTCACATAGGCGACGGCGGTGGCGCCGCTGCGCACCGGCACGCGGTTGCTGGCCAGCTCGGCGGGCACGGCCGGCGTCAGCACCGAAATCGCCTCGCCCGCCGACACGCTCTGCGCGGTGCCGGGCGCGATGGTCTGGGAAGGCGTCAGGCGCAGCAGCTCCTCGGGCGGCTTGGCGCCGAAGCTGATGCAGCCGGAGAGCGCGAGCCCAAGCGCGGCGGTGAGCAGCATACGTGTCATGCGCGACCTCATTTCGGCTCGTAATCGGGAAGTTTGGGGCTGCCGATCAGCGAGCCGGCGCCGCCCTGGTTCAGCCGCTCGGCAATGCCGCTCAGCGATTCCGACATGTCGCGCAAGTCGCGGATCAGCAGCCCGACTTCGGGCAGAGTCTGCTTGGAGAAGGCCTGCACGCCCGGCCGCGCGTCGTTGATGACGGCGTCGAGATTGTCGAGGCTGCCACGGGCGCGGGTGATGGTCGAGCGCAGGTCGGCGACCAGCGGTCGACCCTGCTCGTCGAGCAGCTGGTTGGTGGTGCCGGCGAGCTTGCCGATCTGCTCGGCGGCGTTGCCTGCCTGCTGGATGGCGATCCGCGTTTCCGCAATCGTCGCCGCGATCTCGGGCCCGCGATTGGCGAGGTCCCCGCTCAGCCGGTCGACATTCTTGAGGATATTGCCGAGCGATTCCTGATTGCGATCGTTGAGCAACATGCTCAGCCGCTCGGTCAGTGTCGACAGCCGCTCCAGCAATTGCGGGGCACTGTTGAGCAGCGCGCCGAGCCCGCCCGCCTGGGTCGGGATCACCGGCGCGCCCGCCGGTCCGATCTCGGTAATCGGCGGCGCGCCCTTCTGCGCGCCCTGCAGCAGCAGGGTGGAGACGCCGGTGAAGCTGCCCTGGATGCTGGCGGTGGTGCCGATCAGCACCGGCACGTCCTCGGCGATCGCGATGCGCACCCGGACGAACTCCGGATTGTCCTTCCAGATCTTGATTTCCTCGACTTGGCCGGCTGGCACGCCGCGATAGCTGACCGCCGAGCCGCGCGCGAGGCCGTCGACCGACTGTTTGAAGAAGATGTCATAGACCTTCTGCTCGCTGTCCGCGACGCGGGCGAGCCAGATGGTGAAGATGGCGGTGGCGATCAGCAGGATCAGCACCACCGATCCGACCAGCACATGGTTCGAGCGGGTTTCCATCAGCCTGTTACCTTAGCCTCTTCCCGCCAATCCTCGGCCTGCGCCGCCAGCCGTCCGCGCGGCCCTTTGAAATATTCCTGTATCCACGGATGGTCCAATGCCAATAGTTCCGGGATCGTTCCAACCGCGATCACTTTCCGGTCCGCCAGCACCGCCACGCGGTCGCAGATTGCGTAGAGCGTGTCGAGGTCGTGGGTGATCAGGAAGACGGTCAGGCCGAGCGTGTCGCGCAGGCTCCGCGTCAGCTCGTCGAAGCGGGCGGCGCCGATCGGGTCCAGGCCCGCCGTCGGCTCGTCGAGGAACAGCAGCTCCGGGTCCAGCGCCAGCGCGCGGGCCAGGCCGGCGCGCTTCTTCATGCCGCCGGACAATTCGGCCGGATATTTGGGCCCGGCTTCGGCGGGCAGGCCGGTCATCACCACCTTGTACGCGGCGATCTCGTTCAGCAGCTCGGGGCTCAAGTCCGGATAGAATTCCTTCAGCGGCACCTGGACATTTTCGGCCACGGTCAGCGTCGAGAACAAGGCGCCGCCCTGGAACAGCACGCCCCAGCGCTTGCGCACCTCGACTGCGTCGAGTTCGTCGCGGCCGAGCATCTGCTCGCCAAACACTTCGACCTCGCCCTGGTCCGGTGTCTGCAGGCCGATGATCGAGCGCATCAGCACCGACTTGCCCGTGCCGGACCCCCCGACGACGCCGAGGATCTCGCCGCGCCGGACTTCCAGGTCGAGGCCGTCATGCACGACCTGCTCGCCAAAGCAGTTCTTCAGCTCGCTCACCCGGATGATCGGCGCCTCGCTCATATCCAACCGATCCGCTCGAAAAACACGGCGAAGAAGGCATCGACCACGATCACCAGGAAAATACCCTGAACGACGGCGGCGGTGGTGCGAAGCCCCACCTGCTCGGCGTCATTCTCGACGTTCATGCCCTGGTAGCAGCCGGTCAGCGCGATGATGAGGCCGAACACCGGCGCCTTGACCAGCCCGACATAGAGGTCGGTGATCGGCACCACTTCGCGGAGCCGCTGCACGAACGAGACCGGCGGGATGTCGAGCGCGATCCAGCAGAGAATGCCGCCGCCGACGATCGCGAGAAGCGACGCGTACATGCCCAGCAACGGCATCATGATCACCGACGCGAGCACGCGCGGTAGCACCAGCGCCTCCATCGGCGACACGCCGATCGTTCGCATCGCGTCGATCTCTTCGGTCAGCTTCATCGTGCCGAGCTGCGCCGCGAAGGACGAGCCGGACCGGCCGGCAACCATGATCGCCGTCATCAGCACGCCCAGTTCCCGAAGCGTGATGCGGCCGACCAGGTTGATGGTCAGGAACTCGGCGCCATAAGCGGCAAGCTGCACCGCACCCTGCTGCGCGATGACGATACCGATCAGGAAACTCATCAGCCCGATGATGCCCAGCGCCGAAACGCCGACCACTTCGAACCGCTGAATGACGGCGTTCCAGCGGAAGCGGCGCGGGTGCCGGATCACCGAGCCCAAGGCGACCACCATCGCGCCGAAGAAAGCGAGCAGGCCGAGCAGGGTGCGCCCGGCCGTCGAGGTCGCCGCGCCGATCTCCTCCAGCACGCGCTGGAAGGAGGGCTTCGGCTCCGGCCGCACCTGCACCGGCTCGTGCGCGCGTTCGACTTCGTCGATCAGGCGTCGGGCTTCGGGGCTGGCGCCGGTCAGCCTAGCGCCGCGTTCTTCGGCGAAGCGGCTGACCAGATAGGCGCCGATCGTGTCGATCCGCTCTGCCTGGCTCAGATCGACGGTTGCGACCGGTCCGTCGACCGACTTCAGCCGGTCGGGAAGGTCGCGCACATGCGCCAGCGTCAACGAACCGGTGAACCGCACCACCCGATTGCCGGCGTCGGTTTCCTCCACGAAGTCGGCAGGCGCGGTCATCTCGTTACCAGTGCGAGATAATCCGGAAGGGAGCAAGACGTTCCCCACCTTAGCTTCGTCATTCCCGCGAAAGCGGGAACCCAGCTTCCTGGTCCGGGACAAGAAGAACTGGGTCCCCGCTTTCGCGGGGATGACGAATGGGTGGTTACACCGCCGCCAGTGCCTGTTCGAAGTCGGCGATCAGGTCGTCCGGGTCTTCCACCCCGATCGAGATGCGCACTAGATTGTCGGTGATGCCGAGCGCCTGCTTGCGCTCGTCGGGCACGGAGAGGTGCGTCATGGCGGCGGGGGCGGAGGCGAGCGTCTCGGTGCCGCCCAGCGACACGGCGAGCTTGGCGATACGGAGGGAGTCGAGGAAAGCGAACGCCTCCGCCTCGCCGCCCTTCAGGTACAGCGAGAAGGTCGAGCCCGCGCCGGTGCAATGGCGGCGATAGATGTCGGCCTGGCGGGCGTCGTCGCCATCCTCCAGGAAGCCGAGATAGCCGACCTTCTCGACCTTCGGATGACCTTTCAGGAAGTTGCAGACCTTGACCGCATTCTCGCCCGCGCGGTTCATGCGCAGTTCGAGCGTTTCCAATGAACGCAGCAGCATCCACGCCGTGTTCGGGTCGCAGATCGTGCCGATCGTGTTGCGCATCATGCGGAGCGTGTTGATCTGCGCCTTGCCGCCGACCACGCCGCCCGCCACCAGGTCGGAATGGCCGCCCGCATATTTGGTGAGGCTGTAGACGACCAGCTCTGCGCCCTGCTTCAGCGGCTGCGCCCAGATCGGCCCCAGGAAGGTGTTGTCGATCGCGATCGGCGGCTTGTTGTCGCCGGTGAAGATCGCGTCGCGGCTGGCCCGCACGGCCTCGACATCGACCAGTGCGTTGGTCGGGTTGGCCGGGCTTTCGAGGTAGATGAGCGCGACATTGCCCCTGGCGGCGCGCGTCATCACCGCATCGATTTCCTCGCGGGTGGCGCCCGCCGGGAAGTCGAGCCACTCGACGCCGAACTTGCCCAGAATGCGCGCGATCAGCGTCTCGGTCGCGGCGTAGAGCGGGCCGGAATGGACGATCGTGTCGCCGGGCTTCACCATCGACAGGAACAGGGTCGCGATCGCCGACATGCCCGACGAGAAAGCGAGCGCGTCCTCGGCATCCTCCCAGACGGCCAGCCGATCCTCGAGGATTTCCTGGTTGGGCCCGTTGAAGCGCGAATAGACCAGCCCCTCGGACCCGCCCGGCCGCTTGCCGGTGACGCCCTCGAAGTGGCGCTTGCCGGCAGCCGCATTGGGAAACACGAAGGTGGAAGTCAGGAAGATCGGCGACTTGAGCGAGCCTTCCGAGAGCATCGGATCATAGCCATGACCCATCATCAGCGTCGACGGCTTGAGCCGGTGGTTGCCGATCATGCCGCTCGCTTCCTTGGGCTTTCGCCGCGGGGTGGGCGCGCCGGACAGTTCGGCTTCGGTTTCCTTGGTCATGCGGGGCTCCGATCTTCTTGATTGCGCCCCTCTAGCCTTACCGTCACCCCAGCGGAAGCTGGGGTCTCGGTGAGGAGATGCCAGCCTTCGCTGGCATGACGTATTAAGCGGGCAGGCCGATCAGGCTGATCTGCCGGCCATAGTCCGGCTCGCCGCGATGCGTAGCCCGGCGGAAGCTGAAGAAGCGGTCTTCGTCCGCATAGGTGTCGAGCCCGAGCGCATCGACGCGCGTCACGCCGGCAGCGGCGAGGCGGGCGGCGACATAGCCCTCCAGGTCGAACAGGTGATGACCGGGTTTGCCGGCGGTGAAGAGGCGCTCGTTCGCCCCGTCGGCTCCCTCGAAGCGGCGGGCAAAGGCGTCGTCCACTTCATAGGAGGGGCGGGCGATGCAGGGCCCGACCGCGGCAACGATCCGCTCCCGGAGAGCGCCGAGCTTTTCCATCCGCGCGATCGTCGCATCGGTGACGCCGGACAGCGCGCCCTTCCAGCCCGCATGTGCCGCGCCGACAACGCCTGCTTCCACATCCGCGAACAGCACCGGTGCGCAATCGGCGGTGAGGATGCCGAGCAGCAGTCCGGGCCGGTCGGTCACCAGCGCGTCTGCCTGGGGCCGGTCGGCAAAGGACGATGGCTCGGCCAGGACGCAAATGGGCGAATGCACCTGATAGACGGTGACGAGCCGCGATCCCGGCAAAACCGCCTCGACCGCGCGGCGCCGGTTCTCTTCGATCGCGACGGGATCGTCTGCGGACCCGGTGCCGACATTCAGGCCCGAACAGACACCCTGCGACACGCCGCCGCGCCGCCCGAGAAAGCCGTGCGCCACGTCGTCCAGCAGCGCCGACCGGATCGCCTCTACCGTCACAGCGCGAGCCGGTAGATCAGGTCGCGGTCCACCTGCGAGCCCGTCTGGAACGCATAGTCGCCGACATGGTCGAACCCGTAGCGCCCGTAGAAGCGCATCGCGCGGTGGTTCTCTTCCCAGACCGTCAGCAGCAGCTCGTCCGCGCCGGCCTCGCGTGCTGCCGCGATCGTCCAGTCCATCAGCGTCTGAGCGATACCGGCGCCCTGCCAATCCTTGGCGATGTAGAGCTGGCTCAGCTGCTTCGCCCGCAGGCCGAAACTTCCCTCCGGCAGCCAGGGCTCCGACAGCTTGGCATAGCCGATAATCCGCCCGTCCGCCTTGGCGAGGCGGAAGCGATGGGTCTGATCGGCCAAGTCGCGCAGCAGCGCACCGCCGGGGCCATAGGCCTTGCCGAGGTACAGCGCCATGTCTTCGGCCGAACAGCTATGTTCGAACGTGTCGATCCAGCAGACCCGCGCCATGGCGTCGAGTTCGGGGCCGTCTTCGACCGTGGCATCGACGTAGTGAATGTGCTCCGGCGAAGGCCGGAGCGCTGGGCCCGGGCTCCGGCCTTCGCCGGAGCGCTGTTGAACCGTCATCCCTCAAACCTCGCCGGCTGCGGCCAATCCGGCGCGGTCAGCGCCAGGGCCTTGAACAAGCGCCCCATCTGGTCCGGCGCAGTCAGGCGCGCAACCGCTGCGGCAATCTCGTCGCATCGCGCGGGCGCACCGGCAGAGAGGCGCTCGGCTCGCGCGCCGATGCCCATTCGCTCCAGCCAGGCGCCCTGATCGACCGGCCCGAAGCTCGATGCTCCCTCCGCCCGCGCCGCTTCGGCAAGGGTCGCTAAATCGACATGGGCGGTCAGGTCGCGCTCGCCCGGTTCCTCGAACGGATTGGCGAAGCCGTGCGCGCGCACCGCCTGCAGCGTGTCGCCGATGGCGGGACCTTCATAGCCATAGTCGATGATCAGCGCCGCGCCGCGCTGGGTCGCTAGCCGATGGCCGATCCGCCTGGCAATGGCAGCGGAGGCGGGCGAAGTTTCGATGATGCTCCCCGGCGGCGCTTCACGGAGTTCTTGGGGCAGGATATCGTCCAGCGGAGGGCCGCTCGCGACCGGCACGAACACCGGGTTCGCCCAGGCGACATGCCGCTCCCGCCAGCCATTGGCGGCGCGGACCAGCTGGCGCACGGGCAGCGCGTCGAAAAACTCATTGGCGACGATCAGCAGCGGGCGATCGTCAGGAAGACTGTCGACATCGTCGTGAAACACGGCACCCGGGCATCGCTTCAGCTGTTGCTCGCGAAGCGCCGGGCTGGTCTCGACGAGGTGGACCGGAGGCTCGAGCCCGGCGCTGCGCATCGCCCTCAGCGCATCCGCCGCGAGCGTCCCGCGCCCCGGCCCCAGCTCGACATAATGCACGTCCGGCTTGCCCGCGCGCAGCCACAGATCGGCCAGCCACAGCCCCACCAGCTCGCCGAACATCTGGCTGATCTCCGGCGCCGTCGTGAAGTCGCCCGCGACCCCGAGCGGATCGCGCGTCGTGTAATAATGCCGGTTCGCCGCCGCCATGAAATGCGCGACCGGGATCGGGCCCTGGATCGCGATTGCGGCGGCAATTGCGTCGGCGCAGGTGAGGGGGGCGGCACCCATAAGCGCCCCCTAACCGCTCGTCCCGAGCGAAGTCGAGGGGCGCTTATGCGAGCGTGGGAGAGGCGCCCCTCGACTACGCTCGGGACGAGCGAGGTTAAGCTAGAACCAGGGACTTCCGCCGCCGCATCGCCGCGCCCGCGAGGCCGAAGCCTGCGATCATCATCGCCCAGCTTGCCGGTTCGGGAACCAGCCCGACCGCGTCCGTGCCGGAAATCCGGAACGCGTAGATGTTGGTCGGGATCAGCGCGAAGCCGTCCGGGCAGGCGCTGCCGAGCGCGACCTGGACGCTGGCCGAGCCGCTCTTCGCGCACACGTCGAACTGCACGTTGGAGCCGTTCTGCGTGACCGAGAAGTCATTGTCGGACGCGATGTACATCGAGATGCTGCCGTCGTTCAGGATCGGACCGAAGGTCAGCGCCTCGAGCTTCTCGACCGAGTTGAGGCCCGCTGCCGCCAGCGCCGCCTGCACATCGACGAACAGCGCCTTCTGCACCGCCTGGGCTCCGGCCGGGAGCAGGCCGCCGGTGAGCACGTCGGCCGAGATGTCGGTCGCTCCATCGAGGCGGATGCGATAGACGCGCTTGGTGCCGATCGGCGCACCGGTATCTTCGACGCCCAGGCCACGATTGTCGCGTTCGATCACCAGAAAGCTGCCGTCCGCCAGGGCCGTGATCGACGAGACGCCGATGTTGCGGCCCTGCGCGTTGGGGCCGAAATCGTCGGCGGTGCCCGGAATGCGGGCGTTGATATCGGCCAGGCTTTCCAGCTCATAGGCATATTGGCCGGTGGACTGGCCGCTCGCCACGTCGAACTCCACGATGCGCAGGAAGCGACCGCGGCGGCCGTCCGGATTGCCTTCATTGACCAGCGGGTCCTGCAGGATCGCATAGGCCTTGCTGCCGTCGGGGGAGACGGTCAGGCCTTCATAGCCGCGATTGTCCTGGCGGCCCGTCGCAATGGTCGGGCGGCCGTTCACATAGTCGATCTGCCCGCCCGGCGTTTTCGGCACGATGTTCGCGGGCACCTCGAAGGCGCGCAGCTTCTTGCCGGATGAGTCGAACTCAAAGACCGAGGGGCCATATTCGTCGGCGATCAGGTAATTGCCGTTGGGCAGCCGGTGAAAGCCTTCGGAGTCGAACGACTTGCCCAGCGTCGCGACATTGCCGGCGGCGATCTGCGGGTTGAGGCCGGTCAGCAGGGCGCCGTCCGCGTCCCTCAGCAGCGTCGTGCCGACGACCTTGTGGCTGGTGATCGCGCCCGTCGCGAAGTCGATGCCGAGCTTCATCTCGTTGATGCGCGGCCCGAAGTCCAGCACGCCGCCGCCGGGGCCGCGATCGGTGATGCCGTAGAACTTCCCGTTCGAGAATACCCAGTCGGAGCCGAAGCTCAGCCGGTTTTGCGCACCCGCGGCGGTCTGGCCCGACAGATCGGTGGTGCTGGCCGACACTTCATATTTGCCGACGAACTGGACGGCCGCCTGGGCGGAGCTGGCGGCAAGGGCCGCGGCGGAGACGAGAAGAAGACGGCCGAATCGCATCGATCACCCCTTGTTCGTTAGGAGTGAAGCCCAAGCAGCCCGGCATGACGGCGTGGTGAACTATTCGTTACGTCCGCATGTCAGGCGACGCTTTCGCCGCCTGCAATCGGCTCCACCCGCTGGCGCCGGCCCTTTGCCGTCGCGATCAGATAGGCGCCGCCGATGATCAGCGGCAGGCTCAGCGTCTGGCCCATGGTCAGGCCCCAGGCGAGGTCCTCCAGCCCCGCATCCGGGCTGCGCAGCCGTTCAACCGCGAACCGAACCAGCCCATAGCCGAGCGCAAACACGCCGACGAGTTTGCCGGGCTGGTAGCGCGCGTCCGTTTTCCAGAAGAGGAACCAGAGAATGGCGAACAGCAGCAGGCCTTCACCCGCCGCTTCGTAGAGCTGGCTGGGATGGCGCGGCTCGTCGCCGGCGCGGGGGAAGACGATCGCCCAAGGTACATTGGTGGGCCGGCCCCACAGCTCCCCATTCACGAAGTTCGCCATGCGGACCAGGAATATGCCCGGCGGCACGGCGCAAGCGACATAGTCCATTACCCGCAGCAGGTTCAGCCCGTGCTTGCGCGCCGCATAGACGAGCCCCAGCACCACGCCGATCAGCCCGCCATGGAAGGACATGCCGCCTTCCCACAGCTGCAGCACCTCCAGCGGCCGGGCCAGCATCTCGGGCTTGTAGAACAGCACATAGCCGAGCCGCCCGCCCAGGATGATGCCGAGCGTGACGTAGAAGACGAGATCGTCGGCATGCCGCTTGGCCATCGGCGCGCCGGGCTGAGCCAGCAGCTTCAGCAGATACCACCAGCCCGCGAAGATGCCGACGATATAGCCCAGCGAATACCATTTGATCTGAAAGAAGCCGAGGTCGAGCGCGACCGGGCTGAGGCCCAGCTGGTCGAAGTGGAGATAGCCGGCGGCAGCGGCGAGAAACGGCAGGATCAAGGCTTTCCCCCAGCGATTTGCGCCTCCATACTGCCCGGCAAAAGAGAAGGCGAGGGGATAGCATGCCGTCGGAACTCGATCTGAAACTCGATGCGATCATGGACGGGCTGACCGCGCCCGGCGGGATGATGACGCTGACCACGTACGAGGATCACGGGGTCACCCTGCCGATGATCGCCACCGCGCCCCCCGCGCTCTCCTATTATTTCCAGCATTTCTGCATGCAGCATGGCGACAAGGATTTCCTGGTCGCCGGCGAGGAGCGGCTGAGCTTCACCCAGGTCTATGCGCAGGCCCGCGCGGTCGCCGGCGCGCTGGTCCAGGGCCATGGCGTGCAGCGCGGCGATCACATCGGCATTGCCATGCGCAACGCGCCGGGCTGGATCGTGCTCTATATGGGCATATTGATGGCGGGCGGGGTCGCCACTCTGCTCAACGGCTGGTGGACGGGGCCGGAGCTGGCCGAGGGGATCGCCGATAGCGACACCAAGCTCGTCTTCGCCGATCCGCCCCGCGCCAAGCGCCTCGCGGAAACGCAGCACGGCGCGCAAGTCGTGGTGGTCGATGTTGCACTGCCGATCGTGGACGCCATGGCGCCGGTGCTGGCCCGTGGCGGCGGCGCGGAGACCGAGCTGCCGATGCTCTCTGGCGACGATATCGCCACCATCCTCTTCACCTCCGGCTCCACCGGCCAGTCAAAGGGCGCGATCTCAACCCACCGCGCCGTGACGCAGGCGACCTTCAGCTACCTCGCCCAGACGCTGATGAGCCTGCAGCTCGTGACCGAAATGGGGCAGGCGCCGACGCTCCAGCCCTGCACCCTGCTCAACGTGCCGCTGTTCCACGTCACAGCCGAAGTGCCGGTGATGCTGCAAAGCTTCGCCATGGGCCGCAAGCTCGTGATCATGCAGAAATGGGACGCCGAAGAGGCGATGCGGCTGATGGAGCGGGAAAAGGTCACCTATTTCGTGGGCGTGCCGCTGATGAGCTTCGAGATCCTCACCCACCCGAACCGCAAGGATTACGACCTCTCCTCGGTGATGGACTTCGCCGCCGGCGGCGCCCCGCGCCCGGTCGAGCATGTCAAGCGGATCGAAGAGGAAATGGGCGGGGCCAAGCCGCTGATCGGCTATGGCCTGACCGAGACCAACGGCGCCGGCTGCGGCAATTTCCGCGACAATTACCTGGCCAAGCCCAACTCGACCGGCCGCGGCTCGCGCCCGCTGATCGACCTCGCCATCCTCGACGATGCCGGCCAGCCGGTGCCGCAGGGCGAGCGCGGCGAAGTCTGCATCCGCTCGATCTGCAACTTCACCGAATATTACAAGAACCCCGAAGCGACCGCCGCCGCCTTCACCGCCGACCGTTATTTCCGGACCGGCGACATCGGCTACGTCGACGAGGATAGCTATCTCTTCATCGTCGACCGCAAGAAGGACATCATCATTCGTGGCGGGGAGAATATTAGCTGCCAGGAAGTCGAAGCGGCGATCTACGAAAGCACCGACGTTGCCGAAGCCGCCGTGTTCGGTCTGGCCGACGAGCGTTTCGGTGAAGTGCCCGGCGCGGTGGTGCATCCGGCCGAGGGCGTGACGCTGACCCAGGAAGCACTGCAGGCCTTCCTCCAGCCGCGTCTGGCGGGGTTCAAGATCCCGGCGAAGATCTGGATTTCGGACCAGCCCTTGCCGCGCCTCGGCACGGAGAAGATCGACAAGGTATCGTTGCGCAACCATTACCGCGAGCTCGCGCGGCAGGGCGGCTGAGGCCTGATCGCCTACCTAACTTCGTCATCCCCGCGAAAGCGGGACCCAGTTTCTTTCTTCTTCCTGGGGCTGGGTTCCCGCTTTCGCGGGAATGACGAAGAGAGGAATGCTTGCCTCAACGTGCCGGACATCCCCGGAAATGCGCCCGCTGCAGCCGTTCCCACGCCGCCTGCCCACGCGCACTGCCCGTCTGGCGGAGCAGGAAATCCTGATACCCGTCGTGATTGGGCAGGCCGAACCGCGCTTCGACGATGTGATGATCGCGCGCGTCGATCCACAGCGGCCCGCCCTTGCCGCCGGCAAAGGCCGGACCCGCCGCCTCGAAGCGCAGCACCCGCCGCCCGCCGCGCCGCTCTGCCCGGACGAAGCGGAAGTTGGCGCGGCCGAGGTCGCGCATCAGCGGAGGCGTGTCCGGCGCCAGGGTGGTCAGGCCATAGCTGAAGCCGCGGCGCGGGTCAGGCAGCGCCTCGATCGCCGCGGAGAGGCTCGCCAGGTCGAACTCATAATCGTGCCAGGGATGGTGGCCAACGACCAGGCTGCCGGTCATCGCCTTGCCGCCCGGCGGGTCGATCCGCACGCTGATGCGCCGCTCGAGCGGGCCGTAGCTGAGCCAGGCGATTTCGCTGTGCTTCGCATCCGGCAGCAGCCGCCCGCCGGTTAGCGCCATCGCATATTGCCGGTCCGCGCTCAGCGCCGCGCTGACGAACGCCGCACTGGTGCAGCGCCCGCGCAGCTTGATCACCTCCAGCCGGTCCGCTGCGGCGCGATAGACATGCACCGCCTCCCGCTCCGTGCCGTCGCTGTTGGAGCGCACATAGGAGTCGATCCGACCGATCGGATCGGCGGCGAGCAGGAGAAGCGCGGAAAGCATGCCGAAGTGTATTGTATGAGCAACACACCGTCAAGACGAGCTTCTACCAAATCTCCCGCTCGTCCCGAGCGAAGTCGAGGGGCGTTGGCCTGGCGGGCACCCCTCGACTACGGCCTACGGCCTCCGCTCGGGATGAGCGGACGGGGCTTGACGCCTTGGTCGTGCGCTCCCCACCCTCGCGCGTGCGTACGTAAAGGCCGAAAAATTCATGCAGCTTGTCATTGTCGAGTCCCCCGCCAAGGCGAAGACCATCGAGAAATATCTCGGCCGCGATTACCGCGTGCTCGCGTCCTACGGCCATATCCGCGATCTGCCGCCCAAGGACGGCTCGGTCGATCCGGACAATGGCTTTGCGATGGAATGGGAGACCTATGGAGACAAGGCCAAGCAGCTCAAGGCCATCGCCGATCTTGCCAAGACAGCGGACCGGCTGATCCTTGCCACCGACCCTGACCGCGAAGGCGAGGCGATCAGCTGGCACGTCCAGGAAGTGCTGAAGAAAAGGAAGGCGCTGCCCAAGGAGGTGGAGCGCGTCACTTTCAACGCGATCACCAAGGCGGCCGTCACCGAGGCGATGGCGCGGCCGCGCCAGCTCGACGAGGATCTGATCGACGCCTATCGGGCCCGTCGCGCGCTCGATTATCTGGTCGGCTTCACCCTCTCGCCAGTGCTGTGGCGCAAGCTGCCCGGCGCCAAATCGGCCGGCCGGGTGCAGTCGGTAGCGCTGCGCCTGATCGTCGATCGCGAGCGCGAGATCGAGACCTTCAAGGCGCAGGAATATTGGTCGGTCTTCGCCGATATGGAGCAGGACGGCACGGCCTTTCAGGCGCGGCTGGTCCGCTTCTGGGGCCAGAAGATCGACCGGCTGACGATCGGCGCGCGCGGTGAGGCCGCAGCCACCAAGGCCGCGGTCGAAGCGGGCCGCTTCACCGTCGCCAGCGTCGAGACCAAGCCACTCACCCGCAATCCGCCGCCGCCCTTCACCACCTCGACTTTGCAGCAGGAAGCGGCGCGCAAGCTCGGCTTTTCCGCCAGCCATACGATGCGGGTGGCGCAAAATCTCTACGAGGACGGAGCGATCACCTATATGCGGACTGACGGCGTGCAGATGGACGGCAGCGCCATCTCGGCCGCGCGCGGCGCGATCGCCAACCGCTATGATGGCAGCTACGTCCCCGACAAGCCGCGCCAGTATACCGCCAAGGCCAAGAACGCGCAGGAAGCGCACGAGGCGATCCGCCCGACCGACTTCGGCCGCGACAAGGTCGGCTCCGGCGATCATGCGCGGCTGTACGACCTGATCTGGAAACGCGCGCTTGCCAGCCAGATGGCCTCGGCGCGGCTGGAGCGCACCACCGTGGAGCTGGAAGACGGCACCGGTCAAGCGGCGCTCCGCGCCACTGGCCAGGTCGTGCTCTTCCCCGGCTATCTCGCGCTCTACGAGGAAGGCCGCGATGACGGTGATGACGAGGAAAGCCGCCGCTTGCCGCGCCTCGGCCAAGGCGATGCGCCGGTGAAGAAGGCGGTGCACGCCGAGCAGCATTTCACCCAGCCGCCGCCGCGCTTTTCCGAGGCGAGCCTGGTCAAGCGGCTGGAGGAACTGGGCATCGGCCGCCCTTCCACCTATGCGTCGATCCTGCAGGTGCTGAAGGACCGCGAATATGTGGTGCTGGAGAAGAACCGGTTCATGCCGCAGGAAAGCGGGCGGCTGCTGACCGCGTTCCTGGAGCGCTTCTTCGAACGCTATGTGAGCTATGACTTCACCGCCGGCCTGGAAGAAGAGCTGGACGAAATCTCCGGCGGGCGGGCCGAGTGGCAGAAAGTGCTCGAAGCCTTTTGGCGCGACTTCAAGCCGAAGACTGCCGAGGTGATGGAGCAGAAGCCCTCGGACATCACCGTCGCGCTCGACGAGTTCCTCGCCCCCTTCCTCTTCCCAGAGCGCGAGGACGGCAGTGATCCGCGCCTCTGCCCGAACTGCAAGGCCGGCAAGCTGGCGCTGCGCGGCGGGCGTTTCGGCGCCTTCGTCGCCTGCTCTAATTACCCCGAATGCAAATACACGCGGCGGTTCGCCCAGGGCGGCGGCGAGGAGGCCGGCAACGATAACGGTGACGAGCTGTTGGGGCAGGACCCCGACACCGGCCAGGACGTCACTCGCAAATCCGGGCGGTTCGGCCCCTATGTCCAGCTCGGCGACGGCAAGGACGCCAAGCGCGCGTCGATCCCCAAGGATGCCGGCGAACTGGACCTCGCGCTGGCGCTCAAGCTGCTGAGCCTGCCGCGCACCATCGGCGCGCATCCGGAAACGGGCGAGGCGATCACCGCCTCGATCGGCCGCTACGGCCCCTATCTGGCACACAACGGCAAATATGCGCGGCTTGCTTCCACAACCGAGGTATTCGAGACCGGCATGAACGCGGCCGTGGTGAAGCTTGCCGAAGCGGCAGCCGGCGGCGGCCGCCCCCAGCGCGGCGCCTCGCGCGAGCCGCTGCGCGTGCTGGGTGCCCACCCCCGCACCGAAGCCGAGATCAAGCTGATGGAAGGGCGGTTCGGTCCCTATGTCACCGACGGCACCACCAATGCGACTTTGCCCAAGACCGTGGCGCCCGAGGCGCTGACTCTCGAGGAGGCCGCCCAGCTGCTCGACGCCCGCGCTGCCGCGGGGCCGGCCAAGAAGAAGGGCAGGGCGGCTCCGAAGAAGGCGGTTGCCAAGAAGGCACTGGCGAAGAAGGCTGCTAAAAAGGCGTAGGGGACCCGTTGCGGAGGCGGATCGTTACACTTGCGATCGTCACCCGCACGGAGTTCTCAATGGCAAGCCGCTGGCCCAGCGTCCTCTGGCTCGTCCGTCATGGACAGAGCGCCGGCAATGTCGCACACGATGCTGCGCACGAGCAGGGGCTCGCGCGCATCCCGCTGACCGGACGCGACGTGGACGTCCCGCTCTCACTGCTGGGCGAGAAGCAGGCGCGAGCGCTCGGCGAATGGTTCGCCAGTGCCCGAGAGCGCCCGGACGTACTGCTCAGCTCCTCCTATGTGCGCGCCCAGCAGACCGCGACGATCTTTCGCGAGGCGGGCGGTTGCGCAGCCGACATCCCGGTCTGCGCCGACGAGCGGCTGCGCGAAAAGGAGTTCGGGATCCTCGACGGGCTCACCACGAGCGGCGTCACCGCGACCTATCCGGACCAGGCCGAGTTCCGGCGCATCCTCGGCAAATTCTACCACCGCCCGCCCGGCGGCGAGAGCTGGGCGGACGTGATCCTCCGCCTCCGCTCGCTGCTCGACACCGTGTCGCTGCACCATGCCGAACAGAAGGTGATGATCGTCGCGCACCAGGTGGTCGTGCTCTGCCTGCGCTACATCATCGAGAATCTGAGCGAGGCCGACATTCTGGCGATCGATCGCGCGCGCGATGTCGCCAATTGCTCGATCACCGAATACCGCCTCGACCCGCATGCCGGGCCATTCGGCAAGCTGGTCCTGAGCCGCTACAACGTCACCGCGCCGATGGAGGAAGCGGGCACACGCGTGACCGCCGCTCCCGAGCCGATCCAGGCCGTCCGGGGGTGATCCGTCTCGACGAAACCTGGCTCGACGCGCACCCTCTGCCGGTCCCGGACTGCGACACCAACAAGAATGATCGGGGCCGCGTGTTCGTCGTGGGCGGCAGCAGCTTCGTGCCGGGTGCACTGCGCCTGACGGGCGAGGCAGCGCTACGGGCGGGTGCGGGCAAGCTCCAGTTCGGCACGATCAGCGAAGCCGCGCTTCTCCTGGGCATGTTCGTGCCCGAAGCCGGCGTGATCGGACTGCCCTCGGGCGAAGACGGCGAGCTGAAAGCTTCCGGCGCGGAGCAGGTGATCGAGCATGCCAGCTCGTGCGACGCGCTGATCCTCGGGCCCGGTATGCGCGGCTCTGACGGCTGCGCGGAGCTGGTCCGGCGCGTCATCGCGGGGCTGCCGCAGAGCGTTGCCATCATCCTTGATGCCGGGGCCATCGCCGCGGCGGCCGAGTGCAAGGCGGTGCTTCGCGATCACAAAGGGCCGGTGATCCTCACGCCTCATCAGGGCGAGATGGCCAGCTTCAGCGGCCTCGACGTCGAACAGGTCCAGGCCGATTGCGAGGCGGTCGCCCGGCAGGCCGCAGCCGATCTGCAGGCGATCATCGTTTTGAAGGACGCGCGCACCCTCATCGCTGCGCCGGACGGCGACATGCTCGACTATGCAGGCGGCACCCCGGCGCTGGCGACCGGCGGCTCCGGCGACGTGCTGGCTGGGATCGTCGGCGGGCTGGTCGCGCGCGGGGTGCCTCCGCTTGAGGCAGCGGCCTGGGCAGTCTGGACGCACGGCACGGCGGGTGAGGAATTGAGCGGGGAGCTCGGCGGCACCGGCCTGCTCAGCCGTGATCTCCTGCCCCGCATTCCGAAGCTCCTCAACCGGCACCCGTGAAACCAGTCACCCGCCGTTCAGCCAGTCCATGCCACGCGGCTTGCATGCGTAAGATCACCTCCGCCTTCAGTCTCGCCGCCGCCGCTTTTGGAGCCCCGACGGTCGCCTCTGCTGCCTCGCTTCCTCCCGAAGCGCGGCTTGCGCGCATGCTCGACGGCCGTGTCGCCGGCAAGCCGGTCAGCTGCATCAACCAGCGCGACATCCGCTCTGCCGAGATCATCGACGATACTGCAATCGTCTACCGCGTCGGCGGCAAGCTCTATGTGAACCGCCCGCGTTCGGGCGCCAGCTGGCTGGACCGCGACGACATCCTCGTCACCCGCACGTCCAGCTCGCAGCTGTGCCGGATCGATGCCGTCAACCTGATCGACCGCGGCTCGCGCTTCCCCAGCGGCTTCGTCAGCCTGGGCGACTTCGTCCCTTATTCGCGCATCAAAAACTAGGCTGAGACAGCTCCGGCGCCGCAGCTGCGGCAGCCGGGGTCCTTGACGATCCGGATCGTGCGCAGGACCGGCGTGAGACCGTCCAGCACATGCACCTTGCCCGCCGGATCGGGTCCGAAGCCGGTGATCGCGCGCACCGCCTCCATCGCGCCCCAGCTGCCGACGAGGCCGGCCATGGCGCCGAGCACGCCCTGCTCTGCGCAGGTGTCGCAATCGTCCGCATCGAAGGCATCGCCGACGAAGCAGCGGTAACAGGGCCTGTCCGCCTCCCAACCGCGAAACGTGCCGACCTGACCCTGGAATTGCCCCAGCGCCGCCGACACCAGCGGGATGCGCGCGCGGGTGCAATGGTCGGACACTACCAGCCGCGTCGCGAAATTGTCGCACCCGTCGAGCACCAGATCGACCGCGCCGATCAGTTCGGCAACATTCTCCGCAACGATTCTCTCCTGAAGGCCTTGAAACGCCACATCAGGGTTCAATCGACCCGCGGCTTCCGCGGCGACTTCGACCTTCGCGCGCGCCACATCCCCCGTCCCGAACAGCACTTGCCGCTGCAGGTTGGACAGGCTGACCACATCATCGTCGATGACCCTCAGACGTCCAACCCCTGCCGCCGCCAGATACTGAATCGCCGGACACCCGATTCCGCCGGCCCCGATCACCGCCACGCTGGCGCCGGCAAGCTTCACCTGCCCCGCGCCGCCAATCTCCTTCAGGACGATATGGCGGGCATAGCGGTCGAGCTGTTCGTCGGTTAGGGTCAATCCTGATCGAACTCGAATGGCTCATGCAGGACGGTTTGCCAATCGATCGGCTCCAGCGGAAAGGTCTTGAGCGGCAAGTCAGTTTCCTTGACGGCTTCCAGCCTGGCTCGGCGATAAGAATGGTCGCGCATCTCGTCGAGTTTCGGCTTTAAACTGGGGTTCTCCGCGATCACGCGCTCATATTCGAGTCGTTGGCCTGCGATCGAAACAGCCCAAGACCGGCTCCGGCGCTCCGGCTGATGCTGCCATTTAAGAATATGCATCATCAACACGCGCAACGCCGATTCAGCGCTGCTCTTCTCGCTTTTCGCCACGCTTTCGATTTCCTCGGCGATATTCTCGATATCCAGCAGATCGAACCGGCGCTCGCGAAGCAACTGAGCCTGCGCATAGGCCCAGCCATAGGCATCTACCTCATAAGGCGGCGACGCCGGGGAGAAGGGTGGAGTCGGGCGGCTCGGCTTGTTCATGGGTCAGCTTTTATCACGAACTCCGGTCGACCCAAAACCGCCCTCCCCCCGTGCGGTTTCGTCCAGGTCCGCCACCTCCGCGAACCGCGCCTGCGTCACCGCGGCGGGCACAAGTTGAGCGATGCGGTCACCGCGGCGGATGGGGAATGGGTCGGAGCCCAAGTTCGCCAGGATCACCTTCACTTCGCCTCGGTAATCCGCGTCGATGGTGCCGGGCGTGTTGAGGCAGGTGATGCCGTGCTTCAGCGCGAGGCCCGAGCGCGGCCGCACCTGCACTTCATAACCCTCGGGTATCGCGATCGCGAAGCCCGTGGCCACCGCATGCCGCGCGCCCGGCGCGAGGGTCAGTTCCTCGGCCGAGACCACGTCCATTCCCGCTGCGTGTGCGGTCGCATAGGCGGGGAGGGGCAGGCCCTCCCCATGGGGCAGGCGCTTCAGCCGGATTTCGATCATCTTATCCTTGAATCGACGGAATAGCGGCCGGGACCCTCGGTTGCGAAAACCAGCCCCAGGAACACCAGGATCAGCGCCGGCCACCAGCCGTTAAAATCCTGCGGCCAGTGCACCATCCAGACCGCGACCACGAAGGTGAAGATGGTGATCAAGCCGGCCCAGCGGGTCAGGAAGCCCAGAATGAAGGCGATCCCGCACAGGAACTGCGCCCAGACGCACAAAGGCGCCATGAACTCGGGATAGACGAAGCCGAACTGGGTCAGGAACTTGACGAATTCGTCCATCCGCGCGGCGCTGAAAATGTTGTCATGGCTCTGGTAGATCAGAAACGCACCGGTCACGCACCGCAGCGCCAGCAGCCCCAGGTCTCCGAACCGCGCAAGCGGCCTCAACAGCAAGATATCGCTTCGTGTCATCATTGCTCCCCTTTCAGGGCCGCGACGATGCGCTCGGCGAGCCGCTCCGCGACTTCGGTTTTCGACGAACGGGGCCAGCTTTCGACGGACTGCGGCGTGACTAGGTGGACGCTGTTCTCGGTGCCGCCCATCACGTCGCCGGATACGTCGTTGGCGACGATCCAGTCGGCGCCCTTGCGGGTCAATTTGGCTTGAGCGTTTTCGACGACATTCTCGGTCTCGGCCGCAAAGCCGATCACCAGCCGCGGCCGCCGCGGATCGCGGGTCAAGCCAGCGAGGATATCCGGATTTTCGGTCAGCGCGAGGGCAGGCGGAGCGCCTCGCTTCTTGATCTTGGACCCGGAGGGCTCGACCCGCCAGTCGGCCACGGCCGCGACCAGCACGGCCGCCTCGGCGGGAAGCGCCGCGTCCACCGCGTCCGCCATCTGCTGCGCGGTCTCCACGTCCACACGCGTGACGCCCGCCGGGGTTGGCAGCGCTACTGGCCCACTCACCAGAGTTACCCGCGCACCCTGCCGCGCCAGTGCCTCTGCAATCGCAAACCCCTGCTTCCCCGACGAGCGATTGGCGATGTAGCGCACCGGGTCGATCGGCTCGTGCGTCGGGCCGGCGGTGACCAGAATGTGCTTCCCTCTGAAACTCCCGCTCGTCCCGAGCGAAGTCGAGGGGCGCTGATCGGAAGCTTGGGGGATGCGCCCCTCGACTACGCTCGGGACGAGCGATGCTATGGCGCTAAGAATGGCCTCCGGCTCCGGCAACCTGCCCGGCCCGAACTCGCCACAAGCCATGGCCCCTTCATCCGGCTCCAGCACCGTCACGCCATCCGCCCGCAGCCGCTCGACGTTCCGCCGCGTCGCGGCATGCTGCCACATGCGCACGTTCATCGCCGGCGCGGCGAGCACCGGCTTGTCCGTCGCCAGCAGCAAGGTGGTGGCGAGATCGTCGGCAATGCCCGCTGCCATGCGCGCCAGCAGGTCGGCTGTCGCGGGCGCAACCACCACCAGGTCGGCATCGCGGCTGAGCTGGATATGCCCCATCTCCGCCTCGTCCTTAAGGTCCCACAGGCTGGTGTGGACCGGCTGCTCCGACAGGGCCGCCAGCGTCATCGGCGTTACGAACTGCGCGCCACCGTCGGTCAGCACGCAGCGCACGCTCATCCCGGCCTTGCGGATCAGCCGGATCAGCTCGCACGCCTTATAGGCCGCGATGCCGCCGCCGACGATCAACAGGATGCGCCCCCCCGCCATGCGCCTAGCTTAGCAGCAGAGTAAGGCCGGACCCAAGCGCCGCCGCGATCAGCGCCACGGTGCCATAGCGCCAGCCGCTCCTGATCCCCACCACCTGAATGTCGACCAGGGGCGGGGGCGGGGGTGCGGCACCGGGTTTGGGCAGCTGATGGTCGAGGCGCCGAATCAGATCCGGGATCAGCGCCACGGTGCGCCCAAACTCGACGATGGCGTCGGCCGCCTTGGCTTCCGGCCCGATCTCCGAGCGCACCCATTCGCGCACGAAGGGCGCGGCCGTCTCCCACATGTTGATCTCGGGATCGAGCGCCTGCGCAACGCCCTCGACCATCACCATCGTTTTTTGCAGCAGCAGCAGATGCGGCTGCGTTTGCATGTCGAAGTCGCGGGTGATGGCGAACAGCCCGTCGAGCATATTGCCGATCGAGATATCCTTGGCCGGCAGCCCCCGCATCGGCTCGCCGACGGCGCGCAGCGCGGTGGTGAACTCGGCGATATTATGGTGCGGCGGCACATAGCCGGCTTCGAAATGGATTTCGGCCACCCGCTCGTACGTCCCGGTGATCAGGCCATAGAGAATCTCCGCCAGCCACATGCGGGCGCGCCGGTCGATCCGGCCCATAATACCGAAATCGATCGCGACGATCGTGCCGTCGTTACGGACGAACAGGTTCCCCTGATGCATGTCGGCGTGAAAGAAACCTTCGGAGATCGCCTGGCGCAGAAAGGCGCGCACCAGCCGCGCGGCAATCTCCTTCACGTCGTGACCAGCCGCGATCAGCTCGTCGCGACGCGCGATCTTGATGCCGTCCACCCACTCCAGCGTCATCACCCGCCGGGCGGTGCGCGCCCAGTCGATCGACGGTACGCAATAACCGGGCTCCGCCGCCATGCCCTCGGCCAGCTCGGACGCGGAGGCCGCTTCGCGCCGGAGGTCGAGCTCGCGCATCGTCCATTGCCGAAAATTCGCGATGACGAGCCGCGGCCGCAGTCGCTCGAACTCGCCGCCATAGGCCTCGGCCTGGGCCGCGGCCCACTCATAGGTTTCCAGCGCCTTGGCGAATTCTTCCTCAACGCCCGGCCGCAGCACCTTCACTGCAACGTCGCGGCCATCACTGGTCACCGCCCGGTGCACCTGCGCAATCGAGGCGGCGCCGACCGGCTCGGGGTCGATCGACTGGAACAGCGCCTCGACCGGCTTGCCCAGTGCCTGCTCGATCGCCTTGCGCACCTCCTCGAACGGCGCGGGCGGCAGATCGTCCTGCAACCGGCTGAGGTCGGCGGCGGCTTCGGGGCCGACGAGATCGGGACGTGTCGCCAGCGCCTGGCCGAACTTGATCGCCGCCGGTCCTAATGACTGAAATGCCGTCGCATAAGCCGGCGAATCCGGCACGCGCGCCCCGAACCGCGCGATGCGCACCAGCCGCCGCACGGCCGGCGGCGTCATCGCGTCGCGCTCGATGCCCCGCAGCGCCCCGTGCCGCGCCAGCGTCCGGCCCCATTTCAGCAGCCGGAACAGGTGGGTCGCAGTAGTGGCCAACTAGATTTTCCAGCCCGAATGGATCGCGACCAGGCCGCCGAGCATCGGCTCCACCTTGGTGCGCACGAAGCCCGCCTCGCCGATCATGCGCTCGAAGGTGGACATGTCGGGAAAGCGGCGGATCGACTCGATCAGATAGCGATAGCTGTCCTCGTCATCGGCGACGAGCTTGCCGATCCTGGGCACGACCTTGTGCGAGTAGAAGTCATAGACCTCAGCGAACCCGGGCCAGAGCGTGGTCGAGAACTCCAGGCAGAAAAAGCGCCCGCCCCGGCGCAGCACGCGATGGGCCTCCCGCAGCGCCGCGGGGATATCGGTCACGTTCCGGATGCCGAAGGCGATCGTATAGGCGTCGAAAAAGCGGTCGGGCCATTGCAGCCGTTCGGCATTGGCCTCGCTCCACACCAGCCCGTCGATCTGCCGTGCCTGCGCCCGGTCCATGCCGACCTCAAGCATCTGCGGATTGATGTCGGCGACGGTGACGTTCGCGCCCGCGGCGGCCAGTCGGAAGGCGATGTCGCCGGTGCCGCCCGCCATGTCGAGAATGTCCTCGCCTTGGCGCGGCTTTACCCGCCGCACGAACCGGTCCTTCCACAGCCGGTGCATGCCCGCGGACATGGCATCGTTCATGATGTCATAGCGCCGCGCGACATTGGAAAAGACGGCGCCCACGCGCTGCGTCTTCTCTTCAGGCGCGACCTCTTGGTAACCGAACGACACTGTTTCAGGCATGCAGGTCCGTTAGCCGGAGCTTGTGGGGCAAGCAAACGCCGCTTAGCGCAGATCGGTGCCCGAGCTCCCCGAAGTCGAGACCACTGTCCGCGGCCTGCGCCCTGCACTTGAGGGGCAGGTGCTGGCATCGGTCGAGCCGCGCCGCGCCGACCTGCGCTTCGCCTTTCCGCAAGACCTGCGTCAGCGCCTCACCGGCGCGCGGGTAACGGGCCTGGGCCGCCGCGCCAAACACGGCCTGATCGACACCGATCGCGGCGATACGGTGATCTTCCACCTCGGCATGTCAGGCCGCTGGCGGCTCGATCCGGAAGAGATCGGCACCCACGATCATCTGGTGCTGGAAACCGGGGCAGGGCGGCGGCTGGCGCTGAACGATCCCCGCCGCTTCGGCTCGGTCGATCTGTTCGCCACCGCGGCAATGGCCGACTATCCGGCCTTCAAGCTGATGGGGCCGGAGCCACTCGGCCCGCAGCTCACCGCAGACTATCTCGCGGCCGTGCTGAAGAGCCGCAGCGCGCCCATCAAGGCGCTGCTGCTCGATCAGCGCATCGTCGCCGGTCTCGGCAACATCTATGTCTGCGAAGCGCTGCACATGGCCGGCATCGCGCCGATCCGCGCCGGCGGCCGCATCTCGCGCAAGCGGCTGGACCTGCTGGTGGCCGCAATCAAGTCCGTGCTGGAAGCAGCGATCGAGGCAGGCGGCTCGACGCTCCGCGACTATGCCCGCCCCGACGGGGAGCTAGGTTATTTCGCCCGCCAATGGCGCGTCTATGCCCGGGAAGGGGAGGCATGTGGCTGCGGGGCGGCGGTGCGGCGGCGCGTGGATGGCGGCCGCTCCACCTTCTTCTGCGCAACGTGCCAACGGTAACCTTTGTTCGTCATGCCAGCGAAGGCTGGCATCTCAGCCCAAAGAACCCAGCCTTCGCTGGGGTGACGAGCGGAGACTCACCCCTCCCCCTCAAGCTCAGCTCGCAACGTCTGCACATCCAGCAGGCGATCATTGATCACCCCCTGATACTTCTCCGCCCAATCCTTCAGCGCCGCATTGTCGCCGCCATTCTTATAGGCGCGCACCGTGCCGACGAGCAGGGTCAGCGCCTCCATCTGCTGCTCGGCAAAAGCCTTCTCCAGCGGCTCGCCGCGGGTTGAGGAAAGAATGGCAAGGTCGCTCTGGTGGGTCGGTGCCGATACCGGCTCCGCCCGTGCCAGTTCCGCCAGCGCCTGACGCGCCGCGCCGAAGTCCATAGCCATCTTCTGCGCCAGGGCGCGCGTGTTGGCGCCTTCTACCCGCTCGACGGCAAGCCGCGCACTTGCCAGCGAAAAGTCGAGGCTGCCAAGCACCGATGAGGCGAACGCCTCGCCCTGAACCTCCTGAGGGGCGGGCCCGGCCGGAGCGCCCGCCGCCTGGCCGGTTACCTCTATCCTATCGTCGGGAGCGGACGCCTGCTCTCCGCAGGCCGGCAGAAGCAACAGCGGGGCTGCCGCGATCAAAAGATGCTTAATCATGTTAGGCCTCATCGGATCGATTTCGGCGCGCCGCTAGCCGCCTCGTGACGGCTCCGCAACCGAGTCACGAAACCGTCACGCAATCGTCCCGGATGCGTAACCCTCCCGTCGCGAAACCGACGCTTTGCGCGCCTAGCCGGGCTTTCGACGGAGGCGGTGACGACGCTGCTTTCCGCCTGCTTTTCAAAGGGGATCTTGATGTCGCGCACTCGCCTGCTTCTGATGCTCGGCGCCGCAATTCCGCTGGCTGCCTGTGGCGCGGATGAAATCAGCTCGCCGGGAACCGGCGGCAACATCATCATCAACAACCCGGCGCCGTCGCCGACTCCGACCCCGACGCCCACCCCGACTCCGCCGGCTACCGTCACCCCGGCCGGCGGCTGCCCGACCATCGCGGACGCGCAGGGGCTGACCGACTCCGGCACCATCACCGGCCAGACCGGCACCTACCGCGTCTGCACGCTGCCGGCGCGCATCAACACCAGCGTGACGCTGCCGAAGATCGCTGGCCTGGTCTACCGGCTCGGCGGCCGCGTCGATGTCGGCACCGATCTGGGGCCGACGCCGGGCGCGAACGAAGCGCGCGTCACCCTCACCATCGATCCGGGCGTGATCGTGTTCGGCGGCACCGGCGTGTCGTGGCTGAACGTCAATCGCGGCCACCGCATCTCGGCGGTCGGCACCGCGACCCAGCCGATCGTCTTCACCAGCCGCGACAATATCCAGGGATTGAACACCGAGAACAGCTCGGGCCAATGGGGTGGCGTCGTGCTGTCCGGCCGCGCGCAGATCACCGACTGTATCGCGCCGGGCGCAACCCCTGGAACAATCGCCTGCGAACGCCAGACCGAAGGCGCGCAGGACCCGGCGCTCTATGGCGGCGCCACCAACACCGACAATAGCGGCACGATGAGCTTCGTGCAGATCCGCTATTCGGGCTTCGTGCTCTCGGGCAACTCGGAACTTCAGTCGCTGACCACCCAAGGCACCGGCCGCGGGACGCAGCTCAGCCGCATCATGTCGTTCAACAGCTCGGACGATGGCGCCGAGTTCTTCGGCGGCCGCGTCAATCTGAAGTATTTCGTCTCGATCGGCGCCGAGGACGACAATCTCGACACCGATGTCGGCATCAAGGGCAACTTCCAGTACGTCCTTGCCGTGCAGCGCAGCACGGTGGGCGACTCGATCATCGAAGCCGACTCGGACAACGCAAACGACGCCCAGACGCCGCGCCAGAATGTGTTCGTGTCCAACATGACGGCGATCCACCGCATCTCGACGTCGAACAACGCGGCGATCCTGCTGCGCGGCGGCACCGACTACCGGATCTTCAACTCGGTCCTGGTGGCGCCGAACAGCACCTGCCTGCGCATCAGCCGGGCGAACACGGTGCAGGCCGCCGATCCGGCCCAGGACGAGCTGGGGCCGCCCCAGTTCCGCTCGGTGATGTTCCAGTGCAACGCGACTCCCTTCACCGGGGCGAACACCGTCACCAACGATCAGGTCGCGGCGATCTTCGGCTCGGGCACGAACAACAACAGTTCGACCTACACGCCGACCCTCACCGGCCTGTTCGTCAACGGCGCCACCGAGACCGCGGTGCCGGCCTTCAACGCGACCGCGCTCAACGCCGATCCGGAGACGCCGAACACCGTCTTCTTCGACAATGTGACGTACATCGGTGCGTTCCGCGACGCGAACGACCGCTGGTATCAGGGTTGGGTCTGCAACAGCGGCACTGCCGATTTCGGTGCGGCCAACACCAACGGCGCCTGCACCAGCATCCCGACCAACTGAGGCCGAAGCGACGCAGTTCGAGGCGGGGCGCGGCCGATCCGGCGGCGCCCCGCCTCTGCAATAAGAGGTATTTTCGAACATGGCTAAGCCACTGGCCCTTGCGAGCCTGTTGCTGATCTCGACCGCCCTGGTGTCGCCCGCTGCCTTTGCGCAGTCCGACATCCAGGCGCCGGCCGGCGCGGCGGAGACGGTTACCCAGACCGCACCCGACGCCGCTGCAGGAGAGGCAGAACAGGAATCGCCCGAAGTCTCCATTCCCGGCGGCGAGGAGGACATCGTCGTCCGCGGCCGCGCCTATACCGATCCGTCGCGCAACACCTCGCAGGTGCTGACCGTGCTCAGCACCGCCGACATTGCCCGCACCGGCGAAGGCGACATCGCCGGCGCTCTTGGCCGCACCACCGGCCTGAGTGTGGTGGGAAACGGTTTCGTCTACGTCCGAGGTCTCGGTGACCGCTATTCGCTCGCGCTGCTGAACGGATCGCCCCTGCCGAGCCCCGAGCCGCTCAAGCGCGTCGTGCCGCTGGACATCTTCCCCACCTCGATCATCGCCTCCTCGCTGGTCCAGAAGACCTATTCGGCCAACTTCCCCGGCGAGTTCGGCGGCGGCGTGATCAACCTCACCACCAAGTCGATCCCGGAAGAGCCGTTCTTCACCATCGGCGCGGGCATCGGCTATGACACCTATACCACCGGCCAGCTCGGCTACACCTATTTCGGCAGTGACAGCGACTGGACCGGCTTCGACAACGGCAACCGCGACCGTCCGCCCGCGCTCCAGGCCTATATCCGCAGCGGCAACCGCATCTCCCAGGGCAATGTGAACACCCAGGAGATCGCGTCGCAGCTCGTCAACTCCGACAACGCCGTCGTCTTCCGCAACAACGAGATTCCGGTGAACTGGTCGGCCTCGATCAGCGGCGGCAATGTCTGGGAACTCGGCAGCGACCTGACCTTGGGCGTGGTCGCCAACTTCGCCTATTCCAACAAATGGCGCACCCGCGACACCATCCAGCAGACGCCCGCCTCGCAGGACCTGTCCACGCTCGGCTCCGATTTCCGCCAGGTCGCGACCGACAACCGGATCGTCGCCAACGCCTTGGTCGGCTACGGCCTGGAATGGGGCGAGAACAAGCTCCGCTGGACCAACGTCTATATCCGCGACACGCTCAAACAGGCCCGCCTCTCCCGCGGCTCCCGCCCGCAATCCTTCGGCGAGACCGAATTCCTCAATCAGGACACCGCCTGGTTCGAACGCCAGCTCGTCTCGACCCAGCTGGTAGGCGAGCTGAAGCCGATGGACGGCCTCAGCGTCGATCTGCGCGGCGGCTTCGCCAACTCGCAGCGCGAGGCGCCGAACGAGCTCAGCTTCACCTATGCCCGCAGCAACCGGCCCGGCGATCCGCTCGCCGACATCTTCATCAACAATCTCAACAACGGCAATCCGGGCGGCGCCAACATCACCTTTTCGGACCTGAGCGAGGATCTCTGGTCGGCGGGCATCGACGTGACCTACCGCTTCACGGACGAAATCCGCGCGACCGTCGGCTATGCCTTTTCCGATACCCAGCGCCGGACCGAACGCCGCGATTTCCTGATCGTCGCGCCCGGCGGCCTGCCTGGTGCGGTCGGCGCGCTGTGGCCTGACCTGCTGGTCTCGCGCAACATCATCAACGGCTTCAACATCGGCCTGATCGAGGACGAGAGTAACCCGGTCTTCGACGCGACCCTGCGCAACCATGCGGCCTATGCTCAGACGACGATCCAGCTGACGCCCGAAGTCAGCCTGAACGCCGGCGTCCGCTACGAGACCGCCAAGCAGGCGGTCGCGCCGGTCCAGGTCTACAACACGCCGGTGGCCTCGCTCGCCGCCACCAATCTCGACCGCGACTATTTCCTGCCCGCCGCGACGCTGACCTATCAGATCAATGACGACATGCAGGTGCGGCTGAATGCGTCCAAGACGATCGCCCGCCCGCAGTTCCGCGAGCTGATCTTCCAGCCTTATTATGATCCGGAGAGCAATCGCCAGTTCCGCGGCAATCCGCTACTCGTCGACAGCCAGCTGCTGAACTTCGAAGGCCGCTACGAATGGTATTTCGCGCGTGAGCAGCGCCTGTCCGTCTCCGGCTTTTTCAAGAAGATCACCAAGCCGATTGAGACCTTCGTCAGCATCGACCAGGATAGCGTCGTCTCCAGCTTCGCCAACGCGCCGAGCGCGATCCTGTGGGGCGGCGAGTTCGAGCTGACCAAGCATTTCAACCTGGACGATAGCGCCAGCCCCTTCTTCCAGCGCCGCCGCATCGTGCTGATCGGCAATTACACCTACACCCAGTCCGAGCTGCGGGTGGGCGCCAATGACCCGGCGCGGGTGTTCAACCAGTCCGCCAATCGCGCGACCGACTATTTCCGCGACGGCGCGCCGCTGACGGGTCAGTCCGATCACATCGTCAATTTTGAGATCGGGCTGGAAGACCGCGAGGCCCTGTCGCAGCAGACGCTCCTGATCAGCTATGCCAGCGACCGGGTCACCAACCGCGGCGCCAATGGCCAGCCCGACATTTTCGAACGCCCGGGCTTCCGCCTCGACTTCGTCGCGCGCCAGGGCATTACGCTGGCGGGCATCGAGTCCGAGTTGAAGTTCGAGGCGCGCAACCTGCTCGGCCAGGAATATCGCGAGTTCCAGCAGAGCGGCGACAACATCGTCTTCTACAATCGCTACGACCAGGGCCAGACCTTCAGCCTCGGCTGGAGCATGACCTTCTAAGCTGACCCACGGCCACGGCACTAACACTGTGCTCCGGCGAAGGCCGGAGCGCTGCACGCCGAGCGGTCGCTAGCACCCAAGGCTCCTGCCTTCGCAGGAGCACGATCGGTATGGACCCCGGCCTCCGCCGGAGAACAGCTGAGATTTGCGCGCAAAACCACTCTTCGTCATCCCCGCGAAAGCGGGGACCCAGTTCTTCTTCGTGGCGCTTCTGGGTTCCCGCTTTCGCGGGAATGACGAAACGGCGTTAGGCGCTACGCTCCAGCGTCACCGCCACCAGCGCGATTCGCTCCACATCGGCATAAGCGGGCTTCTCCAGCTCCTCGCCGAACACATCGGGGTCGAGTTCCCGGCAGCCATGCGCCAGACCAAGCCGCTCGCCCAACGCCCCCACCGCCTCGCACAGCGCGTTCCGCCCTTCGACGATCGCCGCACCCGTATAGAGGATCAGCCGCCCGCCGGGGGCCAGCCGTTCGGCCGCCATCCGCGTCATCTCGAACGGGATCTCCCCGCCATGCATGCCGCCGCCGTCGCGATAGGCGCGGTTCGCATCGTCGATGATATAGGGCGGGTTGATCACGACCAGGTCGATCGGATCGTCGACCTGATCGAGCGTGTTCGACTCCAGCGTCTCGACTGCCACGCCCGCAGCCGCCGCGTTGATGCGCGCCAGCCGCAGCGCCTTGGGATTGAGATCGGTTAGCGTCACCCGAGGGGCCTCGCTGTGCAGTGCAGCGATGATCCCCCCGACGCCGGCGCCCGCGCCCATGTCGAGGATATGCGCGCCCGCCGCGAGCGGCCGCTGCTCCAGCTCGGACACGATCAGATCGGCGAAACGATACGTATCCGGCCCGAAGAACACGGCGTCCTCGGCTTCAGTCGGGTAAGCCGAGTGGAGCCAGAGCTGTCCGCCAAGGCTCGACACCCGCAACCTGCTCTTCAGCAGGCCGCCCTCAGCCGCGATCATACCGGCATGACGCAGGCAGTCCTCGACCTCGACGTTCACGCCCGCTTCGAATGCGAGGCTCCAGCCCAACATGCCGCGCAGGTCATGCGCGCGGTCCATGTCCGGCCGGGCGATCACTCGCGCATGGCTCGCCGGCGTCGGCGTCACAAACGCATAGTCGCGCCGCTTCAACAGATTGAGCAGCTGGAGCAGGGCAGTGTCGGCAGCCTGAGTCATATCGAAAGCGCAACGAGCGCGCCACCACTGCGTTCCCTACTTCCGTTCGCTTCGAGCGAAGTCGAGAAGCGGGTTGGCGCCATGTATCTCGACTTCGCTCGATACGAACGGAGTAAGGGGTGCAACTTGGATTCCTGAACTGGGTTCAACCGGCATGCTCAAAGCCGCGCTCTTCGACATCGATGGAACCCTGATCGACAGCAACGATCTGCATGCGGAGGCCTGGGGCGAGACCTTCCGCCGCTATGGCGTCGACCTGCCGCACGACCGCATTCGTGGCCAGATCGGAAAAGGCGGCGACAATCTGATGCCGGCGCTGCTGCCCGCCGACCTGCTCGAAGCTCAAGGCGAGGAAATCGAGAAGGAGCGGAAACAGCTGTTCAAGCGCGACTATCTGCCGCGCGTAAAGCCTTTCCCCGGCGTGCCGGAGCTGTTCGCGGCGCTGAAGGAGAATGGCGCTCTGATCGCGCTCGCGACCTCCGCTGCCGAAGAGGAACTCGAGCACCATAAGCAGCTGCTCGGTATCGCCGAGCTGATCGACGGCGCCACCTCCGCCGACGATGTCGAGCACAGCAAACCCTGTCCCGACATCTTCCGCGCCGCGCTCGACAAGCTGCCCGGCGTCGCTCCGTCAGAAGCGGTCGTGGTCGGCGACACGCCGTATGACATGGAAGCGGCGGGGAAAGTCGGCATCGCCGCGGTCGGGATGCTCTGCGGCGGCTTCGCTCCCGATCTGCTCCGCGCGACCGGCGCCCGCGCCTTGTTCGACTGCCCCTCGGCCTTGCCGCACCGGCTCGACGAGTGGCTCCATCCACTCACCACCCATCGTCATCCCCGCGAAAGCGGGGACCCAGCTCTTCTGGACGCCACCACTGGGTTCCCGCTTTCGCGCGAATGACGAAAATGGGCAGAAATGACTGTCCTATTCGGAAGGCCCTGCGCTAGCCTCTCCCCAAGCCAGCCAAACTGCACAAAGTGCACATGTTGCACAGGTGACGCCCCGTTACCTTTGTTACCTTTGTGCAGATTGACCGGTTCGCCGTGCCCCGCTTAAGGCCGGCCCGCGAGGAGGCGACATGAAGAAACTCTACCCCGACGCCGCGGCGGCTCTGGACGGCCTGTTGTTCGACGGCATGACCATCTGCTCGGGCGGCTTCGGCCTGTGCGGCATCCCCGAACGGCTGATCGACGCCATTCAGGCGAGCGGGGTCAGGGACTTGACCGTCGTCTCCAACAATGCCGGTATCGACAATGAGGGTCTCGGCAAGCTCCTCCGCACCCGCCAGATCAAAAAGATGATCTCCTCCTATGTCGGCGAGAACAAGGAGTTCGAGCGGCAATATCTGGCGGGCGAGCTGGAGGTCGAGTTCTGCCCGCAGGGCACGCTCGCCGAACGCTGCCGCGCAGGCGGCGCCGGCATTCCCGGCTTCTACACCAAGACCGGCGTCGGCACGCTCGTGGCGGAGGGCAAGGAGCATAAGGAGTTCGACGGCGAGACCTACATCCTCGAACGCGGCATCCGCGCCGATCTGTCGATCATCAAGGGCTGGAAGGCTGACGAAGCCGGCAACCTCGTCTTCCGCAAGACCGCCCGCAACTTCAACCAGCCCATGGCGACATCGGGCAAGGTCTGCGTCGCCGAGGTCGAGGAGATCGTCCCCGTCGGCACCCTCAACCCCGACGCGATCCACGCGCCCAGCATCTTCGTCAAGCGCATGATTTTGGGCGCCCCCTACGACAAGAAGATCGAGTTCCGCATGACCCGCGAACGGGAGGCGGCGTGACCCCGCGCAACCCTTGGCTGATTGCCGGCGGCTGGCTGAGCGTGATCGCATCGCTGCTGCACGTCGCCTGCATCTTCGGAGGGCCGGATTGGTATCGCTTTTTCGGCGCGGGCGAGGCGCTGGCGCAGGCGGATGCGCGGGGCGAGTGGTATCCCGCATTGCTGACCGCGGGCATCGCGCTCCTGCTCGCGATCTGGGCGGCCTATGCCTTTGCCGGCGCCGGCCTGATCCGCCGTCTGCCGCTGATGCGCACGGCGCTGGTGGCGATCAGCGCCATCTACCTCGCGCGCGGGCTGTTCATCATCCCGGTCCTGGCCCAGGAGCAGGCGCGCATTCCGTTCAACATCTGGTCGTCGCTGATCGTGCTCGGCTACGGCATTGCCTATGCCGTCGGCACCTGGAAGGCCTGGCCACAGCTCAAGTCAATGAAGGTGAAACATGCCCTGGGATCGTAACCAGATGGCCGCGCGCGCGGCGCGGGAGCTGCGCGACGGCTTCTACGTGAATCTCGGCATCGGCATCCCGACGCTTGTCGCCAACAACATCCCCGACGGCATGACCGTCACGCTGCAAAGCGAGAACGGCATGCTCGGCATCGGCCCGTTCCCTTATGAGGACGAGGTCGATCCCGATCTGATCAACGCCGGCAAGCAGACCATCTCCGAGCTGCCGTCCTCCAGCTATTTTGGCTCGGACCAGAGCTTCGGGATGATCCGCGGCGGGCATATCGACCTGACCGTGCTCGGCGCGATGGAAGTCAGCCAGGACGGCGACATCGCCAACTGGATGATCCCCGGCAAGATGATCAAGGGCATGGGCGGCGCGATGGACCTGGTCGCCGGCGTCAAGAAGATCATCGTGGTGATGGAGCATAACGCCAAGGACGGGAGCCCCAAATTCATCCCCGCCTGCACGCTGCCGCTGACGGGCAAGAACGTCGTCGACATGATCGTGACCGACCTCGCCGTGTTCCATCGGCCCGATCATCAGAGCCCGTTCAAGCTGATCGAACTCGCCCCCGGTGTCACCGTGGAAGAGGTCAAGGCGAAGACCACGGCGAGCTACGAAGGCTGAACCGTGTCTCCGTCACCCCAGCGAAGGCTGGGGTCTCCCGGCCGGAGATGCCAGCCTTCGCTGGCATGACGGGCAGAGGAAGAAGACAAGTTCCCGGAGTCAGCCGTTCGTTTCTCTCGTTTCGTCGTGAAAACGCCGCCCAAGGCCTTGGCGCGCCGCTGAATCTCTGATTCTTTAACCCTACATAAGGGGCAATCGGGTCACAGGGGTCGCTGGACGGTGGTGAAGAACATCAGAATGGGAATCCAGCAACGACCCAAGGCGGCAGCGATCGGCGGCGGCGTCGCCGGCATGCTCGCCCTCGCGGCGATCGTGCCCGGCCTCATCGCGACCCGCTCGCCGGCCGTCGCGTCGCAGCGCGGCGTCTATCAAGGCACCCGTTCCGGCCTGATCAACTCCGCCTATCGCGCGCCCTACAAGGTCGATTACGAGCGCCTCGACGCCCGCCTCCGCCTCGCCGCCACGAAGCCCGACATGGTCGGCATGGCGGTCGCGGTGATCGAGAATGGCGAGATCACTTTCGTTCAGGGCTATGGTAAGACCACCGCCAGCGGCTCCGAGCCGGTCACGCCCAACACCGTGTTCCGCTGGGCCTCGCTCTCCAAGGGCGTCGCCTCCACCATGGCGGGGCTGCTCGAGGCGGAGGGCAAGCTCTCGCTGAACGAGCCGGTCGCCAAGTTCAACACCACGCTGCGCCTGCCCAAGGGCGGCGAGGCGATGACCACCATCGCCGACATCCTCTCGCACCGCGTCGGCATTGCCCGCAACGCGAACGACGGCAAGCTGGAGAGCGGCGCCGATCCCAAGGCGCTGCGCATGGCTTTGGCGACGCTCCAGCCCGCCTGCGCACCCGGCACTTGCCACTCCTACCAGAACATCGCCTTCGATACGGTCAGCGAGATCGTCGAGAAGGTCACCGGCCAAACCTATCAGAACGAGGTGCGCCGCCGCCTGTTCGCGCCGCTGGGCATGCAGACGGCGAGCCTGACGCGCGCGGGCCTCATGTCCTCGCGCAGCTGGGCGCGCCCGCATGTCGGCCGCAACACCGTCCAGGTGAATGACAATTACTATCGCGTGCCCGCCGCCGGCGGGGTCAACTCGTCGGTCATGGACGTGGCGATCTGGATGCGCGCGCAAATGGGCCTCGCGCCGCAGGTGCTGCCGCCGCAGGTGCTCGACACCATTCACCAGGCCCGCGTGGGCACGCCGCGCCGCGGCTCCGCCTTCGCCCGTGCCATGGGCCCGTCGCAATATGCGCTCGGCTGGCGCGACTATAACTACGCCGGCCGCTGGCTGGTCGGGCACCAGGGCGCGGTGATGGGCTATCGCGCGACGATCCTGTTCGATCCGCAGGCCAAGTCGGGCGTCGCCGTGCTGTGGAACTCGCAGACCGGCCGCCCCTCGGGCGTGCAGCTCGAAGTGCTGGAAATGCTCTATGGCCAGCCGCGCAACGACTGGCTGAAGCTCGACACCGCGACCGGCGGAGCGCCGACCGAAACCATCGTCGAATAAGCCGGATTCACAGCACTGTCCCAGACTGATACAGGTTGGGTCGTGACCGGGCCGCGCACGCTTTATCAGAAAATCTGGGATGCGCATGTCGTCGATCGGCGCGGCGACGGCACGAGCCTGATCTATATCGACCGGCATCTGGTTCACGAAGTCACCAGCCCGCAAGCATTTGAGGCGCTACGCCTCAACGGCCGCAAGGTGCGGCGCCCGGACCTGACGCTGGCGGTGCCCGACCATAATCTGCCGACCACCGTCCGCCTCGGCGCGGACGGCAGGCGCCTGCCAATCGCCGACCCGGAAAGCGCGCAACAGCTGGAAGCGCTGGAGCGCAACGCCCCGTCCTTCGGCATCCGCTACATCGCCGACACCGACGTCGAGCAGGGCATCGTCCATGTCGTTGGCCCGGAACAGGGCTTCACCCTGCCCGGCACGACATTGGTCTGCGGCGACAGCCACACCGCCGCGCACGGGGCCCTAGGCGCCCTCGCTTTCGGCATCGGCACGTCGGAGGTCGAGCATGTCCTCGCCACCCAGACGCTGCTGCTGAAACAGTCCCGGTCGATGAACATCCGCATTGAGGGCAAGCTCGGCTTCGGCGTCAGCCCCAAGGACCTGATCCTGCACATCATCGGCCGCATCGGCGCGGCAGGCGGCAATGGCTATGTCATCGAATATTCGGGCTCGACGATCCGCGACATGTCGGTCGAGGGGCGGCTGACCGTCTCCAACATGTCGATCGAGGCAGGAGCGCGCGCTGGCCTGATCGCGCCCGACGAGAGCACCTATGCCTATTTGCAGGGCCGGCCGATGGCGCCCAAGGGCGAGGCATGGGACCGGGCGCTCGCATGGTGGCGCAACCTGCCGAGCGACGAGGGCGCGCACTTCGACCGGATCATCGATATCGATGCCGGCGAAGTCGCGCCGACCGTTACCTGGGGCACCAGCCCCGAAGACGTGGCGCCGATCACCGGCGCGGTGCCGTCTCCGGACAGCTTCGCCGAGGCGTCCAAGCGTGAGGCTGCCGCCAAGTCCCTCGCTTACATGGGCCTGACGCCCGGCGAACTTCTGCAGGATGTGGCGGTCGAAAACATCTTCATCGGCAGCTGCACCAATAGCCGCATCGAGGACCTGCGCGCCGCCGCCGCCGTGCTGAAGGGGCGCAGGCGGGCAGGGAACGTGAAGCAGGCGCTGGTCGTGCCGGGCTCGGGGCTCGTCAAACGTCAGGCCGAAGCAGAGGGTCTTGACCGAATCTTCATCGAAGCAGGGTTTGAATGGCGCGAGCCCGGTTGCTCCGCCTGTCTCGGCATGAACCCGGACAAGGTGCCGCCGGGCGAACGCTGCGCGTCGACATCGAACCGCAATTTCGTCGGCCGCCAGGGACCCGGTGCGCGCACGCACCTCGTCTCGCCGGCGATGGCGGCAGCGGCGGCGGTGACGGGAAGGCTGACGGATGTGCGCGAGTTGATGGGGGAACAGGCATGATGCGGACGATCATTGGTGCACTGCTGATGGGCCTCGCCGCGCCTGCTGTCGCGCAGGGCGTGTCGCTCCACGCCTTCGAATGCGGCTCGGCACCGGGCCGGGACGTGGCGATGTTCTCGGACAGCTACGGCCTGACGGGGGTGAAGAAGGACTTCATCGCCGGCTGCTATGTGATCCGGCACCCCAAAGGCGTGCTGCTCTGGGATACTGGCATGACGCCGGACCTGATCGGCGCGCCCGAGCCGGTGATGGGCTGGACGCTGAAGCAAAGCATCCCCGACCGCTTGAAGGCGCTAGGCCTGACGCCGGTGCAGGTCACCCATGTCGGCATCAGCCATCACCATGCCGATCACAGCGGCGGCGCGAAGGACTTTCCGGGCGCCGAACTGCTGATCGGCAAGGGCGATTGGGAAGCCTTGAAGGCGATGAAGCCGGAGGATCGCGGCGCCGCCCAGCTCGCCCATTGGCTGACCGGCGGCGGCAAGGCGGCGCCGGTGGCCGGCGACAAGGATGTGTTCGGCGACGGCAGCGTCGTCATGCTCGGCATGCCCGGCCACACGCCGGGCCACACGGTGCTGCTGGTCCGGCTGGCGAGTGGGCCGGTGCTGCTGAGCGGCGACCAATTCCATTTTCGCGAGAATCGCGAGGCGAAGGGCGTGCCGGGGTTCAACACCAACCGTGCCGACACTCTCGCTTCGCACCAGCGGTTCGAAGACATCGCCAGAAACCTGAAAGCCCGCGTGATCATCCAGCATGATCCGCGCGACATGGCGCAGCTGCCCGCCTTTCCGGCAGCAATGAAATAACAAGACGGGGACGCGGGGAATATGAAAAGGGCCATCGTGCTGCTGATCGCAGGCAGCCTGTTCAGCGGCATCGCCGCATTTTCGGTGAGCGCCAAGCCGGAGGCGGCGTTGGTGGAGCAGCGTTGACGCCGGTCCGCACCATCGAAGGCCGGGCGATCCCGTTCGGCCGCGCCAATGTCGATACCGACGTGATCATCCCGGCCAAATGGCTGAAGACGATCAGCCGGCAGGGGCTGGGGCGCGGTGCCTTCGAGACGGTGCGGGCGGAGTCCGGGAACGTCTTTGACGACCCCACCTATGCCGGCGCGCCGATCCTGCTCGCCGGCGAGAATTTCGGCTGCGGGTCCAGTCGCGAACACGCCGCCTGGGCATTGGGCGATCTTGGCATCACCGCTGTCATCGCGCCGAGCTTTTCCGACATCTTCTCCGGCAACGCCTTCAAGAACGGCATCCTGACGGTCGAGCTGCCGCGGGCCGCGATCGACCGGCTGATGGAAGTGGCGCAGACCGACCCGATCTCAATCGATCTGGAGACCCAGACGGTCACGACGCGTTTCCAGGATCGCTTCACCTTCGCGATCGACCCGTTCCGCAAACATTGCCTGCTCAACGGCCTCGACGAAGTCGGCCTGACGCTGGCGATGGACCAGCAGATCGGCGCGTTCGAGGCCAAGCGCGCAGTCGAGACACCCTGGCTCTAGCTCCCTCTCCCAGCGGGAGAGGGCGACTCGCGAAGCGAGGGGGGTGAGGGCGAGCCAAGCCCCAGCCCTCACCCGGTCGGCCTTACGGCCGACTCGACCTCTCCCGATGGGAGAGGTGGCGCCAGCCGAACCAGCAGAGCAGGATCAGCACCGCTTCCACGATCATCGGCACGGCCGCGCCTTCATAGCTTCCCGCGACCGCCAGATTGACGGCCCGCCCAGTAATGGCGACCGCATAGAGCGCGCCCGGCACCAGCAGTCCCGCACCGCGCCCGGTCACCGCCGCGTGCAGGGCAAAGCTGGCGCCGACCAGGAAGAAGCTCGACATGTCCGCGCGCAATGTCGACAGCCCCGCCGCGCCCTGCGGCGTCACAAAGAAGCCTGCCGCCGCCTGCTCCGTCGCGAAGAAGAACCACAGCCCAAGGGCTAACCCAAACAACGCCACCAGCGCCGCGCCGATCCGTGCCAATATTTGCATGCCAACCCTCCCCCGCCACAAGACTAGGGCGGCGGCACGTCTGCGCAAGTCTGGACTTTGTCCGTCACCCCAGCGAAGGCTGGGGTCTCTACTGCAGACGAGATGCCAGCCTGCGCTGGCATGACGAGAAGGGAAGAAGAGGCACATGAAAGCCCTGTTGTCGCGCGCGCCCGGCGGTCCTGAGACACTCGAGCTGGCCGAGGTGCCGGATCCGGTCGCAGCGAAGGGCGAGCTGCTCGTCCGCATTCAATATTGCGCGATCAATTATCCCGACGTGCTGGTGATCGAGGACAAATATCAGTTCAAGCCGCCGCGGCCCTTCGCGCCCGGCTCCGAGGTGTCGGGCATTGTCGAGGCGGTGGGCGAGGGGGTCGAGGGCTGGCAGGTCGGCGACCGGCTGCTGGCGCTGACGGCATCTTCCGGCGGCTTGGCCGAGAAGGTTGCCGTCGCCGCCAACCGCGCCTTCAAGGTGCCCGAGGGGCTGCCGCTCAAGGAAGCCTCCGCGTTGCTGATGACTTATGCGACGACCATCCACGGTCTGCTCGATCGCGGTTATCTGCAGCAAGGCCAGACCCTGCTCGTGCTCGGCGCGGCTGGCGGCGTCGGCCTCTCGGCGGTGGAGCTCGGCAAGGCGTTCGGGGCGCGCGTGGTTGCCGCCGTCTCCTCCGAGGAGAAGGCCCGGGTCGCACGGGAAGCAGGCGCCGACGACACGCTCGTCTATGGCCGCGCTCCGTTCGACAAGGAGGCGTCCAAGGCGCTCGCCGACCAGTTCAAGGCGAAGTGCGGGCCGGACGGCGCGCATGTCATCTACGATCCGGTCGGCGGCGACTATGCCGAGCCGGCGCTGCGCTCCATCGCCTGGGAGGGCCGCTACCTCGTCGTCGGCTTCCCGGCGGGCATCCCACGCCTGCCGCTCAACCTTACGCTGCTGAAGAGCTGCGACGTGTGCGGCGTGTTCTGGGGCGCCTTCACCATGCGCGACCCCAAGCGCCACCAGGAACATGTCGCGACTTTGTTCCGCCTTTGGCAGGAGGGCAGGATCGCGCCGCGCGTCACCGAGACCTTCCCGCTGGAGCGTGGCGGCGATGCGATCGCCAAGCTCGCCTCGCGCGGCGCCATCGGCAAGCTGGTGGTGGAGATCAACTAGGTCCTCCCCTGCAAGGGGAGGTGGCGCGCGAAGCGCGACGGAGGGGTGTCAGCGTTGGAGAGGAGCCACGAACCGTGACACCCCTCCACCGCCAGCCTTCAGCTGGCGGTCCCCCTCCCCTTGCAGGGGGGGATGTTGGGACAGCTTGCCGCCTATGCCGCGCCACCCTATCTCAGACCCGAAACAAGAGGGGTGACGATGACCACATTCGACGATCGCGAGCGCGCGTTCGAAGCGAAGTTCGCCCGCGACGAGGAAATGCTGTTCCGCGTCGTCGCGCGGCGCAACAAGCTGCTCGGCCAATGGGCGGCGCAGCTGATGAAGCTGACGCCGGAGGAGACCGACGCCTATTCCAAGGCGGTGGTCCAGGCCGAGTTCGAGGAAGCGCATGACGAGGACGTCATTCGCAAGCTGCTCGGCGACCTGACCGGCGCCGGCGTCGAGATGGACGAAGCAACGATCCGCAACGCGCTCGCCGAAAAGGCCGTCGAAGCGCGCCGCCAGCTGATCGAGTCCATGTCCTGATGCCGATGGCGGCCGACCATATCGAGGCGATGATTCGCGAGGCGATCCCCGACGCCCATGTCGAGATCACCGACCTCGCCGGCGACGGCGACCATTATGCCGCGCGCGTCGTCTCGGCGAGCTTTGCCGGCATGCCCCGCGTCCGCCAGCACCAGAAAGTCTATGCCGCGCTGCAGGGCCGCATGGGCGGCGAGCTTCACGCGCTGCAACTGACCACCGCCGTTCCGGCAGGAGAGTAGAGTATGACCGACGAATCTCATCCGCGCATCCAGGAGCTGGTTTCCAGCAACGACGTGCTGCTGTTCATGAAGGGCACGCCGCTCTTCCCGCAATGCGGCTTTTCCAGCCGTGCGATTGCGATCCTGGACCGCTTGGGCGTCGATTACGAAAGCGTCGACGTGCTGCAGGACCAGGGTATCCGCCAGGGCATCAAGGCGTTCAGCGACTGGCCGACCATCCCCCAGCTCTATGTGAAGGGCGAGTTCGTCGGCGGCTCCGACATCATGATGGAAATGTACGAGAGCGGCGAGCTAGGCGAGCTGATGAGCGAAAAGGGCGTCGCCAAGGTCGGCTGAGGCGGCTTAACTCCTATTCGATATTTCGGCGAATATCGAATCGTCGAACGGGAGAATAGTCATGAAGCGTCTGCACCTGCACGTCAGCGTTCCTGAGATCGGGAGGCGATCGAATTCTACAGCACCTTGTTCGACGCGGCGCCCACCGTCGTGCAGAGCGACTATGCCAAGTGGATGCTAGAAGATCCGAGAGTGAACTTCGCCATATCGGCGCGCGACCGCGCCGCGGGCGTGGATCATGTCGGCATTCAGACCGACAGCCGTGAAGAGCTTCGCGACCTTGCAGCCCGGCTGAAGGCGGCGGGCGCTTCCACTTTCGATCAGCAGGCTACGACCTGCTGCTATGCCCGCTCCGACAAGAGCTGGGTGAGCGACACCGCCGGTGTGCGCTGGGAGACGTTTTTCACGCACGGCGATGCTCCCGTCTACGGCGAGGATGAAAATCTGCCGGCCCCCACCTCTGCAGCCTGTTGCGGCCCCGCCGCAGCGGCCTGACCGATGCACTTGCCCGACGCCGTCACTGCCCTTTCCGCACTCGCTCATTCGAGCCGCCTTGCCGTGTTCCGGTTGCTGGTGCGGGCGGGGCAGGAGGGCGTGCCGGCGGGCGAGATCGCGCGCGAGATTGGCGCGCTGCCGAGCACCTTGTCCACGCATCTCAACATTCTCGCCCAGGCCGGGCTGATCCGCGTCCGGCGCGAGGGGCGCTCGCTCATCTACGCTGCGGAATATGCGCGGATGCGGGCGTTGCTGGCATTTCTGGTCGCCGACTGCTGCGCCGGGCGGCCGGAGATTTGTGCGGACCTGGATGTGGATAGCCGATGCGCCGGGTGAGTCTGGCGCGCCGGCTCGCGGCCGAGATGCTGGGCACTTTGCTGCTGCTGGCGATCGTCGTCGGCTCCGGGATCATGGCCGAGCGCCTGGCGGGCGGCAACGACGGTGTCGCGCTGCTGGCGAACACGCTCGCGACCGGCGCCGGGCTGATCGTGCTGATCCACATGTTCGGCCCGCTCTCCGGGGCGCATTTCAATCCCGCGGTGACGCTGGTGGTGCTGATCGGGCGCGAGATCGGGGGGCGTGATGCCGCCTCCTATGCAGCCGTGCAATTGGTGGGCGCCATACTCGGCGTCTGGCTTGCGCATGCGATGTTCGCCGAGCCCATGCTCCAGCTCTCGGCCAAGCCGCGCGCGGGTCTGCCGCAGGGGCTCTCCGAGTTCGTCGCCACTTTCGGCCTGATCGGCATCATCACCGCCACTCAGCGGGCCCGGCCCGAGTTCACCCCCGTTGCCGTCGGACTCTATATCAGTGCCGCCTATTGGTTCACGGCTTCGACCTCCTTCGCCAATCCGGCGGTGACGATCGCGCGCGCCCTGACCGACAGCTTCGCCGGCATCGCGCCCGCTTCGGTACCGCTTTTCCTGCTTGGCCAGCTCGGCGGCGCCGTTGCCGGGCTTGCCCTTTTCAACTGGCTCTACACGGAGACCGAAGCGGCATGAGCGATTTCCCCGTCACCATCTACCACAACCCCGATTGCGGCACGTCTCGCAACGCGCTGGAGGCGATCCGCACCGCGGGGCACGACCCTCGCGTGGTCGAATACAAGAAGACAGGCTGGACGCGGCCGCAGCTGGAGCAACTCTTCGGGCAAATGAATGTCCGGCCGCGCGAGTTGCTGCGCGAGAAGGGATCGCCTGCCGCCGAGTTGGGCCTCTTGGAAGAAGGCGTCTCGGACGATGCCATCCTGGACGCGATGGTGGAGCACCCCATCCTGGTGAACCGGCCGATTGTCCTGACACCAAAGGGCGCGCGCCTGTGCCGGCCTTCCGAGACGGTGCAGGTACTACTCTAGCCTCTCTATCTTCGTCATTCCCGCGCAAGCGGGAACCCAGGAGGGCGCTGCGAAGAAGGAAGAAGAGGCTGGGTCCCCGCTTTTGCGGGGATGACGATCAGAAGCAAATCAAGCCGGCCGCGGCAGGCGGCGGAGGAGCTTGCGGGAGGTGAGGGGCTCGAACAGGTCTTCGGGCCGCTCCGGGTCCAGCGTCTCGCTCTCAGCCACTTTCTGCAACGTCTCGCTGAACTCCGGCGCTTCGAAGCGCTTCAGGGTTCGTCCCGGCCCGCGCAGGCTCTCCACCGTCGCAATCAGCGAGCCGGTCTCCGTCAGCCGGCGCTGCACCTCGCTTGCCTCGGCGCCGAGATGCTCGGCCAGCAGATCGGCGCGGATCGCTGCGATCGTCCCGCCCAGATGCTCGTTGCCGGGGCAGCCGGTGTCGATCGCGACATCGCATTCGCTGTCCAGGCCCATGGAGCGGTTGTTCATATTGGCCGAACCGACGCGCAGCACGCGGTCGTCGACGATCATGATCTTGGCATGAACATAGATGTCGTCGCCCGCCTCGTTGACCGGCGTGTAGATGCGGAAGCGCTCGTTGCGGTCGATCTTGCCCAGTGAGGCCATCAACTCGGCGCGCGCCGGCCCCATCACCGCTTCCTCGAGCCAGCCATTCGCCGTCTCGGGATTGACCAGCACGAACTCCGGCACGTCCGGCTCCTTCAGCCGTTCGGCGATCGCTTCGGCCACCGCGCGCGAGGCGAAATACTGGTTCTCGGCATAGACATGGCGCCTGGCCGATCGGATCAGGTCGAGGAACAGCCGCTCATTCTCGCGCACTTCCTCACGGTCCTCATAGCCCCCGCGGGTGCGGGCGATGCCGACGGAAACGTCGCGGAAATGCGGCTTCAGGTCCGGCGGCCAGATGTCCTCGCTCGATTTGGGCGTCGGCAGCGGCGTGCCGCCCGCGACCTTCCACCGCTCCCGCGCCAGTTCGCCCAAGGCTCGCGCGGCGGCGCCGTCCAGCGCCATGGTCGCGTCGTGCCACGGATCATAGCGCCGCCGCGTCGTCGGCCGCCGACGCCCCGGCTGGTCGGGGGCATGGGCGCGCGTGTCCCAGCGATCCGCGGTCATGTCGATACCGCCGCAAAAGGCGAGCGCGTCGTCGACCACCAATATCTTCTGGTGATGGCTGGCGCCGGTCGGGTGGGCCCCGTCGAGCTTGAAGGTGATCCGGTCGTGCCACATCCAGCGCGCGAGCCGCAGCAAGGTCGTGCCGCGGCCGAGCAGCTTCAGCGCCCCCATGTCCCATTTCAATATGTGGATGTTGAGCTCCGGCCGGTGCTTCGCCAGCCACTGGATGAAGGGCCCGAGCTCGTTCGGCACGCCGTGCGTCGGTTCGCCCGGACCTTCTTCCCGGTCGAGGAAGATGCGGGTGTCAAAATCCCAGCCGATCATGATGATCTGCTGGCGGGCTTTCAGCATCGCGCGCTTGGCGTGGCGGTAATAGTCGGCGGCATCGACCACCACCGCTGCCCGGTCCGCCTTTTCGATGCGCCAGCAATTGCGGCCGGGCTGAAGGAGCGGCGTCGGATCGGGCATGCAGGCGTAACGATCTTCATTGTCTCCCGTTGCAGCGGAGCGGAAATGAATCCCGCTCGTTCTGAAAGCCATGATCGACAACAGGGGAAGAGACGCCGCCAGCCCGACCGAGATGCCCGCCAGGGGCTGGCTCGACGTGCTGAAACGCAGCTGGCGCGAGATGGGGAAGGACAATCTGTCGCTGATCGCGGCGGGTGTCGCCTTCTACGCCTTCACCGCGATGGTGCCGCTGCTGGGCGCCATGGTGCTGACCTATGGCCTGGTGGCGGAGCCGGCATCGGTGGTGCGCCACTTCCAGGAACTGTCGCAGATGCTGCCGGGCGAGGCGGCCAAGCTGATCGGCGAGCAGCTGATGAACGTCGTCAACACCGCCGGCAGCAAAAAGGGGTTCGGCCTGGTGCTGGCCCTCGCGCTCGCCTTCTGGGGCGCCACCAAGGCGAGCGGCGCGATCGTGACGGCGCTGAACGTTGCCTATGAAGAGGAGGAAACGCGCGGCTTTATCAAGCGCACGCTGATCAACCTCGCGATGGTGCTGGGCGCGGTGCTGGTCGTCGGCCTTGCGATGGTGGCGATTACCGTGTTCGCGCATCTCGACCGGTTCCTGCCAGGCGTGCCGGGCGTCATCCTGTTCGTGGGTCGCCTGATCTCCTGGGTGCTGCTGGCCGCCATCGGTGCCGCGGCGGTCGCAACGCTCTACCGCTACGCACCCGATCGGGACGCAGCCAAATGGCGCTGGCTGACACCTGGCTCCCTTTTCGCCGCGCTGGGCTGGGGCGTGCTGACCGCCGGCTTCGGTATCTATGTGGCGAACTTCGGCAACTATAACGCGACCTATGGCTCGCTGGGCGCGGTCGTGGTGCTGCTGACCTGGCTCTATCTGTCCGCCCTGGTGCTGCTGCTCGGCGCCGAGCTTAACGCGGAGCTTGAGCACCAGACGGCACGCGACACGACCAAGGGTCCGGATCGCCCGCTCGGCCAGCGCGGCGCCGAAATGGCCGACCGCGTCGCTGCAGACGAGGCCAGACAGCCCGCCAACACTCCAGCGCCGGCACCGGCCTTGGCGCGGGAGGAAAGGCCATCGGCGCTGCCCTATGGTCTGAAAGTATCCGAAGCGCTGCTGATACTCGTGCTGGCGCTGATCCCCGGCCGCAGCCGCCACCCGCAACCGGCTGAATGAAGGAGCACATCATGAACCACCGAAATGGCGGCGGTATCAACGCCCGCCCCCTGGACGATACGATCGCCGGCACCGGGCCCGGCATCCCGGACGACAGCCTCGCGCCCGGCGAAGAACGACTGCCCGAGCCACCGTCCGAAGAGGAGGTCAGGCGGATCGCCGAAAAGCTCGGCGCCAGGGAAGCGGCGGAGCGTTCCGAATAGACCGTCCGGGAATGGACACCGTTGCTGATCGGGAACGAGACCGGCGCGGTCGCGTTCGGGGGATGCGGACCATCGCTCCCCCCTTGCGGCGGTCCTGCACGTTCTGGGAGAATTGATGATGAGGGTCTCACGCATTTGCATGATCCTGGCGGCACCGATCGGTCTCGCCGCCTGCACCAACATGGACGACGACGTTGCCGTCGCGCCCGCGCCGCCGGCCTGGCCCGGCGTGATCGTCGGCTCGGTTGCCGCGGACCGCAATGGCGATGGCATCGTCGACGGCTATTACACCGCGGACGGCACCTGGGTCATGTTCCAGGCGCCGCCATGCCCGGCTCCGCAGATGATGCAGCCGGCTCCCGCGCCTTCGGGTGAGCGCGGGCTCTAAGGCCATGCGGGCGCTGCCGTCGCGGCGGCGCCCGTTTCCTTGTGGGTGAAGGGAAGTTCAAGTTGCGTAACCGGTATCGCGGCGCGTTCATTGCCGCATTGTTGCTTTCGGCGCCGCTTGCCGGCGCGGCCGCGCAGACCGCGCCGGATGCGGTCGCGCTCGCCGTCAAGGACAAGGCCGACGGCAAGCTCAAGGCCGTTTATGAAACCCGCGGCTATTGGCCGCTTTGGGTCAAGGACCGCGCGCTGACGCCCGCGGCCTCGCGGCTGATCTCCTATCTGGAAACGGCCGATCTCGATGGACTGGAGCCGTCCGACTATGACGCGCGCGCCTTGCGCGAGCTGGCTGACCGCGCCGGCAGCGGCGATGCGGAGACGCTCGCCCGCGCCGAGCTGCGCCTGTCGCAAGCCTTTGCGCGCTATGTGCGCGACGTGCGCCGCGCGCCCAATGCGCAGACCCGGTTCCTGGACGAGGAGCTGCGGCCGAAGAAGCTGAGCGAGGCCGATGTGCTGCGCGCCGCTTCGGTCGCGCCCGAGTTCGACCGCTATATCGCTACGATGGGCTGGATGGACCCAGCCTATTCCGGCCTCCGCCGCGCCTTGGCTGAGCGGCGCGAACGCTGGTCCAGCCTGCCGCAGAATTATGTGCCGGAAGGCCCGGCGCTCAAGCCCGGCATGGGCGGGGAGCGCGTCTCGGCGCTGCGCGAACGGCTCGGCCTCGATCCGCAGGGGCGTTTCGACAAGAATGTCGCAACCGCGCTGCGCGCCTTTCAGGCCGCGCACGGACTGAAGGCCGACGGCATCGCCGGCGCTGGCACTATCGTCGCGATGAACCGGCCGACCAGCTGGTATGATCGCAAGCTGGCCGTCAATCTCGACCGTGCGCGGCTGTTGCCGGGACCGGGCACGCGCCACATCGTCGTCGACAGCGCGTCGCAGCAGCTCGTTTATTATCAGGATGGCGCCGAGGCCGGGCGGATGCGCGTGGTGGTCGGCAAGCCCGACCAGCCAACGCCGATGCTCGCCGGCATGCTTCGTTTCGCCACACTCAACCCCTATTGGAACGTGCCGGACGACCTTGCCTATAAGCGGGTGGTCAGCCGGGTGCTGAACGGCGCCTCGCTGCAGCGGCTGGGCTTCGAGGCGCTGTCAGGCTGGGACGCCAATGCGCAATTGCTCGGGCCGGAACAGGTCGATTGGCATGCGGTCGCCGACGGCCGTCAGCGGCTGCGGGTGCGCCAGCTGCCGGGGCCGGAAAATGCGATGGGGCAGGTCAAGTTCATGTTCCCGAACGACCTCGGCATCTATTTGCACGACACCAACGAGCCCGAACTGATGGCGCGCAACGCCCGCTTCTTCAGCTCAGGCTGCGTGCGGCTGGAGGATGCGCAGCGGCTCGGCCAATGGCTGTTCGGCCAGCCGCTGAACGCCAGCAGCAGCGAGCCCGAGCAGCATGTGCCGCTGCCCCGGCCGGTGCCGGTCTATCTGACCTATCTGACCGCGCAGGCGACTCCGGACGGCGTTCGCTTCCTGGAAGACGTCTATGGCCGCGACGAGGCGGATCCGCGCGAGTTCGCGAGCCGCTGACTGATCTGTTCCCCGGCGAAGGCCGGGGTCCAGGCCGGCTAGGGCCGCCTGGGATCGATCCGCGTGGTGTGGCTGGCAATGGCGACCCAGCGACCGCCGCGGCGCGCGAAGACATCGGTGAAGCCCCAGGTGCCGCTCGTATCCCGCCCGCTCATCGAGGTGACTTCCTCGTCGACGCCCTGCACGATGGCGACATCGCCGAGGACCCGCACGCGCAGGTCGCGCACGTTCATCGACTTGATGACGTAGCGCCGGTCCTGCAGCCGCTTCAGCAGCGTCGATTTGGTGAAGAAGCCGAGCCAGTTCCCGCCGCGCCAGTCGGGCGCGTAGAAATTGCGCAGGAACGCCATGTCCTTGGTCACCAGCGCGCGGGCGTAATCCTGTTCGAGCTTGATCAGCTCGGCCTCGGCGCGGGGCTGCTGCGCGAAAGCCGGCATGGCGAAGGCTGCGAGGAGCAGGAGCGGCAAGCGCTTCATGACGCCGCCTTTGCCGCCTCCGGCGAGCCGGTGCAACATGCCATTGCGGTTGCAGCTGTGCCTTGACGGGACAGGCGCCGGAGGCGAGCGCTGGCCGCATGGAGCAAAGCCTCTTCAGCACGCTCGCCCGCGGTTTCCCGGCAGACCTCGGCATGCCCGCCCTCCTCGAGCCACAGGGTGGCACCATCAGCTATGCGGAGCTGCTCGCCCGCTCGGGCAGCATCGCCGCCGCGCTCGCCGCCCGGGGGCCCAGGCCTGGCGACCGGATGCTGGTCCAGACCGGCAAGTCGGTCGAGGCGCTGCTGCTCTACTTGGCGGCAATCCGCAGCGGCATCGTCTATGTGCCGCTCAACCCCGGCTACACGGCTGCCGAGATCGGCTACTTCGTCAGCGATGCCGAGCCGGCCCTGTTCGTCGACGAAGCGCAGCTTGCAGCCCTCGCCGGTGCTCCGCTCGCGCCGTTCGACGACCCGAGGCTCGAACCCGATGCGCTTGCCGCGATCCTCTACACCTCTGGAACCACCGGGCGCTCCAAAGGCGCGATGCTCAGTCAGCGCAACCTCGCATCCAATGCCGAGACGCTGATCCGGGAGTGGCGCTTCACCGCCGCCGACCGGCTGATCCATGCGCTGCCGATCTTCCACGTGCACGGGCTGTTCGTCGCCACCCACTGCGTGCTGGGTTCCGGCGCGTCGATGATCTGGCTGCCCGGCTTCGATGCCGACGCCATCCTCGCTGCGCTCCCCGAAGCCAGCGTGCTGATGGGCGTCCCGACCTTCTACACGCGGCTGCTCGCGCGCCCCGAACTCGGCACGCAACGCGCGGCCAATTTGCGCCTGTTCGTCTCCGGTTCGGCCCCGCTCTCGGCCGAGACCCACCGGGAATGGGAGGCGAGGACCGGCCAGCGCATCCTGGAGCGCTATGGCATGACCGAGACGGGCATGCTTTCCTCCAACCCCTATGCCGGCGATCGCCGCGCTGGCAGCGTCGGCCCGCCGTTGCCTGGCGTGGAGATTCGCATCGCGGCGCCGGACGATGAGGGCGTCGGCGGCATCGAAGTGCGCGGGCCGAATGTCACCAGCGGCTATTGGCGTAATGCCGGGAAGACCGCGGACTCCTTCACCGGGGACGGCTTCTTCCAGACCGGCGATCTCGGGCGGTTCGACGAGGACGGCTATCTGTGGATCGTCGGCCGCGCCAGGGACCTGATCATCTCCGGCGGCTTCAACGTCTATCCGGCGGAAGTGGAAGCCGCGATCGAAGCCCTGGCAGACGTGGCGGAAGTGGCAGTGGTCGGCGCCCCGCACCCTGACTTTGGCGAGGCGGTCGTTGCGGTGCTGGTCGGGACACCCGGCACAGCCATCACCGAAGCCGAAGTGATCGCCGCACTCCGGGACACACTCGCGTCCTACAAGCGTCCGAAGCGTGTCCTGATCCGCGACGCCCTGCCGCGCAACGCGATGGGCAAGGTCGAAAAGGCCGTGCTCCGCAAGGAGCTGGCCGGCCTGTTCTAGACCACGCGCTCGGCGAGCAGGCTCAGCTGATCGGCCGGTGCCAGCTCGTCCTGGTCGGTCAGCGTCGTCGGATAGTCGCCCGTGAAGCAGGCATCGCAATGCTGCGGGCGCACATCGGCGCGCCGGTCATGACCCAGTGCCTTGTACAGCCCGGCGATCGACACGAAGGCGAGGCTGTCGGCATGGATGTAATCGGACATGCCGGGCACATCGAGCTTGGCGGCGAGCAGCTTGGTCCGCTCAGGCGTGTCGACGCCGTAGAAGCAGCTGTGGCGCGTCGGCGGGCTGGCGATCCGCATATGCACTTCGGCGGCGCCCGCATCGCGCATCATCTGCACGATCTTCAAGCTGGTGGTGCCGCGGACGATCGAATCGTCCACCAGGATCACCCGCTTGCCCGCGATCAGCGCGCGATTGGCGTTGTGCTTCAGCTTCACGCCCAGATGGCGAACCTGATCGCCCGGCTGGATGAAGGTCCGGCCGATATAATGGCTGCGGATGATGCCGAGTTCGAACGGGATGCCCGATTGCTGGGAATAGCCGATCGCCGCGGGCACGCCCGAGTCCGGCACGGGGATGACCAGATCGGCCTCGACCGGCGCCTCGATCGCCAGCTGCGCACCGATCGCCTTGCGCACGTCATACACGCTCGTGCCGTCGACGATTGAATCCGGCCGCGAGAAATAGACATGCTCGAAAATGCACGGGCGCGGGTTGATCTTGCCGAAGGGCTGGATCGAGCGGACGCCGCTGTCGGTGACGATCACGATCTCGCCCGGCTCGACATCGCGCAGATATTCGGCGCCGATGACGTCGAGCGCGACGGTCTCCGACGCGAAGATGGTCGAATCGCCCAATTTGCCCATCACCAGCGGCCGGATGCCGAGCGGATCGCGGCAGGCGAGCATGCCCTCGGACGTCATGCAGATCAGGCTATAGGCGCCTTCGACTTGCTTCAGCGCATCGATGAACTTGTCGAGCAGCGTCCGGTAGGTGGAAGTGGCGACCAGGTGGATGATCACTTCGGTGTCGGACGTTGACTGAAAGATGGACCCGCGGCGCACCAGCTCCCGGCGCAGCTTCATCGCGTTCGAGATATTGCCGTTATGGCTGACCGCGAAGCCGCCGGATTGCAGGTCGGCGAACAAGGGCTGCACGTTGCGCAACGCCGTCTCGCCGGTGGTCGAATAGCGCACATGACCGCAGGCGACGCGGCCCGGCAGCCCGCGAATAATCTCGTCCCGGTCGAAATTCCCGGCCACATGACCCATTGCGCGATGGGTGTGGAAGTGATGGCCATCCCAGCTGGTGATGCCGGCCGCTTCCTGGCCGCGATGCTGCAGCGCATGCAAGCCCAGGGCAACGACCGCGGACGCGGTCTCGGCATCGTAGATGCCGAACACGCCGCATTCCTCGCGCAATTTGTCGTCGTCGAACGGATTGGTCGTAAGCATGTGGGAGACCGCGCCCTAAGCCTCGTTGGCTGCGCATATAGGAAGGGCGTTGCCGTTTGTCTCCCCATTGTCATGAAGAAAGCGCGGGTTGCGCGTTGCCTGCCTTCGCGGCGCCAGCGAACAGCAGCCGGCCAAGGTTCAGCGCGAAGACCACGACCCCGAAAAACCACATCGGCGCAAAGACCAGCGAGGGCCAGCGCACTTCCTGCATGGCGATGTAGATGCTCAGGGGAAAGAGGAGGCCGCTCGGTGCCGACAGCCAGAACTGGATGCTGGCCAGTCGCGATGCGCCGAGCTCAGGAAAGGCGCGGTAGCTGAGGCCGAACAGGGCCAGCGAGGTCCAGCCGACCAGGTTCAGGTGCACATGGACCGGCAGCAGCGCATAATCGTGCCGAAAGCCCATCCGCATGCCGATATAGACGCCCGCTAAGAGGCAGAGCGCGGCCAGAAAAAGATAGATGAGGTCGTAGCGCTTCATCGCAGTGTCTCCGAATGCGGGCGGAGATCTGCCCGGCGCGCCCGCGCGCGCCAATCGACGATCTTGCAGAGCCGCTCTACACATCTGAAGAAGGGCGCATGGACTGGAACGATCTTCGCCATGGTCGCCGTGGCGGACACGGGCAGCACGCTGGCGGCCTCGCAACGGCTGAAGGTCAGCCAGCCGACCGTCGCGCGCCGGATCGCGGCGCTGGAGGAGTCGATCGGGCTGACGCTCTTCGAGCGGCTCCCCTCCGGCTATCAGCCCACGCCTGCGGGATTGGCGCTGCTGCCGGGCGCACGCGCCGTCGCCGATGCCGTGCGGGCCTTCACCAGCACGGCCGAGCAGCACCGCCGCCGCCTGTCCGGCGTGGTGCGCCTCGCCGCTCCGCCGGTGATCGCCCAACTCTATGTCGCCGGCGCCCTGACGCGGTTTCGCGGCCTTTACCCTGATATGCAGATCGAGATCATCGCCCAGGAAGGCGCACCGGATCTGGAAGCGGGCGAGGCGGATGTGGCGATCATCGTCGGGGAGCGTCCGGCTCACGGGCGTTTGCTCGTCCGGCGGCTGGCGACCACGGGGATGAGTCTGTTCTGCAGCCGCCGCTATGGCGAGGCACATGGCGTGCCGCGCAGCATCGAGGACCTAGCTGGCCACACCGTCCTGCTCGGCACCGGCGCGATCGCCGATGCGCCGGTTTATTCATGGTTGCGGGATGCGGCCGGGCAAGCGCAGATCGGCTATGCGGCGGGCAGCATCAGCGCCCATATCGCCAGCGTCCGCGCCGGCCACGGGATCGGGATCATGCCGCGCCGGCTCTTCGGCGATGATCCCGATCTGATCGCCTGCTTCGATGCACCGGCGGAGTTCGCCGTCCAAACCTGGCTGGTTGCGCCCGAACGGCTGCGCGACGATCCGGCCGTGCGGGCGTTGCTCGACTTTATCGGCGCTTACCGGGGCGAGACTCCGGCGCGTTACCAGGCGCGTTGAGTCGCAAAGAAAAGCCCCGCCCGGACCAGGGTCCGGACGGGGCCATTTCTTACCTCGGCGCGAGCGCTTAGGCGTAGGTGACCGCGGCGCTGCGGCGGCGGCGCGCGGCGGCGCCGACAAAGCCGAAGCCACCGATCATCATCGCCCAGGTGGCCGGTTCCGGCACCGAGTTCAGGTCATAGCCCATCACGTCGAACGCGATCAGGTCGGCCTGGGTGACCGCCTGGAACGGACGGCCGCCGCCAAAGCCGGTGGCCGTCGGGTCCATCAGGCCGATCAGGTTGTTGGTCAGCTGATCGTCCTTCCAGTGGCTGGCCTGGCGAAGGTCGCCGTTGAAGCGGCCCGTCGACAGCGCACCGGTGCAGGTCTGCCCAGCCGTGATCGAGTGGCAGGCCGGCGAGTTGATCGACCAGTCGAGCACGGTCTGGCCGTCGAAGCTGCCATAGCGGTACAGGTCATGGACCGTGCCCCACGCGATGTTGTTCAGGCCGCGCGCACCGCCGGTGCCCACCACGGCGCCGCCGTTCGGCAGCGCATTGTTGTCGGCCAGATCGACGCCCGAACGGAAGCCGAGGGCGTGGCCGATTTCGTGCGCCGCAACGCCGACGAAATCGATCGCGCCGGCAGTGATGCCATCCGAGCGGTCGAAGTCCCAGGTGAACTGGTTCGAGAACGACACGCTGCCATCACGCTGCCCCGGATTGGTCGTCGCGTTGTAGACTGGGGTCAGGCCGAGCGCCTTCACCTGGGCGGTGTTGATCTGGACGTTCAGATTGTCGAACGAGTTGTTCGCGTCCAGGAAGCGGGTGGTCGCGTTGATTGCGCCGCTGACCGGCGGCTCGTTGGTGACAAAGGTCAGCGCCGCGCCGCCTGCCAGGTTCTGAACGGCCTTCTTGTCGTAGAACGTCTTGGAGTCGTTCTGCAGCAGCGTCTTGACCAGCGTGTACGGGCCCTGGTTCGTGGTCGAACCGGTCGAGCCGAGGATGTTTGCGCCCAACTGGGTGAACGCAACGTCCAGCCTGATCGTGATATTATCCTTGAACCGGTCCGAGAAGATCTTCGCCGCGGCGGTGAAGCCCTTCAGTGCATCGGAGCCGGCGCCGACGCCGCCCAGATTGTTCAGGATGAACTTCATGCCCGTGCCATTGTCGCTCTGCACGGTGATGAAATCATTGTTCATCGCGCTCGCGTCGAGCGAACCCTGATTGTCGACAGTCTGGTGATTGCAGTTCACGTCGTGGACGTGCTGCGCCATCGCCGGCACAGCGGAGGCCGCGCAGCAAAGCGCTGCGAGAACAAGCTTTTTCATGGAACCCCTTCCCCAATAACAGCCGATTCCCAAACACCCCTCGGGAATCGATCAGACCTATGCCGTATGATTAACAAACCATTGCGTCCAGATGGTTTTTTCTCGCCGGTGTCCGATTTCTGGACAGGTGCGAAACGATGTTCGTTCGGTTATCGGTGGGCGCATGGATGAGCAAGAGCAGGGCAGCGAACTGAGCCCCAAATGGGATTCGAACGGCCTCATCACCGGCGTGGTAACGGACGCCGCGACCGGCGAATTGTTGATGGTCGCGCACCTGAACGAGGAGGCGCTCCAGGCCACCCTCGCCAGCGGCGTGGTGCATTTCTGGTCGCGCAGCCGGGGCCGGTTGTGGAAGAAGGGCGAAAGCTCCGGAAATGTGCTGCGCGTAGTCGAGCTGCGGATCGATTGCGACCAGGACGCGCTGTGGCTGAAGGTCGAGCCCGCCGGGCCCGCCTGTCATACCGGCGAACGGAGCTGCTTCTATCGTCTGGTGACGCCCGCGGGTGATCTGAAAGCTTGCCCCTAACCCCGTTCGGCCTGAGCGTGTCGAGGCCTCCCTTTTCTTTTTGCCGGATCAAGAGGAAGGGAGGGCTTCGACACGATCAGCCCGACGGAGTTTTCATGTTCAGTCTCCTCCTGCTTTCCGCCGCCGCATCGGCCCAGCCGGACCCGGCCCAACTCCGCGCCACGATCGAGAAGCTGGTCAGCTTCGGCACCCGGCACACGCTTTCCTCCGCAACCGATCCGAAGCGCGGCATCGGTGCGGCGCGGCGCTGGACGGCCGGGCGCTTCACGCAGATCGGCAAGGCCTGTGGCGGCTGCCTGACCATCGAGACGATCGGCGACCAATTCACCGGCCCGCGCGCGCCGAACGGCGTCCGCGTCGAGGATGTGCTCGCCATCCAGCGCGGCACCACCGATCCGGACCGCGTCATCATCGTGCAGGGGCATATCGACAGCCGCGTCTCCGACGTGATGGACGCCACCTCCGACTCGCCGGGCGCGAATGACGATGCCTCCGGCGTGGCGTTGGTGGTCGAGGCGGCGCGTATTCTGTCGAAGGAGAAATTTCCCGCCACCATCGTCTATGCGGCGCTGTCGGGCGAGGAGCAGGGGCTGTGGGGCGGTCAGCTGCTCGCGCGCACGGCGAAGGAACGCGGCTGGAAGGTCGCCGCGGTGCTCAACAACGATATCGTCGGCAACACCACCGGAATCGGTGGCGCGCGCGACGAGCAGAATGTGCGCGTGTTCAGCGAAGGCATTCGCCTGTCCGGCGATCTCGACGCGGCCAAGGCGCAGCGGGCCAATGGCGGCGAGGATGATTCGCCCTCGCGCGCGCTCGCCAAGGCAATCCGCCGCGTCTCCGAAAAGGCTGGCGGCCTCGGCGTGATCGCGGTCGAGCGGCCCGACCGCTTTCAGCGCGGCGGCGATCACACGCCGTTCCTCGAACTCGGCTATCCCGCCGTCCGCTTCAGCGAAGTGACCGAGAATTACGATCACCAGCACCAGACGCTGCGGACCGAGAACGGCAAATTCTATGGCGACACGATCGAGTTCGTCGACTTCCCCTATCTCGCCCGTGTCACGGCACTGAACATGGCCGTCGTCCGCGAGCTGGCGAACGCGCCCGCGGCGCCGGAGACGGTGACGATCGCGGGGGCAGTCAGCGCCGACACGACCGTCGGCTGGACGGCGGTGCCGGGGGCAAGCGGCTATCGCATCCGCTGGCGCCGGGCCGACAAGGCCGACTGGTCCGACAGCCGCGATGTGGCGGGTGACCAGAATTCGCTGCTGCTGACGGGCATCAACATCGACTATCACTTCTTCGGCGTCTCCGCCCTGTCGGCCGGCGGGCAGGAGAGCGTCGTCACCTTCGCCGGACCGGCACCGCGCAAATGACAGCGGACGTACCCAAACTCCGTTTGGCCTGAGCTTGTCGAAGGCCTCCCTTCTTCTTGTATGCACGAGAGAAAGGAAGGGCTTCGACAAGCTCAGCCCAAACGGAGATTAGGTGGTGAGACGGAGGTGCTCGGCAAACTCGTTCAGAACGGCCCGATAGAGCGCCTGTTTGAACGGCACGATCATCGCCGGCAGCTCGGCTGGGTCCGCCCATTTCCAGGCGCGGAATTCGGGTTCGGGCGTGTCGATATGCACGTCCTCGTCTCGACCCACGAAGCGAGCGAGGAACCAGGTCTGGCGCTGGCCCCGATATCGGCCGCCCCAGACTTTCGGCTGCAGATCGGGCGGCAGGTCATAGTCGAGCTCGCGCGATGCGCGGGCGACGATCTCGACAAGCTCGCGCACGATGCCCGTCTCTTCCTCCAGTTCGCGCAGCGCCGCCGCTTCGGCGCTCTCGCCGGGATCGGTGCCGCCTTGGGGCATCTGCCAGGCGTCGAGCGCATTATCGAGCCGCTGGCCGACAAACACCTTGTTCTCGGCATTGAGCAGCATCACGCCCACGGCCGGGCGATACGGAAGCTCGCTCACTCGGCCGCGGCCGCCACCGTGTCGGCCCCGCGCGCCGCGATCGCCATGGTCAGCTCGCCTTCCGCCTCCAGGATCATGTCCTTGAGGATTCGGAAACAGGCTGCGACGTCGCCGACGCTCGACGGAATGGCTTTGCGGAGCGTGATGAAGCCGTGGATGTTGCCGACGGCTTCGCGATAGACGGTCGGCACGCCCGCCCGGATCAGCTCGGCGGCATAGGCGCGGCCCTGGTCGCGCAGCGGATCGAGGCTGGCGGTGATCAGCAAGGTCGGCGGCATGCCGTGCTGATTGTGCAGGATCGGCGCGTTGCGAACGTCGCCCTCCGTCGCGCGATAGGCTTCGAAGAACCACTGCATGCCGTCGCGGGTGAGCAGATAGCCGTCGCCAAAATCGTGGAAGGACTGGTATTTGGTCGCGTCGTCGACCGCCGGGTAGATCGGCCATTGCACGATCACCGGCACCTTTGCCGGCCGGTCGCGCAGCTGCTGCGCGGTGACGATCGTCAGATTGCCGCCGGCACTGTCGCCCGCAAGCACCAGGCTGGTGACCTTCAGCCCTAGATCGGCCGGGCTCTCCGCAACCCAGCGCGCGGCTGCCTCGCAATCGTCGGGCGCGGCGGGGAAGGCGTGCTCCGGCGCGAGGCGGTAATCGACCGCGACGACCGGCAGGTCGAGCTGGCGCGCAGCCTCGGTGCAGAAGCTGTCATGCGTCTCGAGGTCGCCGATGACGAAGCCGCCGCCATGGAAGAAGACCAATGCCGGACCGGGCTGGCGCCGCTCGCGCGCGTCATAGAGGCGGACGGGAATCTCGCCGCATCTCAGGTCGCGCTTGACCGCCAGCTCGCCGGCAGGCGGATCGGCAATGTCCTTCATCGCCGCATAGGCCGCCCGCGCTTCCGGCGCACTGCTTTCGTGCATCTTCGGGCCGGGCAAATTGTTCAGGAAGCCGAGGAACATCTGCACGTCCGGGCGGACATAGGGCTGGGTCATGGAAGCGCTCCTCTCGACTGGTTTGCCCGATCCATAACCAGCGGGCAGCGCCGGCGGAAGGGTCAGGCGAGCGGCACGCCGAACAGGTCGTGCTCGTCGGCATCCTCGATCAGCACCGGCACGATGTCGCCCTGCGCCAGATGCCCGGCGTCGCGGAGCAGCACATTGCCGTCGATCTCCGGCGCGTCGGCCTGGGAGCGGGCGGTGGCGCCGCCTTCCTCATCCACTTCGTCGACGATGACGGGCAGCGTCCGCCCGATCTTCGCCTGCAGCCGCGCCGCGCTGATCGCCGTGGTCTTCGCCATGATACGGGCGTAGCGGTCTTCCTTCACCTCGTCCGGCACATGGTCCGGGAGGTGGTTCGCCGCCGCACCTTCGACCGGCTCGAAACGGAACGCGCCAACCCGGTCGAGCTGCGCTTCGTCGAGCCAGTCGAGCAGATACTGGAAATCCGCTTCGGTCTCGCCAGGGAAGCCGACGACGAAACTCGAACGGATGGCGAGGTCGGGACAGATCGCACGCCACGCCTTGATCCGCTCCAGCACCTTGGCGTCGTTCGCGGGCCGCTTCATCGCCTTCAGTACCTTGGGCGCGGCGTGCTGAAACGGGATGTCAAGATAGGGCGTGACCAGCCCCTCGGCCATCAGCGGAATGACCTGCTCCACATGCGGATAGGGATAGACGTAATGGAGCCGCACCCAGGCACCCAGCTTGCCGAGTTCGCGCGCCAGATCGGTCATGTGTGCGCGGACCGGCGCGCCCTTCCAGTTCCACTCGGCGTGACGCAGATCGACACCGTAAGCGGACGTGTCCTGACTGATCACCAGCAGCTCGCGCGTGCCGGCCGCGACCAGTTTCTCCGCCTCGCGCAGGATCGCGTCGGGGCGCCGGCTGGCGAGATCGCCGCGCAGCGAGGGGATGATGCAAAAGGCGCAGCGATGATTACAGCCCTCGGAGATCTTCAGATAGCTGTAATGGCGCGGCGTCAGCTTCAGCCCCGCTTCCGGCACCAGGTCGAGGAACGGCGAGGGGATGGGCGGCGCCGCTTCGTGCACGGCATCGACGACCTGCTCATATTGATGCGCGCCGGTGACCGCGAGCACTTGCGGAAACCGTGCGCGGATAACCTCCGCTTCCTTGCCCATGCACCCGGTGACGATCACGCGGCCATTCTCGGAAATCGCCTCGCCGATCGCTTCCAGGCTTTCTTCCTTGGCGCTGTCGAGAAAGCCGCAGGTGTTGACCAGCACCACGTCCGCGCCCGCATAATCGGCCGACATCTGATAACCGTCCGACCGGAGCTTGGTCAGGATGCGCTCGCTGTCGACCAGGTTCTTCGGACAGCCGAGCGAAACCATGCCGACCTTGGGCGGGGTGGGGAGTGTAGTAGCCATTGGGAAGGCGCGGCACATAGTGCGTCGGCGCATGATTTGCCAGTCCGGTCGCCTGCCCAACTTGCCAAGCCGGTCCGAAGCCGCTCAACTGCGCGCCGGTGGAGGGGGCAGCCATGTTGAGCGCATCGCCGGCAAGTCTGATCGAGCGGGCGCGGGCGGCGATCGAGCGCGGCGATCTCCTCTCGGCCTATGACCTCGCCCGGCCGGAAGGGGCGACGGGGACCTCGCCCGAGCTCACCTATATCGCCGTGCTCGCCATGGCGCGGATGGGCGAGACCGAGCAGGCGATGCGGCTCTATGAGCTGAGCGGGCTTTCGACGGCCGATGATGTCGATAGCCAGGCGCTGGGCGCGCGGCTGCTCAAGGATCACGCGCTCCACGATGGCGGCGGCTATGCAGGCCTGAAACGTGCGGCCGAAAGCTATGCCGATGTCTATCTGCGCAGCCGTGATCCTTTCCCGGCGATCAACGCAGCCACGCTGAACCTGCTGGCCGGAGACCTGGAGCGGGCAGGGCAATTCGCGCTCTTTGCCCTCGGCGCTCCGTCTGTATCGGACCCCACGGACTATTATGGTGCCGCCACCCAGGCCGAAGCGCTGGCGGTGCTGGGACGCGAGGCGGAGGCCGTGGCCGCGATCGATCGCGCGCTGCTGCTGCCCGGCGCCAATGTCGGCGCGCGCTCCTCCACGCTCCGCCAATTCGAGCTGCTCGCCCGCCACAAGCCGGACGGGCACAAGCTGGCGCCGGTGATCGGACGCCTGACCCCGCCAGCCGTCGCGACCTTTTCCGGTCACATCTTCAGGGCCGATGCAGCGAAGGAAGCGGCACTCGCGGAAATCATCGACGCCAAGCTGGAGGAGTCGAACATCGGCTTCGGCTATGGCGCATTGGCGGCCGGCGCGGACATATTGATCGCCGAACGGCTGCTGGAGCGGGGCGCGACCCTCAACCTGGTCTTCCCGTTTCGCGAGAGCGACTTCATCGCCAACTCGGTGCTGCCGGCCGGAGACGAGTGGCTCAAGCGCTTCTATGCGGTGCGCGACCGGGCCGCCGGGATCAACTTCGCGACGCTCGCAGATTATGTGAACGACCCGGCCCAGTTCGGCTATGGCGCGACCGTCGCCATGGGCATGGCGCGGCTGCGGGCGCAGCACCTCGGCACGCGCGCGGTGCAGCTCGCGCTATGGGACGGCAATGCCCGCCCCGGTGCCGCGGCGGGTACCGCCCATGATGTCGAGCAATGGCAGCAGACCGGCGGCAATACGATCGTCATCGACTCGGCCGGGCTCGACCGCTCGATCGGTTACAAGAGCAGCGACGTGTCGCCGCCGGACCGCCGCCTGAAGGCTTTGCTGTTCGCCGACTTTCCCGGCTTCACGCGCATCACCGAGGGCAAGTTGCCACTCTTCTGGTCGCGAGTGATGGCGATTGCCGGCCGGGTGTTCGAGGATCACGCCGCCGATCTCGACTTCACCAACAGCTGGGGCGACGCGGTGTTCGGCGTGTTCGGCACGGCCGAGGCGGCGGCGGACACGGGGCTGGCGCTGCAGGCGGCGCTGCTCAGCGTGTCGCCGGGCGAATTGGGCCTCGACCGGCCGACCCAGATGCGGGTCAGCCTGCATTTCGGCCCGGTCTATTACGGCAAGGATCCGATCACCGGACGCGACGCCTTTTATGGCACCGAGATTTCGCGCGCGGCGCGGGTGGAGCCGTTGACACCTCCGGGCAGTGTCTATGCCAGCCAGCCGCTCGCGGCCATCTTGGCGAACACCGCGCCGGAGAAGTTCAGCGCCACCTATGTGGGCAAGATCGACCTGCCCAAGGGGTTCGGCCAGTACCCGCTCTACGCACTCAGGCGCCGGCCGAACAAAGTCTTCTAGGCAGTCGCCGCCGCGATCCCCCGCCGGCGCCGCGCGGCACCGCCGAGCAGGCCGAAGCCGCCGATCATCATCGCCCATGTCGCCGGCTCCGGCACCGCCGCGCGCGGATCGAACAGGGCGCCATATTTGATCGGGCCTTCCCCGGCCGGGTTCTCCGGCAGCGGCGCTTCGAGTTCCACGAAGTTGAAGGTCAGGCCATAGGGATCATAATTGCGCCCGATCACCGGATACACGCCGTCATCGATCAGGTCCGAAGCGGCGTCGCTAAGGTTGCCGATGTTGGTCACGCCGCCGTCGTTGCGCGGATCGCCGAACACGACCTGCAGGCCGGCGCAGTTCAGCACGCTGCTGCAGACCGCATCGGAACTGGTCTCATAGGTCGCGATGTAGGAGACCTGTGTCGTCTGCCCACCGCCGAGAATGATCAGGGGCACGCTCAAGGCGGTCGCGCTCCAGTCGATCACTTCCCATTCGCCCTCCGGACCGAACTGCTCGGTCAGGCCGTTGAACTGGAGGTTGCCGGTGTTCAGATAGGCGCCGTCGGAGTTCACGCCGCCATCGGCGCTGTAGAGCGTAGCAGTGTCGGAATTTGGTCCGAACGACTGCGTCACACGAAAGTCGAAGGAGCCGCGCTGGTTCGAGTCGCCCCGCAGATGGGCGATATGGCCCGGCGTGATCTGTGAATCGAAGCGCAATGCGACGCGGTTTTCGGTCTCGTTCGTCAGCGTGAAGGTGATCACCGTCTTGCTGAAGGTCTTGCCTGATCCGACTGCATAATTGTCGTGCAGGAAGAAGAAGCTGCCGACATCCGCCGTGCCGATATAATTGATGCCGACTTCCGAGCTCTCGTTCGGCAGCGTGTCCGCCGCGTAGAAAGTCTCCTTCTCGCCGCCGACTTTCGGCACGAAGCTCGTGCCCGTGCCGGCTGCGAACCCATATTGGTTCTGGACCGTAACGGTTTCCTTGATGCCGGGCAGCGCGGCCGCGGCAGGATTTGCCCAAAGAATTGAAAGCGCCACCATGGGCGCGCAGCTACCCGCCAACAGGCGTAGTTGATTGCGCATACTCGACTCCCCCTTACAAAAGTAGCGAGTCGTTAACACTTTTCTGCCGCTCTTCCTAGCGAGGAGTGTGATTCATCTACGAAGTGGCCGGCGCACAACTGCCATTGGTGTAAACAAGCGTGGGCGCGGACGCGTCTAGCTTTCGTTGCAGTGTGGAGGCGGAAGCGCAGTCTTCGGCCGCTTCCGCTCGTCTTTTTCCGGCCGCGAGGATGCGCGAGCGCAGCAGCAGCAACTCGACCTGGTCGGGATCGTCAGGGCCGTAATTCGTGTCGTAAATCGCCTTGGTGCTGGCGACGCGGGCAAGCGCTGCGCCGATCGCGCCACGCTTCGCTTCGGCTTCGGCAGCGTAGAAATCGACATCGCCGACCGCGGCATTGGTCGCGCCATAAATGCGGGCATAAAGGCCGCGCGCGCGGTTCAGCGCCTGCAGCGCGCCCGCGGCATCGCCTTGCGCCGTGCGGATGCGGCCCTGCAGGATCAGCGCGGCGCCGATCGTCGGGTGATCGCCCTCCAGCACCCGGTCGTAGATGGTAACGGCCCGCTTGATCCCCGCCGCGGCCCGGTCGAGTGCGCCCCGTTCGAAATCGGCCAGCGCGCGGTTCTGGAAGGCAGTGGCGGTGAGCACGTGATTGGTGCCGAGCGCCGCGGCATAGCTCGCCTCCGCACGCGCGAAGAGGCGGTCGGCCTCGTCGAAACGCTTGGCGCGCACCAGCGAGCGGGCCTGGGTCATCCAGACGCGGGCGAGCGCCTCGCGCTGATCGCCCGGCAGCGTCTCCCGCAGCCGAGCGGCTTCGCCCAGCAGGCGGGCCGATTCGGCATAGCGGCCGGCCAGCACCTCGGCCATGCCGCGCTGCTCCAGCACTTCCGCGTCGAGTTCGGGGGCATAGGCCGCGCCCTTGTCATAGGCGGCCGCGGCAGCGTCGATCCGCCGGCGCAGCTCGTCCTGGTCGCTGCGCTTGAACGCGACCGTCGCCAGCTTCAGCAAGGTGCGGGCGCGTTCCTCGCTCTGCTCCGGCTGGCGGGCGAGGGCGGATTGCAGGTCGCGCTCGGCTTCCTTCAGCAGGCCCAGATTATAATAAATTTCGCCCGTCGCCCGCAGCAGCCGTGCGCTGACCTGAGGCTCCCCCTTCAGCTCGACGCCCGCCCGACGGCTCGCCCGGTTGAGGATGGTCAGTGCGGTAATCGTGCGCGGGTTGTCGGTCGCCGGATTGGCGATGGCGAAAGTGCCGATCAGGAATTCGAGGCTGCGATCGGCGAGCTGTTGCTGCCTGACCGCAATGCGACGCTGGCTTTCGGCATAGATGGCAAGGCCGATCGTCAGCACCATGATCGCCAGCGACGCGCCGGTGATCCACATCAGCCGCCGCTGCCGCCGCGCCGCGTCCCGCCGCGCCAGCGCATCCAGCCGGACGTCGGTGATGCCGGCGATCAGCTTCAGCAGCGCGAGCCGCTTGCCGTCCTTGCCCGGGCGGATGTCGGCAGCGATCGGCTCGGCGGGCGTGTCGGACAGGCTGCCGTCGGGCGCGAGATGGAAGCGGAGCGCTTCCGGAAAACATTCGGTGTCGCCGCCGGCATAGGGCTCGCCGGACAGGATCAGCGCCAGCGTGCGATGCTCGCCATGCATGCGCTTGAAGGTGAGGATTTCCTCATTGACCCATTTCGACTTGGCGGCCTTGGGGCTGCACAGCACGATCTGGAACCGGGAGTCGGCCAGCGCCGCGCGAAGGTGCTCGCCCAGATCGCCGCTCGCCGGCAGCTCGTCGCGGTCCCGAAAGACCGGCGGCAGTTTCTTCGGCACCGGGCCGAAGGCCGATGGTGTGCCGACAATCTCTTTTGGCAAACGAAACGTCTCAAGCGCCGGATGCAGCCAGCGCACCGCCGCCTGATCCGAATGGCTGTAGCTGATAAAGGCCGAATAGCGGCTCATGCGGTCGCCGGCGCGGGCACGATCTCGACGATGCGGTCGCCCGCCTCCAGCCGCTGCGCCTCGGGCTGCCAGAAGCCGTAATCGCGCCCCTGCCGGATGATGCGAACGCCAAGGCCGGTGGTCAGCCCCGACAGCGGGCGCCCTTCCTCGGCCGCCGCGACCGGCCGCTCGACTAATTGCACATGGCCGGCCGCGCTCGCTAGGTCGGTGATATATTCGGTGGTGTGGGTGCCTTCGCACGAGCCCGCCAGCAACAGGCCGGCAAAGCTGACCGGGTTGACGACCGTCGTCGCACCCGCCTGCCGGGCGAGCAGCTCATTATCCTCGGCGCGGATCGTGGTGCTGATGCGCAGATTGGGCGCGAGGTGCCGGGCGGTGAGGGTGATCAGAATGGCCGTGTCGTCGCGTCCGGCGGTGACGACCAGTGCGGCGGCTTCGGCAATCCGCACTGCTCCCAGCGTAGCGTCCCGGGTCGCGTCCCCTTGCAGCACCGTGCAGCCGAGCGACTCCGCTTCCGCCAAGGCTTCGGCAACGCAGTCGATCACCACGACCCGCTCCGCCGGGGTGCCGCGCGCGATCAATTCCTCCGCCGCCTCCCGGCCTGTCACGCCAAAGCCGGCGACAACGATATGGCCGGTCAGCGTCTTCTGAATGATGCTCATGCGCCATCTGTCCCAAGTGCGGCGGATCACAAACGTATAGGCCGTGCCGAAAAAGATCATCACCACGAAGATGCGGATCGGCGTCACGATGAACGCGTCGAACATCCGCGCCTGTTCGGTCACCGGTACGATGTCGCCATAGCCGGTGGTGGTGACCGAAATCATGGTGAAATAGAGAATGTCGATCAGGCCGATCTCGCCGCCCGCGCTGTCGCGGAGGCCGTCGCGGTCGAACCAGTGGACGGCCACCGCCATGCCGATCAGCGCCAGCACGAGCAGGATGCGCCAGCCGATCTGGATCCAGACCGGCGTACGGGACGGCCGGCGCAAGGTCAGGTGACGCTGCGGCGGCAGGCGCATGGCCTTAGCTATACGCCTGTTCGAGCACGGCCAGGCTGGGCCGATGGGTGAGGTCGAGCTGGAGCGGCGTCACCGCGATGAACCCGTCCGCCACCGCTTCGATGTCGGTGGCGTGGGCCGGCGTGTGCACCATCGGCCGCAGCCCGAACCAGAAATAATCATAGCCGCGCGGATCGGTGCGCTGGTCGATCCGCGCGCGGCCATAATCGTGAAAGCCCTGGGAAACGACGCGGATACCCTTCACCTGATCGGCGGCGAGGGCGGGGAAGTTGATGTTGACCAATGTGCGCGGCTCGAAGGGCGCCTCGATCAGCGGCCGCAACACCCGCTCACCCCAGGCCGTGGCGGCGTCGAACGGCACCGTGTCGCCCATGCCTTCGCGCGCATAGACCTGGCTGAGCGCGATCGCCGGAACGCCTGCCAGCGCGCCTTCCATCGCCGCCGAGACGGTGCCCGAATAGGTGATGTCGTCGGCCAGATTGGCGCCGCGATTGACGCCCGACAGCAGCAGGTCGGGTTTGACCTCCTTCATCAGATGCCCGACTGCCATCATCACGCTGTCCGTTGGCGTGCCCGTGACGCAGAAGCGCCGCTCGCCCAGTTTGCGCAGCCGGATCGGGCGGCTGAGCGTCAGCGAATGACCGGTGCCGGACTGCTCCTCGGCCGGCGCGACCACCCAGATATCGTCGGAGAAACAGCGCGCCAGCTGCTCCAGGACCTTGAGGCCGGCGGCGTTGATGCCGTCATCATTGGTCAACAGGATGCGCACGCTTACCGCTCCGCTGGAGACGCGCGGATGTCTGCGCGCTAGGCGGCCGTAACCGAGCCCCGCTCCGCCTGCAATCGCCGCCGCATCGCCGTGCCCGCCGCGCCGAAGCCGATCAGCATCAGCGCCCAGCTGCCCGGCTCCGGCACCGCTGCGATGCCCGCAACCGACACGCCGTCCATATAGCCGGCGCCGAACGGCGTGAAATAGGCCGGTCCGTCCGTGGCGGCCATCGCCTGCCCCCGCCGCGAGCCGACGTCGAACAGGCCGACCGTGCCGCCACGCGAAGCCATGCCCACCACCAGCGTGTCGCGCCCGCCCACACGGGCGAAGGCCAGGTTGACGCCGCCGTCGAACTCCGGCGCAAAGGCGAAGAAGGAACCGATCAGCCGGCCGTCGGCCAGCGCGAACGCTTTGACGTGCGGCCCCGCACCCTCGCCGGCGCCGACAAACAGGGCGTCCTGTCCGAGAAAGCGGCCGGTCGCGACCGAGACACCGCCCGTAAATGCCGCGTCAAAGGCCATGAACTCGGCGCGGACCGCATGCGTCTTGCCGTCGAAAACGCGAACGTGCGGGCCACCGCCCGGGCCGGCACCCGCGATCAGGTCGGCAACGCCGTCACCGCCATAGTCGCCGACCGCCACCCTGACGCCGCCCATAAAGGCCGCGTCGAACGCAAAGAAGCTGTCGCGAACGGAGCCGTCGGCGCCGCTGAACACCTTTACATGAGGGCCGCCGCCGGGTCCGGCGCCGGCGACCAGGTCGGCACGGCCGTCGCCGTTCACGTCACCCGCCGCGACGGACACTCCGCCCTTGAACGCCGCGTCGAAGGCGAAAAAGTCATGGAGCACTGCGCCGGAGCGGCCATCGAAAACCCGGACATGCGGTCCGCCGCCTGGACCGGCCCCGGTAATCAGGTCGCCGCGGCCGTCGCCGTTCACATCTCCGGTCGCCACCCTGACGCCGCCCTTGAAGCCGCTATAGGGCGTGGCCGCACCCAGCAGCTTGCCGCTCGCGGAATAGCTGTTCACCTGCGCCTCGAGCGCACCGGCGCCCGAGCCGACATAAAAGGCGGCCGGATCGAGGCTCGCGGCGAAGGCTGTGTTCCCGGCCGCCAAGGCAATAGCGGCGGCGAAGTAGGTGGCACGCATGTCTGTCTCCCCTGTTAAGGATGAGCTAGCATGGTTTGCAGCTGCGCGGACCTCGCTGCGACCGGGCAAGCCGGCCACGCGACCAATCTCAAGCCGGCCTTAGCACCGTCACTCCGCCCATATAGGGAAGCAGGGCCTCCGGAATTCGGACAGAGCCGTCCTTTTCCTGATAGTTTTCAAGCACTGCCACCAAAGTGCGGCCAACCGCCAGCGCCGAGCCGTTGAGCGTGTGCACGAACTCCGGCTTGCCGCCCTCGCGACGAAAGCGCGCATTCATGCGACGGGCCTGGAAGTCGCCGCAATTGGAGCAGCTCGAAATCTCGCGGTAGCGTTGCTGGCCCGGCAGCCAGACCTCGAGATCGAAGGTCTTGCGGGCGCCGAACCCCATGTCGCCGGTGCAGAGCAGGACGCGGCGATAGGGAAGGTCGAGCGCCTCCAGGATGGACTCGGCCGCGCGGGTCATCCGCTCATGCTCGTCCTCGGACGCCTCGGGCGTGACGACCGACACGAGTTCGGTCTTCTCGAACTGATGCTGGCGGATCAGGCCCTTGGTGTCACGCCCGGCCGAACCGGCTTCCGACCGGAAGCACGGGGTCAGGGCCGTGAAGCGAAGCGGCAGCTGCTTCTCGTCCATCAGCTGCCCAAGGACGAGGCTGGTGAGGCTGACTTCCGCCGTCGGGATCAGCCAGCGGCCGTCGGTCGTCTGGAACGAGTCCTCGGCGAATTTGGGTAGCTTGTCGGTGCCGTACATCGCCTCGTCACGCACCAGCAGCGGCGGATTGACCTCGGTATAGCCCCATTTCGCCGTGTTGCGGTCAAGCATGAACTGCCCGATCGCACGGTTGAGCCGGGCCAGACCGCCTTTCAGCACCGCAAAGCGCGCCCCTGCGATCGTCGCGGCGCTTTCGAAGTCGAGGCCCAGAGCCGGCCCGAAATCGGCATGCTCCGCGAACTCGCCCACTCGCGGTGTGCCCCATGTCTTCAGCTCGACATTGTCCGCTTCGTCGGCGCCGTCCGGCACATCGAGGGCGGGCAGGTTCGGGATCACGGCCAGATTGGCTTCGAGCGCCGTGTCGGCCTCGCGCGCTGCGTCTTCCAGCTGCGGGATCTGCGTCTTCAGCGCCGACACTTCGGTGAGCAGCGCGATAGCTTCTTCCTCACGCTTCTGCGCCTTGGCGATGCCGATCGCCTTGGACGCCTCATTGCGCCGAGCGAGCGCGGCCTGCAGCTCCGTCTGCGCAGCGCGGCGCCGCTCGTCGAGCGCGATCAGCGCGGCCGACAGCGGCTCCAGCCCGCGGCGGGCGAGGCCGGCGTCGAAAGCAGCGGGATCGTCGCGGATCAGGCGGATGTCGTGCATGGGGCGCGGCTAGCGGGGGCAGGGGACACGCGCAACCCTGACGCCGGGGCAGGCGTTCAAGGGCAAACTGGATGGAGGTTTCCCGATGCAGATCCCCAATAACGGCTATGTGCTGGTCGCCGATGGCCGCAAGATGCTGTTCTTCCGCAACCAGGGCGACGAGGCTTTCCCGAATCTGCAGGTGGTCACCGCGACCGAGCAGAAAAACCCTAAGACCAGCGAGCAGGGCACCGACGAGCCGGGCAGCACTTTCTCCAGCTCCGGCACCATGGGTTACCGCACCGGCGGCCGCAGCGCCTATTCCGACACGGATTTTCACACGCTGGAAGAAACCCGCTTCGCCGAGGACGCTGCCGACATGCTGAAGCAGCGGGCGCTTGCCAACGAATATGAAAGCCTGCTGATCGTGGCACCGCCCTCGACGCTCGGGGACCTGCGCAAACATTATCACAAGGAAGTCGAAAAGCGCCTGGTCGGCGAAATCGCCAAGGACCTGACGAACCATCCCGTCGACCAGATCGAGAAGATCATCTCCGAGGCGTAAACCGCGTTTCTTAGCTGGTTCCGCAATTTGCGCCAAGCCGAGCGTGGATGCGGCGAAACGAAAGTCGCTTCTGATTCCGTAGCTTGTGCGGAGTCTTGCGCACGCGTATAGGCCGCTCCGGGCAAAAAGGGGCGTGGACCCGGCAGCATAGTTGGGCCGCGACGACGGAGCGGAGACGATTATGGCGACGGCGTTGAGTAGCGTTGCGGGCGGTACATTGCCGACCCCGGTCAATGACGACGATTACCGGCCCAGTGCCGACGAAGCGTTCATGAACCCGCGGCAGGTCGAGTATTTCCGCCGCAAGCTGATCAAGTGGAAAGAGGAAATCCTGCTCGAGGCGAAGGGCACGCTAGCGCATCTGCAGACGGAATCGCTGCGTGAACCCGATGTCACCGATCGCGCTTCGAGCGAGACCGATTGGTCGATCGAGTTGCGCACCCGCGACCGCCAGCGCAAGCTGATTGCCAAGATCGACGCGGCCCTGCGCCGCATCGACGAGGGCGAATATGGCTATTGCGAAGTCACCGGCGAGCCAATCTCGCTCGCGCGGCTGGAGGCAAGGCCGATCGCGACCATGACGGTCGAGGCCCAGGAACGGCACGAGCGGCAGGAGAAAGTGTCGCGCGACGAATAGCCACGTGGCCTTTCTTTACCGATTATCGACCTATTTCGGCCATCACGCTGAAACCATGCAGCATGATCCGGATCAGACCAGCACTGCCGATGCGGAGCGCGATCGCGCGACGGAACGGCGCAGCTTTTTCCTCACGACGACCCTTACCGGGCTATTGGGCGATCCGGTGACGGCGCGCGTCCGCAATCTTTCCGCGGGCGGCATGATGATCGAAGTGTCCGAAGAGCCGGAACCGGAGATCGAACGCGGCCGGCGCGTGACGGCCGAACTGCGCAATATCGGCCGGGTGAAGGGCGAGATCGCCTGGGCCGCGGGCCGCCGCATCGGCGTCCGTTTCGACCGCGACATCGATCCCGAAGCTGCCCGCAAGTCGGTCAGCGCCGGGGAGGGCACCCCCGATTATGTGAAGCCGGTGCTGGTGCCCGACCGCTCGCTGAAGAATGTGAAAAATTTCCAGGGCTGGTAAGCGCCAGCCGATCGGCCAGCGCTTGCCTTGTGCCGTTGCGCCTTAGGCGCGCGCCATTTCGTCCTTCAATCGCAGCTTCTGCTTCTTGAGGCTGGCGACGGTGGTGTCGTCGGGATGAGGTCGCTGGAGTTCGTTGACAATCAGGGCTTCGAGCCCGGCATGCTTGGCTTGGAGTGCGGCCAGATGCGAATTGTCCATTGCGAGACTCTCCTCTTCGTTTCGCCGATGGGGGATTGAGTTAAACACAGCTTGGCGGGCTTGTCTCCGGTCATATTACAACTCTGCGACGAACGCCGCTGCCGTTCGCGACGGGCCGCTTGAGCCGGCTGGAGAACCTGCCTAGTCTGGCGCCATGGGGATGAGCGAGGAGGAGGTGCAGCGCCGCCTGGGGCTGCTGCGGATCGAACATCGCGATCTCGACGATTCGATCACGGCCCTGCTGGCGAGCAGTCATGTCGATCAGCTGCAGCTGGCCCGGCTCAAGCGCCGCAAGCTGCGGCTGAAGGACGAGATCGCGATCCTTGAGGACACGCTGATCCCCGACATCATCGCCTGAGCCGGCCCAGAACGGGACGGCGTTTACCGCGAACCGGCGTATCGGCGGCGGCGCGGCTGTGGCAGGGTGCGCCCATGCCTTTGGATCATAGCAAGAAACTGATGACCGCGCGGCTGGTCGACAGCCTCTACACCGAAGCGATGGTGCTCGCCGACGAAGCGCGCAGCTATTTCGACGAGATCGGCCGCGCCGAACGCGACGGCCTGTCCCCGATCGAGCGCGTCGGTTTCTCCTGCGAGTCGCTGAAGGTCACGACCCGGCTGATGCACGTCATCGCCTGGCTGCTGACCCGCAAGGCCGTCGCGGCCGGCGAAATCCCGGAGAAAGACGCCGCGCACGACTCACGCCGTCTCGGCCAGGCGGCGGACAGCGATCCGGCCGCGGTCGCAGCGCTGCCGGACACCGCACGCACCATCGTGGCGGCAAGCATCGATCTCTATGAGCGCATCGCCCGCATCGACCGCGAGATGATCGAGCCGGAACCCGACAGCCCAGCGCTCGGCCTGATCCGCCGTCTCGAGCGGACGCTCTAAGTCAGAGCGGTCCGGACCGCACCAGCTTGAACCGCTCCCCGGCGAAGGCCGGGGCCCAGCCGTCGAACCGGTCTTCTGCTTGGATGCCCACCCTGGCCCCGGCCTTCGCCGGGGAACAATGTGGCTTCAGGGCTCTCTAAGCCCGAACCTTGCCCTGCAGCTCGGCCCAGGCGGCGCGATATTCGCGCTCCAGCCGGTCGACGCGGTCGGCGACGGTCTCGACCGCGGTCACGGCGCCTATGCCCTGGCCCGATCCCCAGATGTCGCGCCACGCCTTCTTTGCTTCGTTGGTGCCGCCGCCGAAGTTCATCGTCTTATAGTCGCCCTCGGGCAGATTGTCCGGGTCCAGGCCCGCCGCCTCGATCGACTGGCGCAGATAATTGCCGTGTACGCCGGTGAAAAGGTTCGAATAAACGATGTCGGACGCGCGGCCGGCGACGATCCCTTCCTTGTACGACTGGTCGGCATTGGCTTCGACGGTGGCGATGAAGGCGGAGCCGATATAGGCGAGGTCCGCCCCGCTCGCCTGCGCTGCGAGCACGGAGCGGCCGCTGCCGATGGCGCCCGACAGCGCCACCGGACCGTCGAACCATTCGCGGATTTCGGACATCAAAGCGAAGGGCGATTGCACGCCGGCATGGCCGCCAGCGCCGGCCGCGACCGGGATCAGCCCGTCGGCGCCTTTCTCGATCGCCTTGCGGGCGAAGCGGTCGTTGATGACGTCGTGCAGCGTGATGCCGCCCCAGCCATGCACGGCCTGGTTCAAATCCTCGCGCGCGCCCAGCGACGTGATGACGATCGGCACCTGCCACTTCGCGCAGGTCTCGACATCCTGCTCCAGCCGGTCGTTCGACTTGTGCACGATCTGGTTGACCGCATAGGGCGCCGCCGGCCGGTCGGGATGATCGCGGTTATGCGCGGCCAGTTCCTCGGTGATCCGGTGCAGCCACTCGTCGAGCAGCGACTGCGGCCGCGCGTTCAGCGCCGGAAAGGATCCGACGATCCCCGCCTTGCACTGGGCAATCACCAGCTCGGGTCCGGAGACGATGAAAAGGGGCGAGCCGATGATCGGCAGGCGCAGGCGGTCGAAGATCGGCGGCAGGCTCATGCCGGTTTCATACCGAAACGAAACCCGGCGGCAATGGCTGCTATTCCGCCGCTACGTCTTCCAAGGGAATTGGGACCGGATCGGACAGCCGAATCGTGTCGAGAATGCGCGCCGTCTCGTCGCGGACCTTCAGCATCACCCAGTGGATCCGGCATTGTTCCTGCGTCACGCAGTTGCGGCACGGCTCATAGGCGAGCCGACTCGCGCAGGGGACGAGCGCCAGGCTGCCGCGCGTCAGCCGGATCACGTCGCCGTAGCTGATCTCGGCCGGCCGCTTGGCGAGCCAATAGCCGCCATCCTTGCCCCGCTGCGTCTCGACCAGCCCGGCGCGGCCCATTTCGGACAGGATGACCGTCAGGAATTTGGGCGGGATGTTCTGCGCCGACGCAATTTCCGTCAGCTGCACCGGACCCTTTCCGACGCGATCGGAAAGATGCAGCAGCGCACGAATGGCATAACGGGTCCGTTGCGACAGCATGGCTGCCAGATGGCGGAAAAGCGCTGGTTTTTCAACCTTGGGGATTCGTTTCGGAGGCTGTGCGTGGAAACCGAGGGTCGTGCCGCCGCCGCCGCAACTTGCGGGTAGCTGAACCCCGTCCAGCCGCTGTAGATGGAGCGCATGGAAACTCGCGCAAACCCGGCCGGCCGTGCCACCCCCGACCGCCGCATCGCCCTGCTGATCGACGCCGACAATGTCTCGCACGGCAAGATCGCGGCGATGCTGGCGGAGCTGTCCAAATATGGCGTGGCAAACATCCGCCGCGCCTATGGCGACTGGGCCAGTCCCGGCCTGAAGGGCTGGACGGCCCGGCTCCACGAACACGCCATTCGGCCGATCCAGCAATTCAGCTATTCGCGCGGCAAGAACGCCACCGACATGGCGTTGGTGATCGACGCGATGGAGCTGCTCTACACGCAAAAGCCTGACGCCTTTTGCATTGCCTCCAGCGACGCCGATTTCACGCCCTTGGTGATGCAGCTGCGCGCCAACGGCCACGACGTCTATGGCTTTGGCGAGCGCAAGACGCCCGACCCCTTCGTCAACGCCTGCACCACGTTCCTCTATCTGGACCGGCTCGGCGAGGAAGCGGCCGCGGCGGCGAAGCCCGAGCCGGCGCTGGCCAGGGCCGCCCCGAAGCCTGAGCCCGCCTCCGAGGCCAAGGCATCCAAGCCCCCGCTCAGCCAGGATGCCAAGCTCGTCGCGGTCCTGCGCGGCGCGGTCGAAGCGACCGCCGGCGACGACGGCTGGGCCCCGCTCGACGCCGCCGGCAGCGCCGCCCGCCGCCAGGCCCCGATCGACCCGCGCAACTACGGCGCCCGCAATTTCCCCAAGCTCTTCGAAGCCGTCGGCCTGTTCGACATCGTCAAGGCCGAAGAAACCGGCCAAAGCTACATCTCCGACAAACGCAACAAGGACCGCACGCCCAAGCCCCGCTTCTAGCAGGAAGCAGACGGGGATATTCCGCAAAGGCGAGAGGGGCCACACCTCGCGCGTCGCCCCGGGCTGCACCCGGGGTCCCGCTCATTTCGTGCTGCCTCGATCGTCCAGAAATTGGCGAGGTGGTTGAGCGACGTCCGCTGCTGTCGTTTGAAGCCAAACGGCCGACGATATGCAGTCGTGGTGAGATGCCTCGGTGCGCCGCCGATCCCGGAAGAGAGCAGGTGCCGGAGATCGGCGGGTGTACCCGAAACTCAGCTGCGCTTGAGGTCCTTGTAGGTCATGCTCGTGGTCAGCTTGCCGTCGGCGCTGTCGAGCGTCCAGGCTGGAACGCGGACCATCTTCTCGCCGACGATCAGGCTGACACTGCCATCGTCGTGCACGCGCTTGATCGTGCCGACGCGCTTGCCATTGGCGTCCCACAGCGGCGTGTTGCGGGTGATGGTGGCGGTGCTGGCCTGGGCCAGGGCCGGGGCGCCGACGGGGGCGGCCACCGCTGCGAGCAGAAGAGCAGTGATGAAGCGGGTCATGGATGGTCCTTCAGTCTTCAAGCCGGTCGAAAGGACCGGCTGCTGGGCCATCGGCATCGCTCTCGCGGCGAACTTCAGTCCGCTCTGGTGAGCCGCACTCGATGCGGCACGGAACTGATAGCAGCGTCCGCGGCCTCGGGAAGCGCCAGGCGTCCAGAAGCTGCTGCCGAATGTCTTGCGATCTCTTCGGCCACAATCCGCGACAGATTTCCGACTTCCCCGACATAGCTCTGCGACACTCCGCCGCGATAAGCTTGTCTCGACAGCGGACCTAACCCCGCCGCTGCGGAAGCGAACACTCCCTGATCGGCCTCGCTCTTGACCCCTGAGAGCGGGGCCTTCGCTTTTCTCGCGCCGGAGTGCGCGAAGTCACACTCCAGAAACCAGCTTCGGCTATGCGGGCGGCGCTTTTGTGCTTGATCAGGAATTCACCGTGTCCCGCGACGTCGTTCTCATCGCCGCGCTCACCTTGGCCTTCGCCGCCATGCTGGCGAACTTCGGCTAAGCGCGCCTGAGCCCTTAAACAGCATGACTGCTGCGTCGGTAATAATCGCCAGCAGCGGTTCCTTGCTTCCGGCCCGCTTTCACTTCGTCATTCCGCGAAAGCGGGAACCCAGCTTCTTCTCCGCGCCTCCGCGTGAGACAAGAGAAAGTCGGCCTTCAAGCCAAGGCGTGACGACCGTGTAGAAAGAAGGACTGGGTTCCCGCATGCGCGGTAATGACAAGACGGGTAGCAGCTGATTCGGTCAGCGGCCCACTCTGAGGAAATGTCCGCAAAGGGTGGAAAGCTGACGAGAAGCCCGGCAGTCTCGCTTTGTTCCCAATCGAGTTGTAGGTCGCCAGTGTGAAACTTCGTTCAGCTCCATCGACAGCTTCGCTCCTCACCGCAGCCGCGTCTGCCATCGTATTGAGTTTAGCTTGGTGGACTGCGTGGCCAGACGAAGATGGATGGACGCCGGCCAGTCGCTCTGAGCTGATCTGGACAACAGGAGAGCTGCGAACATCAGGCGGGATGCATTACTACCTCTACAGGGATGGCAGTACAGTTCGACTAGTTTGCCCCATCGGCAACGGCGGGCGCGGACCTTCCTTTTGGTGTTTCCGCCCCTCTCTCCGCGACCGGATCGGCAGTATGGTGACGATCGCGCATAGCGAGCGGCGTGGCCTGAGCAAGGTCGCGCCAATCTACGAAGTTCGCGCAGGTGACCAGGTGCTCATTCCATATGAAACAACTCGAAAGCAAGCATCGAGCTTGGGCGATCGACTTGCCCGGAGATCACGCCGCTGGATGTTCGCTCCGCTCATTGGGACAGTTCTTGTCGGTTGGCTGATATACCATGTTCTCTTTCGCAGATTGCGCGCGCGGCGCTCTTCGGAGACGGGAAACTTCTAGCTGAGTGATGGTGAAGCTTATGTCCGCAATGGGTCGATAGCGGACATTCGCCAGCTACTCGGCCAGCGCCTGCTCGCTGCGGCTCCCGAACCCAGTGACCTTCATCTTCGTCATTCCCGCGCACGCGGGAACCCAACTTCTTCTTCGCGCCTTCATGCTTTCGCGTGAGACAAGAGGATCTGGTTTGACGCCGACGGGCGGGGACCTTGGAGGAGGAAGGGCTGGGTTCCCGCTTTCGCGGGAATGACGAAGGGAGAGGAAGAAGCGAAAGCGCGCGTCCCGATCGCTAACCGGCCTTGCGGTTCAACTGCCGCCTCTCAACCGCTCCGCCACCACCGGCGCCACCCGCTCCGCCACCCGGTCGATGCCCGCCGGGTTCGGGTGGATGCGGTCCGGCAGCATCAGCCCCGCATCCGTCACCACGCCTTCCAGGAAGAAGGGGTAAAGCCCCGCGCCATAATCCTTCGCCAGCTTCGGATAGAGTGCGTTGAACCGGTCGACATAGTCGCGGCCCATATTCGGCGCGGCGAGCATGCCGGTCAGGATTACGGGGATGCCGCGCTTCTTCAACTCGTCCATCATCGCGCGCAGATTGGCTTGGGTCTCGGCGACCGGCAGCCCGCGCAGCATGTCGTTGCCGCCCAGCCCCAGCACCACCAGGTCGGGCTTTCGCTTCAGCCCGTCGAGCGTATAGGCGAGGCGCTGGCGGCCCGCGGCCGTGGTGTCGCCTGACACGCCGCCATTATGCACGGTCGCCGCCACGCCCGCTTTGTTCAGCGCCTTTTCGAGCTCCGCCGGAAAGCTCTCGCCCTGCGCCACGCCATAGCCGGCATAGAGGCTATCGCCGAACGCCAGCACCAATTTGCTGTCCACTTGGGCGGGGCCTGAAGGGGTGGGCGAGGGGGCGGAAGCCGCCTCCGGCGCCACGTCGTTGGTCGAAGCGTCACGTCCGCCGCAACCGGCAAGCTGGACGATCATCAGCGCAGCCCCATATGAGCGCAGGCGTAACGACAAGGACAAACCTCCCTTCATGACTGCCGCCGATATCGCGATCGAAGCCCGAAATGTCACGCTGAAGCTGGGCGCCGCCGCGGCACCCGTCGAAATCCTCAAAGGCATCGACCTGCGCGTGGGGCGTGGCGAGAGCGTCGCCGTGCTCGGCCCTTCAGGCTCGGGCAAGTCGTCGCTGATGGCGATCCTCTCCGGCCTTGAGCGCGCAAGTGGCGGCGAAGTGCACATCGCCGGCACCCGCTTCGACAGCCTCGACGAGGATGCTCTGGCCCGCGCGCGGCGCGGCCGGATCGGCATCGTGCTGCAAAGCTTTCACCTGCTGCCGACGATGACGGCGCTGGAAAATGTCGCGGTGCCGCTGGAGCTGGCCGGGGTGGAGGACGCCTTCGACCGCGCCGCGCGGGAGCTGGAAGCGGTCGGCCTCGGCCACCGCCTGACGCACTATCCGACCCAGCTTTCCGGCGGCGAGCAGCAACGCGTCGCCATTGCGCGGGCGGTGGCGCCGGGGCCGGCGATCATCTTCGCCGACGAGCCGACCGGCAATCTCGACGCGACCACCAGCGCCGCGATCGTCGACCTGCTCTTCGCGCGCAAGGATGCCGCCGACGCCACGCTGGTCATCATCACCCATGATCCGGCGCTCGCGGAACGCTGCGGGCGCGTGCTGCAGATGCGCGACGGCCTGATCGTCTCGGACACGGCCAAGTGAAGGGAATCGGCTGGGGCGCCGCTTGGGCGATCGCGCGCCGCGACCTGAACGGCAGCTTCCGCGGCCTGCGGCTGATCTTCATCTGCCTGTTGCTGGGCGTGACCACGCTCGCCGCGATCGGCAGCCTCACCGCCTCCATCACCCAGGAACTCGCCGCCCGCGGCCAGACCCTGCTCGGCGGCGACGTGGAAGTGTCCATGTCCCAACGCGAGGCGAGTGCGCAGGAGAAAGCCGCGTTCCGCTCCCTCGGCCGCCTCAGCGAAACCGTCCGCACCAGGGCCATGGCCCGCGGGGCGGGTGACAACGCGATCCTTACCGAGCTGAAAGGCGTGGACCGTGCCTATCCCCTCTACGGCGAATTCACCCTCCAGCCCCCCACCTTCATGCCAGCGAAGGCTGGCATCTCAAGCCGGAACCTCGCCCCATACGAAGTCCTGATCGACCAAGCCCTGGCCGACCGCCTCTCCCTCCGCCCCGGCAGCACCGTGAGATATGGCGACGCCACCTACCGCGTCCGCGCGCTGATCGAGGCCGAGCCCGACCGCGTCGGCGAAGGCTTCACGCTGGGTCCGGTCGCCATCGTCTCGCTCGACGGCCTGCGCCGCGCCAACTTGCTCCTCCCCGGCAGCCTCTACACCGCTAAATACCGCGTTGCGCTCAAGCCCGGCGTCAGCCCCGCCGAAGCCACGGCGCGCCTCAAGAAAGCCTTCCCCTCCGCCAGCTCCACTTACCGCGACCGCGACCGTGCCGCCCCCGGCGCGAGCCGCTTCTTCGAGCGCATGGGCCAGTTCCTGTCGCTGATCGGCCTCTCGGCGCTGGTGATCGCCGGCATCGGCGTGTCGAACGGCGTCGCCTCCTATCTCCTCTCCAAGCGGGACGGCATCGCGACCTTCAAGATCCTCGGCGCAACCTCCCGCGACGTCGCCCGTATCTACCTGCTCCAGGTCGCCGCGGTCGCTGGCGCCGCGATCCTGCTAGGCCTAGTAATCGGCGCCCTGCTGCCGGTGCTGGTGGTGACCGCCATCGGCGACCTGCTCCCGGTCAGCCCCGAAGCGGGCATCTTTCCCGTGCCGCTCGCCGCCAGCGCCGCCTATGGCCTGCTGATCGCGCTCGCTTTCGCGCTGCCGCCGCTCGCCCGTGCGAAGGCGCTGCCCGCCGCCGCCCAGTTCCGCACCGTCGTCGAAAGCGCCGGCCGGCTGCCGCTCGCCACGATCGCGCAAGTCGCCGCCGCGGGTTTGGCGATCGTAGCGCTTGCGGTCGGCACCGCGCGTGAACCGCTCTTCGCTGCCTCGGTCTTGGGCGCCGTCGCCGGCACGCTCGTGCTGCTGATGGCGCTCGGCTGGCTGGTCCGCCGCCTCGCCCGCTCGGCACCGCGCCCCAGGCGGCCGCTGCTCCGCCTCGCGCTCGCCAACCTCCACCGCCCCGGTGCGCAGACGGTCGCGCTGGTGATCGCGCTCGGCCTCGCTCTGACCCTGTTCGTTACCCTCGCCGCGATCCAGACCAGCCTCACTGCCGAGATCACCCGCACCGTCCCCGCCAAGGCGCCCAACCAATTCGTGCTCGACATTCCCGCGACCGAACGCGCCCGCTTCGTCGCGGCGGTGCGGTCGGAAGCGCCCAAGGCCCAGCTCAACATCGTCCCCGCACTGCGCGGCACGATCGTCGCTTATGGCGGCCAGCGCGTCGCCGACTTGAAGACCCTGCCCGAAGGCGCCTGGTTCCTGCGCGGCGAGCGCGGCGTCACCTACAGTGCCGCCCCGCCCCAGGGCTCGACCGTCACCGCCGGCAAATGGTGGCCGCGCGACTATGCCGGCCCGCCGCTCGTCTCCCTCGACCGCGAAGCCGCGCAGGTGATCGGCGTCAAAATCGGTGACACGCTCACCGTCTCCGTGCTGGGCCGCGAGATCGAGGCTCGCATCGCGTCCCTGCGCGACATCCATTGGGAGACGATGGGCTTCAACTACATCATGGTGTTCGCGCCGTCCGCGCTGGCCGGCGCCCCGCACACGCTCACCGCCACCATCACCATGGACAAGGCGAACGAAGCCGCCGTCGCCCGCAGCCTGGTCCGCGCCTTCCCCTCCGCCTCGGTGATCCCGGTCGGCGAGGTAATCGGCCAGGTGAAGACGGTCATGGATCAAATGGCGACCGCGATCCTGCTCTCCGCCTCCGTTGCCATTCTCGCCGGCATCGCGGTGCTGGTGGGAGCGATCGCCGCCTCGCGCCAGGCGCGGGCCTATGACAGCGTCGTCCTGCGCGTGCTCGGCGCCACCCGCGGCCAGGTGCTCGGCGCCCAGGCGATCGAATACGCCCTCCTCGCCGCGCTCCTGGCCAGCATCGCCCTCGCGCTCGGCCTCACCGCGGGCTGGGTGATCATCGTGCAATTGTTCGAGTTCGGCTGGGCCCCGGACTGGCCGACGGTGCTCCTCACGCTGGCGGGCGGCGCGATCCTGACCCTCGGCATCGGCCTGCTCGGCTCACTGCCCCTGCTCTCGGCGAGACCCGCCCAAGCGCTCCGCACCGTCTAGGCGAGGGCGCACCCGCGGCGCGCCGATCCGCCCGCTAAGTGCCTGAATGAACAAGGATTGGCGGAGACGGAGTCCGCCGAAGGAATGAAGATAACTCACTTAACCAAAATCTCTTATTCGAAGGCGTGGCTCAGCTTCCCCACACTATTTCCCACAACAAGTTCGAAGAAGCCCGGATAGAGCGTCGCCGTGTCAGCAGAGAGGGCGCTGGCGGCAGAGCCAAGCGCACCCTATGGTAGCAAAGAGGCAACTGCGGCTCCCCTTCCGGCGAGGGTAATTAGCCCGGAGCAGACCATGTCAAAGAGCAAGGCCATTTCGATCCGGCGTGAGGTGCTCGACCGTAGCCGATTGATGCAGCACCTCGAAACTGTTGAGCTTACGTGGGGCGACGCGAGCGAAGAAGAGACACAGAGCATCCTCAAGCGCCGAGGACGCGCACTAAGCCGCTCTTGGACTCCACAGGATAGCCGGAACGCTGGTGGACATGGGAGTCCTGCGCTGGTCCAATCTCGCGGCGTAGGCTTCGCCGCCCAGTCGGTCACCCCCACGAGATAAACACGACCGACCGATTCCAGATCGCACTGTTCATTGAGGTTCAGCGCCTGAGATTTGGCACCGTCAAAAATGCTGTTCCAGATGCTTGCGCGAAATGGAACATCAGCCGGCCGACGGCTTTTCGGTACCTACGAGAGCATCGGTGCATGGCTGCTTACATGGCCCGCTGGTGCGTTGGCGTTGGGCAAAAGCGGTTCAAGAAGCGCGTCGTGCCAACCCGAACGATCAAACCGCCAACTTTCGATGGTTGGAGTCGAGGGAAGTTCTGAGCCGAATTGTGAGACTCGTACCTTGTTGACCGCCATTGTTCATGCGGACATCTGGTTGTCCCGTTTCACGCAAGGGACATCGCATGAGCAATCATATTCCTCTGGCTTACTCCATCTCCGACGCAGTCAGGGTCAGCAGCCTCGGACGTACCAAGCTGTACCAGTTGATCGCTGCGGGTCAGGTGGACACCTTGAAGATTGGGCGGCGGACCTTGGTGAAGGCTGAGTCGCTCCACAAGCTTCTCGAGGCCCCCACCTAAGCGCCTCCGTACAACCAATGTCCTGAATGACCGAATGCCAAGCGCGAGTTTGGCAGCGCCTTCTCGCGTCTGCGTTCGGGGCCTTCAGGAAAAACGCGATGAGAAAGGGAGCCGTCGTGATGAGAGTTCTGCCCGAAAATCCAGCATTTCCTTACTCCGCGAGCGATGCTTCGCGCGCGCTCACCCGCGCGACTAAGTCCAGTTGCGGCACCCGAGGCACGAGCCTCGGCTCTCGGAGGACGCCTATCCAGGAGTCTCGCAAAAGAGGGAGGCGACGCAGCCAACGCCGAACTTCCGCGCTGACGACTGCTCAGGTGGCCCTCGTTCTGGGTGGAGCAGAGCACGCCAGGCAAACGGGAAGGCCGCTCAACCGTTTCATCACGATCAACTGGTCTTTGGCCGACGTCGACGATGTGCACGCCGCCCAAAGTAGCTTCATCAAGCATATGCGCGACTGGCTAAGGGCTCGTGGGCACGCCGTGGCCTACGTCTGGGTCATCGAGCGAGGGCCGATCAAAGGCATTCACACCCACCTGCTCGTTCATGTTCCGCCAAAGCTCGTGACTACGGCAGCGAAGCTCCAGCGCGGCTGGCTCAAAGCGGCTGGAGCGAAGGCGCGAAAGAGCGTGATCTACACCCGTGCGATTGGGCTTAGCTACTCATGCGGCAGTAGTTCGGTTGAGCGTGTGCAAGCCGCCTACCAGCACAATCTTGCGGCTCTCCTGGAGTATGTTTGCAAGGCTGCCGATGAGCAAGCACGATTGAAGTTTAACATCACCCGAGCAGCGCAACGATGTGAGGTCATCGGCAAGCGTGTTGGCACGTCGCGCAACATTGGCACGCTCTCAATACGCCATCTCCGGCCCCGAGCATAACGCCAGGCTGCGGCCAATAATAAACTCCCGAAAAGGAAGCACGATTATGACTACCGAAAAAGCAAGGGTTGTCGATGGTTGGACCATAGAGGAGCGCAGTAAGCACGTTATCTTTGATAACGGTAATACCCGTGTGATTGACGAACCAGCTCTGCAGATTTGGGACAAACCCGTTCCGCATAACGCCGAGCTGCTGCTCTGGATCTGCCGCGCGAGCATCCTTGTCCGTCCAGCACTCTGGAACCGACTTTCTGCTTAGCGCCCATAGCTGGCAATCGGAGCATACCGGTCGAACGTCCGCAATCGAACTCTAGCAGGCATTCGCGCGCGACGCGGTGTAGTGGGGAGCGAGCATTTGCTGCGTTGCATGAAATCAGGTTGCAAGAGAGCAGACGCCCTTCACGAACTCCAACCCGAGGCAACAAGCTTACGTTCTCCTTCAGCATCGAGGGGCGGCTCCGCCGCCATCTCCTGGGCAGCGACGGCAGACTCGGCCGATGTGGCCTGACGATATTGCACGTTCCCGCCCAGTTCGTTCTCGCTCTCAAGCCGACGCATTTCCCAATGCTCGTTCGACCGGCAGGCTATGCCGCTGCCCTCGCGCTGATCGAATGTACGGCACCAGGCGCCGTCACGCGCCTTGAAGGTGAGGCCGATGCGTATCGCAGCGTCCGCCGGCTGGGCCGAAGCGAGCTGAGTCTCGAGCGCCGTCGCGAGCGGACCGGAAGCAAGATTCGGGTTGGGGGCGGGCCGAAGCTGCAGGCCGGCGATGGCGAGCGCTACCACGCTCGCTGCGACCGCCAGCGGCATCCAATGCCTTCGCTTCGGCGCGATCGATTGGATCTTCGCGCCCTCCCGGACCGCGGCGACCAGGCGCTCGGGCAAGGGCTGTTCGACTATCGGATCGAACCGCGCACGAAGCGCCGTGCGCACCCGCCGCTCGGCTTCGACTTGACGCGCCAGTTCCGGAACATTCCGAACCGCCGTTTCGATCCGACGCCGGCTGATCTCGTCGAGTTCGCCGTCCACGAAAGCGCCGATCGTCTCGCGGTCGTAGCTCATGCCGCTTCTCCCAGCGCCGCGACCAGCGCTTCGCGGCCACGTGACAGGCGTGAGGTAAGCGTACCCATCGGCACCTCCAGCACCGCCGCGGCTTCCCGATAGGCCAAGCCCTCCACCAAGACGAGTGCGATCGCCTCGCGCTGTTCGTCGGGCAGGCGGTTCAATGCACGGTCGAGATCGGTCAGCTCCAGCCGCAGCTCGGCCTGACGCGCGCCATCGTCGCCGACCTGCACGCCTGCCTCTTCCGGCGCGAAGGTCTGGTCGCGGCGGCTTCTCGCCCGGGTTTCGTCGATCCATTGATTGCGCATGATCCGGTACATCCAACTGTCTAGCCGCGTGCCCGGCTGCCATTGCGCGCGAGCCTTGAGCGCGCGTTCCACAGTGGCCTGGCACAGATCGTCGGCATCGCCGGGCGAGCGGGCGAGAGCATGGGCGAACCGCCGCAAACGGGGCAGCAGCGCGATCATGTCGCTCTCAAAGCGTTGCTCAACCATGCTGACATGGGATTGAACGAGGGGATGCCCGCGTTTAATCCCTGACATGCGATATTCGTCACTCCTGCTTGTTGCCGCTCTGCCCGGTGCGACGTTCGCCCAGCTCGGCCTTCCTTCGTTGGGCGGACTGCTGCCGCCGCTCGATCGCACCCTGTCACGCGTCTCGGACCTTCCGGTCGCCAATATCGCGCGCGATCTGATGCGGCTGCGCACGGAGCGGATGGCCGATCTGGTCGCCCGCTTCCCGCGCGAGCTCGAACGCGACCCGGACGGCAACCCGGCTGTGAGAGGCGAAGTGCTGCTCACCGGTGTCCACGATTCCTCGGTCCGGGCTGCTGAGGCAGCGGGCTATCGGCTGCTCGAACGCGGCCGGATCGAGGGCACGGAAGTGGCATTCGCACGCTTGGCAGTGCGGCCGGGGCAGTCGCTCCGCCGGGCGCTCAAGCGGCTGCGCCGCCTGGCGCCAGGCGTGGAGGTAAGCGCCAATCCGCTGCACCTGGAAAGCGGCGGAATTGTAGGAGCGGGAAGCGGCGCGCTCGCTCAAGGAACGGTCGGCTTGCCAGCCATCGGCATGATCGACGGCGGCGTTGCGGCCGTGCCGGGCCTGGGCGACGTCGAACAGCGTGGCTTCGCATCCGGAGCGCCAGCGCCGAGCGCGCATGGCACGGCGGTCGCGTCGCTGATCGCGGGTAGCGACCGTATCCGCGGCGCCGCGCCGGGAGCACCGATGATCGTAGCGGATGTCTATGGGCTCGATCCCAGGGGCGGCAACGCGCTTGCCCTCGCCCGCGCGCTCGGCTGGATCGCGCAGCGCGGCGCGCGGGTGGTGACCGTCAGCCTGGTCGGCCCGGCCAATCCGCTGGTGGCGGCGACAGTCGGCGCGGTGCAGCGCAAGGGCGTTGTCGTGGTCGCGGCGGTCGGCAATGACGGACCAGCGGCTCCCCCGGCCTATCCAGCCTCCTATCCCGGCGTGATCGCCGTCACTGGGGTCGACGGCCGCAATCGCGCTTTGATCGAAGCGGGACGGGCCACGCACCTCGATTTCGCTGCCCCCGGCGCCGACATGCTCGCGGCAGCGCCGGGCGGCGGCACACGGGCGGTGCGCGGCACGTCCTTCGCCGCCCCGCTCGTCGCCGGACGGCTGCTCCGCAGCGGCTCGGCGGCAGCGCTCGCGCGGGAGGCGCAGGATCTCGGCCCCAAGGGACCGGACAAGCTTTACGGCCGCGGCCTTGTCTGCGGAGATTGCCGGACGCGCTAGGGATTAAATCGCACACGCCTCTCGTTCTCGGATCGGGCGCGGCATGCGCCGGCAGATTCGAGGAGGAACAATATGCGTAAGATTCTGATCACCACGGCCGCCGCGGCACTGATGGCGGCTCCTGCATCGGCGCAGCTGCTGGGCGGCGGTGGCCTCGGCGGCACTCTAGGCGGCACCCTCGGCGGCACCTTAAGCGGCATGGGCTCGACGCTCGGCACGATCGGCTCGAGCAGCACCGGCACGCTCAGCAAGAGCGGCTCGATCCGGGCGGACAAGCGCGTCGACCGCCGCTCAGGCCGGGTCGGCGGCAGCGCGTCGGGGTCGGGTTCCGCCTCAGGCTCCGGCAGCAGCAGCACCGGCCTGCTTGGACATAGTTTGTCCGGCAGCGGCACGGGATGGGCGAGCGGTTCGGGCAGCGGCAGCGTCGACGCACAGCTGATCGGGACCGACGCTCTCCGCGGGACGGCACACAATACAGTCCATGGCGTGCGCGGCACGGCTCAGGGTGCCGCCGGCCAGGCTCAGGCTCTTGCTGGATCGGCGGGGAGCATGACAGGCGGCATGGGCAGCCTGACGGGGAGCGGCAGCGGCCACGCTGGCGGTGGCGGTTCGGCGAGCATGGGCGACGGTGCGCTTTCCGGGATGGGTGAAGTTGCCGGATCAGTCTCCAAGACCATCAGCATTGCGCCCGGCACTTTGGTGCAGGACTCGCGCGGACGAGTGATCGGCGCGGTTCAGGCGATCGAAACCAATGCTCGCGGAGCCGTCCAGGCCGTGTTGGTCCGTGTCGGCGAAGCGCAGGCGCTGGTGCCCGTCGGCAATTTCAGCGTTTCGGGCGACGGCGGCGCCCTCGTCTCGGCCATGGGCAAGGGACAGCTGCAAAAGGTCGCCGACAAGCAGGACGACCGGCCTGCATCCTGAGTAATGTCAGAGAGGGCAGCCTCTTCAGTCACTTGAGTGGCCGCCAAATCGAATTTCTATCGTTTTGAGCCCCGTTGAGCCTCGCGGCCCAGCGGGGTCCTTTTTGTCGAAGAGGGCCTTGTCACCCCCAGCGGTCGCACGAAGGCTTCGCGCCCTTAGCTGCCATTCAGCGTGGACGTTTGAATGTCCGCTACGGGTGGAAAGCGGACGTGGAAAGCGCCGCCAGCGTTGCCACTGACGGCGCTACCTACGCTTGTGCGGGGAGCCTAGGCGTAGGTGATCGAAGTGCGCACTCGGCGACGAAGGGCGGCACCTGCCATGCCGAAGCCGCTGATCATCATCGCCCAGGTCGCAGGCTCAGGCACCGCCGAGATGTTGTTGCTGATCGTTGCGCCGAGGGCGACGCTGTCGAAGGTGAAGTCCCCGGCATTGTTCAGCGCGAAGTCGATGCTATCGCCAGCGCCCAGGTTCACAACCAGGCCGCCGAACGTCGTTGAAGAGCCGTAGCTGGTGTTGGCGATCGTCATGGAGAACAGCGAAGTCGAAACGCCTCCGATGTTGGAGAAAATCGAAGCAAGCGAGCCATCGCCGCTCGAAGTCACGTCACGACGCGAGAAGCTTCCGCTGATCGTGTAGGTGCCGGCGGTCGGCGCCAGGAAGCGCACAATCGAGTCAGTACCGGGACCACCAGCGCCGGGATGAAAGTTCAGCTCGCCGGCTTTGATCACTACCGTCCCACTGGCGAAATCGGATGCACCACTATTCTTCACGACCTGCGGCAACGAACCCGCTCCATCGTCAGAACAGAAGAGCTGTGATCCGCAGTTGGCGCCCTGACGAATATACGAGACGAAGGAAGTGCCGCCGACACCACGACCGTAGTCGAATACGGAGGCGCCGTAGTCGCCTGCTACGCTGTAGGTCGCAGCGTCAGCGGCGGAGGCGGAGGCCGCGAGCGCCAAGGCGCCAGCGGCAGCCGAAAGGATGAGCTTGTTGTTCATACAGACCCCTGTTGAGCGCGACCAAACGAGTCGCGTAACCGTTTGTTAACTCTCGGGTCGTGCGCTCAATAGGACAAATTCGCCACTAGGCCGCTTGGCCTATGTGCGTTTCGATCTGGGTCAGGAAGGCCAATCTGCCCATTGTCCGCAATGGGTGGTAAGCGGACATAGAGAAGGCGCCGTCAGCTCCTCCACTGACGGCGCTCTCTGTGCCGATTTGCGGGTGCTTAGTCGTACGCGATTGAAGTGCGGCTGCTTCGACGCAGTGCGCCGCCAAGCATTCCGAAACCGCCGATCATCATGGCCCACGTCGTGGGCTCAGGGATTGGGTTTGTGACTGCCACGGCTCGCACATCAACGGTGACATTGTCCACGTTGATGAACCCGCTTCCGCCATTACCAAACTCAAAGGTAAGTGGACCGGCGAAGTACGCGGTGTTCGGCGCAAAGGACCCGCTCGCCTGCGTCAAACCGCCGCCGTTCCCGCTGAAGATGATGTTGTTGGCGGCATCACGCACACGGAAGATGCCGCTGGTTACGGTCGCACCCCTGAAAAAGTCGAAGCTGCGGAACGAGACTTCGAACCCGGTTGCGGGCGTGAAGAAGATTTTCGAGAGTTCGTCGGCCGGGCCGGGCGGGAAAGCTGTCGCACTACCACCACCAGCGGTGTTGAAGTGCAAAGAAGTCCGGGAGCCTAGAGCTTCGCTGGCATCGTAGGAGACAGCCAGGTTGGCGCTGCTGCCATAGGTACTGCCGATAATCTGTCCGTTCGGCCCGGAGCCGCTGGTAGTGCAGACTTGAGTTCCCACGGCACCGTCGTTGGTCGCGCTTGCACAGGCCACTTCGCCCGTGTTGAACGTCAAAACGGTGGTCGCCGCGTGCGCCTGCGCACTCGCGAACATAGATCCGGCAAGCACGCCGCAAATCACAATATTTCGCATCATATACCCCTGTGACGCGGCGCTACCCGGCCGCTGATGGTAAAGGCGTCAAGTCCCGGCCCGGCGGTTCATTCACTTGCTCGTTTTTTTCTTTGTCCTCTTTGGGACCGAACCGAGCGGGTTGCACGGCTGCGCGGCCTCGCACACAACCATTCGGTGTTGGCGACGAATGTTTCGGACGATGCGAGCCTTTTACTCTCGCGATGGCGGGCTGGGGATATCTCCGCCCGCGACCGGCTGTTTGAGCTCTTCTATCCGCAGCTGAGACGAGCTGCGGCCGCAATGGTGCGGCGCGAGCCCGGGCTGTCTATGTCAACGGGCGACTTGATACACGAGGCAGTGCTGCGGCTGATCGGGCTAAAGCAGATTACCTGGAACGATCGCGCCCACTTTATGGCTTTGTCGGCCCGGATGATGCGGCGAGCGCTGCTGGACCATGTCCGCAGTCGAAAACGAGTGAAGCGAGAACATCAGAAGGTGGAGCTGAAGACAGGCATTCCAGATGCGCCCAATGCAGGACTCGAGGACTTGAACCAAGCTCTAGATAGGTTGGCAATGATCGATCCCGAGGGGGCAGATATCGTGGAGATGCGCTACTTCGGCGGAATGGATATCGTCGATATCGCGACTGTTCTGGGACTTTCCGAGTCGACGGTGAAGCGGCGGTGGAACGCGGCGCGGCTGTGGTTGCTGGAGGCGCTGACGGACAGCGCCTGACGGGGGGCGGTGGATGGATTTGAAGTTGGAGGCTCGAGCACTTGAAGTGCTCGAGGAAGCCCTTGAGCGTCCTTGGGATGAACGTGAGGCTTGGCTGGCGGAGCGGTACGGGGCCGAGCATCTGCTGCATGATCGAGTTACCCGCCTCTTAAGATCCAACCGTATCGCTAGCCTGCGTACGGGAGCCGCTCGCCTGCTGTCGGCCGGAGAGGAGCCTCCCGAGCGGATCGGCGCTTACCGCATCACGAGTCTGATCGGACAGGGCGGAATGGGCGCGGTTTACCGGGCTCAGCGCGCGACCGGCGACTTCGATCATGTTGCGGCGATCAAACTGATCCGTCCGGGAGCCCTGTCGGACGAGCTCGTTCAAAGATTCCGGAGGGAACGTCAGACTCTTGCGGGTCTTAGCCACCCGAATATCGCGCGCCTGTTCGACGGTGGAGAGACGGAGGCGGGCGAGCCCTACCTCATAATGGAGTACATTGAGGGTCGCCCACTGCATGAGTGGATGGACCAAGAGCGGCCTGCGCTCTCAACGCGGTTGGAATTGTTCGCCAAAGTGTGCGCAGCAGTCGCGCATGCGCACCGCAGCTTAATCATCCATCGCGACCTAACCCCCGCCAATATTCTAATCGATATGGCCGGTCAGCCTAAGCTCATCGACTTTGGCATTGCTCGGACCGCAGACGAACCAGGCGGCGACGCGCCGCACGAAACCGCTACACCCGGCTTTGCGTCGCCGGAGCGCCTCATCGGTGCACCGACCACAACGCTAACTGACATTTTCGCTCTGGGGAGGCTACTCGACCGCTTGGCGAGTGGCAGCGCAGACAAGGACCTTGGCGCGATCATCCGCCAGGCTTCCGCGGAAGATCCTTACGCGCGCTACCCCACGGTGGAGGCGCTCGCCGCAGATCTTGAGCGCTACCGGAAAGGCTATGCCGTTGAAGCTCGGGGCGGAGGCCGAGGCTATCAGCTTAGGCGCTTCGTCGCGCGCCATCGATTTTCGGTGGCTGCTGCTGGCCTCGTCGTGATGCTCCTAGTCGGCGGATTGGCTATGACTCTCGTGGCAAACCGTCGAGCCGAACTCGCACGTATGGAAGCCGAGCAGCGATTCGAGCAAACGCGCACCATAGCAAAAACCTTGTTATTCGACGCCTTTGACATGGTCGGTAAAACTCCGGGCGGCACGCAAACGCAGGTGCTACTTGCCAAAACGGGGTTGATCTATCTGGATGCGCTAGCGGGAGATCGTTTCGCGCCTATCGACGTGAGGGCAGAAGTCGGTCGCGGATATACTCGGCTTTCTCGTGCCGTTGGCGGCGGAGGTGGCAGTCAACTCGGCAAGCTCGCCGAAGCTGACGTGCTTCTTCGCAAAGCGCGAACAGTGCTCGTCCCTGCCTATGCTGCAGCGCCGGGGGAGCGGGTCGTGGCAGAAGCTTACGCAGGGATGCTCGTCGAGAGTGCGGCCTAAAACCTTTACAACAATAATCGGCCCGCACAGGCTCGTGCCGAGGTGCGTCAGGCACGCGCTGTGCTCGCGCCATTCGTCCGCAGCTCAGCAGAAGCAGCAGCTCTGTTTGCGACTGCATGGCAGGGAGAGGGGGACAGCTTTGGATGGGAGGAAGATTACTCTCGCAGCCGCATCGGTCACGAGGTGGCGGAACGCTTCATCGCCTCTCTTCCACTCCAGCTGCAAGGAGCGTTGCCATTGATGAAAGTGCGCTCAGCCAACCTCCGGCTACTTGGCGAGGCTTATCACAGGCTAAAGATGCCGGAGGCCGCTAAGGCGACCCTCTCGAGAGCCGTCGTAGAGAATGAGGCCCTATTAGCGCGTTCGCCCGCAGACCCTGAGCTGCAGCGGAAGCTTGCCTTGTCACTTTGGTATAGTGCCGTCGTTCACCGTGAGAACGATCGCGACCTGGAGGCGCAGGTTGCGATCGAACGGGCGGTACGCATTGCCCGTCACCTTGTCTTACGCGACGATGGTGCGGCGGGTTCGTTACAATTGCTTGCTGCTATGACGGAGGTCCAGGCACAAGTGCTCGCTGATACGGGACGCGCGGCAGATAGCGTGGCGGCTGCAAACGAGGCGCTGAAGCTGCAGCGGCGGCTGGTGTCCTTGGCCGGCAGCTCTCCGGGAGCGGAGCGGACGCTCGCGGCGCTGCTCCAGACAAGCGGCGTCAGCTTATACCAAGCAGGCGCGCTGGCCCGAGCCTGTAGGGACTGGAAAGAGTCACTCGGCATTTACCGAGGTTTCGAGCGAGACGGCACCCTGACGAAGTATGACAGGCAGAACGGGCTCGCCCGAATGGTGACATACACTTCGCAGGCTTGTGATCCACCGCGTGGGGGCATGCGGATTGAAGTTTGAGAGCTAAAGTGTCCCACTCGCGGCCAGCAACAGGCCGCAAGACAGGTCTAAGTTGGCCGCCTTCGTATGTCCGCTAAGGGTGGTTTGCCGACATTGATCAAACTCGATCTCAGGTGACCGATTGGAAACCTTGAGCTTGAGTGCTTCATCCAGGCTGAAGACGGTCCCAATCTCATTTCGACGTGCCTGTGCCCGCTCCGCCAGACGTGATGACGGGAGCTGCGACGCCCTTTGAGCTTTCGGAATGCCGTACCCTCGGGAATCGAGACGGTCACAACTGCTAGAAGCGAGTGCTAACCGTCACCCCATAGGTACGCGGGTCGCCCGGCTGGCCGACGATCAAGCCGGTGTTGCCCGGCTGCAGCGCGAGCACGTCGTAGTAATTGGTATCAAAGGCATTCCGCACCCAGGCGAACACGTTCCACTTGTCCTCTGAACGCCAGCCGACCCGGAGGTTGGTTAGCGCATAACCCTTCACGTCGGTGAAGCGGGAGCGCGATGGATTGGCGGAGAATCTAGACCGATAGCTGCCGTCCACCCCCGCATAGACTTGGCCGGCCACGCCGCCGAACGTCACCGGCACCTTATATTCCGCGCCGTATGAGGCCGCCCATTTTGAGATGCCCGGCAGCCATTGCCCCGAAATGTCGCAGTTCGGAATGGACCCGCCCGCCAGTTCCGGCGGGCAAGGCGCGTCGGTGAAGCGGACATATTCGTGATCGGTGAAGGCGCCGCTCGCATAGACGCGCAGCCGTTCCGACGGGCGCGCCGACAGGTCCGCCTCGAGCCCGCGCACCCGTACCGTGTCGGCATTGGCGAGATAGCCGCGCACCACCGCAAACTGGCCGTTGGTGACTGTCGCCTGATAGTCGCTGGTCTCGGTCCAGAAGCCGGTGAGGTTCAGTGTCACGCGGCGATCCCAGAGCTGGGTCTTCAAGCCCAGCTCGAAATGATCGACTTTCTCCGGCCGCACGGTCGCGGCGCCCAGGATCGGCTGATTGTTCGCATCGAGCGGCAGGCCCGACAGGTTGATGCCGCCCGATTTGAAGCTGCGCGCATAGGTCGCATAGCCCAGCACATCGTTCGCGAACTTGTACGACACGGTGAGGTCGCCTGACACGTTCCAGTCGCTGAACTTGGGCTGGTAGCTCTGCGGCGCCAGCGTTGCGCACTGGTCATTTACGACGCTGCTGGCCGGCGGCGGGTTGCAGACGATTGCCTGGCCCGCGCCATTGGTCACCACCGCCTCGTAGGAGCCGCTCTTGCGGTCATAATTGAGGCGCAGTCCGGGCTGGACTTCCAGCCGGTCGGTGACGTGCCAGGTCAGCCGTCCGAAGGCCGCGAGGCTCGTATTCCTGAAGCTGATGTCGTTGGTCGAGGTGAGCCCGTTCAGCACCGCCGGATTGCCGGCATTGGCGCTGGTCGGGTTGAGCGTGTAGCGCGAAGCGGCAGCCCCCTGGCTCTGTCGCCCCTGAGTGGCGATAGTTTGGTGAAAGGCGAACAGGCCAATCACATAGTCGAGCGTGCGCTCCCCGTTCGATCCAAAGCGCAGATCCTGCGTATATTGCCGCTGCTGCGACGGATTGGCGGAAACCGTCGTGATCGGCAGGCCGATAAAATCGCGGTCGTTCGACGGCTTCCAGTCCCAAAAGCGGAATGCCGTGACAGAGGTGAGCGTGCCGGGGCCAAGGTCCCATTCGGCCAGCAGCGAAACGCCGCCAAGCTCCTGTCGGGCACGCAGGCCGACATCGATGTCGGTCAGCCGGTCAAAGGCATTCAGGCTCGGCGGCGCATAGCCGAAGGCGGCCGCGAGCGCGGGAAACTGCCGGTTCGGTGAACACCAAACCAAAAGCGGCAACCGTCGGATGTGCGGCGCCAGACCTGAAAGTCGCGCAACTGCGATAGGTGCCCTCGGGCATTCCGTAGGCGCGTCGTCCAGACGAGGCGAGCGATGGCAGATCCGGTGTTGTCAAAGCAAACTGAGAACCAGCTTTGACGTTGAGCTTAGGCTCCCTCCGCACCATGTGCGAGAGGCGAGCGATCGCCATTTCCGGAGACGACCAGACCAAGAACCCGCACCCAAGCCCAGGTCCTGGGTACCCTCTCAGATTAACACCCGGTGCCCGCCAGTTAGTCTAACAACCCGGCTGAGGGTTCTAGAGCCCCTTGGCAATGCGAGGCGTAAACAGGACTTCCAAGGTGTCGATGCTCTTCCTACCGTGCATGATCTCGCGAAAGGGAGTTCGGATGCAGCGGATGACGACATGGATGGTAGCGTGCACGGTAGCGGTCGCGCCAGTGATTGCGCAGGATCCACCCAACCCCGCCGACAGCCGCGCTGGCGCGACGGACGGCATTGGCCCAGGCGCGCGGCCGGTGGGCGCCCACTGGAGCCGCAGCCCAGTGGCGGCGCGCAATGGCATGGCGGCGACTGCGCATCCGCTTGCGACCCAGATCGCACTAGACATTCTGAAGGCTGGCGGCAGTGCGGTTGACGCCGCCATCGCCGCCAACGCAGCACTGGGATTGATGGAGCCGACCGGCAACGGCATCGGCGGCGACCTGTTCGCAATCATCTACGATCCCGCGAGCGACCGACTTTACGGCCTAAACGGCTCGGGCCGCTCGCCGGGCGGGCAGACACTCTCGCAGCTTCGTCGCAAGCTAGGTCGAGACGCGACTGCGCTGCCGTCAGTAGGGCCGCTTCCAATCACCGTGCCTGGCACCGTAGACGCCTGGTTCGCGATGCATGCCAAATTCGGCAAGCTGCCGATGGCGCAGAATCTGGCGCCCACTATTCGTTATGCTCGCGAAGGCCACCCCGTCGCGCCGGTCATCGCCATGTACCTGGAGCGTGGATTGAAGTCCTTCGAGGAGAGGCGCCGGACGACACCATTCGACTTTGAGAATGCGCGGCGGACCTATTTCGCTCAGGGCGCGCCCAAGGCTGGCGCGATCTTCCGCAATCCCGACCTAGCCCGGACGCTGGAGCGGATCGCGACCGGTGGTCGCGACGAGTTCTATGCCGGCAACACCGCGCGTGTGATAGTCGATTATCTGCAGCGGCAAGGCAGCGCCTTCCAGCTGAATGACTTCGCCGATCACCGCAGTGAATGGGTGGAGCCAGCCTGCGTCGCTTACCGACGCGGCTTCGAACTATGCGAGCTGCCACCCAACTCGCAAGGCTTCGCGGCGCTGCAGATGATCAACATCCTCAAGAACATCGACCTAACGCAATGGGAGCGAGGCTCCCCACAGGTCCTGCATTACATCACCGAGGCCAAGCGGCTCGCATTCGAGGATGTGGCGCGCTTCTATGCCGATCCGAACTTCTCGGCCCCACCAGCCGGCCTGCTCAGTGACGCTTACGGTCGCGCACGCTTTGCCGAAATTGATCCCACACGCGCCAACCCCGCATTCCGTGCCGGCGAGCCGAAGTTGGAGGGATCTGGTGACACTACTTACCTGACCGTCGCTGATAAGAACGGCATGATGGTGAGCCTCATCCAGTCAAACTACCGCGGCATGGGCGGTGGGCTGGTGCCGGATGGCCTGGGCTTCATGTTCCAGGACCGCGGCGAGCTGTTCAGCCTCGATCCTGATCACCCCAATGCCTATGCGCCCGCCAAGCGGCCATTCCAGACCATCATCCCGGCCTTTGTAAAGAAGGATGGCAAGCCGTTCATGAGCTTTGGTCTGATGGGGGGCGGCATGCAGCCTCAGGGCCATGTGCAAATTCTGATCAACCTCGTTGATTACGGTATGAATTTGCAGGAAGCCGGTGACGCTGCCCGGATCATGCATGACGGCGGCCGCCAGCCTACGGACGCGCTACTCGGCAGCAGGGCCGACACAGGCGTCGACGCGCTGGGCACATTGGAGGTGGAACCCGGCATCGCAGCTACCACTGTGCAGGTACTTCGCCAAATGGGACATAAGGTGTCGGTGGAGAAGACCGGCATCCCCTTCGGCGGCTATCAAGCGATCGCCCGGGACCCGATAACCGGCGTATATACTGGTGCGACAGAGATGCGGAAGGACGGTCAGGTTGGCGGCTACTAAGCCAACCAAGTCCGCTGCGGTCCAGGTCACCTGCTTTGCCCCATGACGATCGGAACCCGACGTGGAGCAAGGTTCGTAGCACACCCACTGAGTTGCGCCCATAGCTGCCGATCAGCGCGCGCCGAGCGAAGGTCCGCTGCTGACTCATTATGGTCATTCAGGACCTTAGGCTGAACTTCCGCTTCGCCCCAACTTCGGGCAGCTTACTGCGCCCTTCCGGAGCTGCCAGTTTCTGTTCTGCACAAGAAAGAGTGGTATCATCAGCCACACCATATGGGCACGGGCGTGGCGTACTTGTGCACGAACGACATAGGCAAGACACTAAGACAACGGCCTCACAGCGCTGGTCTTCTCAATGTAGATTGCGGCATCGAACTGCCGCGCGAGTGCCGCTTCGAAATAGTGGCTGAGGCGCTCGGTGGCGGGCTGATAGACGACGCCGACTGCGCGCTGCAGCCGCGGCGTGGCGAGGTGCCGATTGGCGGCTTCGCTGCCCCGGAAGATCAGCATGCCGTCGCCCACTCGTGCGTCGCGCAATAGCCCGGCAAAGCTCTCCGCCAGCGCCGGTCGCAAGCTGTGTATACGCCCGGGTTCGTCCCAGGCCTCTGCTGCAAGCACGGTTCCGCGATCAGTGAGGAAGCCGAGCAGGAAGGCTGCGTCGCCATGTCGTTCGCGCAGCAATTGGCCGAGGTTGAGCTCTCCACGCCTGGGCGCGTCGGTCGCGCGCGCGTCCCCGATATGGGTGTTGTGGGCCCAGATGATAACCTTTCCTGCTCCGCCGCGCAGGGCGGCGACATGCTCCGCAATCTCGGCGGCATTTGAGGCCATGCGACGGTCGCGCGCATTCCAGCTGTTCGTGCCGACATAGAGGGTGCGGAAATATTCTTCCGCTCCCGCCACTGAATCCGCGCTGCGAAGTGCGGAGAAGTGCGCTTCGGCGGCAACGGGATCGGAAGGGCGAGGCAATCTTCGCACTTCTTCGAGCGCGGCGGCAGCTTGCGACTGACAGGTCTTCCGCCGTGAGGCTTCCCCATAGCGGTGCGTATCGCCGCGCGCGGAGGCAAAGCAGCGATAATGCGCCCGCACCCGTGTGGCAGCGGCGGGGTTGATCCGGCTTAGATAGTCGGTGGTAGCGGCAGCGGCGCCGAATAGGTTGTACACATCCATCCCGTACACGCCCACCCGCATGGGCGCGGGCTGAGACATGTTGTGCGCCCGAATGCGTTCGATGAAGGCGGCGAACTCCGCATTGCGCCACATCCAGCGCGGGAAGCGCGTATAGCCCGAGAGCGCCTCTTCGGCGTTCCGGTCGGATCCAAGTCCTCGCACATACCGATTGACGCGTTCCGTCTCCGGCCAATCCCCCTCGATCACGACCGCACCAAAGCCGCGCGTGCGGATAAGCTGTTCGGAAATCCGCGCCCGTTCGCGGTAGAACTCGTGGGTGCCGTGGGTCGACTCTCCCAGCGCGACGAAGCGCGCTTCTCCGATCGCCGCAAGCAAGGGGTTGAGGTCAGCGAGGGACAAAGTCTCCACGCTTGCCTCGGCTGACCTAGTCTGCCCGCTCTCACCGGATGACGGCACGAGGGGTGAGCAGCCAACCGCCAGAAGGGCCGCAGCTAGATTTCGGATCAGCACGACAGACCAAGCCTCAAGATTGCACAAGGGGAACTACGCGCGCTCGCGGCTGTTCCGGAAACTATGTCAAAACAGACACTTACGTGGATCAACTCCACCACTGGCCTGAGGTCGGAGGGCAGCATGGCGACCGTCCAGCTTGGGCATGGCCGCTCTTTGCATGCCGCCGTGGCCGGCGTGGGAACGGATATCGTGCTCCTTCATGGCAGCCTGGCCACCCATCAGGACTGGCTTGCCGGACCATTTGGCCGCATCGCCGAGCTTGGACGCGCCATCGCCGTCGACCGGCCCGGCCATGGTGCCAGTGTGCGGGGCAGCGCCGACACGTCGATCCAGGCGCATGCGGCGCAGCTTGCCGAGGGACTCGGCATGCTGGGCGTCAGGCGCGCAATCATCGTCGCGCACAGCTTCGGAGCCCGGCTGGCGCTGGCACTCGCCGAACGGGACCGGAGGATGATTTCCCATCTCGTGCTGGTGGCACCGGCGGCCTTTCGTCACTTCCGCCCGTTCGAACATGCGGTGCTGGCACCGAGGGCGGCCCCCTTGCTCGCTCCGATTTGGAGCACAACTTCTGCTGGTCTGACGGATCGGAGCTGGGTGGAAGCAGTGCATCGGATGATGTTCTCGCCCGGCGAGCCGGCGCATCATTGGCGGTCCAGCTATCCTTGGGACACCGTCCTGTGCGGAGCTCAGATGGTGCATGAAGGTCAGGACTTTGCCGAAATCCATCCTTTGACGCCGGAGCCCGACCTTGATGTCTCAGCTATCGACATCCCCACCACGATCCTGGCGGGGATGGCGGACCTGATCGTCGATCCGATCAGCCAAGGCCGGCGATTGGCCGAGATCATGCCAAACGCCCGGTTCGAGCCCGTGGCGGGAGAGGGCCATATGCTCCATCACCGCCGACCAGACATATTGCTGGGTGCTGTGTCCCGAGCCGTAAGCGCCTGATTGCCGCGGTTATTCGGCTGCCAGCAGCATCGCTTCGTCCGGCGTCTCGCTCGCCCAGTCCTGGAACGTCCGCGCATAACGGCGTTCGCGCACGAACCGTTCGATGGTGCTTTCCAAAGGCGGCAGCAGGCTGGTGAGTTCCCCATCCGCCATGGCCTCCAATTCTTCGACCGAGGGGGTAAGCGCGACGTCGGCCTCGGCAGTCTCGGCGAGAATGTGCAGGAACCTGCTTTCGCTAATCGCCAGCGCACGGAGATTTTGAGCGCCGGTCGCGCCATCCAGCAGCAGATCGAGGGTCAAGTCGATCACATCTGGACCATAAGCTTGATTCCAAAGGCCGGCGACAGACCCGCTGACCTCTTCGCCCCGGTACAGGCTGTCGAGCCAGGCAACGGGAACATTGCAATCCTCGTGCGGGGAGTAGATCCGCCCGGTCACGATCTCTAGTCCAGGCGTATGTTCTTGAGTCTGCGAGCCGCGGATACGCGCCAGCGGCGTGCCCCGCCGGGAGCATGCTTCGGCGAAGCGCCGGTCCACCTCCGGCATGATGGCGAGCGTCTGCTCTCCGCACAGCCCATCTCGATCATGCGTGTCGAGCACGGCCCAGGGCGCGACCAGGTCAAGGCCCTCGCGCTCGTCGGGCCATAGCCGGACAAAGTATAGGCCGCGCGCCTCACAGGCCTTGCGTGCGAGCTGGGTCAGTGTGTTGTCCGGTCCGAAGATCAGCAGCGGCGACTGGCCCGAAGGACTGGCTTCCCCAACCTGCAGCTCGAAGCTTGGTCCGCTGCCGGGAGAGGCATCGACGAAGCGATTGTCGCGCCGCCACCAGCCGGTCACGCCGTCCCATGGGCCGGTCGGCTGCTTGCCACTTGCCAGCTTGCGCAGCACCTCGGCCATCGCAGTCGGCCGGGGCTTGCCGGAGCGAACGTCGTACACGCCCGGCTCGTAATGGCCGATAAAGCGGGTGACCATCCGGTGCCAGTCATAGGAGCCGAGCAGCGACCAGGCTGTCACTGAGCAAAGATCGACACCTTGCGCGCGCAGCGCCTCGGCGCTGTTCCAGACCTCGACAAACCAGCGCACCTGTTCTTCGCGGGTCGCGCCATTGTGGCATTCGGTAATGGAGATCGTGCGGCCGTAACGCTGCCAGGCCTGCCGGATCAGCTCCGGCAGGCCGAGCACGCCCTCGCGTCGGGTGCGGATCGCGTCGACGTCGACGAACGGAATGCCCTCGCAGCGGCCAAGTTCTCGATCGGCGACGGCGCGGTTGCAGTGGCGTTCAACGTCGTGATCGAGCAGCCGCTCGCTCGCCAGATAGTGATTGATGCCGATCACATCGGGCGGGCAGGGATCCCCGGCAATGACGCGCAGCCGCTCGGCCAGTCCGAAGGAGGCGATCCGCTCGTAAAGCGCATGTCCGGGCTGGACCATCCCGCACAACAGATCCCAGCCGATCCATCGCCGCTCATTCTGATAGTCCGCCTCGCTCTGCAGCGGCGGCGTCGCGTGGCAATAGCCGAGATCGTCCGTCTGGATCAGCCGCGCTTCCGGGTTGATCGTGCGAATGGCCCGCATTGCGACGCGGGTGGCATCGATTTCGTTGAGAAGCGCCGTCCAGAACAAGCCCTCATCTTTGGTGTGCGGGTACCAATAGCCGTAAAGCGCACTGAACCGCGCCGTGGTCAGCGGCTCGTTGACCGGCGTATAGTCGCGCACCCACGGGAAGCGCTCGGCCACCGCCAGCGCATGCGCGGCCAGTCCCGGAGCAAAGCTCTCGTCGATGAGGCTGGTGTACGCCGGTCCGCTGCCATGGTGGCACAGCGTGACGATCGGGTTCATCCCCAGTCGCCTGATCTCCTCCAGCCGCTCGTCCGCCCAACCGAAATTGCGCTGCTCCGGATGATCGGGCGACACGCTTTCCCACAAAACGGGATAGCGGAGCGATCGCATGCCCAGACCAGAGAAAAGAGCGAGATCTTCGATACGGGCATGATGTCCGCTCCTCGGCGTCTGATCATACCATTGATCTTCTACCCGATTGACGGTGCACTCATACCCACCCCATAACTCAAGTGAGTTCATGGCGTTCTCTCGCTTTGTTGTTGTTGATTGATGCGACGATCACGTCACGCTATATGAACAGACTTTGAGGCGTTAAGTTCCTGTTAGTCCAGGTTATAGCCTCGGCTGCTCGGACTGTTGGGCCGGCATTCTTTGGATACTGGTGAATATCAATGCGGTTACTACGGCCATGCTCCCCAGCAAGGCGAGGCCTCTTAGGCTCGATCGGCGCGTTCGTCTGGTTGACAGGTCTTCGCCAAGCGCCAGGCCGGGGAGCCGTTCGACGCGGTGCGATAGTCGCGTCAAACTGGCGCTGAGGGCATCCAGTGTCGGCGTTGAAGCATCGGGAGCATCGTAGCGGCGGGCGTCGATGGCATCGCGGCAACGATCGATCAGCGCCAGCGGCAAGGCAGCCAGCACATTTCCAGGCGGACGACGGGAGACGAACGGGTGCGGGCGGGTCGGGGCCATCTGCCGCACCGCTTCCCAAGCCAGGCCGAGCGAGCGAAGCTGCTGTCCGCTCAGCCTCGCTTGCAAGCTGGGCAGCAACGCATTTTCTTCATCACTGACATCCTGCTGCAGCAGCGCCACGACCTCGCGCAGTATTTGTTGGTGCTCCGGTTGATTGGGCTCGATTGCCTCTAGCTGAGTGACCAGCTCGTTGATCTGCTGATGCTCCCGCTCGACTTGCAGGGTCAGTTGCTCGCCGTTCGGAACGGCTCGGCGGATCGCGGGCCAGAGCACCGACTCCTCGGCAAAGGCGTGCGGGAAGACGAGCCTGTAAATGTTTAGGAGAACTCGGCGTTGCTGCCAGGGCGCGGCGTCGGCCAATCCGGCCAGCAACTCGCCGAGCCGAAGATGGTCGCGCCGTTGTAAGCTCAACACGCTGTAACCGCCGCCCAACTCGGTTTTGGACTGATCGGCGATGGACCTCATGACAGATTCTCCGGCGCTGATGGCGCGGGCATACACTCGCCGCGACTGCTGCAAGCGAACCGTGCCGCGCCGAGCCAAGTTCCGCCGGAAAGGACCAATGCTGATCTGGATGAATATGAATTCCGGTGCCAACGATGATCAACGAGCTTCGATGAAGCGGCATGTTCACCCATGTGAATGCGCCGCCGAGCAAATAAGTCTCCAGTCAATCCATGGAGATAACGATGAACCACGGTGAAATCTTGGACCGGGCGGAATTCCACAGGCAGCGCGCGGAGCACGAGCTTGATGTCGGGCTAATTGCCAGCAGCCCGGCGGCTGCACGCGCGCACCTCCAACTCAGCTCGCTTCACCATCGTCGCGCGCGCGAACTGGACGACCATTCCTCCGGCCCGCTTCTGCGCATGTGAGGGTCGAGGCCGGAGAGTTGTTCTTGGGCCCGCTGCCGGCTGAACTGGAAGTGGAGGAGAGCCCGTCGTCCGAGTATCGGGACGCCATCCTTCATCGGCTGGTTCAGTATAATCACGCTGAAGGTCCGCCGACCACCGCCGCACCGCTCGCTATACTGATCCGCGACAGCTCTGGCTGCATCGCCGGCGGACTTTGGGCGGAGTCGCTCTTCGACTGGCTCCACATAGAGTTGCTGGTCGTGCCCGGTGCCATGCGCGGAACGGGCGTCGGCAGCCGCTTGATCGCCAAGGCCGAAGAAGCGGCGAAGGGACGCGGCTGCGTCGGCGTGTGGCTCGACACGTTCAGCTTCCAGGCGCCCGCGTTCTACGAGAAACTGGGCTATGGCACCGTGGGTACGATCGACGACCATCCGGTCGGCGGCGCCCGCCATATCATGGCGAAGCGACTGGCCTAGCGCTCACTCATTCGAGTTGATGCCAGGAATTCGGCCTGATCCGGTGCTCGCCCCATCGTATGGACGCGCTGCTCGCCTGGTCTGGCTCGATGACGAGCCGGACGGCGGCGAGGCTGCCATAGCCCCGCGTCTGGCGCGGGTTGAGCCAGCACCCGCCACTCGAGTCCCAAAGTTTGACTTCGTTGCTCTCGACCAGGATCGCGTTGCCTTCATGGTAGATAACGTCGTGGCCGATCCAATGATCTGAGACCTGGTCCGCTGCCCATTTTGCGCGCCACTGGGCCTGTGCGTCGGCACTGTAACGCTGGACGAACTGGGCGCGGAAAGCGGAGACGCCTCGCGCGATGAACGCTTCGTGGGCGAGCGCGGAGTGCGCGCCGCAATCGATCACTTTCCGCTCGACCAACTCGCACCAGTGCATTGGCCAGGGTGACGGTCCCCATTCGTACCGAGCGCGCAACCAGCGCGGCCCGCTCAGCCGGTCGCCGCCGCCGAGCTGCGCCAGATCCATGGCAAGGATCCAGTGACGGGCGATCTCGCAACAGCTATCGCCATGATGCGACAGGCGGCTGACCGGAAAATTTTGCCAGCGACTGAAGTGCGAAGGAGCAGGAGCGGCCTCCGTCGTCTGGACCTCGTTCCGTTCTCTAACCGCGTCCAAATACATAAGACATGCTCCTGTCGTAGCCGCCGGCATCGCAAAAGATCAGAAGGTCGCCGGCGCGGGTTCCTTCAGGAAGGCTGACATTGGCGGCGACGACGTCATGCTCCATGCAGAGCCGACCCATCAGATGAGTCTTGCCGCGGCCGATCGGCTGAAGTTCGCCAGTCTCTCCGCATCGGCGCAGCATCCGGTGCGGCTGGAAGAAATGCATGGGCAGCTCGGCGATCGAAGCGTCGACCACGGCCTCGACATAATCATCCTCATGCTCCTGGATTTCCAGGATGCGCATCGCAAGCGCCATCGAGGGCTGAGCCATCGCCTTCCCGGGCTCGGAGACGATCTGCTTCACGTTCGGCAGTGCAGTCCGGATGGCACCAATCGCCTCTGCGAAGCGATCATTGCTGTCGTCGTGCCAGTCGTCCGGCCACCAGCCGCCGCCGAGATCGAGGATCTCGATGTCGCGGCCGGTCAACTGCTCGATCGATTGGCACCAGCCGATCATCGATTTGAACAGATGCTTCCAGCCCGCCACGCCGATGTTCGAACTGGCCATGTGGAAGTGAACGCCGAACGCGCTGTCTCGCGGCAGACGCTTCACCCCGTCCACCAGCTTGCGGAAAGTCGCGGGGCTGTCGAGCGGGATGCCGAAACGGGAGGTGACGTTCGGGGTCCGAACCCGGATGCCGATATGCCAGGCGGAAAGCTGGCCTGTCGCCACGGCGGCTATGGTGCGGTCGAGATCGGCCACACTGTCGCAGAAGAAGGCGTGCATCCGCTCCTTTGGCATCAGCTCCGGGCGCCAGAATTTGGCGGGTCCGTTCATGATGACCTGATCCGGCCTGAAGCCCGCAGCTAGCGCCGCCTGCACCTCCATCAGGCTAATCGCCTCGGCATAAAAGCCGTGGTCGAGGGCCAGCTGGATCAGCCGCGGATCGGGGTTGGTCTTGATCGAGTAGCCGCTTACGACTTGCAGCTCGTTGGTGCTGAGCCGGTGCGAGCGGTCCGAAGCCTTGCGGAACAAGTCCTCAGCCGTACTTCCCATGTAGAGGAACTCGGGCGTCTGGACCGCTTCGAAGTCGATCGCCTGTATATCCCGCGCCATGGTCTCGGGTATAGCAGACACTCCGTCGGGCCCGTCGTCCTCCGCCTCCTTGTCGATCGCGATCAGCATCTCCGGGTCGAGCTTGTGGAGTTTTTTGGCGAGACTGGTCAGGCCGGAAGGATGCTTCATCGAATGGCCGACCGCCCCTGCATAGGGCTCGGCGAGCGGCGGCAGCGGGTAGTCCTCGCGCACTGGCACTTCCAGCACGAGCCGGGTGAATTCATGACCTTCCGCCGTCGCCGGCCGCGCCTTCATGCCCGTCGCGCGCTCCACCAACAGCCCGGGCAAGTTGTGACCCGCGATGGTCGCTCCATGCACCCAAGCGGGGAAGCGGGGGTTCATCTCCAGCAGCCAGAGCTGTCCGCTGGCATCCCGCACCATTTCAAGTTCGCCGCCGCCGGTCCATTTCAGGTCGCGAATTATCGCCTTTAGAGGTTCGACGAAAGACGCAGGAATGTCCGAGATCTCTCCGGCCCAGGTCTTCCCCTCCGGCGTGATGTCGCGCTTTTTCATCGAAACAGCGCCCAGCAGCTCGCCTTTACAGGCACTGAGCATGATCGACTCTTCGTAACCGCTCACGTGACGCTGCAGGAACAGCCGCTCGGTGGACCAGACCTTCTTCAGCGCGGCACGAACCGCCGTGAAGCTGTCCCAGCTCGGGGTGCGTGAGGCGTCGTAATAGGGACCTTTCAGCCACACGCGCCAGTCATGCGCGCGGCAGAATGCGTGCAGATCCCAATCGCTATGTTCGGTCGAGAGATAATCCGGGATTAGAAAGGGCATTCCGGACGCACCTTCCACCGCCGGCTTGGTGATCCGACGCAGCCCTTCCCTGGGAGGCGCCAGGAGGTTCGGGTGCCCGTCCGGAAACAGACTGGCGAGCCACATGGCTTCGAGATCACTGCCCGATATCCACAAACCGCCCGCATCCAGGGCCTCGCGCACCTGCCCGCCCCATTGGTCGAGGTCCAGCTCGTCCCAGGGCCGCTGAATCCACAACCTGTCCAGCTCGTCGAAATGAATGCCCGAGAGGCGGGTGCTGTACTCGACGCCCACGATCTCAGCGCTTGGGAAGGCCTGCCGCAGGGATCGCGCAATCCCGACTCCGGGCTGCGGATTGCCGCCACAATATAGTCCGCTGACAAATATCTTCATGCGCCTCACGCAACAATCACCCTGTGCTGACGAGCAGCCTCAGGGACAAGGGTAGGAACGATCAGGTCCGTTCGGAGGCTGAGTGACAGCGAACGACTGGAGTTCTGCTCAGATGATACTAACAAGGATTAAGTTTATGATTTGGCTTTTATTTTATTTTTGCGTGAACGGAGAAATGCGTCATGAGTTCCACTGTTCGAAAGCAGAGGCCGACTGATCGAATTAGATCGCCGAGAGTTCGGAGAGCATGGCCGACACTCTGAACTACCCCTGCTATGTGGATCTCGACCGCTGGATCGACATAGCGCGGTTGCGCTCACTCGATGGCTATATCCAGGAGCGGCTGCAGCGGCGGATCGCACGCGAAGGGGACCTTCGCTTCTACACCGGGCCCTTCGTGCTTGAGGAGCAGGCCGCGACACTACCTGGATCGCGGATGGTCTATCTCTCCCGGTCGTCACGGGCTGATGATTATTACGATCTCGACCAAACCGATCTTTGGAGCGCAAGCGAAGACGCGGCCGATTTTGCGGAGCTCATGGGCTTCATCGAGACGCTGCCGTTCAAGGCGCGCGGACGCATGATGATCATCTATGATGAGCTGGGGCGCACCGTCACTCCGCACCGCGACCATGACAGTCAGGAACTATGCCACGAGTTCATCTGGTTCAGGACGAACTTGCACAAGCCGTTCTTCATGCTGAACCCGGACTCCGGAGAGCGGCTGGATGTATCCTCGCACACGGCCTGGTTTGACACCGTTAATCAGTACCACGGCGCAGAAGCGACCGGTCAGCTGGCCTGGAGCATTCGTGTCGACGGAGTATTCACGGAAGAGTTTCGCTCATCGATTCCTTTTCCCTCAACCGGGCGATCTCGCGCGCCAGCGCTATGGGCGGCAGAGTTAGCGGCTTCTGTCTGACCCTCACCTCAGATCAGACACCTAACTTTGCCGATGCCGGGTGGCTGCCAGGGCGCGGGCACTCAGAGTCATCATCTTATTGGCTGGCGAGAGCCGCGGAGGCGCCCGCCAGCCCGTACATTTCAAACGTCAGTGCCTTCCGACAAGGAGAGCGCGTCCTCAAGGTCTACGCCAAGGTAGCGGACCGTGCTCTCGATTTTGCGATGTCCAAGCAGAATCTGAACTGCCCTGAGATTTCCCGTCTTCTTGTAGATCAATGATGCTTTCGTTCTGCGCAGCGAGTGAGTACCGTACTGGGTCGGATCGAGCCCGATTGCAGCCACCCAACTATCTACTAGCGCGCATACTGTCGCGTGCTGATGTGATCTGTTCGGTCAATCCGGCTCGGGAACAGGAACTCCTCGGGTCGACCAATGCCGCGAAGGGCAAGCCACAAGCGAAGGCTCTCACGGGCGGTGTCGCCGATCTCGAACGACACGGGCGTGCCGGTCTTTTGCTGGATCACCATGGACCGCTGGCGAACCTGCCCTCCAACAACAACGTCGCCGATGCGCAACTTCACCACGTCACAACCGCGCAGCTTGCTGTCGATTGCTATATCGAACATGGCTCGGTCGCGAGTGCGCTTCACATGCTCCAAGTGGAAGCGGATCTCCCAAACCTGCTGAGGCTTGAGCGCACGCTTAGGGTCAATCGAGCGACCGACGTTCCAAGGCGCTCCAGACGTGCGTGCATAATGTATCTGGCGATTGTTCATCTGGCTTCTCCGGTGCTGCGGAATGCAGCGCCTAAAGAGCGCGGGAGGCTGGCAGATGTTTGGTCGAGGCTGTCCTTCGTTCAAGCCGAGCCGACCGTCCGAAAGGGGTGGTTAGCGGCCGGCGAACAGGTGTCGCACGGCAATCCATTTTTCGGCGCTGAGATCACCCTTGAGGAAGGCAAGAAGCGGATCGGCCGCTACGTTGTGTCGGTCGGCGCTACCCCGCTGAAGGACTAAGGCCTGCCGTGGGTCGTTAGCAGACGTAGAAAGAACGCCGTCAGCGTTCCCGCTGACGACGCTCACGATCAGCTTGGTCGCGGTCTAGGCGTAGGTGGACCTTGGCGCTATCGCGACGGCGGGTTGCCGCACCGACCAGCCCGAAACCACCCAGCATCATTGCCCAGGTGGCTGGCTCGGGAACAGCGGCTGCGACGTCATAGGTGAGGCTGGCTTCAATCCCGCCTCCCGAGATGTTGACTCCTCCGGGTAGTGGCGATCCATTGATGCCGTTGTTCGTGTCATTCACGACAATCCGGAAGCTGTTCAGGCCCGTTACAAATCCGGAGGTGATGACGGTATTTCGAGCTCCATTCCCAGCGGTGTAGGTGAAGGGATTGTTGGGGCCTCCGGGGGTGAGCGTGAGGAAGCCATTGCCCGGCCCGAAGATGCCGCCGTTGTCAACGATGGCGCCGTTAAGCTGCACGACGCCTCGATCATCGATTGCGAGCGCAGTAATCGTCAGCGTAGCATTACTAAAGCCAGACGGAAGGGTGAAGTCATTGTCTACGAAGTAGACCGATGGTGAACCCGGCGCCGCGGTGAAGCTCTTGGTGAGGTCAATGGTGACAGCGCCCACGGGCGCGGCCGTGAGTGCCAGCACCGATGCCACTAGAAAAAAGCTACTTCTCATATGTTCGACTCCCTGGTTGATGCGACCCGCACCCATTTTCTAGTTGTTGGTCGCTCCGCGAGGAGCGCTCATCCCGCGACGCGCAGAAAGCGGGAAAGTTCCGACGCACGCAGGCCGCGTTTGGCGCTCAAGTGTCACCTGTTTCATCACGCTCACTCTCTGTTCCCCGCCATCCAGTCTGACGGCGACATGAAGGCTCGTCGTCATCCAGATGGATGATGCCTGAGGCTGCGAAGCGATGGTGGCTTGAAAGCAGTCCGATGCTGTAAACCGGCTGACGCCAAGTATTGAGCCGAAGGCGGCCATAGAAAGCACGCGAATAGATCACCGAGCCAACTACACTCAGACCAGCTCGGTTCAAATTTCCGCAAGGGTCGAAAACGGACATCTAAACGGAGGTGACACCGATCACGCGGTGACCGGCGACCAATCGAGCACATTGCTTGATCCATGGTGATGGGCTCAAGACAGCCTTCGCTTCCTACTGATTTGGTTGCGCGCTCTGTTCCCCGGATCGCTCTAATCCGATGTTCATCAGGCTCATGGCGCGCAGCGTCTCAGTGATATCGTTAGTTCGGTTGCGGCGGACGGCACGGACACGTCGTTCCCTTTTCCTCTGGAGTTGCGGGACAGTGGCCGAGGCTGGGCTCGGCCGAACCGACGTAGCCGCCTGCTCCATCTTGTTACCGTCGGCTTCGGGGAGTTGACTGACGCCAATTAACAGCAGGAGCGACGCACCGATCATGCGAGCCCGCACGACTCTGGTGGTAGACCGCAAGTGCTCTTCTGAGTGTCCACCTCATGGCGTTTGGCTTGCCGCAAACGACTTCACCATATGCCGAAAGTCATGGGGAGGACGGGTGCCTGCCGGCGTTCCTTCGGCAAGGCATCAAATGGCCGCGAAGGGTCGTTTGCAGACATTACCGAGCAGTGGCAGCATGATCCCATGGGCGAAGTCATCCAGCTCCACACGATCGGCACCTACCGCGCTCGTTTCCTGATCGAGGAATGGCGGCGCCTGCTGGTTGAGCATGGCGGCGATCACGAGAAGGCGACCAAAGCCCATCTTTCCCTCTGCCGCGATTGGGGGCAGATTTGGGGAGTGGATACCGACAACACCGATGCTGCGGACGCGCGATTGCGCCAGCTAAGCGATGCAGAGTTGCTGGCGGAGTGGCGCGGCTGCGTAGCGAACACGCTGGAGTGCGACCTGATCGCAGGCGAGATGGAGCGGCGCGGACTGGACCACTAATACATAAACGCGCGCGTTAGGCGGGCGAGAGGCACCTACTCTCTGCGACATGACGAGCCGGGGCGCTGCTGTAGTCCCACAGTTCCCATTCAAAGCCGTCACCGGTGACCTGCGCCCAAGTTACCGCATCCGTCTCGTTCGACAGGTCGGTATCGACCCAGCTTGCCACGTCCGCTGATTTGCGCAGGTACAGCCGGTACAACGCCATTCGTGTAACGAGCCCCTCTTCCAAGTTCGGGCTCGTTTAGCAGGTGCGGCGATGATGTGCGGCCAGTTGCGGTCAGCTCGTCCCGTTAGCGAAACGGTTCAGGCCGCCACCACCACCACGCGAAGCAGTAGTGGGTGAGATGGAAGCCCTAGCCGTTGGAGCTCGATCTAGCGGGGGACCTTGTTCCAGCCCGTCCTCACCACCTTCACGGCCCCCGTTCCGAGGAAATGCTCGTCCCTCCAAGGAGTGTTCCGAGGCAAGCTGTCGATCTCGCCGTCTGATGAAATGGTTTGGCAATAGGACTTCACGACAGTGGCGCCCGGCCCACGCATCTCGTTTTGCAGGTATTCACGGTAGGCAGGCCGCACCGCCTCCTGAAGCTGTGCTTCGCCGGCGACCTCCAGAACGCCGCTGGCATACAGCGTATCGTACTCCGCCTGCAGTTGCGCCCAGCAAGCGTAGGAAGCCGCACTGGCTGGTGTAGCGGACGCTCCAACGAGCGACATTGCAACCAAAACACGCTTTTTCATTAGATCCCCACTTGGCCACTAAGTGTCGAGAAGTGCCTGGTAATCAACGGCCAAACTCGGCGCTAGAGGCCACGGCCTCATAGCCCATCTGGCCTACTCTGAGCCTCCGCTGAGCCTCAGCAAGGACGATATCTGCGATGGAGCTTCACTTTTCGGGTAATCCAGTGCGCGAAGTCACACTTCAGAAAGCAGCAGCGGCTATGCGGGCGGCGGTTCGTTGCTTTGCTTGATCAGGAAGTCACCCTGTCCCGCGAGCTCATCACCATTGCGGCGCTGGCGATGCTCTTCGCCTTCATGCTCGCGAGCTTTGGGCAGCGCTAAAGTGCGGCCGGCTTAAGCCTTCCCAAACTTACTCTCCGCCTACAGTTTCGATCACGCGACCCGTGCCTCCACAGTTGGAACAGTCGTCCCCGTTCAACTCGCCAGTGCCGCCGCATGCGGGGCAGACATTCTCACCGCTATCCGGACTGCCGGGTGCAGCCTGGTCGCCGGGATTGATGTTCGGGTCTACCATTGATCAGCCTTCCCCATTTAGAGTCGCAGCCCCACGACAGCTCCGTGACGCATCATGCCTTCGCGGCGAAGGTGACGGACTCGAACGCGTAGCACTGGCTTCGTCCAGCACGCTCCAGACCGCTTCGATACTCTCAGCGGCGGCCGCTCGCACCCAAGCTGCTCCATCGCAGCCCAGAATACCTCCCGCTCAGCGTCAGGCAGCGTCAGCATGGCCCCGCCGACGTATTCCAGCCCTTCGTCTGTTTCTCGCGCCAGGAGAGCCGTAGTGGGGCGCCCGACGCCCCGCTCGTGCCCGACTACGATGTAGTCAGCTTCCGTGACAGCTTTGGTCTTCAGCCAGGAGATCGTCCGGCCGCTCACATATCGGCTGCTCACCCGCTTGGAGACGATGCCTTCCAGACCCATGGCCGCAGCGGCATCGAAGAGCGTGGGGCCACCTCCGATCACATGCTCGCTATGCTGGATGCGAAACTCTGGATCATGTTGGCCGACCAGCTCGAACAACTGGGCCCGTCGATCGAGCAGCCGCTCTTTTCGCAGATCCCGCCCATTAAGGTGCAGCAAGTCGAACGCGTAGAAGACCAGCCGTTCCGGCGTCCGGTGCAGTGCGGCCTTGAAGCTCGCGAAGTCCGACCGGCCTTGCTCGTCTTGCACGATCATCTCGCCATCGAGGATTGCTGACTGGCAGCCTAGATCGACCGCATCATTCAGGACGTGCCGGTAAAGGTGCGACCAATCATGGCCGTTGCGGGTGAAAGCTCGGCAGCGACCCGGCTCCAGGACGAGTTGGGTGCGATAGCCGTCATGCTTGATCTCGTGCATCCAATCGTCGCCGGCAGGAGCCTCAGAGATGAGGCTGGGCAGCATCGGGGGGACGAAGCCGAGTGCCTCCGTCTTTCGCTTTGCGCCGCGTGCCTGTTGGTCGAGCGACAACATGAGGCGAGTCCGGACTCATTGGGATCGAGTCGCGTTCCCGGTTATTTCTGGCTGCGGCGTCGAGACTCGAAAGAGCCTCCAAATGAGCCCACGTGACACCGATCTCCTACTCAACAACCTTCCCGGACTGGCATATCGCTGCGATCCCGCACCCCCATGGAAGATGCACTTTATAAGTGAGGGTGCCAAAGGGCTGTGCGGGTTCGATCCTGATGATCTTCTCAACGACCGCGTAACCTGGGAGTCCATCACGCATCCCGATGATGTCGAGATGGTCGAGCGAACCATATCTGAGGCAATGGTCGCCAAGCGGTCCTTCGACCTGATCTATCGCATCCTCGATCGCCAGGGCCGCATGAAGTGGGTGCACGAAAGAGGCGAGGCGGTGAGCGCCGTGCCCGATCAGCCGCCTGCGCTGGTCGGCTTCATCATGAGTGTTACTCTTGATGACCTTACAATCGGCCGGGGAGCGACAGTTGCAGTAGCCGATGAAGCTGCGCTCCGTCGCGCAGCAAACGTCGCGCTGCAACATCAACTAGGCCAAAGCGCGATGGCTGGCTTGGCGGCGACGATAGCTCACGAGTTGAACCAACCCCTGACGGCAATCACCATGTACTCTGCGACGTTGAAGCGCCGGCTGGAGGGGGTTCAAGATGATGCACTTGAGGTGGTTGAGGGCATTCAGGCGAATACTGGTCGCTCCGTAGACATTCTCCGAAGGCTTCGATTTTTCGTCGAAACTGGGCGCCCTCAGCTGGAAGAGGTGAACTGCCGCGACCTAGTCCTCGGTGCTGTAGGTTATGTGACCGCCCAATGCGGTCCCGCGGTGATCGTCACCGACTTGGATGCCCAGGCAGTGCTCTTGGTGGATCGGGTTCAGGTGCAGCAGGTGCTGGTAAATCTCCTGCTCAACGCCTGTGAAGCCGTAGCCCGGTCCGAGGGGGGGCAGATACATATAAGGACGTGCCTCCACGGCGAACGCCCAGTGTGGCGCTTGAGCATCTCAAACAACGGTCCAGCAATTCCAGGTGACCTGCTGCATCAGATTTTTGAGGCAGGCACGACAACGAAGCCGGAGGGGACTGGCCTGGGCCTCCCAATCTCTCGGACAATCGTCGAGGCGCACGGCGGAACGATCCGCGCCGATCCAGTTTCCGCAGGTGCCCAGATCACCGTCGAGCTGCCAGTCCTGGTCAGTTAGGGGCGAACTAGAGAAGTGACCCGCCAGAAGAAGACTGTTGAACCGGAATAACTGCGAGGTTCGTTGAGCCGCGATGGACCGTGAGTTGCTGAACCAACTGCGCTCAGCCCGGATTGGAGGCGAGCCGATGGACGAGGCAGCGCACTTCTACACCTGCAAGGCGTGCGGACAGGCAGTGGACAAGCGGCGGCTAGGCGACGTGTTCCACCACGAGGTCAAAGAGCACGAGCCTATCCCGCTGGACAGCTGACCGATTGGGCTGACTTGAGCGTTGTGTGACCCCGCCCGCCGTCTCTCTGGAGTTTCCTAGGGGGAGACGAGTCGACGAACGAGATCGTTCAAGGGATTAGCGGAGATGCATATTTCAATGCACGAGAAAAAGGCGACTTCGAAAGGCCGCCTATTGAGAGTTGTGCGAAGCAGTTGGCTCCGTCCGGTAGAGCGTGGGGGCAAAAGGTACCGAACGGAGCATTGGCAGAACAGCCGATCGCCGGTGCGGTTCCACAGGTCCTCTTATCGCCCGTAGAGTCGCTAGGAAGCCCGTCAGGCATTAACCGCGGATAATCGCAATTCGGCGCTTTAGCGCCGATGGTATCGTCGAGGCACAGCCGCACGATCCTTTCTTCATGTTCTCGCGGGGCCTTCCCTCGGCGCTGTCGATAGGCGCATGGCCCACTCGTGCGGCGCTTCGCCGTTGCAGCGGGTGTAGAGGCTCCGGGCCATGCTCATGCCCTCCTCGAGATGCGCTGCACGTCCGTGACGATGGCGGGCGTCTCGCCAGCCTCTGGGCCGAAGTCCTCATATCGTTCTGCTCAGCTGCGATGCGCGGCTGATAGCCGCCGATCGTTGCTGGCGGATGTCCGCTATGGGTCGATAGCGGACATTCGCACGGCACGCTCGGCTCGGCAGCTAAGGGCGCCAAGCTGACGAAGGCGGGCCTGCCGCCGCTTTGCGCCCTTACCAACCGTTCGGAGCTGACGGCCTGGACGTCTACTCAGCACCCAAATTCAGTCGTTTGGAAGTGGGGCGCTTTACCCCCGCGCCGCGCCATTCCATGGCGTACGCCGCTTTGCCATAATCGCGCTTCGGACCGAACTTCCACCTGAAAAGTGTCACGACTGGTCAATCGGCAGATCCTTCACTTGAACGACACCATCATCGAAGGAGAGGCCCGTTGTCAGCAGAGCGCGAAATGCATTGTAGCCGCCGGTGCCCGGAAAAAACGCATGGAAGAAGAGCTGTGGCTGCTCATCTAGACCCGGTGCAACCGACGCGTGACCCGGCCCCCACCAGGAACGGGTTGATTTCAGAAGGGGCTCGCCCTGTTTCACGTAGGGGCCGAAGGGGTGGTCGGCCGCGGCGACCCCGATCCCATAGGCGGGCGTGCCGAAATCATTGCCCGCGTAGAAGATGTAATAGCGGTCATCCTGCCGCGTGACCCACGGGCCTTCGATCAGATGTCCCTCCCAGTCCAGATCGTTGACGAGCACGACTCGCTCCTCGCCAACCAGCTGAGCTCCATCGTCGCTCAGGCGCTGGGCGTGGATCGGCGTTGACATGGCGTCGAGGATCGACTCCGCATCGTCGCAGGTCGCGAGGACCTCGCGCACACCGTGCCAGTTGGCAAGTACGGCGCTGATCAGCGGCTGCATCAAGAAGAAGCGCTCCATCGGGCGGCGTCCATTCGCCCAGGGCTGGATTGCGGCGCAAAAGGCGGCCGTCGCCCGCTCCGGCTCGTTTGCGAACATTTGCTCGATCAGTTCGGGTCGCCGGCGCAGCAACGCAGCGAGTGGTCGTGGCCAGACGCCGTTGGTGTCGCGCTTCCAGAACAAATAGCGGGTGTCGTCCGCATCGATGAAGAAGTGGCTGTCGATGACGCCGCCGGAGAGAAGCGGCATTTCGGGATCGTCGGCCAGGCCGGTGGTGTTAACCGCGTCGCGCATGATCAGCGGCTGGCCCAGATCGCGCCAGGGGCCGGTGGGGTGCGGCGCCTTAGCCAAGCCGATAGCGAGCGCGTTGGTGCGCTGGCGGGCAGTATAGCAGAGCCAGTATTCGTCGCCGACCTTCGCCATCTCAGGCGCCCAGAAATCGCCGACCATCCGCCCATGCGCGGTCCAGTCCGGCGTCTCGCCCTCCGCGAAGACGAAGCCTTTGTGCTCCCAGGCCTTGAGGTCGTGCGAGTGGAGGATGGGAAAGGCGTCGAGCGCGTCGTTAGAGGTTGCGACCAGCCAATAGCCTTCGTCCGTCTTGAGCACGGCTGGGTCACCATAGCCGGCGGTGATCCGCGGGCTCAGATTTTCAAGGATCAGCGGCCGCCAGTCGGGCTCCGACGCCTGCGCGTCATGGACCGGGCCCGCTTGCGTTTCGGGGATGAGGGTACCGAAGTCTCGCGCCAGCTCGGCATAAAAAAGCTGGAAGGACGGATGCTCATTGTCGGGCAGGCGGTAGTCGCGGTTCTCTTCCCCACGCTTGACGGTGATGCGATAGCCTGTGCCCTCGGCGGCGGCTTCGACCTGGAACGGCTGAGTCTTCATGGCGCCGCGCCTAGACCTTCGGCCTGCGGGGATGAAGCGTCTTTCGGCGTTGACCGCGGCGCGGATCATGGCCGATGAGAAGCACATAACGATAAAGCAGGATGCCGTTGGCCGGTCTGTCGCTCCGCAATGTCCGCAAATCCTATGGCGATGCGCTGATCCTCGACAGCGTCTCGCTCGACGTGGAGCCGCGGGAGTTCATCGCCTTTCTGGGCCCGTCGGGCAGCGGCAAGTCGACCTTGCTCCGCATCATTGCCGGCCTGGAGACTCAGGATGCCGGCGAGGTCTGGCTCAATGACCGTCGCATCGATCAGCTGCGGCCCGGTGACCGCGATGTGGCGATGGTGTTTCAGGCCTATGCGCTCTACCCGCACATGACAGTGCGCGAGAACATGGCGTTCGGCCTCAGGAACGCGCGTGTTCCGAAGGCCGAAATCGACACGCGGATTGCCCAGGCTGCGGCCTCGCTGGAGATCGAAAGCCAGCTCGAAAAGAAACCCGGCCAGATGTCAGGAGGCCAGCGGCAGCGGGTGGCGATCGGCCGCGCGATCGTGAAGCATCCTGCCTTGTTCCTGCTCGACGAGCCGCTGTCGAACCTCGACGCGGCGCTCCGCAACCGCACTCGGGTCGAGCTGGCGCAGTTGCGCCAGCGGGTTGAGGCCGCGCTGATTATGGTCACGCACGACCAGGCCGAAGCCATGACGCTGGCCGACCGGATCGTCGTGATGAACAACCAGCGCATCCAGCAGGTCGGCGCGCCGATGGAGCTCTATACGCGACCGGCCAACAGCTGGGTGGCGCGTTTTGTGGGGTCGCCGGCGATGACGCTGGCGCCGGGTGTGATCGCGCCGAGCGACGGTCATTTTGCGCGGGTCAGGCTTGCCGGCGGTGCGGAGGTCGAGACGCGCGTGGTTCGCAACGGCCTCGCCGATGGCGACCCGGTCGAGCTCGGGTTGCGCTCCGAATATGTGAGCGTGACCGCGCCCGGCACCGGGACGGTGGATGCTGACGCGAGCCTCGTAGAGCGCCTGGGCGACCGCACGCTCGTCTATGCGCGGCTGAGCGACGGCCTCGAGGTCACGGCGCAGGATGAGGGTGCCTGCCAGGTGAAGATCGGCGAGCGCGTCGGCCTCAGGATCAACGGGGCTGCCGCCCATCTGTTCGGGCCGGACGGCGTCGGCCATCATGCGAAGGCGGCGGCCGCGTGAGTGAAGCGGCGCGGGGCAAGGACTGGAGCGGGCTGCTCTTCGTCCTGCCCTTCCTGCTCACTTACCTCGTCATCCTCATTTATCCGCTGCTGATCGGCATCGCCCTCAGCTTCCATAGGGTCGACCTGTTCAACGACGGCATCTTCGTCGGCTTCGAGAACTACGGTCGATTGTGGGCCGATGCCTCGTTCCGTCAGGCGGTGTTTAACACCTTCGCTCTGGCCTTGACGATCGTGCCGCTGTTGACGGTGATTGCGCTTGGGCTCGCCTTGGCGCTGAACCGCGCAACCCGCGGAGCGGCCGTGTTCCGCGGCATATTCTTCTCCTCCTCAGTCCTGTCCGTGACGATCGTAACCTTGATCTGGCGCTTCGTGCTGGCGCCGGATGCGGGTCTGGTGGGCGAGGCGGCGACGGCATTGGGCGCCGAGCCGATCCCATTCCTCAGCCATCCGACATGGTCACTCTGGGCGCTGGCCATCACCACCATCTGGTGGTCGGTCGGGCTGCCGATGATGCTGTTCCTCGCCGGGCTCCAGCAAGTGCCGGGCGACATTTACGAAGCGGCCGCGCTGGACCGGGCAAGCAAATGGACGACTTTTTGGCGCGTCACCCTGCCGTCTTTGCGGCGGACCGTGGTGCTTGTAATCATGTTGCAGACGGCGGCACAGCTGCAGATCTTCGGGCAAGCGCAGCTGCTGACCGGTGGCGGGCCGGGCGGTGCGACCCGCACAATGGTACTCTTCATCTTCGAAGGCGCGTTCGGCCGCTGGGAGCTAGGCTATGCCTCCGCGGCCGCGGAGATCCTGTTCCTGCTCATCGTGCTGCTGACGCTGACGCAATATCTCACCACCATGCGCGGCTCGGGGGACGATCGTGGCCGCTAAGTGGAGCCACAGCCGGTCGCCTTGGACCCTGATCGCGCTGCTGCTGGCGGCGCTGGTGATGCTCGCGCCCTTGATCTGGACCCTGCTGCTCTCGCTCAAGGAGAATAGCGCGCTGGTCGGCAACAGTGGCGCGGCGCTGTCGCCGCCCTACACGCTCGAGAACTATGCCTCAATTTTGCGGGGCAATCAGGTGTTCCGCTGGCTGATCAACAGCTTCATCGTGTCGATCGGTACCACCATCGGCGTGCTCGCACTCTGTAGCCTCGCCGGCTACGGATTCGCGCGGCTCGACTTCCCGTTCCGCAAGACCTTGTTCGTCTTCATCCTGCTGGGTCTGGCGATCCCCGAGCAGGCAGTGATCCTGCCCCAGCATCAGCTGTTCGCGGACCTGCGCCTCCACAACTCGTATCCCGGGCTGATCCTGCCCGGACTGGCGGGACCGTTTGGCGTGTTTTTCATGACCCAATATTTCCGGGCGATCCCGCGCGACCTCGACGAGGCCGCGATGCTCGACGGCGCATCGCGCCTCCGGACCTTCTGGAAGGTGCTGCTGCCGCTCACCATGCCGGCCCAGGCGACGCTCGGAGTATTCACCTTTCTAGCATCCTGGAACAGCTATTGGTGGCCGCTGATCTCGGCGACGCGGAGCGACATGTACACGCTCACGGTCGGGCTCGCGTCGGCGCAGATGAACTACGCCCAGACGAGCGGCCTCGGCTTCCTGATGGCGCAGGCGGTGTTCGCGTCTATCCCGATCTTCGTCGTCTACGTGCTTTTCCAAAAGCAGATCGTCCGCGCTATGGCCGGGACGGCGGTGCGATGAGGTCGCTCTTCCTGATCTTGGCTTTGCTAATCGCCGGTAGCTGCGCCCGCGGTGGCGGAGACGAGCGCACGGAGATTTACCTGCAGCGCTTCTTCGGCGAGTGCGGCGCGGAGTTCGGACGCACCATCGACGTGTCGAAGGTGGAGGGCGAATGCGGTATCATCACGACAATGATCAACAAGTTCAATGCTCGGAACCCCGACATTGAGCTCAGCAGCAACGTTGTCGCCTGGCCCGGCTATCCGCAGCTCAACGCCCAGATGGCAGCGCGCGACCCGCCCGATCTGGTCACCATGCACACCGGGCTGATCTCGGACTATGCCGGGAGCGACCTGATCGAACCGATCGGCCCGTATCTAGCCGCGGCCGGCCTCTCGCCCGACGCGCTCACCGACGCGAGCCGTAGCGCGGTGTCGCTAGGCGGGCGGCTCTACGGCCTGCCGTTCGACACTCACGGTGGCCTGTTCCACATCAACATCAGGCTGTTCGCGAAGGCTGGGCTGATGAAGGACGGCAGACCGGTCCTGCCGACCTCGCCCGAGGAGTTCCTCGCCCAGTCGAAGCAATTTACCCAACGGACGGGCAAGCCCTACATCATCCAGAGCCTGGTCGGCGACAATGCCTATGCGGCGCGCAACCTTTACACCTATCTGCTTGCGCAAAACGCCGCATTCTTCCCCAATGCACGCGAAATCCGGCTGCAGACGCCGGAAGCCGAGCGGATCGTGGACCTGTTCCGCACGATTACCGCGTCAGGGGTGAGCACGCTGAACCAGGATACCCCAGCCGCGATCGCCAGCTTCGTCGGCGGCGAGGGCGGTATCTATCCTACCGGGACCTGGATGATCGGCCAGTTCGAGGGGGAGGCCAAGCAGCCGGGGCGGCCGCTTTACCAAAGCTATGCCGTTTACCCCTATCCGCGCCTGTGGGGAAAGGACGTCAGCTATGTGAGTGGCCATGCTTGGGTAGTCCCGAAACGGAAGCGGACGGACAAGCAGCGCCGCGCCATCGCGCGCTTCTTCCGCTTCGTCGCGGATCATAATTTTGACTGGGCCCGGACCGGCCATCTGCCCGCCTTCAAGGCAGTGGTGGAGAGTCCCGCATTTGCCGCTCTGCCATATCGCCAAAGTATCGCCCCGGTCGCCACCACCGGGCGACCATTACCGGCCGGCGTACAGCGGCAGAACGCGATCGAAGGGCTGATTGGCGAGGAGATCGCGGCCGCGTTCAACGGCCAGAAAAGCACCAAAAAGGCACTAGCCGATGCGGAGCGGCGCGTGAATGAGCTGTTTGCCGAGCTGTTGCCCTACAGCAACAACTGACCGGGAATCGTCACATAGGACGATGTGCCATCGCTTCCTGTTGCCTGAACTGCGTTAGATTGGCGCGCACAAATCAGCGGTTGGCAACGTTGTTGTTTCGACCGCGTTACGGTCGGAGCAGGTTGTACGGCCAAGAGTGCAAGGGGAGAGAACGATGCGCATCAATCATCTGCTCGCGGCAACGGTGTCATTGGTGGCGCTCGCAGCGCCGGCCTGGGCGCAGTCGCCTGCGCCGAGCAATACCGACGCGGCCACTGAAGCCGCGATGGAGGAGTCGGGCGAAGCGGACATTGTCGTGACTGGCCTGCGCGCCAGCCTCGAGTCCGCGCAAACGCTGAAGCGCACCGCCCCTCAGGTGGTCGATGCGATCGTCGCATCGGATATCGGCAAACTCCCTGACCTCGCAGTCTCCGATACAGTCGGCCGTCTGCCGGGCGTGCAGGTCTATCGCCAGGCAGGCGAGGCGTCGCGCGTGCTCGTCCGCGGCCTGCCGGATTTCGTTACGACCTATAATGGCCGGGAAATCTTCACGGCGGAAACCCGCGTCGTCGCGCTTCAGGATTTTCCTTCCGCAAACATCGCCGCGCTCGAAGTGTACAAGACATCGACGGCGGACCTGATCAGCCCCGGTCTCGCGGGTTTGGTCAACGTGCGTTCGCGCCGGCCGTTCGACTTCGAGGGCGGCCAGATCAGCGGCTCGGCCTGGGGCCTCTATACCCTGCAGGCGGAAAAGCTTACGCCGAACGTCAACCTTCTCGCCACCAACCGGTGGGAAACCGGCGCGGGCGAGATCGGCTTTCTGATCAACGCGTCGCGTACCGAACTCCAGTACCTCGACAGCGAGCCGTCCAACACCGACTTCCTGCAGACCTTCCGTCAGGAGGGCAGCCGGCTGATCGCGGACGGCGCTGGCCAAGCCGCCCGCTTCCCTGACATTCAGCGGCTCTTTTACCGATCAGGCAACCGGGTGCGGCCGTCCGTCAATGCGGCGGCGCAGTGGCGACCGAATCCCGATCTGGAAATCTATGCTGACTTCCTCTGGCAGGGCTTCCGCAACAAGATCGATGATCGCCTCGTCGCCGTCGAGTTGTTCGGCGGCTCGAACTATTCGAACCTGGCGTTCCGTCCGAATTCGAACCTGCTCAGCAGCGGCACGGTGGTGGGCGCGCCCAACTCGGTCTTCACTTTCCAGGGTGGCACCTTCAACAAGACAGACACTTTCCAGTACGCAGGTGGTGCCAAGTACGATAACGGCCAGTTCAAGATTTCGGGCGACCTGGCCTACACCAAATCAACCTTCACCGGCTCGACCGAGTCGGTGGATCGCCGCTTCATTGGCACGCCGACGATCAACTTCGACCTTGAGGCGCCCCAGTTCGCTGTCTCCGGACTCAACCCGCTCGACCCGAACGCCTTCCTCTTTGACGGTCTGTTCGAGGAGAATCAGCGCTCCTCAGGGCGCGACTGGCAGGGCCGGATCGATGCGCAATATAGTTTCGAGGACGACTTCTTTATCCGGAACATTCAGCTGGGCACCCGCTTCACCGATCGCGACGCCGTCCGCCAATATGCGAACCGGTTCGCTCGTCCTGCGGCGGGCACCAATGCCGGCACGTTGCCGCTGACCTTCCGGACCACACCCGAAGGTTTCAAGGGTGCCGGTGATCTGCAGCCTTTCCGCCAGTTCGCCTCGCCGACCTATGGCAGCATCCGCAAGAACCGCGAGGCGCTACGGGCGCTGGTCGGCTTTTCGGCGACGCCGGTGGCGCGCGCGCTCGAGTACACCGTGGATGAGAAGACCCTCGCTGGATATGCCCAGCTCGCCTACGGCTTCAGCGAGAATATCGACGGGCAGATCGGCGTTCGTGTGGAGCGGACCAAGACGCGCGTCGCCGGGCCGCAGCCAACCGGTATCGAAGCAATCGACCGGGGCAACGAGTATACCGATTGGCTGCCCAACGCGAGCTTCCGCTTCCGCTTCACGCCCCAACTGCAGTTCCGCCTGGCCTATTCGCAAACGCGCACACGACCAAACTTCGTGGATCAGCGGCCGAACATCGCTCTCGGCGCTGCTCCTCCGGGAGGGGTCGGAACCGACAGCGCGCCTTATCCGGCGACCGGCGGCAACCCGTTCCTGCGGCCATTTACGTCGGATAATTACGACGCGAGCCTCGAATATTATTTCTCCGCCTCGGGCTTCGCTTCCGTTGCCGTGTTCCGACGTAACCTGGACGGCTTTATCCAGCCGTCCGCCTTCCGCTTCACCGACCCGACACTGGGCGTGGTCCAGGTGACTGGGCTCACCAACACCGGGAAGGGCCGCATTACGGGTGTCGAAGCACAGCTGCAGACCTTCTTCGACTATGAGTTTCTACCCGAGTGGGCGCGGGGCTTTGGTGTCCAGGCCAATGTCACCTACCTCGACGCGGAGACCCAGCAGCCAGTCTTCGGACAGGCGGGCGCCCTGGAGTTTGATCGGATCTCCATTGCCGATCCGGCGATCCGGAATGGCGTATCGAAATGGAACTTCAATTTTGTCGGCCTATACGAACGTGGGCGGCTCTCGGCACGTCTCACCTATTCGGGCCGGTCCAACTTCCTTGCCTTTCGCGACAATCGCGGCACTTCGGACCCGTATCGCGAGTTCGGCGATCCAAATGACCGGCTCGACCTGTCGGTCAACTACAACGTCTTCGAGAACTTCACTGTTTTCGCCGACTGGACCAACATCACCATGAATCCCTTCAAGGTGAACTTCAGCTCCGCGCGGGACGGGCGGCCCGAGGCCCGTTATCCGCGCTACCTGCGCTATGATGAGTCGACGGTGTCGCTCGGCGTGCGTTTCCGCTTCGGCAAGTAGGGCAATTTAGCGCAGGCTTGCGCCGATCACCGGTGTGGCGCCGTTCCACGTGAGAGGCGCCACATACATATAGCGGCCCTGGCCCGCGCGCAGGCAGCGTGCCGTCGCAGACCAAGCGTGAAAGACCAGATACTGCCGCCCGCCGGTCTCCAGCACCGTCTGGTGGCCCGGCCCGCTCAGGCAGCCGAGGCTCTTGCCGTAATAGCTCTTTAGGATCGGGTTCTCGGGCGCCTTGGTGCACGGCCCCTCCGGTCCGGCGCAAGTCGCGTAACCGACCGCATAGTTGGACAGCCGTTGGTCAGTCTCCCAGCCGAAATGATTGGCTGAGAAGAAGAGCACGTAGCTTCCATTGCTCGCGCGGGTCATTGCCGGCGACTCGACTACCCGCCATTCCCATTTGAGCGTGTTGCCAATCAGGGGTTTCGCAGCACCGGTTAGTGACAGTCCGTCGGGGGTCAGCCGCTGCACCCAGATTTGCGATGGCTTCAAGACCGACGGATTGTTCCCGTCATTCTTGTAGTAGAGGTAAAGGGTGCCATTCCGATCGCGAAAGGGGCTCGCATCGATGGTGCCGCCGAGGTCGCGTTGGCACACGAGCGGCGCGAGCTCCTGTGAGACATAGGGTCCAATAACCTGCTTAGACGCAGCCGCGCCCACACATTGAAGTCCGCTCCTCCTCTCGCGCGCCGTAAAATAAAGCACGTAGCGGCCGGCGATGTGCATCACTTCCGGAGCCCAGGTGCGCCCCGCTTCTGCCCAAGATGGCAGCTGGGGCATCGCATCATGCAGGCGCCCGCCCGCCTCCATTAAAGACCAGCTTTTCAGGTCCGGCGAGCGCGCCATCTGCACATTCGCCCGCAGCTTCGTGGCGTTCGTGGCGAATGCGACATAGCCATCGTCTCCCGCTATGATGAAGGGGTCGGGGAAGTCGGTCGCGAAAGTGGGTTGGAGGCGCGTGCCGGGAGCTGGCTGTCGGGCCATTACGAGATCGCCCGCAACCGCCGCGCCAAGCAGACAGCCGGCCCGAACCAAGGTGCTCATGTTCGTGTATGACCACATAGGCTTACCTCCAGACTGCCAAGCGAGCGTCGTCCTCAGACATCAACGAGGCAAAGTCCATGTTGTGACAACGATGCAAACGGCAGTTGGAAGCTTGAACGCTTAGCTAGCGACGGATGACCTCGTCCGATCGTTGTCGAACCCAGGACGGCGGTCGAACGTCGCCCGGTCTCGAGTGCGCTTCTCGTGTTCGGATGGAGCGGGTTTCCCGCACCTGCTGCGGCTTGAGCGCCCGCTTAGTTCCTATTGACCAGCCATCATTCCAAGCGCTTCCTGATGTCAGCTCATGATGCTTCTGATGATGGTACATGTAGCATCTCTAGAGCTGGGAGATGCAGCACCGGAAATGCGCAGTAGAGCGGCCAGAGTAAGCACAGGCAGACGGCACGCGGTAATGTCTGCAACGGCTCGAAACCAGACATTCGCGATTGCGCTGCGCACCGGCAGCTATGGGCGCAGAGCTGGCATTCAGCCGGGCAGCTCTGAACTATCCCCTAGGGAGGAAGCCTTCTAACGTAGTCATTCAAACTTCCCTCTCAGACTCGCACAGAATTGGCCCCAGCTCCGCATCAGCTCGCGTCTTTTCTCCAAGAAGTTCGTGCGTCGGTAAGCCGCCTCCACCTTGTTCGGGATGGCATGGGCAAGCGCCGCCTCAGCAATCTCACCAGCCATGTTCGATTGCTCAGCAGCCCAGTCGCGGAAGCTGGAGCGGAAGCCGTGCGTCGTTTCCGAGCGACCAGCGTCCCGAAGGACCTTAGTGAGTGTCATGTCGCTGAGCGGCCGGCCGCGTTTAAGCCCGGGGAACACCAGCTCGCCATCGGTAAGCCGCAGCGCTTTGGCCCGCTTGAACACGTCCAGAGCCTCAGGTGAGAGCGGCACGATATGCTCTTTGCCCGCTTTCATGCGATCGGCAGGAATGGTCCAGAGAGCCGCGTCTAGGTCCAACTCGCTCCACCGCGCACCACGGATCTCGCCTGAGCGAACGGCAGTGAGAATCAGTGCCTCCAGCGCCAACCGTCCCATGCTGGTGCGCTCGCAAAGGAGCTGAAGAAATGCGGGCACCTCCGAATAGGGCACCGCCTCGAACCGGCCTTCCTTCTTCGGCTGACGAGGCAACGCTTTTGTTACCGTCCGCATGTCGATCGCATGGGAGCGCCAGTTCTTACCCACAGCGAAATCCAGAACGGTCCCGATCCGCTGCCGGACTCGCCGCGCGGTCTCAGCCTTATCCAACCAGATCGGGCCCAGCACGTCGCGAACGTGCCCTGCCTCAATCTTGTTGACTGGCAGATCACCGAGTACCGGAAAGGCATAGGCTCTCAGTGTCGCAAGCCATTGCTCCCGATGTTTCCCGTTCTTCCAACCCCTCTTGTGCTCAGAATGCACCAGCGCCGCTGCAACTTTGAAGGTAGGCACCCCAGCCGCTTTCTGCCGCTCTAGTACCGGGTCCAGGCCGCTTTCGACTTGCGCCCGAACCTCAGCCGCCCGTTCACGGGCGAGCGAGAGAGGAACCTTGCTGAAGCTGCCAAGACCGAAGTCACGTCGCCGGCCGGCCTTTTGAACCCGGACCACCCAGGAGGCGGCACCTGTTCGGCCCACCTGGAGAAATAGCCCGTCTCCGTCGCTATGCCGACCGGGCCTCTTTGCGAGTGCTTTCACCGCAGTTGCCGTGAGCTTCCCCACGATACTCTCCCACATCCTTTCCCACACATTAGCGCGGCCTGCCGATATACGGCAACGAACGTGAGCGAGCACGAAAAGCCCATCACCCCTCGGAGAGGTCGAGCGAAACGAGCAATGACGTATGTTGCTGAACATGGAGGTGGCGGAGACGGAGTCCGTAGAACCCCTAGTCCGTTATCGTTCGGCTCCCTCCTAAATCTTTCAACTTCCTGTTGAATTATAACGGAATAGGTGAGGACAGAGTCCGATCCCGTTCGGCTGCTTTTGGCATGATCCGGCTTTTGTGTTAGGGCACAAGTTGGGGCAGCTGGAAGAGCGAGAAAATGGCGAGACTGATAAATCGGCTAAGCGCACGCACAGTTGAGACCATCAAGACACCTGGGCTGCATGCCGATGGCGGGGGGCTCTACCTGGCCACAACCAACGGTGGTCGACGCTGGATTTTCGTTTTTCGATGGCAGGGAAAGCGCCGCGAAATGGGGTTGGGTTCGACGCGCGACATCTCTCTGGCACGTGCGCGGGAGTTGGCAAACAACGCGAGGGCACTGGTTGCTGAGGGAGTCGATCCAATCGCGGCAAGGAGCACGGCGCGAGCCGCAGCCGCAGCAGAGTTAGAACCGGAACGCGTCACCACGTTTGGGAGCTTCACCGACTCGTACATCTCCTCGGTGGAGGACGGGTGGCGAAACAAGGTGCATCGCCAGCAATGGAGGAACAGCCTTCGAGATCATGCGGCCGCGCTGAGGGACCTCCCCATCGAAAGCATTGGCACAGACGATGTCTTGGCCGTTCTGCAGTCCATCTGGCTCACCAAGCCTGAGACAGCGAGTCGAGTTCGAGGGCGGATTGAGAAGATCCTAAGCGCTGCGAAGGCGAGGGGCTTGCGACCGCGCGATTCTGCCAATCCAGCGCAGTGGCGCGGTCACTTGGACGTGCTTCTCCCCAAGCGGCCGCGCCTGTCCCGCGGGCACCACCCAGCGATGCCTTATGCCGAGCTGCCGTCGTTCATCCGGAGGCTGTCAGATCGTCCCGCGATGGCTGCTCGTGCGCTCCACTTTCTCATCTTGAACGCGTCTCGTTCCGGGGAGGTGCTCGGTGCTCGGTGGCGGGAGATAGAAGGGGACAGGTGGATCGTTCCTGCTGAACGGATGAAAGCAGGCGTGGCGCATACCGTTACGCTTAGCCCCGAAGCTCTTCGCATTCTGGAGGCAATCGGGGCGGGAAAACCCGACGAATACATCTTCGCCGGCCGATCACCGACTCAACCTTTGTCGAACATGTCGATGGAGATGCTGCTGCGGAGGATGGGTGCTGACGCCTACACCGTTCATGGGTTTCGCAGTGCCTTCAAAGACTGGGCCCTCAATTGCACCGAGTACCCCGACGAGATCAGCGAGGAAGCGCTTGCCCATGTGATTGGGTCGACGGTTCGGCGCGCCTATCGCCGGGGGGAGGCGCTCGACAGGCGACGGAAGCTGATGGAGGCTTGGGCGGATTACCTGACTGTTGATGCGTCCATTCCGTCTACTGCTTCCGAGGAGGTCGCGTGACGAATAAGCGGGAATATTTCTGCAGCAGGTGCACTTGCTCTAGATGCACGGCAGAGCGGAGGTGGGTATTAGACAAGTGGCCTCTGATAGGCGGGCACGCCCGCCCAGCCATCGAGCCCTCCGTGATCTTCAAGCTACTTGGGCGGCTAGGCTTCGGGCCCGAGCATCTGAGGATGCGGCGCCTTCGACATGAGTGGCTTCAGCTCTGTCGTTTGGATGAGGAGCTGGCAGCGGTCGAAAACCCTGAGGCGGATCAGTCTCCGTTGTTGGTACATCGGTTTCGTGCGCTGGAACCTGGCTTGCAAGCGGAGGTGCAAACAGAAGCTGTGCGCAACGCGATCTGCGAGGAAGTTGCCGAAGCTGTTATTGGATGGGCAGAACTCGCGCCCTTAACCGTCGCTGGCTTTCTCCGGCACGCCCGAGTCGCTGAGTTTTTGGATCGCGCCGGACGTAAGGACATTCTCGATCACTTAGCGCGGGAAGACCGAAGGATTGATCTTCTGGGGACACCTGATGAGAAGATCATCGCGGCAGAAAAGATTAAACTGTCCGAGTTGGATCGCATCGACAGCCTAAGGAAGCACTGCGAAGCTGATCTGCAACAATCCTACGGATCACCTAAAGCTCACATCGAAGCCTGGGAGATCGCACCGGAAGTATGGAGAAACGCGTTCTTGCTCTTGGCCATCAAGCATAGAGAACCGGGCTTTGTGTTGGATGAGACCGAAGCTAATTTGGCATCTTCCATTGATCTGGGAAGTGGTCTTGCACTGCCGGCACTGCAGTCTGGCGAAGAGGAATTAGGTGACCATGGCCGCGCAAAAGTGATCGGCGACGACCCGGCGCGATACGCAACTTGCATGCTCCATTTCCTTAGAGCGTTAGGCGGTGATCACTTTGACCCGTTGGAGAGATTGCCAGACGGGCACAATATACTAGCGGCCGAGGCCTCAAGATCAGTCCTAGACCAGCACCTACAGTCGGGATCATGGAAGCCCGGAAGGGGGAGTGGCGCCAGTATGGCCACACTAAAAGCAGTACCGGCGGAGCACAAAAAAGCATGGGCAACCGGCCCACTTTCGACCGTGTCAAAAACCTTTGCTGACGTTTATCGGCGAATGAATGTGCTGAAGGAGGTGTTCGGAGCCGCCGAACGAATGAGCAAATAAGCTGGGCCGTCAGGATAGGCTGCCGAACTTAGTGCCTGTGAGACTAACGGTTGTTCCACGATGTTCCCGTCACTGGAAACGACGAGGAACAAGCATGACCAGAGATCGCGAACCATGGGCAGGTATCCCTGCCACAGGACCACTCCTGCGCCCGAAAGCCGCAGCCGCGTATTTGGGCTATAGCAGAACCCAGCTTTACGCGCTCGTCGCGCAGGGCGACCTTCCCAAGCCCATTCGCATCGGCCGTGGCCAGAGCGGCGCAGTCGGTATTCCGCTGCCCTGGCTTGATGCCGTCATCGCGGCACATGCGGCGGGGCAACTCACATGATGGAGACTGCTGCCATCGAACGGGCGCGCCAAGCCGCTGCACAACTAGCGACCGCCCAAACCGCTGCCACAACTGCACGCAGCAAGGCTGCCGAGTTGAAGTCTGAGGACCGCCGGAACCAGGCAGAGCGGGAGAGACTGAGGGCGGAGAAGGAGGCCGACGACGCACTGCGTCTCCTTGATGGGGAGGACGCGGTGCCGCGGAAGCCACGTCGCGACGGCCGCTTGGCGAAGCTTGACGCCGAAGCTGCGGCCCACGCCGCGGCCCTCCGTCTGCAGGAGAGGCGAGTAGCGGAAGCTGAAGCCGCCGCTTCGGCGCCGCACCTGACGTTCGTCAGGGAAGTGCTGGAACTGATCTCCGGCCAGCAGTCGGAAGCGACCGCCGCAGCGCGCGCCATACTCGCAAATTTGGCCCCAGTTCTCGCGAACCTCCTCGCAGCCGATCAGATCAGAGCGGCTACCATCGGAGACCGCTTCCCCATGCCGCCTGGTGCGTGCCCGCCGTTCCGCGGCCTCACTGTCATCAAGAACTTCGCGGCCGCGATTCCTGATCGGTTGAGACCACCCGAACTGACGGAGCGGCAACTCCTGGACGCGGCGCACGCGATCTCTTCCGCAGTCATCTCACAAATCAGGGAAGCCTGAACCATGGCCACCGTTATTGCACTGCACAGGGTCACCATGAGTGACCCGAACGCCGACATGATTTTCACCGGGGCTTACGACACCGCAGGAAATCCAATCCTGAAGAAGGCCAATCGTTCGATCCTATCAGGTGAGTTGTTCGAGGTTGCCGATCCGATCGAACTCGCTCGCCTCATTGAAGCGGGCGCCGTCCGCTACCCGTCCCAATCCGAACTTCAGATGCAGGAGAACTGATCATGGCAACCAAGGATGAGAAGTTCGTTGCTGAGATCGTGGCTCTCGCTCGTAGCGTCGGGTTGAAGGGCTTCGCAGATCCGCAGCAATCGCAGCAGGGCTCCCGTGTCTCTGCTGCTTCTGACGTCATCGCACTCGGACGTAAGTTCGGGTTGAAGGGCTTCGAAGCGTCGAAAGCGGCTGATCATGACCCTCGGTGATCTGCCAAGCCGGTGGGAGCGGTGGAGGCGCGCTCAACAACGAAGCCGGCGCGCCAGGTATGCGGCCGATGCCAGGGCAGCCTTCGAGGCTGCGATTGGCACCGATCCGCAGCCGGACAGGAGCGAACTGCAGGACTACGCTCCGCCTCTAGACTCCCGGCTCATCGCGAAGCTGTGCAGATGACGGCCGACAGACCAGATCTAAAAGGTTGGCAGGCGTTCTGGCGCCGCCGCCGCAAGGCGCTTCGCGCGATCGGGGGGCTAAGTCTCAGCGAAGCGTCCAATCTGGCGCTTCATGAGATCCGATGTCGTGCCCGGATTGCGGAGGTCCTCGGACGTCCAGCTGCCAAGGCACTTCAGCTTCGAACATGCATACCAGCCTATGCTTACGGCGATCCAGGGTTCGTTCTGATCGATCGCTTAGACCGGTCGGTCTGGGACCGCTTGGCCGGCATTCCAGAGCTGCTGATGCCGATTGATCCGCAGCCCGAACTAGCTTGAACGCACGCGAAGGCTACAAACAATGCTCAGTGAAACTGCCTCCACGTCCGTTCCGGGCGACGAGTTCGACGCGCTCATGGCTCCGGAGACTAACGCTTCCATCGCCCTTGGGTGGGCCAGGCAAGGGTTTCCAGTATTCCCGATCATTGATTGGGGCGATGGTGGCGACTGGAAGCCGGTGAAGGGCTGGCCGGACAAAGCTTCGACCGATGCAGCCCAAGTTGCAGCATGGTGGGAGCGATGCCCGGAGGCCCGCGTCGGCCTCCTGACTGGCGAGCGCAGCGGTATAACTGTGCTCGATATCGACGCAAAGAATGGGAAAGACGGCCTCGCTTCACTCGCTAAGCTGGGCTTTCCTGACGTCACCAGCTTGTCGCCAGTGCGCGTTCGAACACCGAGCGGTGGGTGGCACGTATTCTTCCGTCACGACACCAGGCTGAAGAACTGGGTGTCCAAACTTGGCTCCGGACTCGATGTTCGAAATGATCGGGGCTACGTCGGGGCACCCGGCTCGTACAAGAATGGTGTGCGCTATCGGCCGGACGGCGCGCCCTTGGGCTCCATTGAACTACCCGCAATCCCTGAAGCCCTGATACCCGCTGCCGAGCCGGAGCGTGATCCGGTTGCGCCGCTCACTGAGGCGACTCTCGAGCAGGTTGCTTGGGCTGCCGATCGACTTCGCACGCGGGCCGGCGAACTCGCAGGACTGCGAGAGGGGGAGGGCAGGAACGACGAACTCAACCGCTTGGCCATGTGGGCTGGCGGCGCGGCTGCGCACGGTTTCCTGTCGCATGATGCCGCGGAAGAGATCCTCTGGGCAGCGGCGGAGGCGGCGGGGCTCAAGAAGCGCGAGTTCCGCGCAACCTTCAAGAGTGGCTGGAACGCGGGTCTGAAGAGGCCCATCTCTGATTTCCCCCGCGAGACGGCAGCGGATGAGTTTGACGAGTTGCCGGAACAGGCGGCATCCTCTGCTTCGCACCTCCGCTTCCTCACGCCTGGCCAGTGCGCCGATGCGCCTGCGCGTGGTTACGTGATCAAGGGCTTCCTCGCACCCGGGGACGTAGCATGCATCTTCGGTGCGCCGGGCGCCGGCAAATCGCTGATCTCGCCGCATCTCGGCTATGCAGTAGCCCAAGGTGGAAGTGCCTTCGGCATGCGAACGAAGTCGGGCCAGGTGTTCTACGTTGCCGCGGAAGATCCGCATGGGATGCGAGGGCGCGTTTCAGCGCTGAAAAGGCGGCACGGGGACGCTGCCGGCTTCACGCTCGTTGAAGGCGTCTCAGACCTGCTCACGCGTGACAGCCTTGATCTCCGGGCGCTCTTCGCTGCGGTGAAGGAGCAGTCCCCGTCGCTCATCTTCATCGACACGCTTGCGATGTCTTTTCCGGGCCTGGAGGAGAACAGCGCCGATGCCATGGGCCGGGTTGTGGCGATCGCCCGGAAGCTTGCGTCGCACGGTGCCGCGGTCGTTCTGATCCACCATGACACAAAGGCCGGCACGCCGACTCCGCGTGGACACTCTCTTCTGAATGGCGCTCTGGATGTTGCGCTGCAGCTCTTTCCGCGGGACGAGGCTGGTGTCGTTCGCGGCAAGCTCACTAAAAACCGGAATGGCTCGTGCGACAGGGACATCGCGTTCAAAATCGCCACCGAGGCGATGGGCGTGGATGAAGACGGCGACGCCATCGCTTATGCACTGGTCGACGAACTGGCATCCGGCGGAGGGGCAGCTCGCCTGAAACTTACCGCAGGGGAACGTGCGGCGTACCGCATCTTGGGGGACATGCTCTACCTCTGCGGAGACACCTCCGTCGCAGAGACTGACTGGCGTGCTAAGTGCATCGACGCACGAACGGTCTCTGCTTCTGACGATGTAGAGAGCCGAAAGAGAGCGACCAGGCGGGCTTTTGAAGGCTTGGCTCGGAAGCGCGCCGTGTCTATCCGTGGGGGATTAGTCTCCGCCCCTCCAACCTAATCGCAAGAGGAAGGGTCTGAGGGGCGGCCATAAGCCAGCCACACCCCACAGCGGCATAGCCGCTAGCACATAACTGAGGCGCGGCTTGTGCTCAGTTTTCACGCGGCAAAGCCGCGCTGAGGCCTTGGCAGCGCGTGGCTGCAGGGGTGACTGCTAGGCTTTACGGTGACGACCCACCTAGCAGTCTGTGTTTCATAGTTTTTTGATTATGGCCTGCTGATCTCTGGGCGCGAACACGGAGACGATTTCGTCTCCATAATGAACCTCGACCTCGCTGCCATTGTGCTCCCCGGGAGCGAACGAGACTGCCGCTGATTCGCCTTGCTGGAGGCTTACCTCATTTGCATGGGGTTCTGCCACCAAAGCAAGTGGCCGAGCCCCAACGTTTCTGATCACCAGCTTCATCTTGCGTTTCCTACAGTCCTAGCTTCATCTGAAGGTAAATACGATCGAGCAATTGAGCCCGATGGGCTGCACTCAGGTTCTGAGGAACCCTCCACGCTTGGTCTTGGTAGAAGTTTCGCCAGTTAGCAATATCGCGTGCCGTAAAGTTCATCTCCCTCATCCTCTGCGCCGCAGCACTTACCTCGTCTGCCGAACGCAAGGGCAGGTCCTTGAGACCTCGGCCGAAGCCTGCGGCTTGACCAAACTGCGATGGGCTCACTCCCGCGGGCAAACTGGGCGTCTTCACGGCCGGGAGTAAAGACTTCAGCGCGTCGTTCAGAATCTTGCCGCACATAACGGAGAATCGACCGAAGCAGGCGGTCTGAGTACCTTCGCTTCCCGAATTTCCACCCGAAAAAGCGGCAGCCGATCCTGCTCCAGAAGAGACAGGGGTCCAGTCGCTATACAAGGATGATAGATACTCCCCATTTATGAAATAATCGGTCCGAGTTCGTTCTTCAGTGCTTTCCCCACTGCTACTTCCGCTCACGCCTCCCGAAGCACCACCGCTTGATCCTCCCACGAAGCTGAAGTGCCCTCCTGATCCGCTAAGGCTCTGACCTCCCCCAGGTGCAAAGGTCCCGGTAATTCTACCGCAAATCGCACCGTTTCTGCCGCAAGTTCCTTCATTTATGAGGCCACTCGGATCGATCAAGTTAACCGGATCTCCCGACACATACCCATACAGGTTCTGCCCCGCAGAATACCCGATCGGATCTGTCTGCATGAACCGACCAATGCTGGCGTGGTACATGCGAGCCTTGTAATAGTGCAGCCCGATCTCCGGCAGCCATGCCTGGCCGGTGTAGCCGAAGCGACCGGTCACAGTGCCTTGCGGCTGCCCGTAATCATCGTACTTGTTGATTCCGATTACGCTGCCGGCGCTGTTCGAAACAGCGACGATGCTGCCTCGCTCGTCTGCGTGTAAGTAGCGCTTATCCGTAATCCCAGTGCCTTCGTAGGTGAGGATCGGCTCGTCGGCGGAGGCACCGAAAACGTGGCGGCGACGAATGGCATGAGTGGTGCCGTTCTGCTCGACTGACAGCTGACCTCGGGAGTAGAGAAACAGGGTGTCGGTCGGTCCCGAATAATCAAGCTGACCAGCGGGATCGTAGTAGAACGCCGGGCTCCCGTTCAAATATGCGAGCTGGTTCAAAGACGTGTAGCCGAAGCTGGTTCCACCAAACGAAATGGCGTTCCCTCTCCCGTCATAGCTGAGATTGGTCGCCCCTTGGGTGAGGAGCTGATTACGCCCGTTTACGCCTTCCACGAGGTCGGCGTTCGCGCCGATCCACGCAAAGGCATCATTGTTCCGGTCGCGGCTAGCAATCTGCCCGGCCGGGTTGAACGAAAACGTGAGACCCACGTCGGAGGAGGTGCCTGCGAGATCTTGCGAGAGCGAATTCAGCCGAGAGATCGGGTCGTACTGGTACGTCGTGGAGGTACCATTACCGCGTGAAAGAGCGGTTCGGCGGCCGAGATCGTCGTATGAGTACGACGCTAGAAGGCTCGACCCGTTTTCCCGAATTTCGGTCATCGCACCGGCCATGTCATAGCCATAGGTCACGTAGACGCCATCGGACCAGGTCAGCCGTGTCCTGCGCCCAGCCAGGTCATACTGACTGTTGGTCTGGCCGAATGAGTTCTTCTCACTCAGCACTCGACTCAAGGCGTCATAGCTGTATTCGGCCTTGTGACTGAAGCCATCGAGAGCGAGCAGGGGGCGACTGAGGGCGTCGTAGGTGAACGTGATATTTTGATCCCACGGGCCACAGCAGCCAGGCTTTGTGAGCCCGATCATGCGGTTCAGAGCATCGTAGCTCATGGTGAGCACGTTCCCGTCGCGAAGGCGCCGCTGAGTAAGGTTGCCGCGGCTGTCGTATGTCAGGCCTTCGTAGTCAGTGGTAGAACTGCCGCTGCCAGACGGGAGCGGGTAACGGGTCTTCGTAAGCCGGTCGAAACCATCGTACTCCAGCGTGGAGACGCGGCCCTCCCCATCGGTGAACGTCGACACCCGACCATTTGAGGTGAATGTGAGACTGCCGTCACTGCCCGCTTCCGTGGTGCCGTAGCCGCTCTCGGTTTTCGTCAGGCGCCCTGCCCAGTCATAGGTCGCCTTCGCGATACGATCTGGGCCGTAGCTCCCCTGGGTCCCGAGCGTGCAGGCGGATGCGGGCACGCTGGAAAACGCAGCGGGGTTCATGCGCGTCGCGGAACAGTCTATCCGCCCAAGTGCGTCGTAGCTCTGCTGGGTAACGCTGTAAGTCGTCCCGCGGGCGACCAGCGCATCCTTCACCTTGCGAGCATCACCATTGTAGGTAGATTGAACCTGTTGCAGGCTTACGAAAGCGGCCCAATCGCCGTCCGACTGACCGTTGGTCGTCCCCTGCTCAGCGAGCGTCACCTGACCATCCAAGTTGTAGGTGAGCTTGCTGGCCCGGTGCTTCAGGGCGCCAGCGCCATCCGGATCAGGCCCGATCACTCCAACTACTTGGCGAGCAGCATCGTAGATCGTTCGGGTTGTGTCGGTGGTGCCGGCAAGCGGACCATCGAAGTACGTCCGATTGCCGATAATGTCCCAAGTAGCGGTGGCAGTCGCGGTGAGAGAGCCGTCACCTGCGCCGGCAGACGTGCTGATGGGGAGCAGGTTGTTCGCTGTTCCTGCAGTTTGCGGTCCGAAAGAGACCGTAGCTTTAGCCTCGTCAGCTGTACCGATGCAGCTGGCGTTGTTCTGGCAGGCGGACGTGCCGCTCAGCAGGTGAGTGACCTGCCCGGATAAGACCGGAGAGCCGCCGGTCGTCTGCTTGAAATAGGCCTGAAGCCCTGTGTAGCTGTAGCGTGTCTGCGGTCTGGTTGCCCCTGGCGAGGGCGCCGGCAGAGTTACTGTGAGCAGGCCTCCATGGGTGCTGTCATAGGTATAGTCGGTAACCGCGCCCGCAGCGTCAGTGGTGGTGTTCGGCTTATTGCAAATCTTCGGATTTGAGCAGCTCGCATCGAACCCGGTCGAAGTAACAAAGTCTGCCAAGCCGGAGCCCGCCTTGGCGACGTTTTTGGTCTGCGTGACGTTGCCGCGCGTATCATAGGTGTACTCGGTGTAGTTGCCCTCAGGCACCGTCACGCGAGTCACGCGGCCTTTCGGATCGTGCTGGTAGCTGGTGGTCTGCCCAAGCTCGTTGCTAAACGAGGTGAGCAGATTGCTGCTGGTGTTGCCAACGTAGGTCCGGGTCTTGCCGAGCGGATCAGTGACGGTGGTCGTCCGGGTCGACCCACTGTCGACATAGCCATAGCTGTAGGTCACGCCCTCTCGTGTGATCTGCGAAACCCGATTGGACGAGTAGCTCACCGCGACATTGTTGCTTGATGCCCCCGGTCGCTTGATGCCGGTGATCTTGGTGGAGCCATCAGTGGTATAGACAGTCGAACGATTGCCGGCATCAGTGACCGTAAGCTGGTTCGTTTGACGGATGAACGTAGCGGATGGCCATGCTTGGCTGAGGCTGCAACTATCCGCCGCGCCGTTGCAGTACTCTGAAGCGAGATTGATCGCCTTTGCCGAGCTCAACCGGCTCCAATCCTCATAGAACGTACCGGCGCCCAGAGGATCGATCGTGTCGGCTGCGTACGTGAACTTCAACATGTAGCCGTTGCTATTGGATACGCTCTGAAGTCGTTGTGCAGTCCTGGTCTGACCGCTTGGGCAATAGGGCACCTCATTCGCGTCGACCTGCGGGTCGAGGCAGAAGCTTTGGTTTCGGTAGAGGTACTGAGTCTTGAGGCCGTTCGGCCGCGTCACGGTTAGAGGCCGATATTGCGGGGCGTCGTAGAAAGGTGCGCCTGCTGTGTTCAGCTGGAAAATGGCCACCGTACCGTCACGCGCGGTGTACGTTAGATTGCCCAACGGCCCCGTCAACGTGGACCCGCTGCCTTCAGTGCTGTCGAACGCAGTACCGTTGTAGGTGAAGGTCTCAGACCCTCCATTCAGCGTTACTGTGTAAGTTGAGCCGGAGTAGGTCAGGAACGCCTGGAAGGCGTCACGGTAGCCGGCATTGAAGCTCTGGACGGTGTAGGCAAAGCCGTTCTCAGCGTCGGGTCCGATCGTCAGTGGCGTCTGCGCTGTGTTGAACGTGCCTCGAAGTACGTCGACGCCATTGTCATCGATGTTTTGTCGAACCGGCGGGGCCGGGATGGAGCCGGGCAACTGCGCTGCCGCAGGAGCGGTCAGGCATGTGCCGGCAAGCAGCGCGCAGAAAGCCGCGCGCCGCGAAAGCGACGATTTCATTTGATGTCTCCAAGTTGAAAGTTGGCCGGCCGAAGCCGGCCGAGTCAGCGCCTGTTAGGGGGCGCCGGTGATCGTCTTACGCGTGCGATTATGGGCGCGATCGAACTGGTAGGCCGTGGCCACGCCATTGTTCACCGAGCCCGACCGTGCCACCTGCTTCAGACGGCCACGCGCATCGTAGGTATAGTTGATGGTCTCGGCAGCAATTCCTGCCGTTGCGAAGGCGGCTGCGGCAAAGCCGATGAAAGCCGCTAGTTTGCGCATTTCAGTTCTCCAGTGCGCCGGTGAGAGCCGCGGGAGGGGAAGAGCCCGCTTCCACTCGCGCCGGAACAAAAGAAGAACTAAGAACCGAAATCCGACAATTCTCCGACAAAAAATCAGCGGAGCTTGCGACCGGCCCATACGACGCGACCGATGACATTGATCTGCTGCAGCTGACAGTCTGGCCAGCTTGGATAAGCAGGATTGTCACTGCGGATGGTGATGAGCCGGGTCACCGGGTTCAGCGCGAGCCGCTTCACCATGAGCGCGTCGTCTAGGCGAAGCACGTAGATGCCGTCTCGGAGTCGGTCGGCGGCATCCGCGCGGTTGACCATGATTTCGTCGCCGTCCGAAAGTGTAGGGCTCATAGAGTCGCCCTGAACCCGGATCATCGACAGCTGATCAGTCTGACCTTTAACCAGATCCCGCAGCCACCTAGCATCGAAGCTGACAGGTAGCAGGGGTAATTCGCCGTCGACCGTTGAACCCGCACCCGCAGACGCGCCGATATCAAGCCTGCGGATAGGCACCAGCTTGGCGTCACCTGAGCCGCGGGGCGTAGGAATTTGATCATCCTCCCCGCCGAGCAGAGCTTCACTGACGCCAAAGTATCTGGCCAGCTTCCGCCGATCGTCACCGTCCAACTTCTGCGGCACACCCCTCTTGATATGCTGCTGTATGTAGGCGGCATTGCGGCCGATCATCCTGGAAAGACCGGCATAATCTTCGCCGCGCTCCTTGATCAGCCGGTCCAGCGCGGTGCGTGCGTCAACGTTGCTCATACTCCCTCAAGTATCAGCAGGATTTTACCTAGACAAGTAGGATTCTGCATACGAGGCTAAGCACATGACGATTCGGAGGGTGTCGTGTTGTTAAGGCGTATCGAGACTTTTATGCGGGCAAGCAAAATGCCGCCTGCGACATTCGGCAGACGAGCCGTGGGCGACGCGAACTTCGTGTTCGACCTGAAAAACGGTCGCGAGCCGCGGCGAAAGCTAGTGAGTAAAGTGGAGGCGTTCATCGCATCCCATGAGGGAGAGGCACGATGAGCCGCTGCCTGGAACTTGCAGGCGCGATGCTCGCGCTCAGTGCGCTTGCCGGCTGCGCATCCTTCTCCACCAAGCTCGGTAACCGTGCACTGCTTGGTGGCTATAAGATCATGGATGCTCCCACCTCCGAGGTGCCGATCGGCGCACGGTGGCAGCAAGGCTATGGTCCGGTCGGGCCGGGCGCAGCAGCCGAGAATATCGTCACGCGACGCAGCTTCAGCTCTCTTACGCTCAGCCGGGCAGCGCGGCGGGGGCTCGAAATCCGGATGGCCGAATACATTGGGCTTCAGCCCGGCAGCAGCGCGAAGTTGTCTGCCAGTGTCTCGGAGATCAGCGTCTCTTCGGTAAAGGATTCAGCGAAGCTCGGGTATCAACCGGGCGACGCCTTCCTTTCCGATGCCATGAAGGCATCCAAGATCACCATCACAACGGAGAGCCAGGCGGAAGCTGAGCTGGTGGCGGGACTGCAGGCACGCGGCCTGCGTGTCGCCAGCCAAGGGACGGCAGAGGGTCAGGAGACACTCACCGTGGAAGGTGTGGATCTGTTCTTCGCCTATCGAGTGGTGCGGCTTGAACGAAACGAGGCAGGCGGCGCATCGCTCGGCAGGGTGCTGAAGCGCCCCCATGCGCCGGGGTGGTGAGCCATGGAGATCTTGGATGAACTTGAGCCCCGCTTCCGAGCCACCGTGGAGGAACTCATCATCGTGTGCGACGAAGCCGGCTTCCGGGTCGTGCCCTACCAGGGATATCGCAGCCCAGAACAGCAGGCGCGACTGTGGCGCCAGTCACGGACGCGAACGCAGATCGATGCTCGCCTGCGGCAGCTGAGGGCGGCGGGCAAATCGCACGTAGCCGACATCATCGAAGTAGTGGGGCCGCAGCATGGCCAGCACGTCACTAACGCGCTGCCATTCGAGAGCAGCCACCAGTTCAGACGTGCAGTCGATTGCTACATCGAGGGTCCGGAGAGCGGGCGTGCGCTCTGGCGAGATCGACGCCTGGATGGTGCCGAGTTCGGACGGGCGGGCCAGTTGTATGAGCGGTTCGGACGGGCGGCTGAGGCCCTGCAGCTTACGTGGGGCGGGCGGTGGTCAATCGGCGACTTTGGGCATGTGCAGGCTAAAGGGCCGGGCGCTTTCGCCTAGTGGCGTGTTGGTTCGCCCATTGAATGTAGATCGCACGGCCGACTTGATACAGGCCTACATCGAAGTGGCCGGGGAGACTGGTGGCGCCGGGCTTTCGACGCTTAAGTCAGTGAGTGAGCCTCTTTGCTCGAAAGCTGCCGTTTCTAGACGTGCGAAACGCAAATGTGAGGGCCGTTGTTCATACCACTCTGCGCGCTGTTTCTGCCCCGGTGGAGGGGAAGTTGCCAATCAACTTCGGGGTTTCACACCACTTTGACTCCAGTTCCTGGCGCCTTGGCGCTGAACCGGAACAGGTAACAATCGCCATTCGGCTGACGGCGCGCTGAAAAACAAAAGGGGTTCTCCAGCGCTTACGACTTTGAAGGCCTTTAGGAAGGATCGTTCCCAAGTACGCTTGCCTCTACCTCGAATCCTTGCAAGGTTTCGCGGGGAAAACGCGGGGGTAGAAACGTGTCGAGCAAATATCTCTTCGGACGGGCATCGGATGCGCAAATCTTACGACTGATGGAGGAGCTTGTTCGCATCTTCACCGTCAGTTCTGCAACCGCGCGCATTGGCGACCTCGGCTCAATCACAATCGAGAAGAATGCGGAGGGAAACACCTCTGAGAGCGACGAGGGGCTCAGACCGCTGTTGGGGGAGTCTACTTACCTCATCACGGACATGGCTTGGACCGCTGGCAAATCGCACAGAGTTTCATACTGGCGATCAAAGAAGTGGGCACTCAACCCACATAACAATCAAGAACATGTCGTTCACCCCGACAACCCTTATGTGGACGCGCTGGAGGTCCAAGCGGCCACGGAGAATGCTCCCGCTGTCCTACGCCCCGTCAATCAGTTCCTGGACATGGCTCCTCCGGTGGTGGGTGGTCCCGGCGCAGCTGGGCCTCTGGAGCAAGCCCAGGCCATTCTAAACCGGGTAAGCTCTTCAGTTGCGACTTTGGTGGAACACACCGCGGAGCGTCAGAAGGATCTTGATCAAACCCGCACCTCATTGGCGAGGGAGGCCGACGAGGCGATTAAGGCCGCGCGAGCGGAAGCGCAGGAGCAGGTGCAGGCTCATCGTCGCGAGTTTGAGCAAAAAGAACTACAGCTCGCAGAACGAGAAAAGGGCTTGGATGATCGCGCCAACACGCATGTGCGGCGGGAGTTCGCCGCCCAAATGGCGTCACTTTCAGACACTCGCCTCGCCAGCAATTTGCTGACCAAATCTGAGCGTAGCTTTCAGATTCCTGTGCTTATTGCTCTGCTCGCAGTCGCGGGTCTGTCGTGGCTCATCGCAACAGAGTTGGCGTCCCTAGAGGCGTACGGCTCCAATGCCAGCGTGATTTTGGCGGAGGCCAAAACGGCTGCCGAGCAGAAAAGCGCGATGCTCCAGAACATCGATCGGCAGATACTCTATGGGCAGATAAGGGTAGGCCTTCAATCCTTGGGCGTAGCTGCGCTGGTATGGTTTGCACTTCGGTTCGCATCTGCGCGCTATAAGGTGGTAAGTAGTTGGGAACGGGATCTGCACAAGTTCAGATTGGACACGGAACGCGCTGGCTTCTTGGTCGAGGGTGATCTGGAGGCGAGGAAAGTGAATGATGTCGGGCTCCCTGACGTCCTGCTAGAGAGCTTCTCTCGCAACTTGTTCACAGGCCACGATGGACAACCCACAGGGAACGCCAACGAGGAGTTGGGCGGTACTCTCAGCACCCTGCTCGGTCAGGCAGCGAGAGTGAAAGTGGGGCCGGATGGCGTGAACGTGGAAGTGGAAGGTCGGGGTATTCGGCGAGCCAAGAAACTCCTGGAGCAAGATGTAGCTTAGACCATCATTTGCCTCTCATATCGATGGACGACATTTCGAGACAGTTTTCCTGCTTCCCCGACACAGCTGTGCGACACTCCGCCGCGATAACTGATCTCAACAGCGGACCTAACCCCGCCGCTGCGAAGCGAAACTCCCTGATCGGCCCCGCTCTTGACCCCTGAGAGCGGGGCCTTCGCGTTTCGGGCTCTCCGGTGCGCGAAGTCACACTTTGGAAAGCCGCAGCGGCGATGCGGGCGGCGTTCGTTGCTTTGCTTAATCAGGAAGTCACCGTGTCGCGCGACGTCGTTCTGATCGCCGCCCTTGCGCTCGCCTTCGCGGCGATGCTGGCAAGCTTTGGGCAAGGCTAGGAAATCGCTACCCAAGCCACGTGGAATGTCTGCAACGGTGGTTAGCTGACTTAGGCTTTGGTGAGGCGTTGCAGCCATGCCTCCGCCTGTTTCGGCTCACCGAGCGCATTGGAGGCGGCCCTCCCACGTGCTGCTTCAAACTGCTCATTGAGAGGGTACGGGCCGTCACCGATGCGGGGCCCGTAGTCTGTTGATGGCCTGAGCTAAATCACGAAGCTCGCTCAACTCGGAAGGGACACTAGGAGAATGAAGGTGTTCGTTGTGGCCGAAGAGGCCCCACCGGCCGTCGGCGCAGTCAGTCAGCGCCTGCGAAAGCAAAGTGCGATACTCACGCTCCAGTTCGACCAGTTGCTGCGAGAGGCGCTCGCTTTTTTCCATGCCGCCGCTGCTTAGCTTCCCGTTTGATGTCCGCAATGAGCAATGGGGAATCAGGGAAGCGACCAATCGACCCGGCGAGTCATGAACGTTGGGATCGGTTTGCCTGCTTTGTTTAGGGCGGGGCGATACGCGCCTAGCTCTTTGATCCTCTGACAAGACACGGAATCGAGGTCCTTGCTTCCGCTCGACCGTTCAACAGCACAGCTACGAACCGCGCCGTCCACACCGATCTCCCATCTAATGAAGGATGCTCCTTGCTGACGCTTGCGAAGTGCGGCCTTCGGATAATCCGAGTAGTTCCAAATGCGACGAACGGGATCGGCCGTCGCCTGTGTAGCCACCTCTTCGCTGTATCGCTGCATCAACACTTGGCAGACAGCCGCGGCACGTTCGGAAGACAAGCGGGACGTACTGGGTTTGCATTCGGCGGCACGCCCGTCGGAAGCCTTTGTGATCATCACTCCGTCCACACCAGCCGCATCGGGTGAGGGAGCAGTGGCCATCGCTTGCAAGAGGAAAGCTAGAACGCCAGGAAACGTAATCATCGCATCGATTTGGCAGATGGACCCGCCTGTCGCAACGTCAGCAATGGGTGGAAAACGGACAGGGTGACTGCCCCGAGTTATCGCGGCAGTGAATGCTTATGAGCGTCACAGCAGAGAACATCGTGCAAGTGGTCGACGCTCTCACGAGCCACCCGTGGTTTTCGCGAAGCGGAGCCCGCTTCCTACCAGTAGCCGAAGCCCGCTTTCACGAAGTCGATCCGGGCACGCTGACTTGGGATTGGTGTGGTCGGCACGCCGCTGAGCGCGGGTTGCGGGGTGCAGTCGCCTACTACGATCTCGACGGGCAGATCGTGAGCATCATGGTCATGGTCGCAGACGATCATGTGACGGAGATAGAGCTTTGGCGAGGGGACGGCACCGCGATCCTTGCACTGCCGCAACCTTCCGATCTGTAGGAAATGGTGCCAGACCGGATTTACCCGCCTCGTCCTTAATGTCCGCGATGGGTGGATAGCGGACGTTCAACCTAGACCTACCAGCTACTCGGTTTGCGGTTGCACAGGTGAAGCGTCAGCGGCGTTGAGGAGAGTCGAAATCGCGATTAGCACCTGCGCGTTCGCAAACGGCTTCTGGACCATGACGCTGTTCGGGACGCCTTGCGCTGTCCAATCCACACCGCTGTCGCCGCTCATGTAAACAATCGCCACATGGGGGTTGGTCGAACGAGCATGTCGTGCGACCTCCCAGCCGCTCGGGCCTGCACCCAGCCGAATGTCTGTGATAATGCCGGCAATGGCGGGCATGGTGTCGATCTTGGTCATCGCGTCAGCGGCATCGTCGCTCTCCAGGAGCACGTAGCCCCCCTCGTCCAAAGCATCCGCCAGTGCTGTGCGAATCAATGGCTCGTCTTCGACAAGAAGAAGAGTGGGTGGATTGTTCACTGTTTTCCGCCAGTTAGCTAAATGGCCCCATCAAACGAGTGGTTAATCGCTGGCGCTACAGAGCCCAACGAATGACGCCATATACTGGGCCCTCCGCTAAACGAAAATACTAGATAAGTTGCTGGTGAGACTTGTGTGCTTGCCATTCGTATAGCCTCACAACCAACCAGGAGGCCGTGATCACACACCCGCAAAGCAGCATCCACACAGCGATCGACGCATGTCGTCAGACAAGAGACGAAGCGGAAAACCTGTTGCGGTCAATCAACGAGGAGGGTGACACATACTTTGACCGCTCCGATGTTGGTGCCGACGTGGATGTCACGAAGGACCACATCGTGTTTCTTGAGACTGTAATCCAGCGCATGGAGCTGACTATCACCGCCTTGGAAAACTGCCCCACCTGACCTGCTCTCGCGCCCCTTAGAGTGGTTTTCCGCGCCTTCTCGAAGCGGACTCATGATCGGCAGCATCGCCGCTTTTCTGCGCACGAATCTGATCGTTCAATCGGGTCATTTGTTCACTCAGAGCCAGAAGAGCGCCATGGCCATTGGGCGCCCTGTCACCCATTAAGCTCATCTGTATTTTGAGGTGGGCACGCTGGTCCCAAAGCTCCCGCAAGCCTGCGCTGATCGCCACTGCCATGCGAGACCCCCTTAACATTGAGCATCACCATACGACAAATCGTTTCACAAAGCTAACGTTTCGCGTCGGCACATTCTGGAAGGACAGACGACCGGCCGGAGAACATGTTTGAAGTCCGCTATGGGTCGGAAGCGGACCCTACAACCGACGGACCAATGGACGTAGGCTTGGGGTTTATTCCGGCATTGGTGCCTCAGCTGGATCAGCGGCGGCTGTTTGAGCGGCAGTTGAGGTTCGTTTTCGCGTTCGCGGGGCAAGTGACCACCTTCGGCTAAAGTTGAGCAGCCGGACAGCGCGCCTTGTCCGGCTCGCATGGCGAACTACAGCGGAAATCCTCGCTTTTCTTTGGCTGGCGGACCGCCCGGACGAGGGCGGACACAGTCGTTTTGTCCGTCGAGAATGCGATGTTGCCCGGACAATTTGCCTGAGCCAAGAGCAGCGGTCCGCAGCCATCGCGGGCGACCCACTTCAAGTCTGGTGGCGAGGAGCGGACATTCCCGTCTGCAAACCTGTCCGCCCAAGGAATGGCTGAAAACTGCGGCTAATGATGCCGGCCGGACAGCCGGATGAGGGCCGGACAAAACCCAGTTGTCCGTTTGCAAAGCGTCGCCCAGCCCGGACAGACACGGACACACCCCTATAAGGGGTGTCCGATTGTCCGGCTGCCGATGCCCCAGGTCAGTCAGAAGAGTGAGGTATGGTGCTCGGCAGCCTCCGATGCTCATGCGACGATCAGGAGCGGCACGAGCGTGCTGGGCTGGAGGTTGGGGGACCATGGCCGCTGCGAAGGCGCTCAGGAGACACCATGGGCTCGCCGGCCCTCCGCGGCATCTGTTCGACCGCCGACGTGCCCCAGAACAGCTCTGGGTCCCTCCTAGCCACCACATGAGAGGGGGAGGGGGCGCAGACCACCATTTCGGACAGAGTTCAGATAGGCTCTAGGGGCATATGCGGAAACTGGGTCAGGCAGGCATGCGGCGCCGTTAGAAATGCAAGCGCCGCGGTGCGGCCTTAGAACTCACACCGCTTCTGCTTAGCGCCCTTATCGGACGGGAGCGGCGGACGAGCTGAGTGCCCGGAGTTGGTGGTTAGCGGCCTGTCTGCTTTCGGGGCACCGGGCGTGAAAGCCGACCTTCGTTCATGTCGCCGGCCAGAGGTCCTGAACGCATGCCGCTGCTTGGAGGTTGAGCGAACGCTTTGGAGCGCAAAGCAAGGCTTTCATTCGTTCGAGTATGTTCAGTGGCGCAGGCCGGCTATACTAGGGTTGGCAAGCTCAGTCGCACGACACCTGCTTTCCCGCTGCAAAGCAGGTTATTACCCCGCGTGCGATTAGATACACCGCGTCGATCCCCGACACTGCAGATGTCGCAAGGCAGCTGTTGAAGGCTGAGCCACGGTTGGTGCCGGTCGCGTCGTTTGTCAGCGAGGGCGCCAGCAGCCGGTAGGACCATCCACGAACGCGATACGGTTCACCTGGTCCGCGCCGATGCAGCATGACCGCGCCATCGTGGACCGCTGGGTTGATGGTGACGGCTGCCATCAGCTCTTCGGTGAAGCCCTCATCAAAGTCGCGCCCGAGGGGAGGCGAGGGGTCCCGGGGCATAGGCTCGCAATACAAAGGGAGTCGGCCGCCCGTCGAGAAGCAGAGCAGGACGGGGCTCTGGGTTGCCGGCAGCTTTCCGGCGACTTGCTTCAGGATCGCGGGAAGGCCAATCTCGGGTCGGCTCCGAGCCTCTATGCCCCTCCCTCTGCTCATCGCGACTTCCATGCTTCACCTGCTTCCCATGCGCTTCATAGGCCGCTTCATCATCACCGTCACCGTTCTGGCGGTGCTTGGGCTCATCGCCTTTAGCGGGGCTCTCGACAAACCCACCCTGGCCTCAGCGATGACCGTCGTCAGAAGGGTCCTCGGAGTAGAGGCGGTGATCGCCTTAATCGTGTACTACGGTTGGCACTACTTCCCGGGCATGACGCAGCGCTGGATCTATCCGCACATCGAGGACACCTGGGACGGGACCATCAACTACTTTCACGAGGGTAAGCACGGGAGGAAGGAAGCCGTTCTACACGTCAGCCAATCACTGGTGAGGATCAGGCTTGTCCTGGAGACGGACGAGTCTGTTTCGGAGACGCTAGTCGTCCGGCCGGAGCGGGATTCCGACTTTTCCCGTTTCCGGCTCTTCTACATCTACGAGAACCGGCAGCGTGACGGTCTCCCGAACAACGGGCGGTCGTATCGTGGCACGGCGCTGATCGAGCTGGGGCCGGGGAAGCCTTCTTGTCTCGTTGGCACGTATTTCACCGATCAGCGCGGAACGGGCACTATCGAGTTCAGGCGCAGGCGCGACGCGAGGAAGTGGTACTGGGGCTGGTGGCGAGCCCTGACGGAACCGAAAGGCGTCGCGGGCCCGGTCAAGCCTGAGGTTCGTTGGCGCGAACTCGCGCGTGCGGCCGGAGCGGACCCGTGGCCCGAGCCGCCGGCGGCTCATGACCGGGAGGCGATGGCGCAGTCACGGCCGGACATTGCACCTCCGGGACAGTAGCGGTCGTGTCCTACGGCTTAGCGGCGGAAGATGCGCTTGTTCGGCAGGTTGCGCGGTGGCATCGCAAGACCGCGCACGTTGATCTCCACTCTACGGCGGCCGATAATGCGGCCATATTGATAGACGGTCAGATCCATCGCGTGGTTGCCGTTGTAGGCCGAATGCTCTTCTGACACGGCGGAGTCGCCCGAATAGTGGCCGATGTCGTTTTTGTTCCACGCCTCGTGGCCGCGGTTGCGGACGGTCCAGCGGACCGCCGATCCCGGCGGCAGCTGGTCGGCGTTAACCAGCTCGAAGCGGATTGAGCAGTTCTTCACGATCGTGGGAAGCGAGTTCAGCCCTTCCTTGACGTAGGCGGCGTTGTCCTTCGACTCGGCGCGGATGCGGATCTGCGGATCGAATGCATAAGCCATCAGCGCAGTGCCCTTGCCAAGGTTCGCGTTGGTGGCGGCGGCAGTGGCGGCCTCGCCCTCTTCGCCGTCGAGGTCCTCCGGCATGGGAAAGAAGTGCTCGAACGCCTCCGTCCAGATCTCCGCCGCGTTGGCCTCGGTGGTCATCGCGTTGGCCCGTCTCGCGATGTCCTCAAAGTCGCGCAGTCGCGACCTGAGCGCGTCCGTGGCGTCCGGGCCGAGCCGGTTCAGGTTCTCGGTCTCGTCAACCGGGTTGGGCACCTCGGCGCTGTCATCCAGGCGGTTGGCCATGGCGGTGATGATCAGCTCGAGCACGTCGTCGTCACCGCTGGCCTGGGACCGGTCCAACGTGTTCATGGCCTCTCCGACGAGCACGGTCACGGTAATGGAGGAGGGGCGCAATGCGTCATCCATCTTCAGCGCCGCCCACATCTTCATGTAGCAAACCAATCGCCGCAGCAGTGCCCGATCCGCGGCATCGTCGAACAGATCCTTGAACCACTTATAGATGGCCTTGGGGTCGCTCGCCTCCCATCCCTTGGTCTCGGTCGCTAGCGCGCGGTGGTCGACGGTGGGGTCGAGATGGTAGCAGGGGACGTCGATGTGAAAGTCCGGCTTAAAGGAGATGCGGCAGCACCGCTCCTTCGGGTCGTCCACGCCAGTCGCGTCGTTGTCCTCGTCGTTCGCATAGTCGAGCAGCGCGTTCTGCACGAACTGCTTGAACCCCTCAGGGTCGTAGTTGCCCTCCGCGTCGTCGCCGGCCCATTCGAAGTAGAGCCCGAGGTCGATGTCGAACTCGGCGCCGGACTTCCAAGGCCGGATCTGCGTGTCGAACTTGTACGAACCCTGGAGCCAGGAGCTCATCGGGTAGCCCGTGTCCTCCTGGAGCCGCGACTTGAGGAAGTCTCGCAGATCGTTCCAACGGGCCTGCTGGGTGGCGAACTGCTCCTTCGAAGGGGTGATGCGTGAATATAGGGTCTGGTCGGACTTCGAGTTGAACAGGCGTGCGGCGCAGGACATTCCGGCTCCTTAGATCTTGGCGTTGACGAAGACGAAAGAAGGCGCTTCGTGACTTAGCAGCACGCGCACTCGCGGATCGGCTGAGACCTCGGCAATCGAACTCCGCGCGAGTGATTGGAGGTTGCTCATCGCCTCTGGCGTGGCGGCGTCTAGCGCCAGCACGGCGCGTTGCTCATCTGCCTGTCGCCGATCTATGCGCAGGTAACGGTCGGCGAGTGCGTGCCGCATCATGTCGTGGATGAGCGCCTGCTGGGACCCGATCATCACGTCCGTGAGCCGCTGGTTCCGCATCCAACCTGCGACCCCCATCTGCGGATTCAATCCAGCCGACATGGCGAAGTCGGTTGTCGTGGTGCCGACGCTTAGGACGTGGATGTCACCCCTCCGGACACCTAGGAACTGCTCCGCCTCGTGTACGGCGATCATATCCGGCGAGTTCGCGAACATGCCACCATCAGCGTAGAGCTCGTTGCCGATCCGGTGCGCCGGGAAGTACGTCGGTGCCGCGGAGGTTGCCAGAGCCACGTCGGCGACCTTAAGTCTCCAGTCCAGCACGAAGCGCTCGTGATGCCCGGTCTTGAAGACCTTCGGACCGCCCTTCGTCAGATTAACCGCCGGCACTACCACTGGCCGGAGCAGGTCGGACATGCACGTGTCTGCGCCGACGATGTCCTCGATCGTCTCCCTGAGCGGGTCGGGCCGGTAGAGCGGGGCTGGAACGTTGCGCAGGAGGCGTCCGAACCACCCGGCCCTCGATTTCGGGGGAGGGTGCGGAAAGACACGGGGACCGTGCCTAATGAAGGCGTCGCGGATATCGGCCGCGGACCGCCCAGCGGCTAGGCCGAGCGCCACGATGCCGCCGATGGACGTACCGGCGAAAAGGTCGAAGCACTCATTCATGCGCCTGCCGGACCGCTCCTCCAGCTCTGCAAGAACGGCGGCGGTGTAGAGGCCGAGGAACCCCCCACCCGATAGCGATAGGAGCTGAAACCTCATGGCGCCCATTTTCGCGGACACGCGACCAACTTTGCGCCGGAGTGGTATCTACGACTCGCGCCCAACTTCTATTCCTTTGTTAAACGCTCTGTCGTGCTCACAACGTGCTTCCGGATCGCGTCTTCCAATGCGAGACAGACCTTTTCGACGATGCCGGTTGAGCTTTCGGTCCAGCCCAGCTTGTACCATCGTTCGACCAGTACCGCGCCCTCGCTGTCGAACCCGTCCCAATCTGTGCGGGCGTGCTGCGTCACGATCTCGAACACGTAGCATCGCTCCAGGCTCGGCGCGCAGGTTAGGACGAGAACGAGTTGCTTTAGAGCCAGAAATTTCGGTTTGAGTACGAGGCGAAGTTGCGCGCGCTCCATCGGGCAATTGAGTCGCAGGTCGTACTGCTCCGTCCAGTCCGGATTTAAGGCCATGAACGAGCCGCTTAACTGTTCATTTAGTCGCTCCCAAGCGCTCTGCCTTTTCTTCACTCGCTTGATCTCGGCGGTAACAAAATTGTCGGGTCGGCTCTCTCTTGCCAAGACTCTGATAATGAAGTCACGGGAAGTGGGCTCCGAGAAGGTCGAATGCTCCGTTGTTTTCAGCTCGAAAAGGTCGCCGAACTCTCCTATCTTGAAGCGCGTCAATATGCCGTCGAAGAGGGAATCTACGGTATCTTTTACAGCCTCTGGAGCGCCCATTTCTTGTTCAGCCCTAATTAGCAAATCGACCGTGGAGATCGGCGCTGGCAACGAGGTCGGATCTTCTGTGTCTTCGGGCTCATCTGTCTCTCCTAGCCCCCTCCATCTGGCGCGGAACAAATCTCGGAAACCCTCTAGCTTAGTCGCATCATCACTGAGCAACTCGCGACCCGTTCCCTGCGATACGAAGAAAGGAGTTTGATCATCATTCTCGATGAACTTGTCTCGAAGGGCGTTGATGATGTCGCCGTAGAAAACCGGCCCATCGGTTTTGGTGAGGCAAGCCTCTAGAAAAGATCGAGTGAATTCGCTAAGCGGCTCCCCGCCAAACGAGCTCTGATCCTCCAGCGATGATGATAGTTGGATGACATTTCGGAAGCCATCCTTTGAGATCGGAATGGCATGTCGATCCGTCTTGATGAGGAGTGTCCCCGACGAGCAGGCGTCGGTGACTTTAACCAATAAATCTGGCTTAGCGGGGCGAAGGAGGTCGTGAAGGGTTGTATGCGACAGGCCGGTTCGATGGGGTTTGACGGAGTCGAAGTCGGACCCGCAATAGAAGAACTCGCTGCCTATCTGCGCTCCATGTCCGGAGAAGTAGATGAACACCTCCTCGTGGGACTGATCCAACTCAAGCGCGTCACGAATAGCGGCCTGCATCCTGTCTCCATCGGCGTCCAACACCGACACGATTTCGTCGAAGCGACCGGTTGCCTCTAGTAACGCTCTCATCGCCACTATGTCTTCCTGACAGCATACGAGATCTTGCTGACGTGTGTAATGCGCGTTGCCGATGAGGATCGCCGTCGAAACCACCATTTGCCTCCGTGTTTCTGCTGCGCCTTCTTGGTAATGCGCGTGCCACTCCGCTGCTAGCTGTTAGGGGTTCCAGTAGAGCCGCTACGCCGGCAAAGGTCTGGCCGGCGCGTCCGTTTGTTCAAAGAGCGTGTCATATAGATACACGGCGACAGCTGCCGACCATGAGGCCCGATCGAAGAGCGGCGTCGCGCCTGCCCGCATTGCTCTAAAACGTCCGCTTCTGACACGTGAATTTAGAGCAACCTATGTCGCTAATTGGAAGCAGAACTGTCGCTTTTGCGGGCTCTCTCGGTGGTCAGCAATGGGCGCCAAGACGACACCCTCCATTCACAACTCATACATGGCTATAAGCCAACTGAGGGCAGATGCTCCCCTATCCCGTTGTCCGCTTCCTTCTCCCGAACTTCGTGCTTTGGGCCGGATTGATGGCCCCCGGTGTCGCCGCGCAGCCCAGCAACGCAGAAGTACGCCGGCTATCGCCCGAGCAGAAGGAGAGCATTCTCCGAGGCAGTGATGGATCGGCAACGGACGCATTCCTAAGCGCCGCGCGAGGCGGAGGCGCCTCAAGTCAAATCCATGGAGAAGTTGGGGCTATGGTAGGCAGTGGCGGATCTCGCGGGATATTCGGAACGACGCATGTGCCTTTGGGCGAGCGCGGCTCTGCCACATTCTTCATTGAGAAATCCGAGTACGGGCAGATGCGTCCAGCGAGACGTCGAGCAAGGTAGCGACCGAGGACCGCGCAGCCCTGTCACCGCCGCGGTCCTCAACCACGCTGAGCGTTAGTTGCTCAGGCGCCCGCGATCCCCGCCTCGGCCTTATAGGTCGCGAGCCGACTGTGCAGGTTCGCCATTTCCGCGTCACTCAGCGCACTGGCAACCCAGGCAAAGCAGATGCCGTCGTTCACCGCATTGAAGGTTCCGGAGTTACGGAACAGCCCAAAGTTGGCGATCGACAGCGTGGTGGCTGCCACCGGCGTCACTGTCGCCGAGAAGACTCCGTTTAGGAATGCAACCTTGTCGCTCGTCGCGGCCGGGCGCCGGGCGAGCGCTCGGTGACCATTGCGACTGGCTTGCGCCCCGCGGGCGATGCTGTTGGTGCCATCGTTGCAGCGGAAGGTCTCATTGCCGCCGGTGCTCGCGTTGATGAGCAAGCGGCTGCCATCGGCAGCCTGTCCCATCTGCGGCAGGTTGGAAGCAGAGGCATTGCCTGCGACGTTCGTCCAGACACCCATGGCCACATCGTTGAGGCTGTCGAGGTAGGTCCCGGACGCAAAACCGAGATCAATCCAAGCCGTGCCGGAAGTTCCGCAGCGGTATCCGGCATTGGCTGCGAATGTGCAGCCGTTGTTCGTCCCCTTGATGGAGCGCGTCCAGTTCAGAAGGGCATGCTGTTCTGTCTCGGCAGCGAAGTCGTAGAACCCTGACAACTTGGCCCAGATCCCATCAGCCTTCAGTCCCGCGATTAGCGTGTTGATGGCAGCAATGCGGGATGTTGTCGGCATCCCCGACATCCGACCTAGGAGCGCATTGGTTTCTGCTTCGCGAGATGCAGCGGCCTTCCTAAGAGCATCTTGCTCAGCGCCGGCAGCCATCCGAATGGCAGCCAATATCAGGGCTGGAACGGGCATTACGGCGTTCTCCTATGAATGAAGGTTGAGGGACAGGGCGGCCGCCGCCGCGAAAAAGGTCCAAAAGCCGACGTGAATGCCGGTCTGCTTCTGGTCCGCAGGCATGGCCGCAACGATGCGAGGAAAGATTCCGGCAGCGTCGTTACGGGCGATGTAGTTGAGTATTTCGGCAGCCTGGCGCCGCCCGGTTGCGCAATCTTCAGCCCAGTTCCCTGTAGCGTTAAGCCAAGAGACAGAGTCACACTCTGACTGAGTGGCAGCAATGTCGTAAGTCATCACGTTCGGTTCCCCCCGGGAAGGCTCCAATATCGAAGCGAATCGAACAATGATTTAAACACAGCATCGAGTCAAACCACGTTTGATATTCAACCTATTGTTGAACCGTCACCACGAAGATGTTCAAGAGATCGGTTTCGCCACAACGAATCTTTCGCTCGACATAGTAATCACCGGTCGGGCATTCGAAGTGCTGCCTGATAGTGCGTGACACCAAGCTGCGCCGCATTATTGCTCGTAAGCTACAGGAAGGGCGAAGTTGGCCCTGGCCCGACTCCATGATGCGGGCCAGCGCCGAGCGACGTTAGGGCAAAAATAGGGGCAGAAGACGCTAAGTGCCAAAAAGTCGTTTTATTTCAACGACTGCTGGCGGAGACGGAGGGATTCGAACCCTCGGTACGAGTAATCCCCGTACGGCGGTTTAGCAAACCGCTGGTTTCAGCCACTCACCCACGTCTCCGGATGCGGCGCGAGCGGGCGATAGCAGGGGCTTCCCCGCTGATCAACGGCGCTGGCGTGATTCGTTCCGGCGCGATTTCGATTCCGTCCATCGCGGGTTCATTGTCTCGCCCGCACGATTGAGGCTAGGGAATCAGCGAGATAGAAGGATGGGGACGATGGGCAAGAGCTTCGGGGCTTGGCTGGCTGCGGCGGTGGCGATCGCCGCGCCGGCCATTGCGCAGGTGCAGGCGGTCGATCCCAACACAGTGATCGACGCGGACCTGGGGCCTGCGCCAAGCCAGCCGGCGCCCTCGCCCAGCAGCAACGTCTATTATGGCGACACCGCCCCAGCGCCCGCCCCTGGGCCGGTGCAGCCGATGCAGCCGGCGGAGCCCGCTCCCGCCGCGCCGGCAGCCACGGTCACTCCTGGCCAGACCTATAAGAAGGACGATCTGATCGGCGCCGCCGAGGGCGTGTTCGGCAAGGGCGCCAAGGGGCTCGCGTCGCTCCTCGAGAAGATCCTCAAGGATCAGGGCGAGCCGAGCGGCTATATCACCGGCCGCGAGGCGAGCGGGGCGTTCATCGTTGGCCTGCGCTATGGCTCTGGCACGCTCCAGCACAAGGTGGAGGGGCAGAGGCCCGTCTATTGGACCGGTCCCTCGGTGGGCTTTGACGCCGGCGGCAATGCCGGCAGCACCTTCGTGCTGGTCTATAACCTCCATGACTCGCACGAGCTCTACCAGCGTTTCCCGGCCGGCGAGGGCAATGCCTATTTCGTCGGCGGCCTGACCGCGAGCTATATGCGCTCGGGCGATGTCGTGCTGATCCCGATCCGCATGGGCGCGGGGCTACGGCTTGGCGCCAATGTCGGCTATATGAAGTTCAGCGAAAAGCAGCGCTGGCTGCCGTTCTGACGATCTGACCTTCGTCAGATCGTCACCCCGGACTTGATCCGGGGTCCCGCTGCCTGCCTTGCGAAAAGAAGAAGCGGGATCCCGGCTCAAGGCCGGGATGACGGGATTAATCGCCACCGCAGCCTCTTACCCGCATGGAACGGAACGACCTCGCCGACCCGCTCCGGCACCTGCACCTCAACCCGCTCCAGCGTGACCGTCCCCTCGTTCAGCGGCAAACCGTAAAAGCGCGGCCCAAACTCGCTGGCGAACGCCTCGAAGCGGTCAAGCGCCCCGTCCTCCTCGAACACGGTCAGATAACTCTCCAGCGCAAAAGGCGCGTTGAAGATCCCCGCGCAGCCGCAGCTCGCCTCCTTGGCGCTAACCGCATGCGGCGCGCTGTCGGTGCCGAGAAAGAATTTGGGCGAGCCCGAAACCGCTGCGGCACGCACCGCCAGCCGGTGCTGCTCGCGCTTGGCGACGGGCAGGCAATAGGCATGTGGGTTGATGCCGCCGGCGAAGATGGCGTTGCGGTTGATGTGCAGGTGCTGCGGCGTGATCGTCGCGCCGATCAGCGGCCCGCTCTCCGCCACGAAGCTGGCAGCCTCTGAGGTGGTGATGTGCTCCAACACGATCTTCAGCGCGGGGAAGTCGCGGACCAAGCCGATCAGCGTGCGTTCAATAAACACGGCCTCGCGGTCGAAAATGTCCACGTCCGGGTCGGTGACTTCGCCATGCACCAGCAGCGGCATGCCGATGCGCTGCATCGCCTCGAGTGCCGGGTAGAGGTTGCGGATGTCGGTCACGCCGTGCGCGGAGTTGGTGGTGGCATGTGCAGGATAGAGCTTGGCCGCAACCCACACGCCGTCCGCATGGCCCCGCGCCAGCTCGTCCGGAGATGCATCATCGGTCAGATAGCAGGTCATTAGCGGTTCGAAGCCGGCGCCGGCCGCTGCGAGGATGCGCTCGCGATAGGCGCGTGCCGCTTCGACGCTGGTCACCGGCGGCGCCAGGTTCGGCATCACGATGGCGCGGCCGAACTGGCGGGCTGTGTAGGGGGCCACCGCCGCCAGCATCGCGCCGTCGCGGAGGTGCACGTGCCAGTCGTCGGGGCGGCGGATGGTGATGCGGGCTTGGGATTCCATGCGGGCGGCCTTAACTGACCACCATGAGCGGAACCACCCTCGTCGAACGCGCCCTGATCCGCCTGAGCGGCGAGGATGTGCGCGGCTTTCTCCAGGGCCTGGTCACGCAGGACCTGGCGCTGGTGCAGCCAAACGCACCCCGATGGGCCGGACTGCTGAGCGCGCAGGGCAAGGCGTTGTTCGACTTCATCCTGTGGGTGGAAGGCGATGACATATTGATCGACTGCGAGCGTGCCTCGGCCGGCGATCTCGCCAAACGGCTGACCATGTATCGCCTGCGCCGGCCGATCTCGATCGAGCGGGAGTCCGTGCTGTGCGTGCATTGGTCGCGGGGAGAGGGCACGCCCGATCCGCGCCTCGCTGACCTGGGTGGCCGTTGGCTGGCGCCCGAAGCCAGCGGATCGCCCGCCGACGCTGCCTTTCGCGAGCATCGGCTGCGGCTCGGCGTCACGGAAGGGCGGAACGAGCTCGGCGACGGTGCCAATCTCTGGCTCGAATGCAATGCGGCGGAGCTGAACGGCGTGAGCTTCGGCAAGGGCTGTTACGTCGGCCAAGAGAATACCGCGCGGATGAACTGGCGCCAGAAGGTCAATCGCCGGTTGTTCGTCGTCGAGGCCGATCAAGACCCCGGCGACGCTGCCCAGGCCTGGTATCCGGAGCTTGGCCTCGCGGTCGCACGCATCCGGGTCGAAGACCGGAGTGTCGGTTGGGCGCGACCCATCATACCAGAGTGGCTGGAGGCGGCGCTGGCATGAGACGTGTGATCGCTCTGGCATCGCCGCTGCTGCTCGGCGCCTCGCAGCCCGCTGCCATCCCGGTGCAGCGCGCGGAAATCGTGCGGACCTATCCTCACGACGCCGGCGCGTTCACCCAGGGGCTGCTGTATGCCGATGGGCGGCTGTACGAGAGCACGGGTCTCGAAGGGCGCTCATCGGTCCGCCATGTCCGGCTCGAAGACGGCCGAGTGCTGCGTCAGGTGGCTGTTCCGCCGCCCTTTTTCGGCGAGGGGCTGGTCGCCTGGGGCGACCGGCTGATTAGCCTGACCTGGCAGCATGGCCGCGCCTTCATCTGGGACAAGGCGACACTGAAGAAGCTCGGGGAATGGCGGTATCCAGGAGAGGGCTGGGCGCTGACCCATAATGGCCGCGAGCTGATCATGAGCGACGGCACGCCGCAGCTGCGCTTCCTCGATCCGGCGACCTTCAAGGAAAGGCGCCGCATCACCGTCAAGGCGTACGGGCAGCTGGTGCCGCGCCTGAATGAGATCGAGTGGGTGAAAGGCGAGATCCTCGCCAATATCTGGATGACCGATCGCATCGCCCGAATCGATCCGGCGAGCGGCCGGGTGAGGGGCTGGATCGACCTGTCCGCCGTCTCCCGCCGCGTGCCGAACCGCGGCACTGACGATGTCGCAAACGGCATCGCTTATGACGCAAAGGGCGACCGCCTGTTCGTCACGGGCAAGCATTGGCCGCTGCTGTTCGAGGTGCGGCTTAAATAGCCCCTCCGCTGCAAGGGGAGGGGGACCGCCAGCCATAGGCTGGCGGTGGAGGGGTGTCCCGGTGAGTGAGTCTCACCGGCGGTGACACCCCTCCGTCAGCCCTCCGGGCTGCCACCTCCCCTTGCAGGGGAGGATCGGCGCGCCATCCGCACCAGCGCAAACAGGGCGATGCCCGCCCACACCACATTTAAGGCTGCCGAGGGAATAGCGCCATTCCACCCGCTGTTGATCACGAAAGCGATCGCACCGCCCAGGTTCATCGCTTGATAGGCGATCGAGCGCGGCGCGAGACGCCCGGCGCTCAGCAGCAGATAGGCCAGCAGGATGAGGGCGGCGCCGATCCATCCGACCGCTTCGATCGCAAGGTTCAAGCGGCGAGCTTAGGTGCGAGTTCGAGGCCTAAAGCCTTGATCGTGCGAACAAGGGAGCCGATATCGCTCTCGGCAGTCAGCAGGTCCGCGTTGAGCCCTTTTGCGCGGGCGACGTCCTGGACGCACGCAGCGATCAAGTCGGGATCGCCGTCGGCGAATGCCGCTTCCAGATAGGCGAGCATGCGATCGGGGCTGGTTAGCCGTTCGACCGGATCCCACCGGGTGAACTCAACCTCCATGCTGCGACCTCCAAGCAGCGGCAACTTGCCGAGCCTTCCCTATATCACGTTCCTGGCTGCTTTTGTCTCCCCCGACGAGCAGCACGATGAGCGTTGTACCGAACTGCGAGTAGTAGACGCGATAACCAGGCCCGTAGTGGATCCTGAGTTCATATAGGCCGTGACCAAGGCTTTTCACGTCACCCGGTTTGCCGAGTGAGAGACGCCGGATACGAGCGTCGATGAGCGCTTGCGCGCGCCAGTCTCGCAGCCGCTCGATCCAACGAGAATATCCGCTGGATTCGATGACCTCGACGGCACCACTCACGCCGCGGCGAGCTTCCTCAGCACATAGGGCAGGATACCGCCGTTGAGGAAGTAATCCAGTTCGTTGACGGTATCGATCCGGCAGCGCGTCTGGAAGGTCTCGGTCGAGCCGTCCTTGCGAGTGAGGGTGACCTCCACATCCTGACGCGGGCGCAGGCCGGCCACGTTCGCGATGCTGAACGTCTCCGATCCGTCGAGCTTCAGCGTGCCCCGGTCAACGCCGTCTGCGAACTGCAGCGGCAGCACGCCCATGCCGACCAGGTTCGAGCGGTGGATGCGCTCGAAGCTCTCGGCGATCACCGCGCGGACGCCCAGCAGGTTGGTGCCCTTGGCTGCCCAGTCGCGCGACGAGCCGGTGCCATATTCCTTGCCCGCTACGACCACGAGCGGCGTGCCGTCGGCCTTGTGGCGCATGGCGGCGTCGTAGATCGCCATGACCTCGCCATTATAGTGGGTCATGCCGCCTTCGACGCCCGGCACCATCTCGTTCTTGATGCGAATATTCGCGAAGGTGCCGCGGGTCATGACCTGGTCGTTGCCGCGGCGCGCGCCATAGGAGTTGAAGTCGCCGCGGCTGACCTGATGCTCCATCAGATAGCGGCCGGCCGGCGAATCCGCCTTGATCGAGCCGGCGGGCGAGATGTGGTCGGTGGTGATCGAGTCGCCCAGGATCGCCAGCGGCTTGGCGTCGACGATGTCCTGCACCGGCGCCGGCGTCATCGACATGCCCTCGAAATAGGGGGGGTTAGCGACATAGGTGGAGCCGGCGCGCCAAGTGTAGGTGTCGGAGCCTTCGACGTTGATGCCCCGCCATTTCACATCGCCCTGGAACACGTCAGCATAGCGTGACTGAAACATGTCGCGAGTCACGTTCGCGTCCATCAGCGCGCGCACTTCGGCGTTTGAGGGCCAGATGTCCTTCAGGAACACGTCGGCGCCGTCGGAGCCCTTGCCGATCGGCGTGTTGATCATGTCCTGCGTCACCGTCCCCTTCAGCGCATAGGCGACGACCAGCGGCGGCGACGCGAGGAAGTTCGCCCGCACGTCCGGCGACACGCGGCCTTCGAAATTGCGGTTGCCGGACAGAACGGACGCGGCGACCAGGTCATTGTCGTTGATCGCCTTGCTGATCGGCGCGGGCAGGGGCCCGGAATTGCCGATGCAGGTCGTGCAGCCATAGCCGACCAGGTTGAAGCCGATCGCGTCCAGATCCTCGGTCAGCCCCGCGGAGTTCAGATAGTCGGTGACCACTTGCGACCCCGGTGCGAGGCTGGTCTTGACCCAGGGCTTGCGGGTCAGGCCCTTCTCCCGTGCCTTGCGGGCGACCAGGCCGGCCGCGACTAGCACCGAAGGGTTGGAGGTATTGGTGCAGCTGGTGATGGCGGCAATCACCACGTCGCCATTGGCGATGCCGTGATCCTCACCCTCGACGGTGTGGCGCGGATGGCTGGTGACGTCGGAATAGGCTCCAGACAGCGAGGCGTTGAACACCTCGTCGACCTGGCCGAGAGCCACCCGGTCCTGCGGACGCTTCGGGCCGGCGAGCGACGGCTGCACGCTCGACATGTCGAGCGACAGCGTGTCGGTGAACACGGGATCGGGTGTCGCCGCGGTCCGCCACATGCCCTGCGCCTTGCAATAGGCTTCGGTGAGCGCGACGGTCTCCTCCGGCCGGCCGGTCAGGCGCATATAGTCGAGCGTCTGGGTGTCGATCGGGAAGAAGCCGCAGGTCGCGCCATATTCGGGCGCCATGTTGGCGATGGTCGCCCGGTCGGCGAGCGACAGCGCGTCGAGCCCCGGTCCGTAGAACTCGACGAAACGGCCGACCACGCCCTTGGCGCGCAGCATCTGGGTGACGGTCAGGACGAGATCGGTGGCGGTGATGCCTTCGGCCAGTTCGCCGGTCAGCTTGAAGCCGACCACTTCGGGGATCAGCATCGACACCGGCTGGCCCAGCATCGCCGCCTCGGCCTCAATGCCGCCGACGCCCCAGCCGAGCACGCCCAGGCCGTTGACCATCGTCGTGTGGCTGTCGGTGCCGACCAAAGTGTCGGGATAGGCGACCATTTCGCCTTTCTCGTCCTGCGAAGACCAGACGGCGCGGGCGAGATATTCCAGGTTGACCTGATGGCAGATGCCCGTGCCCGGCGGCACGACGCGGAAATTATTGAGCGCCTTCGACCCCCATTTCAGGAACTCGTAGCGCTCGTAATTGCGCTCATATTCGAGATCGACATTGGCTTCGAAGGCCTTGGGCGTGCCGAATTCGTCGACCATCACGCTGTGGTCGATGACCAGATCGACTGGCACCAGCGGATTGATCTTCTGCGCGTCGCCGCCCAGCTTGTTCATCGCGTCGCGCATGGCGGCGAGGTCGACGACGCAGGGAACGCCGGTAAAGTCCTGCATCAGCACACGCGCGGGGCGATACTGAATCTCGCGGTGCGAACGCTGCTCCTTCTGCCAGTCGGCCAGCGCCTGGATATCCTCGACGGTGACGGTGACGCCGTCTTCGAAACGGATCAAATTCTCCAGCAGCACCTTCATCGAAAAGGGCAGGCGGGAGACATCGCCGATCTTCACCGTCGCCTTTTCTATCGAATAATAAGCATAGCTCTTGCCGCCGACATCCAGCGTCGAGCGAGTGGCGAGCGTGTCCTGTCCGACGGCGGTCATAGGGGTCCCCCTTGGCTGTGATTTCGGTCGCTCGCGTTACGGAGCGCCGGCGATGTTTGATGGGGGCTCTAGCAAGCGCATGGGCTGGCGAAAAGGCTGTGCCGCAAACCATGCACCCTGAATCGGAGATGTGCGTTGTGATCGCCGCATCAGGAGGAAATCGGGCAATGGCCAAGGCACTTTCACGCTTCACCATCGAGCGGGCGGGCGACGAATTCATGCTGCATATCGAGGATGAGGATGGCGACACGCTGGAGCTCACCGCCAGCTTCGAGCAGCTCGACCTGATCAGCGAGTCGCTGGAGGAGCATCTCGCTTTCGACATCGACGATCCCGACGCGCTGGACGACGAGGACGAAGAAGAGAAGGAATAGCCGTCCGGCGGCGCGAACGATCCGGCATTGGTTCGTTCGCGCCGCGCTGCTAACGTCCGCTTCATGCTATCGAAACTTCGCGCCGCATCGGCGCTCGCGCTGCTCGCCCTCGCCGCTCCCGCCATCGCCCAGCCGGTCAGGCCGGCGCCGCTGAGTCAGCTCGCCCAGGCGGTGAACATCCCGTACGAGCAGTTCACTTTGCCCAACGGCCTGCGGGTCATCGTTTCGACCGACCGCAAAGCGCCGGTGGTGGCGGTGTCCGTCTGGTACGATGTCGGCTCCAAGCATGAGCCCAAGGGCAAGACCGGCTTTGCGCATCTGTTCGAGCATCTGATGTTCAACGGCTCGGAGAATGTGCCGGGCGATACGTTCGAGCCGCTGCAGCAGATCGGCGCGACCGACGTGAACGGCTCAACCTGGTTCGACCGCACCAATTATTTCGAGACGGTGCCGACGCCCGCGCTCGAACGCGCCTTGTTCATCGAGAGCGACCGCATGGGTCACTTCCTCGGCGCGATCAACGAGAAGAGCCTCAAGAACCAAATCGGCGTCGTCCAGAACGAGAAGCGGCAAGGCGACAATCAGCCTTTCGGCCTGGTCGAATACGCCCAGCTGAAGGCGCTGATCCCGGCCGACCATCCCTATGGCCATTCGACCATCGGTTCGATGGCCGACCTGGACGCCGCCAGCCTGGAGGATGTGCGCGGATGGTTCCGCCAGCATTACGGCCCCAACAACGCCGTGCTGGTGCTCGCCGGCGACATCGACACGAAGCAGGCACGGCCGCTCGTCGAGAAATATTTCGGCGAAATCCCGCGCGGGCCGCAGCAGCGCGCCGTCGTCTCGCCGGTACCGACCCCGGCCGAGCGCGTCGACGAGGTGATGAAGGATCGCGTCGCGACCACGCGCATCTACCGCACCTGGACCGTGCCCGGCCTGAACGACCCGGACGCGGTGCCGCTCGATATTGCCGCCACGGTGCTCGGCGGCCTGTCCAGCTCCCGCCTCGACAATGCGATGGTGCGCGGCGACAAGAGCGCGGTGCGGGTCAGCGCGCAGTTGCAGCAATTCGCGCAACTCGGCTTTTTCGAAGTGCAGGTGGATGTCGCGCCCGGCGTGGACGTCGCCGAACAGGGCCGCAAGCTCGACCGGATGATCGCCGAGTTCGTCGCCGAAGGTCCGACCGCGGACGAGGTACTGCGCGCGGCGACCCGCGACGTGGCGGGCCGCACGACGGCGCTGGAGTCGGTCGGCGGCCATAGCGGCAAGGCGCCGACGCTCGCTGAAGGCGCGCTCTATTCGAACGATCCGGGCTTCTACAAAAAGCAGCTGGCGCAATATGCGGCGGCGAACCCGGCGCGGGTGAAAGCGGCGATGCAGAAATGGCTGACCCGGCCCATGCACGCGCTGGTGGTCGAACCCGGCGCGCGCGGCGCTTATGAGGAGTCGAAGTCGGTGCCAGCCGAAGCGCCGACCTTCACACCATCCTATTACCGCGCGCCGGACGCGCCGACCCGCGCGCCCCAGGTAGCGGTGGATCGCTCCAAGCTGCCGGATGTCGGCCAGATCAGCGACCTCAAATTCCCCGAAGTGAAGCGGGCGAAGCTCTCCAATGGTGTCGAGCTGGTCTATGCGCAGCGCACGGCGACGCCAACGACGCGGATCATCGTCAGCTTCGATGTCGGCAATGCCGCCGATCCTGTTGACAAGCTTGGCCTGCAGGCGCTGACGCTCAACCTGATGGGCGAGGGCACCAGGACCCGCAACTCGCGCGAACTGGCCGAAGCGCAGGAGCGGCTGGGCGCCAACATCGGCACCGGCACTTCGACCGACCGGACCAGCGTCAGCCTCTTCTCGCTCTCGGCCAATCTGCGCCCCGCGGTCGCGCTGCTGGCCGACGTCATCAAGAATCCGGCCTTCGCACCCGCCGAAGTGGAGCGGCTTCGGGCCCAGCAGCTCGTCAGCATTTCGGCCGAGCTGACCGACCCGAGCGGCCTCGCCCGGCGCACCCTGCCGCCGCTGCTGTTCGGGCCCGGCCATCCTTATGGCCGCTCGCCAAGCGGCCTGGGCACGGCCGAAGTTGTGAGCAAGCTCGGCCGCGACGATCTCGTCGCTTTCCACCAGGCCTGGATCCGCCCCGACAAGGCGGTGATCTTCGCGGTCAGCGACCGGCCGATCGAGGAGGTGCGCGCGGCGCTCGACGCGGAACTCGGCGACTGGCGGGGCACCGGCACGCCGGGCCGCAAGGCTGTTGCCGCTGCTGTGCCTCCGGCGCAACCGCGCATCGTGCTGGTCGACCGGCCGGACTCGCCCCAGTCGATCATCTATGGCGGCATGGTCACGGGGCTGAAGGGCAGGGAGGAACTGCTTCCCTATCTCGCCGCCAACGACGTGCTCGGCGGCAATTTCCTGTCGCGCCTGAACATGGACCTGCGCGAGTCCAAGGGTTGGTCCTATGGCGTCGGCGGCCGCTTCAGCCGATTGCTGGAGGCAGTGCCTTATATGATCTCGGCGCCGGTCCAGGCCGACCGCACCGGCGACTCCCTCGCGGCGCTGCGCTCGGGCATGACCAGCTTCCTCACCACCAACGGCATCACCAAGGCAGAGGAGGAGCGAACGATCAACGGCTTCGTCCGAGAGCTGCCGGGTAGCTTCGAGACGGCCGGAGACGTGCTCGGCGGCATGCAGAACAATGTGCTCTACGGCCGTCCGGACGATTATTACGACACGCTCGCCAGCCGCTACCGCGCGCTCGACGCCGCCAGCATGGACAAGGCGATCCGCAGCGCCGTCGATCCGGCGCGCTTCATCTGGGTCGTGGTGGGCGACGCCAAGGTCGTGAAGCCGCAGCTTGACAGGCTCGGCCTCCCCGTTGAGGTCAGAACAGCAACGCAACAAATGGGAGAGAAATAATGGCCGGAGTTGATGGCGATTGGGATTGCGTGACCAAGTCCCCGCTGGGCGAGCAGAAGTCGGTCTTCACGATCCGCAGCAGCGGCGACAGTTTCACCGGTCAGCAGGCGGGCCAGATGGGCTCGCTCGACGTCATCGACGGCAAGGTCGACGGCAACAAGCTGACCTGGAAAATGGAAATGAAGGTCCCGATGCCGATGACGCTCGATTGCCAGGCGACCATCGAAGGCGACACGCTGACCGGCACCGTCGGTGCGGGTGCGTTCGGCAGGTTCCCGCTGAACGGCACGCGGAAGAGCTAGTTCCTGACCCTCTCCCAGAGGGAGAGGGCGACTCGCGCTATGCGCGAGCGGGGTGAGGGGACCCGGACCATCGAGAGCGCACATCCCCTCACCCGGACGCGCTGCGCGCGTCTCGACCTCTCCCTATGGGAGAGGTGATACTCTTGTCACATGCCCCATCTTGCGCCCCGGCCGCACATGCTTGCCGTAAAGGTGCAGATGCGCGCTCGGTTCGGCCAGGATTTCCGCCCAGCCATTCGCGTCGTCGCCGATCAGGTTGCGCATCTCGACCCGCGCACCGGTCCGCTCCGTCGAGCCCAGCGGCAACCCGCAGATCGCCCGGATATGGTTCTCGAACTGCGACGTGACCGCGCCTTCGATCGTCCAATGCCCGCTATTATGCACCCGCGGCGCCATCTCGTTGAACACCGGCCCATCGCTCGTGGCGAAGAACTCGCAGGTGAGGATGCCGAGATGGTCGAGCGCCTCGGCCGCACGGGTGGCGAGCGCCACGGCCTGCGCCGCCTGCTCCAGCACCAGCGTCGGGGCGGGTACCGTCGAGCGGTCGAGGATGCCCGCCTTGTGCCGGTTCTCGGGCGTATCCCAATGCACGACCGCGCCTTCCGCGCCACGGCACAGGATCACCGAGAACTCGGTTTCGAAGCGGACAAAGCCTTCCAGCGTTGAGGCCACGCCGCCAATCTCGTTCCAGGCCGCGGCGAGGTCGGCGCCGTCGGTCAGCCGGACCTGGCCCTTGCCGTCATAGCCTAGGCTCGACGTCTTCAGGATCGCAGGCGTGCCGATTTCGGCAACGGCTGCTTGTAGCTCCTCCAGGCTCTCTACCGCGCGAAACGGCGAGGTGCGCCCGCCTAGCTCCCGGATCAGCGCCTTTTCGCTCGGGCGGAAGCGGGAGACTTCGAGCGGGCGGCGGCCTGGCCGCACCGGCACCAGCTTCTCGAGCAGGACCAGCGCCTCGGCAGGCACATTCTCGAACTCATAGGTGACCACACCTACGTTCTCGGCGAAGCGGGTCAGCGCCGTCTCATCGTCGTAGCCGGCCTGCGTCCAATATGCCGCGACTTCGGTCGCCGGGCCGCTCGCTTCGGGGGCATAAATGTGCGTGCGATAGCCCAGCTGCGCTGCCGCAATGGCCAGCATGCGGCCGAGCTGGCCGCCGCCCAATATCCCGATCGTCGCGCCGGGAGGTACGATCATTCCGGCTCGGCCGCGACCGATTCGCTCTGCCGGGTGCGCCATTCGGCCAGACGTCGCCCCAAGTCTGCGTCCTCGTGCGCCAGGATCGCGGCGGCGAACAGCGCCGCATTGACCGCACCCGGCTTGCCGATCGCGAAGGTAGCAACCGGAATGCCGCCGGGCATCTGGACGATTGAAAGCAGGCTATCGATCCCGTTCAGCGCCTTGGACTCGATCGGCACGCCCAGCACCGGCACGGTCGTCATCGATGCGGTCATGCCGGGCAGATGCGCCGCGCCGCCCGCGCCGGCGATGATCGCCTTAAGCCCACGGGACGATGCTTCCTTGGCATAGGCATAGAGCCGGTCGGGCGTCCGGTGCGCGGAGACGATCCGCGCCTCATGGCTGATCCCGAGCGTCCCCAATATCTCTGCCGCGTGGCGCATAGTCGGCCAGTCGGACTGACTGCCCATGATGATGCCGACCAGCGGCGAAGGCTCGGCCATATTTGCCCCCGTTTCGCGAAGCGCGGCTTCTAGGGCGGGGTGGCCGCTATTTCAATCCGCCCGGATGTGGCATGATCGCGCCAAGGTGCAGACGTTGAGCCAAACCGATCTGGAGCGGGAGAATGCCCGGCTGCGCGCCACCGTCGCGGAGCTTGAGGAGCGGATCGAACGCTTGGAGCGGCTCGCCGACAGCGACACGCTCACCCCGCTGGCCAATCGCCGCTTCTTTTTCCGGGCGGTCGAGCGCGCCGTGGCGCAACTGGCCCGGCACGGCACGCCAGCGGCTTTGCTGTTCATCGATCTCGACCGGCTGAAGGCGATCAACGACGACCATGGCCACGCCGCCGGCGACGAAGCCTTGGTTCACACCGCTTGGGTGCTGCGCGAGAAGGTGCGTTCTAGCGACCTGGTCGCGCGGCTGGGGGGCGACGAGTTCGGCGTGCTGCTCGAATATGCGGACGCACGCGCGGCGGAGGAGAAAGCGGCGTCGCTGGCCGAAGCAGTGCGGTCGCGCCCGCTCCACGGCCGCATCCCCATTGGCATCTCCGTCGGCGTCACCGCGCTGCGCCCCGCCGACACGCCGGAAGCTGCACTCGCCCGCGCGGACGAGGCGATGTACGCCGTCAAACACCAAACCCGCTCGTCCTGAGCGGAGCGCAACGCGCGTAGTCGAAGGGGCGCGAGGTTCGAGCTTGCGCCCTTCGACTACGGCCTGCGGCCTTCGCTCAGGACGAGCGATAAGGTCATTGGTCCGCCGAACGCACCAGCAATTTGTCGATCTTGCGGCCGTCCATGTCGACGATCTCGAAGCGCCAGCCCTGTTCCTCGAAATGTTCGCCGACCGTGGGCAGCCGGCGCATCACCGCCAGCACGAAGCCGGCCGTGGTCGCATAGTCGCGGTCCTCCGGCAGATCGAGGTCCAGCCGGTCGGCCAGCGTGTCGGCGGCGAGCGAACCGGAGACCAGCAGGCTGCCATCCTCCCGCTCGACGATATCGGGGTCGGTGCCGACATCCTGATCCGACGCGAAATGGCCGGCAATGGCGATGAACAGGTCGGCCGGCGTCACCAGCCCTTCCAGATGGCCATATTCGTCATGGACCAGCACCATCGGCACTTCGGCACGGCGCAGCGTCTCAAGCGCGTCCATGGCATCGACCTGATCGGGCACGACCAGCAACGGCCGCATCAGTTCGCGCAGGACGAGCGCACGGCCTTCGATCAGCGCGGCGACGATGTCCCGGCTCTGCACCACGCCGACGATATTATCGACCGAGCCTTGGGCGACCGGCACGCGGGTGTGCGGCGTCTCGACGAAGCTGCGGCGGAGCGTTTCCTCGTCGGCGTCGATGTCGATCCAGTCGATGTCCGTCCGCGGGGTCATCACCTCGCGCACCGGCCGGTCGGCCAGGCGCACGACGCCCGAGATGATCGCCCGTTCGCTTTCCTCGATCACGCCGGATCGGCTCGCCTCGGCGACGATCAGGTGCAGTTCTTCGGCTGTGACATGCTGCTCATTCTCGCGGTTCATCCGCAGCAGCCGGAAAATAAGTGCGCTCGACTTGTCGAGCAGCCAGACGATCGGCTGGGTGGCGCGGGCGAACCAGTCCATCGGCACCGCCGCCAGCGCCGCGACCGGCTCCGGATTGCGCAGCGCGAATTGCTTGGGCACCAGCTCGCCGACGATCAGCGAGACATAGGTCGTGACGATGATCACCAAAGTGAACGCGGCGCCGGCGGGCAGTCCGATCAGCGCCAGCCGCTCGCCCACCGGCCGCTCCAGCACCGTGCCTGAAAAGGCGCCGGCCAGCAGGCTGATCAAGGTGATGCCGATCTGCACCGCCGACAGCAGGCGGCCGGGATCCTCCTGCAGCCGCAGCGCGGTCGCGGCACCCCTGCGGCCCACCTTCACCAAGGCCTGCAGCCGCGGCTTGCGCGCCGACACGATTGCCAGCTCCGACATCGCGAACAGTCCGTTCACGATGATCAGCGCGAAGATCAGCGCGATGCTGAACCAGGGAAAAGGGGAAAGAGGCTGCATGCCGGGCGTGCAACGTCCTTAGCGGGCAATGGGTGCGCTCCGCAATGGAGCTTTAGGCAGCCTCCAGCGCCCGCCGCCCCGCCCGCGTCCGCATGCGGTGGGAGCGCGTGACCCGATCGGTGCGGCCGACGATGCTTTCGACGAACAGCCATTCGGCCGTGGCCGCGGCGGGAGTGAGCGTCACGGTCATATAGCCGCGGCCGCCGGTGTCGGCCCATTTCAGCTCCGGGCTGAACTCGACCAACGCCCGTGCCAGGTCGCCAGGCGCTACTCCGCGGAAATATGACTCAAGGCCGGGCGAAGTGACGCTGTGGCCGTCGAACTCCACGCCGGCGCGGCGGCCGCCCTCCATCAGCTCGAATGCCCAGGCGTTGTGGCTGTCGCCGGCCAGCATGATCAGGTCGGCGCCGGCCGATTGCGCGGCCCTGAGCAGCCGCGAGCGCGCTGCCGGATAGCCGCCCCAGGCATCCATGTTGGCCGGCAGGCCGGTGCGGGACGCGAGCAGGCTCGCTTTGACCCGGTCGCGCACGAAGCCCGGCGCGTCGGCACCGAGCCAGTCGGCAGCGGCGGCCGGCGCGCGGCTGTCGCCCATGATCGTGCCATTGCCGATCACCTGCCACTTCTTCCGGGCGCGCGTGGAGCGGCGCAGTTCGCCCTCCAGCCAATGCTCCTGTTCCGCACCGAACATGGTCCGCGACGGATCGCGCCATTCCCCGTCGCGGAAGGCGGCGAGGGCGGTGGCCGGATCGCCGCCTGCGCGCAGCACGGCTTCGAGGGACGGTGGCCGCGAGCGGCCGAGCAGCCGCGTCTCGGTACGGAAGTAAGTGGCGAGATCGCCGATCTCATACGCCGCCCAAGGCTGATCGCTGACCGGCATCCATTCCCGCCAGGCCTGAAGGGCAGCGGCTTTGCGGAGAGACCAGTCGCCTTCGCCCTGGCTGTGGTTCTCGGCGCCGCCTTCCCAGCTGTCGTTGGCGGACTCGTGATCGTCGGGCGAGACGAGGATCGGCATCCGGTTGTGCAGCCGCTGCAGGTCTGGGTCGGCGCGGTAGCAGGCATAGCGGGCGCGGTAATCGGCCAGCTGGATCAGCTCGCCGGCCGGCTCCAGCAGCCGCGCGGCGATCGCCTCCCTTGCGCTGGGGTAAGTGCCGCGCTGATATTCGTAGACATAATCGCCCAGATGCACGCCGAAATGCAGGTCGTCGCGCGCGGCGGCGTGTGCATAGGCGTTGAAATAGCCGAAGGGCAGATTGGAACAGGAAAAGACCGCGATCCGGAACGCATCGACCCGCCCCGTGGGCAGCGTGCGGGTGCGGCCGACCGGCGACACCGCGCCATCGGCGGAAAAGCGGTAGAAATAGGTGCGGCCCGGCTGCAGCCCCCCGACCACATGCTTCACCGTCCAGTCTCGATACGCCCCCGTCACCGCCGTGCCGCCGCCGACGATGCGGGTGAAGTCCGGCGTCTCCGCGACTTCGACGCTCACCCGCGCCCCCGCGCCCGAGGCGGGCACGAATCGGGTCCAGAGCAGCACCGAGTCCTGCGACGGTTCGCCGCTCGCCACGTCATGCGTGAAGCCGCGCGCCGCCGCGAGCTGCGCCATCGCCGCGCCGCCGCCCGGCAGCAGCAGCGCGCCCAACCCCAGTGCGCCCCCGCGCACCAGCGAACGGCGATCCAGGATCAAGGTCATGAATGTCCTCCCAGGTGCAGCACCTCGGTCGCGAACCGGGCGATGTCGCTCTCGTCATTGTAGAGGCCAAGACCGATCCGCAGCACGTCGCCGCGGACATCGGTGATCACGTCGCGGCTCATCAGCTCCGCCTGCCAGCGCTGCGCATGCGGGCTGCGAAGGGCAAGGAAGCGGGCGTGCGGCTGCTCACTCAGCGGGTTGAGCAGCTCGGCCTCGCCCAGCGCGGTGTTCTCGATCACCTGCAGCAGGCGCCCGTGCAGCGCCTGAACATGGGCGGAGATGGCGGCGGTGCTCAGCCCTTCCGCTTCCAGCATCCTGCGGACGGCCACAAAGCGGTAGAGCCCGGATGGATCGAAGGTGGAGCCCATGAAGCGCATCGCATCCGGCGCATAGCCGACACTGCCGGGCGGCAGCGACAGGTCGTCGAACTCGGCATACCAGCCGGTGTTGACCGGCCGCGGCCCAAAGCCGGGCGGGCAGTGCAGAAAGGCCGCGCCTTCGCCCGCCATCGCATATTTATAGCCGCCCGCAGTGTAGAAGATCCGGTCCGCGACGGGCGACAAATCCGTCTCGACGCCCATGAAGCCGTGATAGCCGTCGATCACCACCCACGGCCCCTCCGGCTGCGCCAGCTCGGCCAGCTCGAAGACGCGGTCGAACACGAAGCCGCTGTTGAACAGCACATGGCTGACGAAGATCAGGTCGTGCGCGCCCGATCGCGCTGCCTCTAGAAAGCGGTCGGGAAAACTGTCGAACGGCGCCACCGGCACCCGCTCCACGACCATCTCGCCCGCGGCTTCCCACCGCGCCGACTGGCGGCGAAAGCTGTGGAACTCCCCGTCCGTGGCGAGCACCTTGAGCGGCCGCGGCCGGTCGATGGCGGAAACCAGCCGCACGATCAGCTCATGGGTGTTGGGCGCGAACACGATGCTCGACGGATCGAACAGCCGCAGCTCGGCCGCGACCTCGGCCTGCGCGGCCGGCCAGACCTCGCCCATGATCCGTTCCCATTTGCGATCGGCCAGCCGCGCCGCATCCTCCCAAGCGGCCCGGTGCCCGTCATGACTCGCGTCCGGCCACAGATGATGGCTGTGCGCAGCCAGATGCAGCCGCTCCGGAAGCGCATCGAGAGACCGACGGAAGAGATGCTTGTAGGAGGTCAATACCTTGCTCCGTCGTGCCAGCGAAAGCTGGCATCTCCTGGGGCGTTGGGAAGCGAGATGCCAGCCTGCGCTGGCATGACGAGAGGAGGGTTCAAAGCAAGGTCCTCAGGCTCCACAGCTCGGGAAAGGCGCGTTTAGCGACCGTCCCTTGCAGATATTTTACGCCCGCCGTGCCGCCGGTGCCGCGTTTGCCGCCGATGATCCGTTCAACCGTCAGCACATGCTTGTGCCGCCAGGTGGCAAGCGCGTCGTCCAGATCGACCAGCTTCTCGGCCAGCTGGTACAGATCCCACCATCGCTCCGTGTCGCGATACACCTCAGCCCAAGCCGCTTCGACTCCCCCATCCGGCGCATAAGGCTGCGACCAGTCACGCTCGAGCACATGCGCCGGCAGCTGAAAGCCAGCGGTCGCGAGGGCAGCATTGGCATCGTCCCACAGGCTCGGCGCGTTCAGCGCCTCCGCCATCGCCTGCTCAGCCGCGGGGCGATCGCGCTGATATTCGAGATAGCGCCCGTCCTTCAGCCCGAGCAGATATTCGACGGTGCGGAACTGGTCCGATTGGAAGCCCGAACTCGATCCGAGCACACCCCGGAACCGCGAATAATCGCTCGGGGTCATCGTCGCGAGCACGTCCCAGCTGAGCGTCATCACCGCCTGGATGCGCGATACCCGCGCCAGCCCCTTATAGGCGGGCACCAGCTCTCCGCGCCGCACCTGGGCCTTGGCGAGCCGCAGCTCCGAGATCATCTGCTTGAGCCACAGCTCCTTGGTCTGATGGATGATGATGAACAGCTGCTCGTCCGGCTGATCGGAGCCGGGATGCTGGGCGGCCAGAATGTCGTCGAGCGCGAGGTAGGAGGCGTAGGTGACTTCAGTGGACATACAGCTTCCCTACGCTAGGTTCCTGCTCATGCGAAACATCCTGCTTGCGGGCATATTGCTCGCCACTGCCGCCGCGCCGACCCTTGCCGCCGAACCTGCTTATGATCTCGCCGCATCGCGCGCGAAGATCGCCCGGATCGAGATGCGGCCGGACACCTCCTATCTGAACGCCGAGGAGCGGCAGGTCGTGAACCTGCTCATTCAGGCCGCGAACCAGATGTCGGAGATTTACCTGCGGCAGAACTATGCGGCGAACCCGCAGGTCCGGCGCGCCATCGCCAGCAGCAGGCGGGCCGATCAGGCGCAGTTGCTCGACATGTTCGATCTCTATTTCGGGCCGTGGGACGATCTCGCGGAGGGCCACGCATTCTGGGGCACCAAGCCGAAGCCGCCCGGCGCCGGCTTCTATCCGGAGGACCTGACCAAGGCGGAGTTCGAGGCCTATCTGGCGGCGCATCCGGCCGAGAAGGTGGCGCTGATCAGCCCTTATACGGTGGTGCGGCGCGAGGGCGCCAAGCTGGTCGCCACCCCCTATTCCAAGGCCTATGCCGAATGGCTGGAGCCCGCGGCCCGCAACCTTGAGCAGGCGGCGGCGATCACGACCAATCCGAGCCTGAAGCGCTTCCTGACGCTTCGCGCCAGGGCATTTCGCACCGACGATTATTACGAATCCGAACTCGCCTGGATGGACCTGAAGGACACGCCGATCGAAGTCGCGATTGGGCCGTACGAGACCTATACCGACGAGCTTTACGGGGCGAAGACTGCGTTCGAGGCGTTCATCACCTTGCGCAACCCGCAGGCCTCGGCCGCGCTCGACAAATACAAGCGGTATCTCCGCGACATGGAAGCGAACCTGCCGGTCGAGGAGAAGTACAAGAACTTCCAGCGCGGCTTTGAATCACCGATTGCGGTGGTCGACCAGGTCCATGGCGGCGGCGACAATGTACCGGGCGTGCAGACCGTCGCTTTCAACCTGCCCAATGACGAGCGGGTGCGCGAAGCAAAGGGCGCCAAAAAGGTCATCCTCGCCAACGTGCTGGGCGCGAAATATGACCGGATTCTTGGGCCGATGGGCGCGCTCGTGCTGGTGCCCGAACAGGCTCGGCTGGTGACCAAGAAATATATGGAGAATGGGACGCTGTTCCACGAGCTGTCGCACAGCCTCGGGCCCGGCTCGATCGTGAAGGACGGCCGCAAGACCAGCGTCGACAAGGAGCTGAAGGAACTCGCCTCTGGCCTGGAAGAAGCCAAGGCCGACGTGATGGGCGCCTGGAACATCCTGTTGATGATGGACAAGGGCGAGCTGCCCGCCGCGGAGCGCGCCGAACTCTACGCGACTTATGTGGCGGGGCTGTTCCGCGCGATGCGCTTCGGCATCGACCAGGCGCACGGCAAAGGGGCCGCGGCGCAATACCGCTTTCTGCGCGAATATGGCGCGATCGACTGGGACGCCGGCGCCAAGCGCTTCCGCGTCAACGAGGCGAAGATGAAGGACGGCATGGCGGCCCTCGTCGCGGCGATCGTCAAGCTGCAGGGCGATGGCGACTATGAAGGGGTGAAGGCCTTCTACGCGAAATACGCCGTGCTCGACGCCGAAGCGACGGGGGTGATCACGTCGATGGCGAGCATCCCCGTCGATATCCAGCCCATCTATCCGCAGAGAGTGTAACCTGGCCGCGCTCGGCGCGTTGAAGCCCTGTGCCTGACTTCCTCGCCAACCTGCCGACCACGACCATCGCGCTTGCGATTGGGGCGTTCGTGATCGTCAGCCTGCTGCAGCGCGTGCCCGTCATCGGCGGCGTGATCCGGATCGGCATCTCGCTGGTCCTGGTGATCGCGGTAGCGCTGCTGCTCACCGAGCGCATGCCCTTCGATCCGCTCCTTTCCAGCATCGCCAATCGCTTCAACCTGGGCGGACAGCAGGTCGAAGGCGACGAGACCCGGCTGCGGATGAGCGCCAACGGCCATTTCGTCGCCGAAGTCACGCTGAACGGCGTCAAGCGGCGGATGCTGATCGATAGCGGCGCGACCGTCACCGCCTTGTCCGAGCGTACCGCCGCGGCAGCGGGCGTGCGGACGGACAACAGCGTGATCCCGGTGATCATCCAGACGGCGAATGGTGCCGTCCGGGCAGAGACGGGCGAAGTGAAGGAACTCCGCCTCGGCAACATCGTCGCGCGCGACCTGAAGGTCGTTGTCTCGCCCGCCTTCGGCTCCGTCGATGTGATCGGGATGAACCTGCTGTCGAAGCTGAAGTCCTGGCGCGTCGAGGGCCGCACGCTGATCCTGACACCGAACAACCCGCAGCAAGTCTCTTAACCCTCTCCCATCGGGAGAGGGCGACTCGCGCCAGCGAGCGGGGTGAGGGGACCCGGAGCATGACATAGAGCGCCAAACCCCTCACCCGGACGGCTCCGCCGTCTCGACCTCTCCCCATGGGAGAGGTGTTTACACCCGCTCCGCGCTCGCCACCGCGTCCGCCGCCCGCAACGCCGCAAGGATGCGCATCAGATGGTGCAGGTCGTGCACCTCGATATCGACATGGAAGGTGTGGAAGGCTCCGTCCCGGTTCTCCAGCTTCAGGTTCAAAATGTTCGCCTTGTGCGTGCCGAAGATGCCGCTCATCACGGCGAGCGATCCTGGCTCGTTGCGCACGATCACGGCCAGCCGCGCGGTGCCGCCGTCGGATTTGTCGCCCCAAGCGAGATCGACCCAGTCGGCATCCACCCCGTCCGCCAGCTGCGAACAGTCGATGGTGTGGACCTGGATCGCCTCGTCAGGCCGCCTGAGCCCGACGATGCGGTCGCCCGGCACCGGGTGGCAGCAGGCGGCAAGGTCGAAGGCGACGCCGGGCGTCAGGCCCTTGATCGAGATCGCCTGACGCTGCGCCGGCGCCTTCGCATCGACGTCGCCGCCCGCCGAGCCCGGCATCAGCGCTTCCATCAGCGCCGCGTCGCTGACCGTGCCGCGCGCCACCGCGACCATCAGGCTCGCCTCGTCCCCGATCTTCAGCCGCTGCAAGGCGCTCTTGAGCGCGTCGGCGCCGAGCTGCGCCGGCAGCCGCTCGACGATCTCGTCATAGAGCTTGCGGCCCAGCGCGATCATCTCGTCGCGTTCCTTGTGCCGCACATAGCGGCGGATCGAGGCGCGCGCCTTGCCGGTCACGGCGAAGTTCAGCCATTGCGGCTGCGGCTCCTGCGCCTTGGATTTGAGGATCTGCACCTGGTCGCCATTCTCGATCGGCGTGCGCAGCGGCACCACACGGCCATTGACCTTCGCGCCGACCGTCTGGTCGCCGAGATCGGTGTGCACGGCATAGGCGAAGTCGACCGGCGTCGAGCCCTTGGGCAGCTGGATCAGCTCCCCCTTGGGCGTGAAGGCGAAGATCCGGTCCTGGTACATCGCCATGCGCGTATGCTCGAGCAGCTCTTCCGGGCTGTCGGCGGTGTCGAGGATTTCGATCAGGTCCCTGATCCATCGCACCTGCGTGTCGGGCCGGTCCTGTTCCTGTTTATAAGCCCAATGCGCCGCCAGGCCGAACTCCGCCTGTGCATGCATGTCCTTCGACCGCAGCTGGATTTCCACGCGCATATTCTCGGCATGGATCACGGAGGTGTGCAGCGACCGGTAGCCGTTGCGCTTGGGCGTCGAAATGTAATCCTTGAACCGCCCCGGCACCATCGGCCAGCGGCCATGGATCACGCCCAGCGCCTTGTAGCAGTCCTGGGTGCTCGGAACGATCGCGCGAAATGCCATCACGTCGGACAGCTGCTCGAAGCTGATGTGGCGCTCCGCCATTTTCCGCCAAATCGAATAGACATGCTTCTCGCGCCCCTGCACTTCGGCCTCGATTCCGTTGCGGGAAAGAAGAAGCTTTAAGCCTGAAGCAATTCGTGCGATCCGGTCGCCACCGCCTTCGTGCAGCTGCTGCAGCCGCTTGGTGATCGATTCATACGCTTCCGGCTCGAGCTGACGAAATGCGAGCGTCTGCATCTCGTTCATGAACTCGTACATGCCGATCCGCTCCGCGAGCGGGGCGTAGATGTCCATCGTCTCCTTGGCGATGCGGCGGCGCTTCCCCTCATCCTTGATGTGATGGAGCGTCCGCATATTGTGCAGCCGGTCGGCGAGCTTCACCAGCAGCACGCGAATATCGTCGGACATCGCCAGCAGGAATTTGCGCAGATTTTCGGCGGCGCGCTGGTTCTCCGTCTGCGCCTCGATCTTGCTGAGCTTGGTCACGCCATCGACGAGCCGGGCGACATTGGGCCCGAACTTCGCCTCGATCTCTTCGTGGGTGGTGAGCGTGTCCTCGATCGTATCGTGCAGGATCGCCGTCGCGATCGTCTCGTCGTCGAGGTGCAGATCGGTCAATATGCCGGCCACTTCGATCGGATGGCTGTAATAGGGGTCGCCGGACGCGCGCTTCTGCGTCCCGTGCATCTGCATCGAAAACACGTAAGCGCGGTTGATCAGCGCCTCGTCCGCGTCCGGATCATAGCTCTTGACCCGCTCCACCAGTTCATACTGCCTCAGCACCGCCCCAAGATCGGGGACCCGATGCCGCAACGCAACACAAAAGGCTCAAAAGAAAACCCGCCGGAGCTCGGGTGAGCTCCGGCGGAGGCGTGCGGACTTACAAAGAGGGGAGTTCGTCCGCTTAAATGCTTAGCGGCGGACCAGCTTGGTGGTGTCGGCCTTGGCGTTGCACTTGGCGAGGCCTTCGCCGTCCAGCACGACGTCGCCGGCGCGGAAGGAAGTGACCGGGCCGAGCTGCTTGACGACGCTGGCGCAGACGATCGCCGGGCGGCTGGTGCCTTCGGCGGCGGCGCAGCTGGCGCCGTTGCAGCTGAACAGCGTGCCGCGCACGACCTGCTTGGCTTCGGGCGCTTCGTTGGCGAGCGTCACCGAATAGAAGCCGGTGTTCGGCTGGGCGACAGCGGCGGAGCCGAGCAGCGCGAAAGAGCCGATCAGCGAGAAGAGAAGAGCTGCAATGCGTACCATGTTCCGTCCCTTTCAGTATTCAGTTGCGAATTACTACCTACTCCGATAGGTTTCGAGTTGCAACTAGAAACTGAAAATCATTTTGCCGTTTGTGAACGGTGACGCTTCGGTTACGTTTGTGCGGGGGTGAGAGGATAAAGATGGGCCTGAGAGAACCGCTCGCGCAGATCGCTGCGGAATGCAGCCTGCCCAAGGCGCTCGAAGCGATGGGGGAACGCTGGTCGTTCCTGATCCTCCGCGCCGCGTTCAACGGCCTCAAGCATTTCGAGGAAATCCAGTCCAACCTCGGCATCGCCCGCAACATCCTCGCTAACCGTCTCGGCCGGCTGGTCGATGTCGGCATCCTCTCGCGTGAACCGTGCCCGGAGGATCGCCGCAAGATCGAATATCGGCTGACCGACAAGGGGCTGGACCTGCTGCCGACCATGATCGCGCTTCGGCAATGGGGCGAGAAGTGGGAGACGGGCACGCCGTCCAACCCGGTGCTGGTGGATGAACGCGATCACGTGCCGGTCGCCCCGGTCCGAGTTTATTCACACGACATGCGCGCGCTCGAGTGGGAAGACCTTTGCTTCGTCTATCGCGAGGAACTGGACGCCAAGGCGGCGGAATAGCCGTCCTGCCACTCGGAGCGGACAGTCTCATCCGGCTCTGAAGCTCTCCTCTTCGAGCGTTCGGCGCTGAACACGGGCGGCGCAAGGCGTGACAAGGCCCAGACGGCCGCGCCCCGGACGACCGCATTTTCATCGTCCAGATGCGGCAGCACGTCCTCAGTCAGTTCCGGGCTGCCGCTATTTCCCGCCGCGATCAGGCAGTTCCGGACCATCCGGTCACGCCCGATCCGCTTGATCGGCGAGCCGGCGAACACCTGGCGGAAGCTCGCATCGTCCAGCGCCAGCAGGTCCGACAGGGCAGGGGCGGTCAGTTCCGCCCGCGGCGCGAACGCCAGATTAGCGGCGGCGCTCTCCGCGAACTTATTCCAGGGGCAGACCGCCAGGCAGTCGTCGCAGCCATAGATGCGGTTGCCGATGCTCGCGCGCAACTCGTGCGGGATGGACCCCTTATGCTCGATGGTCAGGTAGGAAATGCAACGCCGCGCATCGAGACGATAGGGCCCCGGGAAAGCGTCGGTGGGGCAGGCGGCCTGACACGCATCGCAGCTGCCGCACCGGGCACCTCCCGGCACGTCGGGCTCAAGCTCCAGCGTGGTGAAGATGGCGCCCAGGAAAAGCCAGCTGCCATGGTCCCGGCTGACGAGATTGGTGTGCTTGCCCTGCCAGCCGAGCCCCGCCGCCTCCGCCAGCGGCTTCTCCATCACGGGCGCCGTATCGACGAACACCTTCAGGTCGCCGCCTTCCTGAGCTACCAGCCATCGCGCGAGCTCCTTCAGCCTGCGCTTGATCAGGTCGTGATAGTCCGCACCCTGCGCATAGACGGAGATGCGGCCCGTCTCCGGCGCGCCTGCCAGCCGCAGCGGATCGTCGGCCGGCGCATAGCTCATGCCTAGCGCGATCACCGACTTGACCTCCGGCCACAGGCCGGCGGGCGCGGCGCGCTGCTCCGCCCGTGCCTCCATCCAGATCATGTCGCCGTGACACCCCTCGGCCAGCCAGGCGCGCAGCCGCTCGCCCGACAGCGGCGCCGCATCGGCGCGCGCGATCCCGCAGGCGGCAAAACCCAGCCGCGCCGCTTCCGCTTTCAAGGCGGGGATAGTGTCCGAAGTCACCGCCGCCATATAGGTCCGCAAAGGCGCGGCTGACACTCCGGTCGGCGTGTCTTTTTTGCAACGCACAACGGAATGTTAAGCGGCGCAAACGGAGTCCCGTTGCGAGTCTCCGATCCGCAACATATCGGGGCCAAAGGCGCGGGCAACGGCTGAGTAGAGTCGCGAGCGGGCACCGCCCGATTTTGGGGAAAGCAATGCGAAATCATCTCTTTATCGGCGCGGCCGTGGCTGCGCTCATCGCTCCTGCCGCCGTCCAGGCGCAGGAAACCACGTCGACGATTCGCGGCACGGTGACCAGCGGTGGTGCCCCGGTTCCCGGCGCGATCGTCGAGATCACCAATGTGCCGTCAGGCAGCCGCTCGGTTGTCAACACCGACGCCACCGGTTCCTTCAATGCGTCCGGTCTGCGCGTGGGTGGTCCGTTCACGGTGCGGGTCACAGCACCGGGCTATTCGGACACCAGTGTCACCGACATCTTTACGGTCATTGCCCAGGCTTACGACCTGCCGATCGATCTTGCCGCCGACGCTACGGGCGATGCCGACATCGTCGTGACTGCGGCCAGCATCCCGAATGCCGGCACGATCAGCCAGGGCCCGGCGACACTGCTGACGTCTGAGGACATCGCCTCGGTCGCCTCCGTCAACCGGGACGTTCGCGACCTGATGCGCCGCGATCCTTTCGCGCGCCTCGACGACACGCCCGGCGGTGGCCGCGCCGTGTCGTTTGCCGGCCAGAATGCGCGCTTCAACCGCTTTTCGGTGGATGGCGTTCCGGTGACCGACAATTTCGGCTTGAACCCGGACGGCCTGCCGACTCGCCGCTCGCCGGTGCCGTTCGATGCGATCGGCCAGTTCCAGACCAAGGTTGCGCCGTTCGACGTGCGCGAAGGCAACTTCCAGGGCGGCGCGATCAACGCCATCCTGAAATCCGGCACCAACGAGTTCCACGGCACCGGCTTCTATGCCTATTCAGCGGACGAGCTGACGGGCAAGCGCACCAAGGCCGGTCCCGGCGTGCCGACCGGACGCGTGACGCTGCCCAATTTCACTTATGAGAATTACGGCGGCCAGATCGCCGGTCCGATTATTCCGGATCGCCTGTTCTTCATGGTTGCCGGTGAACGCATCCGAGCCGGGACGCCGATCCCCGAAGGCACGCCCGGCGACAATGCCGGCACGGTGGTTCCGAACATCAGCGATGCTGCAGTCGCGCAAGTCCAGTCGATCGCATCGAGCCGCTACGGCTACGACACCGGCGGCGTTCTCAACAACTCAGCCGACTCGGATGATCGCCTGGTCGCCAAGATCGACGCGAACATCTCGGACAGTCAGCGCGCGTCGCTGACCTACATCTACACCAAGGACTCGATCCAGTTTAACCAGAACACGTTCCTGACCGGCATTACTGGCCTGGGCCTGGAATCGAACGGCTATGTGTCGACGAACCAGCTGCACACCGGCGTGTTCCAGTTGAACTCCGACTGGTCGGACAGCTTCTCGACCGAAGTTCGCGCATTCTACAAGGACTATAAGCGCGGGCAGGACCCGATCCTGGGCCGCGGCTTTGCACAATTCCAGGTCTGCACGGCGCCGACCTCGGATCGTGCCACCGGCACCCCCACGGCCAATGACCTGTCCACCGCCTGCCAGGCCGGCAACGGTGTCGTCAGCTTTGGCCCGGATGTCTCGCGCCAGTCCAACGAACTCACCTCGCGGACGTTCGGCGGCCTGGTTCAGGCCCGGCTTACCCGTGACAATCACGACCTGCGCATCTTCGCCGAGTTCCAGGACACGAAGATTTTCAACCTGTTCCTTCAGCGCACCGCTGGCGATTATTATTTCGACTCCATTGCCGACTTCCAGGCCGGCAATGCGCAACGGTTCCGCTATCAGAATGCAGTGCCGTCGCTCGATCCGGCCGAGGCTGCGGCGCGGTTCCAGTATCAAAGCTATTCGTTCGGCATCCAGGATACCTGGTCGATCCTCGACAATCTGACCCTATCCTATGGCGCACGCTACGACATGTATGGCGGCTCCAGCCGTCCGGCGCTGAACCAGGCGTTCACCAACCGCTATGGCTTCACCAACCAGGCCTATATTTCTGGTCGTGGCGTGTTCCAGCCGCGGATCGGCTTCGACTACAAGCCGACCAGCAATCTGTCCTTCCGGGGTGGGTTCGGCATTTTCGCGGGCGGTTCGCCGGACGTTTACGTTTCGAACAGCTTCTCGAACACCGGCTTCCTGTCTAACTCGATCGACATCCGCCAGAACAACAACGGCACGTTCACGGGCGCCACGGCGGCCCAGGCCAGCGGCATCCTGACCAATGTTGACGGGGACACCATCCCGGCACCGGCCAATGCGGTGCTCAGCAATGTTGCGTCTTCCGCGAACGCGCCCACCAACGCGCTCGACCCGAACTTCAAGCTGCCGTCGCAGTGGCGCGCCACTTTGTCAGCGGATTGGACGCCCGACTTTGGCGACAGCTTCCTAGGCTCAGGTTGGACCTTCGGCGCCGATTTCCTCTACTCGGCCGTCCGCAACCAGGTGTTCTTCACCGATCTGCGCGTGCGTCCTACCAACCTGACGACTCCCGACGGCCGCGTCCGTTACGCGCCGATCACCGCCTTCTCCGACACCAACTCGGACCTGTTCCTGACGAACACGAAGAAGGGCCGCAGCTACATTGCCGTTGCGCGTGTGCAGAAGACCTTCGATTTCGGCCTCTCCGGCTATGTCAGCTATGTCTATCAGGATGTGAAGGACCAGGCACCGGCGACCTCGTCGACTGCTTCGTCCAACTATGGCAACGGCGCGTTCTTCGACGCCAATGGCGCAGCTTACGGCATTTCGAACGATCAGGTTCGCCACAACATCAAGTACAACCTGAGCTTCGACCGCGCCTTTTTCGGCGATTACAAGACGAATATCACCCTGTTCGGCGAAACTCGCATCGGCCGGCCCTTCAGCTACACGATGCAGGATACCGGCACCCGCAGCTCGGTGTTCGGTACGATCGGCAACGGCGCGCGCTACCTGCTCTACGTGCCCACCGGGACCACCGATCCGCTGGTGTCTTACGATACCCCGGCGACCCAGGCCTATCTGGACAATCTGATCAACTCGACCGGTTTGGGTAAATATCGCGGTCAGGTCGCGCCGCGCAACGCGTTCAACTCGAAGTGGTTCACGAAGTTCGATCTCCACATCCACCAGGAGGTTCCGACCGGCTTGGGTGACTCGCGCATCACGCTGTTCGCGGACATTGAGAACGTGACCAATCTGATCAACAAGAACTGGGGCCAGATCCGCGAGTATCAGTTCCCGTACACCATTCCCGCCGTACGGGTGCAGTGCCTCCAGACGCCGGGCGGAGCTGTCGCTACCAGCACGGCGCAACCCTGTGCTCAGTATCGTTACTCAGCACCCAATGCGGTTCCGACCGACTCGATCTATTCGCGTCAGTCGCTCTACTCGATCCGAGTTGGGGCTCGGGTTACCTTTTAAGCCTTGGCCTAATAGGGGCAAAGAAAAGCCGCCGTCCGGAACACCGGGCGGCGGCATTTTCTTGTCTCACGTCACGCCAGCGCGGCTGGCGTCATGGCACGGGATCCCAGCCTATGCTGGGATGACGCTTGCAGCGTCACTTCACGTACATGCTCTGCTTCGGGCGGGCCATGACGCGCATTACCATCGGCTCGAAGAACTCGAGCGGTTCGCTCTCATAGTTCGGATCGAATGCGCTCTGATCGTATTTGGCGCAGAACTCCGCGCAGGCCGCGTAATGCGGGTGGCCTTCGAACCTGTCGCGTATGTTCCGGTCCATCCCGAGGTGATGAAAGTAATAATAGCCCTGGAAAGCGCCGTGGTTGGCGGCGATCCAGTGGTTCTCCTCCGACACGAAGGGCTTGAGGATCGCCGCCGCAACGTCCGGGTGGTTGAAGCTGCCCAGCGTGTCGCCGATGTCGTGGAGCAGCGCCATGACGACATATTCCTCGTCGCGCCCATCGCGATGCGCACGGGTCGCGGTCTGCAGCGAATGCTCCAGCCGGTCGACGGGAAAGCCGCCATAGTCGCCGTCGAGCAGCTTCAGATGCTCGAGCACGCGCTTCCCGACCTGGCCGGCAAAAGGGAAGAAATGGCTGGAGATGATCTGCCAGTCTTCCGCCGTGCCATGTTCCATGGCGGTGAAGCTGGCGCGATCGGCATGGCCGTCGGACATGGGTAAGGCTCCTCTCGTTTGACGTGAACGTAAACCTCTACGACTTCCTCGGGAAGTGTCTTGTTCGCTCGTCCTGAGCGGAGCGCGCAGCGCGCAGTCGAAGGGCGCTGGCACCACGCCCTTCGACTACGGCCTGCGGCCTTCGCTCAGGACGAGCGGATGAGTTTCAACTTTCCGTTGAATCCGATAGAGCCGCGCCAATGGCGACCGCAGTGCTGCCCGCAAAACCGTTCTTCGACGACAAGAACCGGGCCTTTTGGAACCTGCAAACGGTGGGTTGGGCAGGCTATTTCCTGCTGCGGATCCTGTCGGGCTTTGCGAATGGGCTGACGCTCGCTTTCCTGGTGCCTGTCGCCGTCTCCACCGCCACCGGCTATTCCCTGACGCTCGTGCTCGGCGCGCTTTATCGCGAGCTGCTACGGCGCAAGCCCGTCGTCACCTGGGTCGGATCGATCGGCGGCATCGTCATGGCCGCGGGCATCTACTCGCTTATCGACGCGTGGATCTTCAACACCATCCAGCGGCCCGGCGAAGCCTTTCAGCTCAGCCTGTTCCTCGGCACCATCTTCCTCGACTTCGTCATCATCGCCGCCTGGTCCGCGCTTTATTATGCGATCAACTTCTTCCTGGTCGTGGAGGAGCAGGCGGACCAGCTCCGCGCCCTCGAAAGCCAGGCCTCCAGCGCGCAGCTGGCGATGCTGCGTTATCAGCTGAACCCGCATTTCCTGTTCAACACGCTAAATTCGATTTCGACTTTGGTGCTGCTGAAACAGACCGAGCGAGCGAACGCGATGCTGTCGCGCCTGTCCTCGTTTTTGCGTTATACGCTCGTGAACGAGCCGCTGGGGCAGGTGACGATCGAGCAGGAGATCGAGACGCTGAAGCTCTATCTCGACATCGAGAAAATGCGGTTCGAGGATCGGCTGCGCCCGATCTTCGAGGTCGACCCGGTGGTGCTGCGCGCGCGCCTGCCGTCGCTGCTGCTGCAGCCGCTGGTCGAGAACAGCATCAAATATGCGGTGACGCCGCTGGAGGAGGGGGCCGACATCATCATCAGCGCGCGGCTGGTGGTCGATCGGCTGCGGATCGTCGTCGCCGACACGGGGCCTGGCGTGACGGACAGGAAGCCTGGGCCGGGCACGTCGACCAGCGTCGGTCTGGCGAACATTCGCGACAGGCTGGCGCAGGCCTATGGCCAGGATCATGAGTTTGACGCGAGAGCGCGTGCGGGGGGCGGGTTCGAGGTCGTTATCGAGATTCCGTACCAGACCGAGGAACAACCAAGGGAAGCCGCATGACCATCAGAACCATTCTCGTCGACGACGAGCCTCTGGCCATTCAGGGCCTGCAGCTTCGGCTCGAACCGCACGAGGATGTCGAAATCGTCGACACCTGCTCGAACGGGCGGGAAGCGATCCGCTCGATCAAGACCAACAAGCCGGACCTCGTTTTCCTCGACGTGCAGATGCCCGGCTTTGACGGCTTTTCCGTCGTCCAGGGGCTGATGGAAGTCGAGCCGCCGCTGTTCGTGTTCGTGACCGCCTATTCGGATCACGCGGTGCGCGCGTTCCAGGCCGACGCCGCCGATTATCTGATGAAGCCCGTCGAGGAAGACCGGCTCGCCGCCACCCTCGACCGCGTCCGCCAAAGGCTCGCCGAAAAGCGCGGCGTCGAGGAAGTGGACCGGCTGAAGGAAGTGCTGGCCGAAGTCGCGCCTGAAGCAGCTGCGGAGATGGGTGATGGCGCCGAAGCGCCGTCCGCCAACCGCTTCGAAAAGATGATCAACATCAAGGATCGCGGCCAGATCTTCCGCGTCGATGTCGACACCATCGAGCGCATCGACGCCGCCGGCGACTATATGTGCATCTACACCGCCGAGAACACGCTGATCCTGCGCGAGACCATGAAGGACCTGGAAAAGCGGCTCGATCCGCGTCGCTTCCAGCGCGTCCACCGCTCGACCATCGTCAATCTCGACCTCGTCAAGCAGGTCAAGCCGCACACCAATGGCGAATGCTTCCTGGTGCTCGATTCCGGCGCGCAGGTGAAAGTCAGCCGCAGCTATCGTGACGTCGTCGCGCGGTTCGTGCATTGATCGCAAGCTACGGGACGGCAGCGGCCACCTAGCACGGGAGGAGGGGGCATGAACCAGACCGAAAAAGCACGCGCCTTCGCCGCGCTTCACAAGCCCGGCGCACCGCTCATCCTGTTCAACGCCTGGGACGCCGGCTCTGCCAAGGCGGTCGCCGAGGCAGGGGCGCAGGCGATCGCGACCGGCAGCTGGTCGGTCGCCGCTGCCAATGGCTTCGGCGACGGCGAAGGCCTGCCGCTCGATCTCGCCATCGCCAATGCGGCGCGGATCGTTGCCGCGGTCGCGCTGCCCGTCACGCTCGACTTCGAAGGGGGCTATGCCGTCGATCCCAGCCGCGTGGCTGAGAATTTCGGTCTGGCGCTCGCCGCCGGCGCGGCCGGCTGCAACTTCGAAGACCGGGTGGTCGGCGGGGAGGGGCTTCACCCGGTCCACGAACAGGCGGCGCGTGTCGAGGCGCTGCGCCGGGCCTCGGAACGCGCAGGCGTCCCCGCCTTCATCAACGCCCGTACGGACATCTTCCTCGGCTCCAAGCCCGAGACCCACGACCGTGCCGCCGCCGATCACGCGCTCGAGCGCGCCCGCGCCTATGCCGATGCCGGTGCCAGCGGCTTCTTCGTGCCCGGTCTGGTGGACGAAGCCCTGCTCGCCCGCATCTGCGAAGCCTCGCCTTTGCCGGTCAACGCGATGATGTTCCCCGGCATGCCGAGCACGAACCGCCTCGCCGAACTCGGCGTCGCCCGGATCAGCTACGGCCCCGGACCCTATCGCCAGGCGATGAAGGCGCTCACCGAGGCGGCAAGGGCTGCGATCCGATAATGTCCAACTTCGCTCGTCCTGAGCGGAGCGCAGCGAAGTCGAAGGGCGCTGGGAACGACGCCCCTCGACTTCGCTCGGGACGAGCGGAAACTATTTGGCCGGCGCGACCTTCGGCGCTGGCGCAAACGGCTTGATCCCAAACTCGGGATACACCTCCGCCGGATAGTAGAAGGCGCCGTCTTTCACGACCATGGCGATGCGCTTGATCGCCTTCAGCTCCTTGGTCGGATCGCCCGGCATCAGGAAGAAGTCGGCGAACTTGCCCTTCTCGATCGAGCCGAGCTGCTGGTCCTGACCCAGATAGGCGGCCATGTCCCAGGTCGCGCGCTTCAGGATCTGCGCCGGCGTCATGCCGATGTCCTGATAGAGTTCAAGCTCGCGGTGGTATGTGAAGGAGCCGCCGGTGTCGGTGCCCGGCACGATCATCACGCCGCGATCGTGGAGCATGCGGATCGTCTGCACGATCTTGTCATAGGCGCCGCGATAGGCGGCATCGTCGCCCGGCGCCGAGGTGTCGATCCAAGCCTGCTTCAAACTACGCTGGGTGCCGATCGGCATATGTTCGAAGTAATCGACAGCACCGCGCGCGATGGCGCCGTTGCGGTTGGTGAGCAGGTTTTCGTGAATGCCGAGGGTGACGTCGATCGGGACCTTTCGCTCGACCATCAGATCGACAGTGTGCTGGACGCGCGAGCTGTTCAGGTCGAGCCCCGGCAGCCGCTTGAGCGCGGTCAGGCGGAACAGGGTGCGCGTGTCCTCGGTGGGCTGGATCACCCAGCCGAGCATCAACTGGTTGATGTGCGTCAGCTCGTCGAAGCCGGCGCCGATCATCGCATCGGCATTGGTGAAGGCCGGGACATGGCCCAGCACCCTCAGCCCCAGCTTCTTGGCCTCCGCGACCATCGCCGGCACCCAGGCCGGGTTCATGCTGTTATAGGATTTGATCGCCCAGAAATCGCGCGCGGCATACCAGCGCGCGGCGTCGATCGCTTCCTGCTGGCTGTTCACCAGCATGCCGTTGTTGGAGCTGTAGGGGCTCTTGCCCTCGATGAAGCCGGTGCGGGTGATGCGCGGGCCGGCGATGGTGCCGCTGTCGATCCGCTTGATCAACCGGGCGAGCACTTCATTGTTGTTGCCCATGTCGCGCATCGAGGTGACGCCCGCCATCAGGTTCAGCAGCGCGCCTTCCTGGCTGGTATGGGCGTGCATCTCGTAGAGCCCCGGCACCAGCGTGCCGCCGGCGCCGTCGACGATCGTCTCGCCCTTGGTCGCAGGGCTGTCGAGCGGCTCGACCGCAGCGATGCGGCGACCATCTACCACGACCGAGACAGGGCCGGTCAGCGCCTGTGCCTTGGGGTCGAACACCCGCACGTTGCGGATGCGCACGGGCCCCGCATAGCGATGCGCTACCTTCCTCTGGATGTCGACGAAGCGCTCGGTGGACCATTTAGCCGCCAGCTCCTTGAGCCGGTCGGCCTCCGCTTCGTAACCGGCGCGGATGATCGCGAAGTTGGGGGACACCACCGCGAACATGTTGCCTTGCGCGTCGAGCAGCACGGAGTCGGGCGAGGTCTCGATCCCGCTGATGTCGTAGCGCCTGATCTGGAGCGGACCGCCGGACCCGGCGACGCTCAGCGTCTCGCCCTTGGTCAGCCGCAACGTGCCGCCGGGCAGCGCCGCGATGGTGTCGCCGCCCGCCTTCATGATCGCCCGTGCATAGAGCCCGGTCGCCCATGGGCTGCCGCTCTGCGCGACATAGACGCCCTTCGCGGCCGCGCTGCCCTTGCCGGTCGAGTCCGTCCAGCTCGCTTTCGAGCCATCCCGAACAAAATGCTCGTCCACCTTGGACCCGAAGGTGGTGGTGCCGGTGACGTCCCAGGCGACCGGCAGCCCGTCAGGCCCGAAGCGGATCGCTTCCTTCATGGTCGGCCCGCGGCCATTATTCTTAAAGTCATAGTCGATGGTCGCGCGGTCGCCCTGCACATCGGCCTTCAAATGACCGACGCGCGTCGCGCCGACGATCACGCTGTAATCCTGCAGTTCGGCAGCGGCGGGAGCGGCGATGGCGGTGGCGAGAGCGGCCATTGCCGCGGTGCTGAAAAGCTTCATGGCGCAACGACTAAGCCGCGCATTCGGCGCTTGCAACGGGATCGGATCAGGGCGCTAGGTGGTTGGCGCAGATGATGACCTCCGCACTTCCGGCCACGCAGCAGCGGCGCATCGGCCTGGCTTTGGCCGGAGCGATCATCGTCGCCTGGGTGGCGGTGCACATTGGCGGCATCTTCTTCTGGCGGCTGGAGCCGGACCATGCGCCCGCTGTGCTGGCGGCGATCCTGTTGCAGGCCTGGCTCAGCACCGGCCTGTTCATCGTTGCCCACGATGCGATGCATGGTGCCTTGGCGCCCGGCCAGCCGCGGCCGAACCGGGGGATCGGCACGCTTGCGCTCGCGCTTTACGCCGGCCTTTCCTATCGGCAGCTCGCGCCCAAGCACGCGCTCCACCACCGCCATGTCGGCACCGAAGGCGATCCGGACTTCCATGCGCCCGAGCCGACCCGCGCGCTGCCCTGGTTCGTCAGCTTCTTCCGCAGCTATTACACCCACGCCCAGCTCGCCCGCATCACCGGCGCGGCGATCCTTTATCTGCTGCTGGGCGCGAGCCTGTTGAACATCGTCATCTTCTGGGCAGTGCCCGCGCTGCTGGCGCTGTGGCAGCTCTTCTTCTTCGGCACCTATCTGCCCCATCGGCATGAAGAGGGCGGGTTCGCCGATCATCACCGGGCGCGCAGCACGCGCCTGCCGCCTTTGCTTTCGCTCGTTACCTGCTTCCACTTCGGCGGCTATCATCATGAGCATCACCTGCATCCGGCGACGCCCTGGTGGCGGCTGCCGCGGCTGCGGCGGGAGCTTGGCTGAACAGGCGGTCGATCAGCCCGGCCGCTTGCTCGACCCCGCCGAGCCCCCGCATCGTTCCGCCGATCCGCTGCGCATTGTGCCGGTATGATGGCGTGCCCATCAGCGCGCGCAGCTCTTCGGCAATAACAGCGGAGGTACGACGTTTCGGCAACAGCCGGCCGGCACCGGCATGCACCACCCGCGCGGCAGTGCCGGGCTGCTCGAACGCGATCGGCGCCACCAGCATAGGCACGCCGGTCGCGAGCGCGTCTAGCACGGTGTTGAAGCCGGCGTGCAGGATCGCCGCGGTGCAATGCGGCAACGCCGAGGGCTGGTGCCAATGGGCGCGCACGATCGGATCGCCGGGCAGTCGGCACGCCGCGACTTCGTCAAGCTTGCCGCCATGGGCCACCGCCGCGCGGGCACCCACCCGCGCACAAGCCTCTGTCATCGCTGCGAACAGCTCCGCACGTCCTCCTTGCAGGCTGCCGAGCGAGCAATAGACGAGCGGGCGATCGTCCTCAGGCAGCTCCTGACCCGCCTCCGGTGCGTCCCGCCACGGGCCGCAATAATGAAAGTTGGCGGGGAGCTCGCGGCGCGGAAAGTCCAGCGCGGCCGGGCATTGCGCCACTTGCAGGGCGGGCGAGAAACCTTGGTTCTCGTGCGGGTCGAGGCCCCAAGTCGATCCCGCCTGCTCCACAACCCGGGCGATCGGACGCGAGCAGAAATTGGCGACGCGGTAGCCGGTCGCATTCCGCTTCAGCCCAGCAGGATCGTCGCGATAGGGCCAGCCGATAAAGGGGGGCGGCACCGCCGGTTCGCGCAGCAGCGGCAGGCCGGTGACGCTGGTCGCCCAGGGCAGCTTCAAGTGCCGCGCCACGAGGCCGCCCGCCGGCTCGGTGGAGTCGGCGATCACTGCATCGGCCCCGATCCGCTCGAGCGCGGCGGGCAGTTCGTCGAGCAGCATGCGGGTGATCGCCGCGGTCTTGCTGATCATCCGGAAAAAGCCGAACGGCCGCGATGCTGTCGCCAGCACCTGCGTGTAGCTCGCCAACGCACCCTGCCCATGTGTCCGGAGGCCGACAGCCTCGAAGCCAAACCCCGGCACCAGCGCCGCCGCATCGGCCATATGCACGAACGTGACCCGGTGCCCCCGCCGCTCCAACGCCCTCGTCAGCACCTTCAGCGGGTCATAATGCCCGGGCACCGGTGGCGCGATAATGGCGATGTGGCGGGCGGGCATAGCCTGCGCTTCAGACTTCAGCGGATGAACAGTCAATATCCCCGCTCGTCCTGAGCGGAGCGCGCAGCGCGTAGTCGAAGGGCGCCGCACCGCGCCCCTCGACTACGCTCGGGACGAGCGAGGTTCTGCGGGCTATTTGCGCCCGCGATACCTTGCCGCGTCCACTGCCTCGGCCAGGTCGGCAACCGCATTGAGCCCCGCCCGCACCACGTCCCCCGGCGTTGGCAGGGCCATCTTCTGCGCCTGAAGCAGGAAGCTGGTCTTGCGCACATTGGCGTCCTGCGCGCCGTCAACGGTGCCTTCCGACCTGGGCTCGTGCAGATTGTCGCGGCGGTTGAGCACGCCGGGATCGCCCGGACTCTGCTGCGCCTCGACGCCGAACGCCTGCATGGCCAGGTCGGTGAGGCGCGGCGCGACCTTGCCGGCCAGCGAGATCGCATAGCCGCCGCCGCCGACATAAAGCTGCCGCCGCGGATGCTCGCAGGCGAACAGGATAGCATCCGCCACCAGCCGGGGATCGTAGAGCGGCGGCGGCAGGCGCGGCGGCGCGTCCATATAGTTGCGGGCATGTTCCGGATAAGGCGTGTGGATCGCGGCCGGTTTGATCAGCGTGACCGACACCGGGGCGCCTTCCTGCTCCAGCTCCATCCTCAGCGCATCGGTCGCCGCCTGAACCGCCGCCTTGGACGCCGAATAGGCGCCCTGAAGGATCATCGCACGGTCGGACAGCACGGAGCCCAGATTGACGATTGCGCCGCCCCTGGTGCGCAGATGCCGCGCGGCCACGAGCGATCCTTGCAGCACACCGAAATAATTCACGTCGAAGATGCGGCGGTGATCCGCGATCGGCACCTGCTCCATGGTGCCGTACGTGGCTGCCGCCGCATTGTTCACCCAGCTGTCGAAGCCGCCGAAATGCTCGATCGCGGTATCGGCGATCCGCTGCACTTCGACCGGGTCTGACACGTCGGCGGCACAGACCGCCACCCGAGCGCCGCCGGAGCGCAGCCGCACCGCCACTTCCTCCAGCGCTTCGAGATTGCGCGCGGCCAAAACCACGGCAGCAGCGCGGGCGACTGCCTCCTCGACGGTCGCCAGGCCGTTGCCGCTGGTGGCGCCGGTTACGACGATGGTCTGCTGCTGGATCGGCTTCAATCGGACGGTCACGCGCTGCTCCTTCGCAAGCCTCAACCGTCGCGTCGCTCGGCTTGTTCCTACCCCGCCTTGGTGCGCCGCCGTGGCAGCTGGTGCAGCCCCTGCAATGCCGCGCCCAGCGATTGCTCGCGGCTGCCCATCGCAGCCTTCAGGATCGGCCGGGTGCGGGCCAGATATTCGCTCGGGCTCAGCCCCATGAAGCGCTTGAAGTCGCGGTTGAAGTGCGAGTGATCGACATAGGCTCCGTCGAGCAGCTGCCCGATCGGCCGTTCTTCCTCGGTGGCGAGCACCGCCAGCGTGCGCAGGAAGCGCTGGCGCCGCAGCAACAGCTTGGGGGTGAAACCGAAGCTGCGCAGGCAGATACGGGCAAGCGCGCTCTGAGACAGGGCGGTGCGGGCGGTGAGACCCTCCACAGTGGTGATGCGGGGATCGAGCAGCGCCGAATGGAGCTGCTTGATCTGCGTCTCGCGGCGATCACGATTATGGCCGCGTCCGATGAAGAAGGTGTCGAGGCGTTCGAACATGGCCGCTTCGCTGGTTGCGGCAAGCAGTTGCTCGCGCAGCAACGTCACCTCCTCACCAAGTTCGCCGGCGGGCGCGGCGATGGCGTCGGCCAAGGCGTCGGCCGGCATTCGGATCAAGGTCGTCCAGCCAAGCGGCGTCAGGCCCACTCCCAGCAGCTTTCCCGGACGCGCGATCACGGCCCGCGCGCGGCTGGTCGGTCCGAACAGCGCCGTCGTCAGACCCTCGACCGGGCGCCCATCCTCGTCCAGCGCGTGCCAGTCGCTGAGCAGCCGGATGCGCAGATTGCCCCATTCGGGATGGAGCAGATCCTCCACCACGGCATCGGGCGGGCCCCGCATCTCGATGACGTAATAGGACGTGATCAGGTCGCGCAGCGATTCGGCGGGCACGCGAAAGCGCATCGATACCGCGATCTGTTCGGTCATGCCGGTCAACCACCCCTGTCAACGCCGTTCAACCGGCTAAGTGGCGGTGATGCAAGAGCTTATTGAAGCTTGCCGAATCCGTTCCGTGCCGCACCGGCACAGCCCCGTCTACGGCATGTGCAGTTTCGTCGACGCGCCGTTCACAGCCGCAACGATTCCAGCCAGTCAGACCTCGCGACCCGAGGCATTCGAAAGAATGCTGACCCTAAAGCCCGGCTGGCCCCACGCCATGCCGGGCTTTCTTTTGCCCAACCTCACCTTCGTCATCCCCGCGAAAGCGGGGACCCAGCCCTTCTTCTGCCTAGGTGTCCAACTGGGTTCCCGCTTTCGCGGGAATGACGAAATGAGTGCGGTTCAGGCCACCAGCGGTTGCTGCTGCGAGGAAGCCGGCCGGCGCACGAATGGCATGGTCAGCACCACGCGGAAGCCGGCTTCGCCGCCATGCACCGCCATGTCGCTTTGATCGCCAAAGCTCAGGCGCAGCCGCTCGCGGACATTGGCAAGGCCAACGCCAGTGCCTCCACTGGACGACATTTCGCCGGCGCCTGTGTCGCTGACTTCCAGCTCTAGCCGGCCGGCGTTTTCGCGCGCGGCGATGCCGACCGTCACCGGCGTGCGCGACGGCGCCACCGCATATTTCACGGCGTTTTCGACCAGGGGCTGCAACAGGAAAGGCGGCACCTGCGCGTCGCCGAGATGGTCGGGCAGGCTGATCGAGGGCGCGAGCCGGTCGCCGAACCGCACGCTTTCGATCTCGAGGTAATTCTCCAGCATCTCGAACTCTTCCTCGACCGTGACGAGCCGGTCGGGATCGGCGGCAAGGCTGCCGCGGAGGAAGGAGGAAAGCCGGTCGATCATCGACTCCGCGTCGCGCGGGCGGCCGGAGACGACCAGGCTGGAGATGGCGTTCAGCGTGTTGAACAGGAAATGCGGGTTGAGCTGGAAGCGCAGCGCCAGCATCTGCGCTTCGCGCTCGCGCTGCCGGGCCAGGTCGAGCAGCTGCTGGTTCGACTTGAGCGCCGCATAGGCCGCCTGGAAGGCGAGCAGGGCCGCGAACATGCCGCTATTATAGGTGTTGACCGTGGTCGAGCGAACGAACGCCTGGCGATAGTCGGTCACCATCGTGCCGGCCCAGATGCGCAGCTGCGTATCCCACAGCGCCTGCAGCAGGGCGACGATCACGACCGCAACCGTGACGAGCGACCAGCGCAGCACCGGGCGGAGCGCTGCCGTGCCCTTCACCACGAAATACAAATGGAAGGCGATGAAGCCGTCCACGATCATCATCGGCAGACCGATCGTCAGCGACTCACGAAAGCTCTCCGGCCCACGGAAAAAACCGGACACGTTGAAGACGATCAGCGTGAACAGGTTGAACGCGATCGTCAGCGCGATCGCCGCCCGCAACTGGTCCTTGCTCCGCCCCGCGCCCATGCCTCCAGCCTAACAGCGGCGGCTATGGGAACAAGGGCTTAGCTGCGCTCTTTGGTCGCCGAGAAGCGGAGCGCGGGATTGCGCTCCTGCACATAGTTCAGCTCCCACCCGTCCTTGGCCATGAAGACCAGCGCCCCATCGCGGTCGCGGGCAAGGGCGCCGCGGTGGATGGAGGCGAAGGCTTCCAGGTCCTTGGCGTCGCCGGCAATCCATCGCGCGGTGTCCCAAGGCGAAGCTTCGAGCTTGGCATCGACCTTATATTCGGCCTCCAACCGCGAGATCAGCACTTCGAGCTGAAGCTGCCCGACCACGCCCACCACCCAGGCGCTGCCGACTTCCGGGTAGAAGACCTGGATGATGCCTTCTTCGGCCAGATCGTCGAGCGCCTTGCGCAGCTGCTTGGTCTTGGTCGGGTCCTTGAGCGCGACACGGCGCAGCAGCTCCGGCGCGAAATTGGGCAGGCCGGTGATGGTGCGCGGCGGCCCGTCGGTCAGCGTGTCGCCGACGCGCAGCGTGCCGTGGTTGGGGATGCCGATGATGTCGCCGGGCCAGGCTTCCTCGGCCGTCTCGCGGTTCTGCGCGAAGAACAGGATCGGCGAGTGCACCGCGATCGCCTTGCCAGTGCCGACCTGGTTGAGCTTCATGCCGCGCCGGAATTTACCCGAACAGAGCCGCATGAACGCGACTCGATCGCGGTGCATCGGGTTCATGTTCGCCTGCACCTTGAAGATGAAGCCTGTCACGGCCGGATCGTCGGGCGAAACCGGCTCCGGATCGGCCGGCTGCGGGCGCGGGGAGGGGGCGAAGTTCGCCAGCGCCTCGATCAGGTCCTGAACGCCGAACTCCTTCAGCGCCGAGCCGAAATAGACCGGCGTCAGGTCGCCGTTGCGATAGGCGATTTCGTCGAACGGCGCATAGCCCGCCTCGATTAGCCCGAGCTCCTCCACCGTCTCGTCAGGCAAAGTCGGCGCCGGATCGATGCTGCCGTCAGGGCGCAGCACCGACTTGGCGCCGAGCGCATACAGCCCCTGATAGGTGCCGCCCATGCCGACCGGCCAGTTCATCGGGCTGACGTCCAGCGCCAGCTGCGACGCGACTTCGTCGAGCAGGTCGAACGGGTGGCGGCCCTCGCGGTCCACCTTGTTGATGAAGGTAATGATCGGCAGCGAGCGCAGCCGGCAGACTTCGAACAGCTTGCGCGTCTGTGCCTCGATGCCGCGCGCCGCGTCGATCACCATCACGGCGGAGTCTACCGCGGTCAGCGTGCGATAGGTGTCCTCGGAGAAGTCTTCGTGACCCGGCGTGTCGAGCAGGTTGAAGGTGAGGCCTTCACGCTCGAAGGTCATGACCGACGAGGTGACCGAGATGCCGCGCTGCTGCTCGATTTTCATCCAGTCCGATCGCGCCCGCCGCGCCTGGCCGCGGGCCTTGACCTCGCCCGCCGCATGAATGGCGCCGCCGAACAGCAGCAGCTTCTCGGTCAGCGTGGTCTTGCCCGCGTCCGGGTGAGAGATGATCGCAAAGGTCCGCCGGTCGGGGCGGTCGGTCGGGCGTGAAGACATGATGGAGCCTGGATGAACGGCGCGCTCGAAGCGAGCGCCAGCGGCGGCCCTTTAGCGGCCTTAAAGCCCCTTGGCGAGACTAGGCACCTGTTAACCATGTCGCTTCGGAACCGGAACGAGTCAGCGACGTTCGACCCGTAACGATATTCCGGCAAATGCGCCTTGGAGGGTGGAAACGTCGCGTGCTGAAAGGAGTGCATCATCGCGGAATCTGGACCGATGCGGAAGACGCAGCGCTGCGGCAAATGGCCGCGCGGGGCACCTTCCTGCACGATATGGCGCACACGCTCGGCCGGTCGCAGGAAGCGGTCCGCACCCGCGCCAATATTCTCCACATCCCGGTGCGGTCGGCGCCACGCGAAGTGCTGCAGGGTCAGCGTCTGCGGCTGCGCCTCGGCTGACAGAAAGAACGCCGCCGGCCGAGGCCGACGGCGCCGAGACTCGCCTGAATAGGGTCGACAGTCCAGGCGGAGTTGCTGGGGTCTCTTAGCGACGTGGCCAGCGGCTGGGGATACGCCGGATGGCCTATGCAGCGGGTCGCCTCGGGGCAGATCTTGACGCCGCCGCGCGGCTGCGCTCCGGCCAGACTATGGATCTCGACGCGCTGCTCGCTCATTATTTCGGCACTGCCGATCTCTCCGGTCTGAGCGCGGCGCAGCTGGCGGAGGGACGCGCGGCGCTGGAGCTCGACTTCGGGCTGGAGCGCGAGCCGGGGCGGAAGTTCGCTTTGTGGGTGCTGCTCGAGGCGATCGGCGCGGCGCCATTTCCGGCCGAGGCCTTCCCCGATCACCCGCAGCTCAAGCGGGCGGCGGAGGATTATCTGTCGGCGTCGGAGCGGCTGCTGCCCGACGACTGAGCCGCCTCGTTCTAGGCCAGGTTGGCACGCACGATGGTGGCTGCCGCTGCGATCAGGGCGGTCGCGGCGAGAATGTCGTTGCGCATGCCCGGGTCCACCTGCACCGACAGCCGTGCCACGACCCGCTCGGCTTCATCGCTGCAGGCCAGCAGGTCCTCGTTGCCCTCGACCAGCCGCTCGGTTGCCGTAGGCTCGTGCCGGATCGCGGCTGGAAAGCAGCTGGCGTCCGTGTCGGCGAGCCGAAGTGCCGTCTCCTGCAGCTCGGCAAGCCGCGCATCATTGGTGTCGATGCCCGGCCGGTCCGGGCTGTGCTTCAACGTGATCGCTGCCGCCTTTCTTGCGCAGGCAATGCCGAGCGCCAGTGCCGCAGCAGCCGCCACGCCGGCGCCGGGCGATGGCGCGCGGGAGGCAATGGCGCTGGCCAGCCGGCCAAGTGGCTGATCGGCAATCGACTCCATGCGCACTCCCTCGCTAAGGGCCGCCGCCATGACGGCTGCCGATCTCCGCGACCTGTTCCTGACAACGCTCACCCGCCGCTTCGGGGGCAACCGGCGGCGCTGGCGGATGGTGATGGGCGAGGTGAAGCTCTATTCCCGCGCGACCCACCCGCACTGCAATTGGGCGATCACGCCATCCGGCAGCGCGGGCGAGAACAGCGCGGTCGAGGCGGTCGCCGACGATCTGCGCGCGGCGCATCCGATCGTCGGCTAAGGCTGCCCGGCTGCTACTCGCCGTCGTCCAGCCGAGATGGGGAAGCGCAACCGAGCGCCCGCCTGCCAGATCGGTTCGGATGACGATCACGCCGCGCTCTTCCATATAGCCGAGCAGCCGCTTGACCCGGCCCAGCGACGCGGTTCCATAGATGCGGGCGAGTTCGGCGTCGTCCGGGCAGGGCATATTGTCGCGGGCGGCGCGGGCAATCGCCATGAACGGCGCGAGCATCTCTTCCGGCAGCGCCGCGCCGATCGCAAGCGCATCGGTCCATTCGGCGTCATCGTCGATGCCCGCCAAGGCGAGGGCGAACAGGCGGCGGAACTCGGCCAGGCCTGGCACGGGCGCGATGCCGCCCATCCGGCATCCGATCGTGAAATCCTGGTACAATGCAGGCGCCGGTTGGCCGGTGAAGCCATGACCCAGGCTCTGCAGAATGCCCCGAATACGGCTCCCGCGATCCGCGTCGCCGAGCAGCGGCAGTTCGGGAAGGGCGGGCGGGGTCTCGATCGTGCGGATCAGTTCCGCCGGTCCCGGCGGAGGCGGCGGTGCGGGCGCGATCGTCCGGATGGGCGTGGGCTCAGGCTTTAGCAACAGCTGGCTGTCGGCCGCGCCCGGTAGCGGCAACAGAACGGGGGCGGCATGGTTCGTGCCCGTTTGCACGACGCCGACACGCACCAGCACCGGGCGGCGCGCGATCGCGGGGCCGAGGCCGAGAAACTGCCCCCGCTCTAAGTCGCGGATGGCTTCGGCCTGCCGCCGCTCCATGCCGAGCAGGTCGGCGGCGCGCAGCATGTCGATGTCGAGGAAAGTGCGTCCCATCAGGAAGTTCGACGCCTCGGCGGCGACGTTCTTGGCGAGCTTGGCGAGCCGCTGCGTGGCGATGACCCCGGCCAGGCCCCGCTTGCGGCCACGGCACATCAGGTTGGTCATCGCGGAGAGCGAGGCCTTGCGCGCATCGTCCGCCACTTCGCCGGCCGCGGCAGGGGCGAAAAGCTGCGCCTCGTCGACCACCACCAAGGTTGGAAACCAATGCTCGCGCGGGCTCTCGAACAGCGCGTTCAGGAACGCCGCCGCGCAGCGCATCTGGTCGTCGACTTCCAGCCCTTCCAGGCTCAGAACGGCGGACGCCCGATGCTCCCTGATACGCGCGCCGATCGTCGCGGCTTCGGCCAGCGAATAGGCGGCTGCGTCGATCACCGTGTGGCCGAACGCGTCGGACAAGGTGACGAAGTCGCCTTCCGGATCGATCACCACTTGCTGGACGGTGCCGGCGCTGCCCTCGAGCAGCCGGCGCAGCAGGTGCGACTTGCCCGAGCCGCTATTGCCCTGGACGAGCAGCCGCGTCGACAGCAGTTCGGCCAGGTCCAGCCCGACGCTGCCGCCCCGCTCATCCGCTCCCAGATCGACGCTCACGCTCATGGCGCAGCGTTTCGGCTACCGGCCCGAGTCCCGGCAAGGCCAAGCCCCTAAAAAACTGGGGACTATTCCGAACCAGCCCACGCAAACCGTTTTTTATCCTCTTGGCTCTATCCGCGGCTGGTGCGCTTCGACTTCAAATCGCTGGATGGGGTGTCCGCCCAGGCCGCCTTGGCCGGGCTGGCACTGGCTGCGGCCTGTCTGGTCTGGTTTTCGGGCGTCGCTTCGGCGATCGACCGCGCCCTTGATCCGGTGCGGTATTCGACCTGGTCACAGAGCCCGTCCGGCAAGCTGGTCATCGTCGAGCTGGACGCGGCCAGTGCGGCCGCGATCAAGCGCTGGCCCTGGCCGCGCGACCATTATGCATCCGCCCTCGACAATCTTCGCAAGGCGGGGGCGACGTCGATCGTCTTCGATGTCGACTTATCGTCGCCCTCGACGGCCGATGGCGACGCCGCCTTCGCCGCCGCGCTCGCGCGCAGCGAAGGCCTGGTCGCGCTGCCGACCTTTTCTCAAGCGGCGGATGCGCGCGATCGGCGTAGCATCGATACGCTGCCGCTGCCGGCCTTTCGTGAGCATGTCGCATTGGCATCGGTCAGCATCGCGCCCGATCCCGACGGCACTGTGCGGTCCGCGCCGCTTGCCACGATCACCAAGGGTGTGCCGCGTCCCTCGCTGTCGGCGTTCATCGCCGGCCGCTCCGGCACCGCCAATCGGTCTTTTCCGATCGACTATAGTATCGATGCCGCCCGCATTCCCCGGCTGAGCTTCATCGACATTCGCGATGGCCGCTTCGATCCATCTGCTGTGCGCGGGCGGCAGGTCCTGATCGGCGCCACCGCGATCGAGATGGGCGACCGCTATGCCACGCCCCGCTTCGGCGTGCTGCCGGGCGTGGTCATCCAGGCACTGGCTGCCGAGACGCTGTTCGCGGGGATGCCGGCGATGGTGAGCCAGCCCGCGGCGCTGTTCCTTGCCTTGCTTCTGGTCGTCCCCGTGCTGCGGTCAAGGTCGACGCTCAGTTGCGTGCTCTTGTCCGCGCTGGCGCTGATCACCTTGATCGCGAGCGCCATCATCCTGCAGGCGGGCTGGCAGGTCATGCTGCCGGTCGGCGCCGGGCTGGTGCTGCTGCTGGCCGCTTCGCTCGCGAGGCTGGGTCTGCGCGTCGGGCAAAGCTTCGAGACGCAGCGGCTGACCGATGGACAGACCGGGCTGCCCAACCGCTCGGCTATGGTGCTCGACAATAAGGCGACGAACGCGGCGACGCTTGCCGTGCTGCAGATCACCAACTTTGAGAGTCTGCTCACTGTGCTGGGGAGCGAGGCCGAGGGCGATCTCGTGCTCCGGCTCGCCGAACGGGCGCGCTTCTTCGCCGAACAGGGACGCGTCTACCGCGTTGCCGACCGCTTGCTCGCCTTCGGATTGAGCAAGGATGCCGAGGGGCATGAGGCGCTGGGCGGCATGCGCGCCATCATGCTGCAGCCGGTGGAAGTGAAGGGCCGCCGGGTCGATGCGTCCGTCACGCTCGGCATCATCGACGCCGACGTGACCTCCGACCTTGCCCAGGCTGCGCTTGCGGCCGAGCAGGCGGCGGCGAGCGGCGTCTTCTGGCACCGGTTCGACGGCGACCAGGCCGAACTGACCGACCAGGTGTCGCTGATGGGCGAACTCGACCGCGCCATCGCCCAGCGCAACATTCGCGTTTTCTACCAGCCCAAATTGTCGCTGGCGAAGAGCCGCATCACCAGTTGCGAAGCGCTGGTGCGCTGGGAGCATGAGGAGCGGGGCATGCTCAGCCCCGACCTGTTCATTGGCCTGGCCGAGCAGACCGACCGCATCGCGCCGCTCACACTCCACGTCATCGAGCAGGTGCTCGACGACCTCGCGCACTGGCACAGACGCGGCATCATGATCACCGCGGCGGTCAATATTTCCGCCCGGCTGCTGGCATCGGACAGCTTCAACGATGCGCTCTGCGAGATCCTCGCGCGGGGAACGGTGCCGACGACCTCGCTCGTGTTCGAGGTAACGGAGTCGGCGGCGCTGGCAGACTCCGATGCAGCCGCGGAGATCCTCAGCGGTTACCAGCAGCTCGGCATCACAATTTCGATCGACGATTATGGCACCGGCCAGTCGACGCTTTCCTATCTCCGCCAGCTGCCGGTCTCTGAGCTGAAGATCGATCGCAGCTTCGTGCAGAATGCGCACCTGAACGCGAACGACGCGGTTCTCGTCCGCTCCACCGTGCAGATGGCGCATGAGCTGGGCCTGAAGGTCGTCGCCGAGGGCGTGGAGACCGAAGAGTGCCTCGCCTTCCTGCGCGAGATCGGCTGCGACCTGGCGCAAGGCTATCTGATCAGCCGCCCGGTTCCGGCGGACGCCTTTGAGTCGCTACTGCTGGAAGACGCCCGCCGCGCCGCCTGATTGTTGATCAGAAGACGCGGGACAGGCGAAGCGAGATGCGGGGACGCTTGTCGCCCGTGTCGAACCGGTCCTTGTTGAGCGGGAAGGCGAGTTCGGCCACCCCCTCGAACTTGCCGAGACCCAGCCGCGTGCCGAAGCCCGCCGACGCCAGGGTGCCGCCGCCTTTGACGCCCCGCCGGTTCGAGACGGTCCCCGCATCGGCAAAGCCATAGACGTGCGAGCGCTCGATAAGACCCGGCGCAAGGCTGCCGGTGTCGAAGCGGAGCTCGGCGGACCCGAGCAGACCCTCATCGCCCGTCCGCTCGGCAAAATCATAGCCGCGGCCGAAGACCGGTCCGCCCACGCCGATTTCCGCCGTCGCCAGCAGCGGCCTGGACGCGATCTGGCCGGCCGTGGCGACGATAAGCGTTACTTTGCGAGAGAGGGGCTTGGTCCAGTCGGCCGTGAAGCCCAAGGTGATGAAGCGAGCATCGCCTTCCTCTCGCGATGCGAGCAGGTCGCCCTGCCGCGTCGCCCCGTCAAAGGGCAGACCGGCGGTGAAGGCGAATTGGCCGCGAGCGGTCCCGCCGCCCAATTTGCCGACGCCGTCCAGCGTTGCCGTCAATGTGTAGAGACGGTCTCGGCGAAACAGTTCGGACCGGTTGCGCTGATCCGTCGCGATGTGCCGCAGTTCCAGGCCGGCGACCACGCTGGTCGTGCGGGTGCGCGTGATCGGCTGATTGATCACGACCGCCACATCGGAAGACTTGCCGACGATCTCCGGGGTGATCACAACGGGGCCCGCTTCAAAGCGGTCGAAATCGGGCTCGGAACGGCCATAGGAGGCGGCGACCGAGACGGTGCCCCCGTCCGGACCGAGCGGCATCTGATAACGGCCGCGCAGGAAGACGAACTCGGACAGCTGCGGCGCGGTGTTGGCCAGCAGCAGGGCGAGTTCGTCGCCCGATTGCAGCACGTCCCGCACCGATCCGAGCAACGTCGAGCGGATCGGCCCGACTTCCTCGCTGCCGCGATTGTCGATTTGCGCATAGCCGCTCGCCCGATCCTGGGCGATGGTGACGAGCAGGATGTTAAAGCCTTCTTCGCGCAGCAGCTGGCTTTCCTGCACCGACGCACCCGGCAGATCGCCGACAAGCTGAAGCGCACGCTCCAGCCTGGCCTGCCGCACGGGGCGGCCGGTTACCAGGTGGCGGCTGAGCAGGCGGTCTGCACGAATGCTCGTGCCGCCGATCACCCTGACCGCGTCGATACGGCCTTCGTCCACGCTGACGCGAAGCACGCCGCCGCCCATGTCCTGCGGCTCGATGCTGGCGGTCGCGAAAGGGTAGCCGGCGCGGCGCGCCTCGGTTGCGACCTCCGAAACGAGTGCGGAAAGGCCGGCGCGATCCAGCTCGCGCCCCACATAGCGCATGATCACATCGGCGAAGCGCGTCGCCGGCAGCTCCGATCCGGTGACGAGGATCGCCTGCGGGGTGACGCGTTGGCCGGAGAGCGCAAGGGTTGCGGAAGGCGGCGCAACTGTGGGTGCAGCGTTGCGCGCCCGCTCCGGCGCGATCAGCGTCGGCAGTGCCTGCTCGGTAATCGTCGGATCGGCGCGATCGAGAATCACCTGCGCATAAGCAGGGTTTCCGAGCACCAGACTCGTCACGGCAGCAGTCAGCAACAGATGGGAATGCTTCATCAACGCGCCTTTCACCGGCGGCGTGCATAAATGGCTAAGCCTGTGAAAAGCTTAATGCCGGAGTATGCCTAAGGAGCGCTTAAGGGCGTTCGGCAGCGCTTCGGTAATCACTGGGCGCGCACTGTCGCATCGGAGAACCCGGCCTGTGCCGAGGGGAGGACGCGATGCGCAAGTTGATGATGGCGGCTCTGGCCGTGACCTGTTCCACTGCCGCGATGGCGGCGGGGACGCCTGAATGGACGGTCAGCGAATCATCCGGCCCGGTGCAGATCTCGCACAATGGCCTGGTGAAGGTCGCCACTCGCGGCTCCGCGATCAAGGCGGGCGGCATTGTCACCACCGGTCGGGGCGGGCGCGCCGTGCTGGTGCGCGGCACCGAATATATGATGGTCGCGCCTTCGTCCCAGCTGCGGCTGCCGGCCGAAGAGAGCGGCAAGGGCATCACCCGCGTGTTCGAAGATTTCGGCAACGTCGTCTTCATGATCAAGAAGAAGATCACGCCGCATTTCGAGGTGAAGACGCCGTATCTGGCCGCCGTCGTCAAAGGCACGACCTTCTCGGTCGGCGTCGGGCCCAAGGGTGCGTCGGTGCAGGTGCTGGAAGGCGCGGTCGACGTGTCGACGCTCGATGGCGGCGCGCGCGACCTGCTGCGGCCGGGATCGGTGGCTTTGGTCGGCGCGGACAATCTGCGCCGTATGCAGGTCGATAACGGCCAGACTAAGCGGGTGCTCGACAGCGCCGGCACCGGCTCGGTCCCGGCGGAGGCCCCGGCTCCGCAGCCTGCAGTCACCGTCGCTTCGGGGCCGGCGGAGGGGACCGTCACGACCGTCATTGCGCAAGCGGTGGTCGAGCAGCCGGTGTCGCTGGAAGACACGACCGGCGGGCTGGTCAAGGGCACGATCGGCGGCGCGCCGGCGGAGCTCAACGCCTTGGCCGGCATCACCCAGGTGACCGCCGAAGCGAGCAAGTCCACGGTCGAGGCAGTCCAGCTGGCGAGCCTGGTGGTCACCACCGGCGAGAAGCTCGTCGAGGCCAATGCCACGGCCGAGCAGCAGACCGGCAAGGTCGAGGCTGCGGCAAACGTCAAGACGCAAGCCGATCAGGCGGCGCAGGCTGCTTCGGCTGCCGCCGAAGCGACGGCGGCGCAGGCGGCCAAGGCGAATGCTGAGCAGGCGGAACGTCAGGCAGCGAAGCTCGCCGCCGATGCTGCTGCCGCCGAGGCTGCGAAGGACGCCGAGGCCGCTGCCGAGCAGGCTCGCGCGGCCGAGGCCGACCGCAGCGCCAAGCGCGCGCAGCAGGCGCAGGCTGAAGCCGATGCCAAGGCGGCTGCGAAAGCGGCCGAACAGGCGAAGAACTCGGCGGAAGACAAGGCTGCACGCCAGGCCGCCGACGCGGCGGCTCAGCAGGCGGCCAACAAGGCCGCGGCGGCCGAAGCTGCTGCCGCTGCCGCAGCTGCCGCCGAAGCAATGCGGGCCGAGCAGGAGGCCTTGAAGGCGGCGGCTGACGCTGCCGCGGCCAAGGCGGCAAAGGACGCCGCCAAGGCGGCCGAGGACGCGGCCAAGGCTGGCGCCGATGCCGCTGCGCAGGCCGCGGCTGAAAAGGCCGCACGCGACGCCGCCAAGGCAGCCGAGGACGCACAAAAAGCGGCCGAGCAGGCCGCCAAGGCGGACCAGGACAAAGCCGCGCGCGACGCCGAGAAGGCCGCGGCCGATGCTGCCGCTGAGGCTGCCAAGCAAGCCGAGCAGGCCGCCAAGGAAGCTGCCAAGAAGGCTGAAGAGCTGATCCGGAAAGCGGCCAAGGATGCCGAGGACGCAGCCAAGAAGGCCGCGAAGGCCGCCGAAGAGGCTGCCAAGGCCGATCTCGACAAGGCTGCGCTGGAGGCCGCCAAGCTGGCTGAGGCAGCTCGCGCCGAGGAAGCCGCGCAGGCCGCTGCCAAGGCTGCCGAGGAAGCGGTGAAGGCCGCACAGGACCAGGCGAGCAAGGAAGCCGACCGGCTTGCGCGCGAAGCTGAAAAGGCAGCAGCCGATGCCGCTGCCGCCGCTGCCAAGGCGCAGGAAGAGGCCGCCAAGGCGGCGCAGAAGGCTGCCGACGACGCGGCCAAGGCTGCTGCCAAGGCTGCCGAGGATGCGACCGAACAGGTCACCGGCAAAGCGCAGGAGACGATCAAAAAGCTCGGCCTCTTCGTGACGAAGGATTGAGGAGCATGCACGCTCTAGCCGAGCGGCGCCCCGGCGATGCCGGGCCGCGGGTGGCCAGCAGGTTCAAGACATTCCTGCCCTGTGCAGTGGAGCAGGGCGGCGCCGTCGTCCGCGCTCATGTCCTGAACCTGTCGGCCACCGGCGCGATGATCGCCATACCCACGGCCATCAGTTCCAGACAGTCGATCTCGCTGCAGTTCCAGTCCGTGTCGTACAAGGCGGTGGTGGTCTGGGCGCGGGATGACCGGGCGGGCCTGCGTTTCAGCCTGCCCCTGCCGCATTCGACGCTGCAGAAGCTGATCGCCTGAACCCTGCCGAGCGGCGGTCGGCAAAGAGCATTTGCACCCGCTTGCCCGGCCCTTATGGTTGCGGTCCTTGCCTGATCCTGGGGGACCGATGACTCGTTTCGCCGCGCTGCTGCTTGCTTCGTCGCTGTTCGTTCCGCCCGTTATCGCCGCCGATCCGCCCGCCAAGGTGCTGGAGGGCACGGTCGCCCAAACGGGGCTGGTGCGGCTCAATATCGACCGAAAGGCCGGGCGCATCCTCGCCTTGCTGCCGGCGCCCGACGCGGAGGGTATTTCCGGCCGCTTCATCTACACGAGCGCATTGGAGACGGGCCTCGGCTCGCCGGCGCTCGGTCTCGACTATGCGCTGAACTCCGGCTCGCGCCTGCTGGTGTTCCGGCGGGTGGGCAAGAAGGTCGTCGCGGAGCTGGAAAACCCGCGCTTCCGGGCGGCCGGTGCGCCCGAGCAGGAGCAGGCGGGCGTGCGGCGGTCCTTTGCCACCTCCACCATCTGGATGGGCGATGTGGCGGCGGAGAATGGAGATGGCAGCTTCCTCGTCGATCTCGCGCCCTTCGTCGCCCGCGACGATCTCGGCATCGCGCGGGCGTTGAAGGAGCAGGAGAGCGGCGACTGGCGGCTGGTGCCGGAGCTGAGCGTCGCCGATCCGAACGCCGCTCGCGCTTTCCCCAAGAATGTCGAGCTTGAGGCGCGGCTGACCTTCACCAGCAACAAGGCCGGGCCGGAGATCGAGAATATCGCGCCGGCGAGCGGCAATGTCAGCTTCACCGTGCGCCACTCGCTGATCGCGCTGCCTGAGCCCGGCTATGTGCCGCGCCGCTTCGATCCGCGCGCGGGCAGCTTCGGCACGCAGGTCGTCGACTTCAATGCGCCGCTCGGCGGGCAGCTCGTCTATGAGCTGGCGAACCGCTTCCGGCTGGAAAAGACCGATCCGAACGCCGCCCGTTCGCCGGTCAAGCAGCCGATCATCTTCTATATCGATCCCGCCGCACCAGAGCCGATCCGCACCGCATTGCGCGAAGGCGTCGCCTGGTGGCGCGACGCATTTGAGGCGGCGGGGCTGGTCGATGCCTTTCGCGCCGAAATCCTGCCGCCGGGCGCCGACCCGCTCGACATCCGCTACAATGTCGTCAACTGGGTTAACCGTGCGACCCGGGGCTGGTCCTACGGACAGGCGATCACCGATCCGCGCACCGGCGAGATCATCAAGGGCCAGGTGCTGCTCGGCTCGCTGCGGGTGCGGCAGGATCTGATCATCTACCAGGCGCTGGTCGGCGCCGGGCTGACCGGCACCGGCGATCCGAACGATCCGGTGACGGCCGCACTTGCCCGTATCCGGCAGCTGGGTGCGCACGAAGTCGGCCACGCGCTCGGCTTTGCCCATAACTTCGCGGCGAGCATCGGCGGCCGGCAATCGGTGATGGACTATCCGGCGCCGCGCGTGCGGCTGGTGAACGGCCGGCCGGACATTTCCGATGCCTATGGCGTCGGCGTCGGCGACTGGGACAAATTCGCCGTGGCCTGGCTCTATGGCGCACGCACCGACGCAGAGGGCCAGCCGCTCATGACGGCTGGACTGGCGCAGGGTCTGCGCTACGTGCCCGACCAGGACGCGCGCTCCCCGGACGCGCCGCATCCGATCGGTAGTCTTTGGGACGATTTCTCCGATCCAATCGCCGAGCTGCGGCGCGTGATGGAGGTGCGGCAGGCGGCGGTCGCCGGCTTCGGGCCGGCGGCGCTGCGCTCGGGCGATCCCCAGGCCCAGCTGCGCCGTTCCTTCGTGCCGATCTGGCTGCTCCACCGCTATCAGGTCGAGGCAGCCTCGAAGCTGCTCGGCGGCGTCGACTTCAACTATTCGCTCGTCGGCGACCAAACCGCTGCCGCGACACCCGTTGACGCCGCGCGCCAGAACGCCGCCCTCGACGCGCTGCTCGACACGCTCACGCCGGCTGCCCTGACTGTTCCGGCCCAGTTGCAGCCTTTGCTGTCGGCCGGTTGGTCGGGTGAGAATGACCGCCAGACCGCCATCGAGGTGATGCGCACGGCGGGTGGTCCGATCTTCGATCCCTTCGCCGCGACCGAGACGGCGGCGGCGGTGACGCTGATCGACCTGCTCGCGCCCAACCGGCTCAACCGCCTTGAAATCCAGAGTCAGAGCGACTCCTCGCTGCCCTCGGCGCACCAGGTGATCGACTGGCTGATCGAGCGCAGCTTCGCCCGGCCCGACAGCGTCGTGCAGCGCCGGATCGCGACCACCGTCGCGCTCGCACTGGCGCGGACGCAACGCGACGCGGCATTGTCCCCCACGGTCGCGCTGGCGCTGTCGGAGCGGCTGAACCGGCTGGCGACGCAGCTGGGCCGTGCAAAAGGCGACAATGTGCAGGCTGACTGGAGCCGCGGCCTGGGCCGCCTGCTCGGTGACCGCGAAGCGCTGAACGCCGCGCTCAACGATCAGCGCCGGTTGCCGAAGGTGCCGCCCGGCATGCCGATCGGCTGAGCCTTGTCCGCCCGCCCGACAGCGACGGTGATCGCGCTCTGCTTCGCGGCGGCGCTCATCGAGGGTTTCGACCTGCAGGCGGCGGGCGTCGCCGCGCCGACCCTGGCGTTGGCAAGACCGAGACCGCGCATGTGCTCTCCGAACTTCTCTATTCCGGCGACGATTCCATGATCGTCATCAACATGTCGGAGTTTCAGGAAGCGCACACTGTCTCCACCCTGAAGGGCGAGCCGGCCGGCTATGTCGGCTACGGCCAGGGCGGCGTGCTGACCGAAGCGGTGCGGCGGCGCCCCTATTCGGTGGTCCTGCTCGACGAAGTCGAAAAGGCGCACCCGGACGTCCACGAGATGTTTTTTCAGGTCTTCGACAAGGGCTTCATGAACGACAGCGAAGGCCGGTTCATCGACTTCAAGAACACGCTGATCCTGCTGACCTCCAACGTCGGCACCGACCTGATCACCCAGGTCAGCGAGGACGAGGAAACCAGGCCCGAGTCTGAAGCGCTCGCCCAGATGCTCCGCCCGGAGCTGCTCAAGGTCTTCCCGCCGGCCTTGCTCGGGCGCCTGATCGTGCTGCCCTACTATCCGCTCTCGCCGACGATGCTGACCGGCATCGTCAAGCTGCAGCTCAACCGCATCGTCAAGCGGATCGCCGAGAACCATGGCATCACCTTCAGCTACGCGCCCGAAGTCGTGGATCTGATCGTCAGCCGCTGCAACGAAGTGGCCTCGGGCGGCCGCATGATCGACGCCATCCTCACCAACACCATGCTCCCCGAACTCTCCATCGCGCTCCTGGAAAAGCAGATGGGCGGCGAAGAGGTGGAGCGGATCGAAGTGGGCGTGGGAGAAGGCGGGTTCAGTTACGCATTCAGTTGAGCGCGGTTCAAGGGCATCGAACAGGGGAGAATAGAAGTGACGAATCCGTTCAGCATCCACCTTCCGGACTATGTCGACCGCAAGGCATATCAGGTCTGCTCCACCGCCGGCATCAACCTGTTGCAGAAGGAGAAGGCGCGGTTCGTTGACTTGGCGAAGACCCTGCAGGCGAGCATAGAGGAAATTGGCCGGGCCAAAAAGCTTGAGGAGTTCGCCTCGGTCGGCCTGCTCGGGGCAAACCTGATCAAGGCGAGTTGCGACGCGTTCATCGATATGGCGGGCACGCTCGGCGAGTTGGCCGGTGTCAAGGGCGCGGGCAAGGCTTCGACACTGATCGGTGCAGGGAGCCAGACCGCGGAATTCTGGATCAACAAGGCCTACGGTCAGGAGACGGATGCTATCGGCACCGCGAGCAGCATCGGCAAGGCGGCGCTGGCGCTGGCCCCCGGGGGAAAGGGCGTCAATGGAGAGATCGGCAAAAAGTTTGCCGAAATGCAGTTGGTCAAGGTCGACATCATCAATGCGGCTGTGAAAAACGACAAGCCGAAGGCCCTGCGCGAGACCTTCCTCAGCTACGCTGCCTTGGTCAGCTCGATGGTGTTCACGGCGCTGAAAAAGGAAGCTGCGGAGAAGCTGACCAGTTCGTACGCAGCCATGGTCAAGGCTGGGGCGACCTATTCCGAAAATCTGGAGAAGGCATTCGGTACGCGTTTGTCGGACGAGGAGCGCCTTCAGGCATTGGCCAGGCAGCGCAAGGTGCTCACCCAACAACTCAGCGTTGCCATGAGCCAGATCCAGGCGATCAACAGCGTTATCAATGATTGCCGCAAGGGAGCGGGTCTGCGGCTCGCTCGAAAATAAGGTGGGAAGTTGACCACTTCCTACGACGAGGTCCCTTACCCCACCGCCGTCTTCCCGCAGGCGACGCCGGATCGGCTCGCCAGCATCGCGCGCCTCCACGGCCTCAGCCCGCCCGACATTGGCAGCGCGCGGGTGCTGGAGATTGGCGGCGGCGATGCGCTGAACCTGCTTGCCGTCGCCGCGGCCTATCCAGAGGTCACCGGCCTCAGCTTCGATCTTGCCGGCACGGCGGTGGAGCGCGGTCGGCACTGGGCGGAGCTGGCCGGCATCGGCAATGTCGCGATCGAGCAGATGGACCTGCTCGATGCGGTTGCCGGGGCGATTGCCGGCGAATGGGACTATGTGGTCGCGCACGGCGTCTATGCCTGGGTGCCGGAACCCGTGCGCGCGGCGGTGTTCGCGCTGATCGGCCGCGTCCTTTCTCCAAATGGCGTCGCTTTCGTCAGCTACAATGCGCTGCCAGGCGGACACATGCGCACCGCCATGCGCGAGATGCTGTTGCTTCATCTGGAGGGCATTGCCAATCCGGGCGAGCGGCTCGAGCGAGCGCGTCATTTCCTTGAGGTGTTCGCCGAAGACGATAGCGTCGACGAGCCGATCGTCGAGGTGATGCGCCGCCTCGCCCGGGCGATGCTGGAGCGGGACCCTGCCGTGCTCCACCATGACGAGATGGGCGACATCTACGCGCCCCAGCAACTCGTGGCGGTCGCGAACGCTGCCGCGGCGCACGGGCTGCAATGGCTGGGGGACGCCTCGGTCGGCCGCTTCGCCGACGGCTTCGAGGACATCCGCACGGTCCAGCTTCGCGACTATGCGGAAGGGCGGTATTTCCGCCAGAGCCTGTTCGTCCGCGCTCAGGCGGAGCCGGAGCGCCATCTAAATCCGGCCAATATCGCCTCCCTCTACGCCGCATGTCACGGCCGCCGCACCGGCGAGACCGAGTTCACCGCCGACAATGATCGCTGCGAAGTCACCGATCCCGGGCTGATCGAGGCACTGGAACGGCTGATTGCCTGCTTTCCCCAACGCATCCTCTGCTCCGAGCTGTTCGCAGACGGGCCGCATCTCGATGCCATGTTCCGCATGTTCGATGCCGGGCTGATCACGCTTCACGCCGCCCCGGCACCATCAGTTACCCATTCCGGCGAGCGGCCGGAGGCGAGCCCGCTCGCGCGCATGCAGCTTGCCCAGGATTGGCCCACGGTTACCACGCTCGACCTGCGGGGCCTGACCATCTCGGACCCCCGCGCCCGTGCGTTCGTCCCGCTTCTGGATGGCCGGCGCGACCGCGACCAACTTGCTGCCGATTGGGCCGCGACCGGTCATGACGTGCCGGTCGAGGCGGCGCTGGACATGGTGGCGCGCGCCGGGCTGCTGCGCGCCTGAGTGCTTGATCTTTGGTGACTCGCGGCACAGACTTCGGGTCCGCGCCACGCGAATGTAGGAAACGATGAGCAAGCCGGCCGCGCGCATCACCGACATGCACACCTGTCCGATGGTGACGGGCGTGGTGCCGCATGTCGGCGGCCCGATTGTCAAGGGCGCGCCGACGGTGCTGACCGGCTTCCTGCCTCAGGCCCGCGTCACGGACATGCTGGTCTGTGTCGGCCCGCCCGACATGATCGCCAAAGGCTCGGCGACGGTGATGGTGAACAATCTCCCTGCAGCGCGGCTGGGCGACAACACCGCCCATGGGGGCATCATCGTCGTCGGCCTGCCGACGGTGCTGATCGGCGATGCCGGTGGTGGCGGGGGAGGGGGCGGCGGCGGCGGCGGTCCTGCCGGCGGCGGTGCGGCCGGCACCAACAGTCCCGACATCTCCCCGGGCTGGGCAGTGCTCAAATATGCCAACATCGCTTCCCAGCGCGACACGCTGAAGGCAGCCGCGGCCAACGGCACGCCCTTTTGCCAAATCTGCATGGGCGGCAAGAACGCGTGACCGCCGAGCGATTGTACGCCATCGTCGACCCGGCAGTCGAACCGCGCCTCTTCCCGATGCTGAAGGTGATGGGCGAGCCGGACGCGCCCTGCCTGTTCGCCGGCGACATCCCCGAGGGGCTGAAGGAAGTCTCGCCGCACATCTTCCCGCTGGAGCGTGGTGCCGAGATCATGCGCCGCTGGGTCCAGCACGGCATCGGTCAGCCCTGGGGGCTGTTCGTGGCCGCGCCGGGCGATCTCGCCGAGGTCCGCCGCCATATCCGCCGCTTCCTCCAGGTGCGGCTGCCCGACGGGGAAGGTCCGGTCCTCTTCCGCATCTGGGACCCGCGCGTGCTGCCGGTGTTCCTTAAGGCGAGCGAACCCGACCATCTCCAGCAGCTTTTCGCCCGCGCCACCGCCTATATCGTCCCAAACGGCCCGCAGTTGGAGCGCATCACCTGGTCGGGCGGCCCCGTCCAGTCCACGCCGCTGACCTGGGCCCAGCTCGCCGCTGCCGCGGCCGCCATCCCCGCGCACGCAGGCTAGGCGAGGCCCAGCAACCAGCTTGCCAGCGGCACCGGGTGAATCTTCGCACCCGGCATATGGTCGCTCAGTTCGCGCCGATGGGCCATGATCCAGGCCAGGCACTCCGCACGGCTGTCAAAGCGGGCGAAGCGTTCGCGCGAGGGCGCCATCGTCTCCGCGTCGACCAGGAACCGCGCATGCGGGCGGCAGCCGCGCGCTGCGACCCAGTCGCGGCTCGGCGCCTCCACGGCAACCGCCCAGTGCGGCCGCCGCGCGTCGAGCGCATCCACTTGGCTCCGGTGCATGCCATGTCCTCCCCAAGCGAGCCGCCGCGCCTCTGACGGGCGCGGTCGGCTCTATTCGGTCCGCTACTCCGCCGGCTCGGCGATGCCGATCGGCTCGACGCTGTCCGACTTCTGCGTCAGGTCGAAGCGGTCGGCGTTCATCACCTTGGTCCAGGCATGGACGAAGTCGCGCACGAACTTCTCCTCGTGCCCGGCCTCGGCATAGACTTCCGCGACCGCCCGCAACTGGCTGTTGGCGCCGAAGATCAGGTCGGTGCGCGTCGCCCGCCACTTCTCCTGCCGGCCGCCGCGATCATAGCCGATGAACTCCTCGTCGGCGCTGGTATCGACCACCTGCCAGAAGGTGTCGTTGTCGAGCAGGTTGACGAAGAAGTCGTTGGTCAGCTGGCCCTTGCGGGTGGTGAACACGCCTTCCGGCGCATCCTTGTAGTTGGCGCCGAGCACCCGCAGCCCGCCGACCAGCACCGTCATCTCCGGCACCGACAGGCCGAGCAAAGAGGCGCGGTCGAGCAGCAGCTCTTCCGTCTTCACGCTGTGCTTGGTCTTGAGATAGTTGCGGAAGCCGTCGGCGACCGGCTCCATCACCGCGAAGCTTTCCGCATCGGTCCAGTCCTGCGAGGCGTCGCCCCTTCCGCCGGTGAAGGGCACTTCGACGTTGAAGCCGGCGTCGCGCGCCGCCTTCTCCACCGCCGCGGTGCCGGCCAGCACGATCGCGTCGGCCATCGACAGGCCGCCGCGCAGCGCGTCGATCTTTGACAGCACATGGCCAAGCTCTTCCGGCTCATTGACCGCCCAGTTGCGCTGCGGCTCGAGCCGAATGCGAGCGCCATTGGCGCCGCCGCGATGGTCCGACCGGCGGTAGGTGGAGGCCGACGCCCAGGCCGTCTTCACCAGCTGGCCCACGCTGAAGCCGGCGCCGAGGATGGTCGACTTGAACGCAGCAACGTCACCATCCGATGCCGCGCGCCCGGCGGGCACCGGGTCCTGCCAGATCAGGTCCTCCGCCGGCACTTCCGGCCCGAGGTAGCGCACCTTCGGCCCCATGTCGCGGTGGGTGAGCTTGAACCAGGCGCGCGCGAACGCGTCCTTGAACGCCTCATGGTCGCGCCGGAACTTCTCGGAGATCGCGCGGAACTCAGGATCGACCTTTAGCGCCATGTCCGCCGTCGTCATCATCGTCGGCACGCGCTTGTTCGGGTCGTGCGCCGATGGCGCCATGTCCTCCGGCTTCTGGTCGATCGGCTGCCACTGCTTGGCACCCGCCGGCGAGCGGACGAGCTCATATTCATAGTCGAGCAGCAGCCGGAAATAATTCTCGGACCACTCCGTCGGCGTGTTCACCCAGCTCCCTTCGATGCCGCTGGTGATGGTGTGCTCGCCAAAGCCGCTTGCGTGCGCGCTGGCCCAGCCCAGGCCCTGCAGCGCGATGTCGGCTGCTTCCGGTGCCGCGTCGACCAGGCTAGGATCGCCCGCGCCATGGGCCTTTCCGAAGGTGTGGCCGCCCGCCGTCAGCGCCACCGTCTCCTCATGGTTCATCGCCATGCGTTCGAAGGTGATCTTGATGTCGCGCGCGGACTGGAGCGGGTCGGGATTGCCGCCCGGGCCTTCCGGGTTGACGTAGATAAGGCCCATCTGGATCGCCGCGAGCGGATGCTCGAGCTCCAGCTGCTCCTCGGGCAAAATGCGCGTCTTATTGTCGGGGTGCCCGACGAATTGCTCTTCGGAGCCCCAGTAAATGTCGCGCTCCGCCTCGAACACGTCCCGCCGCCCGCCGCCGAAGCCGAACACCGGCCCGCCCATCGACTCGATGGCGACATTGCCGGCCAGGATGAACAGGTCGGCCCAGCTGATATGTTTGCCGTATTTGCGCTTGATCGGCCACAACAGCCGCCGCGCCTTGTCGAGATTGCCATTGTCCGGCCAGGAGTTGAGCGGCGCGAAACGCTGCTGCCCGCTATTGGCGCCGCCGCGGCCGTCCGCGGTGCGATAGGTGCCCGCGGCGTGCCAGGCCATGCGGATCATCAGCCCGCCATATGTGCCGTAATCGGCCGGCCACCAGGGCTTGCTGTCGGTCAGCATCTTCGCGATGTCCGCCTTCAGCGCCTGATAATCGAGCGCCTGGAAGGCCGCGGCATAGTCGAATTCATCGCCCATCGGATCGGGCGACAGTCCGCCCCGGTTGAGGATCTCAAGCGGCAGCGCTTCCGGCCACCAGTCCCGGTTGGTCCGCCCCAGCAAGGACCGCACCGTCGTCGGCCGCTCCACCGGGCACCCCATCTGGCCAGTCTTCACGTCCATCGCGCATCCTCCTCGGTGTGTTTGGGCGGACGATACGCCCGACGCGCCCGGCAGATGAGTCATTTTTCGTCGTCAGAGATGATCGGGAAATCGATCATGGCGCATCGGGAAGTTGCCAGCATCATCACGGGAGGATCCGATCAATGGAGCGGGTCTCATTCTGGTGGTTTTCCACAGAATCATGTTAGCTTGTGATGACCGACTCGCCGCCGGCCGTGGCGGTGGTGCCGGGGGAGGTGGGCTATGCCGGAGTCGCAGGCTGAATATTGGTCCCGTCGGGCGGAGGAACATGCCCGGCTGGCGCAGATGACATCGCACCAGGCGGCTCATGCCGCGCACGATAGCCTCGCGCGCGCCTATCGCCGCAGGGCGGAGGAGCGCAGGACGGGCAGCTGAATCCCCGCCTGCCAGTCCTGCAGGCGGTCGTCCCAAACCCCGTCCCAATCGACCTGCGGCGGGTGGTCACGGAAGGTCCGCGCCCGGTTGAGCATCGCGTGCGTCGGCGCATCGTTCGGATAGTCCCGCTCCAGCGCGGCGAAATGGGCGCAGGCGAAGGTCCAGTCCCGCTCCCGCAGCGCAGTCAGCGCCTCGTCATAGCGTAGAAACAGCTCGGCATGCCCCGGCTCCAACGAGCGAAGTTCGAAGATCTTCACCGGCTCTCGACGTCCGCGGACCCTGACCGTGTCCAACTCGCGTACCGAAAGGCCGGCGCTCAGCGCTTCGGCCGTATGCCCGCAGGCGATGACGGACGTGCCGTAGGTCTTGGTCAGTCCCTGCAGGCGCGAGGCGAGGTTCACGCTGTCGCCAATGACGGTATAGTCCATCCGCTTCAGCGAGCCGATCGTGCCCGCCACCACTTCGCCAGTGGCGATGCCGCAGCCGATCCGGATCGGCTGCTTGCCCTCGGCGGCGCGCGCCTCGTTCAGCACCGACACGCGCTGCTGCATCTCGAGCGCGGCCCGGGCCGCATTGTCCGCATCCCGGAGGCCGACCAAAGGCGCGCCGAACACGGCCATCACCGCATCGCCCATGAACTTGTCGAGCAGCCCGCCATGGCCCTCGACCGCCTCGACCAGTTCGCCGAACACCTGGTTCAGCATCTCGACGGTCTCGCGGGCGCTCAACTCCTCGACTAGCGTCGTGAAGCCGCGAATGTCGGCGAACAGCACGCTCGCCGTGCAGGATGATCCGAACAGCAGCTCATCGCCCCGGCTCAGCACCTGCTCCACCGCCTCCTGTGGCATGAAGCGGCGCATCGTGCCTTGCAGGCGCTTTCCTTCGCTGATGTCGTCCATCAAAATCAGGACGCCCTTGTCCTCCGCACCGCCGCGCAGTGCGATCAGGCTGATATTGACCGACTTGGTCTGGCCGCGACCGTTGCGCAGATCGACGTCCAGCAACAGCCGGGATTCGCCCGAGCGCATCACCGCATTGATTTCTGGGATCAGCTCGGGGTTGCCGAGGGCGAGCAATTCGCGCGCATCGGCGCCGTTCAGATGCGTCTTGGTGATGCCGAGGATCTTGCAGGCGGCACGGTTGAACTTGGCGACCTGGGCGGAGCGGTCGAGCGTGATCACCGCGCTCGACATCGAGCTGAGGATGCTCTCGCTATAATCGCGGGACTCGGTGACCTGGGTGAACAGCCGGGCATTGTCGAGGGCGATGGCGGCCTGCGCGGCAAAGGCGGCGATGCGTGCCTTATCGTCTTCGTCGAAGCCCTTCCGGCCGCGGCGGTTGAGCGCTTCGAGCACGCCCAGGCGACGGCCGTCGCGGGCGACGATCGGGCAGGCGAGCACGCTGCGCGTCACATAGCCGGTGACGCTGTCCACCCCGGCGTGGAAGCGGGCATCGGCATAGGCATTGCGCACCGCGACGATCTCTCCGCTGGTAAAGGCGGCGCCGGCGATGCCGAAATCGTCGGGTATGGAAATCGGGTCGGAGCTCATCCCCTCCGCAACGGCCGAGGTCAGTTGTTGCTGCTCCGGATCATGGAGGAACAGCGAGGCGCGGTCGGCATCCAGGATCCGGCTGGTCGCTTCGACGATCCGGCCGAGCAGGGCGCCGAGATCGGTCTCCGACGTGATCGCGGAACTGACCGAGATCAGTTGGCGCAGGTCGCGATTAATGTGCTCAGAGGCGGTGATGGCGGTCGCCAGCCGCTCCGCCAGCAGCACGAAGTGCGAAATGAGAAAGAGCAGGGCGCCGATCGCCGGGAGGTCGATGGCAGCCACTTCGTCCGCCCGCAGCAGCGCGTTCGCGACCGCCGAGCGCAGCATGATCATGAAGGTGAAGGCGCTCAGCCCAATCAGGTAGATGGCCGCGCCCTTGCGGCCCCGGACGGCGGCGATGAGCACGATCCCGATCATGGTCAGCAGCGACAGCATCCCGAGACCGGTCGACAGCCGCGAAATGTCCGAGGCGAGCAGCGTATCGCCGAGGGCAAGCACGACGGCCTGAGCAATGAAGAGCAGGCCGAACCCGCCCAGTAGCAGCAGGAACAGCGGCCGCGGCGTCTCTTTCGGGAACAGTTCGCGCGTATAGGCGAGCAGCGCGGCAATGGCGCCGATGCCGCCGAGGAACTGCACCGCCAGCATGCCGCGAAAGTCGAGCCACGGCACGGCGATCAGCAGCATATTGTCATAGCTGAAGATCGCCGACAGCGGCACGAACAAGGCGCAGGCGATGGAGATATAGAGCGCCGCGCGATCCTGCGGGCGGAACAGGAAAGTAACGGCCGCCACCAGCGACAGCAGCAGCAAGGTGGACAGATAGAGAATGTCCTTGCCCCATTCCCGGTCGGAATAGTCGCGCATGGCTGCCGTCGAACCGAGCAGCGGCATATTCTCCAGGCCATTGTCGCGGTGATGGAGCGCCGCCACGTCGATCGCGATGCGCAGCTGCCCGCCGCGATGTTCGAAGCTGACTTCCTGGTTCCGCCGCTGCGACCGCGCTTGCTCCGGCCGCAGCGCCACGTCTCCGCTCGACGAGACGACACGGCCGTCGATCCACAGCCGGCTGGCCCCGTAAATAGGGGAAAGGTGCAGCGCATAGGTGCCGGGCGCCAGGCCCGTCACCACCAGCGAGTAGGTGGCGACGCCGAGGTCCGGCAGTTCGCGTCCGTCCGGCTCGGCCTCGCTGGACCAACGGCCGGGCACATGGACGAAGCGCGTCGTCCCCACCGGCGGTCCCTCCGCCGGCCCGCCGCGCCAGGTGAGTTGCCACTCGCCCGACAGGGGCACGACTCCGTCCAGCCGGCCCATGCCCGACAGGTCGACGGTGCCGCGTGCGACGCGGGGCGCGTCGTTGGCGACGCGGCTCGTCATCAAGGGCAAGCAGGCAGCGAACAGGGCAAAGAGGATGAGCAGCGCCGCCGCCAGCCGCCACAGCGGATGCGCTCGCGCCCGGCCATTCGGCCGCAGCGCCCTGGCTTCCACTGCTGGGACCCCTATTGTCATTGGCCTCTCCCCTAAGGCCAGCGGATGGTGGAGCCTTCCGGCCGCGCGATCAAGCGATGGATGGGGTCTCCTGTGTTGACACCCCCGGTCTCCTCACCTAATCGGGCCGCGCCTTGGCGGGGTCGCTCGCCTCCGTGCGTTTTCTGCCCTTTGTGACAAGGTCCCTGGACCTCGCGTTTACGAGGAGAAAACGCATGGCGGAGAACGAGCCCGGTCTGGACCCGATCCGGGAGGATGCGCGGCTGGAAATGCTCGACGAGCGGCTGCAGCGCGCCCGAACGGAAGAGGCGGTCAGGTCTGGCGAGACGCGCGACAAGGGCGAGGACGATTACAACCTCGGCAATCGCGTGCTCGCGGAACTGATCGGCGGCATGGCTGGAGGAGCGCTGATCGGCTGGGTGCTGGATCGCTTCTTGGGCACATCCCCATGGCTCCTGCTCACGCTGCTGTTCTTCGGAATAGTGGTCGCGTTCAGGAACATCATCCGGATTTCAACCAAGCGCTCGAAGTGAACTTCGCAGCGCTTGTGGCTTAGTTGAGGGTCGACGCGTGGCGAGTGGTGGCAAGATCGATCCGATGCACCAGTTCGAGGTGCAGACGATCGCGGAAGGCTTCAATCTCGGCGGTCAGCAGATCGCCTTCACCAACAGCGCCGCATGGATGCTGGTCACCGTCGTCGTGCTGTGGCTGTTCATGCTGGGCGGCATGAAGCGCGCGGTGGTGCCCGGCCGCTGGCAGATGATGGTGGAGAATTTCACCGGCTTCATCGACAATATGCTGAAGGCGAATGTCGGCAAGGAAGGGCGTAAATACCTTCCCTACGTCTTCTCGCTGTTCATGTTCATTCTGTTTGCGAACCTGCTCGGGCTGCTGCCTTTGGGCCTGGTCGGCCTGCACCCGTTCACGTTCACCAGCCACTTCACCGTCACCGGCGTGCTCGCGATCATGAGCTTTTCGATCGTGCTGATCGTCGGCTTCTTCAAGCACGGCCTGCACTTCTTCAAGCTGTTCGTGCCGCACGGCACGCCCTTGTGGCTGATCTGGCTGATCCCGGTGATCGAGTTCGTCTCGTTCATGGTCCGCCCCTTCTCGCTGGGGCTGCGGCTGTTCGTCGCGATGACCGCCGGCCACGTGCTGCTGAAGGTGCTGGCCGGCTTCGTGATCAATTCGACCAATGCGGGCGCCGGCTTCGGCCTGGGCGTCGGCATTCCCAGCTTCGTGCTGATGATCGGCATTTCCGCACTCGAAGTGCTGGTGGCCGGCATCCAGGCCTATGTCTTCGCGCTGTTGACCTCGCTTTACATCAACGACGCCGAACATCTTCACTAATCCTATCAACGCCTTACATGCAGGAGTTACAAAAATGGACGCAGAAGCAGCCAAGCTGATCGGTGCCGGTCTCGCCGCAATCGGCGCCGGCATGGCCGCCATCGGTGTGGGCACCGTGTTCGGCAACTTCCTGGAAGGCGCGCTGCGCAATCCGGGCGCGGCCGACAGCCAGCAGGGCCGTCTCTTCATCGGCTTCGCGGCCGCCGAGTTGCTCGGTCTGCTCGCGTTCGTCGTGGCGATGATCCTGATCTTCGTTGCCTAACTGATCTCACCGGGTGCTCGCTTGGCGTGCACCCGGTCCGAGAGGGTAAAATGCCTCAGATTTCCCAGCTCGCGGCGACTTATGCGTCGCAAATCTTCTGGTTGTTGCTGACTTTCGGCATCGTGTTCGTGGTGATCGGCCTCGGCATGGTGCCCAAGATCCAGGGCAATATCGACCAGCGCGACCAGACCGTCACCGGCGACCTCGCCGCGGCGGAAGCGGCGCGGGCTGCGGCCGACACGGCTGAGGAAGAATGGCGGGCGCGTGAGAACGCCATCCGCGCCGACGCGCAGAAGGTGATCGCCGAGGCGCGGGCCACCGCCGCCAAGTCGACCGAGCAGACCCTGGCCGCGGCCAATGAGCGGATCGGCGTCAAGCTGTCCGCCGAAGAAGCGCGGATCGCCGAGGCGAGCCGGGCCGCGATGGCGGAAATCGAAGTCGTAGCCGCCGAAGCTGCCCAGACGATCGTCTCCCGCCTGTCGGGTGCGGACGTCAGCGAGGCGGAAGCGCGCGATGCAGTGAAGGCAGTGCTGGCCAATGGCTGAGAATGTGAGCGCCGGGTCGGCGGAAGTCGCCCGCAACCTGTCGCAAGCCGACAAGCTGCAGGGCTCGCCCCATACCGGCGGCGAAGCGATGGAAGCGGCGGCCGGCGGCGTCGGTCAGACCAACCATCCCGACCCGTCGATCGCGGGCGTGCTGGACGCCACCGTGATCGTGTCCATCGCGATGGCGGTGTTCATCCTGATCCTGATCATCAAGGGCGTGCCCAAGATGATCACACGCGGACTGGACAGCCAGATCGCCGCGATCCGCCAACGGCTCGACGAAGCCAAGGCGCTGCGTGCCGAGGCCGAAGCGCTGCGCGACGAATATGCGCGCAAGATCGCAGGCGCCGAGCAAGACGCGGCCAACATCGTCGCGCATGCCCAGGAAGAATCGAAGACACTGATCGCCGACGCCGAGCAGAAAGCGGTCGAACTCAGCGCCCGCCGCGCCAAAATGGCCGAGGACAAGATCGCCGCCGCTGAGCGCCAGGCGATTGCCGAAGTGCGCGCCAAGGCCGCCGAAGCTGCCGCCGCCGCCGCGGCGAACCTGATCGCCGAGCGTCATGACGCGGGTGCCGACAAGGCGCTGGTCGACCGCACTATCGCAGGGCTCGGTTCCGTTCACTGAATCCGAGATCGCTCGTCCCGAGCGGAGCGAAGCGAAGTCGAGGGGCGTGGGTTCGGTACCGGCGCCCCTCGACTTCGCTCGGGACGAGCGGGTCTGGTGGCGGCAAAGAGCGATCGCTAGAGTCCTCCCTCGTTTAGGGGAGGTCAAATGATCCGTTCGCTCGCTCTAGCCAGTTTTGCCTTCGTGGTGTCGGCGCCAGCCGTGGCCCAGAACTGCCCGCAGCCGGTCGGCTGGGCTGCTCCAGAGCGACACGCCGCCGCCAAGGTGCCGAACTTCCGTTTCGCGCTGAAGACCGACAGCTCGCACCAGCTGCAGCTGGTTCCACAAAGCGAGGTGAAGCTCGCCGCCGCAAACGCGCGCAAGGCGGAACGCGGGAAGTTCGGCGGATTGGCGGCCCTTGATGTGGCGCGGGCCGGCACCCTCGACGTGCTCTTGTCAGCTCGCGCCTATGTCGATCTGGTTCGCAACGGCAAGGCGCTATCATCGGTCTCGCACGCCCAGCTGAAATGCGGCGGCATCTTCAAGCGCGTGAGTTTCACGGTCACGCCCGGCCGCTATACGGTCCAGCTAACCGAGAGCGAAGAGCGGTCGATCCGCTTCGCAACCGTAACAAAGCCGGGCAAATAGAGGCACATGGGGCTTGCGTGCCGACCCTCGATGGTTAGGGCAGTGGCATGTCGGACGGTCTGCGTAGCCTGACATATGTGAGCCGTTCCAGCGGCCCGATGTCGGAAACCGAGTTCACTCAGTTGGGGCTGGAAGCTGGCCGGCTGAACGCGCTCGACGGCATCACCGGGCTGCTCGTCTTCAACGGCGAGCGCTTTTGCCAGACCATCGAAGGCGCGCCTGCCGCCATTGACGATCTGCTTGGGCGATTGCGGCGCGATGATCGCCATGCCCATGTCGAGGTGATCGACAACGGAATGATCGAAACACGACGCTTTCGATCGTGGGACATGCAGTTGCTGACGGTGCCGGATGACCGGCAGACGGCGCTGGACCTCGCCCGCGTCCGTTTCGACGCGGAGGCGGATTTCGCTGCCCGTGCTAAAATCTATCAGACGGTCGAGGGCGCCTTCGCCTGAGCCGCGTTGGCAGCGCTGAGCACCGCTCGCACGCTGGCTGTCGCCACATCGGCATCGATCCCGACCCCGAACACCGTTCCGCCCTCGACCGTCCGGCATTCGACATAAGCCGCCGCCTGCGCATCGGCACCGTGGCCGATCGCGTGCTCGCTATAGTCGGCGACATCCAATTCGATGCCGAAGCCGTCGCGCAGCGCCGCGACGACCGACGAAATCAGACCGTTACCGCGCCCGCTGACGCTGCGCTCTTCGCCATCGCTCGCGATCCGGCCAACGAAGATGCGGTGCGCTGCGTCCTGCTGCTCCTGATAGGTCACCAGCGCGAAGCGGCCGCCGTCCAGCGCATAGGTGCGCCGGAACATGGTCCAGATATCCTCGGCATTCAGCTCGCGGCTGGTCGCGTCGGCGAGCGCCTGGACGTGGCGGCTGAAATCGGCCTGCAGGCGCTTGGGCAGCTTCAGGCCCTGGTCCTGCTCCAGCACCCAGGCGACGCCGCCCTTGCCGGATTGCGAGTTGACCCGGATCACCGCCTCGTAGGAGCGGCCTAGATCGGCCGGGTCGATCGGCAGATAGGGCACGTCCCAATGCTCGTCATTGCGCTGCTCCTGGGCGGCAAAGCCCTTTTTGATCGCGTCCTGGTGAGACCCTGAGAACGCCGTGAAGACCAGTTCGCCCGCATAGGGCTGGCGCGGGTGCGTCTTGATGTTGGTGCAATATTCGACCGTGTTCACCACCTCGTCGATGTTCGACAGGTCGAGGCCGGGGTCGAGCCCTTGCGTGTACATGTTGAGCGCCACCGTCACGAGATCGACATTGCCCGTCCGCTCGCCATTGCCGAGCAGGCAGCCCTCGACCCGGTCGGCGCCGGCCAGCAGGCCCAGTTCCGTGGCGGCGACGCCGGTGCCGCGATCGTTGTGCGTGTGGAGCGAGACGATCACCGCGCCCCGGTTGGGGATATTGCGGCAGAAATATTCGATCTGGTCCGCATAAATGTTGGGCGTCGCCGCCTCGACCGTCGCGGGCAGGTTGAAGATGATCGGCCGCTCAGGCGTGGGACGGAGAACGTCCATGACAGCCGAACAGACTTCGAGCGATACATCGAGTTCGGCCGTGGAGAAGGTCTCCGGGCTGTATTCGAAGCGCCAGTCGGTGCCGGGATAACGCGCGGCTTGGTCGCGCAGGATCGACGCGCCTTCGACCGCGATCGCCTTCACGCCCGCCACGTCCAGGTTGAACACGATGCGGCGCCATGACGGCGATACGGCATTATAGAGGTGGACGATCGCGGATCGCGCACCTTCGAGGCTTTCGAAACTGCGTTCGATCAGGTCGCGCCGGCTCTGGGTCAGCACCTGCACCGTCACGTCTTCGGGCACGCGGCCGGATCGGACCAGCCCTGAGATGAAGTCGAACTCGGTCTGCCCGGCGGACGGAAAGCCGACCTCGATCTCCTTGACCCCGATCCGCACCAGCAGGTCGAACAGGCGCTGCTTCTTCTCGCCGTCCATCGGGTCGATCAGCGCCTGGTTGCCGTCGCGCAGGTCGGTGGACAGCCAGATGGGCGCCTTGTCGATGGTCCGCCCGGGCCATTGCCGGTCGGGCAGGTTCACTTGTGGAAAAGGGCGATATTTGACGGACGGGTCGCGCAACATGGGTCTTCTCCGACGAGAGCTGTCTGGTCTGCTGGCCCTTAGGCGCAAGGCGCGGCGAGGTGCCGCGCGGGATCAGCTGCGCCTAAGGGCGCGTAAGTCGAAGGAGCAGGGCGCGAGCGGTCGTCACGCGCCAGCGGCTAACCCGGATTGTGCAAATATGTCCATAACGCTGCGGCTCTTATTAGCGCGTTGGTTACCCTGTTCCCCATAAATCGGCCCCGATCAGCTATTCGGAGGTCGAGATGATCCAGCTCTGTTACATCAGCACGGCGCGGCCGCAGGTGAGCTGGGATACGGTCGACGAGATCCTCGCGGTCTCGCGCCGCAACAACGCGTCGGCGCGGGTGACGGGGCTGCTGCTGTTCAACGGTAAGCGCTTCCTGCAGCTGCTGGAAGGCGCCGCCCCGCTCGTCGAAGCGACCTATGCGCGCATCCTGAAGGACCCGCGCCATTTCGCCGTGGTGAAGCTTTCGGAGCGGTCGATCGACGAGCGCGAGTTCGGTGGCTGGGACATGGCATTCGAGCGGTTCGCCGAAGAGAAGCGGGACGCCGTCTCGGACAAGATCGCGCAGCTGACCCGGACCGCCAGCCCCAGCGTCAAGGCGCTCTTCACCAGCTACGCGGCGATCTGACCTTCTACTTCTGGAACGCCGCCGCGATCTCCAGCTTCACTTCGTCGCCGACCATCGGTACGCCGAAGCCCAGGCCGAACTCGCTGCGGCGAATGGTGGTGGTGGCCCGGAAGCCGACATTTTCCTTGCCGCCCATCTGCGCCGGCGCCTTGCCGGCGCCATAGAAGCTCGCGTCGAGCGTCACCGGCTTGGTGACACCGTTCAGTGTCAGATTGCCGGTGATCCGCGCCTTCTGGCCGTTCGCAGCCACGGACGTGGAGACGAAGCGCGCGTCCGCGGGGCTGGCGCCGAAGAAATCCGGCTTGCCGCCGTCCTTGCCGGGGCGAAGCAGGTGCTGGGTCAGGCCAGCGCTTGCCGTAGTGACCTTCGACACCGGAATGGTCACGTCGACCTTGGCGCCGTTCGGGTTCTTCGGGTCGATCGTCAGCGTGCCGGTCACGTCCCCGAAGATGCCAGTGTAGGGCGAGAAGCCGAGGTGATCGAGCGTCCAGATCACCTGCGTGTGACCGGTGTCTACTGTATAGGTGCCGCCCGTCACCGCAGCGGGGTCGTTGCTGCCGGGCGGAGAAGTCGGCGCCTGCGCGATCAGCGGAGCGGCAAGCGCAATCGGGGCAAGAAGCAGGGCGATGCGGCGCATGGGTGATCTCCGGGCTGATGACGCGCCAAGGTTAGCGGTGCGCCTCGCTCAGTAGCAATCAACAATTGCTATCCGGCCACGCCGGTCTAGCTGCATGTTCAGCCGCTCGCGGCGGAGATCCTGGATGGCCGCCTCGCCGGGCCTGATCCAGCGGATCTGGTCATGACCCACCGCGCGCCGGACGCGGGCCCGCACCGCCGGCGTTGCAGGCTGGCGGAGGAAGGCGCGGGCCCGGTCGGCACCGCACGCCCTCGGCACGATCCCCAGGCAATTAGAGCCGCGCGGGCGCCTGATGTCCGGATTGATGCCGGGGCAGGGCGGGAGATCGCCGGGGGCGGCGAGCAGGGCGAGGGCGAACGTGAACATGGGCCATGCTCGTCCGTCACACCTGAACTGGTGCTTACCGTCATGCCAGCGCAGGGCTGGCATCTCGGCGTGAGACCCCAGCCTTCGCTGGGGTGACGGATGAACCGTCAGTTCTTCGCCTTATCCACCAGCTTGTTGGCGCCGATCCAGGGCATCATCGCGCGCAGTTCCGAGCCGACTTTCTCGATCGGATGGGCAGCCGCGCGCTTGCGGGAGGCCTTGAGCTCCGGCTGGCCGGCGCGATTGTCGAGCACGAATTTGGATACGAAGCGGCCCGACTGAATGTCGTCGAGCACCCGCTTCATTTCGCGCTTGGTCTCGTCGGTGATGATGCGCGGGCCGGTGGTGATGTCGCCGAACTCGGCAGTGTTCGAGATCGAATAGCGCATATTGGCGATGCCGCCTTCATACATTAGGTCCACGATCAGTTTTACCTCGTGCAGGCACTCGAAATAGGCCATTTCGGGCGCATAGCCGGCCTCGGTCAGCGTCTCGAACCCCGCTTGGATCAGGTGAGTGAGACCGCCGCAAAGCACCGCCTGCTCGCCGAACAGGTCGGTCTCGCATTCCTCGCGAAAGTTGGTCTCGATGATGCCGGAGCGGCCGCCACCGATCGCCGAGGCGTAGGACAAAGCCAGGTCATGCGCGTTGCCCGACGAGTCCTGATGGATCGCGACCAGGCAAGGCACGCCGCCGCCGCGCGCATATTCGGAGCGGACGGTGTGGCCGGGGCCCTTGGGCGCGACCATGATCACGTCCAAGTCAGCGCGCGGCTCGATCAGCCCGAAATGCACGTTCAGGCCGTGCGCGAAGGCAAGGGCGGCGCCCTGCTTTAGATTGGGCCCGAGATCTTCGGCATAAATCGCCGCCTGATGCTCATCGGGCGCGAGGATCATGACCAGGTCGGCCCAGGCTGCCGCTTCCGCATTGCTCATCACCTTGAAGCCCGCGCCTTCCGCCTTCTGCGCGGTGGCCGAGCCCGGGCGAAGCGCGACGGCGACTTCGCCCACACCGGAATCCCGCAGATTTTGGGCGTGGGCATGGCCCTGGCTGCCATAGCCGACAATGGCGATCTTCTTGGTCTTGATCAGGCCAATGTCCGCATCCCGGTCGTAGTAAACGCGCATCTTCTTCTGCTCCCTGAGTGCAGAAAGAAGGGAAGCCTTCGACAAGCTCAGGCAAGTCGGAGTTTGGGGCATGCACTCTCAGCCGGCTTGGCTGAGCTTGTCGAAGCCCTCCCTTCTTCTTTCTTGAATCCTTACACCGCCTCGCGTCCGCGGGCGATGGCGACGACGCCGGTGCGGGCGACCTCGATCAGGCCGACCTCCCGCATCAGCGCGACGAACGTGTCGATCTTGTCCGACCCGCCGGTCACCTCGAAGACGAAGCTTGACGTGGTCGCATCGACCACCCGCGCCCGGTAGACATCGGCCAGCCGCAGTGCCTCGATCCGGTGATCGCCCGTGCCCGCGACCTTCACCAGCGCCAGCTCGCGTTCGACATGCGGCCCGAGCTCGGTGAGGTCGGTGACCTTGTGGACCGGCACCAGCCGGTCGAGCTGGGCGATGATCTGCTCGATCGTCGCCGGCGCGCCCGAGGTGACGATGGTGATGCGGCTGACGCTTTCGTCCTCCGTCACATCGGCGACCGTCAGGCTATCGATATTATAGCCGCGGGCGGTGAACAGGCCGGCGATCCGGGCGAGGATGCCGGGTTCATTGTCCACGACGACGGAGAGCGTGTGCCGCTCTTTGGTTTCCTCTGCGATGTGCATCAGACCAGCGCCTTCGCCTCGTCGTCCATCTCGCCGGAGACTTCATTGGCCTGGAGCAGCATTTCGGTGTGGGCGGCCCCCGATGGGATCATCGGGAAGCAATTGGCAAGCTTCGCCACCCGGCAATCGACCAGCACGGGTCCCGCCGTGTCGAGCATCGCGGCAATGCCGTCGTCCAGCTCGCCCGGTTTTTCGATCCGCAGCCCGGTCCAGCCATAGGCCTCGGCCAGCTTCACAAAGTCCGGCAGACTATCGCTGTAACTCTCTGAATAACGGCCGCCATAGGTCAGGTCCTGCCACTGGCGGACCATGCCCATATATTCGTTGTTGAGGATGAACAGCTTGACCGGCAGCCGGTATTGGGTCGCCGTCGCCAGTTCCTGGATGTTCATCTGAATCGACGCTTCGCCGGCAATGTCGATGACGAGCGCATTCGGGTTGCCGAGCTGCGCGCCGATCGCCGCAGGCAGGCCATAGCCCATCGTGCCGAGCCCGCCGGAGGTCAGCCATTTGTTCGGCCGTTCGAAATGGAAGTGCTGCGCGGCCCACATCTGGTGCTGGCCGACTTCGGTGGTGATGATCGGCTGGCGATGCTTCGTGGCATCGTACAGCGCGCGGATCGCCCGCTGCGGCATGATCTCGGCGGCGCCTTCCGGGAAGGACAGGCAGTCCTTGCCCCGCCACTCCCCGATCTGCGCCCACCAGCTTTTCAGGTCGTTCTTCTGGTGGCCGCGGCCTTTCCAGATGCGGATCATGTCCTCGAGCGCGCGGCCGACATCGCCGACGATGCCGAGATCGACGCGCACATTCTTGTTGATCGACGAGCGATCGATATCGATATGGATCTTCTTGGACCGCGGACTGAACGCGTCGAGCCGCCCCGTCACCCGGTCGTCGAAGCGCGCGCCCAGGCACAGGATCAGGTCCGCGCCGTGCATCGCCATGTTGGCTTCATAGGTGCCGTGCATGCCGAGCATGCCGAGCCATTGGTCCGAAGACGCTGGCTGGGCGCCCAGGCCCATCAGGGTCGAGGTGACCGGCGCGCCGGTGATCCGCGCCAGTTCCTGCAGCAGCTGCGACGCGCCGGGCCCGGAGTTGATGATGCCGCCGCCGGTATAAAGGATCGGCCGCTCCGCCGCCGCGAGCATCTCGACGGCCGCTTCGATCAGCTGCGTGTCGGGCTTGACCTGCGGACGATAGGTCTTGTGCTGGATCGCACCCGGCTTGGCATAGGGCGCGCTGGCGACCTGCACGTCCTTCGGCACGTCCACGACGATGGGACCCGGCCGCCCGGACGTGGCGATGTGGAACGCCTCGTGGATGATCGCGCCCAGCCGCGCCGGGTCTTTTACCAGATAATTATGCTTGGTGCAGTGACGCGTGATGCCGATCGTGTCGGCTTCCTGGAACGCGTCGGTGCCGATCAGCGCGGTCGGCACCTGGCCGGTGATCACGACCATCGGGATTGAGTCCATCAGCGCGTCGGTGATGCCGGTGACCGCGTTGGTCGCGCCAGGGCCGGAGGTGACGAGCACAACGCCGGGCTTGCCGGTCGAGCGGGCATAGCCTTCGGCGGCATGGGTCGCGGCCTGCTCGTGGCGAACAAGGATGTGCTTGATCTTGGTCTGCCGGAACAGGGCGTCATAGATCGGCAGCACGGCGCCGCCCGGATAGCCGAACACATATTCGACGCCCAGATCGGTCAGCGCCTGGATCAGGATATCGGCTCCGCTCAGGTCTTTCGGCATCAGTCTCAACCTTGCTGGACGGCGGCTGCTAGAGACACAAGTGCATAGCGTCAAGCAGCTTTCGTATTACTTTATTTCAACGCTGCGGGATTGAAGCAAAAGAAAAAGGCCGCCCGGAGAACGGACGGCCTGCATGCGGACCCTCGTCTCCGGACGGCGTGTCAGGGGATAATAATAAGTACCTGAACGAGGGCGCACGAACGCTGCGCGGCGAGGGGGCCGCTGCAGATGTCGAGGTGCGCCACGAGGGTCATTGCAGCCCTTTTAGCATTCGATGGGCAGAAAATCCAGTCCATGATCTCTGCCATTGCCCGCATCGACTCGATGTCCGGGTCGATTTCGGACACTGACTCAGTGCTCCCGGCCCAAGCGTAGCCGCAGTCCGGCATTCAAGGTGAAGCCTTCGGTAGGCGCCCAAACGTCTACCGTCCAACGGCCGTCCGGTAAGCGCAGCGGCAGCAGGAGCG